>Ga0208934_1000030_pt1 | contig 176613 bp, 163 predicted proteins | sample MalvirDeepMed_s2_FD_184243 | JGI IMG/M metagenome (GOLD analysis project Ga0208934, IMG submission 184243) | Marine viral communities from the Global Malaspina Expedition - Malaspina viral metaG DeepMed_s2 (SPAdes) (version 2) | ecosystem: Environmental > Aquatic > Marine > Oceanic | place... | reverse complement strand
CCCCGAGAAGCCCCGCATCATGGGCCAGTTCGTGGGCGCCATCAAAGGCATCGGCAAGGCCTGCGCCGCGTTGGACATGCCCATCGTGTCGGGCAACGTGTCGCTTTACAACGAAACCGACGGCAAGGGCATCCTGCCCACGCCCACCATCGGCGCCGTGGGGCTGATCGACCACGAGGATGACCTGATCGGCGGCGTGGCGCAGGCGGGCAACCTCCTGCTGTCGCTGGGCAAGACCGAAGGCCACCTGGGCCGCTCGGCGCTGCTGGCGACGGCCTTCGGCCGGCACGATGGCCCGCCGCCGCCGGTGGATCTGAAGACCGAGCGCAAGAACGGCGATTTCATCCTGCAGAACGGCGACTGCATCACCGCCTGCCAGGACGTCTCGGACGGCGGCATCGCCCTGGCCGCCTTCGAGATGGCCGAGGCCGCCGGCATCGGCGTGACCATCGACAAGAAACGCCGCACTGCCGGGCTGTTCGGCGAGGACCAGGGCCGCTACCTGCTTGCGTGCAGCTTCGACCAGGCCGAGGCGCTGATGACGCGGGCCTACAAGATGCAGGTCTGGCTGACGGTGATCGGCAAGTTCGGCGGCGACCAGGTCACCCTGGGCCGCGCCTCGGCGCCGCTGGCCGAGCTGGCCGCGATCTATCGCGGCGCCTTCGCCGACACCTTCGCCTGAGCCTTGCTTGCGACCACGGCCCGCCCCACTTACGTGATAGAAGAACAACCGACCAAGGACGCCGCCATGCCCATCGACGCCCACCAGATCGAAACCATGATCCGCGAGGCCTTTCCCGACGCCAAGGTCACCGTTCAGGGCGACGACGGGGCCCATTTCGCGGCCGAGGTGATCGACCCGTCCTTCGCCGGCATGAACCGCGTGCAGCAGCAGCGTGCCGTCTACGCGGCGCTGAAGGGCAAGATGGACGGCCCCGCGGGCGAGCTGCACGCGCTGGCCCTGACAACGCGGGCGCCGTGAGCGCGGGACCCTATACCCTTTCCGCCGTGCTGGGCCTCCTGATCCTGGCGATCCTCGCGGTGCGCGCGTTCATCGTCATGCGCGCCGAGCGCGACGACCGGCGCGGATCGGACCCCGGCACCGGCTATCACGTTCTGAAATCCGAGTATTTCTCGGGCATGGGCGGCGGCCAGTCCCGCGAATACAAGGTGCCGCGCGATCCGCAGGAATACGCCCGGCTGTTCGTCCCCAAATCCAAAGACACCCAAGACTCAAAGGACACCTGACATGACTGCCGAAACCCAGATCAAGGAAACCGTCACCAACAACGACGTGGTGCTGTTCATGAAGGGCACCAAGTCCATGCCGCAATGCGGGTTCTCCAGCCGCGTCGCGGGCGTTCTGAACTTCATGGGCGTCGATTTCGCCGACATCAACGTGCTGGCCGACGAGGAACTGCGCCAGGGCATCAAGGACTATTCGGACTGGCCGACCATTCCCCAGCTTTACGTGAAGGGTGAATTCGTGGGCGGCTGCGATATCGTGACCGAGATGACCCTGTCGGGCGAGCTGGACGAGCTGTTCCAGAAGGAAGGCGTCAGCTTCGACAAGGCCGCCGCCGACAAGATCCGCGAAGCCAACACCTGATCGGCCTAGCCCGGGGACCATGCTCCGCGAATGGAAAAGCCCCCGCCGGCCATCACGCCGCGGGGGCTTTTTCACTTCGGGAAACCGCGCAGGCTCAGTCCTCGGGTGCGGCCTTGGTTTCGACGGCGTCCGCCAGGGCTTCCGAACGGGCGGCAAGCTCGGCCATGGTTTCCAGCACCGAGGTCGGGATCACCGGGACCTCGACCTTCTCGGCCGCGGGCGGCGGCGCGCTTTTCAGGGCGGCCAGCTCTGCGCGCAGTGCTTCGATCTCGGTGTCGCGGGCGCGCATCTGCTCGTCCAACCCGGCGGTCTTGTCGGCCAGCATCAGTCCCGCCATCAGAAGCATGCGCGACTCGGGCAGCCGACCCGCCTGCGCGCTGAGCGTGCGCGCCTCGGTATCCAGCATCTCGGCCGCCGCGTGCAGGAATCCCTCTTCGCCGGGCTGGCAGGCAACCTCGTAGTCGCGGCCGCCGATCGTGACTTTTTCCTCAGGCATTGTGTGCGGCTTCCTCTGTCGCGTTGGTTTCGGACAGGGCGGGCTCGAGCAGGCGCACGATGGCGTCCAGTTCGGCACGGTCGCTGGCGCGCACCTGCCGCAGGGCGTCGAGCTCGGTCTGCAGCGCCGTGTTGACCAGCGAGTCGTCCCCCATGCCCTTTTCGTTCGCCTCGCGCAGGGCCGCGTTGCTGTCGCGCAGGGCGTCGTTCACGGCCTTCAGCTGCGCGCGATCCTCCTCGGTCTTGCGCAGGAGGGTCCGCAACTCCTCGATCTCGGCCCGGAGCTTTTCTTCCTGCGCCTCCGAGCGGTCGCGATTGGCTTGGATACGCTCTTGCAGCTGGGCGTTCAGCGCACGCTCGGATTCGAGCTCGCCCTGCGCTGCAAGCAGCTCGGGGCTCGGGCCCTCGTCGGCGGGCTCGGGATCGGGACGCGCGGCGTCCAGCTTGTCCAAGCCCGCGCCGATCCGCCCCAAGGCAGCCGTGATCCGCCGCTGAAGCTCGGTTACGTCCTGCATGGCACGCGGTCCTTTCTGCTCGTCCGCCGGTGTCGGCGCTATTTTGCGATTCGGGCGCTTGGGTTCAAGTAAATCGCATAAGTCGCCGGGAATCAGCCCCAAAAGCCGCCCATGCCCCCCTGCCCACGCTTGATCTTGCCCCCGGTGCTGGTATCGATGCGCCGACTGCACGCCCAGACGCCGATAGGAGGACACCCATGGATCTCGACACGCTGCGCGACGCCCACCCCGATCACTGGAACCGGGCCGCCGCCCTGCGCTTCCTGGCGATGGACGCGGTCGCCGCCGCGAACTCGGGCCACACCGGGATGCCCATGGGCATGGCCGACGTGGCCACGGTGCTGTTCTCGAAGCACATGAAGTTCGACGCGAAGGCGCCCGACTGGGCCGACCGCGACCGCTTCATCCTGTCCGCGGGCCACGGCTCGATGCTGCTTTACGGGCTGCTCTACCTGACCGGCTACGAGGACATGACCCTCGATGAGCTGAAGAATTTCCGCCAGTGGGGCTCGAAAACCGCGGGGCACCCGGAATACGGCCACGCCAAGGGGATCGAGACCACGACCGGCCCGCTGGGCCAGGGCATCGCGACCTCGGTCGGCTTCGCCATCGCCGAGGAAAGCCTGCGCGCCAAGTTCGGCAAGAAGATCGTCGACCACCACACCTATGTCATCGCCGGCGACGGCTGCCTGATGGAAGGTGTCAGCCAGGAAGCCATCGCGCTGGCCGGGCACCTGAAGCTGTCGAACCTGATCGTCTTCTGGGACAACAACGACATCACCATCGACGGCAAGGTCAGCCTGGCCGACAGCGTCGACCAGGTGAAGCGGTTCGATGCCGCCGGCTGGCACACCCAGTCGATCGACGGCCACGACCCCAACGCCATCCACGCCGCGATCCAGGCCGCCAAGAAGGCCGGCAAGCCGTCGATGATCGCCTGCAAGACCCATATCGCGCTGGGCTCGTCCGCGCAGGACACCGCCAAGGGCCACGGCGCGCTGACCGACGAGAAGCTGATCGCCGACACGCGCGAGGCCTATGGCTGGAGCCACGCGCCCTTCGACATCCCCGCCGACATCAAGTCGTGGTGGGAAGAGGTCGGCCGCCGCGGCGCCGCCGAGCGCGAGGCCTGGAACGACCGCGTCGAAAGCCTGGGCGCCGGCAAGCGCGCCACGTTCGACCGGATGATGTCGGGCGAGATGCCGAAGAAGCTTGCCGGCACCATCCGCGCGCTGAAGAAGCAGGTCAGCGAGACCGCGCCGAAGGTCGCCACCCGCAAGTCCAGCGAGATGGTGCTCGAGGTCATCAACCCCGTGGTGGGCGAGACGCTGGGCGGATCGGCCGACCTGACCGGCTCGAACAACACCCTGACCGCCGACCTGGGCATCTTCACCGCCGAGGACCGCAAGGGCCGCTACATCCATTACGGCATCCGCGAACATGGCATGGCCGCGGCCATGAACGGCATCGCGCTGCATGGTGGGCTGCGCCCCTATGGCGGCACCTTCTTCGTCTTCACCGACTACGCCCGCCCCGCCGTGCGCCTGTCGGCGCTCATGGGCAACCCGGTCATCTACGTGATGACCCATGACAGCATCGGGCTGGGCGAGGACGGCCCGACCCACCAGCCGGTCGAGCACCTGGCCATGTGCCGCGCCACGCCGAACACGCTGGTCTTCCGCCCTGCCGACACGGTCGAGACCGCCGAGGCGTGGGAACTGGCGCTGACCACCACCGACAAGCCGTCGATCCTGGCGCTGACCCGGCAGGGCCTGCCCACGGTGCGCACCGACCACAAGACCCGCAACCTGGTGGCCCAGGGGGCCTATGTCCTGGCCGAGGCCGAGGGCAAGCGCCAGGCGGTTCTGCTGGCCTCCGGCTCGGAAGTGTCCGTCGCCATGGCCGCGCGCGAGGCGCTCCAGGCCGAGGGCATCGGCACCCGCGTGGTCTCCGTCCCCTGCATGGAGCTGTTCTGGCAGCAGGACGACGCCTATCGCCGCAAGGTGCTGCCCGCATCCGCCGTGCGCGTCGCGGTCGAGGCCGGCGTGCGCCAGGGCTGGGACGGCATGCTGCTGGGCGAGCGCGGGCGCGAGGCAAAGGCCGGCTTCGTCGGCATGGACAGCTTCGGCGCGTCCGCCCCGGCCGGCGAGCTGTTCGAGAAGTTCGGCATCACCGCCGATGCCGTGGCCGAGAAGGTGAAATCTCTGCTTTGACGGCGGCAGGGCCCGCTGGCCAAGCGTCGGGGCCCCAAATTGCGCAAAAAGAGAAGGCCCCGGTCACCGCGCCGGGGCCTTTTTCGTCTGCAACGGCCCGTCGGCGATCGGGCCGCCCCTCACGCTTGCGTCAGAACCGCACCAAACGGGTGGTCCGCGCCGTGCATCGCCTAGATGCTGACCAAAGCTGGAGGAGCCTTATGCGACACACCCTGACCCTCGCGACGCTCGGCGCCGCGTTCGCCCTGCCCCTGGCCGCGGCCGAGATCCCGTTCGACGACCAATGGCGCGAGCAGACCTTCCCCTTCCAGCCCGCCAACGAATACGCGCTGAACGGCGACACGCTGGGGGTGAGTTCGGAGGGGACGGTGTCATTGGTCTATCGCCGCACGCCGGAGGTGCCCGATGCGACCGGCGCCAGCTGGTCCTGGACCGTGACCGAAGGCGTGCCGGCCACCGACCTTGCGCAGAAGGGTGGCGATGATCGCAACCTGGCGCTCTATTTCGTGTTCGCCGACGACGCCACGGCCGAGGCCTTGCAGGGCGCCAGCCTGCGTCGCCTGCTGGGCGCCGAGGCGGCGCGGATCCTCGTCTACGTGCGCGGCGGCGACGTCGCGCCGGGCACGATGCAGGACAGCCCCTACCTGGGCGAACGGGGCAAGACCATCGTGCTGGCGGAAACCGGCACCGGCAGCCAGTCGGAACGCGTGGATTTCGACGCCGACCTGCAAGAGGCGTTCGGCACCCGCCCTCCGCGCCTGCTTGGCGTGGCCGTCAGCGCCGACAGCGACGACACCGACAGCGTGATCGACGCCACGATATCGGGGCTGTCGCTGGAGTGAGACCGGCATGGGGGCTCTGCCCCCGTCCGCTGCGCGGACTCCCCCGAGGTATTTCGGGAAAGATGAAGCAGGGGCGCGACGGCTGATCGGCCGCGCCCCCCGGGATGGTCGTCAGGCGCCGTGGCGCTGAAGCCAGCCGACCAGCGACGCGGTGGAGGCGTCCTTGTCGTCGGCCGATGTCTCGCCCGCCACGACGGGTTCGAGCGCCTTGGCGAGTTCCTTGCCGAGCTCCACGCCCCACTGGTCGAAGGAATTGATGCCGAGCAATACGCCTTCGACGAAGACCCGGTGCTCGTAAAGCGCGACGATGGCGCCCAGGACCTCGGGGGTGAGCTTGGGATAGACCAGCATGGTCGAGGGCCGGTTGCCGGGGAACACCCGGTGGCGCGCCTGCCGTTCGAGCTCGTCGCCCGAGAACTTGTCCTTGATGAGCGCCTTGGCCTCGTCCAGCGAGCGGCCCTTCATCAGCGCCTCGGCCTGGGCCAGGCAGTTGGCGATCAGCAGGCGGTGCTGGTGCGGCAGCTCGTGCTCGAACCCTTCGGCGCCCACCATGAACTCGCAGGGGATGATGCGCGTGCCCTGGTGGATCAGCTGGTAGAAGGCGTGCTGGCCGTTGGTGCCCGGCTCGCCCCAGACCACGGGGCCCGAGTCGACCGGCAGGTCGGCGCCGTCCATGGAGACGCGCTTGCCGTTGCTCTCCATCTCGAGCTGCTGAAGGTAGGCCGGCAGCCGGTTCAGCCGCTGCTCGTAGGGCAGGACCGCGCGCGTGGCGTGGCCGCAGCCCTGGTTGTGCCACAGGCCCGTCAGCGCCAGCATCACCGGCATGTTTTCAAGCGGGTCGGCGGATTTGAAATGGATATCCATGGATTCGGCCCCGCGCAGGAAGGCGCGGAAGGCTTCGGGGCCGATGGCGATCAGCAGCGACAGGCCGATGGGCCCCCACATCGAGTAGCGTCCGCCGACCCAGTCAGCGAAGCCGAACACCCGGGTCTCGGAGATGCCGAAGGCCGCCGTCTTGTCCTGGGCCGTGCTGAGGGCCGCGAATTGCGCGGCCGGGTCGCGCACCCGCTCGGCCATCCAGGCCTTGGCGGTGGCGGCATTGGTCATGGTCTCGATCGTGGTGAAGGTCTTGGACGCCACGATGATCAGCGTCGTCTCGGGGTTCAGCGGGCCGAGGATGTCGGCGATATGGGCGCCGTCCACGTTGCTGACGAAGTGGCAGCGCGGCCCGTCGTGGTAGGGCGCCAGCGCCAGCGTCGCCATGGCCGGGCCCAGGTCCGAGCCGCCGATGCCGATATTGACCACGTCGGTGATCGCCCCGCCCTGCCCGCGGAAATTGCCCTCGCGCACGGCGCGGGCGAAGCCTTCCATGCGGGCGAGCGTGCCCAGCACCCGTGGCATGACGTCCTGCTCGTCGATCATGACGGCGCCGCCCGACAGGTTGCGCAGCGCGGTGTGCAGCACGGCGCGCCCCTCGGTCTCGTTGATGGCGCGGCCCTCGAACATGGCGCGCCGCTTGTCCGAAAGACCCGCCGCATCGCACATGGCCAGGAGGTGGTCGCGGTCCGCATCGGTCATGGCCGTCTTGGAATAGTCGAAGCGCATGCCGCAGGCCTCGACCGCGTAGCCGTCGGCGCGCTCGGCGCTCATCAGTTCGGGAATCGATCGCCCGGCGGCCGCCTGGCCCTTCTGGGCCAGCGTGCTCCACATGTCCTTCATGTCTTTCAGTCCTCAGCCCAGTGAACGGTTGCGTCGCGCAGGATGGTGGCGATGGGTGCCTCGCGCGGGGACAGCCGCGCGGCCTTGTCCAGCGCGCGGCGTTTCTCGGGCCCCGTGATCAGCACGTGGGTCGACAGCGCCCCGCGCAGCACCGGCCCGGTCAGCGTGATCCGCGGCTCGAGCCCCTCGGGCGCGTCGACCTCCATCACCGGCGGCGCGTCGGGCGCCAGCGCGGCGTCGAGCTGCGGCGCGCCGGGGAACAGCGACGCGCAATGCATGTCGGCGCCCATCCCCAGCACCAGGATCGACAGCGGAAGCTCGGGCGCGATGCGCCGCGCGAGGTCATCCATGCTGGTGCCTTCGTCCGGCACGAGGCGCACGAACGTCGCGCGCGCGGCCTTGTCGGTCAGGAGGCGCGAGCGCAGCAGCCGCTCGTTCGAGCGTTCGTGATCGGGAGGCACGCGGCGTTCGTCGGTCAGCAGCACGTGCACCCGGTCCCAGTGCAGATCGGCGCCGGCCAGCGTGTCGAAGGCCGGTCCGGGCGTGCTGCCCCCCGGCACGGCAAGCGAGACGTGGTCATGGGCGGCGAGGCAATTGCTGATCTCGCTGGCGAGCTTGTCGGCCAGCGTCATCATCATCATCTCGGCGTCTTGATACTCGATCAGATCCATGGGGCATCCTTTCGGCTGCAAAGCTAGCAGGCTGGGTCGGGCGATCCAATGGGGCGCGCGGAGATCGCCCGGCGGGTCCCCGCTGTTTCGCGGCGGGGTGCCGTCTGGTCGAAGGCACGAGCGGCGATCGCCGGTCGCGCCAGACCAGGGGGCTCCGCCCATTCGCCCCGCGATCGCTCCACCGGAGCGATCGCCGGCTGCGCCGGGCCGGGGGGCTCCGCCCGTTCGCCCCTCGATCGCTCCACCGGAGCGATCGCCGGCTGCGCCGGGCCGGGGCTCACTCCTTGATGTCGCGCCAGCGGCGGTTCTCGCGGTGCATGAGCATCGCCGCCTCTTCCGGGCCCGCCGTGCCGGGCTCGTAGTCGTGCGGGCGGTCGTCGCGGTCCTGCCACCCGTTGATGATCGGATCGGTCCAGGCCCAGGCGGCCTCGACCTCGTCGCCGCGCATGAACAGGGTCTGGTTGCCGCGCACCACGTCCATGATCAGCCGCTCGTAGGCCTCGGGCACCGCCTCGCCATCGCTGCCGAGCGCATCGGCGAAGGTCATGTCCAACGGCACGTCGATCAGGCGCATGCCGCCCGGTCCCGGCTCCTTGATGGTCACGCCCAGCTTCATGCCGTCATTGGGCTGGAGCCGGATGGTCAGGATGTTGCGGTGCCGCCCGGCCTGCGCGCCGAAGATGGAGTGCGGCGCGTCCTTGAACACCACCGCGATCTCGGACTGGCGCGCGCGCAGGCGCTTGCCGGTGCGGATATAGAACGGCGTGCCGGCCCACCGCCAGTTCGACACGTGCAGCTTCATGGCGATGAAGGACTCGGTCCGGCTTTCGTCGTTCTCCACGTCTTCGAGGTAGGAATTCGCCTTGCCCTTGGCCTCGTACTGGCCGCGCACGATGTCGGCGGGATCGACCGGGTCCAGCGCGCGGATCACCTTGAGCTTCTCGTCGCGCACGGCGTCGGGATCGAAACGCGACGGCGGCTCCATGGCGATCAGGCACAGAAGCTGCATCAGGTGGTTCTGCACCATGTCCCGCATGGCGCCCGACTTGTCGTAATAGCTGCCGCGTCCGCCCACGCCCACCGTCTCGGCCACGGTGATCTGGATGTGATCCACGTATTGCGCGTTCCACAGCGGCTCGAACAGCACATTGGCGAAGCGCACGACCATCAGGTTCTGGACGGTTTCCTTCCCCAGGTAATGGTCGATGCGGTAGATCTGCGTCTCGTCGAAATGCTCGGCCAGCGTGGCGTTCAGCGCCTTCGCCGACTCGAGATCGCGACCGAACGGCTTCTCGACCACGATCCGCGAGTCCCGCCCGGCGATCTTGTGGTGATGCAGCCGTTCCGCCAGGTCGCCGAACAGCGCGGGCGCGACCGAGAAATAGAAGGCCCGCACGACACCGTCGCGCATGAGCTGGCTGAGCTCCTTCCAGCCATCCTCGCCCCGCGCGTCGATCGAGACGTAGTGCAGCCGCGACAGGAAGGCGGCGATCTGCTCTTCGCTCTGGTCCGCCTTGGCCAGGAACTCCTTCAGCGCGTCGCGCACTTCCTGGCGGTAGCCCTCGTCGTCGAGCTCGGACCGCGCGGCCCCGATGATGCGCGCCTCGGCCGGCATCTGGCCCGCCACGAAGCGACGGTAGAGCCCCGGCAGGATCTTGCGCCGCGCCAGGTCGCCGGTGCCGCCGAAGATCACCAGATCGAAATCGTCCACGGGAATGACGCGCGAGACCATGGCATGTCCTTTCACTGATCCTTGGGCCGGAGAATGCGTCTTGCGCGGTCCGGGTCAAGGCGAAGTTTGGGCGCTAACAGCCTTGCCGTCCGAAAGGTGGCGGAGGCGTCACGAACCGCCGGGCCTTACGGCTCCAGCTCGGCATCCCAGTAAAGGAAGTCGCGCCACGTCTCGTGCAGGTGGTTGGGCGGGAACCTGCGGCCCATGTTCTTCAGCTCTTCCGCGCCGGGCTGGCGCGGCGGCTTGCGCAGGGTCAGGTGCGTGTCCGACAGGCTACGCGATCCCTTCGACAGGTTGCACGGCGCGCAGGCGGCCACGACGTTTTCCCAGCTGGTGCGCCCGCCCCGGGCGCGCGGCACCACGTGATCGAAGGTCAGGTCGCTGACGCTTCCGCAGTACTGGCAGCGGAATTCGTCCCTCAGAAACAAATTGAAGCGCGTGAAGGCCACGCGCTTCTGGGGTTTGACGTAATCCTTGAGAACGACCACCGACGGGATCCGTATCTCGGTGGTGGGGGACCTGACATAGGCGTCGTATTCCGCCACGATCGAGACCCTGTCGAGATAGGCCGCCTTGATCGCATCCTGCCACGGCCACAGACTGAGCGGGTAGTAGGACAGCGGCCGGTAATCCGCGTTCAGCACCAGGGCCGGGTGATGCCTGAGTGAGTTCGGCTCTCTTACGAACTCGTTCCTGAAATCACCATCCATGGTTCGCCTGTCCCTGCCCGTTCTGCGCCAGCCGCGTCGGGGGCTTTCGGGAAAACCCCCGAGACACCTTCGACTATATCTGGCGGTTTCCACCTGACAAGCCCCACATTCGGTATGCGGCGCCTGGCCGCAAGATGGGCACAGGGATGTAACGAGAGGGTGACGCGATGGGCCGTTTCAGACCACGGTTGCCCGCAATTCCGGCAGGCCGGTGATCGACGCGTCGATCCGGTCGCCGCGTTCCACCGCGCCGACGCCCGAGGGCGTGCCGGTCATGACGAGGTCGCCCGCCCGAAGGATGTAGAGCCCGCCCAGGTCCGCCAGCAATTCCTCCACGCTCCAGACCATGTCGGCGATGCGGCCCTGCTGGCGCATCTTGCCGTTGACCGACAGGGTGATCTCGGCCCCGGCAATGCCGGGCACCTCGTCCGCCGCGCGCAGGGGCGCCAGCACCGCCGAGGCCTCGAAGTCCTTGGCCACGTCCCAGGGGCGCCGCTTGTCCTTGGCGCGCGCCTGCAGGTCGCGCCGGGTCATGTCCAGCCCCACGCCGTAGGCGACGGGTTTTGCACCCTGCCCCAGCGCCACCACCAGCTCGACCTCGTGGTGCAGGTCGGCGGTGCGCGGCGGATAGGGCAGATCGCCGCCCGCCGCGATGACTGCGTGGGCGGACTTGGTGAAGTAGAACGGCGCCTCGCGGTCGACCTCGTTGCCCATCTCGGCCGCGTGGGCGGCATAGTTCCGGCCGACGCAGAAAACGCGGTGGATCGGATAGGCGCCCTGCCCCGCGATCTCGACGCTGGGCTGGGGGGCGGGATCGAACAGGAAGGGCATGGTCATATCCTTGGATTCGGGGCGCGGTTCCCGCCGAGGTAACCGTCCCGGCAGCCCCTTGCCAAGGTGCCGTCGGCCCCGCAGGAAAAGGGCACGAGAATCTTCGAACGGGCCCCGACGCAGGGCTTGATCCTTTTCGGCGAAGGGCGTATTGCGCGGCTTCAATCGAAATTCGGGCCGCGAAGGCCTGCCTCGGGGCATTCGCCCCTCAAAGCGAAGGTCACATCATGGCTGTCCCACAGAATAAAGTCACCAAATCGCGCCGCAACATGCGCCGGGCCCACGACGGCCTGACCGCCGACAACCCGGCCGAGTGCCCGAACTGCGGCGAGATGAAGCGCCCGCACCACGTCTGCGGTGCCTGCGGCCACTATGCCGAGCGTGAAGTCGTCGCCCAGGCCGACGAGATCGATCTCGACGACGACGCAGCCTAAGCTGCGACCGGCCTTGCCGACCGACACCCACCATTCCAAGGAACCCGAGCGCGCCCATCCGGGGCGCGTGACCGTTTCCGTGGATGCCATGGGCAGCGACAAGGGGCCGGCCACGGTCGTCGAAGGCATCGCCAAGTCGATCCGGAAGAATCCCGACCTGGCCATCCTGCTGCACGGGCGGGCCGACGAATTGACTCCGCTCATTGCCAAGCACGGGATCGAGGACGCCGTCACCCTGCATGACGCGGCCGATGTCGTGACAATGGATGAAAAGCCCAGCCACGTGATGCGTCACGGCAAGGGCACCTCCATGTGGTCCTGTATCGACTCGGTCCGCGCGGGCGACGCGCAGGTCGCCGTCAGCTGCGGCAATACCGGCGCGCTGATGGCGGTCAGCATGGTGCGCCTGCGCAAGCTCGAGGGCGTGAATCGCCCCGCCATTGCCTGCCTCTGGCCCTCGCGCAACCCGTCGGGCTTCAACGTCATGCTGGACGTGGGCGCCGACATCCGCGCGGACGAGGACGACCTGCTGCAATTCGCGCTCATGGGGGCGTCCTATGCCCGCAACGGCATGGGGCTGGCGCGTCCGCGCATCGGCCTGCTGAACGTGGGCACCGAGGAGCACAAGGGCCGGGCCGAATTGAAGGTCGCGCATGACCTGATCGCGCACAACGCCCCCAAGGCCGATTTCGAATTCGTCGGCTTCGTCGAGGGTGGCGACATCCCGTCCGACCGGGTGGACGTGATCGTGACCGACGGCTTCACCGGCAACGTCGCCCTTAAAACCGGCGAAGGCACGGCGCAGCTGATCCGCGACCTCATGCGCGAGGCTTTCAATCACTCGATCCTGTCGAAATTCGCCGCCGTGCTGGCGCTGGGGTCGCTGAAGCGGCTGCAGAAGCGGATCGACCCCCGCCGCGCCAATGGCGGCGTCTTCCTCGGCCTGAACGGCACGGTCATCAAGAGCCACGGCTCGGCCGACGCCACCGGCGTGTCGGCGGCCGTGAAGCTCGCCTACGAGCTGGGGCTTTCCAACTTCAACGAGCGGCTCGCCGCGCGCGTGGCTTCGGCCGAAGGCTATGGCAGCGATGGCGCCCCGGACGGCGAAAGGACGGCATCGTGAGCGTGCTGCGCGCCCAGGTGCGCGGGGTGGGCCACTACCTGCCCGACCGCGTGGTCGAGAACGCCGAGTTCGAGAAGACGCTCGACACGACCGACGAATGGATTCGGACCCGCTCGGGGATCGAGCGGCGCCATTTCGCCGCCGAAGGCGAGACCACGTCGCAGATGGCCACGGCCGCCGCGCGGGCCGCGCTGGACGATGCCGGCATGGACGCCAGTGACCTGGACGCGGTGATCGTTGCCACATCGACCCCCGACCTGACCTTCCCCTCCGCCGCGACCATGGTGCAGGCGCAGCTGGGCATGACCGGCGGCTTCGCCTTCGACGTACAGGCCGTCTGCGCCGGGTTCGTCTACGCCCTGACGACCGCGAACGCGCTGATCGTGGCCGGGCAGGCCCGGCGCGTCATGGTCATAGGGGCCGAAACCTTCAGCCGCATCATGGACTGGACCGACCGGGGCACCTGCGTGCTTTTCGGTGACGGCGCCGGCGCGCTTTTGCTCGAGGGCGGCGAGGCCGACGGCGCGTCCACCGACCGCGGCATCCTGGCGTGCGACCTGCATTCCGACGGCCAGTATCGCGACATCCTGTATGTCGACGGCGGCGTCAGCACCGATACGGTCGGCAAGCTGCGGATGGAGGGCAAGGAAGTCTTCCGCCACGCCATCGAGAAGCTGGCCGCGACCGCCCATGCCGCGCTGGACAAGGCCGGGCTGGGTGCCGACGACGTGAACTGGATCGTCCCGCATCAGGCCAACCTGCGGATCATCAAGGGCACCGCGCAGCGCATGGGCGTGGGCATGGACCGGGTCGTGGTGACCGTGCCCGACCACGGGAACACCTCGGCCGCGTCGATCCCGCTGGCACTGTCGGTGGGTCGCCAGCGCGGCCAGATCAAGGACGGCGACCTCGTCGTGACCGAGGCGATCGGTGGCGGTCTGGCCTGGGGCAGCGTCGTCCTGCGCTGGTAGCCGCGATCCCCTCGCCTTTTCCGGCGCTCGCATTGACTTTGAAACCACGCGCCGCCATGGTTCCCGCAGCCAGCTCCGGGGGGATTTGGATATGTCGGACAAGACCTTAACGCGCATGGACCTTAGCGAGGCCGTCTTTCAGGAGGTCGGCCTGTCGCGCAACGAATCCGCGCAACTGGTCGAATCCGTGCTGGGTCACATGTCCGATGCCCTTGCCGCGGGCGAGCAGGTGAAGATCTCGTCCTTCGGCACATTCTCGGTCCGCGCGAAATCGGCGCGGATCGGCCGCAACCCGAAGACCGGCGAAGAAGTGCCCATTCACCCCCGCCGCGTGCTGACCTTCCGCCCCTCGCATCTGATGAAGGACCGCGTGGCGGCCGGCAACAAGGGCTGACCCCATGGCCAAGTCGCCGGACGCGTTCCGCACCATCAGCGAAGTGGCCGAATGGCTGGACGTCCCCACCCATGTCCTGCGCTTCTGGGAATCGCGGTTCACCCAGGTGAAACCGGTCAAGCGCGCGGGCGGACGGCGTTACTATCGCCCCGCCGACATGGAGCTGCTGGGCGGTATCAAGCAGCTACTGCATGAAGACGGGCTGACTATCCGCGGGGTCCAGAAACTCCTGCGCGAGGAAGGTGTGCGCCACGTGGCCGCCCTGTCGCCACCACTGGAAACCGATCCGGCCCTCCAAGACGGCGGGACCAGCAACGTCGTGCCGCTGCAGCGCGCCGGCAGTCCCGCGCAGGACCCCGATGCCGCGCTGAGCCGCTGGCCCTTCGTCGACGACGAAGCGCCCGGAACACCGGAAGGCGACGCGCAGGAAAGCGGACAGGCCGCCGACACGCCCGCCGCGGCGCAGGGCGACATGTTCGCCGCTGGCGTGAATGAAAATCCGCCGGCCCCGCAAGACGACGCTGCGCCGGGCGATACGCGTGAGGCCGACGCGCCCGAAAGCGAGGCGGCCGATTCCGCCGACGCCGCACCGGAAGAGCCGTCCGTCGAGGCCGCGTCCGACGAGGCTTCGACAGAGGATACCGCGGTCGAGGAGACGGCAGGCTCATCGGCGCCCGAGGCACCCGACCGCACGCCCCTGCCCCAGCCTGACGAACTGGACGAACAGGCGATCTCGGTCGAGGTCACGGCAGCTCTGAGCGGGCTCGCCCGGCTCACTGTCGCGCAGAAAAGGCGCCACGCCGACGCGCTGTCCCACGCGCTCGACCGGGCGCAAAGCCTCAAGCGCGCGATGGACCGCGCGGATGCCTGAAGCTTTTCGGATTTCCTGCATTCGGCCCTTGCCTCTGCCGTGTGCTGGGGTAAAAGGCCGCTCAGTCGGGCTATGGCGCAGCCTGGTAGCGCGTCCGTCTGGGGGACGGAAGGTCGCAGGTTCGAGTCCTGCTAGCCCGACCAATCATACCCCACCTGAGCTTCGGCACCCGATGCCGACACCCGCTTGACCGGCGTTCTGCCCAGTCAGGCGATCCGCCGGATGGTGGCCGATGGCGCCATCTCGTCCGAGGTCCCGGTGATCGATGCGCAGGTGCAGCCCGCGTCGCTGGACCTGCGGCTGGGCAACGTGGCTTACCGCGTCCGTGCGTCGTTCCTGGCCGGGCACGGCGCCAGCGTGGCGCAGCGGCTCGAAGAATTCTCCATGCACCGGATCGACCTCACCGACGGCGCTGTGCTGGAAAAGGGCTGCGTCTACGTCGTGCCACTGATGGAGCGTTTGCGCCTGCCCGACGGCCTGCGCGCGGTCGCCAACGCCAAGTCCTCGACCGGGCGGCTGGACCTTCTCACGCGGATGATCACCGATGGCGGGGCCGAGTTCGACCGCGTGGCCGAAGGCTATGACGGACCGCTCTACGCCGAGATCTGTCCCCGGTCGTTCTCGGTGCTGGTGAGGCCGGGCATGGCGCTGAACCAGATCCGCTTCCGCGCGGGCGAGGCGGTGCTGAACGACGACGCACTGACCGCGTTGCACGACCGCGAGGGGCTGGTGGACGGCACGCCCCATATCGACGACGGGCTTGGCTTCTCGGTCGACCTGCGGCCCGTGGACGGCACGCTGGTGGGCTACCGTGCCAAGCCCCATAGCGGTGTGGTCGACCTGGGCCGCGTGGGCCATTACCCGGCCGCCGAGTTCTGGGAGGAAATCCACGCCGACGCGGGCCGGATCATCCTGGATCCCGGCGCCTTCTACATCCTCGTCAGCCGCGAGGCGGTGACCATCCCGCCCGATCACGCCGCCGAGATGGCGCCCTACCTGGCGATGGTCGGCGAATTCCGTGTGCATTACGCGGGCTTCTTCGATCCGGGCTTCGGCCACGCCGAGGCGGGCGGCGCGGGGGCGCGCGGCGTGCTGGAAGTTCGCTGCCACGAGGCGCCGTTCGTTCTGGAACACGGGCAGATCGTCGGGCGATTGATCTACGAGCGCATGGCGGAGACGCCCGAGACGCTCTACGGTCGCGAGATCAAGTCGAACTACCAGGGACAGGGCCTGAAGCTCGCCAAGCATTTCGTCTGAGGCGCCGCCTCAGCGGATGGTCAGGATCTCGTCCAGCGGCTTCTTCTTTCCCGCGTGGGCCGGGACGCGCGCATCTTCGGCGGCATAGCCCACGGCAAGGATCATCACCGGCTTCTCGGCCTCGGGACGGCCGCAGATCTCGCGCAGGAACCCCATGGGCGCGGGGGTGTGGGTCAGGCAATCCAGCCCCGCCTCGTGCAGCGTCGCGATCAGGAAGCCGCAGGCGATCCCAACGCTTTCGGGCACGTAGTAGTGCTTGACCCGGCCGCCCTGCCCGTCCTCGCCCCAACGCTGGGCGAAGATCACGATAAGCCACGGCGCGTCGGTCAGGTGCGGCTTGTCGGCGTCGGTGCCGATGGGCGCCAGCGCATCAAGCCAGGCCTGCCCCGCCTGCCCCTCGTAGAAGGCGCGCTCTTCCTCCTCGGCGGCCGTGCGTATCGCGGCCTTGGTCCCGGCGTCGCGGATCGCCACGAAATGCCAGGGCTGCTGGTTGGCCCCCGACGGCGCCCGGCCCGCGGCGGCGACGGCGGCGCGGATTGCGGCCTCGGGCACGTCGCGGGAGGAAAAGTCGCGCACGGTGCGCCGCGTGGCGAGGGACGCGAAGGCCGCCTCGGCCGCCTGTGCAGGGTCTTCGGGCCGGTCGCGCACCGGCAGCGGCTCGGCCTCGTAGGTGGTGGCGCCGTTCACCGGAAGCGGCCGATCTTGCGCATCATCTTCAACGCCTGCTTGGACCGGTTCGCGTTCTTGCGCGCGGCCTGGTGGCGCCGGCGTTCCTCGGGGGTCATGTCCTTCTTGGCCTTGCCGGCCCCGTAGGCACGATCGATCCCCTTGCTCACGCCGATATGCAGGACCTTGCGCAGGAAGAAGCGCAGCATCGCATTCGCATTCATTGGTCGGTCTCCCCCTCGTCGGTCTCGCCTTCGCCGTCGAACATGTCGGACTGGTCGTCGTCGGTTTCAACCTCGTCGCCACCGGTGCCCGGCACGGGGCGGTTCTCCAGCAGCCCGGCGGCGCGCAGGTCCTTCAGCCCCGGCAGGTCGCGCGCGGATTCCAGCCCGAAGTGATCGAGGAATCCTTGGGTGACCACGAAGGTCACGGGGCGGCCCGGCGTGGCGCGGCGGCGGCCGAAGCGAATCCATTCAAGCTCGAGCAGCTGGTCGATGGTGCCGCGGCTGACGCTGACGCCGCGGATCTCCTCGATCTCGGCGCGGGTGCAGGGCTGGTGGTAGGCGACGATGGCCAGGGTCTCGATCGCCGCGCGGCTGAGCTTGCGGGTTTCGACCACCTCGCGCTGCATGAGGTAGCCCAGGTCGGACGCGGTCCGCATGGCCCAGGCCTCGCCCACCTTCATCACGGTGACGCCGCGCCCCTCGTAACGCTTGCGCAGCAGGTCCAGCGCCGCGGCAGCGTCGCAGCCATGGGGCATCCGCGCGTTCAGCTCGGCCACCGTCACCGGCTCGGCCGACGCGAACAGGATCGCTTCGACCATGCGCTCCTGGTCGGCCAGCGGCGGCGCATCGAAAAGCGGCGGGTTGAGGTCGGGCTCAGCCATCGTGGCGGCGGCGGATCTGGATGGGGGCGAAGGTGTCGCCCTGCCGGATCTCGATCTTGCCGGCCTTGGCCAGTTCGAGCGAGGCGGCGAAGTTCGAGGCCGTGGCCGAGCGGCGGCGCACCGGGTCGCTGCCCCAGCCATCGGGCATGTAGCTGGAGAGGTCGGTCCAGCTGCCCGCGAAATTGATCAGGTTGCGCATGCGGTCCAGCGCTTCCTCCATTGTCATGACCGATTGGCGGTCCATAACGAACGGGCGGAACTCGTCCCGCGTGCGGATGCGCGCGTATCCCTGCATGAGGTCCAGCAAGGTGGCCGAGTAGCGCACGCGGCGCACCCGCTCATAGCTTTCGGGAATGCCGCGGGCGAAGAAATCGCGGCCCAGCTGGTCGCGCGCCATCAGCTTGGCGCCCGCCTCGCGCATGGCCTCGAGCCGCTCCAGCTGGAACGCCAGGTGCGCGGCCAGGTCCTCGCCCGAGGGGCCGTCATCCTCGGGATCGGGCGGCAGCAGCAGCCGCGATTTGAGAAAGGCGAGCCACGCGGCCATCACCAGGTAATCCGCCGCAAGCTCGATCCGCAGTTCGCGCGCGCGCTCGACGAAGGCCAGGTACTGCTTGGCCAGCGCCAGGACCGAGATCTGCCGCAGGTCCACCTTCTGGGTGCGCGACAGGGTCAGCAGCAGGTCCAGCGGCCCCTCGAACCCGTCCACGTCCACGATCAGCGCCTCGGCCGCCAGCCGGTCGCTCACGTGGGATTGCAGGTGTTCGATTTCAGCCATCGGCCCGTCCGCGCAGAAGGCCGTCAAGTTCGGCCTCGAGCGCGTGGATGTCAACCGGGTCGGGCGCGTGGCGGCGCGCCAGCGCGGCATCCGCGCGGGCCAACGCGGCGCCCTCAAGCAGGCCGCAATGCGAGGCGCAATCGCGCATCTCGGCCATGTCGCCGTTGCAGTGCAGCGCCATGTCCACGCCCGCCGCGATGGACGCGGCGGTGCGGTCGCCGATACTGCCCGACAGCGCCTCCATCGACAAATCGTCGGTCATCAGCAGGCCATCGAAGCCGATGCGGTCGCGGATCAGCGCGATCATCGCGGGGTCCTGCGTCGCGGGCCGGTCCGACAGCGCGCGGAACACGATATGCGCGGTCATGCCCATGGGCAGATCGGCCAGCGCGGCCAGCGCGGCGAAGGGCGCGAAGTCCTGGTGCAGCGCATCGGCATCGGCCGTGACCACCGGCAGGTCCTTGTGGCTGTCGGCCAGCGCGCGTCCGTGGCCCGGCATGTGTTTCATCACCGGCAGAACGCCGCCTGCCGTCAGCCCATCGGCCACCGCGCGGGCGTTGCGGGCGACGGTATCGGCGTCGGTGCCAAGACAGCGGTTGCGCAGGAACGGGTGCGTGTCGGGCCGCGCCACGTCGGCGGTGGGCGCGCAGTTGACGTCGATCCCCACCGCCCGCAGCTCGTCCGCCATCAGGCGCGAGCGGATCCACAGGGCGCGTTCGGGGTCACTGGCCCGGGTGGCGTGGTCCAGCGGCGGCAGCCAGTCGCGCCAGTGCGGCGGGCCCAGGCGCTGCACCCGGCCGCCTTCCTGGTCCACGAGGATCGGGGCGTCGCGGCCCAGGCAGGCCCGCAGGTCTTCCGTCAGGGCGCGCAGCTGATCGGGCGTCTCGACGTTGCGGGCGAAGAGGATGAATCCCCACGGGTCGGCATCGGTGAAGAAGCGCCGCTCGTCCTCGGCCAGCCGCGTCCCCGCGCAGCCGAGGATGCAGGCAAGGCTCACCTCAGCTCGACCGGGATGCAGTCGGCCGAGCCCGCGACCAGCGCGGTGCAGAAACGGCGGGTGTCGGCCAGGTCGTCGAAGCCCTCGGCGCGCAGGCGGTAGAAGATCTTGCCGCCCGACTCGGCGCGCTGGACCACGCGGCGCTTGCCCTCGAAGTAATCAGGGAAGCGGCCGGCGATCTCGACCCACTGTTCGCGCGCGATCTCGGGGTCGCCGAAAGCGCCCAGCTGGACCAGCCGCGTGCCAATGGCCAGGTCATCGACCGAGACCTCGTCGCTGGGCTGGCCGGCCATGGGGTCGGCCGAGACGATCGCGATATTGCTGGGCGCGACGGTCGTGTCGAGATCGGCGGGCCGTTGCGGCGGGCGGGGCGAACTCGCGGCCGCGACGTCGGTGTCGGCGGACAGCGGCTCTTCGTCATCCATCGCGAAATCCTCGTCCCCGGGCATCGCGGTGTCGGCTTCGGGCGTGGACAGCGCCTCGGCCACGGCCAGGTCGGTGGCGAGCGCATCCTCGGCGCCGTTTTCGGCCAGCTCTTCGTCCAAGAACTCGCCGTCCCATGCGCCATCGTCCGTTTCGGACGCCACAGCGTCGCCGGCATCCGCAACGACCTCGGGCGCCTCCTCGGCGGCCTCGGCCTCGGCCAGTTGGCTCAGCACCGCGGCCGGGCGATCTTCGTCCTCGTCCAGCGCCATGGGCGGCGGGGCCAGCGTCACCTCTTCGACGGGGCCGCCCGCTTCGCCCACGGCGGCGATCTCGTTCACCGCCAGGCCCTGGTGGGGCGCGCGCATCCCGCCCGGATCCTCGGGCGCGACGCGGAACGCGCCTTCCATGGCCTGCACCACCGGAACCCCGGTGACATCACGCATGAGCAGCTTGTAACCCCAGACCGACAGCCCGGCGATCAGCGCCAGCGATACCACCGCGCCCGAGATGTTGGCCCATTTTCCGAAACTATGCCCGGCGCCCATGATGGCGGACTCGGGCTCACCGTATTCTTCTAGATAGTCGATTTCTGCCATGCCTGCCTCTTGCGGCGCGGGGTTGGCCCCCAAACCGCCTGCCTCTGCCTCAACGAAGGCAACGCGGTGGTCTCGTTGATCGGACCGCTCTGACCGTCACCTCGCGCCTAGCGCTAGCAAAGCCGCCGCGCCCTGCCCAGCCGAAACCGCCCCGTGCCGCCGTTTTTCGCGGGCTGTCGCCCCCGGGGCACGCCGGGGCTAGCGCAGCTCTTCCAGCGGCGTGACGCCGAGGATACCCAGGCCCGCCGACAGGACATTGGCGACCGCGCGCGGCAGCGCCAGCTTGCCCGCCGTGACGCGCGGGTGATCTTCCTGGATGATGCGCAGCGACGGGTCGTCATTGCCCTTGTTCCACAGGCTGTGGAAGCTCGACGCCAGGTCGTAGAGGTAGAACGCGATGCGGTGCGGCTCGTGGTTCTTCGCCGCGATCTCGACCAGGCGCGGCCACTCGGCCAGCTTGCGTGCCACGTCGAATTCGGCCGGGTCGCTCAGCTGCGGCGGCCCCATGGCGATTTCCAGCGCATCCGCCTTGCGCTCGACCGACCGGATGCGGGCGTGGGCGTATTGCACGTAGAAGACCGGGTTGTCCTTGGATTGCTCGACCGCCTTGGCGAAGTCGAAATCCAGCGGCGCGTCGTTCTTGCGCGTGAGCATCGTGAAGCGGGTGACATCCGGCCCGACCTCGTCCACCACGTCGCGCAGGGTGATGAAATTGCCCGCGCGCTTGGACATGGTGAAGGGCTCGCCGTTCTTCCACAGCTTCACCAGCTGGCACAGCTTGATGTCCAGGGGCACCTGCCCGTCCGACAGCGCGCTGACCGCCGCCTTCATCCGCTTCACGTAGCCGCCATGGTCGGCGCCGAACACGTCGATCAGCGCGTCGAAACCCCGGTCGATCTTGTCGTAGTGATAAGCGATGTCGGGCGCGAAATAGGTCCAGCTGCCGTCCGACTTCTTCACCGGGCGGTCCACGTCGTCGCCGTGGTCGGTGGAACGGAACAGCGTCTGCTCGCGCGCTTCCCAGTCGTCCGGCAGCTTGCCCTTGGGCGGCTCGAGCGTGCCCACGTAGATCAGGCCCTTGCCGTCCAGCGTGTCGAGCGCCGCCTCGATCCGGCCCGTGCCGTAAAGCGACTTCTCGGAATAGAACTTGTCCATCTCGACACCCAGCGCGGCCAGGTCCGCGCGGATCAGGTCCATCATGGCGTCGGTGGCGAAATCGCGGATCTGTTCCAGCCAGACGTCTTCGCCCTTGTCGACATAGGCGTCGCCGACCTTGTCCTTCAGCGCCTCGCCCACGGCGACGAGGTAGTCGCCCGGGTAGGTGCCGTCGGCAAAGGCGACCTCCTGCCCGTGGGCTTCGAGGTAGCGGAGATAGACGGACCGGGCCAGCACATCGACCTGCGCGCCGCCGTCGTTGATGTAGTATTCGCGCGTCACGTCCCAGCCGGTGTAGTCCAGCAGGTTCGCCAGCGCGTCGCCGAAGACCGCACCGCGCGTGTGACCCACGTGAAGCGGGCCGGTGGGATTGGCCGACACGTATTCCACGTTGACCCGCTGGCCCGCTCCCATGTCGGAGCGGCCGAAATCGTGATCCTCGATCACCGTGGCGATCACGCCGGCCCACACGCTGTCGGCCAGCCGCAGGTTCAGGAAGCCCGGTCCGGCGACCTCGGCCTCGGCCACGTGGTCGAGCGCGGCCAGCCGCGTGGACAGCGCCGCCGCGATATCGCGCGGCTTCATCCCGGCGGGCTTGGCCAGCACCATGGCCGCGTTCGTCGCCATGTCGCCATGGGCGGGATCGCGCGGCGGCTCGACCGTGACATTCGCGGTGTCGAGGCCCCCGGGCAGTTCGCCCGCGGCCTGCATGTCGGCCAGCGCGGCCAGGATGTCGTCACGCATCCGCGCAAACAGGTTCATGGTCTTGTCCTTCGGCTGATCTGCGGGGTCATACCACCCCGCCGCCGCAGGTCAATCGCAACGCGGACCGCCGCGCCGCTCAGGCCGCGTCCTGGCCGCGCTCGGCCTCCTCGGGGGGCAACATGGACACCAGCCGGACGCCCGGCGCGGTGCTGACCTCGTCATCCTCGCTGACGAAATGGATCTCGCCGCTTTCGTCGATCCAGGCCAGCAGGCGCGCCTCGGGCCGTTTCGCGCGCCAGTCCTCCATCGTGTATTCCTCGGTCAGGCCGGTCACACGGAAGGTCCAGTCGTTCCACATCAGTCGATTGAGCTCGTTATACGTGGCCTCGCCCGCGAATTTCCGGCCGCCGAGGGTGGCGGGAAGGCTGTGGCGCGCCGTCCCGGCCTTTTCGCGGGCGATCTGATACACGTTTTCGCGCCCGAAATGGGGGCCGAGATCGGTGGCGACCAGCGTGTTGTAGGCGTCGTTGTCGGTGGCCGCGACCACCAGCTTGTAGCCGTTCAGCTCGATCCGCATCTCGGCACCCTCGGACAGGATATCGCCGAAGAAGGTCTCGAGCCCCGCCTCGCGCGCGCGGCGCAGGTGGCCGCGGTTGGGGTCGGTGACCAGCACGGGAATGTCGGCCTTCTTCAGGGCCTGCGCCAGACCGGTGGTCCAGTAGGACCCGCCCACCAGGATGACGCCCGGCGTCTCGGACGCGACGAGGCCCAGGAACCGCGCGAAGGGCTTCAGCGTGAAGCCGTGCACGACCACCGATGCGGCCACCAGGATGAAGGCCAGAGGACCGATCAACGCGCCATCCTCGACGCCGAGTTCGACCAGGCGCTCACCGAAAAGGCCCGCGACGGCGATCAGCACCACGCCGCGCGGTCCGGTAAAGGCGACGAGCACCTGTTCCTTCCAGGGCAGCTTGGTCCATGCGAGCGCGGCGAAAACGGTCACGGGCCGCGCGATGGAAAGGACCAGCACAACGAAGATGCCCGCCCGCCATGTCAGCTGCGACAGCGCCGCGAAATCCAGTGACGCGGCCAGCAGGATGAAGACACCCGACACAAGCAATATGGTCGCGTGTTCCTTGAAGCGGCGCATCTCCTCGAAAGACGGCAGGTCCGCGTTGGCGATCACGATCCCCATGAGCGTCACGGCCAGCAGCCCCGACTCGTGCAGGACAAGGTTCGACGCGGCGAAAACCGCCAGGATCGCCACGAACAGCGCGGGCACCTTCATGAACTCGGGCACCTTGGCGCGCTTGAAGGCCCAGACGGTGCCATACCCGCCGGCGGCGCCCAGAACGCAGGCCACCACCAGGCCCAGGATCAGCGACCACGCCGCCTCGCCCACCTGTTCGGCCGTGCGCAGGACCAGCACCACCTCGAAGGCCAGCACGGCGGCCAGGGCGCCGATGGGGTCGTTCAGGATCGCCTCCCATTGCAGAAGGGCGCCGGGACGGCGCGCCAGCCGCGCACTGCGCAGAAGCGGCGCGATGACGGTGGGGCCGGTGACGATCATGATGCCACCGAAGACGGCCGCGCTTTCCCAGCTTGTGCCCGCGCCGTAGCGCAGCGCCAGCGTGCTCAACAGCCAGCCCAGAGGCGCGCCGATGAAGACCAGCCGCTTCACCCCCTCGGCCGCGTCACGCAGGGTGTGGAAGTTCAGGGTCAGCCCGCCTTCGAACAGGATGATGGCCACCGCTATGCTGATCATCGGCGCGTAAAGCGGCCCGATATCGCGCGCCGGGTCGAAGACGCCAAGGATCGGCCCGGCGACGATGCCGGCGACCAGCATCAGCACGATGGCCGGCATCCGCAGCTTCCAGGCGAGCCACTGGCTGCCCACACCCAGGGCGCCCACCAGCGCAATTGCCGTGACGGGGTCCAATGCCCCTTCCGCTCCGCCGGTCGCCATGTCTCACTAGTCCCTTCTACAGCCACGCCGCGCGCGGCATTCGATGGGATGATAGCCCATGGCGCCCGTCGGGCTAGACCGCTTGTCTCCATCATTTCCGAGGCCTAGCTCCATTCCAAGCGAGAAGGAGCAGACATGACACAGGCGACCGACGCCCCCTGGTGGCAGGACGGCATCATCTACCAGATCTACCCGCGATCCTTCCAGGACAGCACCGGCAGCGGCGTGGGCGATCTGAGGGGCATCATCCAGCGACTGGATCACGTGAAGGACCTGGGCGTCGACGCGATCTGGATCTCGCCCATCTACCCGTCGCCCATGAAGGACGCGGGCTACGACATCAGCGATTACGACGGGGTCGAGCCAATCTTCGGCACGCTCGAGGATTTCGAGGCGCTGGCCAGGGCCACAGGCGACCGCGGGCTGAAGCTGCTGCTGGATTTCGTGCCCTCGCACAGTTCGGACCAGCATCCGTGGTTCCAGGCCGCGCGGTCGTCGCGCGACGCCCCCAAGCGCGACTGGTATGTCTGGCGCGACCCGGGCCCCGATGGCGGCCCGCCCAGCAACTGGATCGCCGAGTTCGGCGGATCGGCCTGGGAATGGGACGACGCGACCGGGCAGTATTACCTGCATATCTACATGACCGAGCAGCCGGCGCTGAACTGGCGCAACCCCGACCTGCGGGCCGAGATGTACGACATCATGCGCCGCTGGTTCGACCGTGGCGTCGACGGGTTCCGCGTGGACGCGGTCGAGCACCTGGCCCCCGACGACCAGTGCCGCGACAATCCCCCGAACCCCGACTGGCGGTTCGAGCAGGGTCCGGCGCGATCGCTGTTCCGCAAGTTTTCGTCGCACCAGCCCGCGGGCTTCGACGCGGTGCACGAGATGCGTGCGGTGGCCGACGAATATCCCGACCGGGCGCTGGTGGGCGAAGCCTACGGCACGCTGGACGAGGTCATGCTGTATTACGGCAAGGACCTGAAGGGCTTTCACCTGCCCTTCAACTTCTACCTGATCGAGGCCGAATGGGACCCGCTGGCCATCGCCGACTACATCGACACCTACGAGGCCGCGCTGCCGGAAGGCGGGTGGCCCAACTGGGTCATGGGCAACCACGACCGCGACCGCGTGGCCACGCGGTGGGGCCCGGACGCCGCGCGCGCGGCGGCGATGCTGCTGCTGACCCTGCGCGGCACGCCCACGATCTACCAGGGCGAAGAGCTGGGGATGGTGAACGAAGCGGTTCCCGATCACATGATCCAGGATCCCTGGGCCATCAACAACCCGGGCACCGGGCTGGGCCGCGACCCGGTGCGCATCCCGATGCCGTGGGACGATAGCGCCGGGCGCGGGTTTACCGACGGCGAGCCCTGGCTGCCGCTGTCAACCGTGCCGGCGGCCAACGCCCAGGAAGACGACCCCCGATCGATGCTGGTGCTCTACCGCCACCTGATCTGGTTGCGCCGCCAGCACGCCGCGCTGCGGCTGGGCGACTATCGCCGGCTGCACGCGGATGCCGCGACGCTGGCCTATGCCCGCGGCCACGGGGACGAGGTGCTGCACGTGGCGATCAACTTCACCGACCGGACGCAGCCCCTGCCCTGTGGCGGCACGCCCGTGTTCTCGACCGTGCCCGACCGCGACCTCGCGGAGATCTCGGAGCTGGCACCGCACGAGGGTCTGCTGCTGCGCGCCTAGGAAAGCACGCTCACAAGAAGGCGAAGATCACGCTCCGAAGCCCCCCGGGGCGTGATCCCAATCTGAACGCACGTAAATATTCCGCGTCCATCGACCCTCAGATCGCCGCCGCCAGCCCCCCGCCGACCAGGCGTTCGTGCTCCTGGATGGCGAAACGGTCGGTCATGCCGGCGATGTAATCGAGAACAATCCGAGCGAGCGCCGTCTCATTTGTCGCATCCTCGACATCCTTGCGCCACTGCTTGGGCAGAAGTTCGGTTCGACGCAGGAATAAGGCGAAAAGATCGTCGACCACCTGCGACACCTTCTGGCGCATGACCACCACCTCTTCGGCGCGGTACATGCGGTGGAACAGGAAATCGCGCAGGACCTGCAGTTCCTCCCAGATACGGGGAGAGAACCGGATGATGGGATGCCCCGCCATGCGCACGTCCTGCGCGCTTTGCGGGTCGAGCTGCGCCAGGGCACCCCGCGCTTCCTCCAACACATCTTCGACCAGGACACCGAAGAACCGGCGCAGGGCCTCGTGACGGCGGCGGTAATAGTTGAGACCGGGATAGAGCGTGTCGACCCTGGCAAAGCAGTCGCGCAGGATCGGCAGCTCGGACAGTTCATCGGTCGAGAACAACTCGGCCCTCAGCCCGTCATGCAGGTCGTGGTGGTTGTACGCGATGTCATCGGACAGCGCCGCGACCTGCGCCTCGGCGCTGGCGTGCGTGTGCAGCTCGAGATCATGGCGCGCGTTGTAATCCGCCAGCGCATAGGGATACGGCGCCTCGACGGGGCCATTGTGCTTGGCGATGCCTTCGAGCGTCTCCCAGGTCATGTTCAGACCGTCGAACTCGGCGTAGTGGCGTTCCAGCGACGTGACGATGCGGATGGCCTGGGCGTTGTGGTCGAAGCCGCCATAGGGCGCCATGAGCCGCTCCAGCGCGTCCTCACCGGTATGTCCGAAGGGCGGGTGCCCAAGGTCATGGGCCAGCGCAACCGCCTCGGTCAGCTCGGAATTCAGCCCCAAGACCCCCGCGATGGTGCGGGCCACCTGCGCCACCTCGATCGAATGGGTCAGGCGGGTGCGAAAATAATCGCCCTCGTGCTCGACGAAGACCTGGGTCTTGTGCTTGAGCCGGCGAAACGCGCTGGCGTGGATGATCCGGTCGCGGTCGCGCTGGAAGCACGAGCGATGGGCCGATCCCTCCTCGGGATAGAGTCGGCCGCGGCTTTCGTCGGGCCGGGCGGCAAAGATCGCCTGCATTGCTTGTGCCATTCTTGTTGTCCTCGCTCGCGGGGCTTATATCGGGGGTAGCCAAGCAATGCAGGGCGAACGGACCATGAATCTTCCTCCCAAAGTCACCGACAGGGCCTTTGCGCGCCTGTCCGAAATCGGGGCCGCCGACCAGGGCCAGGCCCTGCGCGTCGCGGTCGAAGGCGGCGGATGCTCGGGGTTTCAGTACGAGATCAAGCTGGACGCACCGGCCGACGACGACCTAGTGCTGGAAAAGGACGGCGAACGGGTGCTGGTCGACAGCGTGTCCCTGCCCTTCCTCGCCGGCGCCGTCATCGACTTCTCGGAAGAATTGATCGGCGCGCGGTTCGTGATCGACAACCCCAATGCCACCTCGAGTTGCGGTTGCGGTACATCCTTCTCGATGTGACCCGTTTCATCGGATGACCGGGCGCCCCGACGGGCGCCCTTTTTTGTGTCCAATTGCATACCTTTGCACACGACACGGATTCGGCCACCTGTCTGATTTGCCTACGCTTCTGCCGCATCGGGGCCGGATTTCGCCCGATTTGCCGAATCACGGCCTTTGTTAAGAGTTGGTTAAAAACCTGTCTAAAAGGTCAGGTCGGATTTTTGGTTAATTTTTGTGCAAATCCCGCGGGCACAAATTTCGTGACGTGGCGGCATAAGGCGGAAAAAAGGCAGCCCCTGCCCGAAAACCTAACCGAAAAGATCAGATTGTGTCGCGATTGTGTCGGATTGTTTCCGGATCCGCGACGCGTCGTTGAATAGCGAACCCTTCCCTTTCGCCGCGTCACACCCTCAACCTGAGAGTGTAAAGACAGCCACCCAGCAAAAGGGACATAGAAAATGAACTACATCGCCATCGCCCGTGAGAACCGCCAGAAAGCCCTGTCGACCCTGGGCATGAACCAGCGGAACCTGTTCATCGCTCCCTGCCACCCCATCCGTGCCCGCCGCGACGGCCTGTTCCGCAGCGCCGCCTCCCGGATGAGCCCCAACGCCGCGGTGGTCGCGGCCACGTGATCTCGAACTTCAAAGGGTCCAATGTGATGAGTATGCACGCCCGCGATATCGACGAACGGCTCGCCCGCCGCGTCGACACACCGGCCACCGACCAGAGGCTGCGTGGACATCGCCTGTTCGGAAGCGTGTCCGACATCGAAAGCACGCTCTTCTCGCAGATCCGCAGCAGCGACACCGCCGCGACGGCAGAACGCCGTCCCCGCATGCAGAAGACCGACGGCGCAGAAGGCGCATCGGACAAGAAGAGGGCCTGAGGTCCGCGACGACGGATCCGGCGCGATGGACGCGCCCCGCCCTTTTGATATACCGGTCGCCAAGCCAACGGGACCGGATCACCATGAAAATCGCCAGCTTCAACATCAACGGTGTCAAGGCACGCCTTGACGGCCTGTGCGAATGGCTGAAGGACAGCGCGCCCGACGTGGCCGTGCTGCAAGAGATCAAGTCGGTGGACGAAGCCTTCCCGGCCGCCGCCATCGAGGACCTGGGCTACACCGTCGAAACCCACGGACAGAAGGGCTTCAACGGGGTCGCGATCCTGTCGAAGCTGCCGCTCGAAGACGTGTCGCGCGGGCTGCCCGGCGACGAAAGCGACGAACAGGCCCGCTATATCGAGGCGACCGTCATGGGCGACCGGCCCGTTCGCGTCTGCGGGCTGTACCTGCCCAACGGCAACCCGGCGCCGGGGCCGAAATACGACTACAAGCTTGCCTGGATGGAACGGCTGCGCGACCGCATGGCCGAAACGCTCGCGCTGGAAGAGCCGGCGGTATTCTGCGGCGATTACAACGTCATACCGCAGGATGAAGATGCCAAGAACCCCGAGGCCTGGCGCGACGACGCGCTGGCGATGCCCGACAGCCGCGCGGCCTTCCGGCGCCTTCTGGCCCTGGGCATGACCGAGGCGTTCCGCGTCCGCCACCAGGGCGGCGGGCATTACAGCTTCTGGGATTACCAGGCCAACGCGTGGGAGCGGAACCACGGCATCCGCATCGACCACCACCTGCTGACCCCGCAAGCTGCGGATCTGCTGAACGATTGCTGGATCGAGAAGGACCTGCGCGCCCGCACCAAACCCAGCGATCACGTGCCCGTCTGGATCGACCTCGCCGCCTGACGGGAACCCGAGGGGCCGGCGCGGGGTTCGATCTCCATGCGCTGCTCGTCCGCAATCCTTCTGTTCGCCCTGTCCGCCGCCCCGGCACTGGCCTGCACGACCGCCGGAACCGGCGCGAAATGCGTCTCGGTTGGCGACGGCCTGCGCAGCGGCGGCGCGGGGCACTGGCAGCGCGCACCGATCATCACGACACCCCCGCCCCTGGAAGTCGGCGCGTATCTGGACGGCAGCGATTTCAATGCCTTGGTCGGCACGGCGTACCTGGGACTTCCTCCCGCGCGCGACGGCTGGGTCTACGTGAGACACGACGACCGCATCTACCGGGTCGATTTCCGCACCCGCGAGGTCCTGGCGCTGGTCCGCGAATAGGCGGGGTCTCGCCAGTATCGAAACGGTACAGGATCCCCCGCCCCGTCCGCCGCGTTCACAGGCGAACCTTTACCAGTGAACGAGGTCATCATCATGAAAAACCTGATCGCAACCGCACTTGTGGCGACCTGCGCCCTGTCCGCGCCGGCCCTGGCCGGCAACCATTCCAACGGCAAGGGCAACGGAAAGGCCGTTGGCCAGGCCGCGGCCGGATGCCCGCCCGGCCTTGCCAAGAAGAACCCGCCTTGCGTGCCGCCGGGACAGGCAAAGCAGGCCGCACGATCCGGATACGAGGGTGTGCCCGACTACACGGTGGGCGACATCGTGGACGAGATCATCCTGCGTGATCGGCTGCGCCGCATCTCGGATTACGACCGCTACGACCTGCGCGACGTGGATGGTGTGCGCTACTACCGCGACGACCGGCAGATCTATCGCGTGGATCCGACCACGCGCGCGATCCTCGACATCGTCGCGCTGGCCGAGGTGCTGAACTGAGGCCCCGCGCGGCGGCGGATCACTCCGCCGCCACCTTCCGCGCCTGAAGCATGGGCTTGAGGTAGCGGCCCGTGTGGCTCTCGGCGATCTCGGCCACGTCCTCGGGCGTTCCGGTAGCCACCACCGTGCCGCCGCCATCGCCGCCCTCGGGGCCGATATCGATCAGCCAATCCGCCGTCTTGATGACGTCCAGGTTGTGCTCGATCACCACGACCGAGTTGCCCTGGTCCACCAGCTCGTGCAGCACCTCCAGCAGTTTTCGAACATCCTCGAAGTGCAAACCGGTCGTCGGCTCGTCCAGAATGTACAATGTGCGACCGGTCGACCGCTTGGCCAGCTCCTTCGACAGTTTCACGCGTTGCGCTTCGCCGCCCGACAGGGTCGTCGCCTGCTGCCCGACCTTGATGTAGCCGAGACCGACACGCACCAAGGCGTCCATCTTCTCGCGGATCGACGGGACGGCCTTGAAGAACTCCTGAGCATCTTCAACCGTCATATCAAGAACGTCTGCTATGCTTTTGCCCTTGAACTGAATTTCCAGAGTCTCGCGGTTGTAGCGCGCGCCCTTGCAGGTCTCGCATTCCACGTAGACATCCGGCAGGAAGTGCATCTCGATCTTGATGACGCCGTCGCCCTGGCAGGCCTCGCAGCGGCCGCCCTTGACGTTGAAGCTGAACCGCCCGGGCTTGTAGCCGCGCGCCTTGGCCTCGGGCAGACCGGCGAACCAATCGCGGATCGGTGTGAAGGCCCCGGTGTAAGTCGCTGGATTCGAACGCGGAGTCCGGCCGATGGGCCGCTGGTCGATATCGATCACCTTGTCCAGGTGCTCCAGCCCCTTGATCGTCTCGCAAGGCGCGGGCGTCTGGCGGGCGCCGTTCAGGCGCATGGAGGCTGACTTGAACAGCGTCTCGATCGTCAGGGTCGATTTGCCTCCGCCCGACACGCCGGTCACGCAGACGAACTTGCCCAGCGGGTAATCCACGGTCACGTCCCGCAGGTTGTTGCCGCTGGCTTTGACGACGCGGATGGCCTTGTTCTTCTTGCCCTTCCGGCGCTCGGCGGGCACCGCGATCTCGCGCCGCCCGGCCAGGTAGTCGCCTGTCACGCTCTGCGGCTGCTCGACGATCTGGGCCGGCGTTCCATGGGCCACGACCTGTCCGCCGTGGACGCCCGCACCGGGGCCGATGTCGAAGACATAGTCGGCCTCGCGGATGGCTTCCTCGTCGTGCTCAACCACGATCACCGTGTTGCCCTGGTCGCGCAGGTTCTTCAGCGTCGTCAGCAAGCGGTCGTTGTCGCGCTGGTGCAACCCGATCGAGGGCTCGTCCAGAACGTAGAGCACGCCCGTCAGGCCAGAGCCGATCTGGCTGGCCAAGCGGATCCGCTGCGACTCGCCGCCCGACAGGGTGCCCGCGTTACGCGACAGGGTCAGGTATTCCAATCCGACGTTGTTCAGGAAGCCAAGACGCTCGCGGATTTCCTTGAGGATGGCGCGCGCGATCTCGTTCTTCTGCTTGCTCAGCGACGCGGGCACGTTCTCGCACCACTCATACGCCTCGCGGATGGATTTCTGGACGACCTCGCCCACGTGCAGGCCCGCGATCTTCACCGCCAGCGCCTCGGGGCGCAGCCGGTGGCCGTGGCAGGTGCCGCAGGGCCGGTTGTTCTGGTAGCGCTCGAACTCCTCACGGATCCAGCTGCTGTCGGTCTCGCGATAGCGGCGTTCCATGTTCGGAATGACACCCTCGAAGGGGCGCGTGACCTCGTAGACGCGGCCGCCCTCGTCGTAGCGGAACTTGATCTGGGTCTCGCCCGAGCCGAACAGGAAGACGTTCTTCACCTCGTCGGGCAGGTCCCCCCACTTGTCCGTTTGCTTGAACTTGTAGTGCTTGGCGATGGCTTCGATCGTCTGGAGGAAATACGGGGATTTCCCCTTGCGCCACGGGGCCAGCGCACCGTCCGAGATCTTCAGGTTCTGGTCCGGCACGACGAGCCGCTCGTCGAAGAACAGCTCAACCCCAAGGCCGTCGCAATCCGGGCAGGCCCCGAAGGGCGCGTTGAACGAGAAGAGGCGCGGCTCGATCTCGGGGATGGTGAAGCCCGAGACCGGACAGGCGAATTTCTCGCTGAAAGTGAAGCGTTCCGGCTCGCCCTCTTTCGGGGCGGTCTCGAGCACCGCGATGCCGTCCGCCAGGTCCAGCGCGGTGCGGAAACTGTCGGCCAGCCGCGTCTCGAGCCCTTCGCGCACCACGATGCGGTCCACCACCACGTCGATGTCGTGGCGAAACTTCTTGTCCAGCGTGGGCGGGTTGTCGAGATCGTGGAATTCGCCATCTACCTTCACGCGCTGGAAGCCCTGCTTGCGCAGTTCCAGAAACTCCTTGCGATACTCGCCCTTGCGGTCGCGGATGATGGGCGCCAGCAGGTAGCCGCGCGTGCCCTCTTCCATCTCCATCACGCGGTCGACCATGTCCTGCACCTGCTGTGCCTCGATGGGCAGGCCGGTGGCCGGCGAATAGGGCGTGCCGACCCGGGCAAATAACAACCGCATGTAGTCGTAGATCTCGGTGACCGTGCCGACGGTCGAGCGCGGGTTCTTCGACGTGGTCTTCTGCTCGATACTGATGGCGGGCGACAGGCCGCTGATGTGATCGACATCGGGCTTCTGCATCATGTCGAGGAACTGGCGCGCATAGGCCGACAGCGACTCGACATAGCGGCGCTGTCCCTCGGCATAGATCGTGTCGAAGGCAAGCGACGACTTGCCGGACCCCGACAGGCCGGTGATGACCACCAGCTGGTCCCGGGGAATGTCGACATCGATGGATTTGAGGTTGTGCTCGCGCGCGCCGCGCACCTCGATATTCTTCAGCTCGGCCATGAAAACCTCTTCCGTTGCTCTGCCAGATAGGCGCGGGCACCGTGAACGCAATCACCAAATTGGAACGTTAGGGGAACATTAAGACATTTGCGGCAGGGATGCACGGACAATCCGTCGCATCAGCAGCGTCACGCCCAATCCGGCGGCACAGGCGGCAAGCAGCGCGGCCATCATCCCGGGCAGCCCGGCCACGGCGTAGGCGGCGGCGGAGACCGGCGTGCCCAGCGTCGTGCCCACGTTGCCCATCTGCGCGATGCAACCCGTGGCGCGCGCCCGGTCTGGCAGCGTGTCGTTCAGATCGGGGATCATGGCGAAGCTCGCCGCCGGGACCAGCCCCATCACCAGAAACAGCGGCAGCGCCGCGCCGTCCCACCCGGCCAGTAGCAGGATCGCCGTCGCGGCCGTCAGGACGAAGCCAAGGGCCGCGACCACGTCCGGTGCCATGCGCCGCATGAGCGGCCCCGCCCCGAAAGTGCCCAGGAGCGCGATGAGCGGCAGGCTGACCGCCATCTGTGGCCGGCCCAGGGCCGCGGGCAGCAGCGTGACCAGCGCCACGAAGGCGAGCGTGTAGAACACGAAGCCGAGCCCCGGCGCCATGAGACGCGGGGACGTGTAGATCTCCACATGCGCCGCCACCGGGTCCAGACGCAGCGGCGCGCGTGTCGACCGTTCCAGCCGGGCCGCGAGGACCAGCGCGATGCCAGCCATGCCCATGGCGTGCGCCGCGGTCAGGGCCGCCATCCCGCCCGTGGCGAGGATCGGCGGCGCGGCGACGGCGAACAGCGCGAAGGACACGCCGAAGAACGACGCCCAGACCGCCATGGCCAGTGGACGGTCCCGGTCGGTGGCCGCGGCGGCCATGAGCGGGGGCGCGGCGACCACGATCCCCAGATGCGAGACCCCCTCGATCACCCGCAGGGCGACGTAGACGGGAAACGGCAAGGGTATGGCCTGCACGGCCGACAGCCCCGCACCCAGCCACAGGCACGCCAACAGCACCCGCCGCGCGCCGAAGGCCGCCACCACCCCGCCGGCCAGGACGCCGCCGACGATGCCGACGACCCCCAGCACCGAGACCAGGAATGCCACCGCGGTCAGCGGGCGGTCGAAGGTTCCCGCCAGCACGGGAAGCCCCATGGCCACCTTGGCGAATTGCCCGGCGGCCAGAAGGCCTGCAACGAACAGCGCGGCGGCCAGTGTCCAGTCTGTGGCGGTGCGCGCGCCCGGCGCGACACTGGCGTGCTGCATCAACGTCGCTTTCGGATCACCCGGATCAACATGAGAACACCCACGGCCAGAACGGCGTAGCCCGACAGATGCAGCCAGTTCGGCACCACCATCACTTCAAGATCATCGGTGCCGTCAGAACGAAACATGAGCGGCAGCACGATCAGCACGAAGCCGATCACGATCGCCGCCGCCGTGGCCCAACCAAATCGCATGACATATATCCTTCCCGCCCGGGCGCGATCCCGCGCGCCGGGCGTATTTCTTCGATTCCACGCGCCAGCTAGCTCCGGCGCGGGGCCGATCAATCAGGCGGCGGCCTGCAGGCGACGGAGCGTCGCACCGTATCCGCCCTCGTCCAGGAAGGACTTTTCCTTGGGTCCGGAATTGCGGCCGAGCGCGGCGTTTCGGTGCGGGAAACGGCCGAAGTCGCGGATCACCTCGCGGTGGGCCCGGGCGTGCAGCAGGTTCGCCGTGGCCTCGGGCATCCGCTCGGCGAACAGGCGCACGCAGCGGTCCTGGTCGCTCAGGTTCTCGGAATGCATCAGCGGCAGGTAGAAGAACTGCCGCGCCGGCGGGTCGATCTTCAGATCCCATCCCCGCGCGATGGACACCTTGGCGGCGGCGAGCGCGAAGCGGTCCATGTCGTAGGCGCGGCTGTCCTCGCGGAACATGTTGCGCGGGAACTGGTCCGTGACGACCAGGTAAGCCAGCGTGCCCGACGGATAGGTCAGCCAAAGCGACAGCCCCCCCTCCGTCGCCTGCTCGTAGACGGGGGTGAACCGGCTGCGGATCGTGTCGTCGAGCCCGTCGTCGGACTTGTACCAGCCCTCGGGGCCGACTTCATCCAGCCAAAAGGCCAGGACCTCTTCGGGTGTCGTCATTCCACTGCCCTTATCCCGTCGTCGCACTCAAAACCTGCCGCAAGGGAAACGTCTTATCAAGGCGCGAGCGGGCGGCTAGCCCGCCGCGCGCGTGTCGGTGTCGTCGGTGCCATCCGCGGTCGCGGATTGCTCTTCTTCTTCCTCGGCCTGCTCCTGCAGCCACTCCTGCGCGGCATCCAGCGTGACCGCGTGGGTGGTCGGCGTGATCGGGATGTACTGGCCGTACTCGTCCCGGTCGGGCGAGGCGCGGCGGGTCATCCGGTAGCCGGCATAGGCCGCCAGCGCCAGCATCAGCACGCCAAGGAACACCCAGAACCCCATGGGCCCGAGCCACCCGATCAGCACACCGATGGCCAGCGGGCCGGCGATGGCCCCGAGTCCGAAGATGAAGATCAGCCCGCCCGACGCGGCCGACATATCCTCGTAATCGAGGTAGTCGTTGGTATAGGCGATGAGCAGCGGGTAGAGCGGGTTCGCCATGCCCCCCAGGACGAAGGCCGCCACGCACAGCAGCGCCAGGCTGGGATCGGGCCACAGGCCGAGAATGCAGACCACCCCACCCAGCGCGGCAGCCCCGAGGATCATCAGCCGGCGGTCCAGCCGGTCCGACAGCCAGCCGATCGGAAACTGCAGGATCAGCCCGCCCAGGTAGATGGCGCCCACGAAGATCGCGACCTCCCGAACGGAGAACCCGATCTGCGAGGCATAGACCGACGCCATGCCGAACTGCGCCGAGTAGACGCCGCCCACCAGGAAGATGCCGACGCATCCCAGTGGTGATGATTGATAGAGCCGCAGCAGGCTCATGGGCTTCGTGGTCTCGAAGGCGGGCGTCGGCGTGGCCGACAGCAGGATCGGCGCGAAGGACATGGACACCAGGACCGACGGGATGATGAACAGCACGAAGCCGGACGGGTCCCCGGTGACCAGCAGCGCCTGCGCCGCAAGCACGCCGGACATCTGGACGATCATGTAAAGCGACAGAGCCTGCCCCCGCCGCTCGTTCGTGACCGAGTTGTTCAGCCACGACTCGGCCGTCACGTACACGCCCGAGAAGCAGAACCCGATCAGCACCCGCAAGAGCACCCACGCCCAGGGCTGGGTGATCGCCGGGTAGAGAATCAGGATCGCCGAGATGAACGACGCCAGCGCCGCGAAGACCCGCACGTGGCCCACGCGCCGGATCATCTCGGGTGCCAGCTTCGATCCGCCCAGGAAGCCCGCGAAATAGGCCGACATGACGAAGGACATCTCGAGGGTCGAGAACCCTTCGATCTCGCCACGGACCCCGAGGAGCGTGCCCTGCATGCCGTTGCCGACCATGAGCAGGGCCATCCCGAGGAAAAGGGCCCAAGCGGCGGCCAGAACGTTGAACATATCGCGTCTCTCTGCTTTCGATCCGCGCGGCGTCCGCAATCGGCGGCCCGGCGAGACATGCCTTCTGCGAGCGTATACCGCCACGTCACGGCGAACACGTTCGCCGTGCCCGTAGCAGCCGCCGCGCCCCCCCGATAGAGCAAAAAATCATCGCAAGGGTTAAGGCTCGTCCAGTCGAGAAGCAGCCCCTCTTTCAACACGAAAGACCCCGCTCCGAAACCGGCGCGGGGTCCTCGATGTGGGGGCGGAAGCCGGTCCCGCCCCTATCCGGTTCTGGCCTACTGCATGACGCCCGCGGCGTTTCCGGAGCCGGACTGCATGACGCTCGAGACATTGAAGCTGCCCACCTGCGCCACGGCGACCTGGTGCGCGGTTCCCGTCTGGCTCGTGAGCGACTCGTTGCTCGCGCCGTCCTGCAGGATGCCGAACTTGTTGTCGCTCCCGTCGACAAGCACGTCCGCGTCGTTGGAGGAGCCAAGCTGTTTCACCATGCCGAGCTGCCATCCGCCGAAGGCGGTCGCGACCGCATCGACAGTCGGCGCCAACGCGGAACCCGTACCGAAGAGAATACCGGCACCGTTGTTGTTGCCGCCGGAGATATCGACATAGGAGTTGTTGCCGACACCATCCTGGTAGATGCCGAACTTGTTGCCGCCGGAACCGGCCGCGACCTGGACGTCGGCGATGTTGCCGTCCTGAAGCTGGGTGATACCGATCTTGTTGAAGCCGCTGGCGATGTCCGAGACGGACACGATGTTGCCGATACCGTCCTGCTTGATCGCAAGATCGTTCTTGCTGCCGGTCACGGTGATCTGACCCACCGAGTTGCTATCGCCCGACTGGGCGATGCCATAGCGGTTTTCGTTGCCCGTGATCATCACGTCCATGAAGTTGCCGGTGCCGGCCTGGGTCAGTTCGCTATGCGGAATACCGACCGCCCGGGCGAACCCGCCGGCGTTGTTGGGGCCGGTGAGTTCGAAATTCTCCGTCCCGTTCAGGTTGCCGACCAAATCGACAAACATCTCGTTCGAGGCGCCCGACTGGCTGGCGTTCAGGATCACGTTGCCATTGCCGGACTGTTCGAGATCCATGTCCTGATCGGCGCCGGTCTGCCTGGCCTTCGCGATCAGGTTGGATCCACCGGATTGCAGGATAGTGGCGGAATGGCCGAGACGCCCAGGGGCGGTCCCGTCGGTCGAGCCATCGCGGATCTGGGTAATCTCGGTAATGGTATTGTCATCACCCCCGCTTTGCGTCACCGACAACGATGTGCGCGTTGCGGTGGCGGTCTTGTTGAATTGGTAGATCGTGCCGATCGAGTTGCCGCTATCGGTCTGTGTGACGACGGCATCACTCCCTGCGCCGGATTGGTTGAACTGGTAGAAGCCCGATCCACGGTTCACAATCGTGCCCAAGCCGACGCTGTTGTTCGAACCGCTCTGGACGATGTTGAGAGTGTTCGGCACATTGGTGAACTGGTTGCGCTGCACGATCGGATTGCCGTCCGCACCAGCATCGTTGTCGGATCCGGCGGACTGATCGATGCTGCCGCTGTGGAAACCGTTGCCTTACTGAACGAGCCACGCCTCGTTGCCGTCTGCCATGGCGAAACCTGCCGAAAGCGTCAGCGCGGTCGTCGCCAGAATGAATCTCCGATAAGCCATAAGTACCCCCTTTTAGGCCCCACTAGAATTGTATTGCCTCTTTCAATTCCCGCCCAGGTTGAATTGCAGCAGCAAACCAAGGCAATTCGAGACAGAAATACACTTCCCATACCGCGCGCGAATTCCAAAGCATTTTCGCAATTCTGCCATATTTAGGTCCAGGGAACGCCTTGATGGCGTACCGGTCATGAACACTGCCGCCGACCCGGACCCTTTATATCTAAACCCGGGACAGTGCGCGCCCGCCATCCCCCACACTTCATCGCGAGGCAGGTCCACGTCGCCGCGTCCGCGCCCCCGGAAGTGACCCTGCGGCCGTCACCTGTCATGTCGCGCCTGGCCGACCCCGAGAAGAGGACGACCTACGGTCGCGCGCGTCGCCGGACCGGCAGTCCAGCAAGATCGCGACCACCATGCGCAACGCCGCTTGCGATACCCCGCACTTCGGAGTATGCCCGCCCCACACCACCGGCGGCGAGTTGGCGGAGTGGTGACGCAGCGGATTGCAAATCCGTGTACACCGGTTCGATTCCGGTACTCGCCTCCACATCTCTCTCGGACAGCATGAAGATCAGGCCCAGACCCGGCTGGCTCAACCAAAGACCGGAAGGGTCCGATCACTGCTGACAGCATGGCGGCCAATGCTTCTACGACCTGCTACACGTCAGGGACCGCTTAGTCTTCCGCGACGACCTGATTATTGACTATGATGGTCGGTTGATCCGACTGCGCCTCCAGGCTCGCTCGCCACGGCTCCGCCTCAGGACCGCGCCAGGACGAAGTCGTGCTCGACCTCGAGGAATGGCGTCGCGAAGCCCGCCTGCTTCATGCGCTCGGGGTCGTCCACGGGGGCGAAGGTGGCCATCAGGCTTTCCTTCACGCCGAACACCGCGTCGGAGTGGATATAGGGGTCGTCGGGATCGAAGATGTGGGTGACCAGCGTCTCGAACCCGTCGGCCTCGATGATGTAATGCAGATGCGCGGGCCGGAACGGGTGGCGCCCAAGGGCGCCCAGCATCTTGCCCACCGGGCCGTCGTCGGGGATGGGATAGAACTTGGGCTTCACCCCCTTGAACCAGTACTCGCCCCGCGCGTTCGAGCGGAACACGCCGCGCAGGTTGAAATCGGGCTGAAGGCCCTTCTGCTGCACGTCGTAGAACCCTTCATCATTGGCCTGCCATACGTCGATCTTCGCCCCCGCGACGGGGTTGCCGTCGGTGTCGAGGATGCGGCCGCGCACCAGCATCGGCTCGCCCTTCTGGTCGAGGCAGATGTCGTCGCCCAGCGCGCGCTCGGGGGCGTCGGCCACGTGGAACGGGCCCAGCACGGTGGACTCGGACGCGCCCGACGGTTTGCGGTTGTTGATGGCGTCCACCAGCATCGACACGCCCAGCACGTCCGACAGCAGGATGAACTCCTGCCGCCAGTCGTTGCACATCTGCCCGGTGTCGGTGAGGAACAGGATCGCCTTCATCCATTCCTCCTGGGTAGGCTCGATCTCTTTCACGGCGGCGTGGAGGTGGCGCACGATCACCTCCATCACCTCTTTCAGGCGGGCGTCCTCGGCCCCCGCATTGCGCGAGATGACGACATCGGCCGAGCTTTCCTCGGTGAAATAGCCCTGTTCGACGGGATCGGTCATGGGGTGGTCCTCACTCGGCGGCGTGGCGGGCGGTGCCGGCGCCCGCGGGTTGCAGGATGGCGTCCAGCACCCGGCGCAGTTCGGCCGCCGGGTCGTCGGACATCTCGGCCGCGCGGAAACACACGTGCTGGTCGGGCCGGGTCATCACCGCGCCCGCATCCGTGGTTTCGCGCAGGCGGGACCAGTCGCCCAAGTGGTCCTCGATGGCGCGGCGCGGGCCGATGACGTGCACGTCGATCTCGACACCGGTATCGGCCGCGACCGTTTTCGCCGCGTCGGCCCAGGCCTCGCCGCCGATCCCGGTCAGGATGGTCCAGCGCCCCTTGCCGCACAGGTCCAGGGTCGAGACCCGGGTGCCGTCGTCGCGGTAGAGCCAGCAATGGGGCAGCCGCGCTCCCGGCCACGTGGTGGGATGGTAGTGCAGTTCGGGGTCGCGGTCGAAGCCCGGGTCGGGCTGGCCGTCCTTCACCACCGCGCCGCTGTCATAGCGCTGGTTCATCTCGACGCCGTGGCAGTCGAACTCGTATTTCTTGAACTCGATCGCCTTGCGCAGCGCCTCCCGCTGGGCCTCGGCCGCCGGGCTGTCCTCGCCGCGCTTGTCCATGTTGGCCTGCATGACCTCGGGGTCGGTACTGTCGGTCATGCCCAGCGCCTCGAAGATCGGGCCGAATTCGCCGATGGACTGGTTGGCGCGGGTGACGATCTGTTTGGCGATGGGCGCACGTTCCACGGAATAGCTGTCCAGAAGGCCCGGGCCCGCCGGGCCCTTCAGCACGTGCGCCAGCTTCCAGGCCAGGTTGTAGGCGTCCTGGATCGACGTGTTCGAGCCCAGCCCGTTCGACGGCGGGTGGCGGTGCGCCGCGTCGCCCATGATGAAGACGCGGTCGGTCTGCATGTGGGTGGCGTACATGTTGTTCACGGTCCAGGTATTGGCCGAGAGAAGCTCGATCTCGAGCTTCGGGTCGCCCACCAGCTGGCGCGCCACCTCGGTCGCCATCGCCTCGTCCACGACCGGCGCGGGCTCGTTGATGTCGTAGCCCCAGACGATCAGCCATTCGTTCCAGGGCCGCACCATGCGCACCAGCCCCATGCCGATGCCGCCCACGTTGGCGCCGGGCTGCATCACCCAGTACAGGACCGACGGGCGGTGCGCGACGAAGCGCGACAGGTCGGCGCGGAACAGGATGTTCATGGACCCGCCCACGCCCATTTGCCCCTCGAACGGCAGGCCGCAGGTCTCGGCCACGGCGGAATTGCCGCCATCCGCACCCACGAGGTATTTCGAGCGGATCTCGAACTCGCGCCCCGTCAGGCGGTCGCGGCAGATGGTGGTGACCCCCTCCCCGTCCTCGACGTGGCGAAGATATTCCGTCGACATCCGCGCCTGCGTCCCGCGCGAACAGGCGGTCTTGAACAGAAGCGGCTCCATGAAGGTCTGCGGCAGGTCGTTCATGTGGCACGGCGAGGATCGCAGGTGCTCGGCCCGGCTTTCGGGCGCGTTGCCCCAGGACAGCATGCGGCCCAGCTCTTCCCCCGCGAGGCTTTCGCAGAACACGTTGTTGCCCATCAGGTCGCCCTCGGTGGCGTGCATGTAGGCTTCGTCCTCGACCTCGCTGCCGAGATCGCGCAGCACCTCCATCGTGCGCTGGTTGGTGATGTGGGCGCGCGGCGTGTTGGCCAGCCAGCGGTAGCGGTTGATCGCCACGTTCTCGACCCCGTAGCTCGACAGCAGCGCCGCCGTGGCGCTGCCCGCCGGGCCGGTGCCCACGATCAGGACGTCGGTTTCGATTTCAGCCATGTGCATGTCTCCCCTCGGGCCGCGCGCCCACGCGCGGTGTTACGTCTCGATCCAGCCGTAGCGGTCGGTGTCCTGCCCGGCGTAATCGGGATCGAGATAGATAAAGAGCCGGGCGATCTTGCCGTCCCGGACCGTGAAGCAGTCGCAGAACCGGCCCGCGCCCCAGTCGGGGTCGCCGGCGGTCCAGGTTCCGTCGCGGTGCGACCCTTCGGACGTGCCCTCGACCGCGAAGCTGTCGGTGCCGGTCATGTACCAGGTGAAGCCGTCGTAATGGTGGGTGATGCCCTTCAGCGTTCCCCCCACGTCGGAAAACATCTGCACGACCTGGTCCTTGCCGCGCGCGACGCCCCACTTGGGAAAGTAGACCTCGGCGTCGTCGGTGAAGTGGTCGAAAAGGCCGAGGCCCGTGGTGGGCGACGTGCCGCCCGCGTCCAGTGCCTTGAGATAGCTTTCGGCGATCGCCTTGCGCGCCGCCTCGGCGTCGTCCTGCGCGCCCGCCTGCCCCGCCAGAGCGGCCCCGCTGGCCAAGGCCGCGCCGCCCGCCAGGACCGTGCGGCGGTCCGTCATCCCGTTCTTGTCCGTCATCTCCAAATCCTCCCAGTTTGGTGTCGTCAGATCCGTATCACTCGCGCCGCTTCAGCCGTCGCCGGATGGGGAACAGCTGGATTCCCGTGCGCCCCGAGACGAGCCCCCAGAGCCCGCCGGGCGCGAACAGCATCACCGCGATCCCCAGGCCGCCCAGCACCATCAGGTACCAGGCCCCGAAATCGGCCAGCAGCGTCTGCAGCGCGAAGAAGACCAGCACGCCGATGATCGGCCCCTCGATCGTGCCGATGCCGCCGATGACCACGATGAAGATCACGAAGGCCGTCCAGTCGATGACCGAGAAGGCGCTGTCGGGGCTGATGCGCCCGTTCTGCAGGAAGATCAGGCCCCCCGCGATGCCGGTACCGAAGGCCGCCACGAGGAAGACCACCCATTTCATCCGGGCGCTGTCCACGCCCACCGACCGGGCCGCGTCCACGTTGTCGCGCAGCGCGGCCAGCGCCAGCCCGCGCTTGGTGCGCAGGAACCAGTAGATGCCCCCGATGGTCGCCACGGCCAGCGCCAGCGCCAGCCAGTAGGCCAGGATGTCGCGCGCCGCCGAGGACCGCGTGTCGAAGGCCGCCTCGATCCACTCGACGCCCCACATGGCGTCGCGGGCATCGCGCGGCAGGGACGTGCCCGTGCCGCCGCCCACGGCCTTCCACTGCGCCACGCTCAGGCGCACGACCTCGGCCACCACCCAGGTGCCGATGGCGAAATAGGCGCCTTGCAGGCGGAAGGCGAAGAACGCCGTGGGGATCGCCAGAAGCAGCGCGAAGACCCCCGACAGAAGAAGCCCCGCGACCGGGTTCACGCCCCACAGGATCGCGCCGCCGAACAGCATGTACGCGCCGAAGCCCACGAAGGCCTGCTGGCCCACGCTGACCAGCCCGCCATAGCCCGCCAGCAGGTTCCAGAACTGCGCCAGCGTCAGCATTGTCAGGATGAAGAACATGTCCTGGATCAGCGACCGCGACGCGAATGCGGGCAGCGCGATGGCCACGACCAGCAGCACCAGCGCGACGACCGCGGCGATCTGCGACGCCGCCGTGCGGGTCGAAACGGTATAGGTCTGGCCCGCCATCAGTCGAACGCCCTCGGGAACAGGCCGCGCGGCCGGATCAGCAGCACCACCAGGAACGCCACATGACCCGCGAGGATCTGCCATTCGGGATTGATCTGCGCGCCCACGGTCTGCGCCACGCCGATGATGATGCCCCCCGCCAGCGTGCCCCACAGCGACCCGAGCCCGCCGATGATGACCGCCTCGAAGGCGTAGATCAGGCGCGCGGGGCCGGTGGTGGGATCGAAATTCGCCCGCGTGCCCAGGTAGAGCGCGGCGATGGTCACCACGATCATGGCGATGCCGGTGGCCTTGGCGAAGACCGACGCGGGCTTCACCCCCATCAGGCTGGCCGTCACCGGGTCGTCCGACGTGGCGCGGAACGCTCGGCCCAGCGACGTGCGGTAGAACACCCATTGCAGCGCCAGCGTCACCGCGATGGCTGACAGGAAAGTCAGCAGCGGCATCACCCCCAGCGAGATGGGCCCGATGGGCAGCGACGCGGTTTCCAGCCAGCCCGCCGGGATCCGGCGGCTATCGGCGGAAAAGCCCTCGAGCAGGGCGTTCTGCAACACCACCGACAGCCCGAACGTCACCAGGAGCGGCGGCAGGATATCGGTGCCCAGCACCCGGTTCAGCACGACCCGCTGCAAGGCCCAGCCCAGCGCGAACATGATCGGCAGCGCGACGATGGCGGCCATGAAGGGTCCGAGGCCCAGCAGCGTGACCAGCAGCAAAATCAGGTAGGCGGCGAACACGATCAGGTCGCCATGGGCCAGGTTCACCAGCCGCATGATGCCGAAGACCAGGCTCAGCCCCAGCGCGAAAAGCGCGTAGAGCCCGCCGAGAAGAACGCCCTGAAGAACCGTGTCGACCCAGATCATGCCGCCGCCCCGAAATAGGCGTCGTGGATGGCCTCGCGGCTCAGCTCGCCGGGTTTTCCGGACAGGGTGACGCGGCCCTCCATCATGCAATGCACCCGGTCGGCGACCTTCATCGCCTGCCCGATATCCTGTTCCACCACCACGATGCTGGCGCCGGTTTCGCGGATCTGCGGGAAGGCGGCGTAGATGTCCTTGATGACCACGGGCGCGAGCCCCAGGCTGATCTCGTCACACAGCAGCACGCGGGGGTTCGACATGAGCGCCCGGCCGATGGACACCATCTGCTGTTGCCCGCCCGACAGCGCCGTACCGGGCTGGTGGCGCCGCTCCCTCAAAATCGGGAACAGGCCATAGACGGTCTCGAGGGTCCAGGGCCCGGCGACCTTGCGGCGGTGGCACCCCATGAGCAGGTTCTCCTCGACCGACAGCGACGGGAACAGCTTTCGGCCCTCGGGCACCATCGCGATGCCCGCGGCCATGATGTCGTCGGGCGCCATGGCACCGATCGCGCGCCCGTCGAAGCGGACCATGTCGGGCGACTGCGCCAGCACGCCGGCGATGGACCGCATGAGCGTCGTCTTGCCCGCGCCGTTGGCACCGATCACGGCCATGGTCTCGCCCTCGGCCAGGTCGAGATCGACGCCGAACAGCGCCTGGAAATCTCCGTAATGGGCGGTGAGGCCGCGTGTCTCGAGCAGCGCCATCAGACCTCGATCCCCAGGTAGATCTCGCGCACCTCCTGGCTGGCCATGATGGTGTCGGGGTCTCCGATGCCGATCACCTTGCCGAAATCCAGCACCAGCAGCCGCTCGACCACGCTGTTGAGCGCGTGCAGCACGTGTTCGATCCAGATGATGGTCACCCCCTCGGCGTGGATCGCGCGGATGGTGTCGACCAGCGCCACGCATTCGCCTTCGGTCAGCCCGCCCGCGATCTCGTCCAGCAGCAACAGCTTCGGCCGCGTCGCCATGGCGCGCGCCAGTTCAAGCCGCTTGCGTTGCAGCAGGGTCAGACCGCCCGCGGGCCGGTTGGCGACCTTGATCAGCTCGGTCCGCTCGAGCACCCCGGCGCAATCCGCCTCGACTGCGCGCTCGGGCAGGCCCCGGCCATGGGTGGCCGAGACCAGCAGGTTCTCGAACACCGTCAGCCGGTCGAAGGGCTGCGGGATCTGGAAGGACCGGCCGATCCCCGACAGGCAGCGCTGCATCGGCGGCACGCGCGTCACGTCGCGCCCGTCGTAGTCGATGCGTCCCGCGTCCGCCGACAGGTTGCCCGTGATCAGGTTGAACAGCGTGGATTTGCCCGCGCCGTTGGGCCCGATGATACCCAGCGCCTGCCCCTGAGGCACGTCGAAGCTCACGTCATCGGTCACCGTGAGTGCGCCGAAGCTTTTCGTGACATTGCGAAGCGACAGGATCGGGCTCATGGAGTCTCGCTGGGTTGAAAGCCGGGGCTGCCGCCCGCCCGGGGTGCCGGGCGGGCGCAAGGGATCACGACAGGGGCTGCATTTCGCCCTGCGTCGGGATGTCGGGCGCGGTGGTGTTGTCGACGGTCACCAGCTCGAAGCTGCCGTCGTCGTTGCGCCGCCACTGTCCGCCGACCAGCGGCGTCTTGCACACGTTCTCGGCGGCGAAATCGGGCACACCGGCGCCGTTCCATTCAACCCGGCCGACGATGGTGTCGAGCTGTGTGGACGCGATCGCGTCGCGCAGCTGGTCCAGGTCGGTTGGATCCTCGGCGCGCGTGATGACATCGGCCGCGGTTTCGAACAGCGAATGGATGAAGCCGATGGGCTGGGTCCACGGCCGGCCAGTCGCCTCGGTGAAGGCATTGGCCAGTTCCATGCAGCCCTGCCCGGTGAGCGAGGACGTGAACGGGTGGTTCGCGGACCACCAGACCTCGGAGCTGAGGTTGTGCCCCGCCTCGCCGAGCGTCTCGACCGATTGCGGGAACAGGATGGCCTTGGCCACGGTGATGGCCTTGGGGTTGAAGCCCTGCTGGCTGGCCTGGTTACGGAAGGTCGTGAAATCGGGCGGGATCACCACGCCCGTCACGATATCGGCGTTGGCCTGCTTGAACGCATTGATCTGCGCGGTGAAATCGTCGGTCAGGTTCTGGTAGCGGCCGGGATCGACGGTCTCGTATCCCGCCTGCGCGAAGCCCGGCGCGACGCCCACGTTCGGATCGCCCCAGGCGTTGCCGTCGGCGTCGTTGGGAAACAGCCCGCCGACCACCTTGTTGGTGTCGAGCTGGTCCCACATGTTGGTGAAGACGGCGATCACGTCCTCCAGCCCCCAGAAATAGTGGAAGGCATATTCGAACGGCCGCCAGCCCGACGGATCGCCCGGGTTGCCCTGCTGGCCGATGAACCACGGCTGCCACGGCGCCATGGTGGAAATCGTCGGAATGCCCTCGCTCTCGGCCACGGTCGAGACGGGGTTCGTCGTCTCGGGGGTCGAGGCCACCAGCATCAGGTGGATCTCGTCGTCGATGATCGCTTCCTGCGCCACGTCGGCGGCGCGGTTGGGGTTCGACTGGCTGTCCTTCACGATCACCTCGACATTCAGCCCCTGGTCGGCGGCGATGCGGTTGAACGCGTCGATGGTGAAGGCGTCGGCCTCGGCGAAGCCCGCGAGCGGGCCGGTCTGCGGGCTGACATAGCCGATGCGGATGGGCGCACCCTGCGCGATGGCAGGCGCGGCCAGCCCGCCGGCGCTGGTGACAAGGCCGGTGGCGGCCGCGGATTTCAGCAGGCGTCTTCTGGTCAGCATTTTGGTCTCTCCTCCCTCGGTGTGTCTGTCACGCTGCAGGCCGCCTACCCTCCCATGCGGCCTGCAGCAGTCCCCGGATATCCTCCCGATCGAAGGGCCGGGGGTTTTCGTACTTGTTCTTCAGCGCGATCTCGGAGGCGCGGTCCAGGTCGGCCTCGGTCAGGCCCAGGTCGGCCAGCCGCAGCGGCGCACCCGCGTCCCTAGCAAGGTCCCACAGCCCGCCGCCGACCGAGCCGCCCAGCAGGTCGGCCACCGGGTCCAGCGCTTCCGTCCCGCCGGCGTTGAAGCCCGCCGTGTGGGGCAGCAGGATGGCGTGGGTGTCGGCATGGGGCATGTCGAACGACCCGCCGACCACGTGCGCCAGCTTGTGGTGCAGCGACATGGCGACATATCCCAGCGCGGTCGAACACAGCCATGCACCGTAAAGCAGCTGCCCCCGGATCTCGGGGTCCTGCGGCGCGGTGCGCAGCCCGGGCAGCGCGTCGCGAATGGCGCGCAGGGCTTCCAGCGACATGAGGCTCGTGACCGGGTTCGCGTCGGGTGCGTAGAGCGCCTCGATCGCGTGGGCCGAGGCATTCAGCGCGGATTTCACCGACAGATCCACCGGCAGGCCCAGCGTCAGGTCCACGTCGTAGATCACCGTTTCGGGCCGGATCGAGGCGTCGCGGCGGGTGGTCTTCTCGCCGCCCTCGGTCTCGCCCAGGATGTCGGTCATCTCGGACCCGGCATAGGTGGTGGGGATCGCCACGTGATCGCAGCCCTTGCGGGTGGCGATGGCCTTGCCCAGCCCGATCGTGGACCCGCCGCCCAGCGACACCACGCAGTCGGCGCCCGCCGCGTCGAATGCCGTGATCGCGCGGGCCGTGACCTCGACGGGCGTGTGCATGGCGGCCTCGGTGAAGGTGCCGGCGGCCATGTCACCAAGCCGTTCGGCCAGCGCGGCGCCGTCTTCGGCCTGGGGCGGCGTGGTCAGAACCAGCGCCCGCTTGCCCCCCAGACGCGCGACCTCGTCGCCGGTCTGCGCAAGCGTTCCGCGGCCGAAGACCACGCGCGTCAGGATGCCGGGAAAGACGAACGGGGTCATGGGGTATCTCCGAACGGACGGGTGCCGTCCGCGATGGCAGCGCAGAGCGCGTCCAGCGCGGCGATCTCGGGGGCCGCGATTTCGTGGGCGCGGCCGGGCAGCACGTCGCTGCGCACCCGCGCGCCGGCGGTGATGAAATCGGCGACCGCCTTCTGGAAGGCCCAGGTCGGGATCCACGGATCGGCGTCGCCATTGGTGCAGTAGACGGGCAGACCCGACAGCCCGGCGCGGGGCAGATCGTCGGTCGCCGCGCCGACGCGGCATCCGGTCAGCATGGCGGCCGCATCCGCCTGCCCGCGGCGCATCAGGTGCTCGATCACGAGACAGGCACCTTGCGAAAATCCGATCAGGATCAGGGGCTTGCCCGGGCAGGCCGCGCGTGCTGCCGCCTCGGCCCCGGCCACCAGGTCCAGCGCGGCGATAAGCTGCGTCTCGGTGTCGGCGCTCAGCGCCTCGACCGCCTTGGCATCGTACCAGCCCTCGCCGGGCGCGGCGGGCAACACGCAATGCAGGCCCGGTGTGTTCAGCCGCGACACCACGGCGTCCAGCATGTAGTCGGGCGTCTGCCCGCGCCCGTGCAGCACCACCGCGACGGCGCGGGCCGTCGCGGGGTCTGCCCCGGATGTGACCAGCTCGGCCAAGCCTCAGGCGTCCTGGAAGCTGGCGGGCTCGAGGCCCTCGATCAGTTCGGACTTGCGGTCCTCGAACCAGGGCGGGAACACCAGCGTCTGGCCGATGGCATCGGCGGGCTCGTCGCGCGCCCAGCCCTCGGGCACGGTCCAGGCCAGTTCGAACAGCGCGCCGCCGGGGCTGCGCACGTAGCACGACTTGAAATACATCCGGTCCTTCTGTTCCGAGATGTCGGTGAACCCCAGCCCCTCGATATGGGCGCGCAGGTTCATCTGGTTCTCTTCGTCGCCGGTGTTCAGCGCGAAGTGGTGGATGGTGCCACCCGACAGGGTCCAGGTGCCCTGGGCCTCGTCGCGGATCTCCATTACCTCGACGACGCTGGTGGGGCCGTTCGCGTTCGGCACCTCGTAGGCCATGCCGTTCTCGTCGTCGGCCATCTTCTTCATGGGCAGCGCGATGGTCAGGAAGTCGTCCATGGCCGTCTTGTCCATGACCGCGACCACGCCGCCGTAAATGCCCTTGATGCCGTGTTCGGCCGTGACGCCCGCCTCTTCGTTGACGATCGACGGGCGCATGTCGCCCGGGTTCTCGACCAGCTGCATCTCGATCCCGCAGGGATGCCGGAAATCCACCCGGTCGATGCCGAAGCGGTTGCTCTTCGTCGCTTCGATCCCGTGCTCGCCCAGCCGATTCACCCAGTAGTCCGAGGCGCCGACCGGGATCGCCTGCTGCACGATCTTCGACTGGTTGGTGCCGCGGCGGCCGTACACGCCGGGCTTGCGGAACGGGAAGGTGGTGATGATCGTCGACTCGTCACCGTTCCTGGACCCGTAATACAGGTGGTAGACGGGGATGGTCCCGTCGAACAGCACCGTCCGCTTGACCGAGTGCAGGCCGAGCGTCTTTGTGAAAAAGTCGAAATCCTCCTGCGCACCGTCGGTGCTCATGGTCAGATGGTGGTAGCCCCTGATGCTGCTCACGTGCGCGTCCTCCCTGACGTCCGTATGGCCTTGGCGGGCCGGCAGTTGAAAGTTGCGCAACAGCCCACCTGTGGGAAAGAAAGATACGCCGGGTTCGCCGCCGCGCTATGCAAATTGCTCAAAACGACATATCAATCCGTTATGAAGTTCGAGGAAAAGCACCTGGTCCACCTGGCCGCCGTCATCGAATACGGCGGCGTCACCGCCGCAGCCGAGGAGCTGGGCCTGTCGCAGCCGGCCGTCTCGCGCACCCTTTCGGCGCTCGAGAAGCGGGTGGGCGAACCTCTGTTCCAGCCGGGCCGCCGCCCCCTGGCCCCGACGCTCATCGGCAGCGAGCTGGCCCGCCACGGCCGGGTGATCCTGCAAGCATCGCGCGAGGCGACCGAGGCGATGAGCAGCTTCCGCGCCGGGTCGGCGGGCACGGTCCGGATCGCGGGCGTGCCCTTCTTCATGGACGCCTTCATCAGCGGCATGATCGGCGGCTTCCAGCGGATCGCGCCGGATATCCTGGTCGAGCAGGGCTATGGCAACCTGAAGGACCTGGAAACCAGCATCGCGGCCAAGCGGCTGGACCTCGCGATCTGTCCGCTGGGCGCGATGAAGTCGAAGCCCGAGTTCCGCTTCACCCCCATCCTCAAGGCGCGCAACGTGGTCGCCTGCCGGGTGGGTCACCCCCTTCTCAGGCGCAAGACGCTCAACCGTACCGACGTGGCGGACTATCCGTGGATCGCCCCCCTGCCCGGCTCGCCGCTGCTGGCCGACCTGCACACGATCCTGCTGAACCTCGACCTGCCCGAGGTCTGTATCCGCTATTCCGGCGGGTCGCTGCTGTCGGTGCTGAACTACCTCGAAGAAACCGACGCGCTGACGATCCTGCCCCACTCGGTCTGTTTCGCGCACCGCAAGGACCGGCAGGTGACGGTGCTGCCGCTCGATATCCCGCAACCGCCCCGATCCCTGGGCATCCTGCGCGCGCGCGAGGCCCGGCTGCCCGCGGCCGAGCAGCTGGCCACCCATATTCTTAAACAATTCGATGCCCTGCGAGCGGCCATCGAACGCCACCAGACGTCGATCGTCTGGGGGCCGTAGAGCGGGCCGTCAGTCCCGCGGTGCGAGCTCGGCCAGCTGTCGCACCAATGCGTCCAGGTCGATCGGCTTGGGAAGGATGGGACATTCCGACAACTCGTCGGGGATCACCCCGGGCGCGTAGCCCGTCAGGAACAGGATCGCCACGCCATCGTCGCGCAGTCGTCGCGCCAGGTCGATGGACCGCTTGCCATTCAGGTTGACATCGAGAATCGCGGCGGCCGGACGCTCGACCTCCAGCAACTCGCCGGCGCGCTCCAGCGTGCCCGCGGGACCGAGCACGCGCCAGCCGGCGTCCTTGATCTCGGCCGCGATATCCATGGCGACCACCGCTTCGTCTTCGAGCACCAGAACCAGCTGCGTCATCATTCGTCTCCCGAGCGCAGCGTGCATTCGATCGTCGCAACGATGCCATCGGCGCCGTAGTCGATTTGTGTTGATCCGCCGATGCTGTACGACAGGGTTTCCTTCATGAGGACCGACCCGAACCCGGACCGCTCGGGCTCGGTCACGGGCGGGCCACCAGTTTCGCGCCAGACGATCCGCACCGCCGGCAGGTCGTCGCGCGTCGTCGGCTCCCACGTGATCTCGATCCGGCCGGCCCCGGTCGACAGCGCGCCGTATTTCGAGGCATTCGTGGCCAGCTCGTGCAGCACCAGGCCAAGGGCGTGTGCGACGCTCGGCCCCAGCAGGATGCGCGGGCCCCGGGTCTCGACCTTGTCGTCGGCGCGCGACGCGTAGGGTTCGATCTGGGTCGCCACCATGTCGGCGACCGTCACCTCGGTTGTTTCCCCGTTGATCAGAAGGTCATGCGCACGCGAGATCGCGCGAACGCGGCCCAGGAAGCTTTTCTTGAACGTCGCCATGTCGGGCGCGTGGCGGATGGTCTGCGACGCGATGGACTGGATCGTGGCGAGCGAGTTCTTGACGCGGTGGTTCAGCTCGTTCGTCAGCAGATCGCGCCGCGCTTCCTTCTCGACGTCCTCGGTCACGTCGTAGTTGATGCCGACCATGCTGACCGGCTTGCCCGAGCGATCGTAGATGGCCCGCCCCTTGGCCATCAGCACACGCTCTTCCCCGTCTCCGCGGCGGATCTGGAATTGCGTGTCAAACAGCTCGCCGCTTTCGACGGCGGCCTCGAGTTCGCCCATGACCCGGTCGCGATCGTCGTCCAGGATGAACTCCGAGAACATCGCCAGCGACGGCTTCGCATCGCGTTGTGCCCCGAGAATGTCGAACATGTTGGGGGTCCACTCCGAGACATCCCCTTCCATGCGCCACTCCCAGGCGCCGATGCCCGTGACCTCGTAGGTCAGCTCGAGCCGGGCGGCGTATTCCTGCATCCGCTGCTCGGCCTCGTGCCGCTCGGTCACATCCCGGACGGTGCCCACCAAGCGGTCAGGCGCGCCTTCCTGGCGCCGCACGCTGCCATCGGCGCGCACCCATTTCGGTGGGCCGTCCGGTTGCAGGACCCTGTACTCGGCCACGTATTTACCGTCCCCGTCCGGATCAAACGCTGCATCCACGGCCTTCTGCGTCGTCCCCCGGTCCTCTGGGTGTATCCGGTCGACAAACAGGTCGTAATCGATCTCGCGGTCCTCGGCGACGTTCCAAATTTCGCGCATCCGGTCGTCCCAGATCAGCGTGCCTGTTTCGGGGTAGTACACGTGCACGCCCAGTTCACCGGCCTCCAGCGCGGCCGCCAACCGTTCGCGGCTTTCGCGCAGTTCGAGCTCGGCCCGCTTGCGCCGCGTGACGTCGAAGAAGGTGATGATGCAGCCGTCCAGCCGGTCGTCGATACTGCGGTAGGGCCGGACCCGGACCTGGTAGTATTCGTCGGTCGCGGAATTGGTGATTTCACGGTCGACCACCTGGAGCGTCTCTTCGACCTGGCGCACGTCGTCGGCAAGCTCGGGATAGTCGATGCGCCATTTGAGATCGGTGACCTTCCGTCCGACATCCCGGTCGTCGATATGGAGCAGGTCACGGGCGCTGCGGGTGAAGCGCCGCACGATCAGGCCCTGGGCCAGGATCAGCTTGGGGATATCGGTGCTGTCGAGGACGTTCTTCAGGTCGGAATTGGCCTCGTTCAGCTGCGCGTTGTTCTCCGACAGTTCGGCGTTGATCGTCTCGAGCTCTTCGTTGATGGACTGCAATTCCTCGCGCGAGGTTTCGAGCTCTTCGTTCGAGCTCTGCAGTTCCTCGTTCATCGACAGGAGTTCTTCGTTGGCGCTGCGCAGCTCCTGCTCGGATGCGGCGTGCCCGGCCTCGGCGCTGTGCAGGCGCCGGCGCAGCGATGACAGTTCCTCTTCGGCGGCCCGCATCGGGTCGGTCCGGCTTTGCGTCTGTGCGGGTTGCGCCTCGCTGACGCGCTCGACCTGCTGAAGCACGATCATCGCGTCGCCATCCGAGAACGGCAGGCGGTCGACGGTAATGCGTAGCCATTGCGACCGCTCGTCCACCGTGATCACCGTGATCTCGGTTTTCGGTCCGCCCTCATCCCGCACCTGCGCGACCAAGGGCCGCACGACAGACCGCAGCTCCGGCAGCAGCAGATCCTCGACCCGCGCTGACAGCGCCCCTTTTGCCGGACGCACATACGGGCCCAGCGTGCCCGAAAGATAGCTCACCTCGTCCGAAGCATTGACCACGAAAAAGGGTGGCGCGTGCCGCTCGAGAAACATCTGGTCGATCCTGGATTCGTAATCCAGGCTCTTGGGCGGATGGCCGAAGGAGATCGGTTCGGTCGTGTCGATATGGCGTTGGGGCATCACCGATTGCGGCGGACGCCGGCCGGTCAAAGCCGAAAAGCCCACCGACGCCGAGTCGTTGCGCCGGTAGATCCTGTGTTCGCGCGACACGGCCGAGAAATAGGTGCCCCGGCCATCGGCGGATTCCGATGGCCCGAGGAACAGGAAACCGGAATTCCGCAGCGCGTAGTGGAACCGTGGCATTACCGAATTCTGACCGTCCGCATTGAGATAGATCAGCAGGTTCCGGCACGAAATGAGATCGATGCGCGAGAATGGCGGATCGCGCAGCAGGTTGTGCGGCGCGAAGGCCACGCGTTCGCGCAGCCGATGACCGACCTGATGGTAGCCCTCCTGCGCGGTGAAATACCGCTCGATCAATGCGTCGGGCATCCCCTCGAGCGCGGCGTCCGAATACATCGCCGCCCGGGCATGGCGCAGGCTGTTGAGGTCGATATCGGTGCCGAAGATCTGCAATTCACGGCGGTCGTCGGCCTTGCGCAACGCTTCGGAAAACAGGATGCCGATGGTGTAGGCTTCCTCTCCGGTGGAACAGCCGGGCACCCAGACGCGGAACTTGTCCTGGTCACGATCCAGCAAAGGCGCGATGACCTGCCCCGTCAGGGCATTGAAGGCCTTCGGATCACGGAAGAAGCGCGTCACGCCGATCAGGAAATCCTGAAGCAGGCGGGTCCGCTCGTCCGGGTCGGCCCGGAGATGCTCCACGTAATCATCGATGTCGTGCTTCATCCGCAACATCATGCGCCGCTCGATCCGTCGCACCAGGGTGCCCGGCTTGTAGCTCGAGAAATCCTGGCCGTCCTCGGCCGCCAGCAACTCAAGGATCTGGTCCAGCCGCGCCTCGATCGTCGTGAACACGGCGTCGCCGCGGTGCCCGTTACGGACTTCGTCGCGGTGATTGAGCAGCGAAATGAGGTTGGCCGGCACGTCACCGGCCGGCAGACGCGCATCGACGACCCCCGTGGCCGCCGCGCTGTCCGGCATCCCGGGGAACCGGGCCGATGCCGCCTCCTGAACGATGGCGACGCCGCCGCCGGCCTTGATCGCCTTGAGACCAAGGGTCCCGTCCGTGCCGGTGCCCGACAGGATGACGCAGCACGCATCTTCGCCATAGGCCTCGGACAGCGACGTCAGGAAAACGTCTATCGGTGTCCGGATGCCCTTGCGGTCGTCGCGCGGCAGAAGGTGGAACCGTCCGTCGACGACTTCCAGCGCGGGCCCGGACGGGATGACGAAGATCTGGTCGGGCGAGATCTCCATGCCGTCTTCGATCTTCCACACCGGCAGGGCCGTGTGCGACGACAGCAATTCGTCCATGATCGACGGATGATCGGGCGACAGGTGCTGAACCACCACGAAGGCCAGCCCGCTGCCCTCGGGGATCGCGGCGACCAGCTCGTTCAAAGCTTCCAGCCCCCCGGCAGAGGCCCCGACGCCAACAACGCCTCTCAATGTATCGCTGCCCGCCACGTCGGCTCCCAGTTGTTCGATGATGCCCGACCCTCGCACGGAGGTGGTGGGAACGAAACCCTCAAAGATCGCGGGCCGGCGCAGCCGGACCAATGCAGACGCTATCGAACCGAATTCGCGAGGGCAAATCCCCCTTGGTCGCTCCGGAAAGTCCGCCGTTTACGGTCGGACCATGACCAGACGGAATAAACCCGCGCACTCCGGAGTTGTAAATGCGGCATGGGCCTGTGGATGTGATCGGAGCACCCGGAATAAGCCGCCGGCAATCTCGATCACGCCCCGGCCGCCGGCCTCCGGGGGATTCCCGTGGCCTTTGTCGGCACTCGGGCAGACGTGCATTTCCTGACGGTTGGCGGCCCGCGGGGAAGGGGCCGACGTGATGGATTTCGCCGCGCCACTCCATGAAAATGACGTGGCGGCAGTTACAGGGGGATTTCTCCATCCCATCGCATTGCGCGAAACCCGAGCCCGATGGGCGCCGGCGATTTCGGCGGCCGGGCTTAAGCAACTTTCAACGTTTCAGTGCGATGACGTCGGGCGATGCAAAACACGTTCTGGATCATCGGCGCCTTCGTGCTGGCCCTCGGGGCCGGTCCCGTCGCCTCCGTTTCGGCGAAGGCGGGGGTGCCGGACCCCGCGGGTCTCTACCTCCTCGTCGATTTCGGTGCAGGGATCGACGCGCCTGCCGGGCGGACGCCGCACGGTGTGCGTGAATTCGGCCTGACCCGGTGGCCGCTCGGCCGGCTTGTCGTCGCATCACCCGACCAGCACAGAAGGTTGACCCGGGACGGCTACCTTGTGCTCCCCGCCAGTATCCTGGCTGAAATTTGCGGGTTCAAATGACCGCGGACCCGGCTGTTTTCGAGGATTGAGCATGATCATGCGCATCTTTTCATCCCCTGTCCTTCTCACCTTCTCGCTCGCGGGTGCGCTGTTTCCGTGTCTTTTGCTGGCCACCGGCATCGTCGGCGGTCCCATCCTTTCGACCGGGGCGATCGCGCTTGTTTTCATCCTGTTCGGCGCGGCCATGTCGGTGTTGCGGCCACCCCTCGCGCCGGTCGGCGCGGCGACGGCTCTCATCGGCCAGGCCATCTCGCTGACCAATGGCCTGCAGGGCCATCCGTGGCAGATCGACAGCCACATGCTGTTCTTCGCGCTGCTCGCCTGCCTGATCAGCCTGCGCAGCATCAGCGCGGTGCTGGTCGCGACGCTGATCATCGCGGTGCACCACCTTTCGCTGTCGTTCCTGATGCCCAGCCTGGTCTTCCCCTCGGGCTCGGTCGCGCAAAGCGTTTCGCGCACGCTGTTCCACGCCGTGGTCGTCCTGATCGAGGCCGCCGCGCTCACCTGGACCGTCCTGCATCTGCAGCGGAACGACCGGCGCATGCGCGAAAAGACGACCGAACTCGAGGCGAGCCTGCAAGCTTCGCAGGACGCGATCGCAGAAGCGAAGGTGGCCCGCGCCCAGGCCGAAAGCTCGAAGGACGCTGCCAACGCCTCCCAGGCCGAGGCCGAGGCGGCCCTCGCCAAGGCGCGAGAGGCGCAGGCCGCCGATGAGCGCGCCCGCGAAGCGCGAGACCGGATGATGCAGGAGCTCGACATCGAGTTCGGCGGCCTCGTCCACAGCGCGATCAACGGGAATTTCTCGTCGCGGGTCACCAAGAATTTCGAGGACCAGACGCTCAATGGCCTGAAGGAAAAGCTGAACGATCTGCTGGAATCGGTGGAGAGCGGGCTGCGCGAAACCGGCCGCGTGCTCGACCAGGTGGCCGCGGGTGACCTGCGCACCGAGATGAAGGGCGATTTCCGGGGCGACTTCGGGACCCTTCAGACCAACGTGAACGGAATGATCGCCTCGCTCAAGCAGCTCATCGGCGAGATCTCGGGCAGCGCGGCCCACATGTCCACCTCGTCGAACGAGCTGCGGGACACCTCGGACGCGCTGTCACGCCAGGCCGCGCAGAACGCGGCCTCGCTCGAGGAAACGTCCGCCGCCATAGAAGAGCTGACGGCCAGCATCAGGCAGGTCAGCGACAACGCCGCGGACGCGAACAAGAATGCCAGCTCGGCCAAGGACATGGCGCATTCCGGCAGCACCGTCGCCGCCGACGCCGCCTCCGCCATGGCCCGCATTTCCGACGCATCGAAGGAGATCGCGAAGGTCGTCACGGTGATCAACGAGATCTCTTTCCAGATCAACTTGCTGGCCCTGAATGCCGGCGTCGAGGCCGCCCGCGCGGGCGAGGCCGGCCGCGGCTTCTCGGTCGTCGCCTCCGAGGTCCGTCAACTGGCCCAGCGGGCGGGCGATGCGGCCCGCGAAATCGACGAGGTCATCGCGCGCAGCGACCAGGCAGTCACCGAGGGCGTCGACAAGGTGAACAACTCGCAAGAATCCCTCGCGAAAATCTCGCAAAGCGTCACCGAGGTCTCGCAACGGATCGACCAGATCGCGGTCGCCATGTCGGAACAGGTGAACGGCATCGGCGAAATCAACAGCGCTGTGTCCAGGATCGACACGAACACCCAGAAGCAGGCCGCCTCGTTCGAAGAGGTGCGCGGCACGGGCGCCCTGCTCTCGAAGGAAGCCGAAGGGCTGAAAGGCTCCACCGCGCGGTTCCGCGTGGGCCAGGAGGTCATCGGCCTGTCCGAGCCGGCTGCCGCACGCGCGCCCTCCCCGGCCCGACAACAGATGCCCGCGCCGCCGGCGTCGAACGGAAACCTGGCGGAAAGCCTCGATGGCTGGGACGCGTTCTGATCGCAAGCCGCGGCAATTCCCGGGCGATCCGACCGGACCTATCGTGGGTTCACGTGTCGCTCGCCGAAGCCCACCAGGCCATGTCGACGCCCGGGCAGCGGCGATCGGGCGAACGGAAAGGTGCCTCCACTCCGGGTTGCGTCCGGGGTGGCCCCAGTTCCACGGCCCGCTCGGCCGCCTCCCCGCCTGAACGCCCAAGACCGCACGGGCGCGAGCCGAAGCCGGGCGCCGGAATGGCCCGAGAAGTCTGACAGTCCAGGGGTCCCGTCGCGCCGATCGGCGGACCGCGGTCCCACCATCGCTCTCGCTCATGTCATCGGTATGTGAACCCCTGTGCGGAAACGCGCGAAACTTCCCCTGCGTCGGCTGCGTATATGGGGCATGAGAACGCAAACACGCCGATCGAGGAGCGCGAAGATGAATACACGTCTCAATACCGCCTTTCTCGGCGCAGTGCTGGGCTTGAGCCTTGCGGCCACCGCCGCCCTTGCCTTCACGAGCACCGAGATCCCCGTTGCCGACCGTCACCACGCGACGCTCGAGATGCAGGAAAGGTTTCCCGACCTGTTCTGACCGGACTTCTGCCCGCGCCTAGACCGAGGCGCGGGCCCTGTCCCCCAACTGGCGCAAGCGCGCCGCGACAACCTCTGAAACCGGCCCGTTGCGCGGCGAATCCCGCAAGGTCGTGAACCAGTGATCCGGCGGATCCTTGCCCAGCCGGTTGCCGGTAAATTCCAACCCGCGCAGGACATTCTCGGCCGCCTCGGGCAGTCGCGCGGGAATCTCCTGTCGCGACAGGGTCGCCCAGACACCCGTCCACAATCGCCCCACCGACCAGGGGTTGTAGCCGCCGCCCCCCAGGACGAGCAGGCGCGGCGACAGGTCGCGCAGGGCCGCGACGATAGCCCAATGCGCGTTGTTCGACAGCGCCAGTCGCGACAGCGGATCCTCGGCCACCGCGTCGGCTCCGCATTGCAGGATCACCGCGTCGGCGCGGAACCCCTCGACCAGCGGCAGGATCAATTCGTCCCGCGCCGCCGCCATGTCGCCGTCATGCGCCCCGCGCGGCAACGGCAGGTTCCACACGTTGCCCGCGCCGCGATCCTCGACCGCGCCCGTGAACGGCCAGCGCCGTTCCTCGTGGGTCGAGACGATCAGCACATCCGGATCGTCGCCGAAGCCGTGCGCCACCCCGTCGCAATGGTGCGCGTCGATATCCACGTAGGCGATACGGCGGAAGCCCCAGCGCCGGAATGCGACGATGGCGAGGCAGGGGTCGTTGAGGTAGCAAAAGCCGTTGGCCCGGTCGGGCAGACCGTGGTGGGTTCCGCCGCCGGGGTTGTAGACCACGCCGCCGTCGCGCAGCAGACCGGTCGCCATGATCGAACCGCCGGCCGCCGTGGCGGGGCGACGAAAAACCTCGGGGTAGATGGGGTTCGAGAGGGTCCCCAGGGCATGGCGCGCGCGCTCGGCCTCGGTGACGTGGCCGTCCCGCTCGGCCCGTTGCAATACCTCGAGATAGTCGGGGTCGTGCCATGTCGCGAGGGAGGCGGACTTGGCGCGCGGCGACGGGATGTAGACATCGCGCGGCAGCCACCCCATCGCGCGGGACAGGTCGATCACGGTCGACACGCGCGGCACCCGCAGGGGGTGGTTCGGACCGTAGCTCGACCCCCGGTAGATCTCGGAGCCGATGAAGCGCAGTGTCACGGCAGCGCGGCGTCGATGGCGCGCGTGATCGCCCGGCTGTCCGGCCGCACCGAAGAGGGCCAGTGTCCGATCAACTCGCCGTCGCGCACCAGGTACTTGGTGAAATTCCAGCGCGGCGCGGCGCCTTCGTCGCGGGCCATGTCGGCGAAGAACGGATGCGCCGCGGGCCCGCGGACGGGCGTGATCGTGGCGATGGGCAGGGTGAGGTCGAAATTGACCGAGCAGAATTCCTTCACCTCTTCGTCGGAGGCCAGCTCCTGCCGGAAATCGTCAGAGGGGACGGCAAGAACCAGAAGGCCCTGAGCGCCGTAACGCTCGTGCAGCGCTTGAAGGCCCTCGTATTGCGGCGTGAACGCGCAGAGCGACGCGGTGTTGACCACCAGCACAGGCCCCTCGCGATCGGCCAGCGAGAGCGTGTCGCCCTCCAACAGCTGAAACCGCCACCCGTCGGGCGCCGCACCTGCCGGCACACCGATCCACACGGCGGAAACCAGCAGGATTAACCAGGCGTTTATCTTTTCCATGCGAGACAGATACCTTGTGCGGACGGCAATTCAATCACATGGCCCGAATTGTCGCATACCCCGCGGCGCAGGCGATTTGACGCGCGGTGAAAAGGTAATTTATGTTATAGGATCAACAACAAGGGGTAAGAACGCCCGCTTCCGGAGGCCCGATATGGATCTGAGCGACCCTGTGGCACGCCCAATGAGATTGTCGCCCGCAGGCAAACGCGATGTGCGCACGCAATTCGGCGCGCTGCCTTACCGCGTGCGCAATGGCAAGCTGCAGATCCTTCTGATCACGACCCGTCGGACCCGCCGCTGGGTCATCCCGAAGGGTTGGCCACAGGACGGCGCCACCCCGTCCGACTCCGCCAGTACCGAAGCCTTCGAGGAGGCCGGCGTCGAAGGTGTGGCGAGCCCCCAGTGCCTGGGAATCTTCACCTATATCAAGGAGATGGATGGCGACGACCTGCCCTGCGTCGTGGCCGTGTTCCCGCTGAAGGTGAAGAAGGTGCTGAAGGACTGGCCTGAGAAAGCCGCGCGAAGCCGCCGGTGGGAAAGCCCCAAGAAGGCCGCCCGCCTGGTGCAGGAACCCGAGCTCGCCCGCATGCTGGCAACCTTCGACCCGAAGGCCCTGAAGATTTGACAATCAACCGCATTGGCGGGACGCCGCGCAGCGCCTACCTAACAGCGTGTAGCTTTTGGGTTTCAATATGATACGCTTTTCGCTTTCCTGCGCCGACGGACACGATTTCGAAAGCTGGTTCGCGTCGAACGTGGCCTTCGACCGGCTGGCGCAATCGGGGCGCGTGACCTGCCCCGACTGCGGCAGTGCCCATGTGAAAAAGGCGCTCATGGCGCCCCGCGTGCGGTCTGGGGGCGCGCCGGTCGCGGCCGACGCACCGCCGCCGAAGGCCACGGACGACACCCATCCGCTGGCGCGCCTGCGCCGCAAGATCGAGGCCGAGGCGAAAGATGTGGGCCGCGATTTCGCCCGCCAGGCCCGCGCCATGCACGAGGGCGCGGCGCCGCATCAGCCCATCTATGGCCAGGCCGAGCTGAAAGAAGCGCGCGCGCTGGTCGAGGACGGCGTGCCCATCGCGCCCCTGCCCTTCATCCCGAAATCCAAGACCAACTGAGGTCCGCCATGCATGTCCTAATCAGCGGCGCGAACCGCGGCATCGGTGCCGCCATGGCCGACCGGATGACCGCCCGCGGCGATGACGTGACGCGCACGGCGCGCGACGCAAAGGACCATCTCCCGCTCGACGTGGCCGACCCGTCCTCGGTCGGCCGGCTTGCGTCCGAACTGGGCGATCGGCCGATCGACCTGCTGGTGTGCAACGCCGGCGTGTTCGAGGACCGGGGCGGGACGCTCGGCGACGGGTTCCCGCCCGACATGTGGGCGCGGATGTTCGCCATCAACGTGACCGGCGCCTTCCTTTGCGTGCAGGCGCTGCTTCCCAACCTGCGCGCGGCGAAGGGCAAGGTCGCGCTGATCTCCAGCCAGCTGGGCAGCTCGGAAAACGCGTCGGGCGGAAGCTATATCTATCGCTCCAGCAAGGCGGCGATGATCAATCTTGGCCGCAACCTTGCCATGGACCTGAAATCCGACGGCATCGCGGTGGGCATCTATCATCCCGGCTGGGTGCAGACCGACATGGGCGGGTCGGGCGCGGCCATCTCGCCCGAGACCTCGGCCAAGGGGCTGATCGACCGCTTCGATGCGCTGTCGGTTGCGACAACGGGCCGGTTCGAGACCTATGATGGCAGTGCGCATCCGTTCTGAGGTGTCGTCCGATTTCCAGAAGCTGAATCCGGCACTTAGCGGAACGGGTACATCCAAACCTTGTAGTCCTCGACCAGTTCCAGCGCGGCGTCGATCTGGGCCTGGTCCATCTTCTTCACCACCTCTTCCAGCGAGATCGCCGCGTCCGGATCGCCGCCGATGGCCGACAGCGTGTACCACATGTAGGCGCGCACCAGGTCCGGCGCGGGCATGCCCCGGCCGACCTCGTAGTACCATCCGATGCCCGACTGCGCGCCCGGGTGGCCCTTCATGGCGCTGCGCAGATACCACTCGAAGGCGCGGCGGTCGTCCCGCTCCACCCCCAGCCCCATGGCGTAGAGGATGCCGATCAGCTCTTCCGCGTCGGCATTGCCCGAGCGCGCGGGTCCGCGCAGCAGTTCCATGGCGTCGGTGAAGTCCCCGGCCTCCATGGCATCGCGGGCATTTTCCACCGGGTTCGCCGCGACGGGACTTGGCAGCGCCAGCACAAGTGCCAGAATGGCGGCATGTACCGTTTTGCCGCCCCCTTCTTGATCGCGCTGCCGCTTCATGCCGGCCCCCTGCCCCCGCCGCTGTCCGACGCCGATTTCCGCGCGGTGGACGAGGATCAGGCGCGGATCGGTCAGCTTCTTTTCCACGACAAGATCCTGTCGGGCAACCGCAACATCTCGTGCGCGACGTGTCACGCGCTGGACCACGCGACGGGCGACGGGCTGAGCCTGGGTATCGGCGAGGGTGGCACCGGCGTGGGGCCGGAGCGGACCCCCGGCGAAGGATCGGACCGCATCGCCAAACGCATCCCGCGCAACGCGCCCGCGCTGTGGAACCTGGGCGCGCGCGACATCCGGCTGCTGTTTCATGACGGGCGGCTGAAGACCTCGCCGATCTACGGCAACGGCTTCGACACCCCGGCCGAGGAATGGCTGCCGCAGGGCCTTGCCACGCCGCTGGCCGCGCAGGCGTTGTTTCCCATGACCGCGCAGTTCGAGATGGCCGGCAACCCGTCGGAAAACGAGATCGCGGGCGCGGTGCACGACCGGATCGACGCGGCGTGGCCGATCCTGGCCAAGCGCGTGCGCACCATCCCGGACTACGGCGAGATGTTCGTGCGGGCCTTCGACCATATCGACCGGCCCGAGCAGGTCGGCATCGTCGAGATCGGCAACGCGCTGGGCGCCTATATCGACCTGGAATTCCGCCGCTTCGACACGCCCTTCGACCGTTACCTGGCGGGCGAGCCGAACGCGCTCGGCCCCCAGCAGCGGCGCGGGTTGGAGCTCTTCTACGGCAAGGCCGGCTGCGACGCCTGCCACGCCGGCCCGCTGATGAGCGATCAGGACTTCCACGCGCTGGCCCTGCCGCAGATCGGTCCGGGCCGCACCCGGCGCTTCGACCCCTATCCGCGCGACGTGGGCCGGATGGGCAAGTCCGACCGGCTGGAGGACGCCTATCGCTTCCGCACGCCCATGCTGCGCAACGTGGCCCTGACCGCGCCCTACGGGCATAACGGCGCCTACCCGACCCTGCGCGGCATCCTGCGGCATCACGCCGATCCGCTGGGCGCGCTGGACGCCTGGACACGCGACATGGCCCGCCTGCCGCACGCGCCGTGGCTGGCCGCGGGCGATTTCGCCGCCAGCGCCGACCGGCTCGAGGCCGCGCGCCACCGGGCCCGGGTGGACCTCGCGCCGCTGCCGCTGGGCGCCCTCGACCTCGCCGATCTCGAGGCGTTTCTGCACGCCCTGACCAGCCCCACGGCCGAGACGTTCCGCTTCGGCAGGCCCGAAACCGTGCCCTCGGGCCTGCCGGTGGATTGACGCACCCACTGGTCGCGCGGAACCCTGCCCCTAGGTGCGTGACCGAGCAGCCAAGCGCGGGATAATCCGTTGTTAATCGTCAAAGACCTGCACAAGTCCTTCGATGGCGCCGACGGCCCGGTGGCTGTCCTGCGCGGCGTCGACCTGTGCCTGGAGGCCGGGCAGACCATGGCGCTGACGGGTGACAGCGGCTCGGGGAAGTCCACCCTTCTGCACCTGATCGGCGGGCTGGACCATGCCGACAGCGGGACGATCACGCTGGACGGCACCGACATCACCGCGCTGGACGATGCGGGCCGCGCGGCCTTGCGCCGGGACCGGATCGGCGTGGTGTTCCAGCAGTTCAACCTGATCCCGTCATTGGACGTGGCCGCCAACATCGCGTTCCAGGCGCGGCTTGCGGGCAAGCACGACCGCGACTGGGCGGAACGGCTGGCCGCGCGGCTGGGACTGACCGATCACCTGAAGAAATATCCCGAACAGCTGTCGGGTGGCCAGCAGCAGCGCGTCGCCATCGGCCGAACCCTGGCGGCGAAGCCGTCGCTGGTGTTGGCGGACGAGCCCACCGGCAACCTGGACGAGGGCAGCGGCGCCCGCGTGCTCGAGCTGATGCTGGCGCTGGTCGAGGAAACCGGCGCGTCCCTGCTGACCGTGACCCACTCGCAGTCGCTGGCGGGCCACATGCAGCGCCAGTTGCACCTGCGCCATGGGCGGATCGACCGATGATCCGCGCCGGGCTGACCGCGCTGCTGTCGCACTGGGTCCGGCGGCCCTTTCAGCTGGTGACGCTGATGCTTGGCCTGGCGACGGCCACGGCGCTCTGGTCAGGGGTGCAGGCCATCAACGCCGAGGCGCGGGCGAGCTATGACCGGGCCGCGCGCACGCTGGCCGGGCCCGATCGCGATACGCTGGTCGCCCGCGACGGGGGGGCCATCGACCAGGCGCTTTTCGTCACGTTGCGACGCGCGGGCTGGCAGGTCTCGCCCCTGATCGAGGGGCGCGTGCCCTCGCCCGCGGGACCGTTGCGCGTCATCGGCATCGACGGCTTCACCCTGCCGCCGGGCGACCTGCCGGTAAGGGGTGCGAGCGAACCGGGCGACGTGAACATGGCGTTCCTGACGCCGCCCGGGCTGCTTCTGGTCGCGCCGGGCACGCAGGAGCGTCTGTCGAACGCCGACGACCTGCCGCCGCGCCAGACGGCCGAAGGTATCCCGCCCGGCGTCGCCTATGCCGATATCGGCATCGCGCAGACGCTCCTGGGCCGCGAGGGGCAGATCGACAGGCTGGTCGTGACCGGGCCGCCGTCGCTGACCGCGCCACCGCTGGACGAGGTCGCACCCGCGCTCGCGCGGCGCAGCGCGGGCGGCGGCAACGACATCGCGCGGCTCACGGACTCGTTTCACCTGAACCTCACCGCGTTCGGGCTGCTGAGCTTCGCCGTGGGTCTTTTCATCGTGCGCGGTGCCATCGGCCTGGCCTTCGAGCAGCGGCGCGGCGTGTTCCGCACCCTGCGCGCGCTGGGGATGCCCGCGCGGACGCTGCTGGCGCTGCTGACCGCCGAGCTTCTGGTGCTCGCGCTGGTCGCGGGCCTGATCGGTGTGGCGCTGGGCTACATCGTGGCGTCCCTGCTGCTGCCCGACGTGGCCGCAACGCTGCGCGGGCTCTATGGCGCCAGCGTCGACGGGACCCTGTCCCTGCGCCCGGCCTGGTGGCTGAGCGGACTGGCCATCGCCACGCTGGGCACGGCCGCTGCCGCCGCCGGGTCGCTGTGGAAGGTGGCGCATCTGCCGCTGCTGGCCCCGGCGCAACCCCGCGCCTGGGCGCGTGCGTCGGACCAAGCCATGCGCCTGCAGGCGGTGGCCGCGGTCGCACTGCTGATCCTCGCCCTGGTGCTCGGCGTGACCGGCGGCGGGCTCGTGGTGGGCTTCACCCTGCTGGGCGCGCTTCTGGTGGGCGCGGCGCTGGCGCTGCCCATCGTCCTGCATTCTGTTCTGGGCTTCTTCGGGCGCGGCGCGGCGGGGCCTTTGTCGGAGTGGTTCTGGGCCGACACGCGCCAGCAGCTTCCCGGACTGTCGCTGGCGCTGATGGCGCTGCTGCTGGCGTTGGCCGCGAATATCGGCGTGGGCACCATGGTCAGCAGCTTTCGCACGACCTTCACCGGGTGGCTGGATCAGCGCCTGGCGTCCGAGCTGTACCTGACCGCCGAGAGCGAGGCGCAAGCCGAAGACCTGCGCGACTGGCTGGCCACGCGCGCCGACGCGGTGCTGCCGATCCGCAGCAGCGAGGCCCAGCTGGCCGGCGCGCCCGGCGAGGTCTTCGGCGTGGCCGATCACGCGACCTATCGCGACAACTGGCCCCTGATCGAGGCGGACGCCGCCGTCTGGGACCGCGTCGCCGCCGGCGAGGCCGTCCTGGTGAACGAACAGCTGGCCCGGCGCGAAGGTCTCTGGCCCGGCGCGACGCTGGACGTGCCGGGCTGGGCCGATGCGCCTGTGGCCGGCGTCTACAGCGATTACGGCAACCCGCTGGGGCAGGCCATGGTCGGACTGGACCGGTTCGACGCGCTGTTCCCCGAGGCCCCGCGCCTGCGTTTCGGCCTGCGCACGGACCGGCCCGAGGCGCTGCGCACCGCGCTGATCGATGAATTCGGCCTCTCCGGCCGCAACGTCACCGACCAGGCGTCGATCAAGCAATTCTCGCTCGACGTCTTCGAACGCACCTTCACCGTGACCGCCGCGCTGAACGTGCTGACCCTGTCGGTGGCGGCGCTGGCGATCCTGACGTCCTTGCTGACGCTCGCCACCATGCGCCAGCCGCAGCTTGCCCCGGTCTGGGCACTGGGCCTCACGCGACGCCGCCTCGCCCGGCTCGAGCTGTGGCGCGCGTTGCTGCTGGCCGCGCTGACCTTCGTGGTCGCGGTCCCGGTGGGGCTTGTGCTGGCCTGGGTGCTGCTGTCGGTCATCAATGTCGAGGCGTTCGGCTGGCGGCTGCCCATGGAGCTGTTCCCGCGCGACTGGGTCTGGCTGGGGGTGCTGTCGCTGCTGGCCGCCGGGCTGGCGAGCCTCATACCGGCGATAAAGCTGGCCCGGACGCCCCCCAACGAGCTGCTGAAGGTCTTCGCCCATGAACGCTAGGATGACCCGACGCGCCCTGCTGGGCACCACGCTGTCGGCCCTCGCCACGAGGGCCATGGCCCAGGGCTTCGCCGGACTTGGCACGGCCTCCGACGGCTTCGCGCGGCCCACGCCCGGCAAGACCTTCCGCTTTCCCGAGGATCACGGACCGCACCCCGATTACCGCATCGAGTGGTGGTACATCACCGCCAACCTAGAAGGCCCCGACGGCACCCCCTACGGCGTGCAGTGGACGCTGTTCCGATCCGCCCTCGCGCCGTCTGGCGGCGATGACGGCTGGGCCGGCCGGCAGGCCTGGATGGGTCACGCGGGCCTGACGACGCCCGACGCGCATTTCGCGGCCGAGCGGCTGGGCCGTGGCGGCACCGGACAGGCCGGCGTCAGCGTCGAGCCGTTCGAGGCCTTCATCGACGACTGGTCGCTTGCGGGCCCCACCTTGGGCAACGTCACCATGCGGGCGGCGGGCGCCGATTTCGCCTACGACCTGCAACTCGACGCCGATGGCCCGTTCGTCTTCCAGGGCGACGACGGCTACTCGGTGAAGTCCGCCGCGGGACAGGCGAGCTATTACTATTCGCAGCCCTTCTACCGCGTGTCGGGCCGACTGATGCTGCCCGGTGGCGAGGTCGAGGTGACGGGCCGCGCCTGGCTCGACCGCGAATGGTCCTCGCAACCCCTGTCCGAGGACCAGAGCGGATGGGACTGGTTCTCGCTCCATTTCGACAGCGGCGACAAGATGATGGGGTTCCGGCTGCGCGGGGCGGAGGAATTCACCGCCGCCACCTGGATCACCGCCGACGGCCAAACCACACCCTTCCCCGACGGCGCCTTCGCGGCCGAACCGCTCGAGACCACCGATGTCGCTGGCCGCGAGGTGCCCACCCGCTGGGCCGTGCGCCTGCCGGATCGCGGGGTGGACATCACCGTGGCGGCGATCAATCCGGACGCCTTCATGGACCTGGGCTTCGGCTACTGGGAGGGGCCGGTGACCGTCACCGGCAGCCACGGCGGCATCGGCTACCTGGAGATGACCGGATATGGATGATTGGGCCAACGACCTTCAAAAGCTATGGGATTTCGCGTGGCAGAAGCTGCATCGCGGGGCGGCGGATGCGAAATCTCCGCTGCACCGGCCCGCCTTCGCCACGGCGGGGCGCGAGGGCGGCGCCGAAGCACGGATCGTGGTCCTGCGCTCGGCCAGCCCGTCGCGGCACACGCTTGAAGTCCACACCGACGCGGCGTCGGCCAAGGTGGCGGAACTGGTCGCCGATCCGCGCGCCACGCTTCTGTTCTGGGACCCGAGATCAAACCTGCAACTGCGTGCGCGCGTCCGGGTCGAAATGGTCACCGGCGATGCCGAGGCATGGGAGCAACTGGGCGAAGGCGCCCGGATGAACTATGGCGGGACGCCCGCGACCGGCACCGGGATCGGCGCGCCGGACGCCTACGACAAGACCCCGGCGCGCGACCGGCACACGCGGCTGATCGGGCATCTTCAATCGCTCGACGCCGTCTACCTGGGCCCGGAGCATCGCCGCGCGCTCTATTCCCGCGACGACGGCTTCGCCGGAACGTGGCTGGCCCCCTGACGCGGCCCTTGCTAGGAAACCGCGACCCCGACGGAGCGACCCGATGCACCCCCAATGGCCCGCCACCCGCGACCTCGTCCTGATCGGCGGCGGGCACGCCCATGCGCTGGTCTTGCGGAAATGGGGAATGGACCCGCTGCCGGGCGCGCGGCTCACGCTGATCAATCCCGGTCCCACCGCGCCCTATACGGGTATGCTTCCGGGCTTCGTCGCCGGGCACTACGACCGCGACACGCTCGAGATCGACCTGGTCCGGCTGGCAAGGTTCGCGGGCGCGCGGCTGATCCTCGGGCACGCCACAGGCATCGACCGGGGCTTGGGCGAGATCGCCATCGAAGACGCGATCCTGGGCCCCCGGCGCATCGGCTACGACGTGGCCTCGGTCGATATCGGCATTCATTCCGACATGCCCGCCCTGCCCGGCTTCGAGACGCACGGGGTTGCCGCCAAGCCGCTCGGCCGCTTCGCCGCGCGATGGGCGGCCCATCGCGACGGGCCGGACCGCGCCGCGCCCAAGGCCGTGATCGGCGGCGGCGTCGGGGGGGTGGAGCTTGCCATGGCCATGTCCTTCGGCTGCGGCGGCGCGGCCGTCACCGTGATCGACCGGGGCACCGCGCTGGACGGGATCGGCGAAGGGGCCCGGCGCGCGCTGCTGGACGCCATGGCCGCGCGCAACGTGACCCTGATCGAACAGGCCGAGGCGGCGCAGGTCACGGCCGAGGGCGTGGTAATGGAGGACGGTCGCGAGATCCCGGCGCGGTTCGTGACCGGCGCGGCCGGGGCGCGACCCTATGACTGGCTGCGCGGCACCGGGCTGGAGCTGACGGACGGGTTCATCGCCGTAGACGCCCGTCTGCGCAGCGTGACCGACCCGGCGATCTTCGCCGCGGGGGACTGCGCCCACATGACCCACGCGCCCCGCCCAAAGGCAGGGGTCTTCGCGGTGCGGCAGGCGCCGGTGCTGACGCAAAACCTGCGCGCGGCGCTCGGGGCCGGGACAACGCGCCGCTACGATCCGCAGCGCGACTACCTCAAGCTGATCTCGACCGGCGGCAAGGCGGCGGTGGCGGACAAGGCGGGGCTGCGGCTGAGCGGTCGCTGGCTCTGGCGCTGGAAGGACCACATCGACCGCAAGTTCATGAACAAGCTGTCGGACCTGCCCGAAATGACGCCACCGCGCCCGCCGAAGGAGGCCGCCACCGGCCTGCGCGTCCTGACCGAACAGGCGCCCTGCGGCGGTTGCGCGGCGAAGGTCGCGCAGTCGACCCCGTCGCACGCGCTGGCCCAGCTTCCGGTGCATCCCCGCGACGATGTCGAGACGGGCGCGGGCGACGATGCCGCAATCCTGCGCATGGGCGAGACGCGGCAGGCGATCACCGTGGACCAGCTGCGCAGCGTGACGGACGACCCGGCCCTCATGGCCCATATCGCCGCTCACCACGCGCTGGGCGATTGCCTGGCCATGGGCGCGGCGCCGCAGACCGCCTTGCCGATCCTGACCCTGCCGCGGGCGACGCCGACGCTCGAGGGCCGGACATTGCGCGAGGTCATGGCCCCCGCGCAGGCCGCCTTCGCCGCCGCCGGGGCCAGCATCGTCGGCGGGCATTCGGCCACGGGCGCGGACCTCGCCATCGGATTCGCGGTCACGGGCCTGCTGGAAGCGGCCCCCTTGACCCTGGCGAGCGCACGGCCCGGCGACAGGCTGATCCTGACCAAGCCGCTGGGCACGGGCGTGGTCATGGCGGCGGCCATGGCCGGTGATGCGCCAGGGCCGGTGGTGGCCGACACGCTGCGCGCCATGGCGGCCCCGCAGATCGAGGCCGCGCGGCTGCTGCGCGGCGCCCACGCGATGACCGACGTCACGGGCTTCGGGCTGGCCGGGCATCTTTTGGGCATGCTGGAGGCCAGCGGCGTGGCCGCCCGCCTGGATCTCGACGCGCTGCCAATCCTGCCCGGCGCGCTGGACCTGGTGCGGTCCGGCACCCGGTCGACCCTGCACGCCGCGAACCGGCAGGTGGCGGATCGGGTCGAGGCCCCGGACGATCCGCGTTGCGAACTTCTCTACGATCCCCAGACCGCGGGCGGCCTGCTCGCCGCCGTGGCGGACGCCGACGCACCAGCTTTCATGTCGAATCTGAAGAGCGCGGGTTATTCCCCTAAGATCATTGGAGAATTGGTGGAAGGAGTGCTCTCAATTCGGGTTGCCTGACGTCAGCCTGTCCATGGCTTCGGCGATGCGGTCCGCCAGATCCTCCCGCCCTTGCGCGTCCAGCCTGTCGATCGACAGCGTCTGCGTCGCCTGCGCCCCGGCGGCCTGCTTGGCGTAGCGCGGATCGTAGTGATGGACCATCAGCTGGGTCGCCAGCGCATTGGTCTGCCCTTCGACGGCCAGCGCCCGCCACGCATCGATCCGGTCACGGCCCTGAAGGGCGACGAGGCTTTCCAGGATGTCCTCGACCCTGTCGGCGTCACGCGCAATGTCATCGTAGGCACGTTCGAGATAGGCCGCCCGCGCGGCGACCGGCGCCTCGATCCGGATGCGCGGCGCGTCGTCCTGCATCGCGGCCCAGAGCGCCGGGGGAACGATGATCCGGCCGACCTTGCTGCTTTCGGCCTCGACCAGCACCGGGCGCGCCGGGTCCAGCGTATGCAGCTGCGCAGCCAGCGCGGTTTCGAACCCCTTCTGGCTGGGCTGCGCGCCCATGGCGCCGAAGACCGACCCGCGATGATTGGCCAGACCCTCGAGATCCAGGATCTGTACGCCGCGCCGTGCGGCAAGGTGCAGAAGCTCGGTCTTGGCCGTCCCGGTGAACCCGTCCAGCAGCACCACACGCGCCGGAAATGGCTGGTCGTAGAGCCGCGTCTTCACCAGGTTCCGGTACGTGCGGTAGCCCCCGTCCAGAACGCGGACGCGCCAGCCGATCTGGGACAGTACGGCGGCGAAACTGTTCGACCGCTGACCCCCGCGCCAGCAATAGACCAGCGGCTGCCAGCCGCCATCGTGGCCCGCCAGCGGCCCCTCGATATGCGCGGCGGCGTTCTTGGCGACCAGCGCGGCGCCGATCTTGCGCGCCAGGAACGGGCTTTGCTGCTTGTAGATGGTGCCCACCCGCGCCCGTTCGTCATCGTCGAGAACCGGCAGGTTGATGGCCCCGGGCACATGGTCCTCGGCGAATTCCGACGGCGAGCGCACGTCGATCACCGTGTCGAATTGCGCCTGGACCAGGTCCGACAGCGCGTCTGGCGCGAAAGGTTTCAAGGCCGGACCTCCGCCGTCAGGGTGGCGGCCATGGCGCGGCCGCTGGCCCAGGCATCGCCCGCCAGCGGCCCCAGCGCCCAGTCCCCGCCCGCAAGCACCCGGGGCGAGACGCGCAGGAACGGCTGGCCCAGCGCCCGCTCCACCCGGCCGTAGCGCCAGAGATGCGCCACCGCGTGCGCCGGTGCGTCCCGGCCCAGCGCGGCGGCCAGTTCCTTGCCCAGGACCGGCGCCATGTCGGGTTTGGACGTCTCCAGCCGCTCGGCGGACCAGTCGGAGCGCGCGTGGGCCACGACGGCGCCCGCGCGGTCCTGCGGCAGGATGGCATCGAACGGGGCCGGCGCGGGATCGGGGACCGCCGTCAACGGGGCGTCCCACGCGGCCATGACGGTCCAGACCGGCACCATGCGCACCTCGGACAGCGCATCGCTGCGCAGAAGCTCGGCCGCCTGCGGCGCAGGGATGGCCACCACCACCGCGTCGAACGGCCCCCAGTCGGCGCCGTCGGTGTCGGTCAGCCGCACGCCCTCGGGCCTGTCGTCGAGGCGCGCGATCCGGGTGCCCGCGTGCCGGGTCAAACCCGTGGCCCAGGGCTTCAGAAGACCGCTCATTCCCGGGCGTCCGCGCCAGCCGTCATCCACGGCCATTGCGGCATCGCCAAGGCCGGCCATGGCCTGGTGGAACGCGGAGTCATCGCCCTGCGCCAGAGGTGCCCCGTGGTCGAAGGCGCCGACCTCGCTGCGCCGGGTGGCCAGGCGCCCGCCGGTGCCCCGGCTCTTGTCGAAGAGGGTGACGGTCAGCCCCGCCCCGGAAAGGTCGTGCGCGGCGGCCAGACCGGCCATGCCCGCACCGATGACGGCAATGTGTTTCATGGGACCCCAACTAGCGCATCCGCGTTCACCCACAAACCCTTGGCGGGGCGCTTGCAAGGCCCTAGCCTGACTGAACAGATCAGGGAGATTTCCGATGCAGTCATTCAAACGGATCGCGGCGGCCTGCGCCGTCCTGGCCGCGGGCGCCGTGCCCGCACTGGCCGCGCAATGCGGCAACAGCGCGGGCGGCTACGGCGCCTGGAAACAGCAATTCGCGCAAGAGGCCGCCGCCGCCGGTATCGGGCAACGCGGGCTTCAGGCGCTGGCATCGACGTCCTACGCGCAGTCGACCATCAATGCCGACCGCAACCAGAAAAGCTTCCGCTACTCGCTGGACCGGTTCATGGAAGTCCGCGGCGCGTCGACCATCGTGCGCCAGGGCCGCCAGCGGCTGGCCCAGAACCCCGGGTTCTACGGCGCGCTGGAGCGTCAATACGGCGTGCCGGCCGGCGTGATCATCGCCATCCACGGGATGGAGACCGGGTTCGGTCGCTTCATGGGCGACAGCAACGTGGTCGCCTCGATCTCGACCCTTGCCTATGACTGCCGCCGCTCGGATTTCTTCACGCCGCACGCGCTGGCCGCGCTCAGGCTGGTGGACCGCGGCGCGATCTCGGCCAACACCCGCGGCGCCAAGCACGGCGAGCTGGGACACACGCAGTTCCTGCCCGGAAATGCCCTGCGCTACGGGGTGGACGCCAACGGTGACGGGCGCGTGGACCTCACGAACATCACGGACGCCCTGGCCTCGACCGCGAATTTTCTGCGGCAAAAGGGCTGGCGCCCCGGACAGGGCTACCAGCAGGGCCAGCCGAATTTCCGCGTGATCCAGGAATGGAACGCGGCGACGGTGTACCAGCAGGCCATCGCGATCATGGCGGCGCAGATCGACGGCGCGTCGTAACCGTTCGACCCCGCGCGCGGCGGGCTCAGGCGGCGTCGTCGCGCCCCTGCCGCGCGCGCTCGCGGCGGTCCGGGCCGGCACCACGCCCATCCCCGGGATGCAGGCGGAAAAGGCCCCCGCCCGCCCGCTTCGCTGCATAGGCCGCCGCGTCCGCGGCGGCCAGCAGCCGCGCCGCGTCGGGCCGGGCGTATCGGGACGAGATGGCGCAGCCCACGCTGGCGAAGACCACCCGATCTGCGTCGCCGTCCGGCAGCGGTTGGGCGATTTCCGACAGGATGCGCTCGGCCATCAGGGTCACCGCTTGCGGTTCGGTCAGCCCCGACGCGACCACGACGAATTCGTCGCCGCCGACCCGCACCACGGTATCGACCGCGCGCACGGCACTGCGCAGCCCGTGGGCCACGTGGCACAGCACCGCATCCCCCGCCGCGTGGCCGTGCCGGTCATTGACCTGCTTGAAACGGTCGAGATCCAGCTGGATCACGCTGAAGCCCACCCCTTCGCCCAGCAAGCGCGCCAGCACGCGGTCCAACGCACGGCGGTTGCCAAGGCCGGTCAGGGTATCGGTGAACGCCTGCCGCTCGGCCGTCGACTTGGCCCCGTCGAGCCGGGCGATCAGGCGCCGCGATTCGGCCTGTGCGGCGGCGTTGGCCTCGATCAGGTACAGCATGTCCACGGTGGGATCGGTCGGCGCGAAGTCCCGCGCCGTCAGGGGCGCGCCGCCCAGGTCGGGCAGATCCGACAGGGCCAGCGACAGGCTCAGCATGCTGCCGCGAAGCCGGTCGAACGGCACCAGCATCCCCTTCAGCCGAACCGGCCGGCCCCGGGAGAACTCCAACCGCATGGCCCGTCCCTGCAGGGTCATCATATCGGCCATGGACGCCACGCCATCGGGCCGCGTGACCCGGAACGCGCGCGTGACGCGTTGGCCCAGCAATTGCCGCCCGCCCGCGAGCCGTGCGAGGCCGGGCCCGACATGCAGGATGGTCCCGTCCTCGGCCAGGCGTGCGTGCATCGGCAGAAGCGCGTCGAAGGCTGCGCGCTCGGCCAGGATCGCGGCCTGCACCTTCATGGTCTTGCCCGCCGCAATTCGAAAGAACGGCCCGGGGTGAAGGCGCTGGAGAGAAGCGTGACCCGCACGCCCGCCCCGTCGGAGGCGGGCGCGGCATCGACCATGGCCAGCGCGCCGTAATCGTCGGCCATGGCCCGCAGCGCGCCGATGAGCAGTGCAGTCAGGTCCATCGCCGCCCACGCGCAGGACACGGTGTAAAGCCCCGGCCCCACCGCCCTGACCTGGATCGCGGGCAGTCCGAGGTCCGGCATCGCCAGATGCGCGCGGCCCACAAGGTCGTCCAGCGACTCGATGAATTCGACGAAATCCGCGCCCCCGAACCGCAACAGGCGCCGGATCCGTCCCATGGACCGATGGGAGACGAGGTATGTCCCTAGATCCTCGAGCAGGCCGTCCACGGGCTTGTCCAAAACGCTGGCCGCGGCCGAGACCGTCCGCGCGAACACGTCGTCGGCATAACGCATCATGGCCTCGACATCCGGGGCGGGCAGATCGGCACGCACCGCCACGCGCTGCCACTGCGCCGCCCCGTAGACATCGGTCACGAAGCTCTGAACCGATCTGACAATCAACCCGTGCACATACGTCCCCAGTCCCCCGGACCGGGTGTAGCGCCAAATCGTTAAGGCTGTGTTCGCAGGGGCGGCCCGATCGAGTGTTTCGCCGCACCCGCCAGTCCGGTCAGGTCCAGTGGACCTGCGCCCCCCCGGGCAGCGCCGCGCGGGCGCGTGCCGGCGCGTCGTAGGGCAGCCCGCGCGCGTCGCAGAACGCCACGATCCACGCGTCGTCCATCATCAGGAAATCAAGCACCGCGCCCAGCATCTCGGGGTCCTCGATGGCCTCGGTCAGCGCGTCGGGCCCGATCCCGGTCGACCCGGTGAAGACATCCAGCAGCTCGCCCTCGCCGGCGATCCAGCCCAGCGCGTCGAGCGCGAGGACCTGTGCTGCATTTTCGGCATCGGCGGAGTTTTGCTGCAATTCACGGACTCTTAAAAATCGAAAGGCTTTGTTAACCTCTCCTAACGATGCTTGGACCCGATGATCGGGTTTGTCTAGCAAGGAGGGCGCCGAGTGCCGCGCCGCATTTTGATCGTCGAACCGACGGCAACCCACAGGATCGCCCTCAAGGCGGCGCTTGTCGCCGCCCATTACGAGGTGCGCGCGGTGGCCACCGGGCAGGAGGGCATCCGGAACCTGCGCGGCGACATGCCCGACGCGGTCATCATCAACGGATGCCTGCCGGATCTCACGATCGACAATTTCTGCGTCGCGACCGCCGCGCTGGGCAAGGATGTGGCGCCGCCGGTCCTGGCGATCATCGACGAGGATACCACGGCCGCGCGGCTCGCGGTGCTGGGGGGCGGTGCCAGCACCGTGCTGCTCCGCCCGATCGACCGGGGATGGTTGCTGACCCACCTGCGATCGCTCCTGCGGTGCCACGAAACCCGGGCGGAACTGCGCCGCCGGATCGATACCGCGGCGCAGTTCGGCTTCTCCGAGGATCCTGGCGCGTTCACCCGTCCCGCGCGGCTGGCCATCGTCGGCGGCGACAGTCAGCACCGCACCGCCATGGCCCGCGCCCTGCGTCGGCGCAGCGTGGACGAGGTCACGCTGATGACGCCGACGGACGCGATCAGCGCCTCGGAAGAGGCCGAGCGCGCGCCCGAGGTCTTCCTGCTCTGTCCCGCCATCGACAGCGAGTCGACCCTGACCCTGATCGCCGAGTTGCGCTCGCGCCGGGGGGCGCGCCGCGCGTCCATCGCGGCGCAGTACGAACCCGGCGACCGTGCCTTCGCGGCCCGGGCGCTCGACCAGGGGGTGAACGGCGTCATCCGCTCCGACGCGTCCCCCGAGGAACTGAACCTGCGGATGCTGCGCCACATCCGGATCAAGCGGCAGACCGACGCGCTGCGCGACAGCGTGGACGCCAACCTGATGATGGCCGCCCACGACCCGCTGACCGGGCTGTTCAACCGCCGCTACGGGATGCGCTATCTGTCGAATCTCGCCAAGCAGCCCCATGCCGAGGATCGCGGCTATGGCCAGATTCTCATGGACGTAGACCTGTTCAAGACCGTCAACGACACCCACGGCCACGCGGCCGGCGACCAGGTTCTGCGCCAGATCGCGCGGCGGCTTCAGGACAACGTGCGCGAGGGCGACCTGCTGGCCCGCTACGGGGGCGAGGAATTCCTCGTGGCGCTGCCCGACTGCTCGATCGAGGAGGCGCAGATCGCCGCCGAGCGGCTGCGCGTCGCCATCTGCGGCGCCCCCATGACGCTGCCGGGGGGATCGCGGATCCAGGTCACCTTGTCCATCGGCGTGGCCTGCGGCCGCGAGGCCCCGGATGCTTTGCTGGAGCGTGCGGACCGGGCGCTCTACGCGGCCAAGGCCGCGGGGCGAAACCGGGTCGCGCTTGCCGACGGGCCCTGGCCCGCAGCGGGCGGCATGCCCGGCCGCGTGGTACCACTCATCACGCCGCGCAACAGGGTGGGCTAAGGCCCCTCCGGCGGGCGTGACATGGCGCCGCAAGATCGACGCGGCCCCTACCGCCGGGCGCCTCATCAGGTTACACCGCTCGGCACGAGCCCGAGGTATGCCATGTTCGACGACACCATCGCCAGCACCCAGACCGAACGCAGCCTCAAGCCTGCGCTGCTGCGCGGATTCCGACGTCGATGCCCCAATTGCGGGTCCGGCCCGATCCTGAAGGGCTACCTCAAGCTCAACAGCCAATGCTCGGTCTGCGGCGAGGACCTGAGCTACGCCCGCGCCGACGACGCCCCCGCCTACGTCACCATCCTGGTGGTCGGTCACCTGATGGCGCCGCTCCTGCACTGGGGGTTCGTGCGCTTCCGGCCCGACCCCATCGTTCTGGCAGCCGTGTTCTGCGTGGGCTGCGTGGCGCTGTCGCTCTACCTGCTGCCGCGGATCAAGGGCATGGTCGTGGGCTTCCAGTGGGCCAGGCGGATGCACGGGTTTTGAGCCCATCGGTTCCGATCCGCGACGCGGCGACGGTGATCGTGGTGCGGGACCCGGACGACACCCCGAGCGTCCTGATGGGCCAGCGCGGCAAATCGGCCGTGTTCCTGCCGGGCAAGGTCGTCTTTCCCGGAGGCCGGGTCGATCCGGGCGACGGGCGGATCGCCATCGGGGGCCGCCTGCACGACCGCTGCAAGGCGCGTCTCAGCGGACCTGACCTGCCACCGCCGGAGACTCTTGTCGCTGCCGCCATCCGGGAACTGTGGGAAGAGACCGGTCAGATCCTGGGTCGCCGTGCCGATTGGGACGACGCCCCCGCCGATTGGCGCCGCTTTGCTGCCACCGGGCACCGGCCCGACGCGGCGGGCCTGACCTATGTTTTCCGCGCCATCACGCCACCGGGCCGACCGCGCCGCTTCGACGCGCGGTTCTTCACCGTGAATGCCGACAGGCTGGCGGGCGATCCTGACGATTTCAGCCACGCCACCGACGAGCTGAGCCACCTGCGCTGGATCCCGCTGTCGCAGGCCCGGCAGGCGGACCTTCCCTTCATCACCCAGGTCGCGCTGGCCGAGGTCGCGGGCCGTCTGCCCGACCTGTCGCCGCCGCCCAGGGTGCCGTTTTTCCACGGGCACATGGAAGACATCGCCATCGCCGACGCGCGTCGCGACTAGCCCACCCAGATCAGCAGCAGGATCGACGCCGTAAGACCGGCGATGGCCCAGCCTTCGCGCGCGCGCATCCGTTCGCCCAGCACTAGCGTGGTGACCAGGATGCTCAGGATGACCTCGACCTGGCCCAGCGCCTTGACCAGCGCGGCCGATTGCAGCGCGAAGGCCGTGAACCAGCCGTAGGAGCCCACCAGCGACGTGATCCCCACCAGCGCCGCCACCCGCCAGTGCCGGGCGACGCGCATGAGCTCGCCCCGTTCGCGAAAGGCCAGCCAGGCCCCCAGCACGCAGGTCTGCCACGCGGTGACGCAAGCCAGTGTCAGCCCCGCGCGCAGCAGGACCGGAAGCTCGGGGATCTGCAGCGTGGCACCGCGATAGAGCACGGCCGAGAAGCTGAAGAGCAGGCCGGACCCGAGGCCCAGCGCGGTCGCGCGGCTGAGAAGCGCGCCCCAGGACCAGCCACGCGCGTCCTCCTGGCTGAGCAGCAGCAAGGCCAGCACGCCGATGCCGATGGCGATCCAGGCGCCGAGGCTCAGGGTCTCGCCCAGCACGACGATGCCCACCACGCCGGTCAGGACCGCCTCGGATTTCTTGAAGGCGATGCCGACCGCGAAATTCCGAAGCGAGAACATGGCGATGACACAGGCGGTCGCCAGGATCTGCGCGATCCCGCCGGGCAGCGCGAAGGCCCAGAAGTTGGGCGGCGGAACCGGTAGAGGCACCCGGGCCAGCCATGCGCCGGTCACGACGCCCAGCGCCACCAGCGGGGCCGAGAAGACGAAGCGCGAGAAGGTGGCCCCGGCGACCGACAGGCCCGTGCGCTTCAGGTGCCGTTGCAGCGCGAAGCGCGCGGTTTGCGCCGTGGCGGCCACCAGCGTCGCAATGATCCAGGGCTCCATTCGTATGCCCTCAGGTCCGGGTCACGGGCGTTGCCCCACGAAGCGCCCAGCGCCCGCCGGCGCCGCAAGCTCCGCGTGGCCGGCCCCCAGCAGCGCCATGCGTTCGGCCACCGTGCCCTTCTTCGGCGGGCCGGGCCTGCGGGTTTCCAGGTCCACGTGCAGCAGGAAATGCTCGCCCGTGGCCAGCAAGGTCTCGCCGCGCCACATCTGGTGGAACAGGTGCAGCTTGGCCCCCGCGCTCTGCAGGGCGTGGGTGGTTATGTGGAAAACCTCGCCCGCCAAGATCTCGGACAGGTGGCGGATATGAGTCTCGGCGGTGAAGAAGGAGCCGCCGGACGCGATGTAGTCCGGCGTGCAGCCCAGGTCGTCCATCAGCCGCTCGGTCGCGTCGGCGAAGGCCAGCAGGTAGCGCGACTCGGTCATGTGGCCGTTGAAATCCGTCCAGTCGAGCGGCACCGCCCGCCGCGCCGTCTCGACCGGGCGGCTCCAGTGCGGTGCGGGTATGGGCCAGCGCAGCTCGTCCGCCTTCAGATGAGCGCCCAGCCCGCAATCGGCGTGGCGCAACGCGCGGAGGATGCCGACCAACACGGCATCGCCGCCGGGCTGTGGCGGCGGGCCGTCCGGAACCATGCCCATTTCGGTCAGCACGGTCGCGGCATGGTCACGCGCGGCCGCATCGGTGGGCGCGATCGTGACCGAGGGCCAAATGTAGACGGGGTCGTGGGCTTCGATCCCGACGGTGCCCAGGCGCCGTGGCGCTCCGTTTGCGTCGTGCAGGACCGGCGGCGCTCCCGGCCCCTCGACCGATATCAGCGCCGCGGGATCGAAGCTGCCCACGATCACGACCGCACCGGTGGCAGGGTCAATGGCATCGAGCCCCGTCAGCCGCCCCTCGGGCGGCAAGGCCCGGTCGTAGAGCCCGGGCAAGGCCAGCCGCGCGCGTACCAGCACCGCGTCGAAATCGGGTCCGTGCAAGTCTTCGGGCACCGCCACGTCCCATCCCCGGATCAGCAGCCGCGCCGCCCAGCCCGCCGAGCGCGGACAGGTGCCTAGAATGGCGGCCCGCGGGCTCACGGTGCGGCCTGGGGCGTCATCCGCAGGCGCGAGAGGTCATAGCCGTTGAACGACAGGATCCGGCGCGCGGCCTCCAGCCGGTCCGGCGGGATGGTGGGTTCGCGATTCAGGATCCAGCCCGCGCGCCCCGACGGCACGCCAACCACAGCGGTGCGATAGCCTTCGTCGACCCACAGCACCCAGTAGGGCGCGCTGAGAAACGGGACATTGTCGAACCGCACCTCCAGCCGTCCGGGACCGGCGGGCCGGGCCGTCCCCTCGATGCTGCGCAGGTCACCGTCCGCGTCGAGGCAGGAATTGCGCACGTTGAAGCCGTTGTCGTTGCGGGGCGTGTAGACCGCCTGCGTCTGGCGGCAGCCGTCCTGGAACGGCACCGGGTAGGACGCGATCTCGTACCAGCGCCCGGCGTAGCGGTCGGGCTTGAACGACGCGATCGAACCCATGGAAACAGTGGTGTCGCGGTACACCTCGGCGGGAAACAGCGGCGCCTCGGTCGAGCAGGCGGCGAGGACCAGCGCCAGCGCGGCGATCAGACGTCTTTGCATTCGGTGGCCCTTGTGCCGCTGTCGGTGAGGATCTCGTGGCAGCCCAGAAGCGGCGTGATCGGCGCGCAGGTCCGCGACCGGGCGAGGCAGGCGCCCAGGCAATCGCTCTCGCGGGTGCAGCTCTTGTTGGCGTCGCGCGGGGTGCGGTAGCAGATGAAGCCCGACTCGCCCGCGCGGGCCCAGCGCCCGCCATCATCGGTGCAGGCCCGTTCGGCGGGCGACGGAGTGCGCGCCGGCGTCCGTTCGGGCGTACCCGCCTCTTCATCCGCCGCGCCATCCAGGGACTGCACGCGCACGGTGCGAGGGGCCGCCAGCGCTTCGGTCGGGGCGGCGTCCGGGGCGGTGGCGGTTTCGGCCGACGGCCCCGCCGGTTCGGCCACCCCCGGTGGCGGGTCGGGCAATTCCAGATCCTCGGGCGCGGGCCGCACCGTCAGCGTCGGGGTATCGGTGTCCACGCCGGGGTCGAGTGTTTCGAGACATCCCGACAGGGCGAGCAGCGCCGCGAGGGCGAGGGCCAGCGCCCTCATGCCAGCCCCCGGATCACCGGGACCAGCGCACGGCCCAGCGCGGCGTGGGCGGGCGCGCGGAAATGGACGCCGTCGGCGGGGTCGCAGGCGATGACGCCGCCCGCGTCGAAGAAGGCCACGCCCTCCTCGCCCGCCACGCGGGCAAGGTGCTCGGGCAGGCTCGCCCCGCGAGTTTCGGCGCCGCGGTAGAGCTCACCGTAAAGTCCCGCCGCGTAAGGCACCGGCGGCGCGATCCAGAGCCGGCGCGCAGCCGGCGCGTGGCGCGGGATCTCGGCCAGCAGGCGGCGGGCGCATTCGGACACCTCGAACCCGGTGAAGCCGAACATGGCCTTCAGGTCGTTGGTGCCCAGCATCACCGCCACGATGTCGACGGGAAGGTGCGAGCCCAGAACGGCGGGCAGCACGCGCAACCCGTTGCGCCACGGCCCGGCGGTGGGATCGTCGCTGCAGATCGTGCGGCCGGGCAGCGCCTCGGGCGTCACTTTCCAGTCCGGCCCCAGCGTGGCGGCCAGAACGCCCGGCCATCGTTCGTCGTCGCCCAGACGGGGCAGCTCGCCCCACGCCTCGCGCGGCTGGGTGCCGAAGCTGTTGCTGTCACCGTAGATCAGAAGATGGGGCATCGCGCGCCTTTCGGTTCTGCGCGCAGATGGCCCGATTTGCGCCGCCGCTTCAAGTCAGTAGGGCATCGGATGGGCCCGGTGGGTGGCGTCGATCTCGTCCATCAGCTCGTCCGACAGCGTCACGTCCTGCCCGGCGATGATGTGGTCGAGCTGCGCCATGTCGGTGGCCCCGAAGATCGGGATCGTGTTCCACGGGCGCGCCCGGGTCCAGGCCATGGCCATGTGCACCGGGTCAACGCCGTGGCGGGCGGCCAGGGCCTCGTAGGCCGCAACCGCCTCGAAAGCGCGGTCGGTCTTGCGCCCGCCGAGGTCGCCGTTCAACGCCATGCGCGAGCCCTCGGGCACCTGCCCGCCCTGGTATTTGCCGGTCAGCAGGCCCGCGGCCAGCGGCGAGAAGGCCAGCAGCGTCACGTCTTCGTGGTGGCTCATCTCGGCCAGGTCGCTGTCGTACTGGCGGCACATGAGCGAGTACTCGTTCTGCATGGTCGCCACGCGCGGCCCGTCCAGCCGCGCGGCGGCGTCGAGCCATTTCATCGTGCCCCAAGTGCTGTCGTTCGACAGGCCGAAGGACCGGATCTTGCCCTCGGCCACCAGCGCGGCCAGCGTGCCCATGACCTCGTCCACGTGGTCCTGCATCTGGGCGGTGTCCTGCCCGGTCGGGTCGAAACCCCAGATCTGGCGGAAGTGGAAGGACCCGCGGTTGGGCCAGTGCAGCTGGTAGAGATCGACGTAGTCCGTCCGCAGCCGCCTCAGCGAGTCCTCCAGCGCGCCGCGCAGGGTCTCGGCGGTGATCAAGGCGCCGTCGCGCACCATCTGCGACGGCCCGGCGCATTTCGTGGCCAGCACGATATCGTCGCGGCGGCCGGTTTTGGCGATCCAATCGCCGATGATCGTCTCGGTGTCGCCGACGGTTTCGGCCAGGACGGGGTTCACCGGGTACATCTCGGCGGTGTCGATGAAGTCGATTCCGGCGTCGAGGGCGCGATCGATCTGGGCGTGACCGCCGGCGGCATCGGTCTGCCGCCCCCAGGTCATGCTGCCCAGGCACCAGCCCGATACCTCGATCCCCGTGCGGCCCAGCGTCGTGCGATCCATGTCCCGTCCCTTCCCGTTGCGGCGTTTCGCACAGACCTACCCGGCCCACGGCGATTGACAAGAGGCACGCGCGGAATAGAACATAAAGGGAACAAACCGGAGCCCCCGCCATGACCGCCCTGCCCGCGACCCTGCTGACCCGTGGCCCCCATCGCCCCGACGCGGCGCCGGGACTGGCGATCGCGGGCGATCTGCGGCTGGCGGCCGGCCGGGTGCACGAGCTTTGCGGAATCTCGCGGCGCATGCTGGCGCTGGCCATCGCGGCGCGGGCCACGGGGCCGGTGCTGTGGATCGCGCCGGGCCACGTGACGGTGCAGCCCAATCCCTGCGGCTTCGCCCCCTGGCTCGACCCCGCGCGGCTGCTGCACGTGCGGGCCGATCACGACCGCGACCTGCTGTGGGTGATGGAGGAATCCCTGCGCAGCGGCGCCGCCCCCACGGTGATCGCCGACCTGCCGGGGCCGCCCGGCCTGACGGCGGTGCGCCGGCTGCACCTGGCGGCCGAGACCGGCAGCAAGGACGGCGCCGTCGCGCCCTTGGGCCTGCTGATGACACCCGAGGGCGGCGCACCGGGGGTCGAGACGCGCTGGCAGATGACCCCCGATTTCGACGGGGACGGCGCGGGCTGGCGGCTGGACCGGCAGCGGGCGCGGACCGCGCCCCCCCGCAGCGATCGGCTGGGCGCCGCGACGCTGCTGGGCCATGCCCCACTGCGGACGGACCGCCCCCAGGCGCCGGCGCATTCAGCAAGCCGCGCCGCCTCCCGCGCCCGAATTATCCGAGATAATTCGCAGGAGATTATCCCAAGATAATCTCGGGCGGATCATCCGGGATGACCTGGGACGGCCCCCTACCAGCGCGGCCCCCACGCCGCGCCCGCCAGCACCAAGAGCCCGCCCGCCACGGCCCAGTTCTTGACGAAGATGCTCATCTGCCAGCCATCCCCGGGCACGAGGTGAAACAGGCTCGTCACCATGCAATACCCCGCCAGCGACAGCGCCACCGGCCCCAGCCACCAGCCCGCGACCAGTGCCAGCGCACCCGCCGCGTTGAACGCGGCCGCGGGCCAGACCAGCCACACGGGCCAGCCGCGCCCCGCCAGCAGGTCCTGCACCAGCTCGGGCGCCGCCAGCTTCTGCGCTGCGCCCGCCGCGAACAGCACCGCCAGCAGAGCCCGCCCCACGGCCATCAGAACGCGCTGCAACATCTCTGGTCCTCCGGTCCCGCCCCGTGCATTCTGGCGCCGAACACGCCGCCGGGACCCACGCCCATGACCAACACCATCGCCATCCTGCTGGCCAGCCTGATCGTCACGCTTTTCGTGCTGGACCGGGTCCTTGGCGACGGCGCCGGCACGCTCTTCGTGGCGCGCGAGCTGGCCGGTCTGATCGGTTGGCTGGCCTTCTGGCGCTAAGGCGGCGGTTGACCTCGGGGCGCGGATGGCTTTCAAAACAAGGCAATCGGCCCCGCCCACGCGGGTCGCAACCAGATGGAGAGACGACATGACAGTCAAGGTCGGCATCAACGGCTTCGGCCGCATCGGGCGCAACGTGCTGCGCGGCATCATCGAATCGGGCCGCACCGATATCGAGGTCACCCATATCAACGACCTCGGGCCCGTCGAGACCAACGCCCATCTGCTGCGCTATGACAGCGTGCACGGCCGCTTCCCGGCCGAGGTGACCACCGGCGACGACTGGATCGACGTGGGCCGCGGCAAGATGACCGTCACGGCCGAGCGCGACCCCAAGGCCCTGCCCTGGGACGGCGTCGACATCGCGCTGGAATGCACCGGCATCTTCACCAGCGCCGAGAAGGCCGCATGGCACCTCGAGAACGGCTCGGACCGCGTGCTGGTCTCGGCCCCGTGCTCGAACGCGAACAAGACCATCGTCTACGGCGTGAACGAGGGCACGCTGACGTCCGAGGACAAGGTGATCTCGAACGCCAGCTGCACCACCAACTGCCTGTCGCCCGTGGCCAAGGTGCTGAACGACACCATCGGCATCAAGCGCGGCTTCATGACCACGATCCACAGCTATACCGGCGACCAGCCGACGCTGGATACCATGCACAAGGACCTGTACCGCGCGCGCGCCGCGGCGCTGAACATGATCCCCACCTCGACCGGTGCGGCGAAGGCCGTGGGCCTGGTGCTGCCCGAGCTGAACGGCAAGCTCGACGGTGTGGCGATCCGGGTGCCCACACCCAACGTGTCGGTCGTCGACCTGGTCTTCGAGGCCGACCGCGACACGACGGTCGAAGAGATCAACGATGCCATCCGCAAGGCCGCCGATGGCCCGATGAAGGGTATCCTGGGCTACACGGACGAGATGCTGGTCTCGGGCGACTTCAACCACGACCCGCATTCATCGGTCTTCCACATGGACCAGACCAAGGTGATGGAGGGCACCATGTGCCGCATCCTGACCTGGTACGACAACGAATGGGGCTTCTCGAACCGCATGGCCGACACCGCCGTGGCCATGGGCAAGCTCTGAGACCAACAACCGACGCGCGCCGGTCCCATGGACGGCGCGCGTTGTCCCTTCGGGGCGATCGCGTCAGTCCGGATGGATGTCACGCGGTGTGCAGCCCGCCTGGATCACCACCGCGATCCAGTTGACCGGCGCTTCCAGCTCCCTTTCCCGCAACCACTGATCCTGGAGCCTGTAGGCGGCAAGCTCTGCGGCCTCGGGACAATAGAAATGCACCCCGGCCTGGCGGTGGTGCACCAGTTCGTGCAGCAGAACGCTGGCATCCAGCGTCCTGTCCTGCCGCCAGGGCGCGACCAGAAGCACCCGGCCCCGATCCTCGTCGTAAAGACCGCTAAGTTTGCCGTGGCCTCGGACGGCCGGACCGTGCAGGGCCTGCGCCGCGCCCGATGCGACGAGCGAAATTGACAGCGGATCGGGGTTGCGCGGCAGGTCGCCATGGGTGTCGAGCCAGGTTTCCAGCGTTTCGCGCAGGGCCGAAAGGTCCCCGGCGTGCCGCCATGCCGGGTCGGGATCGAAGCGCAGGTTCGGCGCGGCGCCGGCCGAGGCCAGCGGCAGCATCAGCGAAAGGGCAAGGATCAGGGCACGACAACGGGTGCGGGCAAGGACCGGCATGGCAACCTCCTGGGCATTTCGATTTTGGATTTCCTGCGATCGATGCTGGGCCGCGTGCCGTTGAGGCTGCAAAAGACGGTTTTTCATGCCGGCATGCGGAAAATTCATCCCTCCAGGACGCGCCTGCCATGGGACGTAGGCTGCCCCCCTTCGCCGCGATCCGCGCGTTCGAGTCCGCGGCGCGCCACCTGTCCTTCGCCAAGGCCGCGGACGAGCTATGTCTTTCGCCCTCGGCGATCAGCCACCAGATCCGCGCGCTGGAGGACTTCCTGGACACGAAGCTTTTCGAACGGCGCGCCAACCGGACGCACCTGACCCTCACGTCTTGCCCTTGTCGCGCGGGCACCCGATATCCCTGCCCATGACAGACCGGACCAACACCACCGCCCCGTCCCCGATGCGCGCCCGCGTGGGCCGGTTCCTCGACCGCACCGCGGTTCAGAACACCGTGCTGGGCGTGATCCTATTCAACGCCATCGTGCTCGGGCTGGAAACCTCGGACGCGGTCATGGCCGAGGCCGGGCCGCTGATCATCGCGCTCGACACCGCGTGCCTGACCGTCTTCGTGATCGAGATCGGGCTGAAGCTTTATGCCCGCGGGCTCGACTTCTTCCGGCGGGGCTGGAACATCTTCGACTTCGTCATCGTCGGCATCTCGATGGTGCCGGCCGCGCAGGGGCTGACCGTGCTGCGCGCGCTGCGGATCCTGCGGCTGCTGCGCGTGGTCTCGGTGGCCCCGTCGCTGAGGCGCGTGGTCGAAGGATTGGTGAACGCCCTGCCCGGCATGGGGTCGGTCTTCGTGCTGATGGGCATGATTTTCTATATCGGCGCGGTCATGGCGACCAAGCTCTTCGGCGACGCCTTCCCCGACTGGTTCGGCACGCTCGGGCGGTCGGGCTACACGCTGTTCCAGATCATGACGCTGGAATCGTGGTCCATGGGCATCGTGCGCCCGGTGATGGAGGTCTATCCCTACGCCTGGCTGTTCTTCGTCACGTTCATCATGGTCACCACCTTCGCCGTGGTGAACCTCTTGGTGGGCCTGATCGTGAACTCGATGCAGGACGCCCACCACGAGGAGACGAATGAGGCCACGGGCACCTATCGCGACGAGGTGCTGGCCCGGCTGGCGGCCATCGAGGAGCGTCTGAGCGACCGCGAGCGCGGCGGGAAATAGCCAGCCTCGCGTTGCGTTTTCTGCAATGCAGCATTGCGGGAACGACCGCTAGGCAGCAGGCTTATCCGGTTGCACCTTGGGGGTGTCCGCCGCGCGGAATGCGTGGCGGTTCCACGGCAACCAACGAGACCCCGCCATGACGATCTTCAACGACCTGCGGCTGCGCGCCCGGCGCCGGGCCGAATACCGCCGCACCCTGCGCGCCTTGCGCGCCCTGCCCATCGACACCGCCCTGGATCTCGACATCTACCACGGCGACGCCAAGACCATCGCCCGCCAGGCGGTCTATGGTCCGACCGGCGCGCAGGGCTGATCCGAGGGACGTGCCGTAGTTAATTGTTTCGGAACAATTATCGCCTTGCACCCACCGCATAGCGGGCTTGCCGCAACGGCGATTGTGGTGCGCTAACAATGCCCCATATCCGTGGTGTAGCCGATGAGGCCACGACCCGAAACGCACCGACGAAGGACAGACACATGACCCTGATCGAACAGATCCGCAAAACCATCGAACAGCGCGCCCAATACGCCCGCACCCGCGACGCCCTGCGCGCCCTGCCCCTGCAGACCCAGATCGACCTCGACCTGAACGCACGCGACACCGACGCCATCGCGCACCGGGCCGTCTATGGACACTGATCCCTCGACAGCCTCGACCCTCTGAAAGGCGCAGCCACCGGTTGCGCCTTTCGCATTTGCAGCATCCCGCGAGGCACCCACACCTTGCCCGGCCCCGCCCGGCGGCGTATCAGCCCGGCAATTGTCGCTGACCCGCAGGTGCCGCCCATGATCCCCCGTTACGCCCGCCCCGAGATGACCGACATCTGGGAGCCCGCCACCAAGTTCCGCATCTGGTACGAGATCGAGGCGCATGCCTGCGACGCCATGGCCGACCTGGGCGTCATCCCGCGCGAGAACGCCGAGGCCGTCTGGAAGGCCAACGACGTGGAATTCGACGTGGCCCGCATCGACGAGATCGAGGCCGTCACCAAGCACGACGTCATCGCCTTCCTGACCCACCTGGCCGAGCACGTGGGCAGCGAGGAGGCCCGCTTCGTCCACCAGGGCATGACCAGCTCGGACGTTCTGGATACCTGCTTCAACGTCCAGCTCGTGCGCGCCGCCGACCTGCTGCTGGCGGACCTGGACAAGGTGCTGGCCGCGCTGAAAAAACGCGCGATGGAGCACAAGATGACCGTGCGCGTGGGCCGCAGCCACGGCATCCACGCCGAGCCCACGACCATGGGCCTGACCTTCGCCCGCTTCTACGCCGAGATGGACCGCAACCGCGCACGCCTTCAGGCCGCACGGGCCGAGGTCGCCACCGGCGCCATCAGCGGCGCGGTCGGCACCTTCGCCAATATCGACCCCCGCGTGGAAGAGCATGTCTGCGCCAAGCTGGGCCTGACGCCCGAGCCGATCAGCACGCAGGTCATCCCGCGCGACCGGCACGCCATGTTCTTCGCCACGCTGGGCGTCATCGCCTCGTCCATCGAGAACATCGCGGTCGAGATCCGGCACATGCAACGGACCGAGGTGCTGGAAGGCGCCGAATTCTTCTCGCTGGGGCAGAAGGGCAGCTCGGCCATGCCGCACAAGAAGAACCCCGTCTTGACGGAAAACCTCACGGGCCTCGCCCGGCTCGTCCGCATGACCGTGACTCCCGCGATGGAGAACGTGGCGCTCTGGCACGAGCGCGACATCTCGCACTCCTCGGTCGAGCGGGGCATCGGCCCCGACGCCACCGTGACGCTGGATTTCGCGCTGAACCGGCTGGCGGGCGTCGTCGACAAGATGCTGATCTTCCCCGACAACATGCTGGAGAACATGAACAAGTTTCCCGGCCTCGTGATGTCGCAACGGGTGCTCCTGGCCCTGACCCAGGCGGGCGTCAGCCGCGAGGACGCCTATTCCATGGTGCAGCGCAACGCGTTGAAGGTCTGGGAAGAGCGGCTCGACTTCCGCGAGCTGCTGTTGGCCGATGACGAAGTCGTCGCCGCCCTGGGCGAGGACGGCATCAACGAAAAGTTCGACATGGACTATCATACCAAGCATGTGGACACGATTTTTGCCCGCGTTTTCGGCGAAACCTGACCTGTTCCGATCTGTCGCAGGCAAAGGCGGCTTCCGGCGGTGACTTTACGTCGGGTCATGATACCTTGGTTCCTATCGCAACAGACAGGATCGGAGCATGATCATGACCCTCAAGATTGCCCTGACCACGGCCGTTCTGGCCATCGCCCCCGGACTGGCGGCGGCCGAATGCAACTGGTCGAAACAGGTCTCGATGACCTGCGCCGCCGGCACGGTCTACGACAGCGAATCGCAAAGCTGCGTCCCGGTTTCGAGCTGACAACCCGTCCGCGCGTTGCGCACGGGATGGCATTGAAATGGCCCGCCGCGGTTCTCGTGGCGGGCCTTTTGCTGTGCGCCGCCACGACAGACGCCGCGGCGCGGGACACGCCCGCACATCTTGCCAAGGCGGTTGCCCTGATCGAGGAAGGCGACGCCGAAGCTGCGCAGGCGATCCTGTCCGACACCGTGTCCGCGTCGCCCGATGACTTGCTGGCACGCGCCCACCTGGGCCGCGCGTTGATCGCGCTCGGTGACATCGAGGCGGCCCGCGCCCAACTGACCGAGATCCGGCGCCGGGGCGGCCGCGCCACCTGGCCCGAGTTTCTCCTGCGCAGTGCCTTGGGCAACGGACCCCGCGCAGGGTACTGACCGGTCCGCCGTTACCGTTCCGTTTACCCCGGTGGCCTAGGGTGCCCGTCGTGACAGCCCAGCCACCGGAGCCCGCCATGGACGGACAGATCGCGCTCAGGCCCGAACCTCCAGACCCCGGCCTGCCCCGCCGGATCCCCGGCATGATCGACCCGCGCACCCTGACCCGCCGCCAGAAGGCCGCCATCGTGGTGCGCCTGCTGCTGGCCGAGGGCGCGACCCTGCCGCTGAGCGAGCTGCCCGAGCCGTTGCAGGCCGAGCTGACCACCCAGATGACGCAGATGCGCTTCGTCGACCGCGCCACCCTGCGCGACGTGGTCGAGGAATTCGCCTCCGAACTCGACTCGATCGGGCTCAGCTTTCCCGGCGGGCTGGAAGGTGCCCTGGGCATCCTCGAAGGCGCGATCAGCCCCGAGATCGCTGCACGCCTGCGTAAGCAGTCCGGCGCCATCTGGACCGACGACCCGTGGGAGACCATCGCCGAGTTCCCACCCGAGAAGATCATGCCGCTGCTGCAACGCGAAAGCCCCGAGATCGGGGCGGTGATCCTGTCGAAGCTGAAGGTCGCCAAGGCGGCCGACCTGCTGTCGAAACTGCCCGGCGCCCTGGCCCGGCGGCTGACCCTGGCGGTCTCGGAGACCGCCGATATCGCGCCCTCGACCGTGCGCCGCATCGGCGTGGCGCTGGCCGCCGAGCTGAAGGCCGAACCGCCCCGCGCCTTCCCCGCCGCGGCGGTGGAACGGCTGGGGGCGATCCTGAACGTGTCGACCTCGGTCACCCGCGAAGAGGTCCTGGAAGGGCTCGACGCCGAGGACGCCGAACTGGGCAGCCAGGTGCGCAAGGCGATCTTCACCTTCGAGAACATCCCCGATCGCGTGGCCGCGCGCGATGTGCCGGTGGTGGTCAAGGGCGTGGACCAGGACATCCTGATCCTGGCCATCGCCGGCGCGACCGAGAAGACGCAGGCGACGGTGGACTACCTGCTGGCCAACATGTCCCAGCGCCTGGCCGACACCATGCGCGACGAGGCGGGCGAGTTGGGCAAGATCGCCCCCGCCGAGGTCGAGCGCGCCGAAACCGCCGTCGTCTCGGCCATCCGCGAGGCGGTCGATGCCGGCGAGATCAAGCTGATCGCCGAGGACGAGGAGTAGCGCGCCCCGTTGTGATCGGGCTGCACGCCGCGTATGTCGAAGGCGATCCGTTCCTTGCGAAAGCGCCCGAAGGTGTCTGCCACGAAACCGCCCAGCCCCGTCCACAAGATCCAGAACCTTGTGATCCGTGGGCTGCTGGGGGTCGTCCTGGCGTTGCCCTATCGCACGCGGGTGCGCACCATGGGCTGGATCTGCGCCCACATGATCGGCCCCGCCGTGGGCTGGCGCAAGCGCATCCGCAAGAACCTGGCGCTGGTCTGCCCCGACATGCCCGCCGCCGAGGTGAAACGGCTGGAACGGGCGGTGGCGAACAACGTGGGCCGCACATTGATCGAGATCTACTCGGGCGCCGAGTTCAAGGATCACGTGCGCGGCACGCCCCTGGCCGGCCCGGGGCTGGAGCCGTTCCTGGCCGCCCGCGCCGAGGGCCGCCCGGTGGTGCTGGTCACTGCGCACCTGGGCAATTTCGACAGCCTGCGCGCGACCCTGTTCCACGAGGGCCACGGCCTGGGCGCCCTGTATCGCCCGATGAAGAACGCGGCCTTCAACGACCACTACGTCCGCGCCCTGACTCAGATCGGCGCGCCGCTGTTTCCGGCGGATCGCAAGGGCATCACCGGCTTCGTGCGTCACCTGGCCGACGGCGGCATCATCGGCATCCTGACCGACGTCTATTCCATGAGGGGCGCCGACGTGACCTTCTTCGGCCAGCCCGCGCCCACCGCCGTGTCGGCCTGCGACTGGGCGGTGAAGTTCGACGCCTTGGTGATCCCTTGCTACGGGATCCGGCGGCCCGACGGGCTGAACTTCGATATCCATCTCGAGGCGCCGATCCCGCCGGGCGACCCGGTCGAGATGACGCAGGCGATCAACGACAACCTGGAAGGCTGGGTGCGGCGGCACATGGACCAGTGGTTCTGGATCCATCGCCGCTGGAAGCCCGAGCGCAAGCGCGCCGTCCCGACCGAAAGCTGACGTTGCGCGCGGGCGGCGCTATCAGTCAACGCGGGCGGCGGCGACGATCTCGCCCGGGCCCTGCCGTTGCAGGATGATCGCGGCGGGCGGCGTGGCGGTGGTGGTCAGGTTCAGCGGCGCCTCGCCCGTCCATTCGCCCACCGTGCGCCAGGTCTTGACGATGTTATGGTATTCGAAGGTGTGGCCGGCATTCTCGCCACGCTCGATCGCGACCGTTTCGGCTGGCGTGTACTCGACCACCTGCACAAGCGCGGGCCGCTCGAACGCCCCGGTGGCGGGGGCCTGGATGGTCAGGCTGTCGCCGTCGCGCAGGACGGTCAGCGCGACCGGATCGGCGCGGTCACGATGCTTGTCGATCAGCTCCATCACCTGGACGGGGCGGTTGCCCACCACGTGGTCGACGCCGCCCACGATCATCTGCGGGGTATAGATCGTGCGCTGCGCGGCGGCGCGGGCATACCGCTTCTGCCGCTTGGTGAAGCCCGGCTGCGCGAACCTGTCCTTCCAGCCGATGTAGTCCCAGTAGTCCACGTGCAGCGCCAGGGGCAGCACGCCCTCCATCCGGGCCAGGCGGCCCAGCAGCTCGTCCGCCGGCGGGCAGGCCGAGCAGCCCTGCGAGGTGTAGAGTTCGATGACGACGGGCTGTTCCTCCGCCTCCGCGACCATGGGCGCAAAACAGGCCGCCAGCGCCAGTCCACGGATCCATCGAAGCATGCGTCGTCCTCTCGTCGTTGCCCTGATCCTCCTATAGAGACGAAGGTCCCAAAGCCAATCAAGGAATCGCGACAGGCCGAAACATGCGGTTTGCATACATATGCATACCGACATTGACAGCCGCCCCCACCAGCCCTATTACGTTGGATCAATCGCGACACAAATGTCAGTTGATCCCTTTCCCTTTTCAAGGAGACCGCCATGCCCATCGAGGTTGGACAGGACACCAATAAAACCCGCAAGACGCTCGAAGTCGGCGGCAGTTCCTATGCCTATTATTCCATCGACGCGGCCTCGCAGGCGGGGCTTGGCGATTTCTCTCGCCTGCCGGTGTCGCTGAAGGTGCTGCTTGAGAACCTGCTGCGCTTCGAGGACGGCAACACCGTCACCACCGACGACATCAAGGCCTTCGCCGACTGGGCCGAGAACGGCGGCAACACCAACCGCGAGATCGCGTACCGCCCCGCCCGCGTGCTGATGCAGGACTTCACGGGCGTGCCTGCCGTGGTCGACCTGGCCGCCATGCGCGACGGCATCGTCAGCCTCGGGGGCGACGCGCAGAAGATCAACCCGCTGAACCCCGTGGACCTGGTCATCGATCACTCGGTCATGATCGACGAGTTCGGCAACCCGCGCGCCTTCCAGATGAACGTGGACCGCGAGTACGAGCGCAATATCGAGCGCTACCAGTTCCTGAAATGGGGCCAGAAGGCGTTCGAGAACTTCCGCGTCGTGCCGCCCGGCACCGGCATCTGTCACCAGGTGAACCTAGAATACCTGGCCAAGACCGTGTGGTCCGACAAGGATCAGAACGGTGAAATGGTGGCCTATCCCGACACGCTGGTGGGCACCGACAGCCACACCACCATGGTCAACGGCGCGGCCGTCCTGGGCTGGGGCGTGGGCGGCATCGAGGCCGAGGCCGCCATGCTGGGCCAGCCCGTTTCGATGCTGATCCCCGAGGTCGTGGGCTTCAAGCTGACCGGCGCCATGCCCGAGGGCACCACCGCCACCGACCTCGTGCTGAAGGTCTGCGAGATGCTGCGCGAAAAGGGCGTGGTTCAGAAATTCGTCGAATTCTACGGTGACGGTCTGGACAACGTTCCGCTGGCCGACCGCGCGACCATCGGCAACATGTCACCCGAGTTCGGCGGCACCTGCGCCTTCTTCCCCATCGACGACGAAACCCTGCGCTACCTGACCCAGACGGGCCGCGACGCCGAGACCATCAAGCTGGTCGAAGCCTACGCCAAGGAGCAGGGACTGTGGCGCACCCCGGGCGCCGAGCCGGTCTTCACCGACACGCTCGAGCTGGACATGTCCACGGTGAAGCCCGCCATCTCGGGGCCGAAGCACCCGCAGCAGCATATCGATCTCGACAAGGCCGCGACGGATTTCCACGCCTATATCGACGGCCAACGCAAGAACGGCGAAGGCCAGAAGCGCGCCGAGGTCCGGTGGGAAGCCGAGGGCGGCCAGCCCGCGCCGAAGGAGATCCCCGGCAACACCGGCAAGCACAAGCGCACCCAAGTCACGATGAAGGACATCGACGGCGAGGAGAAGACGTTCGAGCTGCACGACGGCTCGATCGTGATCGCCTCGATCACGTCCTGCACCAACACGTCGAACCCCTACGTGATGATCGGCGCCGGCCTCGTCGCCCGCAAGGCGCGCGAACTGGGGCTGGACCGTCAGCCCTGGGTCAAGACCTCGCTCGCCCCGGGCAGCCAGGTCGTGTCGTCCTACCTCGAGCAGACGGGCCTGCAGGAAGACCTGGACGCCATCGGGTTCAACCTGGTGGGCTATGGCTGCACCACCTGCATCGGCAACTCGGGCCCCATCGCCGACGAGCTGTCGAAGGCCATCGCCGAGAACGACCTGATCGCCTGCTCGGTCCTGTCGGGCAACCGCAACTTCGAGGGCCGGATCAGCCCCGACGTGCGCGCCAACTACCTGGCGTCGCCGCCGCTGGTCGTGGCCTACGCCTTGGTCGGTGACATGAACGTGGACATCACGCGCGAGCCGCTGGGCCAGGACAAGGAGGGCAACGACGTCTACCTCAAGGACCTGTGGCCCTCGCAGCAGGAGATCGCCGAGCTGGTCGAGAAGACCGTCACGCGCGAGATGTTCCAGGAGAAATACGCCGACGTCTTCAAGGGCGACGAGAAGTGGCGCGAAGTCGATACCACCGACAGCGAGACCTACAACTGGCCGGCCGCGTCGACCTATGTCCAGAACCCGCCCTATTTCCAGGGCATGGACACCGAGGCCGGCACGATCAGCAACATCGACGGCGCGCGGATGCTGGCGCTGCTGGGCGACATGGTCACCACCGACCACATCAGCCCCGCCGGGTCGTTCAAGGAAACCTCGCCCGCGGGTGAGTACCTGACCGAGCGTCAGGTGCAGCCGCGCGAGTTCAACTCGTACGGGTCGCGCCGCGGCAACCACGAGGTGATGATGCGCGGCACCTTCGCCAACATCCGCATCCGAAACGAGATGCTGGACGGCGTGGAAGGCGGCTTCACCAAGGGCCCCGATGGCGAGCAGATGTCGATCTACGACGCCGCGATGAAGTACCAGGAGCAAGGCACGCCGCTGGTCGTGGTCGCGGGTGAGCAGTACGGCGCCGGCTCCAGCCGCGACTGGGCCGCCAAGGGCACCGCGCTTCTGGGCGTGAAGGCCGTGATTGCGTCCAGCTACGAGCGGATCCACCGTTCGAACCTGGTGGGCATGGGCGTCCTGCCCTTCGAGTTCACGGGCGGCGACGACCGCAAGAGCCTGGAGCTGACCGGAGACGAGACCTTCGCGATCCACGGTCTCGAGGACGACTTCAAGCCGCAAGCCGAGCTGCCCTGCACCATCACCTATGCCGACGGCTCGACGAAAGAGATCACGCTGAAGTCGCGCATCGATACCGCGATCGAGATCGACTACGTCAAGAACGGCGGCGTGCTGCACTACGTGCTGCGCCGCCTGGCCGACACGGCCTCGGCTGCCTGAGGCGTCGGACAGACAGGAACAAGGGCCGGTGGCACCACGCCACCGGCCCTTTTCTTTCGGGGGTGTCCGCAGACCGTGTTGGTCCGCTATGCGGATGGAGCGGTCGTTGACCCAAGGCATCTGTGCCTCTATCGTGGCTGCGTCTGAAACAGGTCAGGTGCGAGAAGGTTGGCCCGGCCCCCGCTCAGCGGGTCCTTCCGTCGTATACGTGGCGGCCCAAGACTATCGAGGGGACCGCATGGTGCGGACGCTGATAGAAAGGGTTGGTCATCAAACCACGTATTTCTGTTTTGACACTTGCCGTTGCCGATCTTGAACATTCGCTTGCCTTCTATCGCGACGGGCTGGGCCTGCCGACTGACGGAATCATCGGGCGGGAGTTCGAGCATGGCGCAGTAGCGTTCTTCGATCTCTCAGGAGGGCTGAAGCTCGCTATCTGGGCGCAGGATGACCTCGTGCATGACACCGGGTTGCCCAAGCATCCGATCAGCTCCACCGCCGCCAGCATTGGGCACAACGTGCTGCGCCGGGAAGATGTCGACGACATCATGCGCAAGGCCGAAGGCGCCGGGGCCGACATAATCAAGGCGCCGAACGGCACCTTCTATGGCGGCTACGCAGGGTATTTCTCAGATCCCGACGGGCACCTGTGGGAAGTGGTCTGGAATCCGCAGATGCTGCCAACCGATTGAGGCCCGGTGCATGCTCGCTGACCTTCATTGAGTCAGCGAGCACTTCGGGCTCGAAGCAGACCTCCGCGCGACACCTGGTTTACGACGCGCGGACAATCTCTGCCGGGCGCATACCCGCCAGCCGCACCTCCAGCCAGCGAATATAGCCATTGAGGTTCTTCGAGGCCGATCCACAGAACGGCTTGATGAACCTATTGCAGCGGGCATGGAGCGAGTTCACGTTTTGGATGTGATAGCAGCCTGAAGCCACGCGCGTGCCAGCCTTGCTGCCGACCACGAAGTGTTCGATGCCGCTCGCTGCTGCGAGATTTTTATAGCCGTTGGCGCCATCCGAGCGGAGCACGGAGTCACTCGGCACCAGTGGCCTCATGGCCCGCTCCAGCGTCACGCCTTTGCGGTCCGGCTAGGCGGCGGAAGAGGTGCGCTCCACCGCGGTCAGCGACGGTTAGAAAAGGGCACCAACACGGTTTGCGGACACCCCCTTTCTTTTTCAGCGGAGAAACGGTCTCAGCGCGGGCGCGACAGCGCCTCGGGGCCAACCGCGTCGAAGGACCCGGCACCCAGCTGTCCCAGCGCGCGTTCCAGCTCCAGCCGCAGGATATCCAGCGCCCGCTCGGCGCCCCTGGCCCCGCCTGCGCCCACGCCGAAGGCCAGCGCCCGTCCCGTGAGGCAGAAGTCGGCGCCCAGCGCCTTGGCGCGCAGCAGGTCGGCGCCGCGGCGGATACCGCTGTCGACCAGCACCGCCATGCCACCGGCGACCCGGTCCGCGATGGCCGGAAGCGCCTCGATCGTGGGCGGACCAAAGGCCACCTGCCGCCCGCCGTGGTTCGACACCACGACACCGTCGCAGCCCAGCTCGGCGCATTTCGCGGCGTCTTCGGCGTGCAGGATGCCCTTCACCAGCAGCTTGCCCTTCCACCGCGCGCGCAGACGCTTCAGGTCCTCCCAGTCGAAACTGGGGGTGATCAGCGTCTTCTGCACGTCGGCATAGGACGTGGCCGACTTCAGCAGGTCGGCGTAATTGGCGATGTTGGGCTTGCCATGCGCCGCGCTTTCCAGCGACCAGCGCGGGTTCATGGCCAGCTGCACCATGACCTCGGGCGTGAACTTGAACGGCACGGCCAGCTGGTTGCGAATATCGCGGTCGCGCTTGCCCGCGGCGGGCACGTCTGCCGTGACCATCATCACCGGGTAACCGGCGGCCTCGGCCCGGTCGACCAGACCGTCGGTCACGCCCTGGTCGGCCGAGACGTAAAGCTGGAACCAGCCGTTGCCGTCCGCGGCCTCGGCCAGACGCTCCAGCGTGGTCGAGGCGGCGGAACTGGCGACGTAGGGCATGTTCGCCCGCTTGCAGAGCCGCGCGAGCGTCACGTCGGCCTCGGGCCAGAAGGCGTTCAGCATCCCGATGGGTGCCATCCCGAACGGCAGGTCGAACTCCTGCCCCAGCACACTGGCGCGCGTGTCGATCCGGCCCACGTCGGTCATGTAGCGCGGCGTCAGCTCGATCTCTTCGAAGGCTTCCGCGTTGCGCCGCATGTTCCGCTCGGACTCGGCCCCGCCATCCACGAGGTCGAAGGCGAAACGCGGGATCCGGCGCTTGGCCATGGCACGCAGGTCGTCGATCGAGGCGGCCCGGTCCAGTCGCATCAGATGGACCACCCGCCGTCGATGGCGAAGGCCTGCCCGGTGGTGAAGGCCGACATGTCGCCAGCGAGATAGCACACCATCTCGGCGATCTCGTCGGGCTGGCCCAGCCGGCCCATGGGCTGGCGCGCGGTGAAATCCCGGTGCGCCTTCTCGTAATCGCCGGTATCGGCCAGCCGCTGTTGCAGCGACGGGCTTTCGACCGTGCCGGGACAGATCGCGTTGCAGCGGATGCCCTGTTTCACGAAATCGGCGGCGATGGACTTGGTCATGCCTATGATCGCGGCCTTGGACGACCCGTAGGCGAAGCGCGTCGGCGCGCCCTTCAACGACGACACGACCGAGGCAATGTTGACGATCGAGCCCTGCCCCGCCTCGAGCATCCCCGGCAGGACGGCGCGGGTGATGCGATAGGTGGCCTTGGCGTTCAGCGCGAAGGACCGGTCCCACGCGTCCTCGTCACAGTCGAGGATGCTGCCGGTATGCACCCAGCCCGCACAGTTCACAAGCACGTGCACCGGCGCGATCTCGGCCACCAGCGCGGCGACCGCGTCGGCATCCATCACGTCCAGCTTGCGGGCGGTGATCCCCTCGGAGGTGGCGGCCAGTTTCTCGACCGCCGCGCCGTCGATATCGGTGGCAATCACGCTCGCCCCGCGCGCGGCCAGCGCTTCGGCCGAGGCCCGGCCGATGCCCGCCCCCGCCGCCGTGACCAGCGCGGTCTTGCCTGTCAGTGTTTGATCCATAGAATAGCTCCTTCAGCGGGCCAGCCAGCCGCCATCCACCGTCACGACGCTGCCGTGGCAATATGTGGCGGCGTCCGAGGCCAGGAAGACGGCGGCACCGGCGATCTCGGACGGCTCGGCGAAGCGGCCCGCCGGGATCCGGTCGAGCAGCGCCTTCGACCGGTCCGGGTCGTCGCGCAGGGCCTGGGTGTTGTCGGTGGCGGTATAGCCGGGCGCGATGGCGTTGACGTTCACGCCCTTCCCTGCCCATTCGTTGCACAGAGCCCGGGTCAGCCCGACCACCGCGTGTTTGCTGGACGCGTAGCCCGGCACGAAAAGACCGCCCTGTGAACTCAGGACCGAGGCCACGTTGACGATCTTGCCCGATCCCTGCGCCACCATGTGACGTCCCGCCGCCTGGCATAGCAGCCAGACGGAATCGAGATTCACCGAAAGCACCCGCCGCCAGTCTTCGAACGGCATGTCGGTCGATGCCTCGCGGTGGATGATGCCCGCGTTGTTCACCAGGATGTCCAGCCCGCCGAGCGCGTCGGACGCGAAGGACACGACCTCGTCCGCCTGCGCCTGGTCCATGCCGGCGAAATCGGCGCGCACGGCGGCGGCCTTCACCCCGTGCGCCCGGATCCTGTCGAGCGTCTCGTCCGGTTCGTGGCTGCGATAGGTCAGCGCCACGTTGGCGCCGGCGGCGGCAAGGCCGAGGGCAATGCCCTCGCCGATGCCGGTCGCCCCGCCGGTCACAAGTGCTTTTCTCCCGCTCAGATCGAAGGGGTTGGTCATGGGTCAGTACCTGTTTGCAATGGGCAGATCCTCGGCCGGGAACAGGCTGATCACTTCGCATCCGTCCTCGGTCACCACGACCTCTTCCTCGATCCGCGCGGCGGAATATCCGTCGGCGGCCGGGCAATAGGTTTCAAGCGCGAAGACCATGCCGGTCTGGATCTCCATGGGGTGATCCATGGACACCGCCCGGCTGATGATCGGCCGCTCGTGCAGCGCCAGCCCCAGGCCGTGTCCGAATTGCAGGCCGAAGGCCGCGTCCTCGTTGGGGAAACCCAGCGACTCGGCCGTGGGCCAGACCTCGGCCACCTTGTCGGTGGACACGCCCGGCTTGATCATCGCGATCGAGGCATCGATCCATTCCCGCGCCTTCACGTAGGCATCGTTCTGCGCCGGGGTGGCGCGGCCGATGTTGAAGGTCCGGTAATAGCAGGTCCGATAGCCCTGGTAGGATTGCAGGATGTCGAAGAACGCCTGGTCACCGGGGCGGAAATACCGGTCGGTGAAGTTGTGGGGGTGCGGATTGCACCGCTCGCCCGAGATGGCGTTGATCGCCTCGACGTCGTCGGAGCCCATCTCGTAGAGCATCTTGTTCGACAATGCGACGATGTCGTTCTCGCGGATGCCGGGTTTCAGCTCTTCGTAGATCATGTGGTATACGCCATCGACCATCGAGGCGGCCTGCGTCAACAGCTGGATCTCGTCCCAATTCTTGATCTCGCGCGCGGCAAGCATGATCTGCTGGCCGTCGACCACGTTGATCCCCTCTTCCTTCAGGGCGTGGAACATCGCGGTCTCGGCATAGTCGACGCCCACCGGCATGTTCGCCATGCCTGCGTCCTTGATGAGCTGGGCGATCATCTTGGCGTATTTGCGCATGAGCCCGAACTCGGGCGGGATGGTGCCGCGCATGCCGACGACGCCTGCAAGGCAGTGGTCGGGTTCCAGCCAGTCCGAGTATTTCTGGTGGTGCACCGCGGCCGAACCGAAGTCCCAGACATAGGGCGAGTCGTCGCCGGTCAGCAGGCAGAAGCGGCACATCTTGTCCCGCTCCCATTCGCCGATCTTGGTGGCGCTGACGTAGCGGATGTTGTTCACGTCGAACAGCAGCAGCGAGCCCGCGTTCGAGTTCTTGAGCGACTGGCGCGTGCGGGCCAGGCGATAGCGGCGCAGGCGGTCGTGGTCGATGCGGCGTTCGAAATCCACCGACATGTGACCCGAGGCGGGCAGCTTGCCCTCCCAGCGCCAGTTCGGCTCGAGATCCTGCGGCGTCAGCAAGTTGGGCATCAGGGCGCGTGACATGGTGTTCTCCTTCCGGGCGCGCATGGCAGCGGCGCCCATGATTTGTGGTGGGGGATCGGCGGGCGTGCGGCGTTACTTCGTGACCCAGCCGCCATCGACCGAGATCATCTGCCCGGTCATGTAGTCGCTGTCGTCGCTGGCCAGGAACGAGGCCGTTCCGACGATGTCCTTCGGGTAGGACACGCGCTTGATGACCAGGTTGTTCTCGACGATGTCGTCATAGGCCTGGCCCGCGCGCTCCTTGAAGCCGATCTCGACCAGGTCCTTGTCCAGCTGCTCCCACAGCGGCGTGACGACGACGCCGGGGGCATAACCATTTACGGTGATGTTGTGCTCGGCCAGTCCCAGCGCGCCGCATTCGGTCAGCGCGAGGCAGCCGTATTTGGACGTGCAGTAGACGGTCACGTCCACCAGCGGCTTGCGCGACGCGATGCTGCCCACGTTGATCAGCTTGTAGGGGTGATTCTCCATGGGCCCCTGCGCGATCATCTGCTTGGCGGTCTCCTGCATGCCAAGCCACATGGCCTTGGTGTTCACGTTCATGATGAGGTCCCAATTGTCCTCGTCGATGTCCATGAAGAAGCGCGGCTTGTTCAGGCCGGCATTGAAGAGGCCCACGTTGATCGAGCCGAAGGCGTCGACCGTGGCCTTCACGGCGGCGGCGTTGTCCGCGCGCTTTGTGACGTCCATCTTCACCGCGATCGCCTTGCCGTTGCCGGCGCTGTTGATCCGCTCGGCGACCTTCTGCGCTTCGGCCTCGTCCAGGTCGCCCAGCGTGACGTTCGCGCCCTGCGCGGCAAAGCTTTCGGCGTTCGCGGCACCCATGCCGCGGGCGGCGCCGGTGATCAGGATGTTCTTTCCCTTCAGGCGGTTGGGGTCCATGGTGTCTCCTCCTCGATGAGTCGTTGTTCAGCGTTTCAGCAAGTCGTCCGCGCGGGCCTGGGCCGCGCGCAGGGCGGCGCGCGGCGATTGCACCCCGCGCAGCATGTCGTGGAATTCCTCGCCGCAGATCTGGAAGATGCCCGAGATCTCGGGGACCGGCGGGCGCGGCCAGAATTGCAGCTCGTCGCGCCAGGACATCTCGTCCACCGCCTCGAAGATGGTGGAAAGGCGGCGCACCTCGGGGTCGGCCGCGACGGTGTAGCGGGGGTTGGTGCGGCTGCCGTTCTGGACGTACAGCTTCTGCGCCTCGGGCGAGGTGAAGACGCACAGCGCCTCGGCCGCGGCGGCGATCCGTTCCCGCGGCAGGTTGGCGGGGATGCCCAGGGCGTAGCCGCCCACATGGGCGATGGGGCGCCCGCCGCGCACCGGCGGATGCGGAAGGTAGCCGGTCTGGCCATGCGCGGGTGAGCTCGGGTCGTTCTCGAAATACGGCGCAAGCAGGGTATAGCCATAGGCCATCGCCGCACGGCCCGCCGCGTAGGGGCGGATCCGCTCGTACCAGGACATCGACAGGATGTCGGGCGGCGAGTAGTCCAGCAGCTGCATCAGGAACTCGGCCGCGGCCAGGCCGGCCGGCGTGTCGATGGTGGCACGGTAGTCGTGCCGCGCCAGCGACGCGGTGTCGAAGCCGCCCGCGATCTCGGGCATCGAGACGACGGGCTGGCCGAAATCGGCCATGGTCATCAGCACCGTATGCCCCAGGGCCGTGCCCCGCGCCGCGTTCCACGCGATGCCGTACCGCCCGCGCTGGGGTTGATGCAGCGTCCGCGCGGCGTCGAGCAGGTCGTCCGTCGTCTCGGGCGGGCGCAGCCCGGCCTCGGCGAACAGGTCGCGGCGATAGAACAGAAGCTCGGGCGTGGTCTGCGCCGGCACGCCGTAGGCGATGCCGCCCCAGTGGGTCGCGCTCCAGCCTGCCGTGTGGAAATCGGCCGGGTCCAGCCGCGCGATGTCAAAGGCCCGCTCCAGCGGCATCAGCACGCCCGCCTCGGCGAATTCACCCATCCACGGCAGGTCGACCGCGATGATGTCATAGCGGCTGGTGGGACGTGCGGCGTTGCGCAGCGCCTCGGCCCGCAGCCGGTCGATCGAGAAGGCGCGCTGTTTTATCGGGACGCCGATGGCCTGCTCGAACTGGCGCTTGAGATTGACCATCACCATGAAGGTCGGGTCGCCATGCACCAGGACCCGCAGGCCCGACGCCAGCTTCAGCGGGTCGGTCCGCACCGGCAGCGGCGGGATCGAGCGGGCGGCGCTGTAGCTGCCGCCGAAGAAGTAATCCTGCGACTCGGCGCCCTGTCCGCCACGACCGAACTGCTGTTCGCACAGCCGGCGCACGCGGCCCGACATCTGCATCCATTGCGACAGGAGCCGGTCGCTGGGGTGCATGGAAAAGCTCTTGCCGGTGGCGGTGCGCGGGCGCTGTTCGATCAGGCCCGCCGCGACCATGTCCTTCAGCCGCCGGTTCGCCGTGGCGTAGGGCACGCGGCTGGCGCTGATGACCGAGGTGGGCGTGACCACCCGCGCCTCGAAATGGCCGCGCAGCAGGTGCAGCGCCATGCGGAAATGCGGCTCGGGCGTGACCATGTCGAAGCCGTCTTCGATCTCGTCGCTGAATTCCTCGAGAAACGTCAGAATGGACAGGGCATCGTCGGGCGCCGCGCGTGGCGCGACCTCGTCCTGCCTATGCCCAACCATCGAATTCATTGCAGACGTGCCTTCCTCCCCGCGGCGTGACGCCGCTGGCAAAATACCCCTCAATCTGGACATTTTGTCGCGTTTCACGTTCGCACCCCTTGAAATTGTCCAACCTGAAGGGGCGATCATACGCGCATTTCATCCACTACGGATAAAATTTTATCCGTAGTGGACATCTTTCCGGCATTCGGGTGGGAACCGATCTCTCATATTGATCACGATCATTCGGTGGTTCGAATGATGGCGGGTGGGACGAACCGGCCCGCTGAGAGGAATTGAACCAACATATCTTACGTTTCGGGAGGAACGAACATGAACCTTCGCAGCACCTTCGCCGCCACCACTGCGGCCACCGCGATGCTGGCCGGCGCCGCCTTCGCGGGCGAGCATGGCGGCACCATGCGCATCGGCATCACGCAGAACAACGTGGGCGTCGACAGCTACCAGACCACCTACGAGCAGGCCTTCATCGCCGCCGCCGAAGAGAACGAGAACGTCGAAACGGTCGTCCTGGACGCCGGCGGCGACGTGGCCCGCCAGATCGCCCAGATGGAAGACCTGATCCAGCAGGACGTCGACGCGATCATCATCTGGCCGACCAACGGCGAAGCCGTGATCCCCGCGGTGCGCAAGGCCGCGCAGGCCGACATCCCGGTGATCGTCACCAACTCGAACATCGCCGAGCAGGGCTTCGACTTCGTGGCCAGCTTCTCGGGCCCCGACAACATCACCCAGGGCGCACGCTCGGCCGAGATCATGTGCGACAAGTTCAAGGAAGAGGGCATCGAGGGCGAGGCCCGCGTCGTCCAGATCAGCGGCCAGCCCGGCTACACCACCGCCATCGAGCGCGCCAAGGGCTTCGAGGATCGCCTGCCCGAGGTCTGCCCGGACGTCACGCTGGTCGAGACCCAGCCCGGCGACTGGAACCGCGAGAAGTCGCAGCAGGTCATGGAAGCCTTCCTGGTCAAGTATGACGACATCGACGGCGTCTATGCCGGCGACGACAACATGGGCGTGGGCGCCCTGAACGCCGCCAAGGCCGCGGGCCGCGACGGGATCATCTTCGTCGGCGCCACCAACTTTGCCGTGGGTTACGAGGCCATGGCGGCGGGCGATTACTGGGGCTCGATCTACCAGTCGCCGGTCGATGACGCGGAAGCCGCGCTGCAGACGGCCATCGACATCCTGAACGGCGAGGAAGTGCCCTTCCTGAACTACTTCGACACGCCGAAGATCACCCAGGACAACATGGACGAGTTCTCGAAGCCCGTCTTCTAAGACTCCTCCCGACGGCGGGGCGCGCGTGACTGCGGTACGCGCGCCCCGCACCTTTCAGATTACGGTAGAAGACGAACCCGGGGGGAGACATGGGACGCGTCGAAGGACGGGTATGCATCGTGACCGGTGCCGCGCGCGGTATCGGACGCGCCATCGGCGAAGCGCTGGTGGCCGAGGGTGCCAAGGTCTGTTTCGCAGACATAAACGGCGACCAGGCGGCCGAAGTGGCCGAGGCCAGTGCCCGGAACGGCCACGCCGACGCCGTGACCTCCGCCAGGGTGGACGTGACCGACCGCGAGGCGGTGCGCGCCATGATCGCCCACACGGTCGAAACATTCGGGCGGCTGGACGTGAAGTTCAACAACGCGGGCGTCAACAAGCCCATGAACTTCCTCGACGTGACCGACGACAACTGGAATTTCATCATGGGCGTCAACGGCCTGGGCTGCATGATCGGCATGCAGGAGGCCGCGCGCCAGATGATCGCGCAGGGCAAGGGCCCCGACGGCATCGCCGGCAAGATCATCAACACCGCCTCGATCGCGTCGCGGCAGGGCTTCGACAACGTGGCCCCCTACTGCGCGTCGAAATGGGCCGTCGTGTCGCTGACCCAGTCGGGCGCGCGCGGGCTGGCCGAGCACGCCATCCCCGTCACCGGCTTCGCCCCCGGCGTGGTGGCCACCGAGATGTGGGAAGAGGTCGACCGCGACCTTCTGGAAATCGGCGCATCACAACGCCCCGGCCAGGCGATGGAAGAGTTCTCGGCCGAGATCCTGAAGGGCCGCGTGGCCAAGCCGGACGACATCACCGGCACCACGACCTTCCTGGCCTCGAGGGACAGCGACTACATGACCGGCCAGATCGTCATGATCGACGGTGGCATGACCCTGGTTTGATTTCAGCGGACGGATCGCGGGCCGGACGGCCCAGCGCCCGAGGAGGAGCTATGGCGACACTTTCCAAGCAGAAGATCGGCAGCGTTCTGGCGAAACAGGGCATCCTGATCGCCTTTGCCGTGTTCATCGTGGCCTTCACACTGGCCAACAACAAGTTCCTCAGCGTCGACAACGTCTTCTCGGTGGTGCGGTCCTCGGCTATCCTGGGGGTCATGGCCCTGGGCGTCACCTTCGTGGTGATCTCGGGCAACCTGGACCTGTCGGTCGGCTCGATGATGAGCTTCTCGACGATCGTGGTGCTGGATCTGCACGACAAGATCGGGCCGTTCCTCGCCATCCCGGCGATGTTCGCGATGACGCTGTGCCTCGGGGCGTTCATCGGCATACTCGTCGGCTATCTCAGGCTGAATTCACTGATCGTCACATTGGGAATGCTCTCGGCGATCCACGGTCTGACGCTGACCTATTCGGGCGGCCAGAACATGGACATCGCCGACAAGGAAGGCACCTGGTTCAGCGTCTTCGGACAGGGCACTGCCCTGGGCATCCCGGTGCCGATCCTGATCTTTGCCCTGCTGGCCGCGGTGCTGGGGCTGATGCTGTCGCGCACGCCCTTCGGCCGAAAGGTCTATGCCGTGGGCGGCAATGGCACGGCCGCGACCTTCTCGGGCATCCGGCGCGCGCGCACCGTCTTCATGTGCTACATCCTGTCGGCCTTCTGCGTCGCCACCGCCGGCCTGATCCAGGCCAGCCGCAGCCTGGGTTCGCAGAACACCGTGGGACAGGGCCTCGAGCTCGAGGTGCTGGCCGCCGTGATCCTGGGCGGCGCGTCGCTGATGGGCGGCTCGGGCACGATCTTCAAGACCGTGATCGGGGTGCTGATCCTGGGCTTCATCCAGAACGGGCTGCTGCTGCTCGGCCTGCAATTCTACGTCCAATATGTCGTGACCTGGGTGATCATCATCCTGGCCGTCTGGCTCGACATTGCCGCCAAGCGTGGCCGGCTCTGGTCGCCCATCGCCTGAGGAAGGAGCAAGACCATGCAACCTGGTGCACTGTCCAAGGCGCTGAAGAACGGCGCGATCTGGGGCTTCATCGTGCTCGAGCTGATCTTCTTCTCGGTCGCGGGAGAGTTCATGTCGCTCAGCGACACGGCCTTCATGGACTGGGAGAACATGCTGCTGCTGCTCAAGCAGTCGGCCCCCATCGGCATCATCGCGATGGGCATGACCATCGTGATGGTGAACGGCAATATCGACCTGAGCGTCGGGGCCACCTTCGCCATCGCCGCGATCATCCTGCTCGACAGCATGACATGGCCCTTCATGGCCGCCATGGGCGACTGGGCCATCCCCTTCGCGTGGCTGTTCGCGCTGATCGTGGGCACCCTGCTGGGCGCGCTGAACGGTCTGCTGGTCTGGAAGACCGGCGTCGACGCATTCATCGTCACGCTGGGGTCGATGCTGGGCTATCGCGGCATCGTCTTCATGTTCAACGGCGAGAACCCGACCAGCCACCTGAACTGGACCCTCGTGGACTTCGCCGAGGCCGAGTTCCTGGGCATCGCCACCGCGTCGTGGTTCCTGCTGGCCGCCACGGGGGTCATGTGGTTCCTGATGACCAAGACGGTCCATGGCCGTAACGCCTATGCCATCGGCGACAACCGCGAGGCGGCGGTGAACGCGGGCATCCGCGTCGGGCCGCACATGATGATCAACTTCGCGATCATCGGCTTTCTGGCGGCGCTGTCGGCGGTAGTCTTCTACTCGGAATCGGGGTCGGTAAACCCCAATGACGGCCAGCTCTACGAGTTGTGGGTCATCACCGCCGTCGTGCTGGGCGGCACCAAGATCACCGGCGGCGCGGGCAGCGTCATCGGCACCTTCGGCGGCGTCATCGCCATCCAGCTGTTGCGCAAGGGGCTGGGCCATATTGGCGCCGATACGTCCACGGTGAACCTCGTGATCGGCCTGATCCTGATCGCCGTGCTGTTCCTCGACCGTCAGCTGAACGTGAAGGGCAAGGAGGCCTTGAAGGTATGACCGATACGAAACCGATCCTGCGGCTCGACGGCATCGTCAAGACGTTCCCCGGCGTGCGGGCGCTCGACGGCGTGTCCTTCGCCGTGATGCCCGGCGAGGTCCACGCCCTGATGGGCGAGAACGGCGCCGGGAAATCCACCCTGATGAAGGTGCTGGGCGGCATCCACCAGCCCGATGGCGGGGCAATCTACATGGGCGACGAGCAGGTCGTCATGTCCGGCCCGCTGGAAGCCAAGGCCAAGGGCATCGTCTTCATCCACCAGGAGCTGAGCCTGGCCGAGGAGCTGACGGTGGCCGAGAACATCTACCTGGGCGAGCTGCCGCGCAAGAGCTTCGGCCGGGTCGACTGGAAGACCCTGGCCGAAAAGACCAACGCGATCCTGAAGAAGCTGCGGGTGGGCTTCGACGCCCTGACCCGGGTGGGCGACCTGTCGATCGCCAACCAGCAGATGGTCGAGATCGCCCGCGCCCTGACCGTCGACGCCAAGGCCGTGATCTTCGACGAGCCCACCGCGTCGCTGACCGATGCCGAGAAGGTGGTGCTGTTCGACGTCATCAGCGACCTCAAGGCCGACGGCGTGGGCATCATCTATATCAGCCACCGGATGGAAGAGATCTTCAAGATCACCGACCGGATCAGCGTCCTGCGCGACGGCCAGTACCAGGGCACGGTCGCCACGCCCGAGACCGACGAGGAACGCGTCACCCAGATGATGATCGGCCGCAAGCTGGACCTGACGCGCAACGCGTCGCACCACGAACTGGGCGACGTCGCGCTCGAGGTGCGGGGCCTCAGCTGCGGCAAGCTCTACACCGATATCAGCTTCGAGGTGCGCCGCGGCGAGGTCGTGGGCTTCTACGGGCTGGTCGGCGCGGGCCGGACCGAGATCGCCGAGACGCTGTTCGGCCTGCGCGATCCCTCGGCCGGGCAGATCCTGCTGGACGGCGAAGAGGTCCGGCTGAACTCGCCCGTCGACGCCATCGCCCGCGGCATCAGCCTGGTTCCCGAGGACCGCAAGGGCCAGGGCCTGGTCCTGGGCATGAACTGCCGGGACAACATGACCCTACCCCAGGTGGACGACCTGACCGCCGGCCCCTTCGTGGCCGAGGGCGCCGAGATCGCCATCTTCGACCAGTATCGCGACCAGCTGGACATCCGCACGCCGGGCTGGCGGGCCCGGGTCGGAAACCTGTCGGGCGGCAACCAGCAGAAGATCGTCATCGGCAAGTGGCTTTCCATGCATCCCAGCCTGCTGATCGTGGACGAGCCCACGCGCGGCATCGATGTCGGAAGCAAGTCCGAGATACACAAGCTGCTGCGCGGCCTCGCGGCCAAGGGCTATGCCGTCATGGTCATCAGCTCGGAAATGCCCGAGGTGCTGCACGTCTCGGACCGGATCGTGGCCATGTATTCCGGCCGCATCATGCGGACCTTCACCTCGGAAGAGGTGACCGAGGACAGCCTGATTCAGGCGATCTCGGGCCTGGGCGGTGACGGCAAGGCCGCCTGAGCCCCTGCGCCTTTTTCAGACGCGTGCGCGGGCACCCTGCCCGCGCCGCCCTTCCGACCAGCAACCTGTGAGGACAGCATGAAACTGCTCCGCCATGGCGCGCCCGGCGCCGAGAAACCGGGCCTACTCGACGCCGACGGCCGCGTGCGTGACCTGAACGGCGTGGTCCCCGATATCGCGGGCGAAACCCTGCATCCCGAAGGCCTGGCCAGGCTGGCCGCACTGGATCCGTCCGACCTGCCGCTGGTCGACGGCACGCCGCAGGAGGGTCTGCGCCTCGGCCCCTGCGTGGGCGGCATCGGCAAGTTCATCTGCATCGGCCTGAACTACGCCGACCACGCCGAGGAAGCCGGCATGCCGATCCCGGCCGAGCCGATCATCTTCAACAAGTGGACCTCGGCCATCCAGGGGCCGGACGACCCCATCCAGATCCCCAGGGGATCGACCAAGACCGACTGGGAGGTCGAGCTGGGCGTCGTGATCGGCAAGCCGGGCGCCTATATCGACAAGGCGAACGCCATGGACCACGTGGCGGGGTTTTGCGTCATCAACGACGTGTCCGAGCGGGAATACCAGCTCGAACTGGGCGGCAGCTGGGACAAGGGCAAGGGTTGCGATACCTTCGGCCCCATCGGACCGTGGCTGGTCACCCGCGACGAGGTCGCCGACGTGAACGCGCTGGACATGTGGCTGGACGTGGATGGCGAGCGGATGCAGGCGGGCAATACCTCGACCCTCATCTTCGACGTGCCGCACCTGGTGTCCTATTGCAGCCGCTTCATGAGCCTGCAGGCGGGCGACGTGATTTCGACCGGGACGCCGCCTGGCGTGGGGATGGGCTTCAAGCCGCCGCGTTTCCTGTCGGGCGGCGAGACCATCACTCTGGGCATCGCCGGGCTGGGCCAGCAGACCGCGAAAGTGCTTCCGGCACAGTGACCGCTGCGTCGGGGCCTGGAAACCGCCACGGCCCCGACGATTGCGACCTTCGGACACGGTGTCCAGCGCGGGAAACTTGGCGCCCACGCTGGAAGCTCTCAGTTTGAGCGATACCTATTGTTGACGGAACGGCAATTTCGGCCGGTCCGGATGGTCGAGGAGCCACCCCGGTTTCGCGGCAAGGCCCGCCATACCAGCGTTTCCCCCACCCGACAGGCGCGGGTGGCGGGCCGCCAAGGCAGCTAGGCTGGCTCCAGCACCAGCGGAAGGCTCTCCAATCCCCGCACCGATAGCCCCGGCTTGAAGCGCAAGTTGTCCCCGGCCAGCGCGATCTGCCGGTATCTGCGGTGCAGCGCGGTGAAGACCAGCTCCATGCTCATCCGCGCAAGGTGGTTGCCGAGGCAGAAATGCGCGCCGCCCCCGAACGCCACGTGCCGCGCCCGGGGACGGTGGATGTCGAACATGTCGGGCCGGTCGAACCGATCGGGGTCGCGGTTGGCCGCGCCGTACAGCAGGCCGAACCGCGTGCCCGCCGGGAAATCCCGCCCGCCGACGGTGCAATCGGCGGTGGCGAAGCGGTGGAAATAGGGCAGCGGCGGATCGAAGCGGAACATCTCGTCGATCGCGGGGCGCAGCAGGCCCGGGTCGGCGCGCAGGTCGGCATCGGCCTGCGGAAAGCGCAGCAGCGCCAGCAGCCCGGTCCCCAGCACATCGATGGTCGAGCCATGGCCCGCCATGAGGATCAGCATGACCGTCGCGATCAGCTCGTCCCGGCTGAGGTCGCCCGCGCCGTGACGCGCCAGCAGCCCGGTCAGCAGGTCGTCCTCGGGCACCGACGCGCGGCGGTCCAGAAGGTCGACAAGGTAGTCGTGGAAGGCGCGGGTGGCGTGCTCGGCGCGGGCCTTGTCGGCGTCGTCGCGTCCGGGATCGAAGAAGCGCACGACCTCCTCGGACCAGAACCGCAGGCGCGGACTATCCGCGTCCGGAACGCCCAGCAGCCGTCCGATCACGACGCCCGGCACGTGGGCGGCCACGTCCTCGATGAAGTCGATCCGCGACTGTCCCGCGACCGTGTCGAGCAAGCCCTCCACATGCGCGGCGATGGCCGGGCGCAGGCGGTCGACCGCCTTGGGCGTGAAGGCCCGGGCCACCACGGCGCGCAGGCGGTCATGGTCGGCCCCGTCCGATTCCAGCAGGTTGGTCTGCACGAAGCGCTGGTGATAGGGCATGTCGTGCCAGTTCATCCGGCGCCGCCGCGCCTCGGCCTCCTCGGGGCTGGCGCCGTCCTCCAGCGCGCGCACCATGGACCGGTCCAGCACCACCCGCTCGACATCCGCGATGCGCGTCAGCATCCATGTGTCGGTCTCGGCGTGGAACCACGGCCCTTGGGCGCGCATCCTGGCATAGACGGCGTAGGGGTTGGCGGCGAATTCCGGCGCATGCGGGTCGAGGACGATCTCGGTCACGGGCGGGGGGCTCCTGTCATGGGACCGGGTGCGACCCTGCCCCGCGCGGGCGCGAAGGTGGGCACGGCCAAGCGGCGGTCATTCTGCGGCAGCTAGCGCGGCGCCATCCGGATCGCGCCGTCCAGCCGGATGACCTCGCCGTTCAGCATGGGGTTCTCGACGATATGGCCTACCATGGCCGCGAATTCGCCCGGGTCGCCCAGGCGGGACGGGAACGGCACCTGCGCGCCCAGCGATTGCTGCACCTCGTCGGGCAAGCCTTGCAGCAGCGGCGTCAGGAACAGGCCCGGCGCGATGGTGCAGACGCGGATGCCCTTGTCGGCCAGGTCGCGCGCCATGGGCAGGGTCATGCCCGCGATGCCGCCCTTGGACGCGGCGTAGGCCACCTGCCCCACCTGCCCGTCGAAGGCCGCCACCGACGCGGTGTTCACGATGACCCCGCGCGCGTTGTCGAGCCCCACCGGATCCAGCGCGGCCATGCGGGCGGCAGCCTGGCTGGCGGCGTGGAAGCTGCCCAGCAGGTTCACCCGCACCACCTTGTCGAAAAGCGTCGGGTCATGGGGCTGGCCCCGCGACACGGTCTTGGCGGCCGGGCCGATCCCCGCACAATTGACCAGCACCCGCGGCGCGCCGAGCTGCCCGACCACGTCGTCCATAGCGGCGGCGACGCTGTCGGGGTCCGAGACATCGCAGGCGGCGTGGTGCCCGCCCACCCGTTCGGCCTGGGCCGCCGCCGCATCACCGTCGAGATCGAGGATCGCCACCTTCATCCCCCTGCCCGCCAGGTGCAACGCCGTCGCGGCGCCCAGCCCCGATGCGCCCCCGGTGACGATCGCCACCGATCCGGTCCAGTCCTGCATTTTCTATCCTCCCTCATGTCCAAGCGCGGCGCGGTATTGCGCCGGCGGATCGGGCAGCGCCCGGGCGCTGCCCGTATTGCCGTCGATCACGATCAAGTCGTCCAGCTCGGCGCCGATCAGCCGCCCCGCCTGCCCCGGCGCGCGCAGCAGGCCCGCGGGCCGCGATGTCGCCATGGCCAGGGCCTCGGGTAAATCCGCGCCGCCCGCGCTCTGCATGACCGCGACCGCGCGCGCCATGTCCAGGTCGGCCCCCGCCAGCGTACCGTCCTCCAGCCGCAGACAGCCATCGGCGCGCAGCACCCGGCGCGCGCCCAGCCGGAAATCGGTGGCATCGGTGCCCGCCGGCGCCATGGCGTCGGTGACCAGGAACAGGCCCCCCGGCGCCGCCTTGGCGGCGCGGGCGACCCGCAGGCTCGCGGGATGGACGTGGTGGCCGTCGGCGATGATCCCGGCCGAGACGCGCCCGTCATCGAGCGCCGCACCCACCAACCCCGGGGCGCGGTTGGCCATCTGGCTCATGGCGTTGAAAAGATGCGTCACGCAGCGCGCGCCCGCGTCGATGGCCGCGCGGGCGCTCTCATAGGTGCAATCGCCATGGCCGAGCGAGACGAGGATGCCCGCCTGCGCCAGCCGCGCGATCCGGTCGTGCGCGACGGCATCGGGGGCCAGCGTCACCTTCAGGTTCGGCAGGCGCCGCGCGGCGTCCAGCAGCACCGCCTCGTCCGCGTCCTCCATGGGGCGGATCAGGCGCGGGTCATGGGCACCGTGGCGCGACGGGTCCAGGTGCGGCCCCTCCAGGTGCAGGCCCAGCACGCCCGGAACCTGCGCCGCGATGGCCGCCGCCACGGCGTCGATGGCCGCGCGCGTGGCAGCGGGCGTGTCGGTGATGAGCGTCGGCAGCAGCGCGCGGGTGCCCATGGCGCGGTGCGCCGCCGCGATCCGCCGGATATCGTCGACCGTCGCACCGGCCCCCAGCATCACGCCGCCGCCGCCATTGACCTGAAGATCGACAAAACCGGGCGACAGGACCCCCTCCAGCGCCAGGCGCGGCACATCCGGCGGAATCTCGTCCAGGGCAACCACGGCCTCGGCCCGCGAGCCTTCCACCAGCACCGCGGCGTCCGGGTGCAATCGCGTGCCGTCGAAGATCGCGGCGGCGGTCAGGGCCAGCCGGCTCATCGCGCCTGCGCCATGGCCAGCGACAGCGCCCCGTCCAGCGCGGAACCGCGCGGTGGTGCCAGGACCGCGTGCAGGTCGTCGGGCAGCCAGTTCGCATAGTGCGGCCCGACCCCACCCGCGAGGCACAGGACACCGCCGCGAGGGATGCCGAACGCCCGCACGGCGCGGTCGATATAGTCCGCCCCGCGCCGCATCAGGTCGCAGGCGATGTCATCCTCCGCCCCGGCGGCGGTCACGACCAGCGGTGCCAGCGCGGCGTAGTCCGCGGGCGTGGCCCTTGCGGTGAAGGCAACGATGCCCCCCGGATCGCCACCCATGCGGGTCATCAACTGCTCCCCCAGCTCCGAGCCGGGGCGCAGGCCGTCATGCGCCAACAGCGTCTCGGACAGGGCCGCCCGGCCAAGCCACGCGCCCGAGGCCTGGTCCGACACCTGCAGGCCATAGCCGCCGATGAACCGCGCCTTTCGCCCGTCCCACCGCGCCGCGATGGTGCCGGTGCCCAGCCCGATCAGCACGCCGCGCGTATCGCCCAGGGCGCCCGCCACGAAGGTGCGCCGGTCGTCGCTGACGCGCGCGCGAAACGGCAGATCGGCCGCGACCTGCCGAGCCATGGGCAGATCCATGATACCGGCCAGCCCCACATGGGCGGTGGTGCTGGCCAGAACGTCACGCTCCAGCCCCGCGGCGCTCACGGCCTGGTACACGGCGTCGGCGGCATGGAGCGTCGCGAGAACCAGGTCGGTGGTGGCGTTCGCGGGACCTGCATCGCCCCGCCCGAGCACGTGGCCAATCGCGTCGGCGATCACGGCGCGGCACCCCGATCCGCCGCCGTCGACCCCCACGAAATAGCTTGGCGCGTCGTCATCCATGACACGCTTCTAAGCCGGGCGCGCGGCCGCCGAAAGCCCCGGTCGCACACGCTCTGGCCCCGCTTGATCCCTGCGTCTAGGATCACGCCGACCATCGCCGCGAGGAAAGCCACCGCCATGCCAGCCCCCTGCATCATCTGCGTCGCGATCACCGGCAGCGTGCCGCAGAAATCCGACAATCCCGCCGTGCCGATCACGGTGACGGAGCAGATCGAGTCGACCCACGCCGCGTTCGAGGCGGGGGCAGCGATCTGCCACGCCCATGTGCGCGAGGATGACGGCACGCCGACCTCGGACCCCGACCGGTTCGCCGCGCTGAAGGAGGGGGTCGAGAAACATTGCCCTGGCATGATCGTGCAGCTTTCGACCGGCGGACGGTCCGGCGCGGGACAGGCCCGCGGCGGCATGCTGCCGCTGGCGCCCGACATGGCGTCGCTGTCGGTCGGGTCGAACAATTTCCCCACCCGGGTCTACGAGAACCCGCCCGACCTTGTGGACTGGCTGGCGGCGGAAATGTTGAAGTATGACGTGAAGCCCGAGATCGAAGCCTTTGACCTGTCGCATATTTTTCAGGCGCAGAAGATGGCCGATGACGGGCGCCTGGCCGACCCGCCCTACGTGCAGTTCGTCATGGGCGTGAAGAATGCCATGCCGGCGGACCGCGAGGTCTTCGATTTCTACGTCGCCACCACGCGGCGCCTGTTCGGCCCCGAGGCGCCGTGGTGCGCGGCGGGCGTCGGGCGCAACCAGGCGGAAGTGAACGACTGGGCCATCGCCGCCGGGGGCCACGCGCGCACCGGGCTCGAGGACAATATCCGCCTGGACGCACAGAGCCTCGCGCCATCGAACGCGGCCCTGGTCGCGCGCACCGCCGAGATCTGCGCGCGGCACGACCGGCCCGTCGCCACCCCGGCCGAGGCGCGCGCGATCCTGGGCCTGCGCCCCGCCTGAGCGGCCCCAAAGCAGGAAATTCCAAAGGATGCGTGGCCTTACCCCGCTTCGACCGCTACAACATCGGGTGCGGCAGGTCTTTGCCGCGCGCAATTTACCCGCGCAGGCGGTGCCCCGCGCCCACCCGGACCGGCCCCCGCGCGCACCAGAAGGAGGAGCCTCATGACCAGCGTTCTCGACCAGCTGCGCGAGATGACGACCGTCGTCGCCGATACCGGCGAGGTGGCGGCCGTCAAGAAATACAAGCCCGTCGACTGCACCACCAACCCGTCCCTGGTGCTGGCCGCGATCAACGACGAAGCGTCGGAAGACCTGATCGCGCGCGAGATCCAGACCGGCCGGACCAAGGGCATGTCGGCCGAAGAGATCACGGCCACCCTGACCGTGGCCGTGGGCGCCGAACTGACCAATATCGTGCCCGGCCGCGTCTCGACCGAGGTGGATGCGCGGTTGTCCTTCGACACCGAGGCCTCGGTCGCCCGCGCGCGCGAGATCATCGCCGACTACGAACACCGCGGGGTCGAGAAGGACCGCATACTGATCAAGCTCGCCTCGACCTGGGAAGGCATCCGCGCGGCCGAGATCCTTCAGAAGGACGGCATCGACTGCAACCTGACGCTGCTGTTCTCGATGGCGCAGGCCGTGGCCTGTGCCGACGCCAAGGCATTCCTGATCTCGCCCTTCGTGGGCCGGATCACCGACTGGTACAAAAAGGCCGAGGGCAAGGACAGCTACGCCCCCGACGAAGATCCCGGCGTGAAATCGGTGCGCGACATCTACGACTACTACAAGTCGAACGGCATCGAGACGGTCGTCATGGGCGCCTCGTTCCGCAACACCGACCAGATCAAGGCGCTGGCGGGCTGCGACAACCTGACGATCTCGCCCAAGCTGCTGGACGAGATGGCGAACGAGGACGCGCCGCTGGAACGCAAGCTGTCGCCCGACGCGGCCAGCGGCGTGGCGCCGATCAAGATGGACGAATCCACCTTCCGCTGGCGGATGAACGCCGATGCCATGGCGACCGAGAAGCTGGCCGAGGGCATCCGCAATTTCGACAAGGACCACCAGAAGCTGATCGAGCTGGTGGCCAGCAAGTAGACGACGACACCTGGACGACAGAAGGCCCGGCAGAGATGCCGGGCCTTTTTCGTTCGGGCGGTCGCCGAAAAGAAGAAGGGCGCGCATCCTGCGATGCGCGCCCCGGAGGTTTCTCAGATGCGAGAGATCACTGCTGCCAGGACTGGACCAGCTCGTCGTAGCCGACGGTCTGGGGCTCTTCGTCCTCGTTCTCGAGCGCGGGCTTCGGCGCGCCCGGCTGTTCGAGCCAGTACTCCGGATCCTGCTCTTCGTTCAGGACCGGGCCCAGCTCACCCTGGACGCCCGCCCGCTCGAGCCGGGACATCACGTCTTCCATGTCCGAGCACAGCGTATCCAGCGCCTCTTGCGTGGACTTCGCACCCGACATGGCGTCACCGATGTTCTGCCACCACAGCTGCGCGAGCTTGGGGTAGTCAGGCACGTTGGTGCCGGTGGGCGACCAGCGGACACGGGCCGGCGAGCGATAGAACTCGACCAGGCCGCCCAGGCCGTCCGCGCGCTCGGTGAAGTGGTCCGAGTTGATCGTCGACTCGCGGATAAAGGTCAGGCCGACGTCGGACTTCTTGACGTCCACCGTCTTCGAAGTGACGAACTGCGCATAGAGCCACGCGGCCTTGGCGCGGTCGACCGGGGTGGAGTCGAGGATGGTCCACGAGCCCACGTCCTGATAGCCGACCTTCATGCCCTCTTCCCAGTAGACGCCGTGCGGCGACGGGGCCAGGCGCCATTTCGGCGTGCCGTCCTCGTTCATCACGGCCTCGGACTCCACCAGCGGCGGAACGAAGGTCGTGTACATGAACATCTGCTGGGCGATCTGACCCTGCGCCGGGACCGGACCGGCCTCGGAGAAGGTCATGCCGGCGGCGGCGGGGGGCGAGTACTTTTCCAGCCACTCGATCGCCTTGTCGACGGCATAGACCGCCGCGGGCGAGTTGGCCGCACCGCCACGGTCGACGCAAGCGCCGACGGGCTGGCTGTTCTCGTTCACGCGGATGCCCCATTCGTCGACCGGCAGGCCGTTCGGCTCGCCGGTGTCGCCCATGCCGGCCATCGACATCCATGCGTCGGTGTAGCGCCAGCCAAGCGACGGGTCCTTCTTGCCGTAGTCCATGTTGCCGAAGACTTCGCCCTCGACGCCCATGTGGCTCAGGTCACGGCCGGTGAAGAACTCGGCGATGTCCTCGTAGGCCGCCCAGTTGACCGGAACGCCCAGCTCGTAGCCGAACTGCTCCTGGAAATCGGCCTGGTTCTTCTCGTCGTTGAACCAGTCGTAGCGGAACCAGTAAAGGTTCGCGAACTGCTGGTCGGGCAGCTGGTACAGGTTGCCATCGGGCCCGGTGGTGAACTGGGTGCCGATGAAGTCGTCCAGGTCCAGCGTCGGCGAGGTGACGTCGGCCGCCTCGTTCGCCATCCAGTCGGTCAGGTTGCGCGCCTGGCCATAGCGCCAGTGGGTGCCGATCAGGTCGCTGTCGTTGACGAAGGCGTCATAGACGTTCTGGCCCGACTGCATCTGCACCTGCAGACGCTCGACCACGTCGCCCTCGCCGATCAGGTCGTGGGTGACGTTGATGCCGGTGATGGCGGTGAAGGCCGGGGCCAGCACCTGGCTTTCATACTCGTGCGTGGTGATGGTTTCCGACACCACGTTGATGTCCATGCCCTGGAACGCCTCGGCGGCGTCCACGAAGAACTGCATCTCGGCTTCCTGTTCCTCGCGGCTGAGCGTGCTCATGCCGTTGATCTCGTTGTCGAGGAACTCCATCGCCTCTTCCATGCCCGCGATGGCGGGGGTGGAAAGCAGCCCCAGCGCCATCGCCAAGGCGGTGGTCGATCTGAGTGAACGGTTCATTTCATCCTCCCTTTCGGATTTTATCGTTCTTTCGGTGGTAACGCGTCACGCGTAGCGGAAGATGCCGCCCGCGATGACAAGACTGACGACAAGCGCCAGGTACTGGGGCCCGATTTCCAGGCCCAGCCATGCGAGGTTCAGGAAACCCGCAATCAGAAGCGAGATGAACAACCTGTCCCCCCGCGTAGTCTCGATCCCCAGAATGCCGCGCTTGGGCGTCTCGGGGAAACGGATGGCCAGGATCGAGAAGGCGATCAGGATGCCCGCCACGACCCAGAAGAACGTCGCAGTGGGGAACACCCAGGCCATCCAGCCGCCGGGATTGAGCGACTCGGTCCACAGGATCTCGCCCTCGTCGCGGGGGATCTGGAAGAAGACGTAGATCCCCACCAGCACCCACGGCACGATCATGGCCGCGAAGGCGATGTTCTGCTTGCGCGTCAGGTCGGATTTGGCTGTTTCGCTCATGCCAGGCCTCGCCGGAGCTGAATGTTTCGGGTCCGCGCCGTCATCACACCCGTCCCAGGGCAAAGCCCTTGGCGATGTAGTTGCGCACGAAGAAGATCACCAAGGCGCCGGGCACGATGGTCAGCACGCCCGCCGCCGCCAGCACGCCCCAGTCGACGCCCGCGGCCCCCACGGTGCGGGTCATCGTGGCGGCGATGGGCTTCGCATCGACCGAGGTCAGCGTGCGGCTGAGCAGCAGCTCGACCCAGCTGAACATGAAGCAGAAGAAGGCCGTCACCCCGATGCCGGACGCGATCAGCGGCATGAAGATCTTCACGAAGAAGCCGCCGAAGGAATAGCCGTCGATATAGGCGGTCTCGTCGATCTCCTTGGGCACGCCGCGCATGAACCCTTCGAGAATCCAGACCGCCAGGGGCACGTTGAACAGGCTGTGCGCCAGCGCTACGGCGATATGGGTGTCGAACAGCCCGACCGAGCTGTAGAGCTGGAAGAACGGCAGCGCGAAGACCGCGGGCGGCGCCATGCGGTTGGTGAGCAGCCAGAAGAACAGGTGCTTGTCGCCCATGAAGTTGTAGCGCGAGAAGGCATAGGCCGCCGGCAGCGCCACGGTGATCGAGATCACCGTGTTCATCACCACGTAGATCAGCGAATTGACGTAGCCCATGTACCAGGTCGGGTCCGTCAGGATCGTCTCGTAATTGGCCAGCGTCAGGTTCTGCGGCCAGAGCGAGAAGCCCCCGAGGATCTCGGAATTGGTCTTCAGGCTCATGTTCAGCAGCCAGTAGATCGGCAGCATCAGGAACAGCAGATACAGCACGAGAACGACGGTCGATCCGTTCAGCCGCGACGACGACTTGGCCTTCGCGTTGGCGTCCCGCGCGGTCACGTCGCCGGGCAGGTGGTCGGCGGCCCCGGGGGCGGTGGCGGTCTGATCGCTCATTTCCCGTCCTCCTTATCCAGGTTCGTCATGACGATGTAGAACACGTAGGAGATCACCATGATCACCAGGAAATACATCAGGCTGAAGGCGGCGGCGGGGCCCAGGTCGAACTGCCCCAGCGCCATCTTCACCAGGTCGATGGACAGGAACGTGGTCGAGTTGCCCGGACCTCCGCCTGTCAGAACAAAGGGTTCCGTGTAGATCTTGAAGCTGTCCATGAAGCGCAGCAGGATCGCGATGGTCAGCACGCCGCGCATCTTCGGAAGCTCGATATAGCGGAACACGGCCCAGCGGCTCGCCTGGTCGATCCGCGCCGCCTGGTAGTACGCGTCGGGGATGGATTGCAGGCCGGCATAGGCCAGCAGCGCCACCAGCGACGTCCAGTGCCACACGTCCATGGCGATGACCGTCACCCACGCGGCATAGAACCCCTGGGTGTAGTTGTAGTCGATCCCGAGGCTGTCGAGCGTATAGCCCAGCAGGCCGATATCGCTGCGCCCGAAGATCTGCCAGATGGTGCCGACCACGTTCCACGGGATCAGCAGCGGCAGCGACATCAGCACCAGAACGACCGAGGCCCAGACGCCCTTCTTGGGCATGTTCAGCGCCACGAAGACGCCCAGCGGCACCTCGATGGCCAGGATGATCCCCGAGAAGGCCAGCTGGCGCCACAGGGCGTCCCACATCCGCTCGGATTCGAGCTGGGTCTTGAACCACTCGAGACCGGCCCAGAAGAACTGGTTGTTCCCGAACGTGTCCTGCACCGAGTAGTTGACCACGGTCATCAGCGGGATGACGGCCGAGAAGGCCACCAGCACCAGCACCGGCAGGACGAGGAACCACGCGCGTTGATTGTCTGTCTTCATCAGGCGGCGTCCTTGGTGTTTTGTTCAAGCGGCGGCTCGCCATCCGCGGGCGGCACGCGCCAGTCGTTCTCGTAGACGTTCACGCCGCCCTCGACGAACTGCACGTGGGTGCCGCCCGACGGAATCTGGGCGCCCTCGCCCGCGACGGCGGCGACCTCCTGCCCGCCCAGGTCCAGCCGGACGATCTTGTGGCGGCCCACGTCCTCGACCCGCTTGACCCTGGCCGGAAGACCGTGATCGCCCAGGCGGATATTCTCGGGGCGCACGCCGATCTTGGTGCTGCCGCCGTTCAGCTTGTAGCCCGTCTTGAGGTCGAACCGCGTGCCGGCGATCTGCGCCTTGCTGCCGTCGATGCGCGCGTCGAAGACGTTCATGCCGGGCGAGCCGATGAAGTAGCCCACGAAGGTGTGCGCCGGACGCTCGAACAGCTCGACCGGCGTGCCCATTTGCACCACGCGGCCGTCATACATGACCACGACCTTGTCGGCGAAGGTCAGCGCCTCGGTCTGGTCGTGGGTGACGTAGATCATGGTGTGGCCGAAATCGCGGTGCAGCTTCTTCAGCTGGGTCCGAAGCTCCCACTTCATGTGGGGGTCGATGACGGTCAGCGGCTCGTCGAAGAGAAGCGCGTTCACGTCGTCGCGCACCATCCCCCGGCCCAGGCTGATCTTCTGCTTGGCGTCCGCGGTCAGGCCGGCGGCGCGGCGGTCCAGCACGTCGGTCATGCCGATCATGTCGCCCACGCGGCTGACGCGATCCTGCACCTCGGACGCGGGAAGGCCGCGGTTTCGCAGGGGGAAAGCCAGGTTCTCGCGCACGGTCATGGTGTCGTAGACCACCGGGAACTGGAACACCTGCGCGATGTTGCGGTCGGCGGTGGGCAGGTCGGTCACGTCCTTGCCGTCGAACAGCACCCGGCCGTGGCTGGGGATCAGCAGCCCCGAGATGATGTTCAGAAGCGTGGATTTGCCACAGCCCGACGGGCCCAGCAGGGCGTAGGCCTCGCCGTCGTTCCAGTCGTGATTCAGCTCCTGCAGCGCGAAGTCCTCGGGCGATTGCGGCTCGTCCAGGTAGGTATGCGCCAGCGATTGCAAGGTGATCTTGGCCATTACGCGGCCTCCGCATAGGGGGCCGGCCGCACCAGGGCGCCCGACGTGTCGAACAGGTAGATGTGGCGCGGATGCAGGTGCACGGTGACCTTCTGGCCCGGCTCGAGCGTGTGCACGCCATGCACCAGCCCCACCCAGTTGGCGCCGTGATGCTCCATGTGCAGGAACGTCTCGGAGCCGGTGATCTCGGTCACGCTGAGCGTGGCGTCGAAATCCATGCTGCCCTCGGAGCCGTGCAATTCCAGGTGATTGGGGCGGAAACCGGCGGTGTAGGTGCCGTCAGCCACGTCTCCGCCCAGAACGCTGGCGGGCCGCTCGGTCCCGTCGCCCAGCTTGAGCGTGTCGCCCGTCTTCTCGATCTCGAGGAAGTTCATCGGCGGATCGGAAAAGACGCGCGCCGTGGTGGTGTCGGCGGGACGGCGATAGACCCGTGGCGTGGGGCCGAACTGGGTCACCTTGCCCTGCCACAGCGTGGCGCAGTTGCCGCCCAGAAGCAGCGCCTCTTCCGGCTCTGTCGTGGCATAGACGAAGATGCTGCCCGACGCCTCGAAGATGCGCGGGATCTCGGCGCGCAATTCCTCGCGCAGCTTGTAGTCGAGGTTCGCCAGCGGCTCGTCCAGCAGGACGAGACCCGCGTTCTTCACCAGCGCCCGCGCCAGCGCGCAGCGCTGCTGCTGTCCGCCCGAAAGCTCCAGCGGCCGGCGCTCGAGCTGGGGGGTCAGCTGCATGAGCTCCGCGGTCTCGCGCACGCGGCTGTCGATGGTGTCCTTGTCCAGCCCGCTCAGCCGCATGGGCGAGGCGATGTTGTCGTAGACGCTCATCGTCGGGTAGTTGATGAACTGCTGGTAGACCATGGCGACCTTCCGGTCCTGCACACGCTCGTCCGTGACATCCTTGCCCTGCCAGTGCACCCGGCCCTGCGTGGGCTTGTCGAGACCGGCCATCAGTCGCATCAGCGACGTCTTGCCCGCCGAGGTCGGCCCCAGGAGCACGTTCATCGTCCCGGGCTCGAGCGTCAGGTCGGTGGGGTAGATATGGGTCTTGCCCCCGACGACCTTGGACACGTTTTCAAGCTGCAGCGTCATCCGCTTCCGTCCCCCCTGGTGCTGCGTTGGCCGCGGCAATTATGGCCCGAGTCCACACGCGAGTGATGATAGCGCGGGTCGCCCCCTTGGTGACAAGCCCGAAGACCTGGTGGGGTGGCCATTGTTCGATTTGCGCAAACCGTAGAGAAGCCCGTCGGATTCGCAAGCCGGTATTTTCGTTTTCTTTCCTTTTCCCCAAGGTCAGGCGCGCATATCTCCCCAATTTTTTCGCCGCTTGATGCCGTGTCCGGCAGTGCGAGCATCATCGGCGTTGCCAAAACGCGCGAATCTGACAAAACTCGAAGAAAAGCGAAAAGGGCCCGCGCATGTCGCAGACGATCCGGCACCCCGAGATTATCGAGATCGCGCGGCGCGATGGCAAGGTCACCGTCGACGGCCTGGCCTGCCATTTCGGTGTGACCTTGCAGACCATCCGGCGCGACCTGGCGGACCTGGCCGATGCGGGCCGGCTCGAGCGGGTGCATGGCGGCGCGGTCCTGCCGTCGGGCACGACGAATATCGGTTACGAGGACCGCCGCGCCCTGAACGCCGAGGCCAAGGCCGCCATCGGTGCGGCGTGTGCGGCGGCGATCCCCAACGACTCGTCGGTCTTCCTGAACATCGGCACCTCGCCCGAGGCGGTGGCGCGGCGGATGCTGGGTCATCGCGGCAACCTGGTCGTCACCAACAACATGAACGTGGCCACCATCCTGGCCGACAACCCCGACTGCGAGATGGTCGTCACCGGTGGCAGCCTGCGCCGGTCCGATGGCGGCCTGATCGGCGACATCACCACGGAAACCATCCGCCGGTTCAAGTTCGACATCGCCGTGATCGGCTGCTCGGCGCTGGACGATACCGGGGACCTGCTGGATTTCGACATGCGCGAGGTGGGCGTCACCCGCGTGATCCTGCAGCAGTCGCGGCGGGTCTTCCTGGTGACCGACCACTCCAAGCTGTCGCGAAAGGCGCCGGTTCGCGTGGCGCAGCTGGACGATCTGGACTGCGTTTTCACCGACCGCCCCCTGCCCGACCACCTGCGCGCGCGCTGTGCCGAACGCGGCGTCCAGGTCACGGTCAGCGATGTGACGCAGGACCCGTGATCGCGGCGGCCCGATCGGGTCTGGCCTGATCTCACGCGCTGCCGGATTCGTGGGCGACAATGGCGGGGCAACCCCGGCGACCGGCAGATCACCGCGCAGCCGACCGCGTCAAATTGCCGATCTCACCCACCCGTGTCTTGTTATTTCAGCGGCTTTACTACCTTAACCTGTTGAATGAATGGACAGGATCGCACCCCGATGCGCAGCCTCCGTGTCGCGCCGCAGCACCGGCTCTCCCGGCGTGGGGTTCTGCGCACTCTTCTCGCGGCCAGCCTGGCCCCCGGCATCGCCCGCGCGCAGGCGGACGCAGGCGGTACGACACCGTTCTCCTTCGACATCCTGGCCGAAAAGATGCAGGCCCGCGCCGCACGCGCCTACCGGCCGCCCCAGCGCATCGGTGGTGGCGCCGCGTCGCTGGACTACGATGAATACCGCAAGATCCAGTTTCGCGAAGACCGCTCGCGCCTGTCCGGGCCGGACGCGCCCTTCATCCTGCAGGCCTATCATCCGGGCTGGCTGTTCGACACGCCCGTCCAACTGCACGAGGTCGTCGATGGGCAGGCCAGGCCGCTGGAGTTCGGGCGCGAAGATTTCCGCTATTACGGCGAGACGGCCGAGACCATCGGCGACGCCCCCTTCGCCGGCGTCGCGGGCTTCCGCCTGAACGCGCCGCTGAACGACGCCGACCGCTTCGACGAGATCCTGTCCTTCCTCGGCGCCAGCTATTTCCGGGCGCTCGGGCGCGGCAATGTCTACGGGCTGAGCGCGCGGGGCCTGGCGATCAACACCGCGCTGGGCGGGGACGAGGAATTCCCCGCCTTCACCGAGTTCTGGATCGAGCGCCCCGCGTCGGGCGACACCGGCGTCACCGTCTTCGCCGCGCTCGACAGCCCGTCGGTGGCGGGCGCCTTCCGCTTCGTCCTGACCCCCGGCGACACGACGACCGTCGACGTGGCGCAGCGGCTGTTCTTCCGCGACGAGGTGCAGCAGCTGGGCGTGGCGCCGCTGACCTCGATGTACCTGTTCGGGCCCAACGATCCGGGCGACTTCCAGGACTTCCGCGGGCGCGTCCACGACAGCGAGGCGCTGGTCGTCACCTCGCGCGATCATTCCTTCGTGCGGCCGCTGAGCAACCCCCACGTGCTGGCCAATTCCTATATCGGCGTGTCGGACCCGATGGCGTTCGGGCTGGTGCAGCGCAATCGCGACTTCGACGCCTATCTCGACACCGGCGCCGCCTACGAACGGCGCCCGTCGCTGGTGATCGCGCCCGATGGTGACTGGGGCAGCGGTTTCGTGCGGCTGATCGAGATCCCCACGGACGTGGAAAGCAACGACAACATCGTCGCCTTCTGGGTGCCCCAGACCCCGGTCGCGGCGGGCGACAGCCGCAGCTTCGGCTACCGGATGCACTGGGGCATGGCGCCACCCGTGCCGGGCCGGGCACGCGCAAGGGTGCTGCGCAGCCTGACGGGTTTCGGCGGTGTCGCGGGCCTTCCGGCCGAGACCGAGCGGCGCAAGTTCGTCATCGACTTCGACGCCAGCGACCCGCCCGCCGGCCTGGCGGACGGCGAGCTCGAGGCCGATGTCGCCTCGACCGCGGGAGAAATCGCCGAGGTCGTGATCGAACATGTCGAAAACTTGGGCATCTGGCGGCTGGTGATCGAGTTTTCGCCGAGTGACGCGACGCTGTCGGAACTAAGGGCGGCGCTTCTGTTTGACGGGCAACGCATCAGTGAGACGTGGCTTTACCAATGGCATTCGACCTGACATCCGACCCCTCCGAACCGCGCGCGACCACCATGGCCGCGGACGGCACCCTGCCGCCCGACGCCGCACCGCCGGCGGCGCCCATGCACATGCGCCGCCAGGTGCTTGAGACGACCGAGACACGCGCACCGCTCTGGCGCCTGCCGCTGGCGATGCGGCGCGGCTGATCCCGTGACCGTGATCCCGCCCCCCCGGCCCGACGCCACCCGCCGCGTGCGCATCGCGGCGCTGACGGGCAGCTTCTGCGTGGCCGCGCTTGCCGCCGGGCTGATGGCGGACCTGTCGCTGGCATCGGGTTTCGGCGGTTGGGACGCGGCGCGGGTGGCGCTGATCTTCGTGACCACCCTGTGGCTCGCCTGGGGGGCCGCGCAGGCCCTTCTGGGTATCCCCGCGGGGCGCGCTCTCCCAACCCCGAGCCTGCCCAAGCCCACCGCGCCGACGGTCGTGCTGGTTCCCATCTGCGCCGAGGATGCCCGTGCCGTGGCCGCACGGGTCGCCGCCATGCGGGTTTCGGCGGCCGAGGCCGGCGTGACGGTCGATTTCGCGATCCTGTCCGACACCGCGTCGCCCGACCTGCTGCGACGCGAGGCCATGGCGTTCCATCCCCTGGTCGCCGACCGCGATACGCCCGGTCGCGTGTTCTATCGCCACCGGACCGAGCGTTACGGCCGCAAGGCCGGCAATATCGAGCATTTCGTCCGCCATTCCGGCGGGGCCTACGACTTCGCGGTCATCCTGGACGCCGACAGCCTGATGGAGGGCGCGACCATCGCGCATCTCGTGTCGCGGATGCAGGCGGCGCCCGACATGGGCCTGCTTCAGACCTTGCCGAAAGTGGTGGGCGCACGGTCGATCTTCGGGCGCGCGATGCAGTTCTCGTCGCATTTTTACGCGCCCATCTTCGCCCGGGGTCTCTCGCGGCTGCAGGGACGCACGGGGCCGTTCTGGGGGCACAACGCCATCGTGCGGATGCGGGCGCTGGCCGATTGCTGCGGCCTGCCCGCGCTGTCGGGTCCCCCGCCCTTCGGGGGCGAGATCCTGAGCCACGACTATGTCGAGGCCGCTCTGCTTGCGCGGGGCGGCTGGCGGGTCGAGATGGATCCGGCGATACCCGGCTCGTTCGAGGAAGGGCCGGACGACCTTCTGGCCTATTCGCGGCGCGACCGGCGCTGGTGCCAGGGGAACCTCCAGCACATGCGCCTTCTGCGTGCGCCGGGCCTGCGCAGTTGGAGCCGCTTCGTCTTCGCACAGGGCATCCTGTCGTACCTGGTCTCGCTGCTCTGGGCCGGGTTCCTGGTGGCCTCGGTCGCCGCGGCGGCCACCACGCCGCCGCCCGACTATTTTCCCGCCGCGCACCAGCTTTTCCCCGTCTTCCCCGATGACACGACGCGGCAGATGGTGGCATTGGCTCTGGGCGTTGGCGGGCTGCTGCTGATCCCCAAGCTGACGATCCTGGTGCAGGCCGTCTGGACGCGGCGCAGCGCGGGCTTCGGCGGCGCGGCACGGTCGACCCTGTCGGTGGTGGCGGAGACCGCGCTGTCAACGGTGATCGCGCCGCTGCTGCTGGCCTGGCAGCTCCGCGCGGTGCTCGAGGTCTTCGCGGGCCGCGACGGCGGCTGGCCCGCCACGGACCGCGGCGCAGCGACCGTCGGGTTCCGCGCCGCCTGGGCCGCGACCGGATGGATCGTGGCACTGGGTCTGGCGGTCCTGGCCGGGGTCTTCTGGCTGTCGCCCGCGCTGACGGCGTGGCTGCTGCCCGTTGCGCTGCCGATGGTGGCGGCACCGCTGGTCGTTGTGGCCACGGGCCGCCCGGCCCCGCGCGGCATTTTCACCGTCGCCGCCGAGGACGTGTCGCTGCCGCCCGTGGTCGCCGCGTTCCGCGACCGGGTCGGCACCGCCCCGCAGCCCGTGCCGCAGGATCCCGCCCCGGCCCCGCACCCCGGACGTATCGCGTGAAGAAGCGGGCCGCCTCCTCGCTGGCGGCCGCGCTACTTTGCCTTGCCGTGCCCAACGCGGCGCAGGCCGCCTGCGGGCCGGACCCCGACCCCTGCGCGATTCCGGACGGCGCCTACCATCTCGAGCTGCCCGAAAGCCCCGCGCCCGGCACGCCTGCACTGATGATGCTGCACGGCTGGGGCGCCAGCGGCGAGGGCATGCTGCGCGCCCGCGGCATGGTCGATGCGGCGCTGGACCGTGGATACGCGGTCATCGCGCCGGACGGCATCCCGCGGGCCAACGGGCGCGGGTTGAGCTGGGCCTTCCACCCCGACCGCCCCGGCCCGCGGGACGAGATCGCGTTCCTGCAATCCGTGCGGGACGATGCGGCTGACCGCTTCGGCATCGCGCCCGGATCGATCCTGCTGGCGGGCTTCTCGATCGGCGGCTCGATGACCGCTTATGCCGCCTGCGCCGCGCCCGACGCCTTCACCGGCTACGCGCCGCTGGGCGGGAATTTCTGGCATCCCCTGCCCGATAGCTGCGCCGGCCCTGCGGCGATGCTGCATGTCCACGGGTGGCGCGACGGGACCGTGCCGCTCGAGGGCCGGATCCTGCGGGGCGGCTCCATGGAAGATCCGGACGTGGTCGCGCAGGGCAATGTCTGGGCGGCGATGGAGATCTGGCGCGCCACCAACGACTGCCCCGACCTTCAGCCGCGCGCCTTCCCCGAGACCGAAGGCTTCTGGCGAAGGGCGTGGGAGGGCTGCGCCGCACCGCTCGAGATCGCGCTGTTCGACGGCGGCCATTCGATCCCGCTCGGGTGGACGGACATGGCGCTCGACTGGTTCGAAGGGCTAGCGGACCGCTGAGCCGCCCTTGTCGCGCGGGACCCGCCAGGGCTGCGATTTCACCCAACCGACGCCGTAGGCCAGCAGGACGATCAGGGCGCAGCCCAGGATATTCGCCAAGGGCACGGTGACCGCGTCGCGTCCCGCGATGTCGAGGCCGAAGCCCGTCACCCGCGCCCAGAACATCGAGAACAGGAAGACGGCCAGCGATTGCTGCCCCACCTTGGTGATCACCGCCACGAGGCCGCCCCACGCGCGCGCCGCGGCGCCGTCGTCCATGGGTTGCAGGCGCCGACCGCCCGGCCCAACGACCCACCAGGCCAGGTAGGCCAGCGCCAGGAAATGGACGTAGCGCAGGATGGCGAAGTCGGTCTTGCTGGACAGCCCGTCGCCGCTGACGACCTGACCGCCCAGGTCGATGCTGGAATAGCGGTAGCCGACCGACGAATAGGGCACCGCGGCCACCACGACGACCACCGCCAGCGCGATCAGCCAGCCCCGCACCGGCGGCGTCGGAAGCCAGCCGCGCATGAGCGCGAAGCCGGTGAAAAACACCAACTGCCAGCCGAACGGGTTGAAGAACCACTGCCGGTCCGACCAGGGCTCGGCCGGGAAAGACAGGCCGGACCAGCCTGCGGCCTCCCACCACGTGCCCTGCGCGCCCAGCCAGACCGCGACCACGGCCACCGCGACACCCGCAGGATGCAGCCGCGCCAGCGCCATCACCCCCGGGATCATCACGAGGATCACCATGTACATGGGCAGGATGTCGAAATAGTTCGGCACGTAGGTCAGCGTCATCAGCCCCACCAGCAGCGGCCCGGGCTCCTCCATGAACCGCCACAGGTTCAGTGTGCCGATATACTCCTTGTCGAAACCACCCCAGTGGTCGACCGCCGCGAGGAACGTGGCGCAGGCCACGAACAGGCCGATATGCGCCCAGTAGACCTGCCAGACGCGGAAGCCCACGCGCACCGCGCCCAGCGCCCAGCCCGCCCGGTCGAACACCGCGCCGAAGGCGATGGCCGACGCCATCCCCGAGCAGAAGACGAAGATCTCGGTCGCGTCGGAGAAGCCCCAGCGCGCGGGGATCCACGACGAGAAGGCGTTCCCCGGCGTGTGGGCGATGAAGATGATGAACATCGCGATGCCGCGATAGAAATCCAGCCGCGGGTCGCGGGTGCGCGCGGCGGGTTGCGCCACGCCCGCGCCATGCAGGCGGCGGCCGGTCAGGGCATCTACGGTCACGCTCATCTGGTGGCGCCGATCCTTTCTGCCGCCAAGGTCTTCTGCGCCGCGCCGCGCGCGGTGGCGATCAACTCACGCCGGGCGATTGCGAAACCGTCGTCGCGCCCCGCGCGCCGGGCGCGGCGGTCTTCGAGGATCGACTCGGCCTCGACCACATAGCCCGCGCGCAGGCCGCAGTCGATGCAGAGCCTTTCGAACACGTCGCGCTGGGCGTGGCTGCCGCCCGCGCGCTGCATCTGCCCGCGCGCGGCGGCGAGGTTCAGGAAAGCGGTGCCGTAGTCCCCGGCGCCGAAGGCTTCGAGCCCGCGCGCCGCCGACAGGCCGGGCCGCGCCATGCGGCGGGCCACATCGTCGCCGCCCTGCCGTGCCTGCGCCTCCATCCGGCGCAGCATCGCATGGGCCGGAGCCTGCCGCCCGTCGCCCACCAGCGCCATGAGGTAATGCAGGTCGGCGAAGATCAGGCAGCCATCCTCGCAGCGGGCCTGCGACAGCTCGGCCAGCTCGGACCAGCGCCCGCCCACGTCGACGTCTTCAAGCTCCAGCCGCAACAGCAGCGACGCGGCGTTCGAGATGTCGCGGTAGTCGTCGGTCCGCTGGGACCTGATCTGGTGATCGTAGAGCGACAGGACCGCGTCAATGCGGCCCACGTCCAGCAGCAGCAACGCCTTGTGCCACCACACGTGGAAACGAAAATTGTTGCAGTGGGCCCAGGCATCCTCGCGCCCGTCCAGCCAATGCAACCCGTCATTGGACCGCCCGGTCATGTCGTGCACGTGGGTCACCGCGTGCAGCCCCCAGGCATCGTCCCGCGTATGCTCGAGCGCGGCGGTGCCCGACCGCTCGGCCGCCGCGTAGTCGCCGGTCTCTTCCAGCGCGAAGGCGCGGCAGCCCAGGAAATAGCCGTGGGCCGCATGGTCGGCGCCATAGGCCGGCGCCAGGTTTTCCAGCGCGGTCCGCATGCCCCGCGCGTCACCGAGCACGAAGCGCAGCGCGTGGTCCAGCTTCATGGCCAGGGCATCCCCGGGCGCGTGGCGCAAATGGCGGGTGAGAATATCGGCGGCTTCCGCCATCCGGCCCGAAAGACACGCGTCGAGCGTGGCGATCAGCGCATTGGTGCGCGGGTCGGACGTGCCCCCCTCCCGCGCCAGCCGCCGGGCCGTATCCCGCGCCAGCCGCGCCTGTTCCATCATCTCGCGCCGGCCCAGCAATGCCAGGAACAGGCCCTTGGTCGCGTGCCCCAGCGCGAAATCCGGCGCGGCGGCCAGGCAGTCGGCCAGCCGGTCGGCCGTGGCGGCGCCATGGGCCATGAACCCGCGCAGCGCGTCGTTCCAGGCGTCCAGCGCCCGCTCGTCTGGAAGATCCACGTCCTGTCCGAACAGATCCTGTCGCATGGCCGGCCCTTTCGCTTGGCAGCGCCGATCGGGTGGCGCCACGCCCAATCAAACGCAGGAACGCCCCGTTGGCTGCGTCATTTCGCCGGTGTGACGGGGTTGTGAGCCGCCGTGACGCGGAATTCCGCTCAGCCGCCCAGTATTTCGTCGGTATCGGCCCCGAGCCGCGGCGGCGGTCGGCGGTAAGTCACCGGCGTCGCCGACATTTTCAGCGGATTGCCGATCAGCCGGACCTGTCCCGGTGCGGTGGCGGGGTGCGCCATCTCGACCGTCATGCCCCGCGCCTGCGCCTGGTCCGAGCCGAACGCCGCTGCAAGGTCCTGCACGGGGCCGACGGTGACGCCGATCTCCTCCATCCCCGCGATCACCTCGGCCGTGGCGCGCCCCTTCAGGGCCGGCACGAGCACCGCGTCCAGCGCGTCGCGGTGCTCGAGCCGCGCGGGATTGGTGGCGAAACGCGGGTCGGCCGGCAAGTCACCCTGCCCCAGCCACCCTGCGAAACGCGCGAACTGGGCGTCGTTGCCCACCGCCACGATCACGTGGCCATCCGCGGTCTCATAGACGCCGTAGGGCATGATGTTGGGGTGCGAATTGCCGCGCCGCTTGGGCACTTCGCCCGAGGTCAGATAATTGACGCCCTCGTTGATGGTCCACGCCATCTGGCTGTCGACCAGCGACAGGTCGATGCGCTGGCCCTGGCCGGTGCGGTCGCGATGGCGCAGCGCCGCGAGGATGCCGACGCAGGCATACATCCCGCACATCACGTCGGTGATGCCGACGCCGACCTTCATCGGCGGACCGTCGGGCGCCCCGGTCAGCGACATCATCCCGCCATAGCCCTGTGCCATGATATCGTAGCCGGGCTTGTCGCGGTTTGGTCCGGTCTGCCCGAACCCGGTGACCGAGCAATAGACCAGCCCCGGATGCGCGGCGCAGAGCGTGTCGGCATCCAGACCGTAGCGCGCGAGACCGCCTGGGCGGAAATTCTCGACCACCACATCCGCCCGCGTGGCCAGATCGCGGACCCGCGCCTGATCCTCGGGGCTGCGCAGGTCGGCAATCACCGAGTACTTGTTGCGGTTGGCGCACATGAAATAGGCCGACAGGTCGCTGTCCCCGCCATCCCGCGGCGCCACGTAGGGCGGCCCCCAGGCGCGGGTATCGTCGCCGCCCGTCGGGTTCTCGATCTTGATGACCTTGGCCCCAAGGTCCCCCAGGAGCTGCGTGCAGGTCGGCCCCGCCAGGATCCGCGTCAGGTCGAGCACCGTCACACCCTCGAGCGCGCCCGGCATGGGGTCAGATGCGTCCGTCATAGGCGCCCCTTTCGATGTCGGCGGCGATCAGGGTGAAACCGTCATGCGTTCGGGCCTCGGCCAGGGCGGCGCGCAGGGCTGCGCGGCTGTCCACCCGGTGCCCCGCCCCGCCGAAGGCTTGCGCGACGGCGGCGAAGTCGTGCCGTGCGAAATCCACGCCGGAATTGGCCAGTTGTCGCTGCCGTTGCTTCAACTCGATCAGCGCGAGGCTCGCATCGACGAACACGACCACGATCACCGGCAGACCGGTCTCGGCCAGCGTCGCCAGCTCGCCCGCGCCCATCAGCAGGCCACCGTCGCCGGTGAAGGCCACGACCGTGCGCTCGGGCGCGGCGATCTTGGCGCCCATGGCCAGCGGCAGCGCGCAGCCCATGGTGCACAGCCCCGAGGATTGCAGCAGACGGCGCGGCGCCTCGCAGCGCCACATCTGGCTCAGCAGGATCCGGTGCGCGCCCGAATCCACCGTGGCGATTGTGCCGGGCGGGAGCGCGGCGCGGCACTCGGCGATCACGGCGGCCGGGCCCCAGTCCTCGTCTTCCGGGAACGCCCGGTCCAGCGCCGCCCTTGCCGCCTCGATGGCCCCGTCGGCCCAGACCGGCCTGGCGGCCAGCCCATCGGTGAGGGCCCGCAGGCCGGCGCCCGTGTCGCAGGTGAAGCTCAGCGTCGCCTGGTGCATGTAGTGGTGGTTGGGCGCCGCCGCGATCTCGACCACGTTCTGGCGGGACGGGTCCCAGATCTCGCGCCAGCCCGGCCGCATCTCGATCGGGTCATAGCCCGCCAGCAGGATGGCGTCGGCCGATTGCAGGAGCGGCACCAGGACCTTGTCGGCTTTGGGCGACAGGCCCGCGCCCCCGAGGCTTAGCGCGTTGTGTTCGCTCAGCACGCCCTTGGCCTTGTAGCTGGTGACGACCGGCCATCCCAGGCGGGTCGCCGCGCGGGCAAGATCGTCGGCGGCCCCGTCGTTCAGCAGGTCCAGACCGGCGACGATGACCGGACGCTCGGCCGCGTCCAGCATGGCACGCGCCCGGCCGAGGTCGGGGCCGGCCGGGGCGACGGGGCCTGCCGGCACGCGCCTGCGGCGGGCGGACCCGGCGGGTGCGTCTGCCACCGCGATGGGCACGTCGATCAGGACCGGGCCGGGCCGCCCCTCGGTGGCGGCGGCCACGGCCTTGTCGGCGATGGTGTCGGCCTCGTCCGCCGACAGCGTGAAGGTCGCCTTGGTCACCGGCGCGAAGACCGCGCGATGGTCCAGCACCTGGTGGGTATAGGTCTGGGCCGCATCCGCGTCGACGCAGCCGGTCAGCACGATCAGCGGCACACGCTCCTGCCAGGCATTTGCGACGGTGTTGACGGCGTTCAGCGCCCCCGGCCCCACCGTCGCCACCAGCACGCCGGGCGCGCCGTCCACATGGTGCCCGCCCTCGGCCATGAAGCCGCCGGCGTTCTCGTGCGCGACCAGGTGGAAGTCGATGCCGGCCCCCTTGAGCGCGTCGAGGATCGTCAGAACCTCGCCACCGGGCATGCCGAAGGCGCGGCGGCACCCGGCCTCGGCCAGGCGTTTGGCCAGCGCATCTGCGGCGCGGGGCGGATCATGCGGCGTCATCCCCGGAATTGATACAGTCCGCGTCGCAGCCCACAAGTCACGGCTGCGTCACGGCACTGAAACGCCGGGCCGCTGTGGGCGACCCGGCGCGCGACGATCGCTCGATCCCGGCTCACGCGGGCTGGGCCACGGGCTTGGGCGCCGTGCGCTCCATCAGGCGCAGGGCCGCGACCAGGGCGATGCCGTAGGCCACGTGTCCGACCAGCGCAACCCAGGTGATGCCGGTGAAGTTCAGGAAGAAAGGCAGCCCGGCGATGGCGGTGATGCCGCCGATGGCGAAGATCCACAGGCCGAAACCGTAGACCGCCGATGCCGCGAGCCAGCCGCCCTTGCCGCCGGTGACCGCCGCCCAGGCGGGGCGGAAGACGAACAGCCAGCCGATGGGATAGCCGATCAGCCCGACCAGGTAGAAATGGACGAAGTACCCCGCGAAGTCGCCGTTGGGCAGGCCGAACGTCCCCAGAAGGCTGCGGGCCAGGCCATGCGGCGACAGGTTGGCGAAGCCGAGGCCGGGGCTGAGGATCTGGCCCCAGAAGTCGAACACCATCGAGGCGACCATCCCGGCCAGGACCAGGCGGCCCGCGACATCGATGGACGGGGTGGGCAGGGAAACGCGATCAACCGAAGAATACGACATCTGAAATTCCTTCTCTGTTGCGCCCGGCAGGCTGCGGGCTTGTGCGGTGCGACCGCCAATCGCGGCGCCGATGCCCAAGCGATATGCCATTGGGAACCATTCGGTCAATAAACCCCGCGTCACGTATTCGTGACTTATTGACCATTCGGTTCCCAATGTTACCTATGGACCGAGCAGGCACGGAAAACGGAAAGACGGGCATGGGCAGACCACGGGAATTCGACAGCGAAAAGGCCATCGACGCCGCGCTCCATGTGTTCTGGCGCGAGGGCTACGACGGCGCCGGCCTGGCCGACCTGCTGGACGCCATGGGCATCCAGCGCGGGTCGCTCTACAAGGCCTACGGCTCGAAGAAGGGGCTGTTCCTCGCCGCGCTGGACCGCTACCGCGAGGTCTATGTCGCGCCGGGCGCCGTCTGGCTGGCCGAGGGCCCGGGCAGCGGGCTGGACCGGATCACGCAGGCCATGCGCAGCTCGCCCGCGCGCAATCTTGGCCGGGGCTGCTTCCTGTGCAACGCGGCCGCAGGGCCCGCCGCCGACGACCCCGAGATCTCGGTGACGGTGAACGCCCAGCTGGACCTTTTGCGCACCGGCTTCCGGGCCGCACTGGCCCAGGATCGAACGGACGCCGCGCCCGAGGCCGTGGCGGCCGAGGCCGACCGCCTGACCCGCGAATATATGGGCCGCCAGGTCAGCGCCCGCAGCGCATGGGAGACGCCGACCACCAGCGGCTGATCGCCCGGAATGCCCTGCCCCGCCGCCCGCGCCCGGGTGCCGTCCGAGACCATTGGGGGCCACCGCCCGATGCTTTGGCCCCCCGGTAACATCACGGTCCGATCCGCCTCAGGTCAGGCGGGTCCGCTTGGCGTGCGAGGGCCAAGGCGCCGACCCGCAGCGGTGCGGATCTCCCGACGCGCGGATAGCTGGACAGTCCGTCTCAGGCCCGAACGACGCGCCGTCGATCGGCCGATGCCCCTGCCCGCTTGACCCTTGCGCATCCGTGGCTTGTAACGGGGCGCGGACGCCCCGCGCCGAAGAAGGACACCGCTTGGACACGCTTTCACCCGTCATGCTGGGCTTTCTCGGCAGCCTGGCCGCCGGCCTGATGACCGCCGCGGGGGCGGTTCCCGTGCTGTTCGGCCGCATTCCGTCGCGCGCGACGCGGGACCTGTCGCTTGGGTTCGCGGCGGGTGTCATGCTCGCCGCCTCGTTCTTCTCGCTGATCATTCCCGCCCTCGACGCCGCCGCGTTGCAATTCGACGCCTCGGCCGCACCCGCCGCGATCGTGTGCGTCGCGATCCTGCTGGGCATGGGGGCCATCGCCCTGATGAACGAGCGCCTGCCCCACGAACATTTCGGCTCGGGGGCCGAGGGACCGCCCTCGGCGTCCTTGCGGCGCGTCTGGCTCTTCATCTTCGCCATCACGATCCACAACTTTCCCGAGGGCCTCGCCGTGGGCGTCGGGTTCGGCGCGGACGGCATCTCGCAGGGGCTGCCGCTCGCCCTTGGCATCGGGCTTCAGAACGCGCCCGAAGGGCTGGCCGTGGCGGTCTCGCTGCTGGGCGAAGGATACGGCAAGGGGCGGGCCTGGCTCATCGCGGCGCTGACGGGCCTGGTCGAGCCGATCGGCGGGCTGATCGGCGCCGGGATCGTCGCGATCTCACAGCCCCTGCTGCCCTGGGGTCTGGCCTTTGCCGCCGGCGCGATGCTTTACGTCATCAGCCACGAGATCATTCCCGAAACCCACCGCAGCGGGCACCAGAACAAGGCGACGCTCGGGCTGTCGATCGGGCTGGTCCTGATGCTGTTTTTGGATGTCTGGCTGGGATGACGGAAATCCCCTTGCACCCACACCGGGGAGAGGTCGTATCCTAGGGTCGAGGAAAGGAGTCGGCGACATGACCGATATCGGCCACACCGCGAAAACCACGCCGCGCGACCTTGTCCTGCCGGATGCGCCCAAGGCCCGGGCGGCCATGGAGAAGGCGGCGTCCTGCTGCGGCGGTGGGGCGACCACGGCCGCGAAGGCGCCGACCACGCCATCCTGTTGCGCGCCGCCCGCCGGCTCCGAGGGCGCGCCGTGGCGGCGGGTGGACTGGCTGCTCTGGGGGTCGGGCGCGGTGATCGCGGTGTCCTACCTGGCCGCCTTCTTCCTGCCCCATGACGCCCCGCTGGGCCTGGGCGTCTTCACCCACGGCGTGCAGGACATGATGAACATCATGTGGTGGGGCATCCTGGTGGGGATGGCCGCGGTGGGCCTGATCGACCGGGTGCCGCGGGAATTCGTGATCGGGATCATCGGCCGCGACCAGGGCGCCCGGAGCCTGGGGCGCGCCGTGCTGGCGGGCGTCCTGCTGGACCTGTGCAACCACGGCGTGCTGATGGTGGGCGCCAAGCTCTACGAGCGGGGCGCCAGTCTCGGCCAGGTCTTCGCCTTCCTCGTCGCGTCGCCCTGGAATTCCTTGTCGCTGACGATCATCATCGGTCTGCTCATGGGCTGGGGCTGGATGATCGCGTTCCTCGTGGGTTCGCTGGTGATCGCGCTGCTGACCGGGCTGGTGGTCGAGGCGCTGGAGCGCGCCGGAAAGGTGCGCCCCAACCCCCATCGCGTCGACCTGCCCGAGGATTTCCACGTCTGGCACGAGGCGAAGGCCGGCCTGCGCGCCACCCGGTTCGACCTGGCCTTCGTCAAGGACGTGGCCAGGCGGTCGGTGGGGGCGAGCCGCATGGTCCTGCGCTGGCTGTTCTTCGGGGTCGTGCTGGCGGCGCTGATCCAGGCCACCGTGCCGACCGAGATCTTCGCCACGTGGTTCGGCGCGACGCTGTTCGGCCTCTTCGCCACGCTGGCGGCCGCCACGGTGATCGAGGTCTGTTCGGAAGGCTCGGTCCCGATCGCGGCCGACCTGATGACGCGGGCCGCCGCGCCGGGCAACGCGTTCACCTTCCTCATGGCGGGCGCATCGACGGACTACACCGAGATCCTCGTCCTGCGCGAGGTCACCGGCCGGTTGAAGGCCGCGCTGCTTCTGCCGCTGCTGACGGTGCCGCAGGTGGTGCTGATCGGGTGGGCCCTGAACAGCCTGGCCTGAGGCGCCGCGCGCCAGCAGGCGCGCCATGCAGGATGACGGACCCCGCCGCCGGCGCCGCGACAGCGCGCCCAAGGGCCGTCCCGGCGGCGTCACCCGCGCCGCGCGTTCAGGCGGGGCATGGTGCGTGCCGTCGACTCCCCGGCTCTGCACGCGAAGCGAGGTCCGGTCCCGCGTGACAGGGTAATCCACGCCCCCCCCATGAGCGGCCCCCCGTCCCCTGTCGAAGGGGTAGCCGCATCCCGCTGTGCATGACTTCGTGCCCGGCCCGCCGGGCCGAGTGCAGTGTGCCGAGCCATCGAGGGGTCCGACCCGGCTTTCGAAATCAGGAAGCACCCTATGGGCCGCCGCCCGCTGTCGGGTGCGCCATCACGGGCAGCCCCGTCGAGGCGCTTGGGCGATGCACGTTGAGCCAGGCGATGCCCCGGGTGTCTCCGGGATCGGCCATGACGGTTGCCCCAACACCTTCCGCGGGAGACGCGTCAGCCGGAGCGGCAACAGTTCCATCAGCACCTTGCCCGGCCCGCCGCACCGAGTGCCAGGCCATCAAGGGCTTCGGACCGGCGGTCGACATCACGACGCGCCGTCAAGGCCGCCGCCCGCTGTCGAGCGCGCGATGACGGGTAGAACCGTCGAAGCGCTCGGCGGTGCCCGTTGGTGCAAGCGACGCCTAGGGTGTATCCGAGATCGCGGCCATCACGGTTGCCCCAAAGGCCTTCCGCTGGGAGGCGTCAGCCGGAGCAGCGACATTGTCGCCGGCACCGCCGTACCGGGGCCGAACCTTGGCCCTTGACCGCAGCGGCCCGCCGCGCGAGCCCGCAGAGGCGATCGCCTGCACCAACGCATTCCGCGGGGACATTTCCGCCGGAGCGGCGACATCGTCGCCACCGCGCCCGGCCCGCCGGGCCGAGTGCCAAGCTACCGCGGGATCCCAGCAGGCAGGCGCCATCGGGAGGCACCGTCCGGGCCGCCGCCCGCTGTAAAGCGCGCAATGACGGGGAGACCGGTCAATCTGCCCGTCAGCGCCAATTGGGGCGGGCTACGCCTCGGGTTTCTCCGAGATCTGGCAAGACGGCTCGAGGCTTTCCGCCGAGACGCATCGGGCGTAGCGCCAACATTGTCGCCGGCACCGCCGGGGCCGGATCGGGGCCCGTGGCCTAAGAGGCTCGCCAGCTGCGCTCGCAGGGTCACACGAGCCCGCAGAGGCGATCTGTGGCGCATCTCCAGAAACCGGGGTGCTCCTGAGACACCCCCGATCCGCGAGGGCTGTCTGTCCCGTCGCGGTCGCATCCGTCGCGGCCGCCGGACCGGCGCCCGGCCGCAGACCGGTCGCGCGAGGGCGCGCGCGCCCTACACGATCGCCAGGTCCCAGATGGTCACGTCCATGTCGTCGAAGCGGAAATACTCCACGTTGGTCAGGCTGTCGATGCCGTCGGGGCCGCTCACGGTGACCTCCGTGCCCGAGCTCCGCGTCAGCGTGTAGCTCGCCCGGTCGCCGTCGAAGAGCGCATAGTCCGAGCCCGCCCCGCCGTTGATCGTGTCGTCGCCCAAGCCCCCCTTCAGGTAGTCGATCCCGCCATAGCCGAAGAGGAAATCATCCCCCGCAAGCCCGTTGAGCTGGTTGCGCGCCTCCGACCCCGTCAGACGGTCGTCGAAGGCCGAGCCCACCAGGTTCTCGATCTCGAAATACAGATCGCGCGCGGCCCAGCCCTGACTGCCATAGCCCGTCTGCTGCCCGTTCACGACCGCCCCGTTGCGCAGCGACGCCGTCACCGCGCCGGGCGCGTTGAAATAGGTCACCGTGTCGTCGCCATCCCCCCCGAAATACCGTTCGCGCCCGCCATCGGAGCTGACGAACCAGTCGAAATCGCCCAGGCCGCGGAAATCGTTGGACTGGTCGTCGCCGAAGAACACGTCCTGCCGGCCCGAGCCGGTGATCCGCTCGATGCTGGTCAGCTCGAGCCCCGCGGCCAGGTTCGTATTGTTGGCCGGATTGGTTAAATCCAGGTAAATCCCCGTGGCCTGCGCGCCCGAGGGCGGCAGCGGCCCGAAGGCGTCGCCGATGGTGTTGGCGGCCGCGTTCCGCCACTCGACGAAGCTGATCATGTCCTGCCCGTTGCCGCCGTCGATCGTGTCGGGGCCGGTGGTCGCCAGGAACCAGTCGTAGTCGCCCAGGCCCCGCAGCTGGTTCGCGCCGGCGTCGCCGCGGATGAAATCGGCGAAGATCGTGCCCGTCACCCGCTCGAGGTTCAGCAGGCTCATCCGCTCCGCGCCGTCGTGGCTGACCGCCGTCCCGGCCTCGAGGTCGATGGTCAGGCGGTAGTCCAGGTTGGTCCGCCCCGGCGTCTCGGCCAGGTCCGAGAACGACACCATGTCGTTACCCGCGCCCCCGTCCACGGTGTCGTTGCCACCGCCGGGGGTGATCCAGTCCGACCCGCCCAGGCCGTTGATGATCTCGGCCGCGGAGGTGCCGGTCAGCAGGTCGGCCCCCTCGGTGCCGGGGATCACGGTCGTCTGCGGCCCGCCGGACTGGAGGACCGTGCCGTTGATCGAGGATTGCTGGGCGAACTGGATGTTGGTGTCATCGGTGAAGCTGAGCAGGAGGTCGCCGCTCGCCAGCTTGGTCAGTTCGACCTGCGACTGGTCGTCCGGCACGTTGTCGGAGGCGACGCCCGTTTTCACCAATGTCCCGTCGGTCGCGAAGATCGCGTAGTTGACGTTCGCCTCGTCGCTTTCGTCGTAGGTCACGAAGGCCATGACCACCTGGCCGGCGTCGTTCATCTCGATATCGAAGACCTGGTCGAAGGCCTGCGTGACGTTGCCGGGATCGACGGGCGACAGAAGACCGGGGATCGACAGGACGACCGGCGCCGACGCAACCGCCCCCTGGGCGGTGTAGGCGGTGATGACCGGCTGCCCCGCGCCGTTGATATGCATCGTGATGAAGCCGCCCGAGGCGAGGGACGCGACACGGACGTCCTGGTAGGGGTTCACATCTGTCGCGATCGTGGTCACCGGCGTCGCGGCGGTCCCGTCGGCGTTGAAGATGCGGAAATGCGCCGTCTCGTCGAAGGTGGCGGGATCGTCGCTGAGCCAGGTCAGGACGGTCTGCCCGCCGCTCAACAGGGCGCCATCGACGGCATCCTCCTGCTTGAAGCCGTCGTGGAACTCGGTCGCGGCGCCGAGGGCGTTCCCGGATGCATCGAAGAACTGAAGCCGGCCGTCGTCGTCGAACGTGCCTTCGTCCGAGGTGTAGGTCAGCACGAAGCCGGTCTGCGTCGGGTGGAGCTGGATCGCCTCGGCCTCGCCGTCGAAGGCCAAGGTGGCGGCCTTGCGGACGGTGCCGTCCGCGTTGAACACCTGAATCCGGACTTCCTCGTCGGTGGGCCGGTCGCCCTGCAGCCACGCCACGGCGAAGCCACCATCGGCCAGGGCCGCGACGCTCAGCTCGCGGGTCAGGGCCTCGATCTGGGTCAGCGTCGTGATGGTTCCGGTCTCGGGGTCGAGGATACGGACGTAACCGCGCAGGTTCGTGTAATCGTAGACCACGACCACCCGCCCGTCCGCGAGGGTCGCGGTTTCGCCGTCCTGTGCCAGTTCGCCAGAGAACCCTTCGCTGAGCAGCAGCTCGTCGCCGGTGGGCCCGGGATCGTTCGGGCCGGGCGCATCGTACAATTCCTCGGGCCCCAGCACCCCCAGGCGGCGGGCCACGCCGTCGGACGAGACATGCAGGTTCCCGGCCCCACGCCCGCCCTGCCCGGTCTGCTGGAACGCGTCGTACTGCGCGCCGGTCTCGTCGAAGTACCGGACGTTGATGCTGTCGTTGGGGGTAAAGCCCGTTTCCGACCCGTAGGTGACGGCAACGCCGCCCCCGTCCAGCGCCCAGACATTCACCCAATCCTGTGCCCCGGCCGTGTCATCGGTGTTCACCATCTGCTCGGCGACGGACACGGTCCCGTCGGCATTCAGGATGGTGAGATAGACCGCGCTTTCGCGATCATCGCCATCCTCGGGACGCGCCGCGGCATAGGCCACCGCGATGCGACCATCGTCCAGTTCGGTGACCTCCACATCCCAATGCCCCGTCACGTAGTCCAGCGCGTCGGCGACCAGGATTTCGTCCCCCGAAAGGGCACCGGTGCTGTCGTAGAACTGCGCCCTGATCTCGACATCGCCATCCGAGGAATTGACGTGCGACACGCGCAGGATCCGCCCGGCGATCTCGATGATCTCGGAGTCGTTGACGCTTTCGAAAGGGCCATCGCGCCGGGTATTCGAGATGAAGATGCCATCCGCGCCCTGCAGGATCAGATCCTGCCGCGACGCGCTGGCGACCCTGCCATCGGCGAGCTGGGCGTAGTCCTCGTTGAAGACGCCGATATAGGGCACCGATGCATCGTTCGCCGAGGGGTCGATCGGGGTGGTCGAGACGACCGCGCCAGAGGCGTCGAGGTCGAAAAGGTAGTTGTCCGTGCCCGATCCCGCGCGCGCCAGCACGCGCACGCCGCCGCCCGGCAGCGCGAATGCGAAGAAATCGTCGTAGGCGCTGTTATTCGTGCCCACCGGGGTGCCCGCGCCGAATTCGACCGGTTGGGCAAAGGCCGCCGTGCCGTCCGCGTCGTAGACTTGGACGCCGATCACGTTCTCGGAGGATGCGTTGAAAAAAACGTCGAAAACGACCAGCCGGCCATCGTTCAGTTGAAGAATTGTTTCCATGGATCTCGCCACTAAGAATTTCTGCGCCGGAGACGATAAACCAGAGCACGAGTTTATTCAGATACGAGTAAACCTTAACACGAAATAAAAGAGTTTTTCCGGCCACTTGACCGCTGTGATGGTTCGAGATCAGGGACAATCCGGTCAAGGTATTTTTCGCGAAATGTAGGGCGGTCAGCGCGGCCAAGGGCCCGGGCCGGAGGATCGTCCCGGGCGGCTTGGCTTCGCCACCAGATCAGAGATCGTCCGCCAGGGTCGACAGCATTCCGGGCCATTTCGCGTCGGCGCCCGCGATGACCGTCCCCGTATCCTCGAGGTATTTCTCAAGGGTCGCGGCATTGACGAAGAGATACAGCTTGCCCTCGACGATGTCGGCTTGGCGGCCTTGCTTACGCGACCTGACTGGCGGCCGGGCGTGCGAGCCGGGCGACCAAATCGCGGACCGACCGTGAAGCGGCCGCCTTCGACGCTTCATGCCTGTGATCGGCGAATTCCTGGTACTCGACGCCGACATGGTGAAACTCGGACATGCCAAGATACCGCGATACGGAACGCAAATGCGGGACGAGATGGTCGCCGCCCTCGTTCAACTCGCCTGATCCGAAGCCGAACTCGCCCCAGGAGGTCAGTGCGACGACGGTCTTACCCGAGAGCACCGGCTCGAGCGGCCGGTCGCCGCGTGCGAGGTCGAAGGTGAAGGTCTTGTTGACGCGCACCACCTGATCGAACCACGCCTTCAGAGCCGCGGGCATGCCATAGTTGTACATCGGCGTCGTGATAACGATGACATCAGCCGCCGCCACCTCGGCGATCAACCCGTCGGAGATCCCGGTGAGTTCGCGCTGCTGCGCGGTTATCTCGGTGCTGAAGACAGCCGCGATCCACGCCTCGGTAATGATCGGAGGCGGGCTCCGTCCGACGTCCCGCACCGTGACGTCGATCTGGGGTTCGTGCGCGATCCATGCATCGATGAATTGGTCGCCGAGTTTGCGCGAAAGGGAACGCCCGGTGCGGGCGCTTGCGTCGACTCTGAGGATACGTGTCATGTTGGCGGCCCTTCTGTGAGGTTTGAGAGATGGCTGGTTTCACGGGGCTCCAGCCATCATGTGCAACGGAAATCCCGGGTCCCGACGATCGGCACCCGGGAGAGGAATGCGATCTTTGCTCAGAGATCGCCGACGCGGGTCGATTCGATGCTCGGCCACTGCGCGTCGGCGCCCGCGATGACCGTCTTCGGATCCTCGAGGTATTTCTCGAGGGTCGCGGCATTGACGAAGAGATACAGGTGGCCATCGACGATGTCGGCGTAGCGGACGTCGCCATCGAGCTTCTTGCCGAGACAGACACCGAAGGCGCAGAACCCGCCGAATTGCGGCAGGAAGGCCGCCGGGTCGGCGTCGAACTGCTGCTTGGCCGCCTGGGTGGCGAAGTAGTAATCCACGCCGTCGTGTTCCGAGGTGAAGCCCGCGTCGCCGATCCGCGGGCCCGCGCCCCCGAACATCGAAACGGGGTCGGTGCCGTGCAGGCCCAGCGGGTTGCCGGTCGCGGTCAGGCCGTTGGAGACGTTGACCTCGTCGGCGGCGAAGGCGGCCGACGCGAGCGCGAGGGTGATGGCCACTGCGGGCAGGCTGATGATCATTTTCATTGGAAGGGTCCTTTCAGGGGGGTCGGAGTGAATTGGGTGTCACCGGGCTGCCGGCTCAGGCCGAGCGCGCGATGCGATCGACCGCGTCGTCGGTCCACCAGACGCCGTTGGCGACCATGCGGAAGTTGATGATCGCGGCGAGATAGCCGTCGCCCTCGGGCACCTTCGCGCCCGCCGTGGCGTCGCGCACAACGGCGACCTCGTAGCCAAGCTCGAGCATCTCGTAGAGATGCGCCTGTGTGCAGAGATTGGCCGACATGCCCGCCAGGATCACCTTGTCTATCCCGCGCTTGCGCAGCTGCAGGTTCAGGTCGTTCTGCGCCGGGCCGTAGACCTTGTGCGGCGAGCAGATGATGGTCTCGCCATCCTCGATGTACTTCTTGTATTGCGGCATCCAGTCCGCGCCCGACCCTTCGAAGCCGTCGAGATCAAGGGGGCCGGGCCGGTCGAACATGCCGATGGAATGCATCGTGCGCTCCAGCGTGCCTTCGAACTCCCACCTGTGGTCATGGGGGTAGTAGTAGTGCGGCGAGATGAAGACCGGCATCCCGGCCGCCTTGGCGGCGGCGAACAGGCGCTCGATATTGTCGACGGTGCCCTGCTCGGTCACACTTTCGCCCACGACGCCCCAGGTGACGCCGTCCTCGGACAGGAAGTCGATCTGGGGGTCGGTGACGACCAGCGCGGTGCGGCCCGGCGCGATTTCCATGTCGATCTGCGGCAGGCCCGGCGTATCGGGATCGGCGTAAAGCGCGCGGGCCTCGTCGGTGGCGGCCATGGCGGCGCCGGCGGTCAAGGTGCCGGCGGCCGTGGCGGCGGCCGCGCCTTTCATCAGGCGCCTGCGCGCCATGTCGACCTTCTCGGGCGTGACGTCGCAGCCGCAGGCGTGGTGGGGGTCATGGTCCATTTCATTGCTCCTTCCGGGGGGTTTTGGCGGACCGCTGGCGCGGACGGCCGGGATGGGGTGGGTTTGCCTTTGCCGGGCATGGGTCGGGCGGTTGCGGCGACGAAGGCATCGGCGACGGCGTGTGCGGGATGCGCTGTCAGCCCAGGGGCGCGGGAACCGGGCCACCTGCGACGACTAACGGTGCGGCGGCCTCGTGCGCGGATGGCCCGTTCGCCAGCGTGACCGGCAGGGCCAGCAGGCCTGTCAGGACGGCGGCGGCGACCGTGATCAGCAGCAGGTACGTCATATCGCCCAGCCGCATCGGCGGCGTGCCGGTGGAGTGCGTTACGCCATGGTCGTGCCGCCTGGCCCTCGGTCTGGTCTGTCTGTTGGTCTTGCGCATGGCGGTGGCCCTTCTCTGGGCGGAAAGGCCGCGCCGGGATCGTGCCGGCGCCCGACCTTTCCGGTGGTCGATGCGGGCACGCTATCCCTGCCCCGCCACCCCGGTATCGGCCCGGCCTGCCAAGCGCTTGGCCGAACCTGCCATGCATTTTGCCATGCCCGGGCACGGGATGGCGGGCGTCGCGCAATCACGATCTGTCGGGGGGGACTTGATTGAACGTCGCCGCGGTGAAGCCCGGACCAAGGCCCGCGCGTCAGGTGGTCCAAGGGGTACCCGGGGCCGCGCTGACGCGCGCCTTTAGCGGGCCGGACCGTGCTGCTTGAACTGCGAGGGGGTTTGACCGCTCCAGCGCTTGAAGGCACGGCTGAAGGTGCTCTGCTCGGAAAACCCGGTCAGGAACGCGATCTCGGCGATCGAGCTGGTGCTGTCGCGCAGAAGCTCCTGCGCCAGCGAGGCTTGCGCCTCGGTCACCACGTCGCGGAAGGTCAGCCCTTCATCCGACAGGCGGCGGTAGAGCGTGCGCTCGCTCATCCCCATGTCCCGCGCGATCTCGGCGGCTTGCGGCACCCCGTCGCTCAGCGCGGGGGTCAGGCGCCGCAAGAGCTCGGCCCGTATGGACGGATCGTCCCGGAGCGAGCCGATCTCGCTTTCCAGGTGGGCGGTCAGGAACTCCGACACGGCCGCGTCGCCCAAGCGATTGGGCAGGTCGAGCATCTCGTGGCGCAGCATTATGGCGTTTCGGGCGGCCCCGAAGCTCACAGGACAGCCGAAATGGGCGGCATAGTGATCGGGGTCACCGCGGCACGGGTGCCGGAACGACACGTGCTCAAGCACCAGATCGCCGTCGACGAAGAGCCGCATGTTCCGGGCGAGCGCGGCCAACGCACCCTCGTTGCGGAAGTCGAGCACGGGGTGATGCCCCGTCCGTCCTTCGAAAACCAGGGCCGCGGGGTCGTCCGCGCCGTCCAGGTGATAAATCGCGGTGTCGGTGACCACCCGCCAGTACCGCTCGATCCGTTCGAGCGAGGCCCGCAGTGTCGGCGCCGTCTTCATCGCGAGCCCCAGCACGCCGATATCATCGGCGCGGATCTCCTTGGCATAGGCCGCGAGCAGCGCAATCTCGTCGCCGTGGCGCTGGCGAATCCAGTCGAGAAGATCGAAGTAGTCCGTTTCGGAAATGCGTCCGTCCCGCGGTCGCGGCAGCCGGCGCACGGCGACCCCGCCCGAGAGCAGGACACCGTCCTCCCTCAGCTCCATTCCGGCCGCCTGGGCCATCGCGCGCGCGAATGCGTTGGTCACGGTGGGCATGGCCAAAGCTAGGCCGAAATCGCTCGCGGTGCCAGTTCCACGCGTCGGCCGCCACGACGGCCCGCGCATTCAGGGGCGCGCCTGCCGCCGCATGGCAGGACGGCCGGCCAACTGCGCCTCCAGGTCCGCGATCCGTTCGGCCAGGCGCGCGATCTCGTCGTCGCGCTCGCCTTCCGTGCGGCGGACGGGAATATGCTTGGGGCAGTTCCAGTCGAACGCGGCCAGGCGGATGACGATGCCGCGCTCGGCCCGCGGGCCGTCATCGCCGTGCAAAAGACCCACGATATCGGGATCCTCGGTGATCCGGGCGCGGCCCCACAGCTTCAACCGTTCGCGGCGGGCATAATCCACGGCGATCAACGACACCCGGTCGTCCAGCCGCAGGTTGCCCACGCTGATATACTGACGGTTCCCCGCGTAGTCCGCGTATCCGATCGTGCGCGCGTCTATGACCTTCAGGAAGCCCGGCATGCCGCCCCGGAACTGGACATAGGGCCACCCCGTCTCGGACACCGTCGCCTGGTAGAATCCGTCCCGCGCGGACAGGAACGCCGCCTCGCGCGGGCCAAGTTCCGCGCCGTCGTCGCGGTCGGGCGACAGGACGCGCGCATAGGCGTCGGCCGATCCGAAGCGTTCCTGCTCGGCCCGGACGCGCGGCGTGAAGGCGATATCGGCAAAGGCATTTGGCATGGTGCACCTCCTATAGCCCGAGATCCGACAGGCCCGGGTGATCGCCGGGCCGCGGACCGAGCGGCCAGTGAAAGAGCCTCTGGTCCGGGGAAATCGGCAGGGTATTGATCGACGCGATGCGCTGGCGCATGAGCCCCTCGGCGTCGAACGCCCAGTTCTCGTTTCCGTAGCTGCGAAACCACGCGCCGCCCGCATCCCGATGCTCGTAGGCAAAGCGCACGGCGATGCGGTCGCCGTCAAAGGCCCACAGCTCCTTGATCAGGCGATAGTCCAGTTCTTCCGTCCACTTGCGGGCCAGGAACGCGACGATGCGGTCGCGGCCCCGGAACATCTCGGTCCGGTTCCGCCACCGGCTGTCCGGCGTGTAGGCAAGCGCGACCTGTTCGGGTGCGCGGCCGTTCCACGCGTCCTCGGCCAGGCGAACCTTGGTCCGTGCGGACAGCGTGTCGAAGGGCGGCAACGGGGGACGTGTCATGGCAATGATCCTGGTGGCAGGGGCAGATTGCACCCCGGTCGCGCGGGAGGAGGGAGACGGGACCGCGACCGGGGTGTCCGCGGTGTCACGCCGCCGAGGCGGTGACGACCGGGAAATCGATGGGCGTGTCGAACGCCACGTTGAGGTAGTTGGTCAGCGTGTTCAGCTCGACATGCGCCACGATCTCGACCATCTCGGCGTCGGAATGTCCGGCCATCCGCACCGCGGAGAGCTCGGCCTCCGACACCTGTCCCCGCGCGCGCACCAGCGCCGCCGCGAACTTCACGGCCGCATCGGCCTTGGGGTCCGATGACCCGCCCGCGCGGTTCGCGGCGATCTCGGCCGCGTCGAGCTTCGCCACGTTCGCGGCCAAGTAGGCATGGGCGGACAGGCAGTAGTCGCAGCCGTTGATCTGGGCTACCGCCAGCGCGATCCGCTCACGGGTCTGGGGCGCCAGGCTGCCCTTGGCGAGCGCATTGCTCAGCCCGAGATAACCCTCAAGTGCGGCGGGGCTGTTGGCGGCCAAGCGGAACAGGTTCGGAACGCTTCCGAGCGACTTGCTGACGCGCTCGAGAAGGGGCTGCGCGGCGGCGGGTGCCGCGTCGATGGAGGCGGGAAGCTGGATACGGAACATGGTGCGATCTCCGTGGTTTCAGTGATCCTCACCCTAGAGACTCGGCCCATCAGCCGTATTGGCCCGCCCTGCCAAGGCTTTGACCACGTCTGCCACGGCGCCAAACCGACGCGCGCCGGTCGGCCTTTCCGGGCGCATGCTCGGCGCGCGCGGCTGGCGTCGATTGGAACCGACAGGGGTCAGTCGTCCGCCTGGCCCTTTACCTCGTCCAGGTAGTCGAAGCGCAGCGTCGGGCGTTGCCGGGCCGGGGACGGCGCCCGGTCCCGGCCGGTCCAGAAATGCGGCGCGCCGTCGGCGCCGCGCACGAACCGTTGCAGCCTGCGGATACGCAGCCCGCGCGGGGCGTCGATGGCCTCTTCGTCGATGATCGGCGCCCCGGCAACGATCTCGCCGCGGTATTGCGGCGCATCCGGCGTCGCCGAAAGCGCAGTGCGCGCCCGGCGCAGATGGGTCGTGGGACCGGTGTCGGGCACCTCCTCGGACTCGCGGATATACGGGATGAAGGCGCGGGCCGCTTCGCTGATGGCGCGATAATAGGTGCCGGGTTGCGATGGTTCCGTGCCCGGTCCCATGGTCTCGGTCCCGGTTTCGATCACCGTTCCATCGTCGGCGGCAAAAAGCCGTTCATGCGCCCAATGCAGGTTGGAGGCCTCGTCTCGCAGGAAATGCGTTTCCTCCAACACGTCGCAATCGACGACCTGGATGGCGATATTCGGCGCGAGAAAGACCGACGGATCGCCGGGATCTTCGCCCTTGGACAGGGTGAACAGCGCGGTCCCGTCGGCCTTGGCTGCCGGCACCTCGGTGATTACGCCGAAGCTGTCCACGACCTCGACCGTGTCGACCCGGCGGAGCGAGCCCGAACGCACCGGCGCGGGGACGAGAAACCAGTTCGCGTGGTCGAGGTAAAAGACCTCGGGCAGAAGCATGGAAAGAACGTTGGGCTCGGGGTCGATGGCACTGTCGAAATAGGCCGCGCCGTCCTCGATCTCCCACCAGCGGGCGGCGGGCACGCCGGGAAAGGCCAGTGCCGCGGGCACGTAGGTTTCGGTCACCTCGGGCGCTTCGAAAAGGGCGCTGCCCGATGCGTGCCGGAAGTCATGCCAGTCAAGCTCGCGGCCATCGTAGCCCTCGATCTCGAAGGTGACGTCGCCGGCGTCGACCCGCGCATCGTAGCCCAGCGTCCGGCTGTTCCAGCCGCCATCCGCCTCGGGCTCGATCTGGGCCTCGAGCGGACAGGCCGGGTCGATCGTTCGCGTGGTCGGCCCCACGTGAAGGGTCTCCAGGGCGACGGTGCGGGTGGTGACATTCACCGCCACGGGCGTTCCGCCATTCTCGGCTGCGAATTCGCCGGCCTGCCACTGGCGTGCGAGAAACCAGAGCGGGTCGTGGACCCGCGCCGCAAGCGCCTCCGCGATATCGGGCGAGGTCGAGGCGCCGACCAATCGTTGCACCTTGTCCGTCATCGCCCGCTCCTCTTGCCGCCGCGGCCGCCGATCTCGTTCAGTCCCGCCGCCGCCATGCCACGCGGACCGCCGCCGCCCGTGGTGAACCGTCCCCGTAGATCGCTCGGGGCGCGCCAAACCAGCGTGTCGGTTTTCACGGGAAGGCGCGGGACCCATTGTCCGCCACTGCGCTTGTAGTGAACCGAGTTCGCACCCGGCAACAGCGCCGCCTCGAGCAGCGTGGATTGCGTGGTGGCGGACCGCAGTTGCATCTGTTCGACCATCACCATGACGTGGGCCGCTGCCGTTTCCGCGGTCCAGGAGCCAAGTTCTGCGCTGGGAACGCAGATCGGAAGCATGTTGGGCGCCTCGCTGGCCGGGGCATCGTAGTTGACGGCAAGCGTGGCGGGCTGCTCCATCGAGGGGCGCATCTCGACCCATTCGTCGAGCACCAGGCCCGAGAAACCGGACCGGTCGGACAGGGCTGATGCCTTGCCGATGACCCTGGCGAAATGGTGCTTGCGCGGCGACGTCTCCTCATCCCGTGGATCGTCCTGGGGCGTGATCTCGCCGCGATCCACGCCGCGCCTGAGCCCGAGCGGCCCGGCGACCTGGCCCAGTGCCAGCGTCTGGCGGACGCGCAGCCGAAGCTCCGGCCATTCGTCTAGGCCCTCTTGCAGGGTCGTGGCAGGCTGCAGCGCGGGCAAGGTGTCCGGCACGTGGTCGAATCTCGGCAGCACGGGCAAGCCGTCGCGGCCGGTCAGGGTGCGGATCGCGCGGCGCAAGGCCCCCACCGCTTCTTTCCAGGGGGCAAGGTCGCTGGACGAAACGGGTCGCGCGGGACGCATGCGCGCCGCCGCCTTCAACCGCTTGCGCTGGAGCTCGCATATGTCGATCAGCTCGTCCTCGGCCGCGACCAGGGTTTCGCCCTCTCCGGCCAGCGCGACGATCGGCAGGGCCCGCGCGGGCATGGTTGCCGCGATCGTGTCCAGGATCTCGTCGATCGCCCGCGCGTGGCGGCCTCCGTTGGGGCGCGCGGTGTCACCGGCGGCGACCAGCTCGACGCGGTGCTTGTCGATCAGGTCCCTGGCGTCGGCAAGCGTGGCCGCGATCTCGTCGTGGCGCGCCGAAAGGTCGTCGAAAGCCCGCTGCCACGCGGGAATCTCGGCCGCCTCCAGCAACTCCGCCCCGCTCGCGTTGAAGGGCTGCCAGTCGGCCGGCTCCAGCGGGCGGGCGGCGGTCAGCAGTTTCACGTGCCGCGCCATGGTCTCGACCCACGCGGCGGCGGGCTGGCCGTCAATGCTGATCTCCACCGCGAGATCCGGCGACGCCATCAGTCCGGCTATGGTGCGGTGGCCCAGCACGCCCTCGGACTGGCGCAGCGCGCGGCGCAGAACCCTGCGGGCAAGGGCCGGCGGGGCAGAGAACAGGATTTCGAGCGGCTCGATCGCCAATTTCTCCCACGCAAGGCTCAGCGACAGCGGGGCGGTGTCGCCGTCCCGAACCGTGACGACCACGTCCCCGGGGTCGCCGATGATGTTCCGCGCGAGGGCCGCCAGGCCCGGGTCGGACCGAGACAGCACCCCCGGTTCCGTCGCGTCGTCGAGACACAGCAGGATCCTGTGATCGGACGCCTGGCCGCGCCTGTGGGTCCGGATGAACTCGGGCCGGTCGGGCGCCGGCCCCCCCGACAGGACCGACAGCCAGGCATTGGCCCGCTCGGCCGCGCCGAGTGCGCGGGCATGGACGGCCTCGGCCAGAACGAGGTCCGCCACCGCGTCGAGCGCATCGTCGAGCCTGGCATGCAGCCAGCCCAGGTCGCCCTCGCCCGGCTTGGCGTCCAGGAAGGACAGACCGTCGAACACGCCGCGCGCGTCTGGGGCGGCCCCCTGGCCCAGGCTGTCGGGCGTTTCGCGCGGGTGTCGGGCCCGGATCACGGGGATCAACCCCGGCGCGCGCTGCCGCAGGAGTTTCTCGCCCAGATGCCCCAGCGCGGCACCGAGCGGCACGCCCACGCTCAGCCGGTCGAGCAGGTCCAGGCCGCGCCGCACGCGGCGCGACGACAGGTCGATATCGAAGGCGCCGCCGCCCGCGTGACGCAGTTGTGCCGACCGCAGCGCGGCTGCGGTGCGCGCCTGGCCGGGTGTCGGCGCTTGGATATATCCATCGCTGCGCCCCGTGACGGTCTCGGTACGCAGGCCCTCGAGCATCCCGAACCACCCCAGGTCCAGCCCGACCGTGCCGGTGTCCCGCTGGACGTCGAGCGCCATTCCAGCCACCCCCGTAGCCCATGCGTCGAGGCGATACTGGAGGATGTCGATCACCTCCATCATCAGCTCTTCCAGCTTGGCGGTGCCCTCGTCCTCGGCCGAGATCGCCGCCAGGGTCCGCAAGGCGTCGACGAATTTCAGCGTCGGTTCGGGTTCGTCGATGCCGAGAGCGCTCCAGGTCCGCGATCCGGCGCTTTCCAGCTCGATCAGGGCAAGCTTGCCCGCGTCATCAATCCGGCGCCGGGCGAGCGGACCGAGGCTGCCCGAGGCGAGCGCGCCCTCCAACTCGCCGAGGCCCGGGCGACGGGTCCCGGTGAGGTCGGCCCGGCTGGCCCGGAACTGGAGGTTACGTGTCAACGACCTGCGGGCGATGCGATAGAGCAGCGGCCAGCTTTCGTCCGTGCCGGTCGGATCTTCGAGATCGTCGAGCGATTTCTCGATCAGAAGGTTCAGGTAGACGCCGGGCTTGTTCCGGTTGCCCTTGCCGGTGACATAGGCGCAGCCCAGCTGGCGGGCCTCGGCATGGGCCGCCTCGTCGAGAATATCGAGCCGCCGCGCGCCGGGATACGACTGAAGAAGCAGCGACAGGATCTCGGCAGCCTCGGGGTCGCCCGGCTCGAGCCGCGGGGTCGTCTTTTCCGCGTGGGCTGCCATCCCTCCGCCGAGCAGGCGCAGAAACAGCTTCGCGTATCCCGCGATGGCGAAATGCGCCTTGCCCGGCAGTGCGGCGATATCGAGCGTCGCGGGATCGGCCACCGGCGCGAGGCCGAATGCCGCCGTGCCGATCTTCATGGGGCTGTAGGGCCCCCGCGCCAGCACCGTTTCCGCGAGGGTATCGATGACCTCGACCTCGTCGAGCCCGTCGAAGACGGTCGAGGCGTCGAGCTTGTCGTCCAGCAGCGCGGGTCCGATCACCCGCATCATCGCCGCCGCGGCCTTGCGGTGGGGCGTGGCCGATCCGGGGACCCGGCCCAGGGATGACGCGGAAAGGCCGAGCGCCTCGGCCAGTTGCGCGCCCGCGCCCTCGCCCGATTGGTCGGTCTTCTGCTCCCAGTCGAAAGTGTTGGCGGCCTGGGTCTTGCGGCCGCTGCGACTTTCGCCGGTCACCTCTTCGCCCGCGTTGTTCGTGGCGCTTCCGGTTGCGAGGAACGACGCGCGGCCATTGGCCACGGCATCCGCCAGCCAGGCTTCGAATTCACCGGCCCCGTCCTTGCCCCGGTGCGCGGCCGACACGCCCGTGGCCACGAGCCAGTCGCAGTCCTTCGCGGCGGCGACCAGTTCGGGCTCGGTGACGCGGGCCCCCATGCCCAGCGACACGGCGCTGTCGAAATCCGTCAGCCAGCCACCACCGTCCAGGAGCGCGGGCGCGTAGGACACATCGCCCGGGTTGTCCTTTCCGGGCCGCGCGGTGATCGGCTCCCCGCGGGCGATTTCCACCAGTTTGCCCTTCGTCACGGCGAAGACGACGACCTCGTCCGGCAGGCCGCAGAGCCGCCCGGCGCGGGCGTCGAACGAGGACGGTTCCGCCTCGTTGCCCCGGCTGCGCCAGAGATGCGCGGCCCGCCACTCGGACCCCACATCGGCGACCAGGCGCGCCCAGGCCGCGCCGGCCGCGCCGCGTGTTTCATCGGGGAAGCGGTGGCTTGCCGGGTTGGAAAGAAAGGTGTCGAGCGCGGCGGTCTCGGCTTCGGTCGGGGGCTGGATACCGCTTTCGGCGAAGGCGTCGTCGGGCAGCCAGCGCAGCCACAGTTCACCGCCCTTCGCCGGGCGAAGCTCTCGCCGCTCGTGGGTGCCATCGCCGATCGCGCGCAGGATGACGGGGCGCGACGCGGGATCGAAATAACGGTATTCGAGCCGCATGGGCAAAAGAAGAAGCGGCGGGGGGATCTGCTTGCGCAGCCCAGGCCGGTCGGTGGGGTCCGGAATGGGCCGCGGCCTTAGATCGCGGTCCGGGCGCGGCGTGTCGGGGCGCGGTCCCGGCCGGGGACGCGGCGCGGTCCCCGGCCGCGTGCCCGGCACCCGCGGTCGTTTCGGTCCTTTGCCAAGCCTTGGATCCTTCGGCCCCTTGCGCCCCGGCCGCGAATGCGAAGGCCGCTTCCCGATGTCCCCCCCCGGTGGTTTCTTCGCGGGATGGCGACGGGTCCCGGCCGGCTGAACGGGTGTGCGGGAGGGGGGCTGCCCCACCACGACCGTGTCGCGCCGGGGCCGTCCCGGCTTCAGCGGGACGCGGGATACCTGGGGGGGCGTGACGGGCCGCGCCGCGTCTGTGCGCGATCCCGGCACGCGACCCTCACCAATGCCGGGCTTCGGGCGGGGCCGGGCCTTGGCCGCCCCGGGGGCCAGGGCGCCGGCCCGTTTCGAGGTCGCGGCGGTGGGCTTTCCGGGACCATCCGACGGGGGGCCCCGGCGTCCGGTCCTGGCGTCACGCGGGGCCGCCTTGCGGATCTTGCCCTTGCGAAGTCCCCGGCCCTTGCCCGGCTTTTCATCGTCACGCATCGAACAGGGTCCTCATGGGCAGAACGGCGGCAAGGGGCTTTTGCCAGAACGACCGGGCGATGGTGGCCGCACTGCGGTCGTCGCCCCAGTAGTCCGGCGCGGTGGCCGCGGGCCGCAGCCCGCCCTGCGCGGCCGAAACGTATCCGCCATCGCCCAGCGCCACGTCGTCCCAGTCGATATCGTCCCACCGGTCGAAGGGCCCCGAGCCGGGCCGGTCCAGGCCGAAGACGATCCGGCCCGCGGGCTCCATGATGACGAAATGCGCCCGGTCCAGGCGGTCCTGCACGAAGGGCAGCCCGAAATCGAAGCCGAAATAGGCGATGTCGCGGCCGATGGTGCCCGTGAAGGCCGGCAGGTGCCGCTCGGCGCCCTCGGGCGTCCAGCGACTGTCCTCGGCGATATCGATGGCCAGGATCGGCGCATCGAGCATCCGCACCACCGCGCCCTTGATCACCACGACGAGCGTTTCGCCACCGCTGCGGGCCGGCGACGGGTTGCGTCCCAACGGCTTGCGCCATCCCGCGATGCCGCCGATGTCGTCGGCCTCGGTGTCGTCCCAGGCCGCGCCGCGGTTCCAGAAGCGGGGCATCGTCGTCCCCCGCAGGTCGACCGGGAAGCCGCGCCAGCGCAGTTCGTCGTTCATCGCGTGGTTGGCGCCCGCCATCAGCGCCTCGACGAAGCCGCGATCCTCTTCGAAGAACGCGATGCGGTCGTCGGGCATCGAGTCGATGTCGGGCAAAAGCGCCCTGGGATTCGCCTTTACCATCAGGTCGGCCAAATGCACCGGCAGGCGCGGAACGCGGGCGACGGGACCGCCCCGATCGGTCTCGGCCGCGCTGCGACCCGTGACCAGGTGATCCACCTTCAGCCGCGGCAGGGCGCGCAGGCTCCCGGTCAGGGCGGTGTGCAGGGCCCGGCTGCGGAACCGTCCAACGGGCACGGCGGGCGCGCGCATATCCGTGCGGGGCGTGGGGCCCGCGCGCCACAGATTGCCGGGGCGGATCACGGTTTCCATCTGCAAGTTGAAGTTGCGGTCCGCGATATCCCGCTCCATCGCCTCGATGCGCGATCCGTCCAGGGGCTTGGAACCCTGCGACGGTGTCCGGTCGCCCGGGATCGGCGGCAGCGGGACCGTGGCCGCACCGTCAGCGCCCCGCCCGGCCACCCGGGCCGACAGGCGGCGCAGGTCGCGCGAGGCGAACGAAGGCGGCGCGCCCGCGGCATCGAGACGGTCTGCCACGGTGGAGTCGTCCTGGCGGCGCCGGGCGAAGGGTTGCATGGGTTCGGCCAACACCGTGGCGAGATCGGGGGCGAGCTTGTCGAACCGCCGGGTGATGCGCGAAACCAGCGTCTCGGCCACCTGCAGACGCTTCAGGTCGCGGTTGGCGGCCTCGATTTCGCGGTGCTGTTCCCAGGCGCGGGCGACCAAGCGCTCCTGCTCGCCCGACACCAGGTCGGCCCCGAGCCGCGCGGCCAGGCGGAAACGGGGATCGAGGTTCAACTGGGAAAACCAGTCGGGGCCGGTGGGCCGGACCTTGGCATCCCCGGCATGGTGCAGCCCGCGGGCGGGAAAGGTCACGAGGGGATCGTTCCCGTCGCCACCTTCCGGGTTGTCGTCCTCTTCCTTGTCGTCCCCGTCGGGGTCCTCGCGGTCCCGGATCTCGTCGATCGCGGCGTTCAGGACCCGCGCCATGCGGCGTTGCAGGCGATGCGAGGCGGGATTGCCGGGCGGGACGATCCCGGCGGCGCGAAGCGCGGTGCGCACCTCCCCCGTGCCTTCGTCGGGCAGCTCGATCGGCCCGATGTCGACCAGCCTGAAGCCGGGGCCGACGGCAAGCGCGGCGGCATCCTCGAGCGTCAGGCCCTTGAGACGGCGCAGCGCGCTTTCCAGGTCCGCGCCCGCCTCGGTCCGGAAACGGGCCTGCCAGTAGATGGGCAACTCGACCGGCGTGTCGCTGTCGTCCCAGGCATCGGCAAGGCCCGCCATGGCCACCTCGTCCTCGCCGCGGCCCAGCCCGGCGAGGCGACCGGCCTCGTAGGCGGGCACGAGTGCGAGGGTATAATGGGTCAGCGCGTCCATCCGGCGGGGGCAGAGCATGCGGGCGAAGCCGGCCTGCGGGTCGGCCTCCAGCATCGCCAGGGCGCCGGCCCGGTCCACATCCGCGTTCACCTGCACATGGGCGAACGCCCAGCTGTCGGCCAGCGCGGGCAGGCTGGCGCCCGGGTTGCCGACCAGGATACGGCGCAGCGGCGCCGACCCCTGGCCCAGCGCGGTGAACTCGTCGTCCCGCAGCGCCACGGCCACCAGCCAGGGGCGCGCCCTCCGACCCCGTTCCGGCGAAAAGCGCCATGGCAGGTCGGGCGCGCGGAATTCGACGAACGGCATCAGGTCTGGCGAAAAGTCGAACCGGCCGGGCGCCGGTTCGGAGCGCGCGATCTCGCCCGGAGCGATGCCCACCACGTCGCCAATCCCCCGGAACCTGGCGGATTTCGCGATGGCCAGGCCCTGCGCCGAGACGCTCCCGTCGGTATCGCCCTCGATGGTGATCTCGAACGCCGAGGTTGCGCGGCCGTCGGGGCCGGTGGTCGTTCCGACCATGGCGCCCAGGGCCAGGTTCGGCAGAAGGTGGAAATGCGACGGCATGTTACGTCCCCCTCACAGCGCGCCGAAATAGCCGGGCACGACGGCGTTCACCGACCGCTGGGCGGCCACCTTGCCGCGGCCGATCTTTGACAGGACGGTGCCGGCGGTCGCGACCGTGGCGTCGGCCACCTTGCCTTCGAGCGCGAAGCCGGTGGCACGGGTGCCCACGGCGTCGATGGCGGGGGTCGCGTGGGCCAAACCCTCGGCGGGCCGCACCCGGCCGCCCTCGAAGGTCCGCACGAAGCGGCCGAACGTGCCCTTTAGGAAAGGATCGAGTTGTAGACGCTTGTCGTCTTCTTCCTCGTCCACCCCGATGCGGATGATCTCGTAGCCGTAGGTCTCTTGGACGCTCAGCCCCGTTGCCGCGATCCCCTCGGTGGCGAAGGCGACCCCGGACGTATGGGTCTCGTAGGAGGGCTGGCGCAGACGCTCGGCCTGGGTCAGGCCGAAGAAATGGCCGCGAACGAAATCGTCCTCCACATCGGCGAGATCCGTGACCGGCCCCGCGGACGAGCTCACCGCGATGGACAACCGCGTGGCGCCGACGATCTCGGCCTCGCCCAGAGTCTGAAGCCGCACCCCGAGCGGCACCGCCACCTGGCGCAAGGTCAGCCGGCCCGAGGGATCGAACAGCGCCTCGTCCCCTTCGATGGCGCGGAAGGTGACGGGCGAGCTGCCGCCCTGCCCCGCCTCGAGAGCCGTCGGCGCCTCGAGCGCGGCGCGCAGGGCATCGACCGCGCTGGCCGTCACGTTGGGTGCGGATTGCGGTGCACCGAAGGTGTGGGTGGCCGCGAAGCGCACATTGATCCGGCAGACCCGCACCCAGACTTCGCCCGCGATATGGAACGGGTTCGGTCCCGACAGGGTCAGCGAGAAATACAGCGCCGCCTTCACCTTGCCGTTCACCATCAGGGACAGGCCGCCCTCGAGCTCGGTCAGGAAGGAGAACGGATTGAAATAGATCAGCGCGTCGAAACGGATGAACCCCTCGGCCGTGACGCGACCCAGCACCGGAAATTTGGGCCCCTGCACGAACAGGTCCGCGCGGGTGCCGAACTGCACCGAGTTCAGCGTCTGGGCGAAATAGCTGCCCAGGGTCAGCCGCACCGGGCTGCCGGGATTTCCGAACCCCGCGCCGAGCCGCGCGAGGTTCGGCAGGTTGTCGGGCTTGGGATAAAGCGGGTGCAACCCGCCGAGGCTGGCGATCTGCTCGATCCCCGGCCCCCAGCCCGACCTGACGGCTGCGTCACCGGTTATGGTGAATATCAGCAGACGTGACCCGGTCAGCGTGGCGTCGAAATCGACCCGGCCCTCGGCGAAATCGATCTCGCCGAAGAAGCTGAGCGAGAAGACGACGAGCGCGGCGTCCTCGACCGGCAGCGCCATCTTGACGGCCCCCACCAGAACGATGCGCACCTCGCTTCCCACTTCGATGATGACGCCCGCGATCAGGTGAACGAGGGGCGGTGTCCCCCAGGAAATCCGCACGACCGGGCCGATGAAATGCTGGCCCGTCCGGGCGGGCATGATGAAGGCCATGTCATCGAGGATCTGGACCGCATCGCCGATGGGGTCGTCGGGGAAGAACATGTCGTCGAGCCGCCCGGCGTAGAGAACGTCCCGCATGGCGTCGGTGTCGATGGTGCGATTGATCCCGATCATCCCGCCGCAGCCTGTCAGCGAGAAGCCGGCCGCCAGGGGGACCGAGAACTCGATGAACAGCATCGCGGCGAAGGAGAACCCGTCTTCCCCGCCCGGCAGCACCGTGTCGAGAATGCCATAGGCCGACAGTCCGAAAAGATCCTCGACCTCCAGCGCGAAGGCACCGCGATAGCCGGTCTCGGTCCGCGCCAAGAACCCGCCGCCGGTCACCGGGCCGGCCGCCACCCCCGCGCCGTAGCCTTCGGGCGGCTTGAACCGCGGGTCGATCTGGACAGGTCCCAGGTTGCCGGTCGTCCCTTCGGCCATGGGGCTCAGGTCGCTGACCACCCCGATCTCCTCGAAGGCCAGTGCGATGGGACCGATCGAGAAACTGCCGGTCACGGCGGCGCCCAACTGGAACGCGCCTTGCTGCGCATCGACCGAGGCCGCGCCCAGCAGCGTCAGGCTTTGCACGTGGATCGGGCCGAGCGAGCGATCGATGGGAATCTGCACCTCCAGCCCGACGCCACCGCTGAAGACCCAGCCGTCGCGCGCGGACCACAGCGCCGACAGGCCGCCGAATACCTCGACCTCGACATCGCCGAGGACAGAGGCCAGCAGCCCGTCCGTCTCGGGCCCCGCCTGGACCCGAAGCGCGATGGCATCCTCGAGATCCACCAGCACGCGGATGTCCGTCGGCGCGGTATCGACGGTCACCGCTGCGGCGAAACGGTTGATGCGCAGGTGGGTGGTGTCCTCACCGCCCACGATGTACCAGCCGCCGCCCTCGGCGCTGCGATCGCCGCCGAAACTGAGCGTGACCGAGGCCGCGGCGGCGCTGGCGTCCGGCCCGGTAAGGATTTCGGGCCCGTCGGGATACAGCGCCAGCGCCACCCCGCCCGCGAATTCCCCCTGCCCCGACAGGCGCAGGTCGATATCCCGCGCGATCTCGTGATCGAGCACGAAGTTCCCCGCGAGCCGGGGGAGCAGCGCCAAGCCCGACGTGCCGGTCTGCCCGGGCCGGGACACGCCCGTGAGCACCAGCTCGGCCAGGCCGTCCATGGGAAACGGCAGCGCCGGGTCGTTTGACGTCTCGCCGGCCTTCGGCGGACGCGGCAGGATCCGGGCCGTCAGCCCGACGGGCGAGCTGGGCGACCGGTCGCCCAGCGCGGCCCGCGTGGTGCGGGTCGCAACGGTGATCCGGGGACGCAGCCCGAGCCCCCAGAGCAGCCGACCGAGCACGATCAGCATGCCCGAGCTGTCGAAATCGCTGCCGCCCCAATTCCATGTCGCGGCGATCTGCCCGGGCGGATCGCGGACCAGCGCGGCCGCCGCCGCCCAGTCGAAGACCCGCCGTGGCGGCTGTCCCGCGCCGCGCGGCACCTTGTCGATTGCGCCACCCAGTTCAAGAAACGCCCCGGCCGCCGGATAGAAGGTATCCAGCCACTCGATCAGCAGATAGCCGGGCAGTTCGCGGCCGATCCGCTCCCACGTTGCGCTCTGTCCCAGCTCTCCGGGCAACTGGTCGCGCAGATCGGCCGACGCCGCGCCCAGGGCGGACAATGTCTCGAACAGGACCGAAGCGACCTGCAGCGCGTCTTCCAGGCCGTCCGGAACGTCCTCTTGACCGGTGGCATCGGCGTTGGCCTCGGCCGTCTCGACGAGACTGCCCAACGAGACCGCCAGGGGCATGATGTCGTTGAAGACCGTCGCGTGCATCTCGGTCAGGGCGACCTCGATGCCCAGGTCGGACAACAGGGCCTCCATCGCGGGCATGCTTTCAAGCGCGTCGAGAAGCGGGACGAAGATCTCGGCGACCGTTTCGATGGCAGAGGCGGCAGCGCTCGTCATAGGTACCCTGCGGGAGGAGATTTCGACATCACCTTCATGCCGATCGTGAAATTCGGCATCTCGTCGATGGCCTCCTGGCTCAGGCCCAGGATGTTCTTCATCGCCTTGCGCAAGACCTTTGCCTGGCTCGCATTGGCGCCGAGCTCGGCCAGCTCTTGGGCCGAAATGACCCCCTGATCGATCAGCGCCTGCGGGGTCATGTCGGCCAGATCCAGCCGCGAGAAGGTCGCCCCATCGGGCAGGTTGTCGAGGATATGGTTGTTGATGACGTGGTGCCACGTGGTGAGGGTCTCCACCCCCTCCCCGGCTGTCTGCTTCAGCCCCCGCACGGCGGCGGTCAACTCGGCGCCCTTGCGCGCCATCGCTTCTTTCAGCACCGCCTTGACCAGCGGCTCCAGGTCTTGCCACGGCATGTCGCTCGTGCCGGCAAAGGAGATGTTGTAATGGGTGGCCAGCGCCGAGACTTCGCCGATGATATCGTCGCTTTTCAGGATGAAATGATCGTAGTCGAAGACGAAATCGTAGAATTTCGAGACGCCGACCGTCACCGCGCCAGGCGATCCTGCGATTCCGTCGGCGCCCTGGCCCGCGAGCTTCCAGTTCTGCGCGCCCAGCCGTCGCATATCGCTGAAAAGCTGCTTGGTGCTGGCGGCCCGCGCCCAGTTCGCCGCCATCGACCTGGGGTCCTTCAGCGCCTTCGACTGGGTGATACGCCCGACCGCCTTCCCGCCTTCCTGGATGTACTCGACGATGTCCGGGCCCAGCCGTCCGTCGGACAGCTTGACGCCGAGGCGCAGCACGGCGTTCGGCGCGTCTTTCAGCCGGACGCAGAGAATACGCATCTCGGCCCGCACGCCCCATTCGTACCCCGAGCGGGTGAAGAAGATGCCTGCGAACGAGGCGAAGTTCTCGACATTGAAAAGCGCGTTGTAGATCGCGGTGCCGTTGCCCCCCGCGATCTCGTCCGCCTCGCGTCGCGCGATGGCGACCATGGCGCCGCAGCCGCGGACCACGTCGGTGATCGAGATCCACTGGAACGGCATCCCGTCGGCAAGCTGCGCCTGCGCCTTGCCGTAAAGCGCGCGCATGTGGTCGGGGCCGAGATTGGCCATGTTGCCGCCGGCAAGATTGTCGAGAAGCCGCTTCACCTCGCCCGGTGCATTCGGCAGGAATCCAAGGCTTTCGGGCAGCCTTTCGGCGAGATTGGCGAGTGACATACCGCTCAGCGCGGCGGCCGCGTCATCCCACAGGGCCGGCACGCCCACATGGTTGAAGACGATCCGCACCATGGTCGGAAATTTCGCGCCGAGCTGAAGCATGTCGATCCGGCGAAGCTCGTCTATATCGTCCCAGAACCGTTGCTCGCTGGCCAGTTGCAACACCTTCTTGAAGCCGAGGTAGAAGCCGGGATTCTGGCGGACCACTTCCGTGAAGCGCAGCGGATCCCAGCTCATGCGGCCCCCTCCAGCCACAGGCCCCTGGACATCCATTTCCGGTATTCGAACTCCATCATCGGATCGAGGAAGGCCTTGCCCGACCCGTTCATGAAGTTCTTCGCCGTCACCGCGGCGCCGGCGAGATTGGTCGAGAAGCTTCCCGCCGCGGCGCGGAAGACGACCACGGCCTGCGCGGCGAAATCCGCGGCGTCGTCGCCCGTCCGCGAGGCCTGAAGAAGCGTCGAGGTCTGATCCGCGATGCCCCCGCCCACGGGCGGGATCCAGACCCGGCTCGCCACGCTGACGCCGCGCCGCATCTGCGCCGCCAGCGATCCCGAGATCGGCAGACCGATCGCGACCGCCATCAGGTAGAGATCGAAGGTCGTGACGGGGCGGTTCCACTTGTCCCGGCCAGTGGCATAGGCATTGGCGAACTCGACCACGTCGATGGCCAGCCCCACGGGTGTCAGCCCGATGGCCACGTCCAGGGGAATGATCATCAGGTCGGCCGCCGTGAAGGACGCCTCGACCGGGAAGTCCTCCATGGGCTCCATGACATGGTAGGGCGCGGCGATGTCCGTTTCGGCGACGGTCCGGATCGGCGCCAGATCATCGGCAAACCGGATCTCCGAGCTCTGCCATTGCGTGTTGCCGATACCCGTCGCCTTGAGGAAGACGACCGGGGTGATGACCGGCAAGGCCTGTGGCCACGTCTGGAACACGTCCGACAGGGCCGCGGTCTTGATGGCCCGGAAATCCGAGTACCGGTTGGTCAGGGACCCGGTCGTTTCGGTGATCTTCAGCGTGACGCCCTGGTCGGTCATCAGCACGCGGATCGCGGCCAGCAGGCTCCAGGTCGAGACCGGCTCCGGGTCGGCCTCGATGAAATCGACCTCGATCCGGTAGCCGGCGCTGCCCGATTTCGGGTCAGTCAGCTTCAGCTCGATCTCGATGGTGGGCGTCGCATCGATATGCGCCGCGTCCGCGGCGTCCTGCGCTGCGGAAAGATCGGGCACATCGAGAAAATGGGTGATCTTGTGGCCGTCCGGCAGCGCCTCGATCACCACCATGGGCTGGTTCATGTAGCCGACCGGGTTTTCCACCTGCGGCCCGGCGAGCGAGATCGGCTGGAACAGCCTCGTCAGATCGATCCGGGCGCCTTGCTGTGGAATGCCGTAGTCCTGCTTGCGGAACACGTTGACCTGGCAGGGTGGCGTGCCGATTTCGGTGACCTGGACTCCGGGGCACGCCACGATGATCAACTGGGCGGGCGTATCGGCTTCGGCCGGGATGTATTCCCAGGTCACCATCTCCTCGAAGGGCCGCGGCGCGGCGGTGATCTGGTCGAAGACCTCGGTCGATGGCTCGCTGATCTGGGCGCCGGTCAGGCTTACGATGGGGAAATAGGGCTCGCCCAGATCGGCCCCGGCCTCGTCGAAATGGCGCAGCTCGACCGAGAAGTCGCCGGTCGCCACCGCGATCAGCGGCTCGAACTCCCATTCGATGGGCTCGGCGTAAAGGCTGTCCAGGCGCGGCGGCAATGCGGGTGGGCGCAGGACCCGGGCCTCGACGAACAGGGCCAGCGTCTCGATCCAGGTCAGGTCGGCCGCGCCCACGTCGAAGCCGTCCGGCAGAACGCCGCCGGGGGGCTCGTCGCCTGCGAGCCATTGCTTGATCACCTTCAGGAACACGCGCGCCCGCCGCCGCGAGCGCAGCTTGCGTCCCGTCGCGGTCAGCATGCTGTCGCGCACGCCGGCCTGGCCCGATATCTGATCGGCCAGAAAGGTCCGAACCGTCTGGGTATCGACGTCGGGTCCCGGATTGCCCGACTCCCCGATCTTCTGCAGGCGCACGACGTCGCGGATCGAGCCGTAGGAATCGGGAAACCACTGGAGCGGGTCGAACAGCCACAAAAGACCGCCGACATCGTCCAGGGCGCCCGCGGCCCAGCGGGCCTCGAGCAGGTCGAGCGCGACCGCCGTGAAAGCCGCGACCGGGCCATCCGTCAGGGCCTGCGCGATGCTGTCATCCGCCACGGTGCCGGGGACGAACAGGCGCAGTGTCGCGGCGGCATTGGGCTCGGGCGGGCCGCCCAGGAACTGCCACCCGGCCGATGTCTCGCCGCCTGCGGGCTCCGGCAGGGTCAAGGCATGCACGAGGCCAAGCTGGCTCACGTAGGGAAAGACCTTGACGAGCACGACGAAGCCCGACCCGTCGACCGCCCAGTCGATGGTCTGGAATCCGAACTCGTCGAAACCGACGGAGGCCGTCTGGCTGTGGTCGAGCGGCACCTCGATCGTGGCGGCCACATCGCTGACCGGGGCGCGCGCCATGAGATACGTGGACGGCTGCCAGCCACACAGCGTCAGGGCCCGCCAGACCGGGCCAAGCGCGACCATGACAGTTTCAAGTGCGCTGACCGAGATGTTCGAGCCGTTCGTCGAAAGGTCGTCATCCGGCTCCAGCGCTGTGCCGCTGAAGATGGCGGATATCCCGGGCGATCCGAACAGGCCCGCCGCATCGACCTGATCTGTCATCGGCCGGGTCCCGTTGAGGTTGACGCTAGGGTAACTCTAGCCGGGCAATTCGGATCTGGGAAGTTATTGATTTCGCTTTTCGACCCGGCGGCAGGCCGCCCCTGCGCCCCCCGCTGCATGGCGCGGCGAACGTCGGACGGCCCGGCGACCGCCCCGGCATGGATCCGACAGGCACGGCCTCTGGATGGACGCGGACCACCGCGACTCCGGGCACGCCGAACGGCTGTGCGAGGCCCCGGGCTGGCGTTCGGAGGCCGGCTGATCGGATCACGCCCCTGCCCTGCCTCGACCGGAACCGGAGTCTCGCGGGGGGTCAGAAAGGGGGTTGAAGATTCCTTACAATAATAGTCAGAAAAGACTCGACCGGCTCCCGCAAGGACCGGCCGCTCAACAGACCACAGGTGATCCCATGTCCCGACCGCTTCTTTTCCTCGCCATCATCGCGTTGGCCCCTGCACACGCCCTGGCGCAACAGGCGGATCCGGCGGCGCCTCTGTCGCTCACGCTGGACGGGACCGACCAGGTCGAGGCCAGCTGCCGCCTGACCTTCGTGGCGCGCAACCCTTCGGACGCGGACGTCGCATCGCTGGTGGTCGAAACTGTGGCCTTCGACCTCGAGGGCGGCGTGTCGCGGATCTCGCTGTTCGATTTCGGCGCGCTTCCCGGCGGCGTGCCGCGCGTGCGCCAGTTCGACCTGCCCGACACCGACTGCGACGCCGTGGGCAGCATTCTCATCAACGGTGTGCAGTCCTGCGAGGGCGGCGCGGCCTGCGACGGCCCGATCGCCACCCAAAGCCGCGCCGCGCAGGATCTGCTGGGATGAGCGGGACGGTGAACGACATGCTCTCGCGCCTCGCCGGGCTCTTCGCGCTGGGCGGACCGGTGGTCCTGTTGCTGGTGGGGCTGTCCGTGATCGCGCTCGCCGTGGTGGTCTACAAGCTTTGGCAGCACGCCACGGCGCGGGTGGGCCGCCACGTCCGGCTGCGCGCGGCGCTCGCGGCCCACGACCGCGGCGACGGGGCCACGGCGCAGGATCTTTGCGCGACGTCGCGCTCGCATCTTGCCCCGCTGGCCATCGCGGCGATGGCCGCGCCCGGGGACGCCGCCTTGCTTGCCCGGCTTGAAAAAGAGGCCGAAAGCAACCTGGCGCGGCTGGAGGGCGGGTTCCGCGTTCTCGACAGCATCGCGCAGGTGGCACCCCTTCTGGGGCTGTTCGGGACGGTGTTGGGCATGATCGACGCGTTCCGCGCGCTGCAGGACGCCGGGTCCGCGGTCGACCCGTCGCTCCTGGCGGGCGGCATCTGGGTGGCGCTGCTGACCACAGCCGCCGGGCTGGCGGTGGCGATGCCGACCTCGCTGGCGCTGGCCTGGCTGGAAAGCCGGACCGCGCGCGAACGCGACTTCGCCGAGCTGGTGTTGGCCCGGATCGGTCGGGCCGTGGCACCGGCACGCCAGGATGCACACTCCGGGCTCGTCGCCGCCAATGCCTAGGGCCGGTGTCCGCCGCCGCGCCCTGTCGCTCACGCCGCTCGTGGACGTGATCTTTCTGTTGCTGCTGTTCTTCATGCTGAGCTCGACCTTCTCGCGCTTCGGCGAGATCCCGTTGACCGCCGCCGGTGGCGCCGCGGGCGGCGAGGTGGTGACCGGAGCCCGGTTCCTGCGGGTCGGGCCCGGGACGATCAGCCTGGCGGGACGTGATATCGCGGAAGACGAGCTTGCCGCCGCACTTTCAGGGGAACGGGTGCTGATGACACTGGCCACCGGTGTCACGGCGCAGCGCCTCGTCGATATCCTGTCGGCCCTTCGCGCCGCGCCGGGCATTTCCCTGATGGTGGTTCGGTGAAGCGGCCCGTCCCCCGCCGCAAGCCCGAGCCCACGATCGCGCTGATCAACGTGGTGTTCCTGATGCTGATCTTCTTCTTGGTGGCCGGCACCGTCGCGCCGCCGCTGGACAGGGATCTGTCACTGGTCCGGGCCAGCGAGTTGGAGGGACGCGAGCCACCCGATGCGCTGGTCCTGTCGGCGGGCGGCGCCCTTTCGTTTCGTGGCGCGTCGGTGACGCCCCGGGACTGGTGGACCGACGCCGAAAGACCGGCCACGGTGCGGATCGTGCCGGACCACGACGCTCCGGCCGAGCGGTTGATGGAGGTGGCGTTGCAGCTTCGCGCCGCCGGGGCGGAGCGCGTCCTTGCAGTGGCCGAGCGGGGTCTGGAGTGATGCGCGCGGCCATCCCGGGATCGACGCTGGTTGCGGGCCTTGCGCTGGCCGCTTCGCTGGGCGCGCACCTTTCGGGCCTGTGGCTCCGGCCGCCCGAGTCCGTGGCGCGGATCGAAGGGGGTGGCGGGGCCGAACTGGCGGCGCAGGGCATGGCGTTGGCCAACCTTGCCGCGGGCACGGACCAGCCCGTCACCGCGAAGCGGGCCGAACGCCCGGCCCCCACCGCGGCGGTGACGCCGGTGCCCGCCGAGACCACGCCCCGCGCGGCGCCCGTGCCCGGCGCGACCGAAGCGATCGCACCGGACGGGGTGTCGCCCGCCACGGCGCAGGGCGGCACCGCCCCCGTTCCTACCCGGGCGCCGCAACCCTCGATCGCCCCGCCACCGGTCGCGGACCCCGTCGCCAGCGCCCCGACCGTCGCCCTGTCATCAACCGCAGTACCGCAAGCGCCCGGATCGGCGCCCATCGCCGCCGCCCGGCCAGGCGAGGCAGCATCGGCGCCGGCCGCACGGGCGGCCACGGCGCCGGTCCCGGCGCAACCGGATGCGGCCGACGCGGCCGTGGCAACGGACCCCGGGCCGACCAGGGCCGTGACTCCCGAGCAGACCGTCGAAGCGCTGCCCGAGGACGACAACGTGCGCATCTCGCCGCGCCCGCCGGGTCGCAGCGCCGAGATCGAGGCACGCGCCGCCGAGATCGAAGCCACCCGCCGACGCCAGGCCACCGCAGAAGCCGAACGGCGCGCGGAGGCGCGCCAGTCTCAGACCGCGCCGTCGCGCGGGAATGCCCAGGCCAACGCCCGCCGCGGCGCGGCCTCCGACAGCGACGGGCGGGCCGCAAGCTCGGGCAGTGGGCGGCAGCAGGCGGCGGGCAACGCGGCGGCGTCGAACTATCCCGGGCAGGTCTTCCAAAGGATCGCGCGGCAACGCCTGCCGCGCGGCATCCCGCGCGGCGTGGCGCGGGTCACGTTCTCGATCGCGCCGGGGGGCGCGCTGTCCGGCGCGCGGCTCAGCGGGTCGTCGGGTGACGCGCGGCTTGACGCTGCGGCAATGAACATCGTGCGCAGGGCCGCGCCCTTCCCCGCGCCGCCGCCGGGGGCGCAGCGCAACTTCACGATCCCGATCCGCGCTCGCTAAGCCCCCGCCAAACCTGCGAAAATAATACCTGACAAAAATAGTTTGACTCTCGGAAGCTGGCAGCGGATGAGTGAACCCAACCACTCACGAGGGACAAAAATGAAATATCTCAACCTGACCGCGCTGGCGCTGCTGACCACCGCCATCCCCGCCTGGGCGCAGGACGCCACGCCGTTCGAGCTTGGCACCCTGGTGCTCGAAGCCGAGAGCGACGAGACGCTGGCACAAAGCGGCTACGTCGCGCAGTCCGGCCGGCAGGCCACCAAGCTCGACACCCCGATCTCGGAAATTCCGCAGGCCATCGGCGTGGTCACGCAGGACCAGATCGAGGACCAGAAGCCGCGCCAGCTGCTCGAGGCGCTGGACTATTCGGCGGGCACGACCACCACCACCTTCGGTTTCGACAGCCGGTATGACGCGTTCTACCTGCGGGGCTTCTCGGCCTTCAACAACGGCTTCTTCCGCGACGGGCTGCGGCAGGTGAACGGGCCGTCGGCGTGGTATCGCAACGATGCCTACACGATCGAGGGCATCGCGATCCTGAAGGGTCCGTCGTCGTCGCTCTACGGCGTGTCCGGCCCGGGCGGGCTGGTCAATGTCGTGTCGAAGCGCCCCAAGCTCGACCCGTTCAACGAGATCCGCCTGACCACCGGCACCGACGACCGGGCCGAGCTGGCCTTCGACCTGACCGGCCCCGCGACCGAAGACGGGCGGGTGCTCTACCGCTTCACCGGGCTGGTCCGCGATGCCAACACGCCGCTGCCGGGCTACAAGGACGACGCCCTGGTCCTGGCGCCGTCGCTGACCTTCGACCTGACCGACCGCACCCGTCTGACGCTGCTGACCGAGTATGCCGACACCACCACCGGCGCGACCGCAACGTACCTGAACACCGGCACCGGCGTCGCCTCGGACATCTTCGGCGGCGACCCGGACTACAACACCTTCGACAACGAGCAATTCCGCGTCGGATACGAGCTGTCGCACGAGATGGACAACGGCGCGACGCTGCGCCAGAAGGTGCGCGCCTCGCGCGTCGACAGCGAACTGCGCTTCGGCTCGCGCTACGACGCGGGCGGTGGCGTGCTTGGCACGGGATACGGCAAGTATCTCGAGGACCAGACCAACCTGAACATCGACAACACTCTGGAGCTTGCCTTCCAGACGGGCGGGCTGTCGCATGACCTGGTGATCGGGCTGGACTATACCGAGGCCGAGTACGAGACCTTCTATGCCGGCTTCCAAGTGGCGCCCATCGCCACGGTCGAGGCGGGGCCCTCGCCCTTCTCGGGCGGTCAGGAGGTCGACCAGACCGGGCTTTATATCCACGACCAGATCTCGAACGGGCCGCTGAACGTTTTCCTCAGCGGCCGCTACGACTGGGCCGACACGACGACCTACGACGCCAGCGGCCCCGGCCAGGAAACGTCGGACGAGGAGTTCACCGGCCGCATCGGCGTGTCCTACGCCTTCGCCAACGGCCTGACGCCCTTCGCCAACCTTTCGACGGCCTTCGTGCCCAACACCGGCCTCGTCTATGCCGACCCGACCGACCCCAACAGCTCGCGTCCCGCCGATCCGACCCGCGCCTTCCAGAAGGAGCTGGGGCTGAAATACCAGATCCCCGGCACCGAAAGCCTGATCACGGCCTCGGTCTTCGATATCGAGCAGGAGGACGGCACGGTGTTCCAGCTGGTCGATCCGGCGACATTCGGGGGTCTGAACCAGGTGCAGGTGCCCTATGACCTGCGCTCGCGCGGGGCCGAGCTCGAGGCGCAGCTGAACTTCGACAACGGCCTGCGGATGATCGGGTCGTACACCTATCTCGATGTCGAGATCGAGGCGGGGTCGAACGGCACCGTGGGCAACCAGCTGTCGGCCACGCCCAAGCACCAGGCGGCGCTTTGGGCCTTCTACGAGCCGACCGAGGGCGCGTTCGAAGGCTTCGGGTTCGGCGGCGGCCTGCGCTACGTGGGCGAAAGCTTCGGCGACGACCAGAACACGTTCGAGAACGACGACGTCCTGTTCGCCGACCTGGCGCTCAGCTACGACTTCGGGACCCTCGGCTATGACGGTGTCACCGCGCAGGCCAACATCCGCAACGTCTTCGACGAGGACGGCCAGACCTGCAGCGCCGGCTACTGCTACCGCTACGAGGGCCGCACGGCCACCGCGTCGCTGCAGTACCGGTTCTGATCGTGGGGGGCGGACGCCTGGGCATCGTCGCGGGTCTCGGCGGTGTCTACGTGGCGCAAAGCGTGCTGGGCGGGCTGACCTGGAGCGGCCTGCCCGGCGTGCTGCGCGCCCGCGACCTGCCGCTGGACCGGATCGGGCTCGTGTCGCTGATCGTGCTGCCCTGGGCGCTGAAATTCCTGTGGGCGCCCGTGATCGAGCGGCTGCGCCTGCCGGCGGACGGGCGCGACCGCTCGGCCGAGCTCGTAGCGCTGGGGATCGCCGTGGTGATCGCCGCGCTGGCCGTGGTCGGGCTCATCGGCCCGGTGCCGGTGATCGCGGTCCTGGGGGTGCTGTTCGTGGCCGCGACCGCGACGGCCACGGTCGACATCTCGGTCGACGGCTACGCCGTGGGCGCGCTGGCCGGCACGCGATACGGCTGGGGCAACGCGGCGCAGGTGGGCGGCGCGTATGTCGGCTCGGCCATCGGTGGCGGGCTGTTCCTGGTCGTGGTCGACCGGGCCGGCTGGGCCGCGGGCACCTGGACCATGGCCGCGCTGATCGCCCTCATATGCCTGCCCTTCGTGGTGCTGGCCCGCGGTGCGGCGCAGCCCCGGGCGCGCAGCCACGTGCCAAGCCTGCGCGCCGCGCTGGCCCGGCCCGAGATCCGCGGCGGGCTGGTCATCGCCGCGCTTTATGTCGTCGGGCAGAAAACGGCGATGGGCCTGTTCGGGCCGTTCTTCATCGACGCGGGCTACAGCCTGGCGCAACTGGGCCTGCTGTCGGGGCTGGGCAGCCTGTCCCTCGGGCTGGGTGGCGCGCTGGCGGGCGGCGCCGTCGTGCGCCGGTTCGGCAGCCGCCGCAGCCTTGCGGGCGCGGTGATCGCGCAGGCGCTGCTGCTGGGGCTGGTCGCGATCGCCGCCGGGACCGACCTGCTGTCGCCCGCGGCCGTCGCGCCAGTGGCCATGGTGGCCAGCGGCGCGGTCATGGCGATGGGGTTCGTCGCGCTCTACGCGCAATTCATGGCCTGGTCCGACCCGCGCCAGGGCGGCGTCGATTTCACGTTGTTCCAGTGCATGGACGCGGCGGTCAGCATGGTGGCGGGCCTCGCCGCCGGTGTCCTTGCCGAGCGGTTCGGCTACGCCGCCTTCTTCACGCTGTGCTGCGCCATCGCCCTCGCCACCGTCCCGCTTTTGTGGCGGGCGACCCTGTCGCAGCCCGAGACCCGCGAGGTGACGCCGTGACAGATCCCGCCTTTCCAAGCGAGGCCAGCGCCGATCTGCCCGGCGTGGCCTTCGGCCCCATGCGCCAGGTTCTGCTGCACCAGGTCAGCGAGCATGGGCTGACCCTGCGCGAGGATGCGCCCGGACGCCTGACGGTCGAGACCTCGCATGGCCTGATCGGCCTGCGCGCGGGCGACCATCGCGCGGTGGCCGGCCACGTGGCCGCCCGGGACAGTCGCGACCTGTTCGTGATGAAAAGCGCGGTGGTCGAGCAGTTGCGCACCGTGTTCCCCGACGCGGCCGAGGCGATGCGCTGGTCGGACGTCGCCGGCGATCCGGTCGAGCCGCCGAATTTCCAGCGTACCCGCGTCCTGTCGGTCGCGCGACTGGGCCGCAGCTTCCTGCGGATGCGTCTGCAGGCCGTGGACCTGTCGGCCTATGACGATGCATCGATCCATTTCCGTTTCGTGCTGCCGCCGCCGGGTGTCGCGCCGGAATGGCCGACGGTGGCGCCCAATGGCTCCACCCGGTGGCCCGCGGGGCCGGCCGCCCCGCACAAGCCGGTCTACACCGTGCGCCACGCCGATGTCGCGACAGCCACCCTTGAGGTCGACATTTTCGAGCATGACGGCGGCCGCGCCACCGATTGGGCGCGGGGTATCATGGCCGGAACCGATGACCGGCGGATCGTCGGCATGGTGGGGCCGGGCGGCGGCGGCTTGGTCGACGCGCAGACCACCCTGATCGCCACCGATGAGACCGGGTTTCCGGCGGCCGCCCGCATCGTCGAGGGACTGCCGGAAGGCGCGCGGGCCGAGGTGATCCTCGAATCCGGACACGGTACCGCGTGCGACTACCCGTTCGCGGGGCGGGCCGGTGTCCACATTCGCTGGCTGGACCGCTCTCGGGGCGACAGCCTGCGCGATGCGGCCCTGGCGGCACTTTCCCGGCACCCCGATTCCGTCATCTGGTTCGCCGGGGAACGCGATGCCGCGCGGGATATTCGCGCCGCGGCGCGGGCCGCCGGCCTCGGGCCGAAGACGCTGCGGATCTCGGGGTTCTGGTCCAGCGCGGCAGGCGGCTGACGGCGCCTTTCGACGCCGCCGCCCACTGCGGGAGGACCCCGACGGTCGGACAGCCCTGTGCTGGACCCGCCCGCAAAACGGCGGCGCTCAGATATTGTCGGGCCGGAACCCCAGGGCCTTTTCCTGCTTGCGCGCGCGGCGGACCGTTTCGGCGCGGCGTCTTCGACCCCGGCGCTCGGCCCGGCGCTGTGCGATGCGGCGTGCCAACTCGGCCAGCGGCCCCGGCAGCCGGCCGGGCCAGCCCAGCGTCATCGCCTGCAGCACGCGCACGAACCCCGGAACGAAGTCGTTGAAAAGCGCGTCGTCCAGCGACACGTGCGCCACCGCGGTCCCCCGCAGCCCTTGCCGCCCGGTGCGCCCGATCAATTGCCGGTCGATCCGCGACGAGCTGTAGAACTCGGTCGCGATGACGTGCAGACCGCCCAGCGCCTCGACTTCCGGCGGCACCGGAATATCGGTCCCCCGTCCGGCCATGTTGGTGGCGACGGTGATCGTTCCGGGCGCACCCGCCCGCGCGACGATACCGGCCTCGTCCGCGTCCTGCCGCGCGTTCAGGACGGACGGATCGGCGCCCGCGAGGCGCAGCCGGGCGGCGATGTGCTCGGACGCGGCGACCGAACGGGTGCCGATCAGCACCGGCCGGCCGCGCCGCGCCACGGCCATCGCATCGCGCGCGACCGCGGCCCATCGCCTTGTGGCCGTGCCGTAAAGCCGCGTTCGCGCCGTGCGCCTGCGGATGCGCCGGTGCGTGGGAACCCGCAGAACCGTGCGGCCGTGGCTCAGCCGTAATTCCCGCGCGACCTCGGCCGCGGTGCCGGTCATGCCGGCGAACCAAAGATAGCGGGAGAAGAAGGTCTGGTAGGTGATCTGCGCCAGCGTTTCGCGGGTGGCGGAGCGTTCGATCCTTTCCTTCGCCTCGACCATCTGGTGCAGGCCGCTCTGCCATTGCCGGTCGGCCATGACCCGGCCCGTGAACTCGTCGACAAGGGCGATCTCACCGTCGTCGGTGAGGATGTAATCCTCGTCCCGGACATACAGGTGCAGCGCCGACAGCGCCTGTATCATCGCCTCGCGCCGCGCCGGTTCGGGAACCAGCGCCGGCGTCGGCGGCACCAGCCCGGCCAGCACGTCGGCCGCGGGATCGAGAAGCCGAACCGATCGCGCCTTGCGGTCCAGCCGGAAATGCACGTCCTCCTCCAGCGTGGCGGCCAGCGCCAGCATCACCTCGTCGGCGGCACGGGCCGCGTCCCCGCCCGGACGCTCGGCCGTGATGATCAGCGGCGTCTGCGCCTCGTCGATCAGGATGCTGTCGACCTCGTCGATCACGGCGAAGCCCAGCCCGCGCGTCACGATCCGCGCCGCGTCCCGCCCCCCGTCGCGGCCCAGCACCCGCCGGCCCAGCGTGGCCAGCGCCCCGCCGTCGCGGCCCATGGCCAGGCGGTCGCGCAGATAGTCGAAGGCAATGTCCGAGTTCGTGGAAAACACGATGTCCCGGGCGTAGATCCCGGGCCGGTCATGGTGGTCCGTCTCTTCGGTGATGACCCCGTGGCTCAGGCCCAGCGCTTCGATCACGGGGGCCAGCGTCGCGGCATCGCGCGCGGCCAGGTAGGGATTGACCGTGATGACATGCACCGGCACCCCGGTCAGCGCCACGACGAGGGCCGGGATCAGCGTCGTGATGGTCTTGCCCTCCCCGGTGGCCATTTCGACGATGCGCCCGCGGGCAAGCGCCAGCCCACCCGTCACCTGCACCGGGTGGTGACGCATCCCCAGGTGCCGGTAGGTCAATTCGCGGATGCCCGCCGCGGCGGTGCGCAGCGCGCGTCCCCGCAGCCCGTTGGCCAGCAACAGCGGCGCCTGGGCGCGGATCTCGGCCACCAGCGCAGCGTCCTCCAGGCGCGCCAGCCGTCGGCCGATCCGCAGGGTATCGCGCGTCTCGATCCACGCGACCGGTCCGGGCCGCCGGGCCGCGGGCCGCAAGTGGCCGAGCACGGTCATCACCAATTCGTCCGAGCGTTTCGGCGCGCGCGGCCGGCGCTCGGGCTCGAGCGTGTCGGCGCGCAGGTCGGTGACCCAGGGACGCATGGTGTCAGACATCGAACGCCCCGAGAAACAACGCGCGCATCGCCCGGCCCATGCGCATCCCGAGCGGCTTGGGGGCGAATTGAAGCCTCACATGGGCCCGCATCCCGTAGGCGGGCCGTTCGCCTTCGGGCAGCGCAAGGTCGAGCTGGAAAAGCTGCCGAACGCTGCGCACCGGGCCGTCGGTGTCCGGGCGCGTGGCGAAGGGGCCGCCGCCGTCCAGCGCCAGCACCGGCGAGGGCAGCACATCGCCACCGGCCGGAACCTCGCGCAGGACGCGGGCGGGCAGACCCCGCGCCGGCGCCGCGGCCAGGCGTAGCTGCACGTCACGCAACTCTTGCGACACCAGGGCGGCCAGGTCCTGGGGCACGGCCACGCGCACGGTGGGGTCGGCCGCGGGCAGGACATATCCGATCACCTCGCCGCGGGCGAAGAACCGCCCGGCGAGGTCGGTCTCGCCCGGCAGGTCGAACGTGCCCGCCAGCGGCGCCGACAGGGACAGCTCGGCCACCCGGCGTTCGGCCTCGTCCAGGGCACGTTCCGCCTCGCGTAGCCGGTCCCGGGCGCTGGCCGCCGCGGCGCGCCCGTCGGCGCGGGCCGCGGCATAGCGCGCCTCGGCGCCGTCCAGCCGGGCATGGCGGGTCGCGGCTTCGGCCAGAAGCGCGGGCGCGGCGATCTCCACCACCGGCGCGCCGGGACGCAAGGGCGTCCCGTGGCGCGCGTGCTGCGCCGCGATGCGCCCGGATTGCGGTGCGCGCAGGATCGCGTTCTCGGGCAGCCACACGACACCCTGCACGGTGGCGAAATGCGGCAGCGGCACCGCGAACAGCGCCAGCAGCACGGCCGCCCCCGCCCCGGCCGCGCCCAGCACGGCCCGCCGGCCCGCCCTCTGGATGCGGGGATCCGTGAGCCCCTTGTGCGCCGTCTTGACGACCGGCCAGACCAGCATCAGCGAGACCGACCAGATCGCCAGCAGCACGCCCACGGCCCGGTATGTCGTGGCCACGAACAGGGCGATCGTGAACGAGATGAAGATCCGGTAGACGAAGGCCGCCGGCGGATAGAGCGCGAACCAGAGCCGCTCCCACCCGGTGACCTGCATGCGGCTGCGCGGGCGTTCGCCCGTGCCCAGCAGGTACACCCGCGTGACTTCGCCCCACCACGCGTTGCCGCGCTTGCCCAGGTTTGGGATCTCGATCACGTCGCACAGCACGTGGTAGCCGTCGAACTTCAGCAGCGGGTTTCCGTTCACCGCAAGGGTGCTCAGACCCGAAATGACCATGGTGTTGAACAGGATCGTCCGCACCGTCCCCGGCTCGGCCCCGATCCACAGGAAGAAGGCCACCGACGCGATGACGAGCTCGACGATCACACCGGCCCCGGCCACGGCCGCGCGATCCCATTTGGACGGGAACGACAGGGCCGCCGACGCCTCGACATAGGGGATGGGGTAGAAGGCGATGAACATCAGCCCCATCTCGTGAACCTCGCCCCCCC
>Ga0208934_1000025_pt1 | contig 197361 bp, 170 predicted proteins | sample MalvirDeepMed_s2_FD_184243 | JGI IMG/M metagenome (GOLD analysis project Ga0208934, IMG submission 184243) | Marine viral communities from the Global Malaspina Expedition - Malaspina viral metaG DeepMed_s2 (SPAdes) (version 2) | ecosystem: Environmental > Aquatic > Marine > Oceanic | place... | reverse complement strand
GGGTGGGCCAGGCGACTTCGCCCTGCAGGGTGGAAGCCGGGACGGGCACTTCCTCGATGTCGAACAGGGGTTCCCCCGTGATTCGGTGGAACAGGTATACATAGCCCTGTTTGGTAACCTGGGCTACTGCGGGGACGGGGGTTCCGTCCCGCATGACGGTCAGCAGGTTCGGCGGGGCGGGCGGGTCGCGGTCCCAGATGTCGTGATGCGTAAACTGGAAGTGCCAGAGCCGCTCCCCCGTGTTGGCATCCAGGGCCAGGAGCGTATTGGCAAAAAGGCCGGCACCCCGTCGGTCTCCGCCATAAAAATCCGGGGCTGCAGACCCGGTGGGGACGTACAGGATTTCGTTCCGGGCATCCAGCGCCATACCCGCCCAGTTGTTGGCCGCGCCCACCACCGGGCTTTCCCGTATGTTCGGGTCTTCCCAGGTGTCCGCTCCGAATTCCCCGGGCAGGGGAATGGTGTGGAAAACCCAGGCCACCTCCCCGGTGATGGCGTTAAAGGCGATGATATCCCCGGGCGCGCCCCCCGGCCCTTCCGAGATCCGGAGGGGCATGATGATCAGGTCTTTAAATACCGTTCCGGGCGTATTGGAGATCACGAATTTATCCGCTGCCGAAGCCGGCAACCCGGAGCGCAGGTCGATTTTTCCACCGGAGCCAAAACCTTCAACAGGGGTTCCCGTACGGGCGTCCAGCGCATACAGGTCCGAGCCCACGGTATAGAGGATGCGCTTGTCATCCCCCCGCTCCCAGTAGCTGACCCCCCGGCTCGTGGAATGCCAGGCGTTCAGGGTATCCCCGAAAACCCAGAGTTCCTCCCCCGTACGGGCGTCCAGGGCAAAGGCGCGCAGGGCGGCCGTTACCCCGTAGATTACGGTGTCCACCACCAAAGGATTCATCTGCATCTGCCCGCTGTCCGGCGCCCGGTATTCCCATGCAACTTCCAGGTCGCGGACGTTTTCCCTGTTAAACTGGCTGAGCGTACTGAAATGGCTTCTTCCGGGATCGCCCAGGTAGTCCTTCCAGGTGGTAAAATCGGCCGCATGGGTGAACGATGTATCCGGTTCTTCCCCGCAGCCGCTGAACAGGGCGGCTATCCAAACCGTGCAGAGGATGGCCCGCAGGTGCAGGCTATGGGTTTTCAACCGGGGATACCGTGGGCAATAGCTCCGTATCATAATAATTAAAATTAAAGGAACTAAAATTAAGGAATTACCGCTGATGACGATTTATCCTGCCCGGCTAGTGCCCTGTCCCGAAAAGATCGCGCCCAATTTCCCGGACACCGCCAGCGTATGAGGACCCGAACAGGTTCAGGTGGACCAGCAGGAAGTAGAGCTGGTATATGGCCCTTCGGCGGGATTCCCCTTCGGCCGGGGGCAGCACGCTGTGGTATCCTTGGTAAAAATCAGGGGGGTACCCGCCGAAGAGCCGGCTCATCGCCAGGTCCACTTCGCTGTGCCCGGCGTAAACAGCAGGATCTATGAGCACAGCCCTGCCCGCTCGGTCAATCAGGTGGTTGCCGCCCCACAGGTCGCCGTGCAGGAGGGCGGGCTGTACCTCCCCGGCGGATGTCCGCAGCCAGCGCGCCACGGCAGCCGGCTTTGGGATTTCCGACGGCGCCAGCAGCCCGCTGGAAACGGCCCGCTCGTATTGAGGCGCCAGCCGGCGGGTGGCGTAAAAATCCGCCCAGTCCGGCCCGGGTGTATTGCTTTGGGGCAGGCTGCCGATGAAATTGTCGCCAGGCCAGCCAAAGTGCTCCTGCGGCTCGCTGTGCAGTTCGGCCAGTTGGATTCCGAAGGCCCGGTATTCCCCCGGGGTCCCGGGCCGGGATTCGATGAATTCCAGGACCAGGCAACCCCCCGTTACCAGCGGGAAAACGCAGGCTATTACCGGAACCCGGATCGTGCCTGTCCGGGAAAGGGCGCTAAGGCCCTCCGCCTCGGCCCGCATTTGTTGCAACCCGCTTTCCCCTTCCATGGTTTTTGCGAAGAACATTTCCCCCGGGGTTTTCACGCGGTAAGCCGAGGCGATATCCCCACCCCGTACCGGGGTCACCGACAGGATGCGCTTTCCAAGCTGGGAGGCCAGGGCCTCATGCAGGGATACGGAAGCCATTACAGCCGGAATTTTTGGCCCCGGCGCGCTATGCGGTATCCGGCCGCGCGGGTGGATTGGCTTGCGGCACTATCCGGGTCCAGGAGCGGGTTCGTGTGGTTCAGGTGGATAAAATGCACTTTGCGTCTCATCGCGGCGGGAAGGTTGTCCCAGCGCCTACGGCTTTCGGACACAAACGGATGGGGGATTTGTGAAATATCCCGATAACCGATTTCAGCAGCGTCGTAAAAGGTAGCGTCCACAAATGCGACGTCTACTTCGGAAAGCAGCCGTTCAATAGGGGTCTCCCAGCGCTCCCATTTGTCGATATCCGGAATAAAAAGGACTTTTTGCCGGGGACCGCGGATCAGGAAGCCCACGGTCTCCGAATATTCATCCCGGTGGGGGACTTGCAGCGGGGTCACCTCCAGGGATTCCCCGAGGGTGACGACCGCTCCTGCGCGCAGCGGCTCCAGACGGATGTTTCCCGAGGCCACCAACTGGCTCCACGGCCCATTTTCCTCCAGGAAGGAGCGCATTCGAGGCATGGCAAATACAGGTACCTGCCGGGCTCCAAGGGCCTCTTTCCCCAGGAACATCAGGCCCGTGTAGTGTCCGATATGCGCATGGGTCAGGAAAATTCCGTCGGGGACCGCATCGGGCTCCGCCCTGCCCACGCGGCCCAAATCGTGGAGTTGCCGGCTGATATCCGGGGTAGCCTCAAAGAGGTAGCGTTTGCCGCTGCGCGCATCGGAAATCCCCAGGGAGACGACCATGCGGCCCGGGTCCGGCGTTTTTTGCAAGGGGGCGCAGCATGAGCGAGCGCATCCGATGTGCGGGGAACCCCCGTCCTGCACCGTGCCCAGGACAACAAGGGTTACCCCCGCATCCTGGCTCTCCGCAACAGATTGCCCGGAGACGATGAATCCCGGAATACATATAAGGAGTATCCCAAGCAACCGGTTCACGGCCCCTGCAGGATTTCGCTGTATCGCCGGGGCTGCCCCAGGACTTCCCGGGCGGTCAGGATGGCCGCGTCTTTCTCCAGATAATATTCGTAGAGCCCTTCCCGGTAGAGATAACGCTTGATGATTTCGTCCTCCAGCTGCCGGGTGATTTCGTCCGAATAGGTGTCCAGGGCCCGGAGCTTGCTTTTCTCGATGTCCGCCAGGAGCGTTTTAAAGTCGTTTTCGATGGTTTCCGTGAAAATGACTTCCTCCCGGTCGGTCAGGGCCTTTTCAAGGGCCTTCTCCGTCCGCGTTTCAAACGAAAAACTGCTGCCGGTAACGTGGTCCGTAAACTCCTGGTAGACTGCAGGGGTCAGTTCAAATTCTGCGGGGTTGTCCAGGGTGTGATCGTAGTAGTATTTGGTGGCGAAATCAAAAATGACGTGGTTCTGGACCAGGGCCCGGATGAGTTCGTTGGATTTCAGCTCATCGATGGGGATGTCCGGCTGGACCCCGCCCCCGTCGGTCACCTTCCGGCCGTTCCGCGTTTTGAATTCCTGGAATTCCGTATTCCGCACGGCGTTCCCCGATTCGTCCCGGTTCCAGTAGTCCAGTGCCTGGATGCATCGTCCCGAAGGGGTGTAATACCTGCTGATGGTTACCTTCAATTGCGTGCCGTAGGTGAGTTTCAGTGGCCGCTGTACGAGTCCCTTTCCAAAACTCCGCGCCCCGATAATCACTGCCCGGTCCAGGTCCTGCAGCCCGCCGGATACGATTTCACTTGCCGAGGCACTTTGGCCGTCCACGAGGATGGCCAGCGGGATTTCCGTATCCACTGGCCGCTTCCGGGTCTCGTATTCCTGGTTGAATTTGGCAACTTTGGATTTCGTGGTGACGATCAATTCGCCTTTTGGCACAAACAGGTTGGTCACGTTGATCGCCTCGGAAAGCAAGCCGCCGGGGTTGCCGCGCAAGTCCAGGATAATCCGTTCGGCTCCCTGTTCCTTGAGGTCCAGCAACGCTTCCTCGGTTTGGGAGGATGCCTTGGAGTTGAAGCGGGAGAGCACGATGTAACCTGTTTTATCATCCGCCATCCGGTAAAAGGGCACGGCGTCCACCTCAATGGCGCTCCGCTCCACGGTTGTGGACTGCAGTTTCCCCTGCCGCAGAAAGCTCACGGAAACAGACGAATTGTTGGCCCCTTTCAGCAGCTCGGCCGCGTCGTCCTTGAAATCCGCAACGGAGATATCGCCGATGGTGACAATCTCGTCCCCCGCTTTCAGGCCGGCCCGGTCTGCCGGATACCCTTTGTAAGGCTCCACGATCACCAGGCGGTCTTCGTAGGACCGCACCAGGGCCCCGATGCCGGAGTATTCCCCGGCATTGTTGATTTTGTAGGCCTCCACGTCCTGTTCGTTGAGGAAGACCGTGTAGGGATCCAGCTCTTCGAGCATGTTCTTAATGGCCGAATCCATGAGTTCTGCAGGGTTCGTCTCGTCCACGTAGTTCATGTTGAGTTCCTTGAACAGGGTGGTGAATATTTCGATTTGCTTGGCGATCTCAAAAAAATCGCTTTTAAAGGCCGTAGTCGTCAGGAACAGGCCAATGGCCAGGACCGGGACAACAACCTTAGTCTTCAGTAACTGCTTCATGGGAATCGAATTTTTTTAGCAGGATGTTCGTGGCTTTTGAAACCCCCTCAAAATCGGGCATTTCCCTTCCAATGTATAAAATAACGAACGCAAAGCTTCCCTTTGTATTGTTAAAAGTCCCGGGCTTTTCCAGGCGGAAGGCCTCGCGCATCAACCGTTTGATCCGGTTGCGTTGCACGGCCTTCCGGAAGGAGCGCTTGGGCACGGCAAATCCGGCCTGGAACGGCACGGGCTCCGGGAGGGGTGTTTCCAGGTAGTACAACAGAAGCGGGTAGGCTTTAACCGTGCGACCCTTGCGGAAAACCTCCTCCCACAATTTCCGGTGCGCCAGTTTTTCCCGTTTGGGGAATCGAAAAGAAACCATGTCCAAAAATAGGAATAAATCCCCCGGCAGCCCGGATGACAAATATCATATATTCCAGGCCCCCCAGGCCCTAACTTGCCGGATATAAACCGGGGATCCCCCCCTGCACGAAATCACCTTTTATCTAGAAACTACCTTCTATGGGAAATTTAGCTGTAAAGACCCTGGACACCTCCCTGGAAAGGGCGCAATACTACCGGCAATTGCTAACAGATATCGCGGCCCTGGAGGTGATGCTCGAAGACGGCTTTTTTGAGCGGAACGAAATGCACATCGGCGCGGAACAGGAATTTTGCCTGGTAAATGCGGATTGGGAGCCCTCCATGAACGCCCCCAAGATCCTCAGCGACCTGAACGAGCCGCATTTTACGCCCGAACTGACCCGGTATAACCTGGAGATCAATCTGGACCCGAGGCGGTTGCAGGGAACCTGCCTCTCGGACATGCACAACCAGCTCAGGGACCTGCTCGGCCGCGCTCAAGAAGCGGCGGCCAGGCACGGCGACAAAATTATCCTCACCGGGGTCCTGCCCACCATCAGTACCCGCCACCTAAGCCAGGCATATATGGCCCCGCTCAACCGCTACCGCATCCTGAATGAAGCCGTGAAGCACGTCCGGGATTCCGACCTGGAAATGCATATCAAAGGGGTGGACGAGGTGAATCTGCACCACGACTCCATCATGTATGAAGGGTGCAACACGAGCTTCCAGAGCCACCTCCAGATAGACCCGGAGGATTTCTCAAGCGCCTATAACTGGGCCCAGGCCATCGCCGGCCCCGTCCTGTCGGTATGTGCCAATTCGCCCTTGCTGATGGGACGCGAACTCTGGGAGGAAACCCGGATTGCCCTTTTTTCGCAGAGCGTGGACACCCGCAGGAGTACCTTCCGGCTCAATGAGCGCGAGCCGCGGGTAGGCTTCGGATCCGAATGGGAGACCGGCAGTGCCGCAGATTTTTTTAAGCGGTCCGTGGCGCGATACCGCAGCCTGATATCAACGGATTTTGAGGCGTCGGACAGCCTGGAACAGGTAAACCGCGGCCAGGCCCCCGCCCTGACCGCACTGAGCCTGTACAATGGTACGGTTTACCCCTGGAACCGCCTCTGTTATGGCCGGGGCGGAAAGAAACCGCACCTGCGGATCGAAAACCGCTACCTGCCTTCCGGACCTACAACGGCCGATGAGATCGCCAACCTGGCTTTCTGGACGGGGATCATGACGGGACGCCCCTCCGAGTTCGACGACATCCGCAAGAAAATGGATTTCCGGGACGCCAAAAAGAACTTTTTCCATGCCGCCCGCTACGGTATGTCCGCCCAGTTCCGCTGGCAGGGAAAAGATGTCCCGGCCCGGGAACTCCTGCTGGATTTCTTCCTGCCCATTGCCTATCGGGGGCTTTCCCGGATGCAGGTGGCCGGTGCGGACATCACCAAATACTTAAAACTGATCGAGAATCGGATTCGGAGTCAATCGGGAGCCGAATGGAAGATAAGAACCTACCGGGAACTCCGGAAAGAGCTTCGCCAGCCCGATGCGCTTCGCGTACTGACCGCCAGCCTGTACAACCGTTCACTCAAGGGGTATCCGGTAGCCACCTGGAAAAAGTATACCTGCAACGAGGTGTTCAGCGGCCGCCGTTCCGCGAGTGTTCGCGACCTGATGAGTACCCGGATCATCACGGCCCATGAAAACGACAGCGCAGCCCTGGTGGTGCACCTGATGAAATGGAACGGGTTCCACCACCTTCCTGTATTGGACGGAAAGCAGGAATTGATTGGCCTGCTCAGTTGGAAGGATGTCGGGGAACTGGCGGATAGTCCCGAAATATACGATATGCGGATTGCCGACCTGATGAAAACGGAATTGATAACCACAGGCCCGGATAAATCCATTCGATCGGCCCGGGAACTGATGGCCTCCTACGGGATCCATTGTCTTCCCGTCGTCTCGGGTCGGGAACTGATAGGCCTGCTTACTTCAACAGACATTGATAACGAAGACTGAATCTGACGCACCTCGCGAAATCAGGGATACCGGGATCCGGATCATCGGCGATATTCGCGGGCCGGAGCCCGGGGCTACGCTGATTTGTTTCGGCGGAATCCACGGCAACGAGCCGGCCGGTATCCTGGCGCTGGAGGAAGTTTTCCGCCAGCTGGAATCCGCAAAGGAGCCCCTGTCTGCCGGGCGGTTTATCGGGGTGCGTGGCAACCTCCCCGCCCTCCGGCGGAGCAAGCGTTACCTGGAGCAGGACCTGAACCGGATCTGGACGCGGACCCGGATCGGGCAGGTGTGTGCCACCGCCCCGGGCGAGCGGTCTACGGAAGAGCACCAGCTCGCCGAGATCCTCACATGGCTCCGGGAACTCCTGGAGGAAGGGCAGCCCCCGTTCTATTTTATCGATTTGCACACCACTTCGAGCCCCACCCTGCCATTTGTGACCATGAACGACGCGGTCATCAACCGGAAGTTTGCACAGCTCTTCCCGGTCCCGGTAATCCTGGGGATTGAAGAATACCTGGACGGGCCGCTATTGAGTTATATCAACGAATTGGGCTATGTTTCCCTGGGCTTTGAATCCGGGCAGCACCAGGAGCCGTCGGCCGCAGACTCCGCTGTGGACTTTGTCAGGCTTGCGCTGATCTTTGCCGGGCTGCTATCCGATACGGGCGGGAGGGAAACGCGGAGCCGGCTTGCCAACCTGCGGGAGGCGGCAAAAGGGGACGCTGCATTTTACGAGGTGTACTACCGCCATGCCCTGCAAAGCGCCCGGGAATTTCGCATGGTACGCGGCCTGAAGAGCTTCCAGCCCCTGCCGGGCGGCACGCTGCTGGCCCACGACCGGGACGAACCGGTGTTCCTCAAACGCAAGGGCATCCTGTTTATGCCGCTCTATCAGGAGCAGGGGGAAGAGGGGTTTTTCCTGATCCGCCGCATAGCGCCCTGGGCCCTGAAGCTTTCGGCCTGGTTACGGCGTTTCCGGTTCCAGGACTGGCTGGCCTTCCTGCCGGGGATCCGTTGGGCGGACGGCAACACGCTCCTGGTTAACCTGCGCATTGCCCGCTTCTTCAGCAAGCCGCTGTTCCACCTGTTGGGATTCCGAAGCCGCCACCGCGGCCGCTCCCACCTGCTCCTGACCAACCGGGAACGCACGGCCCGGAATGCGGATTACCGGGATACTTTCTGGTTCAGCCTCAAGCGGCCGGGTCGTCTGCGGTAATTATCAGGGGGCAGCCGGGTCCGAAAGTGTACTCGGGCAACCCGATTATTGCCCGGGCTGCCAGATGTTGTTTTCCAGGTCGATATCCGCCATGAGGCCGGACGGGTCGATGGCAATGGCCTGAATTTCGTCTATCGGGATATCCAGGACCAGGTCGTAGACGGGTTGCGCCCAGGGCCAGTCCGCTTTTACTTCCCGTTCAAAGCCGGCGTACGGATTCTCCTTTTCGGCCCGCATCATCCTCAGGGGCAGGTAATAGGTTTTCCGGGTCCCGTCATTCAGGGCTACCAGCAAGTCGATGGGCATCGGCATCAGGCCGATGCGCTCCAGGGAAACCCGGGTGCCGCCTTCCACGGCTTCCACGCTTTTCACCCCGTAATCGATTGTATTCGCCGTGCGCGTAAAATCGTTCAGGTACCACTCGAGCTCCGCCCCGCTGACCTTTTCGGCCACCCGGATAAAATCGTTCGGCGTGGGGTGCCTGAACTGGAATTCCCGGTAATAGCGCCGGATGGTCTCCATGAGCTTGTCCTGCCCGATCACGTATCCGAGCTGGGCCAGGAATACAGCCCCTTTGCTATAGGCGGAGATACCGTACCCCCCGTTAAAGTCGTACCGGTCCGCATGGGTGGTGAGCGGTTGCTCCCGCCCCGAGGCGGCCAGGCTGCGGTAGCCGTTGTAGGACCCGGCGAAGGGGTTCTCCCGTTGCCGCTCCATAACCGCATCCATGCACAGAGCCGAGATAAACGAGGTGAAGCCTTCGTCCATCCACTCGTGGCGGGATTCGTTGGTGGCCAGGACGTGCTGGAACCAGGAGTGCGCCATTTCGTGGACGGTTACACCCACCAGGCTCCCGAAGGAGCGCTCCCCGGTGATGAGCGTGCTCATGGCGTACTCCATGCCCCCGTCGCCCCCCTGGATAATGGAGTACTGGTCGTAGGGGTAAGGCCCGATATTCCGGTTGAAAAACTCCATGGTTGCCGCAGCTTTGGGCTGCAGATTTTTCCAGTTCTCCAGGATTTCCGGGTTGTCCTTGTACAGGAAGTGGAGTAGCGTCCCGTTGTCCAGGCGAAGGGTATCGTGGAGGTAATCCGGGTCGGCGGCCCACATGAAATCGTGGACATTGGGCGCTTTGAAATGCCAGGTCAGCGTCTTGCCCCGGGTGCGGACGGAGGTGCCGGGTTTCTCGTAGCCGTGCCCGATTTCCTGGGGGTTCTGCAGGTACCCTGTTCCGCCCACGGTGTAGTCCTTGTCAATGGTCAGCTTCAGGTCAAAGTCTCCCCATACCCCGTGGAATTCCCGGGCGATGTACGGGTCGGCGTGCCAGCCCTCAAAATCGTATTCGGCGAGTTTAGGGTACCACTGGCTCATGGACAGGGCCACCCCTTCGCGGTTGTTGCGCCCGGAGCGGCGGATCTGTACGGGTACCTGCCCTTCAAACTCCATGTCAAAGGTCGTTTTACTTCCGGGAAGCAGGGGCTCAGCGAGCTCCACCACCAGGACGGTACCTTCCTCCTGGTAGCTCAGCGCTGTGCCGTCCTGGGTCAGGGAAGTGGCGTGGAGGTAGCCGATTTCATCCGGGGATAACCCGGCAATCCGGCTTTTGCCGTCTTCGGTCATCCGCCCGTCCGGGTCTTCAATGGCCTGCAGGCGCATGTCCATTTCGCTGCCGGGTTGAAAAGCGTTGAAATACAGGTGGTAGAATACCCGGTTCAGCGTATCGGGCGAATTATTGGTGTATACCAGTTTTTGCGTGCCGGTATAGCGGTAAGTTTCCACATCCATATCCACTTCCATCCGGTAGTCCACATGTTGCTGCCAGTAGGCGGTGTTGCCCTGGCCATAGGCCGTGGCGGTTGCAAGCAGGATAAGAAAAAAGAGACGTGTCATATTTCAATTGAATTTTAAGGTTGTGCATTGCCCCGGCTAACCTGGCTGGCCAGGATCAGGGCGTTATACAGATTCGCTATCCGCCCGGAGCGCGAGGCATCTGCAAGCGTACGCGCATTTTCCGGGTTGCCGCCCAGGATTACCTGAGACTTTACGGGCAATCCGGACTGCATGATGATTTTCTTTACCTGGGAGGCGGTAAGGTCCGGGAAGCGGGAGCGGATAACCGCGGCAATCCCGGCGACGGCCGGCGCGGCCATGGAGGTGCCGCCCTGGAAGTCATAGGCATTCCCGGGCATGGTGGAATATATGTTCCCCCCCGGGGCAAAGACGTCCACCTGGCTCCTGCCGTAATTTGAAAAGGACGACACCATCTCCGAGCCGTAGGAACTATCCAAAGACCCTACTGTCAGGACATTGTCTGCAATTTCCGGCCCAGTGCCTTCCTGGTCGGTGGGGTAATTTGCATTTTCCGGGAGGTCCAGGTCCTGGGAATCGTTGCCGGCCGCATGTACAATGAGCACATCGTTGGCTGCGGCGTATTTAATGGCCTCATACACCCACTGGGCGTTCGGGGAGAATGGCTTTCCGAAACTCGCATTGATGATCCGGGCCCCGTTGTCTACCGCATAGCGGATCGCCAGGGCCACGTCCTTGTCGTATTCGTCCCCGTTGGGAACGGCGCGCACCGCCATGATTTCAACCTTGTCGGCTACCCCGTCCACGCCGATGCCGTTGTTGCGCTCAGCGGCAATAATGCCGGCCACATGGGTGCCGTGGGATTCGTCTTCCACCCGGTTCGACGGATTGCCGTTGCCGTAATTGCGGTCGTCGATGTCATAGGGGTCGTCGCCCACCACTTCCCGTCCGTTGAAGGAGGTGTTGAAGTGGTAGTTCAGCCGCTCGGTAAAATACTGGATGCCTTCCTGCAATTGCTCCATGACCGCGTCGATGCTGTCCTCAAAGCTGTACATCTGCTCCAGAATGGCTACGGCCTGCATCAGCTGGGGGTCCTGGGTGTCGATACCGGCTACGTCGGCTTTGGTATAATTGTCCCGGCCCAGGTGGGCTTTGACGGCTGCGTCGGCATTTTTCACCGCCTGGAGGATTTGTTCGTACCGCTGCTTGTTGGCAGCTGCCTCGGCAGATTCGGCCTCGAGCTTTTTGCGGGCGCGCTCCTGCAGGGCGGCATCACCCAGGTTCAGCCGGAGGATGCGGGCCGCCTCGAGTTGTTCGTTGTAGGATTCGCCCAAAAAGTTGTAGCCGTGCACATCGTCCACGTAGCCGTTGTTGTCGTCGTCCACCCCGTTGCCCGGTTTCTCGTCCCGGTTTGTCCAGAGTACGCCGTCCAGGTCTTCGTGGTCCAGGTCAATCCCGCTGTCCAGTACGGCTACCACGACAGTTTCCCCCCGGAGGGATCCCAAAATTTCAGTGTATGCCCGGTCTACGCTCATGCCGGGGATCGAATCGCGTACCAGGTCGGCATGTGACCAGGATCGGGCCTCGGCCTCGCTCAATTCGGTGACTTTGGGTACCACGTGGTCGATGTTTTCGACCGGGGTGCTCACCAGCTGCGTGGCTCCGCATCCCCAGAGGAGGATGGCGGGTGCCAGCCAGGCCAGCGGACGGATCATTGCATTCAATTGCTTCATGTTTGGTTTATTTGTTTATTCAGAAAAAGCGGCGCCGGGATGCGGGGCTTCGAAAACCTCAAAACACCCCCGGTCTGCCAGGGTCACGTAGACCGTTTTGCCGTCGGGCCCGGCAAAAGTAAGATTACTTGGCTTCTTACCCGAAAGCCGATATTCTTTTAACACGCCCCCGTCCGGAGACAATACAACTACTGTGCCTTTGTCGTAACGGGCCACGTAAAGGTTGCCCGCCCGGTCGCAGCGCATCCCGTCCAGGCCAAAATCTTCAAATTTGTGGAATAGCGTTTTGTTGCGGACACCGCCGCCCGGGTCCATGTCGTAGCGCCAGATTGCGCGCTGCACGGATTCGTTTACATACAGGTAGCGCTGGTTGGGGCTCAGCGCAATCCCGTTGGTGGTGCCCATCCCGGATTCGAGCAGCTCCACGGTCCGGTCCGGGCGCACGCGCCAGAGGTTGCCCGTATTGTCGGACCAGTTCGGGTCGCTCAGATAGACGCTGCCGTCCGGGTGGACGCACAGGTCGTTGGGTTGGTTCATCCGGTCGTCTTCCGCCCACACCTCCGGGGCATCGCCCCCCGCCGGGACCCGGTAGACCCTATGCCTGACGTAATCCGCTACATACATGTGCCCGTCCGGGCCAAAGGCAATGCCGTTTCCGACGCTTCCCTCCGGCAACGTCAGATACAGACGGGCCTGCCCGTCCGGCGTCACCTGGCCGATGGTGCCTTCTTCTGCAAAGTTCACCGCATAAACATTGCCCGCCCCGTCTGTGGCCGGTCCTTCAATTCCCGGGGTAAAGGTCCCCTCCGGCAGCAGGTCGTTACTATCGGGCAGTGTCCCGCAAGCCCCAAGCAGGAACAGGGTGCCGCAGAGCACCGGCAGGGCGGCGCATTTCAAAACATCCCGCACGTTTGCTTCGGCAACGGGGTATTTACGCGCCGGACAAACCAAAATTTTAAAACTGCGCATGGAAGTCAAAACTTTTGTCCAGGCGGATGCCTTTTTCGGTTTCCCTGAGCGTGCAGCACTCGTTGTGGGCGTCGTGCTCCAGGAAAAGCACGTAGTTTTCCCGGTAGGCCCGGTCCAGGAAGGCCGCTTTTTCCTTCAGGGTTAGCAGCGGGCGCGTATCGAAGCCCATGACGTACGGCAGGGGGATATGGCCGGTTGTTGGCAGGAGGTCGGCCATAAAGACCAGGGTCTGCCCCTGATAGCGGATGTGCGGGATCATCTGCTTGTCCGTGTGCCCGTCTACAAACAGGATGCCGAAACCCAGGGGGCTTTCCTCCTGGAAGGTCTCCGCCCCCCGCGGGATAAAGGCCAGCTGCCCGCTTTCCTGCATGGGCATAATATTTTCGCTGAGGAAGGAGGCCTTTTCCCGGGCATTGGGCTCGGTGGCCCATTTCCAGTGGTCCTCATTCGTCCAGAAGGTCGCATTTTTGAAAGCCGGCTCGTATCCCGTCCGGTCCCTATTCCAGCGAATACTGCCGCCGCAGTGGTCAAAGTGGAGGTGGGTCAGGAAGACGTCCGTGATGTCGTCCCGGTGGAACCCGGCTGCCGCCAGGGAGGCGTCCAGGGAATGGTCGCCCCAGAGGTAATAGTAGCCGAAGAATTTTTCGGATTGCTTGTCGCCCATGCCCGTATCGATCAGGATCAGCCGGTCGCCGTCTTCGATCAGCAGGCTCCGGGCGGCCATCTCGATCATGTTGTTGGCATCCGCCGGGTTGGTACGGGACCAGAGCGATTTGGGCACCACGCCGAACATGGCACCCCCGTCCAGCTTAAAATTCCCGGTTTCGATGGGGTAAAGGGTCATCCAGGTAGTTTTCTGATCGCGCAAAATACGAATTCGGGGCCCTATTAGCGAGGCGATTAACAAAGATTTTGGCATCTTCCTGCAAATTGCCGGGGTCGCCGGGGTTTCATAACTGGGGAGATTCCCTATTTTTGGCTTTAACGCAAAAACCAACACATGATAGAGCTGGCGGGTATTGTCATTCTCGGGATTGTGGCGCAGTGGGTGGCCTGGAGGCTCAAACTGCCCGCCATCCTGCCCCTGATCCTGATTGGGTTGCTGGTGGGGCCGATCTCCACCTTATTTACGGAGGATGGCGCGAAACTGATCGAGCCGATCTGGAACGGCAGCAAGGGCCTGTTTCCCGGGGAGGGGTTGTATTATTTTGTCTCCCTGGCCATCAGTATCATCCTCTTTGAAGGCGGGTTGACGCTCAGGCGCTCCGAGGTGGCGAACGTCGGGCCGGTAATTACCAAGCTTATCACCCTGGGGACCCTGGTGACATTTTTCGGCGCGGGCATCGCCGCACATTTTATCTTCGGGCTTTCCTGGCAGATCTCTTTTTTGTTCAGCGGCCTGATAATTGTTACCGGCCCCACGGTAATCACCCCCATCCTGCGGAACATCCCGCTTAAAAAAGACGTCTCCGCCGTCCTGAAATGGGAAGGCATCCTGATCGACCCAATCGGTGCCCTGGTGGCCGTATTGGTATACGAGTTTATCAGCGTCGGGGCCGAAGGGGGGGCGTATACGAAAACCGCCCTGATCGAATTCGGCAAAATCCTGCTATTCGGCCTCACTTTCGGGTTTACCTTTGCCCATGCCCTGGCGTTTGTCATTAAGAAGAATTTCATCCCCCATTACCTGCTCAACGTCGTGGCCCTTTCCACGGTGCTGGGGGTCTTTGTGATGTCCGATATTTTCGCCAAGGAATCCGGCCTGCTCGGGGTGGTGGTCATGGGCATGGTGATGGGGAACACGGAGCTCCCCAACCTCAAGGAACTCCTGTATTTCAAGGAATCCCTGAGCGTGCTGCTCATCTCCATCCTGTTTATCGTGCTGGCGGCCAACATCGACCTGGTAGACCTGCAGCTCATTTACAACTGGAACACGGCACTGTTATTTGCCATTATCGTGTTTCTCATCCGGCCGCTGGGGGTGTTTTTATCCTCTCTGGGCTCCCACCTGAGCATCAACGAAAGGCTGTTTATCGGTTGGGTGGGTCCGCGCGGGATCGTCGCAGCCGGTATCGCGTCCCTCTTTGGTTCCAAGCTGATTGACCAGGAGGTGCCCGGGGCAGAATTTATCACCCCCCTGGTATTCGTGATCGTTCTGGGGACGGTTCTGCTGAACGCAACCACCGCCCGGTTGTTCGCACAGCTCGTGGGCGTATTCCTGAAAAAATCCGAAGGCATCCTGATCATCGGGGCCGCCAAGCCCTCCCGTCTTATTGGCCAGTACCTGATGAAGAACAACCGGCATGTTGTGCTGATAGACAGCAACCAGACAAATGTGGAAAAATCGCGGAACCTGGGGCTGGAGGCGCTCACCGCCGATATCTATTCGGATACGCTGAGCGACAATATTGAGCTGAGCGATATCGGCTACCTGATGTCGCTTACGCCGAGCTCGGTGGTAAACAAGTACGCCATTGAAAAGTTCCGGAACCAGTTCGGGGAACACGGATCCTTCCGCCTGGTGGATGCGGATGAGATGAACGACCCGGAGAACAACCCGAAGGAAGGCCTGTTCTCGCACACGGACGACTTTATCAAACTGATGGAGGCCACCCGCCATTATCCGGCCATCCACGAAATTGACCTGAAGGACCGGCAACACTACGAAGGCCTGATTGAGATTACCAAGGCCGAGGACGACATCATCCCGCTCTTCCTCAAGGACCCGGAGGGCGACCTGATCATCATCCCGTCCTATTCCAAGGATTTCACGGATATCACCGAGGGCTTTAAACTCGTGTACCTCGGGAAGGTTTTTGACCTGGACAAGGAAGAAGATGAGCCGGTCGGGAAGGAGAACGGCAAGCAGCACGCGCAAGCCGATAAGAACGGCTCGCCAGGCGAACAGGACGCCTAATCGTTCAGCTTCAGCACGGCCATAAACGCCTGCTGGGGGATTTCCACGTTGCCTACCTGGCGCATGCGCTTTTTCCCTTTTTTCTGCTTTTCGAGGAGTTTCCGCTTCCGGGAAATATCCCCCCCGTAACACTTGGCGGTCACGTCCTTGCGGAGCGCCTTGATGGTTTCCCGGGAGATGATCTTGGAGCCGATGGCCGCCTGGATCGGGATGTCGAATTGCTGGCGGGGGATCAACTCCTTGAGTTTCTCGCACATCCGCTTGCCGATGTCGTAGGCGTTGTCGAAGTGCACCAGGGCGGAAAGCGCGTCAACTGGCTGGGCATTCAGCAGGATGTCCACACGCACGAGCTTGGAAGTCCGCATGCCGATGGGGCTGTAATCGAAGGAGGCATACCCCTTGGACACGGTTTTCAGCCGGTCGTAGAAGTCAAAGACGATCTCGGCCAGGGGCATGTCGAAGGTGAGTTCCACCCGGTCCTGGGTGAGGTAGGTCTGCCCGGTGATCTCCCCCCGCTTGTCGATGCAGAGCGACATCACATTCCCCACAAAATCCGACTTGGTGATAATGGTGGCCTTGATGAAAGGCTCTTCCACCCGGCTGATGGTGGAGGGGTCGGGCAAATCCGAGGGGTTGTTGACGATAAAGGGCGTTTCCGGGTCCTTGGTCGTGTAGGCGTAATAACTCACGTTGGGCACCGTGGTGATGACCGTCATGTCGAATTCCCGCTCCAGGCGTTCCTGGATGATCTCCATGTGCAGCATCCCCAGGAAGCCGCAGCGGAAACCGAAGCCCAGGGCCGCGCTGCTCTCCGGGGTGAAAACCAGGGAGGCGTCGTTGAGCTGGAGCTTTTCCATGGAGGCGCGAAGCTCTTCAAAATCCTCCGTGTCCACCGGATAGATTCCGGCAAACACCATGGGTTTGACGTCTTCAAACCCGGCAATCGCCTGGGGAGTTGGGTTGGCGGCGTCCGTAATGGTATCCCCCACCTTGACCTCCCGGGCGTCCTTGATGCCGGTGATCAGGTAGCCCACATCGCCGGTGGAAATTTTTTGTTTGGGCAGCTGTTTGAGTTTCAGCGTCCCGATTTCGTCTGCATGGTATTTTTTACCCGTAGCGACGAATTTGATGTGCTGGCCTTTGCGGATTTCCCCGTTCATTACCCGGAAGTAGGTTTCCACGCCCCGGAAGGGGTTGTAGACCGAGTCAAAGACCAGGGCCTGCAGCGGGGCCTCCGGGTCGCCGGCCGGGGCCGGAACGCGTTCGATAATAGCTGTCAGGATTTCCTGGATGCCCAGGCCCGTCTTCGCGCTGGCCGGGATCACTTCCCCGGGCTTGCAGCCAATCAGGTCCACGATATCGTCCGTCACCTCCTCGGGGTTGGCGCTGGGCAGGTCTACCTTGTTGAGTACCGGGATGATTTCCAGGTCGTTTTCCAGGGCCAGGTAAAGGTTGGAGATGGTCTGTGCCTGGATGCTCTGGGCGGCATCCACTACGAGCAGGGCCCCTTCGCAGGCCGCGATGGAGCGGGACACCTCATAGGAGAAATCCACGTGCCCGGGGGTGTCGATCAGGTTGAGGATATAGGGTTCGCCATCGTGGATATAGTCCATCTGGATGGCGTGGCTCTTGATGGTGATGCCGCGTTCGCGCTCCAGGTCCATACTGTCCAGCAGCTGGTCCTGTTTTTCGCGCTCGGTCACCGACCCGGTAAAGTCGAGCAGCCGGTCGGCCAGCGTACTCTTGCCGTGGTCGATGTGGGCGATGATGCAAAAATTCCGAATATTCTTCATGCAATCCGAAAATAGGAGGCAAAGATAATCAAATTGCGCTCGGCGGCACCGGAATTTATGCGCTGCCCGGAGGACTTCGGGTTCAGTCCTGCCACTCGGCGATAAACAAATTGGTGTCCCGGGTGCCCCCGTTGTTCCGGTTGCTCGAAAAGGCCAGGTATTTTCCGTCCGGGGAGAAGACCGGGAAGGCGTCGAAGGTCTGCCCGTGGGTAACCCGCTCCAGGCCCGTGCCGTCTGTGCCGATGAGGTAGAGGTTGAAGGGGAAGCCGCCCTCGGATTCGAAGTTGCTGGAAAACAAAATTTTATCTCCGTCCGGATGGAAGAAGGGGCTCCAGTTGGCATTGCCCAGGAAGGTGAGCTGCCTCAGGTCGCTGCCGTCTGCATTGCAGATAAAGAGCTCCATCTCGGTGGGCTGGACCAGGCCGCGGGACAACAGGTCTTTGTATTCGGCAATTTCCGCCTCAGTCTCCGGTCGGGAGGCCCGGAAGATGATCTGCGTGCCGTCCGGGGAGAAAAACGCCCCGCCGTCGTACCCGAGCTCGTCGGTGATCTGTCGGACGTCCGACCCGTCCAGGTTCATGGTGTACAGCTCCAGGTCGCCGCTCCGGTCGGAGGTAAAGACAATCCGGTCGCCCTGGGGAGACACGGTGGCCTCGGCATCATACCCGGGCTCGTCCGTCAGCTGGTCGACGATATTCCCCTGGAGGTCGGCCACGAAGATGTCGAAGGAATCGTATACCGGCCAGACGTATTTGCCGTTTTCACGCAGGGGCACCTCCGGGCATTCCGGGTCCCGCAGGTGGGTGGAGCCGTAGAGGATGTGTTCATTATCCGGCATAAAATAGCCACAGGTGGTACGGCCCATCCCCGTGCTGACCATGGGCGGGACGCTACCGTTGAAAGTTTCCCCGGCATCCATCAGGAACATCTGGTCGCATTCCACCCCCCACTTTTCGTAATTCGACTGGAAGATCAGCTGGCGGTTGTCGAAACTCCAGTAGGCCTCTGCGTTGTCGCCGCCAAAAGTGACCTGGCGGATGGATTTAAAGTGCGTCTCGCCCGGGTAGATGAGCGTGTCGGAGGATGCGGCCATGGGGCTGCCGGCAGCGCTTCCAGCGGCCGGGTTATCGGCAGGATCGGAAGCCCCGCCCGCGCCGGGCTCCGGCTTTTTGCCGTCCTTGCAGGCCATGGTGCAAATTCCCAACAAGAGTAAAAGTAAGATTCTCATGGAGATGCGTAATTTTGGTAAAAATAGAAGGAAGCCATGAAGTATTACAACCTTTTTGCAGGAATTCTGATGTCGGGGGCCGTTGGGCTGCTCGCCGGGAGTTGTGCCGAGACGGCCGCGCCTGCCGCCAGCCTGGAAGACGATGTGCACATCCTGGCCAGCGATTCCCTGGAAGGCCGCCGCACCGGGTCGGAAGGGGCCCGTCTGGCGGCCGGGTACCTGGCGCGCCGGATGGAGGCCATCGGCCTGGAACCGGCCGGGGAGGAAGGCAGCTATTTCCAGGACTTCAGCTTCCGCCCCCGGCAGGACCCGCATGGGGAGGTAGCGTATGGCGACCATTCGGACGGATCGGTCACCGCCCGGAATGTCCTGGGCCTGCTCAATAACGGGGGGGAGCGCACCGTGGTGATCGGGGCGCATTACGACCACCTCGGGATGGGGGGCGAAGGTTCGCTGCACCGGGGAGACTCGGCCATCCACAACGGGGCGGACGACAATGCCAGCGGGGTGGCGGTTATGCTCCGCCTGGCCCGGGACCTGGCTGAACGCGCGGCAGGAGGCGTGCAGGAAGCCCGCGACAACTACCTGTTCATTGCCTTCTCCGGGGAGGAAATGGGCCTGCTGGGGTCTAACTATTTCACCAAGAACCCCACCGGCGATTTCGGCAAGCCCGCGTATATGATTAACCTGGACATGGTGGGCCGGCTCCGCCCGGACAGCACCCTGTCCATCAGCGGTACGGGGACCAGCCCCATCTGGAACCAGGTGCTCCGTTCCCGGAACCCGGGATTCCGCCTCGTACTCCAGGAATCCGGCGTTGGCCCTTCCGACCACACGTCCTTTTACCTGCAGGATGTCCCCGTACTCCACTTCTTCACCGGTCAGCACGAAGATTACCACCGGCCTTCGGACGATTCGGAGAAACTCAATTACGAGGGGATGGCGCAGATTTCGGATTACATCCTGGCGATAGCCGCAGATCTGGAAAGCCAGCGGGAAATCGCCTTTCGGAAGACCAAAAACGAGAGTGAGGAAGTGCCCCGGTTTAAGGTGGGACTCGGCGTGGTCCCGGACTACCTCTTTGACGGTACCGGCATGCGGATTGACGGCGTGAGCGAAGACAAACCCGCCCAGCGGGCCGGCCTGCAGAAAGGGGATGTGGTGGTACAACTGGGCGACAGCACGGTAACGGATATGATGAGCTATATGCGGGCCCTGTCGGCCTTTGAGCCCGGGGACAGCACCACAGTGGTGGTGGCGCGCAACGGGAAGCGGGTAACCGCAGAGATTGGTTTCTAGCCAGGCGGGACAGGGCGTAAGGCCGCCCGGGGTGCAGGTAGTCTAATTCTTCCAAATTTTGGCGGGTTGGCCCGGTAAATTGTTTAGATTTATACCAGCCCAGACAGAAATTGAAGTTACGAACCTTGCTTTTGCTGGGGATTTGCCCCCTCGCCCTGCACAGCCAGACCTACTCGGTCTCCGGTTTCGTCAAGGATACCGGCGGTACCCCATTGCCCTATGCGAACATCCTGTTGCTCAACGCGGACAGCGTCCGGGTAAGCGGGACCTCCTCGGATGAATCCGGCTATTTCTCAATCGACGGCATCGCCCCGGACCTCTACCTGTTCCAGCCCCAGTACTTTGGATATTCGGCCCGCCCTGTCCCCGTAGAGGTCCGCTCGGACCTGCGGCTCGGGGCCCTGATCCTGTCGGAAGATGCCGAACAGCTCGACGAGGTGGTAGTGACCCGGAAGCGACCGGTCATTGAGCGGCAGGCAGACCGGGTGGTCTTTAAGGTGGAAAACACCGTCCTGAGTTCCGGCAGCACCTGGGACATCCTCAGGAATGCCCCGGGGGTCATTGCCGGCCCGGAATCCCTTGAGGTGCGGGGGCAACCGGCCACCATCTACCTGAACGGCCGCAAGGTCCAGCTCGGGCAGGACGAGGTGCTGGAATTGCTCCGGGGGTTGTCGGGGGATATGATCCTGTCCGTTGAGGTCATCCCATTACCCCCGGCGAGCTTTGAAGCGAGCGACGGCCCGGTGCTGAATATCCGCACCCGGCAAAACATCCTCCCCGGGTATAAGGGCAGTGTTCGGGGGGAGTATACCCAGGCGGTATTCCCCAAATACAGCCTGGGCACCAGCCAGTTCTTCAAGACCGAAAAATTCGGGTTGCTCGCCAGCTATTCCATCGCCCCCCGCAAGGAACTGAAGGTCTCGGACAGCTACATCAACTTTATCGACGCCGGCAACGCGGTCTTTGCCAACTGGGAAACCCGGATGGACCGGATAACGCGTTCCCAGGCGCAGCAGGGCAACCTGATCCTGGACTTTACCCCTTCGGACCGGGACGAGCTGAACCTGACGGCAAACCTGTTGTATTCCCCGGACCAGGAGCATGCGTATACCCTGGGCACCGAGATGCGCAACGGACAGGGAAGCCCGGACTCCACCCTGGTAACCCGTTCCGTCCTGGACGAGGACCGGCTCAACGCCTCGGTTGAACTGAATTACCGCCGCAGCCTGGGGGAGAAGGGGGCTTCCCTGAAGGCCAATGCGCACTATACGTACTACGAACTGGACCGGGTCCAGGAGGGGAACAGCCGGTACTTTGACCCTTCCGGGGCCTTTCTCCGGGACTTTCCCTTTGCCACGGATGCGGACCAGCAAATCGATATCTACACGGGCCAGCTGGACCTGGACGTTCCAATCGGCAAGGGGAACCTGGAAACCGGGGTGCGGGGCTCGTTTATCGAATCCCGGAACGCCATCGACTACCTGGACGTAAATATGGAGCCGCCTTTTGACATTGCCGTGACGGACCGGTTTTCCTATGACGAGGAAGTTTACGCCGCCTACACGAGCCTGTACCAGGAATGGTCGGCCTGGTCGCTCCGCCTGGGGCTGCGCGCCGAGCAGACACAGGTGCGGGCCCGTTCGGAAACCCTGGACGAGATCAACAACCAGGACTACCTGGAGTGGTTTCCCACGCTGTACCTCGGCCGCTCCCTGGGGGAAAAGCACAGCATGGCGCTAACCTACAACCGGCGGCTGACGCGGCCAAATTACCAGGACCTGAACCCTTTCCGGTTCTTCCTGAATGAAAACGACTACAATGAGGGCAACCCGAACCTCGTCCCGAATTTCAGCCACAACTTCAACCTGAACCTCTCCCTGGACAACACGTATTTTATAGACCTGTATTACCGGGATAACGGCCGGTACATCAGTACGCTCAGCTTCCAGGACAACGAAAACCAGACCCTACTGCAAATTAAGCAGAACACGCTGGGGAGCATTTCCTACGGGCTGGACTTCACAGTATCCAAAGCCCTGTTGGATTGGTGGCAGGTTTACGCCTACAATTCTCTTTTTTACGAGGAGGAGACGCTGCTCGCCGTATTGAGCGAGCAGGAAACCTACACCAACCGCGTCAGCGGGTATTACGGCTACCTCAACAATTCACTGACGCTTTCGGGGGACGGCACGCTTACCGGGGATGTCTCCCTGCTGTACCTGAGCGGCTTCCTCCACGGGTCGTTTAAGCGATCGGAAACGATTGCCCTGAGCGCCGGTCTCCGCCAATCGCTCTGGCAGGGCCGGGCCTCCCTGAGCCTGGTGGCCGAGGACCTGCTCGGACGGGCCAATGCCACGTACACCTCCCGGTACGCCAACCAGGACAATGCGTTTTACTCCCGCCCCGAAACCCGTTTTATCCGGCTGGGATTCACCTATAATTTCGGGAATTACCGCCTGCAAAGCCGGCGAGCCGACCTGCGGAATACGGAGCGGGACCGGATCGTGGAGGATTGATTTGCCCGGAAATCCACCTTATTCGTAGCTTTGTAGCGCAAAAACAGCAATTTATGGTACGTATCGGCCCAGTGGAACTCCCGGATTTCCCGTTGCTGCTCGCCCCGATGGAGGATGTGAGCGACCCGCCCTTCCGCACGCTCTGCAAGGAACAGGGGGCCGATGTGATGTACACGGAATTCATTTCGTCCGAGGGTCTGATCCGGGATGCCGCCAAAAGCGTGGTGAAGCTGGACATCTATGAAAAGGAGCGGCCCATCGGCATCCAGATCTTCGGGGCCGAACTGGACTCCATGCTCCAGGCTGTGGATATCGTTACCGAGACCGGGCCGGACATTATCGATATCAATTTTGGCTGCCCGGTTAAAAAAGTGGTTTGCAAGAATGCCGGGGCCGGGATCCTGCGCGACATCCCGCTGATGGTAAAACTCACCGAGGCGATGGTGAAACGGACCCACCTGCCCGTGACGGTGAAGACCCGCCTGGGCTGGGATCACAATTCCATTAAGATCGTCGAGGTGGCCGAACGGCTCCAGGACGTGGGCATCCAGTCCATCGCCATCCACGGCCGGACCCGGGTGCAGATGTACAAAGGGGAGGCAGACTGGCGACCCATTGCCGAGGTAAAGAACAACCCGCGGATGCACATTCCGGTGTTTGGGAACGGGGATGTGGACACCCCGGAGGCAGCGGTTCGCATGCGGGACGAATTCGGCCTGGACGGGGCGATGATTGGCCGGGCATCCATTGGCTACCCGTGGTTTTTCCGGGAGGTAAAGCACTATTTCGAAACCGGGGAGCACCTGCCGCCGCCGGACATGGAGGCACGCGTGGCAGCAGCGCGCCGCCACCTGCAGATGGCCATCGACTGGAAGGGGGAAAAGCTCGGCGTATTTGAAACCCGCCGGCACTACACGAACTACTTCAAAGGGATCCCGAATTTTAAGCCCTACCGGATGAAGATGGTTACCAGCGACGACTCGGCCGACGTATTTGCCGCCTTCGACGAGGCCCTGGAGGCATTTGCCACCCACGAGTTTGCCTGAATTCCCGATCCCCGTTCCCGGATTGGACCGCTACAGGCTCAGCATCTTTTTGTTTATGCGGTTGCTCGCAATGCGGGCGGCGATGACCCCCAACACGGCTATGGTGGCCAGAACAATCCCCACATTCGCCCAGCTCAGGGCCACCGGGTAGGCCAGGGACGGGGTGATCATCAGCCAGCCAAAGGCGAGTTGCGACCCGATCAGCGCCACCCCGATCAATACCCCGATTACCCCGCCTGCACAGGTAACCAGTACCCCCTGCAGGAAATAGATCCGGCGGAGCTGCCTAACGGTGAGCCCCAGCGAATAGAGGGTGCGGGTATGGAGCTGCTTGTCCAGGATCATCATGATGATGGCCCCCACCACGTTAAAGAGCGCAATGATTAACACCAGCGTAAAGATCAGGTAGGTTGCGAGGTTTTCGGTATTCAGCATCCGGTAGAGCGTCTGGTTGAGCTGGCGACGGGTACGGACTTCCACGCCGCTACCCAGGGTATCACGCACGGCCGACAGCACGGCTGCTTCATCGGCCTCCGGTGTGAGTCTCAGGTTCACCCCGGATACCTGCAGGCTGTCGCGCTCCAGCAGCGCCTGCACCAGCCCGAGGTCTGCAAACAGGTATTTTTTATCCAGCCCCTCCTCAATCTGGTAGATTCCGGAGAGGATCACCGCCATCTGGTTGTAGGGCTGGTCGCCCAGGCCCTGGGGGGAGAGGTTGCCCGTTCCGGGTTTCGGGACCAGTACGATGAGGGGGGAGCGGTAATTCTGAACGCTCAGCGAGAGCTGGGAGGCGATGGAGATCCCGGAAACCGCCTGTTGGGCGCTGAGGTCCCAGAGCCCCATATAGATGGTGCTGTCGATGCCCGTGGTGCGGTTGTAGGCGGAATCCACCCCTTTGATATAGGCAATCATGCTGCGCTGGTCGTGGGTGAGGTAAACGCGTTCTTCCAGTTCCCTGGAATACGAGGCGATCCCCGGGATGTCCCGCAACCCCGCAGTTTGTTCCGGGCCAAAGGCAAAGGTCTTCCCGCTGGCCGGGACAATGCGCATGTCCGGGTCGAACGTGTTGCTGAAAGACAGGCTGAAGGTTTTTAACCCCGCAAAACCGGAGAGGACGATAAACAGGGCAGCGGAGCCGATGACAATGACGCCGAAAGTGACTGCATTGATGATATTGACCGCGTTCTGGCTGCTTTTGGAACGGACATAGCGCCGGGCGATGTACAGCGGGAAGTTCACGCTCAGGATTTTTTGCGGCGGGGCAGCAGGTCCGGGTTCTCGATGGGGTCTTCCCCTTCCTTGAGCGACTTTTCGATATTCTCGATGTATTCCAGGGAATCGTCCAGGTAGAATTGCAGTTCGGGAACGCGCCGGAGCTGGTTGCGCGTGCGCCGGGCCAGTTCGTGACGGAATTGTGCCTTTTGCGCCTGGATCCCCTTGATCAGGCCCGTGGCCTCTTTGACCGGGAAGATACTCACATATACTTTGGCAATGGACAGGTCTGAGGTGACGTGGACTTTGGTCACCGAAAGGATAATCCCCTGGAGCCCGCCGTCGACGGCCGCCCGTTGGAGCATTTCTGCCAGGTCCTGCTGGAGGAGGCCGGCGATTTTTTTCTGTCGTTGCGTTTCCACAGCCCAAAAGTACACACAAATGGCTTATTTTCGTAGGAAAACGCCCCGGGAATGCGCAAAATCGAACATATTGGGATCGCGGTAAATGATCTGAAAGCAGCCGGCGACTTGTATGAAAAACTCCTGGGCAGCCCGGCCTACAAGACGGAGGAGGTTGCCTCGGAAGGGGTGCGCACCGCATTTTTCCGCTCCGGCCCCAACAAGGTGGAACTGCTCGAAGCCACTTCCCCGGACAGCCCGATTGCCAAATACCTCGAAAAGCGGGGCGAGGGCATCCACCACATCGCCTTCGACGTGGAAGATATCCGATCCGAGATGGCCCGTCTCCGGGCCGAGGGGTTTACCGTACTCAATGAGGAGCCCAAAAAAGGGGCAGACAACAAACTGGTGGCCTTCCTCCACCCGAAAGGCACCCACGGCGTCCTGGTGGAACTCTGCCAGGATATGGGCTAGGGCTTCGCCTGTGCAAGCTTCCGGCACAAACCGGCACATCCGGAGGCAGTTCCAAACCTACAGGTTCCATCCGGTTGCCGGGTTCCATCCGTTATAACTAGGGATGAACTCCCTACTGGTACTTCTTCAGGTAGGCATCCAGCGAAAACCTCCCGGAACCGTATACAAAGAAGAAGACGCAGACCAGCAGCACGATGATGGCCGTGATCAGGTTGGCGGGAATCATCTCGCCCAGGAAATTCGTCATAATCGCCCCGAAAAGGATGGGGATCTGAAACCCTACGGCCCATCGCGTGAGCAGGCCGATAATGATAAAAAAGCCGCCGACAAAATGCGCCGCGGCCACATAGTGCAGGATGATCCAGCTTCCCGGCAGGTCCTGGTAGGGCCGCATCATGCTCATGAACAGGTCCAGGTTGGACATAAAGCTCACCCCTTTCACAAACAGGAATACCCCCAGGGCCACCCGAAGCACATCCAAACCGTAATAGGAGTGGGCGTCCGCCCACTTGTCCCAAGTTTTGATTGTTCCCATGGCTACGTTGTTTTAACCTACTTAAATTACTGAAGTTTAGGGAGATAAAAAAATATAATTAAGCGCCGGCCCCGGCTGACCAGGTCCGACCACAGCCAGGATCCCGCCCCAGGAGCGCGTCTGATCCACCCGTGTGAAACCGTCGGTTCTCGCTCGCGGACCCCAGCCGGAATCACCGTCCCCAAATGGATTTTCGGCTTGCAGCCTCCCGAAATAAGTGGTAATATTGCATGCTCCAAAACGGGTCCTATAGCTCAGCTGGTTAGAGCACTTGACTCATAATCAAGGGGTCCCTGGTTCGAGCCCAGGTGGGACCACATCAAGCAGCAAACCCCGCACGATTTCGTGCGGGGTTTTTTGTTTCCGAAAGAAAGTGAAGCTTGCTTCGACTTTCTGAAGGGAACGAAAAGGCGCCGATTTGCGCTAGCAAAGCGGAGGTTTGCTATTTGCAGGAGTGGTGATTCTCTGGTAGGCGGCGCCAGCCGCCAACCCAGGGCTACATGAATGCTCGGTCGTCATTTGGCCAGCGCACCGGCTGGCTCCTCGCTGCGAGAGGTCCACCGGACCTCACGCGGTCGCTTGGCCCGGTCGCTTTCGACGCAGGAGAAAGCAACCCAGGGCCGCATGAATGCTCCGTCGCCGCTTGGCCAACGCACCGGCTGGCTCCTCGCTGCGAGAGGTCCACCGGACCTCACGCGGCCGCTCGGCCCGGTCGCTTTCGACGAAGGAGAAAGCAACCCAGGGAATCAATTCTGTGAAGTACTTCCAAGCAGGAGCCGTCATTCTCTGGTCGGCGGCGCCAGCCGCCAACCCAGGGCCCCGGGGTAAATCCCCCGAAAACAGTATCTTGGGGAGTGTTAAAACCAACCCAATGCCCAAAGGCACTACGTCCCGCTCCTGGATCGACATATTAATCGAACTCGCAGAGGTCTTTTTTAAAAGCGCCCGCCAGAACAAACGGGGGAGGACCTGGCACCAGCATGTGGTGCCCTATAAAGACAGGTGGGCCGTCAGGCGGGAGGGCAACAAACGCATCACCTCCAAACACCTGCGTCAGGACACCGCTATTCGCAAGGCCAGGCGACTGGCCAGGAAGTACAAGGCGGATGTGATCATCCACCGGTCGGATGGCAGTATACGCGATCGGATCAGCTATGATTAAAACGAACAAACCGGGGAGATGAAAACGGGAAAGCGGAGCCCCAACCGCAACTAATTTCCTGACGAATCAATATACTCCCCAGACCCATGGAAGCAACCGCAGCGGCAATAACGGCTATCGCTATTTTTGTAATAACCACTTTTTTGGTCTGGAAACTTTCGGTAGGCCGGTTTAAAGCGGAATTTGGTAAAAAGAGGAGAAATGTATGGGGCCAACGGACGTTTTATTGGGAGAGCATTATAGCGATCAGTACGGGAATTACCTTTCTGGCCATGTACCTCTTGAGATGGGCGGATGTGCTAACTTTCCCGTGAGCCGGCTGCACCGGTAGTCTTGTTCAATCCGCAGGGGCTTATTTTGTAACCCTCACTACCCATTCCTGTCTTTTCCATGGTTTTACAAAGTCGTTTGGAAAAACTTCGGCAGAGGTATTTCAACCCGACCTTTCAAGCAATTACTGGAACTCCCCTGCAAATAACTCCTATTCTCCGCCTCCGGGCACCCCGTGTTACCGATGTGGTATAGCTTGTTACATCTGTGCTATCGGATCACGCAGGCAATAGGTATATTCTATCGGATCCAGCCCGATGTTTCCAGGGACCTGGTTGTTTGCTCGGATACTGACATGTGCGGGATAACGAACACCGCCTGGCTACCAGACTTTATGATAAACTGAAAAACAAATAAGATGAAACACCTGATCTGTTTATGGATGCTCCTGCTCCTGACCCCATCGGCGGCCTGGAGCCAGGATTTTATGGAATCCATGATGCAAACCGCGCAAATGGAAAACGAGGCCAATGCGCAAGAAGAGGGCCAGCCCAACGAGGGAACGAATTCGGAAGCCGCGGAAACCTGGGAGGCGGAATTGGAGCGAATGAGGGAAAGTACCCCGGAGTTTTTCGCTTCGTTGGACACCAAATATCTGAAGTGTGTGGCCATGATGGAATCGTACGTCTATATGTATTTAAAACTGGTGCGGGAGCATAAATTGGGCGATATGACCCTGTCTGCATGCGACGCCTATGGAATGCAGACCCTGGCGATGGCCAGTTCCACCACATTTATGTACTGTGCGGAAGGGATGGAAGCCCCTGAATTGAATGAAGAGGAGAAAACCGATTTGATGATGGATTATATTCATAAGCTTACCGGGTTCCAAGAGCTGATAAATCATTACGTATATAGTTATTATTTCGATTTAGTGCAGTCAAATTTCCCGAATACCCCCGCCAGCGCCGAAACGATGAATCACAACTACCTGGTTTACCTAATGGAATTTTTCCGGCCGCGGTACATCATCCCCCAAAGCCTGAAAATTGCCCGGGAAATGGAGGCCCTGGGCTGTAGCGGATAAAATCGAAATTTAATCGGGCAGGGCATCGGGCGAACGGGGAATTTTGGGCAGAACATCAGGGATTGGCAAAATTTTCTACATTTAAGCCAACCGCCGGACCATGATCAAATTCTTCCGAAAAATCCGCCAAAGGCTCCTGGCCGAGAACAAATTCAGCAGGTATTTGCTTTATGCCGTTGGCGAGATCTTCCTGGTCGTCATCGGGATTTTGATTGCCCTGCAGATTAACAACTGGAACGAGGGCCTGAAGGAACGGGCAACGGAACAGTCCATACTAAAACAGTTGCACAGCGAATACCAAAGCAACCTGGCGCAGCTGGATGAGAAGATTTTTATGCGCAACGAGGCGCTGGAAGCGAGCTACTTCCTGCTGGAACAGATCGACCACCCTGCAAACATCGAAGAAAATGCGATATACGATGCCTTCTGGAAGCTCGTCAGGGACCCTACCTTCGACCCGATTGTGAACGATATCGTGGGAAGCAGCAACCTCCGCCTGATCCGGAACGATTCCCTGGTGCGGCTGTTGTCGAACTGGTCTTCGGAGGTCTACCAGGTACAGGAACTGGAACTGCAGTACCAGAAATTCCGCTCGGAAATCCTGGCGCCCGCCTACAACCGGCTGGGGGTCTCCAGGAATGTCAACGACGCCGTGTGGAAGGATGGTTATTCCCCCCCGGAAGCCCTCGACAAAAAAAATTCCGTCAAGCTGACCATCGACCAATCACCCAGGCCCATGGACCTCCGGGAGGTGCTCAAAGACGTCGAACTCGAGGGCATGATTGCCCAGGCCATCACCTACCACCAGGTAACCAACATCCAATCCGGGACGCTTCGCGACCGCATTCTGGAAATGCTCGAATTGATGGAGGGGGAGATAGACTGACGCGCTGCGGATCCTCCCCAGGCCCACTTCAGGGCTTCTGCCTTTATCCCTTTTCTGAATGACGTCTTTATCTCCTTGGCCCCCTACGCAAGACTTCAATCGGCACAGAGGAGTTTTCCCACACATAAATAATTGAAAATCAGTAATTTATTTTCATCCTCCGGTAGGTTGGCTGCTTTTATTTCGTACCTTCTGAGACTGCCTATATTCAAATAATCAACCAAAACCTATTAAAATGAAAAAAGCACTGCTTATCGTTGTCCTGCTGGGCCTGACCATGGCCTATGGACAATCCAAAAAAAACGGGACGATTTATATCGAACACCCGGCCATTGAAACCGTCAACGCCCTGGTCGACGCCTTTGTAGCGGGAGACAGCGCGGCCGTGGCGGGATTCCTCCACGAAGATTTCCGGGCCTTTAACGGTTCTACGCCGAACAAAGACGCCAAAGGCGCAACCAAAGAACAATACCTGGGACGCGTCAACTTCTGGAAAAACAACATCTCTTACCTCAGCATCGAACCGTTGCAGGGGTCCTACCCGGATGCCCTGGAATACAAGGACGGAGCCCTCTGGGTACAGAACTGGAGCCAGCTAAAAGGGGTCCATAACGGCTCCGGGGTCAAGATCGACGTGCCCATCCACCGGATGTACCGGCTGAAGGACGGGAAGGTGGACCTGGAGATCAGTTACCACAACGAGCGAATATACCGGGAAATTGGCGAGAGTTTCCAGGACCGCGAAAACGGGACTATCTACAACCACCACGACAATATCAACAGTGTCCGCCGGATGATGCACGCTTTTGAGCACGACGATTTTGAGACGGCTTATAGTTTCTTTGACGAGAAGGCCCGGTTTAGCAGCCTGGAAATGGAGCGGGGGGAATCGATGTCCCTGGAAGAAGCCAAGGCACGGAATGAGGAAATCTGGGAAACCTTTGACATTACGAGTATCGACGTGGTGGGATACCCCGATTACCTGGAGTACGACCTGCGCGACGGTAAGGTGGTACAGAGCTGGTGGAATATCCGGATGACGCGAAAAGCCGACGGCCACAAAATCGTGATGCCCGCCCTGTATATCCACGATTTCAATGACGAGGGGAAAATTACCCGTTCCAGTGCCTACCTGAGCACGAAATGGCTGGATGCCCCGGCTGAATAAACCAGAATCACCTGATGGCAGGAAAGCCCGCGACCCAATTGGGTCGCGGGCTTTGTTTTTTTGTATAACGCAAGGGAATCACGGGGTACGAGGACCCGCCTAGAACCCGCCCCGCTCCAGCTGCAGCAGGAAGGCGTACATCAGGGCCGTGCGCCGGTAGCGTTCAAAACGTCCGGATGCCCCGCCGTGCCCCACGTCCATGTTTGTGTCCAGCAGCAGCACGTTGTCGTCCGTTTTATAGTCCCGCAGCTTGGCCACCCATTTGGCGGGTTCCCAGTACTGTACCTGGCTATCCCAGTAGCCTGTGGTAACCAGCATATGCGGGTACTCCTTCCGCTCCACATTGTCGTAAGGGGAATAAGATTTGATGTATTCGTAGTACTCCGGGTCTTTCGGGTTGCCCCACTCGTCAAACTCAAAAGTGGTGAGCGGGATGGATTCGTCCAGCATCGTGGAGATCACATCCACAAACGGAACGGCGGCAATCACCCCGTTCCACAGTTCCGGGGCCATATTCACCACGGCGCCCATCAACAGGCCGCCAGCGCTGCCCCCTTGGGCGTACAGGTGGTCCGGGGACGTATACCCCAGTTCCACCAGGTACTTCCCGCTGTCGATAAAGTCGTAGAAAGTGTTCTTTTTGTTCAGGAGTTTTCCATCCTCGTACCATTGCCGCCCCAGGGTCTGGCTGCCCCGGATATGTGCGATTGCAAAAGTAAAGCCGCGGTCCAGCAGGCTGATCAGCGGATAGCTGAAGGAGGCGTCCTGGTTGGAACCGTACGATCCATAGCCGTAGAGCAGTAACGGGGTCTCCGCACTCTTGGGCGTACCCTTGCGGTAGACGATGGATACCGGGATCTGCGCCCCGTCCCGGGCCTCTGCCATAATGCGCTCCGTCTGGTAATTGGCGGGGTCGAAGCTGCCGCCCAGCACCTCGTCCTGTTTCATGACGGTCCGCTCCCGGGTGGCCATGTCGTAATCGTAGACGACGGTCGGGGTTGAAAAACTCGAATATTCAAACCGCAGTACGTCCGTGTTGTATTCTGGGTTGCCGGTAGTGTATACCCGGTACGCCGCATCCTCAAAATCGATGTAGTACTCGGACATGTCCCGCCGGTCGATCACGTGCAATTGCACAAGCCCGTCTTTCCGCTCCCCGAGGACCGAGAAGTTCTCAAAATGGTCCATGCCCTGGAAGAGGACCTCCGGGTTGTACGGGATAAAGTCCTCCCAGGCCGATTTTCCGGTAGCGTCTTCCCCACAGTACATCAGGCGGTAATTCGGGGCCTCCAGGTTCGTGCGGATCACAAAACGGTCGCCGATATGGTCCACGTAATGGATCAACCCCTTTTCCCGCGGCTGGAACAATTGCCAGTCCCCGTCCGGGGTATTCGCATCCAGGTAGCGGTATTCGGTCCACTCCGAGTGGGACGAGATCAGCAACAGGTAGTCGCGCGACCGGCTCTTGTAAACAAAGCTCTGGAAGGTGGGGTCGGTTTCTTCATAAACCAATTCGTCCGTGGCGGGGTCCGTGCCCAGGACGTGTTTGTAAACCTGGAAAATCCGCAGCGTTTCCGGATCCTTCTTGCCGTAGAATACGGTCTTGTTGTCATTGGCCCAGGTGATGCCCTGGGCATTTTCGATTCGCTCGTCCCGGACCTCCCCGGTTTGCAGGTTCTTGAAATAAACGGTGTACTGCCTGCGCGAGACGGTGTCCACCGAAAATGCCAGCCACTGGTTGTTTTCGCTGACTTCCCGTTCCCCGATGCTGAAGTACGCCTTGCCTTCGGCCATTTCCGGACCATTCAGCAGGATTTCCTCCTCGGCCCCTTCCTCCAGGGATTTCCGGCAGTAGAGCGGATACTGGTTGCCTTCTTCATACCGGATGTAATAGCTATACCCATTGAGGGTTACCGGTACCGAGGCGTCGTCCGGGGCCATCCGCCCCACGATTTCCTCGTACAGGCTGTCCTGCAAGGCCTCTGTCGGCTGCATTACAGCCTCCAGATAGTTGTTTTCCGCCCGGAGGTAGTCCAGGACCCTGGCGGTTTGCTCGTCCGGATCCTCCGCGTTTTTCTGGGCATCGCTCAGGCGCATCCAGAAGTAGTCGTCCGTGCGCGTGTCGCCGTGTATTTCTAGTTGTTCCGGGGATTTTTCGGCTATCGGGGGCTGGGGGGGTGCCGGTTCGGTTTTGCAGGCTGCCAGAAACAGCAGCAATACGGGAAACAGGTAGTATTTCATTAATCGTTGTTTTTTAGCTGATTGGTACTTGCACCTGCGGGCCAAAAAGGCCGACTCACAGCTGGCGGGGAGAAGTTACGGAATTTTACAAAGCGGAGGATTGTACGACAATCGGATGAAGGCGGTCCGGAATTTACAGATTGCAAACGAAAGATTGACAGCAGTAAGAACGCCGGCCTAATGCACCATCTCAGCGAGCATTGCTTCGCTTAACGGCTTCACCCGCATAGCATCCTGCAGGTCGTATTTTTCAATACGGGCCTGGTCGGATGGCTGCACTTCTGCGGTCAGGAAATAGAGTTTCATCCCGCTGAGGTCCCGCTCCGCCCCGGAAAGGGCTTCCATAAAATCCCAGGCATCCATCACGGGCATGTTGACATCCATGATCAGCAGGTCCGGCAAAGTCTTCCCAGGATCGAGGAGTTGCTCCAGGGCATCCCCGGCCGAGAGCAATTGGCTGACGGTGGCGTCCGGGAACGTGCGACGCACCACCACCCGGTTTACAAACAGGCTCATCTCGTCGTCGTCCACCAGGAGGATGGACCGGGGCGGAGACGGGGTGTTATCCTGGGTTGGTTTGGCAGGTGAGATCACACTATCAGGGGGGGTGTGCGGGTTTGTTTATGCGGATTGGAGGATGCCGGTCAGGTCTAATTCGGTTATGGGCTTTACGAAATAGTTGCCCACTACCTCGTATTCCCGCGCCCGCTGTTCGTCGGCGGGGTTGATCGAGGAGCTGACCACGTATATGGTAACCCGTTCCGTATTGTTGTTGGGGATCTTGACAAAAGACTCGAGGAAATCCCAACCGTCCATCACCGGCATATTCAGGTCCAGGAAGATGACCGAAGGCAAGGCCTCTCCCCGGTTGAGCATATCCAGCAGCCCGTCTATGGCTTCCTGCCCGTTGTTAAATACCAGGATTTCCTCGCAAAACTCTACCTGCTTCATCATGAGTTTCATCCCATAGACCAGGATCGGGTCGTCGTCTACGATACAGGTTTTTTCCAGTGTTTTCATGTATTGTCGGTTGTATTGAGTATGACGCTGAACGTGGTGCCTGCGCCCGGCTGGCTGGACACGGTAATTTTCCCGCCCATGGCCTCTACCTGGTTTTTGGTGATAAACAGCCCGATTCCCCGGCTGTCCTTGTGTTTGTGGAAAGTCTTGTACATGCCAAAGAGCTTGGCCCCGTGACGCTGCAGGTCAATACCCAGGCCATTGTCGGTGAAATCCATGCGGCACCGTCCGTTTTCGACGGTGGCCCCGATCCGGATAAAGCTCTCTTTCTCCGGGTCGCGGTATTTCATCCCGTTGGTGATCATATTCAGAAACAGGCTGTCCAGGTAAGCCGGGATGCCCATAACTTCCAGCCCCATATCTATATCGACGTCCAGCCGGACTCCTTCGGCCTGCAACAAAGCGGCTAGTTCGGTTTCCGCTTTGTGGGCAGCGGCAAACAAGTTTACGGGCCGATGTGCTTCCTGATTGCCCGTCTGCACTTGTACCACCTCGTTCAGGTGGGTAATTGAATCGTTCAACCCGTTTGCAGCCCCGGCGAGCATTTGCAAAGCGTTCTTACGTTCGGATTCGGCGATCCTGTCCTCCAGGAGGAATTGGGTGATCATCGACAGGTTGGTAGCGTGAGACCGCAGGTTGTGCGATACGATATGCGCAAAATTCAACAGGCTCTCATTCTGGCTGACGGTGGTATTCAGGAGTTTTTTCATCTCCTCCTCGGCCATTTTTTGCCGGGTGACATCCCAGGCGGCGCCGATTACCTGCAGGGGCTTCCCATCGGGGTCCCTGACTATGTTTCCCTCATCGTGGATCCACCGGGTTTCCCCATCCGGCCGTACAATGCGGTAGTCCATCTGGAACTTCCCGGCAGATTGCAGGTCGCGGCCCATTCTTTCCCTGACCCACTCCCGGTCATCCGGGTGCAAGGCTGCCTGCCAGGCGGCAAAAATGCTTTCAAACTTTTTCGCTTCAATGCCGAATATGTCGTGCATACGCTCGTCCCAGGCAACCTCCTGCCCAACGACGTCAAAATCCCAAATACCGATTTCAGCACCCTCTTTGGCTATATTCAGGCGCTCGCTCACTTTTTTGAATTCAAGCCGGGCTTTTTTTCGTTTGTCGATATCCTGCATGGTTCCGCGAATCCGGATACACTTGCCGTTATGTATGTCTACCTCGCCAATCCCCCGGACCCAAATTTCCCGTCCTTTGGCGGTGATGAGCTGCACTTCAATATCCCAGGGCTCCCCGGTACGGACATTCTCGTCCAGCACCTTGAGCACCAGGTCCTTACTGGCCCCTTCTTTGTAAAACTTGATTACCTCCTCCATAACCGGTTCATAATCCGGGGGTACCTCGTGCAGCGCCCGCAAGTTCGGCGACCAGAAAATCTGATTCTTCACCATGTCTACCTCCCAGGTCCCGATCCTGGCTACCCGCTCCATTTTTTCAAAAAGGTCGCGGTCCCGCATCTGATCGGTAATATCCTCAAGGACCAGGAGGATGCCTCCGGGCATTGGGCCATCGGCGGCCAGGGGGGACATTTTCCAGGAATACCAGGCAATTTTACCGTCGGCGTGTTGGTAGAATATCCTGTCGTTGGATCGCTCGAGTCCCTCCCGGCAATAGGAGAGATCCAGGAAGAGCTCCTCCGGCATATCGGGGAAGACTTCTGCAATCCGGGACCCTTTGGAGCTCCGGTCCGTCCGGAACTGGTTGTGCCAGGCCTCGGAGAAACCCTGGAATTTCAGGTCCTGGTCCAGGGCGGCGATGGGGATCGGCGCCTGGAGTAGCAGCAAGTCGTTGAGTATCATTATTTGGTCAGCTTGTACGAAAGTAGAAAATTCTTACGAAACATCATGAATATTGTTACAACTCGAATTTATGGCAATTATTGCCGTCAATTGATGAAAACATACGATTATTGCAGGGCTTTTCGTTACAGTGGCAAAGTGAACCCGAAAATTCCCTCTATGCGCAAGTTCCAATACCTCTGCTTGTTCTTATTATTGTTGGCAACCGCCTGTTCTACCGATGCAATGGATGACAACCCGGCCGGCGACCCTGCCGGAAATGGCTCCCCGGACGGGGGCCCGGGGTACCGCGGCGCTGTCGGTGAATCCGCAGCCGACCTCTTGTCCGGCGAAACCTTCGGCGGGCTTTCATTGCAATTGCTCTATGTGGAAGGCATGCGGCCCACCCAGGCTACCGTCGATAATTTCCAGGACTTCCTCCGGGAGCGCCTGAATAAACCGGACGGCATATCGCTCACCCTGCGGGAAATCGCATCGCCCGGCCAGGACGTCTATTCCACCCAGGACATCCGGGAACTGGAAGACGAGGTGCGCACGCTGTTCTCAACCACAGACAACCTGGCGGTATGCGGTATTTTTCTGGACGGTTCCTTTGAAGGAAACACGGAATCCGGGTCTGTCCTGGGGATTGCCTACCGGAATACCTCCTTTGTCGTTTTTGGGGAGACCATCCGGGAATTCAGCGGACAGCCCCTGGCACCATCCACGACCGTCCTGGAAACTACCGTGGTCAACCATGAGTTCGGCCATCTGCTGGGCCTGGTGAACGCGGGGACCCCACTGCAAACCCAGCACCAGGATACCGAACACGGTCGCCATTGCACGGCCGAGGATTGCCTGATGTACTGGACTGCGGAAACCGGCGAGGGCTTGGTCAATATGATTTCCGGGGGGAACGTTCCCAGCCTGGATGCAGCCTGCCTGCAGGACTTGCAGGCCAACGGCGGGCGTTAAGGCGGCAACGGCCATTCGTTGTCAGGGCTTCCGGAACCTCAATTTGCGAATCTGCCGCGGGGGTACTGCCGGGATGGAATCATTGTATCTCAGGGAACCGATGCCATGTCGGGCCCTATGTCCTGTAATACAGAGCGATAGTGCTCAAACCGCTCAAAAACCTGTTTGACGTACCGGTAAGGTTCTTCCCCCCGCACATAGCCGTAGTCCACCACCTCATTCAGGTAATTGTCAGGCGTACTCAGGGCAAGTAACATCCGGTCTACGTTTTCGTCCCAGCAATCCTTGTCATACCCCCTGACGTCTGCCAGTTTGCGCGCATCTTCTACGTGTTGGTAGCCGCAATTGTATGAGGCCAGCGTGAACTTGATGCGCTGCAGGGAATCCGTGACCGTGGGGAAGCGCTGGTACAGTGCTTCCAGGTACCGGGCCCCGGCTTCCAGATTCTCCCGGGGATTGGTCCGGTCGGCCACCCCGAGTTCCTCGGCCGTGGCGGGCATCAGTTGCATCAGGCCCGAGGCCCCGGTCCAGGATTGGGCCGTGGCATTGAAACGGGACTCCTGGTAGACCACGGAGGCCAGCAGGCGCCAGTCCCAGCCCATTTCCCGCGCTTCCCGTTTGATCAGCGTGTCGTACGGGCTGATCTTCCCCTCATTCAGGCTGTAGAAGGGACTGTTTACGCGCCGGCTGAAATTGCGCCGGTTCTTGAAGTATTTATTAAAAATGACATAGTAATCGGTCTCTTTTTTCTCCCGTTCAAGCCATTGGTTGATGGCTTTGAGCAGCCCGGGGGAATCCCTGGAAACCGCCCAGGCAATTCGCTGGGAGAAGCTCACCGGGACGCTCACGTCCAGGATGGGGTGGTGGGAGGCGTTGATCCGGGCCAGGTTCTGGTCGGCAAAGGTGTATTTGATCTTTTTATCCACCACCATCTGGATAATTTCGTCCGTGGCCAGGTTGCCGTCCAGGGTGTCTACATGGATAATGCCCCCGATCTCCTGGGAGAGGTTGTTGACGCGTTCCAGGTAGGAGGAATTCTTGCGGAGGCTAACCGTATCCCCGATGAGTTCCACCGGGTCCAGGACGAGGCGGTCCCGGATCTGGTCGCGGGTGAGCCGCCGCCACCCGGCGGGTTTTCGCTGTACCAGGACCTGCCGGGTCAGGTAGAGGTAATCGGCAAAAGCGACCTTTTTTTTCCGTTCCCGGGTGATGGCCAGTCCGTGGGCCACCAGGTCCACTTCCCCCCGCTGGAGGATTTCCAGCATTTCGTCCAGGTTGCGGGCAATCCGGAGGTCCAATTCTACCCCCAGGTCTGCTGCAAGCCGTCGGGTCAATTCGTATTCATACCCCATGGGCTGCCCGCGGTACAGGAAATAACTCGTGGCGCTATAGGCGATCAGGGCCCGCAATTTCCCGCTTTCGCGTATGGCATCCACGGTCCGGGCGGGTTTGGGGGGGTCCCCTGCCCGGCTACCGGGCTCGCCGGGTCGGGAGGAGCAGTTGCAGAGCAACAACAACAGGGCAATATACGGGAGGGAACGCAGGTGCATTTCAGTTCGTTAATACCCGGAGAAGATACAAAACCCCTGGAAATGAGTACGCAACTCCCAATTCGGGCCACCGGCCTGCCAGGCCTAGCGGTTTGCCAGGGAACCACCCGCGCTGTTCAGGGAAGCGCTCAGGCGTTCGGTGCATTCCCGTAGGATCCAGTCGCTGACCTGTTCAAAATACATCAGGGTCAGGGTGGCAACGAAGATAAAAAGCAATGCCGTGCCAATGCGGGCGAAGTATAATTTTTCCGAATGGGACATGACGTAATTGGTTGGATTATAAGTTGAAATATAAGGAGACCAATTAAAATTAACAAATTTTTAAGAACGTTTGTTCTCCGGGATTGGGCCCGTTGGCGGGCCTTATTCCGTCCTCCGGTCGCCCAGGGGGTTCAGCGAGTTCTCCACCCCGGACTGCACGCCTTTCCAGACGTAGTTCCAGACGCCCTTGTACGGGACGCGGGTAAATTCGATGGCGCCGACGATGGTTTTGCCCCGCCGGTTCGGGTTGGAATTGCGCACCAGGGTATTGGCCAGCCAGGAGAGCGTGGTTTTCCGGTTGCCGTCATCCTTGATGAAGGCCACTTCCAGGTCATCGTACAACATGGTCAACTCCCCGGTCATCCGCCGCGACGTACCGTCGGCGTGGAAATACATGCCGTTTAGTCTGCCTCCTGTAAAGCGCATTTCCATGGCCGGGTAGATGGTCGGGTTCAGTTTGTGGAGTCGGGAACTGCCCCGGGTGAGCCCTTTCATGTGGAAGTGGTCCGTGGCATAAGGCAATTGCAGGGAAACTTCCACAGGGAGCGTCCCCAGCAAAGTACCCTGCAGGTCAATCTTGAGGGTGTCGCCGGTGTCCCGGGCAGCAGCCCCCGATACTATATGGACGATGCGGCCGCGTAGTTCCGGGAAACCCACCAGGACTTCGGGCCCCGATTCCTGTACCTTCTCCCGGTACTCGAGGCTCGCATGGCGCAGCGAGACGGTATCGATCCGCAGCGGCCACTCCAATTCCATCAGCGCATCGTCGGGCAGGGGTACCCGGCGCTCGGTTTCATAGGGCTTGGTCTTGTCGCGGAAGATGCTCCCTTGCAGGCGGTCCACCGCTACGGATCGCATCCGCAAATCGCCCTGGGCCAGCAGGCGGTCCAGGTCAAACCCCGCAATATCCAATCGGGAGAACCGGGCGGTGTAGGTTTCAAAGCTGTGGGCGTGAGCCTCGGCGAACGACCCGGTATCCATTAAGGGGCGGAAGGCAAGGCTGTCTACCCGTACGCTTTTGTCCGAATGGCGGTACCGGAAGCGATCAAAGTACAATTCGTAGGAGGCCCCGGTAAGCGTATAGCGCTGCCGGCTGAGTTCCAATTCCAGGCCCGCGAGCTCCGGGACCAGGTAGGCGCCCGTTCCCCTGGCGTCCGCCGAGAGGCCAACCCCTTCCACCAGCAACCGGTCGCCAAAAAAGGAGGCTACCGTGTCCTTTTGATCGGGCCCGGAGAGGTTCAGGCGGAAATGGTCCAGTTCAAACCGGCTGAGGCGGACGTGGTCAATGCCCGGCAACCGGATGGAGTCGATGCGCGTCCCGGATAGCTTCGAATCTTCGCCCCCCAATGCGGAATCCGCAAGCGCCCTGCGCAAATTCAGTTGGAGCGTATCCAGTGAAATGGACCGGATGGATAGGGTTTCGTTCCACAGGAAATTCGTCAGGTTAATCCCCTCCAGGGTGATGCGCCCGATTCGGAGGGTGCCCAGGCCTTCGCCCCCGGGGTGCAGGCTGTCGTCCGCCGCCCGTGCCCGAACCTGCCGCAGGTTAAGCTTTTCCGAAAAGATGTCGAGCTCCAGGGCTTCGTAATCCAGGGAAAAACCGGCTTCCGCACTGTGCAGGACGATTTCCCGCCGGATATACCCCTCCAGGACCTTTTCCAGGATGGGGTTGAGCCAAAAGGCTGCCGAGGCCGCGAGTAGAATCAGTACAAGGAGGGGATATCGTTTCCGGATTTTGATTTGCATGGGATCGGGCCAAGGGGGATGGCCTGAAGATACTAAAGATCGGCGTGATCCTTTGCCGGGCTGTGCAATCGGGCTTTTTTCCAGTGTAACCGCGGTAACATGACGCCATGCCGGTTATATGTATCTTTGCATTAAATTTCTCGAGATGTTTGGAAAAGGAAGCAAACTCTACAGCATATTGTTGCTCCGGTGCCCCCGCTGCCACCAGGGGGCTTTTCTCCGCAGCCACCCTTACGACCTTAGCAATATGAACCGCGTTCGGGAAACCTGCCCGAATTGCCAGCTGAAGTACCGGATTGAACCGAGTTTCTACTACGGTTCCATGTATGTGTCCTATGCCGTGGGCGTGGCAGTGGCCATTGCGGTTTACGTGCTGATACTCCTGTCCGGCGTCCAGCTCGGCGCAGGGGGTATCTTCGGCGTGATCGTCGCTGCGCTCGTGCTGCTGATGCCCTGGATCGGGGCCGTCTCCAAATCCATTTGGGCCAATTTCTTTTTCAAGTTCGACCCGGAGGTTGCGAGAAACAATAAATAACCGCCATGATCCGGGAACTCAGGGAGCGATACGGAAACCAGTTTGAGGAACCCCTCCTCGAGGAGATTGCCGAGGTGGGCGTCCTGCGCCAGGTAGCCGCCGGGGACAAACTGCTGGAGATCGGGGAGTATATCAAGGGCATGCCGCTGCTCCTCTCCGGGGTGATCAAAATTCTCCGGGAAGACGGGGACGGGGACGAGCTCCTGCTTTATTACCTGGAGCAGGGCGATACGTGCTCGATGACCATGAGCTGCTGTATGGGGCAGACCCGGAGCGAAATCCGCGCCGTTGCCGAAACCGATGCCCGGCTTATCATGGTGCCTGTTCGGAAGATGGAGGAGTGGACTGCCAGGTACCTGTCGTGGCGCACCTTTGTCTTTTCGAGCTACAACCAGCGAATGAACGAACTTTTCCAGGCCATTGACAGCATTGCCTTCAAAAACATGGACGAGCGACTGGTTGGGTACCTCCGGGAGAAAATGCGGATTACAAACGAACCGATCATCCGAAATACCCACCAGGAAATTGCCTATGACCTGCACAGCTCCCGCGTGGTGATCTCGCGCCTGTTGAAGAAGCTCGAACGGATGGGGAAAATAGAATTGCACCGGAACCATATAAAAATCCTGGATCTCTGAAAAGATTCCTTCCCATACTGGATTGGTTGCCCGGCTATAAGAAGGCCTGGTTGCCCGGAGACCTCGCGGCCGGACTCACCGTGGGGATATTGCTGATTCCCCAGGGAATGGCCTATGCGATGATCGCCGGCCTCCCGCCCGTGTTTGGGTTGTATGCGGCCCTGGTGCCCCAGCTGGTCTATGCGCTGACCGGGACATCCCGACAACTCGCCGTGGGGCCGGTTGCCATGGATTCCCTCCTGGTGGCCAGTGGACTCGGGGCCCTGGCGCTCACGGGCATCGAGGAGTACATCGCCATGGCGGTTTTCCTGGCGCTTTTCATGGGGGTGCTCCAACTGGCTTTCGGCTTGTTGCGGATGGGGTTCCTGGTCAATTTTTTATCGCGGCCAGTCATCAGCGGTTTTACTTCTGCGGCCGCCATCATCATCGGGTTGAGCCAGTTAAAACACCTGCTGGGCGTGGAAATACCGGGCAGCAACCGCATCCAGCAGCTGGTGTCCCATGCCGCGGCGGCATTGCCGGACACCCACCTGCCCACACTCGGGCTTGGGCTGACGGGTATCGCCCTGATTGTCGGGATGAAGAAATGGGTGCCCCGCATGCCCGGGTCGCTGGCGGGAGTCGTGGCCGGCACCCTGGCCGTGTTCCTGCTGGGTTGGGACCAGGCCGGGGTGAAGATCGTCGGCGCGGTCCCGGCGGGCCTCCCGGAATTCGGCCTCCCGGAACTCGATATGGAACGGGTATCCCAACTTTTCCCGATTGCCCTGACCCTGGCGCTTATCGCCTATATGGAAGCGATATCAGTGGGGAAGGCGGTGGAGGAAAAGCACGGTAAGAACCGGATTGACGCCAACCAGGAACTCCGGGCCCTGGGCCTGTCCAATATCCTGGGGTCGTTTTTCCAGTCCTACCCGACAACCGGGGGATTCTCCCGGACGGCGGTCAACGACCAGAACGGGGCCCAGACACCCCTGGCTTCGGTCTTCAGCGCCCTGGTGGTGGGGGCTACACTGTTGTTTCTGACTCCCTTGTTCCACTACCTGCCCAACGCCATCCTGGCCGCGGTCATCATGGTGGCCGTTTTTGGCCTGATCGACCTGAAATACCCCCGGGAACTCTGGAAAAACAGGAAGGACGAATTCATCCTGCTGCTGGCGACATTCGCCCTGACCCTCGGTCTCGGCATTGTGGAGGGGATCCTGCTTGGCGTCCTCTTTTCCCTGCTCTTGTTGGTGTATCGCATTTCCAAGCCCCATATCGCTATCCTCGGCCGGATTCGCGGCACGGATTACTTCAAGAATATCAACCGGTTTTCAGAGGATATCGAGGAATTCCCCGAATTCCTGATTCTGCGCTTCGACGGCCAGCTCTTTTTCGGGAACAAGGATTATTTCCGCAAGGAACTGGTAAAGCACACCCGGCAAAAGGGGCCGGACCTGAAGTTTGTCATCCTGAATGCAGAGGCGATCAGCTATATCGACAGTTCGGCTGTCTATATGCTCCGCGCCCTGATCCGGGACCTACGGCGCGACGGGATCCGGTTGCTCCTGGCGGGAGCTATCGGCCCCACCCGCGACATCCTCTTCAGCAGCGGCCTGGCAGAAGAAATCGGGAGGGAGAACCAGTTTGTCCGCACGTTCGAGGCCTTTGAGCATTGTCGGACGGCTACCGGTAAGACCGAGATGGAACGGAAAGTCTCCACCCAGTCCGCCCGCCCGCCTGTGTAACCCAAGTCACTGTGTAATGGGCGTTTGCCTTGTAGTTTTACTGCAAAACGCAAATGCAAACACCCATGAAAGTTGAGCAAATTTACACCGGCTGCCTGGCACACGCAGCCTACTACATCGAAAGCAATGGCGAGGCGGCCGTCTTTGACCCCTTACGCGAGGTGCAACCCTATATCGACCGGGCCAACAAGGACGGGGCGCAAATCAAATACGTCTTCGAAACCCATTTCCACGCCGACTTTGTCAGCGGGCACCTGGACCTGCAGAAAAAAACCGGGGCGCAGATCGTTTTCGGCCCCAATGCAAAACCGGGCTATGAGGCGTTGATCGCCGGGGACGGACAGGTTTTTGAGGTGGGCGACTACCAGGTGAAGGTCATCCACACCCCGGGACACACCATGGAAAGCACCACCTACCTGCTCATTGACGAAGCTGGCAGGCAGCACGGTATTATCACCGGGGATACCCTGTTTATAGGTGACGTCGGCCGGCCGGACCTGGCGCAGCACGTAGTATCCGAACTGACGGAGGAAAAACTGGCCTCCCATCTCTTTGACTCGCTGAGAAACAAGATCATGCCCCTGCCGGACCACCTGATCGTGTATCCGAACCACGGCGCGGGGTCTGCATGCGGCAAGAAGATGAGTGAGGAAACCACGGATACCCTGGGCCACCAGAAAGAGGTGAATTACGCCCTCCGGGCGGATATGACCCGGGAGGAATTTATCGGGGAACTCCTGACGGGGCTCACAGCGCCCCCCGGTTACTTCCCGCAGAACGTGCTGATGAACATCAAGGGCTACGAATCCCTGGATACCGTAATGAAGCGCGGCAACCAGCCGCTGAGCCCCGCTGCCTTTGAAGCGGCCGCCAACGAAACCGGAGCCCTGGTGCTCGACACCCGGGATGCCGAAACCTTCGCTAAAGGTTTCGTCCCCAACAGCGTGAACATTGGCCTGGGAGGGGATTTTGCCCCCTGGGTCGGGGAACTCATCCCGGATGTCCAGCACCCCATCCTGCTCGTAACCGAGCCCGGCAGGGAAGAAGAGGCCGTAACCCGTCTTTCCCGCGTGGGGTATGACCAAACCCTCGGGTACCTGGAAGGGGGTTTTGACGCCTGGAAGCAGACCGGCCGCGAGGTGGAAACCACCGGCAGGATGACGGTTGCGGAACTCGAAGCCCTTGCCTCAAAAGGGGAGGCGCCCGTCATTATCGACGTGCGGAAAAGGAGCGAATACGACTCGGAGCACCTGCTGGACGCGATTAATATCCCGCTAAAAGAGATCAACGAACACCTGGCGGAATTCCCGAAAGACAAGAAATTTGTGCTGCACTGCGCAGGGGGATACCGGAGCATGATTGCCTCCTCGATCCTGAAACAGCGCGGATGGGATGATTTTGCCGATATTGTCGGGGGGTTCGACGCCCTGAAGAAAAGCCACCTGCCAAAGTCTGAGTATATTTGCCCGACGACTTTATTATAAGTGTATGGCGCATATAGACAGCGAATGGGGCTTGCGTAAGAAACGATATGGAAAAGGAGTGAAAGGGAATCGGCCGGGCCGGTTCCTTTTTGCGTTCTGGCTGGCAATCCTGCCGGTGCTGGGGTCGCTCACGGCCATTGAAGGCCGGGCGCAGCAACCGGTGGCCGACCCGGAGTATGCCGAACGCCTGGAAAGCCTGCTTTCCCATTCGGTTCCGGAGATTGCAGTGAGCGATGCGGCCGGCCGGGATTCGTTGGTTTTCCTGGATGCCAGAAGCCTGGAGGAGTTCGTTGTTAGCCGTATCCCGGGAGCCTATTGGGTGGGCTTCGACGATTTCAGCCTGGACCGGGTTAGCGCGGTTCCCCGAGACCAGGCCGTAGTGGTGTATTGTTCCGTGGGATACCGGAGCGAGAAAATAACGGAAGAACTCAGGGCCGCGGGTTTCGAGGATGTGTCCAACCTGTACGGGGGGATCTTCGAATGGGTCAACCAGGGGCAACCTGTGGAGGACCGCTCGGGCCCGACGGAAAAAATCCACGCCTACAACCGGGCCTGGGGCCGATGGCTGCGCCGGGGGCATAAGGTGTATTAGCCGGCAGCACTGCGTAAATTAACATTCAGACGCTTCCCTATTGGCCAGCCGGTTCCTGCCTGTCTTTGCCTTCCTTTCCCTTACCCCGATTCCTCCTGCTTTTTCGGGAGCGGCGGAAACCGTAGAGGTTTTGCCCGATAAAATCCCGCGGGAAGGATTCATCCCCCGGGAACCCCAGCGGGATGGTCCCGCTGTCATCCGGGATGTATTTGGTGCCGAACAGGTAGTCCCACAAACTCAGGCTGATGCCGAAATTGACCCCGAACTTACCCTGGGGCAGGTGATACGCGTGGTGGTAGAGGTGCATGACCGGGTTGTTGAGGACGTACTTGAGCGGCCCCCAGGTGAGTTTGATATTCGCGTGGTTCAGGTGGCCGATGGCAATGGCGGCAAAGTGGACCACATAGGCCTGTTCCGGCTCAAATCCGCCGAGGACCATCACCCCGAAGGTTTTCAGCGGCTTGTAGAGGATGTTCTCCATCCAGTGGTACCGCAGGTGTGCGGCGAACCCCATTTCCTTGACGCTGTGGTGTACCTTGTGGTATTGCCAGAATACCGGGTATTTGTGCAAAAGGATATGGGTAAACCACTGCACAAAATCGAGCACCACGAAGAATATCAGGAGTTGCAACCAGGAGGGCCAGGCACTCATGTCCACCAGGGCCAGGCTGTCTGCCCGGATCCCGATTTCGCCGAAGGCCAGCTGCAGGATGCGGTAGAACCCGGATATGGCGATGGCAAAGAGGAAGAAATTAAAGAACATATACCCGGCATCCATCCAGAAGTCTTTCCGGAAAATTGCCTGGTCCCGGCGCCAGGGAAAGCGGATTTCCAGGAGCCAGACCACCAGGGAAATCAGGACGAGCCCCCAGAAATAATTCATGTACCAGGGTACCTGGAAAAGGATGGATTTCCAGGTCCAGTTCACCGTCCCGGCCAGGGCATTCCAAAAGGCTTCCAAATAGGGTTCCATATTCTTTCTAATCGGATTCCAGTTCGTACCATTCAATGTCCTCCAGGTTCGGACGCCGCCCCTGCTCTTCCGGGGCGTAGTAGGTGGCGAGGTAATCCAGGATGGCCGCCTCGTTTTCACCCAGGTCCCAGAGGTTTTGCGTTTCCTGCATCCAGCGGATGGTGCTTTCCCACCCTTCCCGCGTCATCCGGTTCTGGGTTACCAGTTCGGCGGAATGGCACGGGGTACAGTGGGTAATAACCAGGGGCAATCCGTCCCCTTCCCGGAAGCCGGTGGCCAGGTGGATGCCGTCCCTGACGCCCCCTGCGGCAATCCCGGCGGTGTCTGCCGTTTCCGGGCCGGTTTCGGCAGGGCTTCCGGCACCTGCCGTATCTCGGAACCAGAGGGCGGCCCCCAGGGCCAGCAGGATTGCGCCGCCCAGCAAGATACCGGGCAGGTGCCCGCGTTTTCGGTTTCCACGCGATGTTTCCATCATGTAATTTTTACGGCAATCCGGTGGCATGCATTGTTGAGGTACCCTTTCGGGTTCCACCCGGGGAGTACCATGGGCTGGGCCCGGCCCTGGCTGTCCTCGGCCTGCGCCCAAAGTTCGTAATAGCCTTCCCGGGGGAATTCTGCCTCCCCGGAGAATCGCTGCCAGGCCAGTCGGTTGGCGGGTGCCTCCAGCCGGCAGTCCTGCCAGGTACTGCCAAAATCAATGGAGTAGCGCACCCGGGCAACTTCCAGCTCCCCGGCCCAGGCGTGCCCCCGGAAGGGAAGGGAGCGGCCACGCGCCAGTGTCGCCCCGGTTTTCGGGTAGGTGATCAGGGATTTCACGGGCATGGATTCGATGATGCACATGTCCGAATCGGGAACCGGGGTCCCCGGCGCCACGGGTCGGCAGGGGACCCGGTAGGAGTCTCCGGTCATCTTGGCCCCGTCGTGGACCCGGTCGCGGACGCTCAGCCGCTCAATCCACTTCCCGGAAGCCGAGGCAGGCCAGCCGCCGGCCACCAGGCGGAGCGGATACCCGTGTGCCAGCGGGATATCCCCGCCGTTCATTTCGTAGGCGAGGAGGGTTTCGTCCTGCAGGGCCTTTTCCATGGGTACCCCACGGGAAATGGGCTCCTTACCCGGGTCGCCGCTCAGGTGGGTATCCGCGGCATGGTACCCCACATAGACGGCACGGTCCGTATACCCGGCATCCTCCAGGACATCCCGGAGGCGTACCCCGCCCCACTCCGCACAGGAAACAGCCCCTACCTCCCACTGGTTCCCAGAGGCCGGCGGGTTGAATTCGCTCCGGCCGTTCCCGCCGCATTCCAGGGTGAGCCGGTAGGTGTATTTGCGGAAGTTGTTTTTGAGGTCGGCCAGCGTATAGGACTTCTTCCCGCGTACCGCTTCCCCGTCAAGGGTCAGCGTCCAGGCTGCCGGATCGGGCCTTTCGGGGATCAGGCCGTTGTTGCGGATGAACATGTACTTGTTCGGGGTTACCGCATCGTCCAGCAGGTGGGCCCGGGCTTCCAGGTTCCAGGGCCGGCTGTTGCGCACCACCATCTCCGGGTCCTTGTCGAAGAGGGAAAAAGGGTCCGGGTCCTGCAGGCCCAGCAGCTCGAGTCCTTCCGGAAGGCGGTCGCCGTAAACGATATCGGCGCCCAGCAGGGCACCCATGGAAGCGAGGGCCGATCGGCCCACGAATTTTCGTCTGTCCATATGCGCGGATTTGATCAGGCCCCGAACGTACGTATTTTGAACATCCGTGACCGCAACTCAAGTTACAAAAGTAACGCGATACCCCGGGTGTTCCAATGCGGAATGACCACATTCCGACCCGGTACCCGGACCTTGGGAACCCCCGGCCCATGAACGGCATGGATACCGCGAATAAAAACTCCGCTTGTGTAACCCGTGTTACCAAACTACACGGGGGTTTCCACTAACTTGTACACAATAAACCACCAGCTATGGACACGCATTTTGAAATACTGATTGTCGGGGGGGGAACCGCCGGCATCATGATGGCTGCTTCGCTCCTCAAAGAGGACAACAAGCTGAAGATCGGCATCCTGGAACCCGCCGAAACCCATTATTACCAGCCGGCCTGGACACTGGTGGGCGCCGGCACCTATTCCTATGAGAAAACCGCCCGGCCCATGGCTTCGGTTATCCCGAAAGGCGCCACCTGGCTGCGGGAGGCTGCCGCTGGTTTCGAGCCTGGAAAGCACGCCGTTACCACGGATGCGGGACATTCATACAGCTACGACTACCTGGTGGTTGCCCCCGGCCTGGTCTACGACCTGGAACAGGTCCCCGGCCTGGCCGAAGCGCTCGACAAAGGGGTTGTCTGCAGCAATTATACGGACCCGGAGCACACCTGGAAGGTGCTCCGGGAATTTAAGGGGGGCACCGCCCTGTTCACCCAGCCCACCACCCCCATTAAATGTGGCGGCGCGCCCCAGAAGATCATGTACCTGGCAGACAGTTATTTCCGCAAGTCCGGGGTCCGGGATCGTACAGAGGTGGTTTTTGCCACCCCGGGGACGGTTATTTTCGGTATCCCGGAAATAAAGAAAACGCTGATGGACGTGGTGGACAGGAAGGACATCAACTTGCGTTTTGGCTATAAGCTGGTACGGGTAGACGGCCCGAACCAAATTGCCTGGTACGAATTCGCCGACCACGAGAAGGAATACAACCACAAGGATATCAAAACAGAACAGGACGGGGAACTTACGGGCATCCATTTCGATATGCTGCACACGGCACCCCCGTCGGCTCCCCCGGCATGTGTCCGGGATTCGGAGATTGCCAATGAATCGGGATGGGTGGATGTGGACCCGCATACGCTCCGGCACAACCGGTTCCCGAACATTTTCAGCCTGGGAGACGTAGCCGGGCTTCCGACCGCCAAAACCGGTGCAGCCATCCGCAAACAGGTACCTGTAGTCACGGAAAACATCATGCGGCTGCGGGAGGCGAACATACTGGGATCCCCTACCTATAATGGCTATTCCTCCTGCCCGCTGGTTACCGACTACGGCAAGATGGTCCTGGCCGAATTTGACTACGATAACAAGTTTACCCCGGACCCGAAACTCAGGCAGTTGCTGATTTCGGACTCCTCCAAAGAGTCCTGGCGATTGTGGATACTCAAGAAATACGGGTTGCCCTACCTGTACTGGAACAAGATGCTGAAGGGGAAAGCGGTCTGATTGCCTTCCGGATGTAACCTGGGTTACCCGGGGTCTGCCCCGGACTTCGTAGATTTGCCCTAAACCAAATTCAAATTGAATGGACTGGATATATGAACCCTGGCCCTGGTACGTCTCCGGGGCGGCCATCGCACTGGTTATGCTGCTATTGCTCCTTACCGGCAAGAATTTCGGAATGTCCTCGAACCTGCGCACCCTCTGTACGATGTGCGGCGCAGACAGGAGTACGGAGTTTTTTCGCTTTGACTGGGCCACCCAGAAGTGGAACCTGCTGGTGGTGATCGGCGCCGTAATCGGCGGTTTTATCGCCGCCAATTTTATGACCCCGGATGATGCGGTTCAAATTAACCCGGATACGGTAGCCCGGCTGCAGACGCTCGGGTTTGACAGTGCCGGGGCGGCGTACCTCCCCGACGAACTCTTCTCCATGGAACAATTCACCAACCCGAAATCCATGTTGTTGCTTGCCCTGGGCGGGCTACTGGTCGGGTTTGGTGCCCGGTATGCCGGGGGGTGTACTTCCGGGCACGCCATTTCCGGCCTGAGCAACCTGCAATGGCCTTCCCTGTTGGCGGTCGTCGGGTTTTTTGCCGGCGGGATGATCATGATTTATTTCCTGTTCCCCTTAATTTTTTAACCATGCGCAGTATCCTCTATATTTTGATCGGTATTTTCTTTGGCATTACGATGTTTAAATCCGAAGCGGCTTCCTGGTTCCGGATTTACGAGATGTTCCGGTTCGACGCCTTCCACATGTACGGCATTATCGGCACGGCTGTCGGCCTCGGGGTCCTGATTGTCTGGGCTATTAAGCGGTTTGATATCCGCTCGTTTTACGGGGAAGCCATCGTTTTCCCTCCCAAGGACAAAAGCTTTGCACGCTACGCGATCGGCGGCCTTATTTTCGGCTTGGGCTGGGCGCTGGCCGGGGCCTGCCCGGGCCCGATTTTTACCCTTGCCGGGGCCGGATTCCTGCCCATCCTGGTGGTATTCCTCGGGGCCATGCTAGGCACCTGGTTTTACGGCCTGCTCCGGGATAAATTGCCCCACTGAATGTAAAGGGCCCGCCACTGAAGTGCTTTTCTTAATTTAGTCCGGACAAAACAGTGTAGCGGATGAGAAGGGGATTGCAACTTTTGAGCATGCTGATACTTTTGGGTTGTATGGCCAGGGGTCAGCAATTGCGTCCTTCCATCCGGAACTACGGGGTGAATGACTACCAGACCGCAAGCAAGAACTGGGGGCTGGACACGGATAGTAATGGCGAACTCTATGCGGCCAACAACAAGGGGCTGCTCCATTTCAACGGGGAGCATTGGGAGCTGTATCGCCTCCCGAACAATACAGTCATCCGGTCAGTGGCCTGTGTTGGAAACAGGGTCTATACCGGGTCGTACGAGGAATTTGGCTATTGGGAGAAGAATCGGATGGGAATTCTGGAATATACCTCCCTAACCAATCTGATCCGGGACCACACCTTTACCAGCGAGGAATTCTGGCAGATCCTGCCCGTAGATGGGGATGTGTGGTTCCGTTCTTTTTCATCGATTTACCGATATGATGGCCGTGCGATCCAGGTGCTGAACCCACCTTTTGTGGTGACGGCCCTTACCCATTGGAACGGAGACTTATGGATGGCCGGGGGCCATCGGGCGATCTACCAGATACATGAGAATACCTGGGAACTGGTCCTGGATGACCCCGCCCTGCAAGACCGGGTGATCGCAGACCTCGCCCCCTTTGGGGAGAGTATGCTTATAGGTACCAAGTTGCACGGATGCTATCGGTTTGACGGGACCCGGTTGACCCCCTTGCCCGAGACGATCAACGGCCCGCTCAGGGAATTCCAGTTAAATCAGATCTACCCGTTGTCCGACGGGAAGATTGCCTTTGGGACCATCAAGAACGGGGTGTATCTGTACGACAGGAAGTCGGATCAACTTGAAGTGTTCAGCCGGCAGGAGGGCATGCAGAACAACACGGTACACGCTTTTGCACAATTCGCCGACCAGTTGTGGGTGGGCCTCGATAATGGGATAGACCGGTTTCACCTGAATAATTATCTCACATTCTATACGGATTATTCAGGGGTAGCCGGAACGTCATACGATATGGCATTTCGCGACAGCACGCTGTATCTGGGAACCAACACGGGGGTCTATTATTTTGAAGGCTCCGCCCTCAGCTTTGTGCCGGGCTCCCAGGGGCACGTCTGGGACCTTCAGGATGTTGGAGATGTCTTACTATGCGGGCATAATACGGGGACTTTTCTCGTTGGCAAGAACTCCTTCCAGCCCGTGTCGGATTATGCCGGAGGATATGTTATGGCGCGGATTCCCGAATCGGAAGACGAATATATGCAGGGCACATACGTAGGCCTGGCTAAATTCCGGCAGGGTCCGGACGCCGCCTGGAAGGTAGACTACCTGGAGGGGCTGCAGGAGCCGATTAAATATCTGGCTTTTGAAGATGAGCACACCCTGTGGGCGGCGCATTCCTATAGAGGGGTGTATCGGATTGTATTAAACGAAAACCGCGACAGCCTGCAGACCGTCCGCAGATTTACCGGGGAGGAATTGCCAAACATTTACAACGTGCGGTTGTACCGTATCAAGAACCAGATCATCCTGCAGAGTAACGGCAATTGGTTTCGCTATGACCCCATCCTGGACCGGCTAACGAATTTTGAGGATTTCGAGGCTTTCAGCAACTCGGAATTGCTCTACTTTGATGATGAGCGATACTGGTTTGTGGGAAATACCGGTTCGCGTGTAATCACCATTACCGACCTCAAGGAATTTCAGGTTATCCTCGACGACCAGGAACTTCGACGGCGGCTGACCGCAGAATCCGACCGCATTATTAAAAGAAATGATAGTCTTTACTACATTACCCTGAGGGATGGTTTTGCCCGGCTGAACTTCAATGCCTTTGTCGGGAAATCGAGAGACATGGACCTGCCGGTTCCCGATTTTTATCGCATTGCGGATGCACAGGCCCTGCATCCGCTCGATTCGAACCTCACTTTTACCAATCGGATGGGCCGGGAAATCGAAGTAGCGGTAGCTGCGCCCTCCATGCCCCAGGCGCGATATCAGTACGAACTCAAGGGGCCTGTTCGCCAAAGTGGTATTACCGATAATGGAACCCTCGTGTTTCAGAACCTCCCATATGGACGCTATGAACTGGGGGTTCGCACCATTCGGATCGGGAATCAGCGGTCCGAAGCGGCAATCCTGGAATTTTATGTGGAACCTCCCTGGTATTTATCCACCTGGAGTCTGATACTATACGCAATGATGGGGGTCGGACTTATTTTTGCCGTACGGGTCTATAACCAGAGAAAGTACAATCGGAAGCGAAGAAAACTCGAACAGGAGCTGCAACGGGAACAGGCGGTCCATCTCGCGCGGTTGGAAAAGGAGAAAATGTCCCGGGAGATCAAGCTGAAGCAAAAAGAACTGGCCAGAAGCACCATGGACCTGGCCCGGAATAATGAAATGATCCTCGAGCTCAAGAATATGCTTATGGCCAATAAGGAGTCCTTTGGCAATCGCCCCGGGTACCGGAAGGTTATCAAGAAGCTGAATAATTCAATTAACAACAAGGAGGATTGGAAGCGCTTTGAGGTAAGTTTCAAGGAATTACACGAGGATTTTTTCGAAAACCTTCTGGAGCAGTTTCCGGATCTGACGCCAAAAGACTTGCGCCTGTGTGCCTATCTTAAGATGAATCTGGCGTCAAAGGAAATAGCGCCGCTGATGGGGATTTCCGTGCGGGGGGTGGAGATTCACCGGTACAGACTACGTAAAAAGCTTCGTTTGGACAGCTCTCAAAACATGTCCAATTACCTCATCAAATTCAAATGATGAATTTGTTTCTTCTTGATAAAGAAGCATTTGAAACTCATCATTACTACATCATACTGTTAAAATATGCTTTCTTTTTCTGTTGAGGTGACTCCGGGAGACGCCGCATAGCGGGCATTATCGCCAGTTGAAATCCTGTTGTATTCATGAAGAGTTTATTTCTTACCTGTCCCGGAATCAAATTTGATAATTTAGTAGAAATCTAACTCAATTATTGAATAATTATGAAAATAGGCAAGCAATTATTGCTGATTTGTCTTTTGCTGACGTTCTTCGGGGCCCGTGCGCAACAGGGGATAAATGTAACGGGAACCGTCTCCGACGCCATGGGACCCCTGCCAGGGGCAAGTGTGGTAGTCAAAGGGACTACCAAGGGAACCCAGACGGATTTTGACGGAAACTACGAATTGAGCGGAGTTCAACCGGATGCTATTCTGATTTTCAGCTATATCGGGTTTTCCACCCAGGAAATTTCGGTAGACGGCCGGACGGACATTTCGTTAACGCTTCAGGAAGATACCCAGGCCCTGGACGAGGTGGTAGTCATCGGATACGGCACGCAGAAGAAATCCGATCTTACCGGGTCAATTGCAACCGTTAAAGCGGAAGAAATTGAGAAAACGCCGGCGGCTAACGTCATGCAATCCTTGCAGGGCAAGGTTTCCGGGGTTCAAATAGTCAGTGCCGGGTCCCCGGGTGATTCCCCCACGGTCCGCATCCGGGGTGTGGGCACCTACGGGGATGCCACGAATGTACTCTATGTGGTGGACGGGATGTTCTACAGCAACATCGACTTCCTCAACCCCAAGGATATTAAAACGGTAAACGTGCTGAAGGATGCATCTTCCTCCGCAATCTATGGCGTGCGTGCGGCTAACGGGGTCATAATCATCGAGACCAAAGACGGCGCCCTGAATCAGAAACCGGTAATTGAATACGACGGGTATACCGGGGTGCAGGTAGCACAGAATGTGGTAAAAATGGCCAATGCCGAACAGTTTGTGACCATGGCCAACGAATCGGGATCGGCCGCCGATGTCCAGTTTGTACTCAACGCCATGCAGCGGTACGGCAGGAGCCGGGTGAACCCGAACATCCCGGATGTCAATACAGACTGGTACGACGAGATCATGCGCCAGGGGATTATTCAGAACCACAGCCTGAGTGCGACGGGAGGCGGGGAGAACGTCTCCTATTCCCTGGGGACCAACTACTTTTCCCAGGAGGGCCTGCTGGATATGAAGAATGAATACGAGCGTTTCAATATCCGCGCCAAGGTAGATGCCAATTTGAGCGACAATATTAAGGTAGGGGTAAATAATATTTTCAGTAATGCCACCCAATACCGCCCGGAGAATTCTGCCTGGTTCAAGGCGTATTTTGCAGTGCCGATCATACCGGTTATCGACCCGTTGAATACTGCAGCCGACCCAACGCCATACTCCAATGCCCAGCTCCTGGGATACCGGGGCACGCAAAACCCGTTCCCGGATATGGAATTCAACAACAACCGGTTGAAGATCCGGAAGATCCTTACGAGCGTTTACCTGCAGATGTTCTTCTTTGACGGCAAAGTCAATTACAAGTCCACATACAACCACGATTTTTCCTCCCTGGAGGAGCGGTATGTCAACCTGCCTTACCTGTTGGGCAACAATGTGGAACGCATCTCCCAGATTACCCGGGTGCAGAACAACTTCTCCAATCAAATCTGGGACAATACGATCACCTATACGGATTCCTACGGGGACCACGACCTCACGGTTCTGCTCGGGTCGTCCTACCGGGATGAATCGCGCAATACCTTCCGGGCCACGGGGCAGGACATCACGGGGATTGACCTGGAAACTTCATGGTTCCTGGATTTTGCCAACGGGGAATCCTTTATCAACAATGTAGGCGAAAGCGGAAACCGGTTCTACGGGCTCTCCTTTTTCGGTCGGGTTTCCTACGACTTTAAGGACCGGTACCTCCTGTACGCAACCATGCGGGCCGACGGTTCTTCCAAGTTTACCCTGGATCCCTGGGGGTATTTCCCTTCGGTGGGGGCCGGATGGGTTATTTCGCAGGAACCCTTTATGGAGAACAATAGCGTTTTCGATTTCCTGAAATTGCGCGCCAGCTGGGGGAAGCTCGGTAATGACAATGTCAGCGCCAGTGCCGGCTCCAATACCATCCAGGTTATCCAGGCTGCCCTGGACGACCAGCCTGCAGAAGGGGTGGTATCCACAAACGTATTTTCCAACAATACCTGGGAGGTTATCGAAGAGATGAATTTTGGGCTGAATGCGGTATTCTTCGACAACCAGTTGTCGCTGGATGCGGATTACTACATTCGGGATACGGAGAATGCCATCCTGCCCGTCTTTGTTCCGATCGTCAACCTATTTGTCGACACAAATGCAGGGGTAATCCGAAACCAGGGGCTGGAACTCAACCTCAACTGGACGAAACAGGTAAGTGATGATTTTAATTATACGATTGGCGCCAATTTCACTACCTTAAAAAACAAGGCCACCCAGTTGCCCGACCCGGGGTATATCGACGGAGGGACGGCGGAATTCCGCCAGCGCACGCAGCTGGGTGGTCCGCTCTTCGCCTTCTACGGGTATGAGACCACCGGGGTTTACCAGAACCAGGCGCAAATTGAAGCCGACCCGGCAGTAACATCGGCGGATGTCGTCCCCGGGGACCTGATCTACAAGGACCAGAACGGGGACAATATCATCGATGATGACGACCGCGTGATCATCGGCTCCATCCTTCCGGATTTTACCTTTGGCGGCAATGTGGGGGTGGATTATCGCAACTGGGGGTTTTCGATGAACTTCTACGGACAGATTGGTAACCAGATCCTCAACCGGAAAAGGGGGGAGGTCATTTTTACCAACGACACGAATATGGATGCCGACCTGGCCATCAACCGCTGGCACGGAGAAGGCACCAGCAACACCTATCCCTCGTCCGCCGGCCTGCGTAAAGGCTGGAACCAACGGCTCAGCAACTTCTGGGTGGAAGACGGGGATTTTTTCCGAATCCAGAACATCCAATTATCGTACACCATCCTGGGTGATAAACTGGGCGGGAATATGCCGGACACCAAGCTCACCCTGACGGCCGAACGGCCATTTACCTTCTTCGACTATAATGGGTTTAACCCCGAAGTGCCCGATGGCGTGGACCGGCAGACGTATCCGGTGCCAGCCGTCTACACCCTGGGAGTGAACGTTAAATTTTAAAAAATTGCAAGATGAATACCAGAGAGAAACTATTTAGAATTTGTGCGCCGGCGCTGGTAGTGCTCCTGGCGGCGTACTCCTGTACGGACCGCCTGTACGAACAGGAAGGCCAGCTCAACACGGCCGATGTGGATTACACGGCCACTGAAAATATGATCGACCCGCTGGTGGGGGCGTACTACGAATTTGCCACCCGGGGCTGGGAGGAACCCCTATTGCTGAGCGTGCGCGGGGACGATGTGAACGCGGGCGGCCTTGGCGACCAGCAGGACTTCGCGGAAACCGACCTGTACAATTACAACAAGGATTATTGGATGTACAATTCCCTGTGGCAAATCCATTACCGGGATATCGTCAACATGAACAATGCCATGGATCAGATCCTCCAGTACCGCGAATTCGCGGACCCGTCCGACTACGACCTGGCGGACCAGTACGTAGCCGAAACCAAGGTGTTGCGCGGCTGGCTCCACTTTAACCTGGCCCGGGTTTGGGGGGACGTATTCATCATTGAAACCGCCCAGCCCACAAAGGAGATTGAGAAGGGCGTCGCTTCCAAGGATGAAGTGATGCAGTATATTTCAGACCTGATGGATGAAGCCATCCCGGACCTGCCTGCCGTCCATCCGGCAGATCGGCCGGATATTCCCGGGGGGGTTACCCGGTATACGGCTTACGCCCTCAAGGCGATGGCCAACCTGGAGCTCGGCAACTACCAGGCCGTTGCCGACGCATCGGCCGCAATTATTAATTCGGGCACCTTTGAACTTTACCCGGACTACTACCAGTTGTTTAAAAAACCCGGGGAACTCAGTTCCGAAAATATCCTGGAAATGCAATTCTCCGATTTTGGCCAGGAAACCGGGGATACCTTTTACCACCTGTATGCACCTTTTGGCCCGCAGAACTGGACGCCTGCCCGGGAGAACGCATCCGGGGGCTGGGGCTTTTACGAACCCAGCATGAAGTTTATCAAGCTGATGCTGGACCGGGGCGAAACCGTCCGGCTGGAAACCAGCGTACTCTTTACCGACCGGGGCATCGCCGAAATCCAGGCCGACCCGGATTACGCCACCCTGCCTGCGTTTGTCTCGAATACCACCCGGGACGGAGATGTAATTGAGGACTATCCCAGGGCATTGTTTGCCAGCGGGAAACACTACCTCCCGTCCGTGCAGCTCACCCCGGGCCGTAACGATTACGGCGGGGGCAAAAACCTCATCTGTATCCGGTACGCCGAGATACTTTTAATGTATGCCGAAGCTGTAACGCGGGGGGCGAACCCCTCCGGCTTATCCGCGGATGAGGCGGTGAACCTGGTGCGCGCCCGGGCGGAAATGCCCCCTCTTACGGGGGTGACGGCCGATCAGGTAATGGAGGAGAAACTCGCTGAGCTCGGCATGGAATGGGGGATTCGCTACTACGATATGATCCGTCTGGACAATTACGCGGAGCTCAGCTACGACGGCCGCACCTTTTCGCCTGAGGACGAATTGCTCCCCTATCCGCAGGCGCAGGTGGATGCCCTCCCGTTGGGCGGAGAATAACTAACTAAACGACTCAAGATGAAAAACGCATTTTATTTTATAGCCCTACTGACCGGCCTTTTCGCGGTGTCCTGCGAGGAAGGGATCGACCCGATTACCAGAGTGGATCCCGGAGCGGATGCCTCTGCGCCGCAAATTACAATTCACGCTCCGGCGGAAGGCGTGGAGATCCAGGTTTTCGAGGAGGTTACCTCGCTCACCATCGACCTGGAGGTCACCGACGACATCGAAATCGCTGAGGTGCGCGTCTTCCTCGACGGGGAGCAGATCGCCTTTTTCAACTCGTTTAAGGACTACCGGATCTTCCTTGAGGAATTTACATACGACCAACTGGAAGATGGGGACCACACGCTCCGGGTGGTAGCTACCGACATCGACGGAAAGACATCAACCGAGGAAATAAACTTCAGCAAATCTCCTCCCTACCAGGCCCAGTTTGCCAATGAAAGATTTTACATGCCCTTCGACGGCAACTATATGGACCTGATTAGCTTTCAGGAGGCCGAAGTGGTGGGGGACCCCGGATTTTCCGAGGAGGCCTATGTAGGGCCGTCCGCCTACTCAGGGGCTGAGGATTCCTACCTAACCTTCCCGATGGACGGCCTCAAAAACCAGGAGTTCAGCGCCGCATTCTGGTACAAGGTAGACAGCAGCCCGGACCGGGCCGGCATCCTCATCGTCAGCGACGATACGGACCGGAATCAGGGCTTCCGCCTGTTCCGGGAGGGATCTGCGGATGAGCAGCGCATCAAACTCAACGTGGGGACGGGAACAGGTGAAAGCTGGAATGACGGAGGCGTGATCGACGTGACTGCCGGTCAATGGGTGCATGTCGCCTTCTCCATCTCGGCTACCGAAACCACCATCTATTTCAACGGGGTGGAAATGCTTTCGGCCACCCTGTCCGCGCCTATCGACTGGGCAGGTGCGGAAACCCTCTACATCGGGGCTGGCGGGCCCACCTTTGATTACTGGGACCATAAATCGGACTACTCGGCCATCGATGAATTGCGGATATTCGACAAGGCCCTGACGGCAACGGATATCCAGATCATGATCAATGCGATCAATCCCTATATCCCGACGTTCCCGGGGGAATCCCTTTATATGCCCTTTGACGGGGATTACATTGACCTGGTTGGCAGCCAGGCCGCTTCCCAGACCGGGTCGCCCGGGTTTACGGACGACAGTCAGGAAGGCAGCCAGGCGTTTTCCGGAGCGGCGGATTCCTACCTGACCTATCCGTCGGACGGGCTTACCAGCAGTTCTTTCAGCGCATCTTTTTGGTATAAGGTCAACGCCGACCCGGACCGCGCAGGGATCCTGGTAATCGGGGATGACGAAACAGACCGCAACCAGGGCTTCCGCCTGTTCCGCGAGGGTTCCGCCACGGAGCAGCGCATCAAGCTAAACGTAGGTACCGGCGGGGGCGAAAGCTGGAACGACGGGGATGTGATCGACGTCACGGCCGGGGAATGGGTGCATGTCGCCTTTACCATCGGGCCGGATGAAAGCGTCATTTACTTCAACGGCCAGCCTGTCAATTCGGCGGCCCTGTCTGCCCCCATAGACTGGACCGGGGTGGGCGACTTTGTGATCGGGGCCGGCGGGCCCACCTTCAGCTATTGGAATCACTTGTCCGACGCCAGTAGTATGGATGAACTCCGCTTTTACAGCAAGGAACTCACGCCGGAAGAGGTGATGGAGGTTTACGGTGGTGGGTACGCACCGGCAGAAGGGGAAGTTTTCTATCTCCCGTTCAATGGGTCGTATAACGACCTGGTCGGAGGCGTCTCCCCAACGGTTGAAGGCATGCCCGGATTCGCAGGGGAAGCAGCCGGCGGCACGGATGCCTACGCAGGAGCTGCAGACTCTTACCTGACCGTCCCTGCATCCGGATTGACCGCGTCCACCTTCAGTGCTACCTTCTGGTATAAAATGAATGCCGATCCCACCCGGGCAGGGATTCTGGTCATCAGCCCGGAAGACACAGAAAACGCCGGGTATCCGGACACCCAAAACCTTCGGACCAATGGGTTCCGGTTCTTCCGCGAAGGGGATGCCACCCGCCAGGTATTCAAACTCAATGTAGGCACCGGGGACGGTGAGGTTTGGGTAGACGGTGGAGACAATGCTGCCCTTGATCCCGCCACGGACACGCAGTGGGTACATTTTGCCTTCACAATTTCAGAGTCCGAGGCGGTGGTCTATATCAACGGGGAAGTGGCTGCCAGCAACGGCATTTCTGGGATTGACTGGAGCGGGTGCGACTTCTTCAGTATTGGATCCGGCGACCCGCGATTCAATGAATGGGGCCATCTGGCCGATCTGAGCTACCTGGATGAGCTGCGCTTTTACAACAAGGCGCTCACCCAGGAGGAAGTGCAGGCCAATATGAATATGTAATCTTTTGGAACGCATCCCTGCCTTCCGCAGGGCCCGGATAGGGCTTCCGGACCGGAGGGCAAACGTTTGCGGAATAGTTTGATTTAGTTAGTTTATGAAGTTAGTTAGAGAGTTGGTTTTCGGGGCTGTTGTGTTTTTAGTAACGGGATGCAACGGCCCCAAGGCCGACAATTCGCTGCAGACGCAGCCGGATAATAAAACCGGAATTACAACGGCCGACAGCAAGTTGCTCGATTCGGTCCAACGGCAGACTTTCAATTATTTCTGGGAGGGCGCCGAACCGATTTCCGGCCTTGCCCGGGAGCGCATCCACATGGATAGCATTTATCCTACACACCATAAAGATATTATAACCATCGGCGGATCCGGTTTTGGTCTGATGGCCATCCTGGTGGGGGTTGAACGCGGCTTCATTACCCGCGATCAAGCCCTGGAGCGCTTTGAACAGGCAATTGGTTTCCTCGAAATGGCCGACAGATTCCACGGGGCGTGGCCCCACTGGCTCAATCCCGATGGGTCTGTGGCCCCCTTCAGCCAAAAAGACAACGGGGGCGACCTGGTGGAAACAGCATTCCTCGTACAGGGCCTGCTTACCGTCCAGGAGTATTTTCGCGGGGGTACAGAGCGTGAGCGCCAGCTGGTGGAACGGATCCAGGCCCTGTGGGAGGGCGTTGAATGGGATTGGTATACGAAAGGCGAATCCGTCCTCTACTGGCATTGGTCGCCGGAATACGAATGGGAAATGAACTTCCCCGTGGGCGGATATAACGAAGCGCTGATCATGTACGTACTGGCTGCGGCGTCGCCCACCCACCCCGTAGGAAAAGAAGTGTATACAAACGGATGGGCCCGGGGAGGGGCTATCGCTAACGATACCGTCTATTACGGCCTGCCAACCGTCCAGGACCACTACGAGCACAGCGATGCCCCAGTGGGCCCGCTATTTTGGGCCCATTATTCCTACCTCGGGTTGGATCCCCGCGGCCTGGAGGACGGCTTTGGTTCGTATTGGGACCTGACCAGCAACCACGCCCGCATCCACTACCTGTATTGTGTAGACAATCCGGAAGGCCACCAGGGGTATGGTACGGATTGCTGGGGCCTGACCTCGAGCTATTCGATGAAAGGGTACGCCGGGCACCGACCCGGGATGGATCCGGGGGTCATATCGCCCACGGCCGCTTTATCCTCCATGCCCTACACCCCGGATGAAAGCATGGCGTTTCTCCGGCACCTGTACAAAGACCACGACAGCCTGATTGGCCGGTTTGGCCCCTACGACGCCTTCAGTGAAGCCGAAAACTGGTACGTTCCACGATATCTGGCCATCGACCAGGGACCTATCCCGGTCATGATTGAGAACTATCGGAGCGGTTTGCTGTGGAATTTGTTTATGGAGCATGCCGAGGTGCGCAAGGGCCTGTTGAATCTGGGATTCTCCTCTCCGAAAATCCAGTCGGAATAATGCGGTGGCTGCTCACGATCTGGTTCGCACTCCTGCTTGCGGCCTGTAGTAAAGATACCTCAGGAGGGCCTACAGGGGAGTCGCAACTACCCCCCGAACCTGAGGAACCGGGGTCGGAAGTTCCGGCTATATCGGACGAGGAATTGCTGACCCTGACCCAGGAGACCACCTTTGCCTATTTCTGGGACTATGCAGAAGCCAACTCGGGTGCTGCAAGGGAGCGCTATCACCCGGAAGACCTATCCAATGACCCGAATACTGTCACCACCGGCGGTTCGGGATTTGGGCTGATGGCAATCCTGGTGGGGATTGAACGCGGTTTTGTTAGTCGGGAAGCCGCGGTTGGCCGGTTGGAGCAAATTCTCGATTTTTTTGAATCGGCGGATCGGTTTCACGGGGCGTGGCCCCATTGGCTTGACGGCATGGACGGAACGGTCCGGCCATTCAGCACCATGGATAATGGGGCGGACCTGGTGGAGACGGCCTTTTTGGCCCAGGGGCTGATATGTGTCTCGGAATATTTTAAAAGCGGCAGCGATCGGGAAAAAGCCCTCGCAGCCCAGGCAGATGCCCTCTGGAAAAGCGTGGAATGGAACTGGTTTACAAATGGGGAACAGGTACTCTACTGGCATTGGAGCCCGCAGTACGATTTTGCCATTAATCTGCCCCTTACCGGTTATAACGAAACCCTTATCGCGTATGTGCTCGCCGCAGCCTCCCCGGATTTTTCTATTGACCGGGAGGTATATTCACAGGGCTGGGCCCGAGACGGCGCCATTGCCCCGGGTCCGACGGCCTACAACTACCCCCTCGTATTCCGGCATAGCGGCAACCCGTCCCGGGGCGGACCGCTTTTCTGGGCGCATTATTCCTACCTGGGCCTCGACCCCAGGGGACTGCGAGACGCCTATGGGGATTACGGCACGGCCGCGGAAAACCATGTCCGGGTAAATTACCAGTACTGTCTGGAAAATCCGAAAAACTTCGTAGATTATGGTCCGGATTGCTGGGGCCTGACGGCCAGTTATACCCGGAATGAAGACGGAGGGATCGGATACAGTGCCCACAGCCCGTCTAACGACACGGGGGTCATTTCCCCAACGGCCGCTATTTCCTCCATCCCGTATACGCCGGAGGAATCGTTACGGGCCTTGCATTACTTTTACAGTCATAAGGACCGGCTACTGGGCCCCGCAGGGTTTTATGACGCTTTCAGCCCCCACTACGGATTCTGGGTTGCAGATGCCTACCTGGCTATCGACCAGGGGCCGATTATTGTTATGATAGAAAACTATCGCACCGGGCTGTTGTGGGATTTGTTCATGCGGAACCAGGACGTGCGCAACGGACTCGATAAATTGGGTTTCAACTATGGAAATTAACAAATGGATTGCGGGCTTACTCCTGCTAGCCGGGTTTACAGCCGGGGCACAAATGGAATCCCCATATGAAAAGAAAAGATTTATTCAGGGCGCGGACACCCTGAATTACCGCCTGTTGATGCCGGAGCACTTCGACCCGACGGAAGAATACCCGGTAGTACTCTTCCTTCACGGGGCGGGGGAACGCGGATCGGACAACGAGAAACAGCTCACCCACGGCAGCAGCTTGTTTACAAGCCCGATCAACCGGTCGGCCTTTCCTGCCATCGTCCTGGCGCCACAGTGCGCATCCGGCGATTATTGGGCACAGGTGGAAGTGGATCGGTCATCCTATCCCATCGGACTCGACTTCCAATACGAAAAGGGGCCTACCCGGTCCCTGGGCCTGGTGATGGAACTGCTGGATTCATACCGCAGATTGCCGTATGTGGACAACACGAGAATCTACATCATGGGCCTCTCCATGGGGGGAATGGGGACCTTTGAATTGCTGCACCGCCTCCCGGATGTCTTTGCGGCGGCCGTACCCATTTGCGGGGCCGGCGACCCGGAAACCGTGGCGGGTTATGCGGATAAGGTACCCCTCTGGATTTTTCACGGGGCCGTCGACCAGGTGGTGGCCCCGGATCACTCCCTGCACATGGTCAATAAGCTATTCGATGCGGGAGCCCGGCCGGGGTTCACGCTTTACGATCGGGTGAACCACAATAGTTGGGATTACGCCTTTGCCGAACCGGAATTGCTGCCCTGGCTTTTTTCGCATAAAAAATGAAGAGATCACTTCGCCTCCCATCCGTACTGCTGCTCTCCATGGCTTTTCTGTTAAGTAGTCCAACGGCTAACGCTCAGGAGCTAACCGCCATGTCCTACAACATCCGCTACGACAACCCTGCGGACGGCCGCGACAGCTGGGATCAGCGGAAGGAATTTCTCATTGCCCAAATCGCATACCACGCCCCGGACGTGGTGGGTACCCAGGAAGGACTCCTCCACCAGTTGCGGGATATGGAAGTAGCGCTGGAGGGATATGCCTTTTTTGGCAAAGGCCGCGACCAGGGGGACGAGCAGGGGGAACACACGGCAGTGTTCTACAACACCGGGCAATTGGAGCTGCTGGAGGAGGAAACGTTCTGGCTCTCCGAAACCCCGGAGGTACCCTCCAAGGGCTGGGATGCTGCCCTGAACCGCGTTTGCACCTACGGCCGTTTCCGGCACCGGCCCAGCGGTAGGGAATTTTACCTGTTCAATACGCATTTCGACCACGTGGGGAAGGCAGCCCGCAGGGAAAGCGTCAGTTTGATCCTCCGGCAGATAGCCCGGGTAAACGCCGCGGGGCTCCCGGTGGTGCTGATGGGCGACCTGAACCTGGAACCGGATTCGGCCCCCATCCGCCAGCTCGCCGATTCCATGGACGATGCCTTTGACCAAGCCGGGCAGGCCGCCTATGGCCCGCCTGGCACCTTCAACGGGTTCGATTGCACCCAGCCGGTTACCCGCCGTATCGATTATATCTTTACCGGCCCCGGGGATTTCACGGTCCGCAGCCATGCCATCCTCTCGGAGTTTACCGGCCTCGGGTTCCCGTCGGACCACTTCCCCGTCCTGGCACGCCTGGAATTTTCGGAGTAATCCCCGCCGGCAAAGGAGTGACCCTCCCCTGCAGAGGACTAAACCCCGTTTGAAAAATAGAATTGCAGTAATAAAACCAGCTTTTATCGCAAGAGGATGAGTACGGCGCCCGCGGCGGTAAGGATCAGGATCAGCCGGCGGAAAAAGCCTTCCCGGATTCGTCGGACCAGCCAGATGCCGGCGAGCAGGCCCAGCGCCAGTCCGGGCAGGAGCCCCAGGCTGATTTTCAGGGCCTCCGCATCGATCGTTTTCCAGACGAAGATGTGGAAGGGGAGTTTAAAGACATTGATGATCAGGAAGAGCCAGGCGGCGGTGCCGATAAATTCGTTTTTCGGGAGGCGCATGGCCAGGAAGTAGATATTGGAGAACGCACCTGCCAGGTTGCCGATCATGGTGGTAAACCCTGCGAGAATCCCCACGAAGCCCCCAAAGGCCCAATGGGTGGGGACGCGCTGGGACTTCCTGAGGTCCCACCAGGCCATGACCCCCACACTCCCGATGATGATGGCGGCCATGGCCCATTTAAACAGGGTTTCTGGCAGGTCCTTCCCCACCCAGACGCCGATAAGGATCCCCCCGATCATCCAGGGGAGGAATTTGATGATATAGGACCAACGGGTATGGCGGTGGTAGTAGATGACGGCAAAGATGTCTCCAACCACCAAAATAGGGACCAGCAGGCCGGTGGATTGGCGCGCTCCCAGGGCCAGGGCCAGGACGGTAACCGACAGGACGGCGGTGCCTTTGATGCCCGCTTTGGAAAGCCCCTGGATAAAAATCGCCAGCAGGGCGAGCAACCAGGCGGTGAGGGTCAGATCGGAAAAGAGGAGGTCCTGGGGCATTGGTTGGTGCAAGTACCTCAAAGGTATCCCAAAAAATAATATATTTAGCCCTAACCATAACCAAACTATGCAGCTCAGCTCCCTGGATTACGCCCTGATCATCGGGTTCTTCGCAATCGTACTGACCATCGGGATCGTCGTTTCCAAACGGTCCGGCAAAAACACCGCAGAGTATTTCCTTTCCGGCCGCAGTATGCCCTGGTGGCTCCTGGGATTTTCGATGGTGGCCACCACCTTTTCCACGGATACCCCGAATCTGGTAACGGACATCGTCCGGAACAACGGGGTTTCCGGCAACTGGGTCTGGTGGGCCTTCCTCCTCACCGGCCTCCTCACTGTTTTCGTCTATGCCAAGCTCTGGCGGAAATCCGAAGTGCTCACAGACATGGAGTTTTACGAACTCCGCTACGGGGGAAAACCGGCCAAGTTCCTGCGGGGTTTCCGGTCTATCTACCTCGGGCTGTTTTTCAACATCATCACCCTGGCGGCCGTCCACCTGGCGGCTATCAAAATCGGCGGGATCATGCTCGGGTTGTCTTCCGTGCAGACCCTGCTCATCGGCGGGGTCATTACGGTGACTTTCAGTGCCATCGGGGGCTTTCGCGGAGTCGTCTACACGGATTTCGTGTTGTTTTTCGCCGCGATGATCGGCGCCATCTGGGCTTCGTATTACCTGGTGAACCTGCCCGAGGTGGGCGGGATTACCCAGCTGATCAACCACGAGAACGTGGCCGGCAAACTTTCCATCCTCCCGGATTTCTCGGACACCGAAGCCCTGATCGCCATATTGATCATTCCCCTGGCGGTACAGTGGTGGAGTTCCTGGTACCCCGGGGCCGAACCCGGGGGCGGGGGGTACATCGCCCAGCGGATGCTTGCCGCCAAGAACGAGAACCACGCCGTGGCCTCTACCTTCTTTTTCAATATCATGCACTATGCGCTCCGGCCCTGGCCCTGGATTTTGGTGGCCCTGGCCTCCCTGGTGGTCTATCCGGACATCGCCTCCATCCACGAGGCCTTCCCCCATATCGAGGAGAGCAAACTGGGCCACGACCTGGCGTACTCCGCCATGCTCACCAAGTTGCCCAGCGGGCTGCTGGGCCTCGTCCTGGCCTCGCTGGGCGCAGCGTATATGAGTACGATTTCCACCCAGCTCAACTGGGGGTCGTCCTACCTGGTCAACGACTTCTATAAGCAAACCGTGCGAAAGGACGCCTCCGAGAAGGAGCTCGTGAACATCGGCCGGTTGTCCACCGTCGTGCTGATGGTGGCCAGTGCCATTTTGGCGCTGCTGCTGAACAACGCCATCCAGCTATTCGAGATCCTGCTCATGTTCGGGGCAGGGACCGGACTGGTTTATATCCTCCGGTGGTTCTGGTGGCGGATCAATGCCTGGAGCGAAATATCCGTGATGTTTGCGGCGGCTTTTGTGAGCCTGTTCCTGACGTTTTCGGATGCCTCCGAGACGCTGTTCGGCTATACGGATGCTGCCGGGGTTTTTGTACCCGGGGCGTTGCCTGGCTGGTCGCGATTCATCGTGATTGTCCTGGTGGTCACCGCGGTCTGGTTGGTAGCCACCCTGCTGACCCCGCCGGAAAAAAAGGAAGTCCTTTACAGCTTTTATAAAAAAACGCAACCCGGGGGCCCCGGCTGGCGGAAAATCGTCAACCAGGCGCGGGCAGAGGATACGGCCATTGTGGACGGGGGCAAAAAATGGACGGTGCCCTCCGGCATCCTCGCCATGCTGCTGGGCTGCGTATTGGTCTATGGCTGTATGTTCGCCACGGGGAACTGGATCTACGGAAATTACGGTCTGGCCTCCGGGCTGACGGCAGCGGTAGTGGTGGCAGCATTATTACTGGCCCGGGTCTGGAAGTCGCTTAAGGGGGATATTTTATAATCATTCAGCCAGTTTTCCCGCCAATTTGTGACGGTCCGGAACAACGATTAAAGAGAGAGAACCAACCCAGAAAAACAAACCAAAGCCATGAAAGAACGCATTGTCTCGGTCGACATATTCCGGGGGCTCACCATTGCCCTAATGATCCTGGTAAACACCCCGGGGACCTGGGAGGCCGTCTACGCCCCTTTTCGCCATGCGGATTGGCACGGATATACGCCCACGGACCTGGTCTTCCCGTTTTTCCTGTTTATCGTCGGGACGTCTATTGTCTTCGCCTACCGCAACAAGCAACCCGATGCGGCTACGCACCGCAAGATCGTCGTCCGGACCCTCAAACTGATTTTACTCGGCATCTTCCTGGGGGCCTTTACCGTGGAGCCGCCGTTTTTTGAACCTTTCAGCGAGATCCGCTTCCCCGGGGTGCTGCAGCGGATCGGGGTGGTATTCTTTGCCGCCGCCCTCTTGTTTTTGCATACGAATTACAAGACGCTCCTGGCCATAACCGTGGTGATCCTGCTGGGATACTGGGTCTGGATGGCATTTATTCCCCTCGGGGGCGAGCCGCCTTCCCTGGAGCGGGTGCCCAACAACTGGGCCAACTATATCGATGTCCACGTATTCGGGAGCCACACCTATAAGCCGGATTACGACCCGGAGGGCCTGTTGAGCACGTTGCCGGCCATCACCTCGGCCCTTCTGGGCATCTTTACGGGGCGGGTGCTCGTCTCGGACCGGGCGAACAAGACGCAGTGGATGCTGCTGGCCGGGGCGGCCCTGTTGGCGGCCGGCTCCATCTGGGGCCTGGTTTTCCCTGTCAACAAGGCTTTATGGACCAGCAGTTTTGTCCTGGTTACGGCCGGCTGGGCCAACCTGTTGCTGGCGCTGATCTACTATCTCACAGATGTGAAGAAGATGCAGTTTGGGAGTATTTTCCGCTACGCCGGGGCGAATGCCATCACGGTGTATTTCCTGTCGAGTTTTGTGACAAGCCTTTTCTATCAGATACAGGTGGACGAAGGGCTCAGTGTCCACGGCTGGCTCTTCCGGAATATCTATGTACACGAATTCCTGCCTTTGGCGCTTTCCTCCCTGCTATACGGGTTGACGGTGATGGGCTTTTACCTGTTGCTCGGCTGGTGGCTTTACAGGAGAAAGATTTTTATCAAGGTCTGACCGCGGCCGTATCGGTTTGCAACGACATCTTTTCCGGTTCCGGGCACGATGCAGGGAGCAGCTGATTATCAGGCCTGCGGCCTGTGCGGCTCCATCAGCCGGGCCACGTACTTCCCAATCATATCGAATTCCAGGTTCACCCGGGTGCCCGGGGCGTATTCGCAGAATCTTGTGTGCTCGTAGGTATAGGGGATGATCGCAACACTGAAGCTGCCGGGGGAGGAGTCCACTACGGTCAGGCTCACCCCGTCCACGGTTATGGACCCTTTCTCAATGGTGACGCGGCCCGGCCCCGGCTCGTAGTCAAACCGGAAAATCCAGCTCCCGTCCTGTTGGCTAACCCCGGTGCACCGGCCCACCTGGTCCACGTGCCCCTGGACAATATGCCCGTCCAGGCGGGCGCCCAGCACCATGGCCCGTTCCAGGTTCACCCGGTCGCCTTCCCGGAGGTCCCCCAGGTTGCTGCGGCTGAGCGTTTCGGCCACGGCGGTGACGGTATAGGTAGTCCCTTCTATGGCCACCACCGTCAGGCAGACCCCGTTGTGGGCCAGGCTTTGGTCGATTTTGAGTTCCGGGGTCAGGGACGACTCCAGGGTGATGTCGAGGTTTGACCGGTCCTTTTGGATCCGGGTAACGGTGGCGAGGGTTTCGATGATTCCGGTAAACATGGTACAGCTAAATTGAGTAATTTTGGGCAGCTTCAAACAGCACAAAGGTACACTATTCATGGAGGACGACGGGCAGCAAATTAAGGTGGGGATATCAGTTGGGGATCTGGGAGGCATTGGATGTGAAGTGGCCCTCAAGACGTTTTCGGACCCGCGGATGCTCGATTTCTGCACGCCCGTATTCTTCGCCTCCGGCAAGACCATTTCCCACCAGAAGGCGCATTTTGGCCTGGACATCGGCTTTCAGGGAGTTGGGGACGCTTCCGGGGCCATCCCGGGGAAGGTCAACGTGGTCAACGTTTGGAAAGAACATCCGGAAGTACCCTTCGGCCGGGCCAGCCAGACAGGGGGCGAATACGCCATCCAGTCGCTGCAGGCGGCGGTGGACGCCCTGAAAAATGGCGCCATCGACCTGTTAGTCACCGCCCCCATCGATAAGAAAACCGTCCAGAGCGACCAGTTCAGGTTTCCGGGACACACGGATTACCTGGCCCGGGAACTGGGAGGGGAAAGCCTGATGTTCATGGTGACCGAAGGGCTGAAGGTGGGGTTGCTCACCGACCACGTGCCCGTGAAGGACGCCCCCGCCCTGATCACCCAGAAATTGATTTATTCCAAGGTGCAGGCCATGGAGGAATCCCTGAAACGGGATTTTGCGATTCGCAGGCCCCGGATCGCCGTGCTGGGCATCAACCCGCACAGCGGGGACGAGGGAGTGATTGGCCGGGAGGACGAAGAAGTGCTCAAGCCCGCACTGAGGAAACTCACCGACGGGAAGCACCTCGTCTTCGGCCCCTATGCCGCCGACACGTTTTTCGCCTCGGACAATTACCGGGAATTTGACGGTATCCTGGCCTGTTACCACGACCAGGGCCTCATCCCGTTTAAAACGCTCGCTTTCGGGAAAGGGGTGAACTTTACCGCGGGCCTGTCCCGGGTGCGCACCTCCCCGGACCACGGCACCGCCTATGACATTGCCGGCAAAGGCAAGGCCGACCCGTCGTCTTTTGCGGAAGCCGTTTTCACCGGGATTCGTATTTTCCGCAACCGGAGGGAGTACGACCGGCTTACCAGCAACCCGCTTCAGAAGCAGAAACTAAAGCGCTCTGGCAAGGGCCGTGAGGGCCAGAAATAGTTTATCGAATAATTGGGTTTTCGCAAAAAAAAGATATCTTTGCACGCCCTAATTGAATGGAGAGAACGATGAAGAACAAGGAATTCGACATTCCTTTTTCGGGTCTGAAGCAGGGGAAGCATCATTTTGAGTATCAAATTGACAATACGTTCTTTGATTCTTTTGACTACGACGAATTCAACGCTTCGGATATAGCGGTCGTCGCTGTCCTCGAAAAGATGAGCACCATGATGGAGCTCACCATGCAGGCAACCGGTTCGGTGCACGTCAATTGCGACATCACCAATGAACCGTTCGACCAGCCGGTGGCGGGCAACCTGAAACTGGTTGTGAAATTCGGGGAGGCTTTCAACGACGAGGACGATGAGATCCTGGTACTGCCCCAAGGGGAGCACCAGTTCAATATCGCCCAGTACGTTTTTGAAATGCTGGCGCTCGCCGTGCCGTCCAAACGGATTCACCCCGGGGTGGCAGACGGCACCCTGGACTCGGAAGTACTGCGCAAGCTCGAGGAATTGCAGCCAAAAGAAAACAACGAACAAAAGGACGATACGGATCCCAGGTGGGATGCATTACGAAATTTATTAACGGACAAAAAATAACAGCATGGCACATCCTAAGAGAAAGATCTCCAAGACCAGAAGGGATAAGCGGCGTACGCACTACAAAGCCACCAACCCGACGCTGGCCAAGGATCCGACAACCGGAGAGGTTCACCTGTACCACCGGGCCCACTGGCACGAAGGCAAGCTTTATTACCGCGGCCAGGTCCTGGTAGACAAGACCGAAGAAGGAGCCGTATAACCAAAGCGCAAACCGCACAGACACTCTCACTTTTCCAGGTGGGAGTTTTTTTATGCCCGGCAGAAGCCCGAAAAAGGCGGATTATTGGAAGAAAGTTCCAAATAATCCTTAATTTTCAACGATTTTGAACCGTTTTTGGGTTCCTTGCGATAAAACAGCACTACATGAGCAGTATTACGGCAGCGATTACCGCTGTGGGGGCCTATGTTCCCGAATACCGATTGACCAATGCCATCCTGGAGACCCTGGTGGACACGAATGACGAATGGATCACCACCCGAACGGGTATCAAGGAACGCCGGATTCTCAAAGATCCGGATAAAGGGACTTCCTTTTTGGCCATCAAGGCTGCCCAGGACCTGATTGAGAAACGGGGGCTCGACCCGGCTGAGATCGACATGGTCATTGTGGGAACGGCCACCCCGGATATGCCGGTGGCCTCTACGGCCGTGTATGTGGCCTCGGAGATCGGGGCTGTCAACGCCTTTGCATACGACCTGCAGGCGGCCTGTTCGAATTTTTTGTACGGCATGTCCACGGCAGCCCGCTATATCGAATCAGGGCGCTATAAGAAAGTGCTGCTCATCGGAGCTGACAAGATGTCTTCGATCATCGATTACGAAGACCGGACAACATGTATTATCTTCGGGGACGGCGCAGGTGCCGTGTTGTTTGAGCCGAATCCAGACGGGCTCGGTTTGCAGGACGAATACCTTCGCAGTGACGGTAAGGGACGGCAGTTCCTCAAGATCGAGGCGGGCGGTTCCTTGATGCCCCCCACGGAGGAAACGGTTCGCGAAAAAAAGCACTTTGTCCGCCAGGACGGGAAGTCGGTCTTTAAGTTTGCCGTCTCCAACATGGCCGAGGTATCGGCACTCGTAATGGAACGCAACGACCTCACCCATGAGGACGTGGACTGGCTGGTGCCGCACCAGGCCAATAAGCGCATTATCGATGCCACGGCGCACCGGATGGGCCTGGAGGCCGAAAAGGTGATGATGAACATCGAACGCTACGGAAATACCACGTCTGCCACGCTGCCGCTGCTGCTCAGCGATTACGAAAAGCAGCTCAAAAAGGGCGACAGTCTTATATTTGCAGCGTTTGGGGGAGGGTTTACGTGGGGAGCCATCTACCTGACCTGGGCTTACGATTCATAAAACCGAACACTATACTAAACCGAAATCCATGGATATCAAAGAAATTCAAAGTCTGATCAAGTTCGTGGCCAAATCCGGAGCCAGCGAAGTGAAGCTCGAAACGGATGAGATCAAGATCACGATCCGCACCGGATCCGACAAGGATGGGGAACCCACTTATGTGCAACAAATTCCCATGGCGGCTCCTGCCATGCCGCAACAGGCTCCGCCTGCAGCACCCGCCCCGGCCCCGGCGGCCGCGTCCGGAGAGGCAGATGCCAAGAAAGAAGGGGACGATTCCAAGTACATCACCATCAAGTCGCCGATTATCGGGACATTTTACCGGAAACCTTCCCCGGACAAACCCCCGTTTGTGGAAGTCGGGGACAGCATTTCCAAGGGCGACGTACTTTGCGTGATCGAGGCCATGAAGCTCTTCAACGATATTGAATCGGAAGTATCCGGAAAGGTCGTCAAAGTACTGGTAGACGACTCCTCCCCGGTAGAATTCGACCAGCCCTTGTTCCTGATCGACCCGTCTTAGACCGGGGTTTCGCATTAACTAACAGACAACAAGCGCACTATGTTTAAAAAGATTCTGATCGCCAACCGCGGAGAGATTGCCCTGCGCATCATCCGCACCTGCAAGGAGATGGGTATCAAGACGGTCGCGGTGTACTCCAAGGCCGACGAGGAAAGCCTCCATGTCCGGTTTGCAGATGAAGCCGTTTGTATCGGTCCGGCCCCGAGTAACCAGTCCTACCTGAAAATCCCGAACATCATTGCGGCTGCGGAAATCACCAACGCGGATGCAATCCATCCGGGCTACGGCTTTTTGTCCGAGAACTCCAAGTTTTCCAGGATTTGCGCCGAACACGAGATCAAATTCATCGGTGCGACGGGCGACCAGATCGACCGTATGGGGGACAAGGCATCTGCCAAGCAGACGATGAAAGAGGCCGGGGTGCCTACCATCCCCGGCTCCGACGGCCTCCTGAAGGATGCGAACCACGCGCTGAAGGTGGCCAAGAAAATGGGATATCCGGTTATGATCAAGGCTACTGCCGGCGGCGGCGGAAAGGGTATGCGTGCCATCTGGAAAGAGGAGGAGCTCGTAAAACAATTTGAGAGCGCCGTCAAGGAAGCGGAAGCGGCCTTCGGCAACGGGGGGATGTATATGGAAAAGCTCATTGAGGAGCCCCGGCATATTGAGATCCAGGTAGTTGGCGACCAGTATGGCAAGGCCTGCCACCTCTCCGAGCGGGACTGCTCCATCCAGCGACGCCACCAGAAGCTCACCGAGGAGACCCCTTCTCCCTTTATGACGGATAAACTCCGGGATGCCATGGGGAAGGCAGCCGTCCGCGCAGCCGAGTTTATCAAATACGAAGGGGCGGGGACCGTGGAATTCCTGGTAGACAAACACCGCAACTTCTATTTTATGGAGATGAATACGCGGATCCAGGTTGAACACCCGATCACCGAGCAGGTTATCGATTACGACCTGATTCGCGAACAGATCCTCGTGGCAGGGGGCGTGCCGATATCCGGTAAAAATTACACCCCGAACTTGCACTCCATCGAATGCCGGATCAATGCGGAGGACCCCTACAACGGGTTTCGTCCATCTCCGGGCAAGATCACGACGCTGCATACGCCCGGCGGGCACGGTGTCCGGCTGGACACCCACGTGTACAGCGGGTACACCATTCCGCCCAACTACGATTCGATGATCGCCAAGCTGATCACCACGGCCCAGACGCGGGAAGAGGCCATCAACAAGATGAAGCGCGCCCTGGATGAATTCGTAATCGAAGGCATCAAGACGACCATCCCGTTCCACCGCCAGCTTATGGACCATCCGGATTACCTGGCCGGGAACTACACCACCAAATTCATGGAGGACTTCGAGATGCAACCCGAGCCCTCCGAGGACGACTGACGGAGCCATCCACGGCCCCGTAAACCGGCAAGAACCGCGCTATGAGCCCGAGCTACTGGGAAATTGAATCCTGGCTTACCGACGTGGATTTTTGCGTGGTGGGCAGCGGCATAACCGGCCTGAGTTGTGCCCTGGAACTTCGAAAAAGCCATCCCGGGGCCAAAATCCTCATTCTGGAACGGGGCATCCTGCCCGCCGGAGCCAGCACCCGCAATGCGGGTTTTGCCTGTTTTGGCAGCCTAACCGAGATCCTGGACGATTTGCAGTCCCATACGGAAGATGAAATTGTCTCTCTGGTTTCCAACCGGTTCACGGGCATCCGGATGCTGCGCCAACGGCTGGGCGACCAGGCCATAGATTTCCGGCAGTACGGAGGCTACGAGGTTTTCCGGGAAGCGGATAAAGAGGTGCAGGAGCACGCCCTGGAGGCCATGGATCGAATCAACCGGATGCTGCAACCGGTTTTCGGCCGGCCGGCCTTTGAAATCCGGCCGGGGGAATTTGGGATGGCCGGCATCCAGCCCGACGCCGTCTGCAACCCGTTGGAAGGACAACTCCATACGGGCCGGATGATGCAGGCCCTGCTGGGCAAAGCCCGGGAGGCGGACATTTGCTTGCTCAACGGGGTGGAGGTAACCGGGTTTGAAGACCTGGGGGACCAGGTAGGCATCCGGACTTCCGCATTCGAATTTGAGGCGGCGAACCTGCTGCTGGCGACTAACGGGTTTGCCGGGCTGCAAACCGGACTGGACCTGCAGCCTGCACGGGGCCAGGTACTTATCACAGAACCCGTACCCGGGCTGGCCCTCCGCGGGAGCTTCCACCTGGACCGGGGCTATTTCTACTTCCGAAACGTCGGCGACCGCGTACTCCTGGGAGGCGGCCGCCATTTGGACAAACCCGGGGAAACCACCACGGACCTCGGTCAGACCCCCGGCATACAACAAGCCCTGGAAGACCTGTTGCACAGGGTTATCCTTCCCGGGCAGGCCGTCCGGATAGCACAACGGTGGAGCGGGATCATGGGCGTGGGCTCCCGTAAGAAGCCCATCGTCCAAAAACTGTCCCCCCACGTATTTTGCGGGGTCCGCCTCGGGGGTATGGGGGTTGCCATCGGCAGTCAGGTAGGCGCCGACCTGGCGGCCCTGGCCACGACCTGACGAATCAGATCGGCAACCGCTTGTTGATGGTCTCCAGGGAAACATTCAGGAAAATGTTCTCCCCTGCCTCCAGGGCTTTTTCCGAATTGAAATACACCCCTTTTTCGCCTTCCATTCGTCCATATACCCGGTAGTAGCCGCCCATGTAGTAGGAGTGTTCCACAGAGACCTCCAGGCCGGACTTTTGCGATACGCGCAGCTCGTGGGCATAGACGATGATGTTCCGGGTGGTGGAAGCGTAGGATTTCAGGATATTGATCGGGATCAGGTTGGCTTCGCCCAGCAGATAGGCCGTATAGAGGCGGGCGGGTTGTTCAAAGATTTCCCGGGTGGGGCGCAGGTCCAGGATCTCCCGGTCCCGCAGCACCATCACCCGGTCGGCAAAGGGCAACACGTCGTTGTGGTCGTGGGTGGCGCACAGGCAGCTGATCTCCTCCCGCTTCAGGTATTCAAACAGGTTGCGGCGGAGTTTGTTCCGCCGGAAATGATCGATGTGTCCAAAGGGCTCGTCCAGCAATAACAGTTCCGGCTTTTGGGCCAATACCCGGGCCAGGGCCACGCGTTGCTGCTGGCCCCCGCTGAGGTATCGCACCTGTTTGCCGCGGTAGGCAGTGAGCTCCATGGTTTCCAGGAGTTCCTCCGTCCGGCGGGCCGTTTCCTCCGGGTAGTGTACCGACAGGAATTTGGCGATGTTTTCCTCCACGCTGATAAAGGGCATCAGGTCGAAGTCCTGGGCCAGGTACTTCATAAAAGGCGCACCCGGCAACAGCTGGTAGGCCGGACCCTTGATGGCGTGGTCCTTCCACCGGATGCTTCCCTGCTCAAAGGGGAGTTCCCCGTAAATGAGCTTTAGCAGGGTGCTTTTCCCGCAACCGCTCTCGCCCATGACTGCCATGAGTTCACCCCGGCCCAGTTGGAACCCGATGTCCTCCAGGACGGTTTCCGACTCATAGGCAAAACTTAGAGATTCAACTGTCAGCATAAACAAAAAAAATCCGCTTCTTAAGAAACGGATTTTCAGGTATTTTATTGATCGTTATTCCTTGAAATCTTTGAGTGCTGCCTGGTTGGGCAACTCCTCGTACCCCATATTGTAGAAGGTAAACCCGAAAATATCGGCGTACTGTTCAATGGTCTTGCTGATGGGTGTGCCGGCCCCGTGGCCCGCATTCGTCTCAATGCGGATCAGCACCGGGTTTTCACCAGCGTGTTTCTCCTGGAGCGTGGCGGCGAATTTGAAGCTGTGGGCGGGCACTACCCGGTCGTCGTGGTCTGCGGTGGTCACCAGGGTAGCCGGGTAAGCGACCCCCTCCCGGATGTTGTGCAGGGGCGAGTATCCCTTCAGGTACTCGAACATCTCCTCGCTCTCCTCCGAGGTCCCGTAGTCATAGGACCATCCGGCCCCGGCGGTAAAGGTGTGGTAGCGCAGCATATCCAAAACCCCGACGGCCGGCAGGGCCACCTGCATGAGGTCCGGACGCTGGGTCATGACCGCCCCCACGAGCAGCCCCCCGTTGGAGCCGCCCCGGATGGCCAGTTTGCCTGCGGAGGTGTACCCTTCCGCAATCAGGTATTCGGCCGCAGCGATAAAATCGTCAAACACGTTTTGCTTGCTTGTCTTGGTCCCCGCGTCGTGCCATTTTTTCCCGTATTCGCCTCCCCCCCGGATATTCGGGACCGCATAGATGCCGCCCTGTTCCAGCCAGACTGCATTCGAGGTGCTGAAGCCCGGGGTAAGGCTGACGTTAAACCCGCCATACCCGTAGAGGATGGTGGGGTTGTCCCCGTTTTTTTCCAGGCCTTTTTTGTGGGTGATGATCATCGGGATCCGCGTGCCGTCGGCCGACTCGTAGAACTCCTGGTTGGAGACGTAGTCGTCCGGGTTAAAATCGATGTCCGGCTTCCAGTAAAGCTCGTATTCCCCGGTTTCCACGTGGTACTTATAGGAGGATCCCGGGGTGTTGTAGTTGGTAAAGTAGAAGTAAAACTCTTTTTCTTCTTTTTTGCCGCCAAAGCCGCTGGCACTGCCCACCCCCGGCAGGGGCACTTCGCGCACCAGGTTGCCCTGGTAGTCGTATTGCAGGACCTTGGAAATCGCGTCCACCATGTATTCGGCAAAGAAGTAACCGCCCCCGGTATTCGGGCTCAGAACATTTTCGGTTTCCGGGATAAAGTCCACCCAGTTCTCCGGCCCCGGATCGGACGCATCCACCGTGACGATGCGTTTGTTCGGCGCGTCCCGGTCCGTGACAATATAGAGTTTCGACCCGGAATTTTCGATCACATAGCTATCGGATTCCTCGTCCCCGACAATGGTTTTCAACCCGGAACCAGGGTCCTGCAGGTCCTGGATAAACAATTTATTGCCGGAAGTCGTATTGGCCGCCGAAAGGATCAGGTAGCGCTGGTCTTCCGTCACCGAGGCCCTGATATAGCGGTGCTTTTGGTCTGGGGTGCCCCCAAAGATCAACTGGTCCCCGGCCTGCGGCTGCCCGAGTTGGTGGAAATAGACCTTGTGCTGGTCCGTCCTGGCCGAAAGCTCGCTGCCTTCCGGCTTGTCGTAGCTCGAGTAGTAGAAGCCCTCGTTGCCCCTCCAGGAAACCCCGCTGAACTTGATGTCCACCAGGGTGTCTTCGATGATTTCCCGGCTGGCGGCGTCCATGACGATCACCTTGCGCCAGTCGCTGCCCCCCTCGGAGATGGAGTAGGCTACCCGGGAGCCGTCTTCTGTAAAGCTCAGGCCGGCCAGGGAGGTGGTGCCGTCCTCCGAAAAGGTGTTCGGGTCCAGGAAAACCTCGGGGTCGCCCGTTTCCCCCTGGCGGTAGAGGACATACTGGTCCTGCAGCCCGTCGTTTTTGTAGAAGTAAGTCTTCCCGCCCTCTTTGAACGGGGTGCCCAGCTTTTCGTAATTCCAGAGCTTTTCAAGTCGCTGGCGCAGGGCCTCCCGGTAGGGGATGCCGTCCAGGTACCCGAAGGTGACTGCGTTCTGCCGCCGGACCCAGTCTTCGGTTTCCGGGCTCCGGTCGTCTTCGAGCCAGCGGTAAGGATCGGCCACTTCCGTGCCGAAATAGGTGTCCACAGTGTCGACTTTCGCAGTTTCCGGGTAGTTTATGGCCATATTCGTTTCGGTTTGATTTTGGCAGGCCGTGAGCAGGAGGCCCAGGCACAGGATTGCGGTGGTGTGTTTCATGGAGGGTGGTTCAGAAAATCGGACTAAAATACCACAAAAAACGGCCGTCCCAAACCAGGGGTCGGCCGTTTAACAGTATTTTATGGAGCAGACCTATTTCCCGTTTGCCAAGTGCTGGAAACCGGCCGCAACCGCGAAGTCAGGGTTTGGCGTCAATGGCCCGGGCATGCTGGCCGGCTCCCGGGTTTCAGACCAGGCCGCGCTCCAGCAGGTGCTCCGCTATCTGGACGGCGTTTGTGGCGGCGCCCTTGCGGAGGTTGTCGGCTACGATCCAGAGATTCAGGGTCTTGGCCTGGCTTTCATCCCGGCGGATCCGACCCACAAAAACCTCGTCTCTGCCATGGGCGAGTACCGGCATCGGGTAGGTGTTTGTGGCGGGGTCGTCCTGCAGCACAACGCCGGGGGTGGCTGAAAGAATCTGCCGTACCTCGTCCAGGTCAAAGTCTTCCCGGAATTCGATGTTTACCGCCTCTGAATGCCCGCCGGCCGTGGGAATCCGAACGGCGGTGGCAGTTACGGAAAACGTGCGGTCGTCCAGGATTTTTTGCGGTTCCCGGGCCAGTTTCATCTCCTCCTTGGTATAGCCGTTCTCCTGGAACACGTCGCAATGGGGCAGGGCATTCCGGTTGATCGGGTGCGGGTAGGCCTTCTCACCGGACACCCCGGCGATTTCATCTTCCAACTGGCGGACAGCCTTCACCCCCGTACCGGAAACGGATTGGTAGGTGGAGACCACCACCCGCCTTATCGTATACCTTGTATGCAGGGGCGCCAGTACCATCACGAGCTGGATGGTGGAACAGTTGGGGTTCGCGATGATCTTGTCTTCCGGCCCAAGTGTATCTGCGTTGATTTCAGGAACCACCAGTTTCTTCCCGGGGTCCATCCGCCAGGCCGAGGAATTGTCGATTACCGTGGTGCCGGCATCCGCAAACCGCGGGGCCCATTCCAGGGAAGTATCCCCTCCGGCCGAGAAAATGGCGATATCCGGCCGTGCTGCTACGGCGTCCGCCAGACCGATTACGGGGTATTCCCGGTCCCTGAACGGGAGCAACCTGCCCACAGAGCGCTCGGAGGCCACCGGCAGCAATTCGGTAACCGGGAAATTGCGCTCGGCCAGTACCCGGAGCATGACTTCGCCCACCATTCCGGTGGCGCCTACAACTGCTACTTTCATCAGATTCGTATTTAGTGGGCCAAAAGTACGCCGGACATAGGTCTCCGGCAAATCCGTCCGGAAAGATTTTTAAAAATAAAACAAAATGTTGCAAATATAACCCCTGAGTGCGTCTATTCCACAGACCCGAAGGAATCGCGTCATCCGGCAGATTAGTTCCCATCCAGACGATAGGGGCCCACCCCAAAAGAAAAACCGCCCGGGCGCGCCGGGCGGTTTAAGTTGCACTTGCTTGTGGTGTAGCGGTTCCCGCCACAAGTCGGGACGCGTCTTTATTTCTTTTTCAGCAGGTCGCGGATTTCGGCCAGCAAGTCTTCCTGGGTGGGCCCTTTGGGGGCTTCCGGTTTGGGCTCTTCTTTTTTGCGGACCTTGTTGTAGGACTTCACGATCATAAACAACACGAACCCGACGATGATCAGGTTGATGATGCTGTTGATCCACGCCCCGTATCGCACGGCGCTTTCCGGTTTTTCCACCGTACCGTCGGCGGCCACCACGGCTTCCGACAGGACGATTTTCATATCGGAGAAATCCACTCCTCCGGTGAAATAGCCCACGATCGGCATCATAATGTCATTGACAAACCCGCTGACCACCAGGCCGATGGCGCTGGCGAGCAAAACTGCAACGGCCAGGTCGATGACATTGCCGGTCATAATAAACTTCTTGAATTCTTTTAGCATGGTTCTATTTGATTGGTTATGCTGCTCAAAATACTAAAAATTTGCAGAGTAGCCCCCAAGAGATATCATTTTCAGCGGATTAGGCTATTTAAAGGCCCATCGGTCGCCCCGGACGAATACCGGACGAATATTGGAAAGCTCAATGTTCTTCCAGGATTTCCCGCGCCACCCGCCGGGAGATACCCGTTAGGAGTTCATAGGAAATGGTGCCGGCTCCGCGCGCCAGGTCTTCGGCGGAATGCCCATTCCCGAAAACCACCACCTCGTCCCCCTCCTTGCAGGGGATTCCCGTGACGTCGATCATCGTCATGTCCATGCAAACATTCCCGATAATGGGAGCGCGTTTACCCCGGACATGGAATGCTCCATGCTCCTTTCCGTAAATCCGTCCGATACCGTCTGCATGCCCGATGGGAAGCGTAGCCGTGGTCCGGAAATCCGCAGCCCGGTACCCCTTGTTGTAGCCTACCCATTCCCCGGGCTCGATTTTATGGAGCTGGGAAATGCGGGTGCGCAGCCGGGCCACCGGGCGGAGGAGTGGGTCTACTTCGGGATCGTTGCCGTACCCGTAGAGCCCGATGCCGCTGCGGACCATGTCCCATTGGGCATCCGGGAAATTCAGGATGCCGGAGGTGTTCAGCAGGTGGAAAAAAGGCGTGCCGGGCAATTGTTCGCGGATATCCGCCACGATGGCGGCAAACGATTTGATCTGCCTTTGGGTAAAAGTGTTTGAGCCGGGGTCGTCCGAAGCCGCCAGGTGGGAGAAGGCGGATCGGATGGCAAGGCTGGACTCCCCTTCCAGTTGCCCGGCAATCCATTCCACGTCGTTTTCCCAGAAACCCAGCCGGTTGAGGCCCGTATTGAACTTCAGGTGGACCGGAAACCCCCGCGCCTCCCGCCGCCGGGCAGTTTCCAGGAACATTTTCAGAATCCGCGGGCTGTAGAGCGCCGGCTCCAGCCGATGGGTAATCAGGTCATCCAGGCCGGAAGGCTGGGGGTGCAGCACCAGGATGGGGAGCCGGACGCCGCCCTCTCGCAAAAAGGTGCCTTCGTCCGTGAAGGCCACCGCCAGGTAATCGGCCCCGAGGGCTTCGAGTTTCAGCGCAATGGCCAGGGAATCACTGCCGTAGCCGTAGGCCTTGACCACGCCCAGGAACCGGGTTTCGGGACGCAGCCTGTCCCGCAAAAACCGGTAGTTGTGGGCCAGGGCCCCCAGGTCGATCTCCAGGACCGTGTCACGGCTTTGAGGCATTCTCTGATTTTTTCGAGGGGAGGACCTCGGGTTCGTTCACTTCGAGCTTACTGATTTTTTCGGTGAGCATCGCCTTGTAGAATGCCCCCCGGCTCAGCGGTTCGTACTCCTCGGTTTCGCCCAGCAATACGAGCCGGTCGTTTCGGGATTTGCGGTAGCTGTAGTTGGCCAGGTTGCCGGTGCGCGTACAGATGGCGTGAACCTTGGTTACGTATTCCGCCGTGGCCATCAGGGCCGGCATGGGGCCGAAAGGGTTGCCCTTGAAGTCCATATCCAGGCCCGCAACCACCACCCGGACGCCCTTGTTGGCCAGGTCGTTGCAGACCGTGACGATTTCGTCGTCAAAAAACTGGGCCTCGTCAATGCCCACCACGTCGCAATTGTCGGCCAGCAACCGGATATTTGCAGCAGCCGGCACCGGGGTGGAACGAATCTCGTTTTCGTCGTGGGAAACCACGTAGTCTTCGTGGTACCGCGTATCGACGATCGGTTTGAAGATCTCTACCTTCTGACGGGCAAACTGGGCGCGACGCAGGCGTCGGATCAGTTCCTCGGTCTTGCCTGAAAACATCGAACCGCAGATGACTTCAATCCATCCGAATTGTTCTTTGGGGTTAACAGTGTTTTCGAGAAACATTTTGTAATTTTAGACGAAAGTAGCGGCTGTTTCCGTTACAGGTAGTAGCGGCGCTATAAAAGTATTAAAAAAGAACCACCTTCACGGAAAGGTCCCCGTATAATTAGCTATGAAACGAAAACTGAAAGAGGAGTTGCTGAAACTCTCCAAGGACATCATTACGAGCCGCGGTTTGAAGGAGTTGCCGGAGCTTTATGAAAGGGCCAGGGATCTCTACGAAAAACTGGCGGTACTGAAATTTATCGAGGAAAAACTCAACGACGTGCAGATCGACGTCAGCAAGAGCGAAGTCGCCTCCAAGTTTGAATCGATCGCCTCGGCGGTACTCAACGAGAATAAGTCCGTGCCGGAATCCAACCCGCACGAAGAGGATATCATCGTCCCGGGAATCGACACAATTAAGCACATGGTATCGGAAATGCCCGGGGGTGAGGAACTCGAGGAGGTCCTTGAGCGGCTCATCGCCAAGAACGACTTTGTCAAAAACGACAAACAGGACACGGCCCCCGACCTGCCGAAACCGCCGAAACCTGGCCATTCCAAATCCCTGAACGACACGCTGACGGCGCGGAAGATCTCCGTGGGGCTCAACGACCGACTGGCTTTTGTCAAGCACCTGTTCAACGACGACATGGACGCCTTCAACCGCATCCTGTCCAAACTGAACGACCTGGATTCCGTGGAGCATTCCGTGGCCTATATCCGCGATGAAGTAAAACCCGGGTTCAACCAGTGGGAAGGGAAGGACGAATACGAAGCCCGGTTTATGGAACTCATCGAACGGCGCTTTAACTAATAGTCAGAAAAACAAGTGATAATGGCCGGACGTGCTTACAGCCGCCCGGCCTCTTTTTATACCGCCCATGCAGCCTGGCAAACTGTTCATCGTACCCACTCCCATCGGCAACCTCGGGGATATCACCCTGAGGGCCCTGGAAGTGCTCCGGGAGGCCGACCTGATCCTGTCCGAGGATACCCGCACCAGCGGAAAACTCCTGAAACATTATGAAGTGGAGACCCCCCAGCGTTCGTATCATATGCACAACGAACACCGGGTAGTGGACGCATTGGTCGCCGAGGTAGCAGCGGGCAGGACGCTGGCGTTGATATCCGATGCAGGGACACCCGGCATTTCCGACCCGGGCTTTCTGTTGGTCCGCGCCTGTATCCAGGCGGGGCATGCCGTGGATTGCCTGCCGGGAGCCACCGCCTTTGTCCCCGCCCTGGTGTGCAGCGGCTTCCCCACGGACCGGTTTGTTTTTGAAGGATTCCTCCCCCATAAGAAGGGCCGGCAGACCCGGCTCGCCGAACTGGCCGGCGAGGCCCGGACGATGGTTTTTTACGAAAGCCCCCATCGGTTGCTGAAGGCCCTGGAGCAATTTGCCGACCATTTCGGAGCGGAACGCGAGGTGGCAGTCTGCCGGGAACTGACCAAGCACTTTGAGGAGATTGTGCGGGGGACCGTGTCGGAAGTAGCCGACCACTTCAAACAGAATGCGCCCCGGGGCGAATTTGTCCTGGTGGTTCGGGGAAAATAGGTCAGCCGTGCTTCCCCGGTTCCCAACCGTATCGGGAGAGGTACTTTTCCCCGCTTTCAACTGCCCCCGATTCAATAGGGGTCCCCATGGAGTCGTTCCAGCGGTTGAGAAAGCCGAAAAGGGAGATCACCCCGAGGATTTCGACAATTTCCCCTTCGTCCCAGTGTTCGTGCAGCCGGGCCGCCAGGTCGGCATCCACCGTATTGGGTACCTGTGAAGCCGCCAGGGCAAAGTCCAGGGCGGCCCGTTCGGCATCCGAAAATGCGCTGTGGGTCCGGTACTCCCAAATATTTTCCAATTGCCTTTGTTCGGCCCCGTACCGCTCGGCGGCCCGGATGGCATGGGCCTGGCAGTACCGGCAGCCGGTGGCATTGCTGCTCACCCAGGCAATCATCCGTTTCAGGGCTGAGGTCACCTTCCCGTGGTTTTCCATCACGGCCATATTCAACTGGATAAATGCCTTGGAAATGGCCGGCCGCCGCTGCATGGTCAGGACGGAATTCGGGCAGAAACCCAGGGTTTCATCAAAGAATTTGGCCAGCTTCCGGGTTTCGGGATCGGCATTCGGGTCTAAGGGTGTTACAAGGGGCATATGGCGTGATTTTATTGTACTTTTGGGCAAGAAACAAAAAAATTATGGCTTCCACCAATCACGTCACGACGCGCTGGCTGGGGGATATGGCATTTGAATCCAACAATCCCTCCGGCCTGAATTTCCGAATCGATGCAAGCCCCGAAGATGGCGGGGCAGGGTCCGGGATGCGCCCGAAGGCCCTCATGTTGAGTTCGCTGGCAGGGTGTTCGGGACTCGACATTGCCATGCTGATCCGCAAGATGAAACTCGAGGTGTCCGATTTCCATATCGAAACCGTCGGGTCGCTCAGCGAAGACCACCCGCAAACCTACGAGGCGGTCCGGGTGGAGTTCCACTTCCACGGCAAAAATCTCGCACAGGCAAAATTGCAACGGGCCGTGGACCTATCCGTGGAGAAATACTGCGGGGTGATCGCCATGTTCCGGAAATTTGCGGAACTCGATTTCCAGACTGTTTTCCACGAAGACTGATCCGTATTCCGCGGTGCCCGGGTCCAAGTGCAGCGGGCGCATTCAGCAGCCAGAATAGTTTTGGTGCCAGCCAATTTCGGGGCAGTGCGCCCCCGTACCGGGGTGGGGCAAAAAACGGGTGTAACCTGCCTGCAGCCCACAGGCCTAAATTCAATCCATGTCCATGAGTACGCGTTGGGTTTTTAAACCGGAGCCCGGGAGGGAAGCAGCCTCCCGCCTGGCCGGGGAAATCGGCATCGACCCGTTGCTCGCCGGCCTGCTGGTTCAACGGGGCATCCGGGATTTTGAATCGGCCCGGAGGTTTTTCCGGCCGGAGCTCTCCCACCTCCACGACCCGATGCAGATGCAGGACATGGAACAGGCCGTGGATCGCCTGGAAGATGCCTTAACCAGGGGTGAACGGATCCTGGTTTACGGGGATTACGACGTGGACGGGACCACGTCCGTTGCCCTGATGGCAGCTTACCTGCGGAAATACAGCGATGCGGTGGCCACCTACATCCCGGACCGCTACCGGGAGGGATATGGCCTCTCCCGCCAGGGGATAGAGTTTGCGGATGACAACGGCATGGGGCTGATCGTCGCCCTGGATTGCGGGGTCAAGGCCATTGAGCAGGCCCGGTACGCCCGGTCCAAAGGCATCGACCTGATTATCTGCGACCACCACCGGCCCGGGGAAACGCTGCCGGAAGCGGTGGCCGTCCTGGACCCGAAACGCGATGACTGCCCCTACCCCTACAAGGAACTTTGCGGTTGCGGGGTGGGTTTTAAGCTCATCCAGGCGCTGCATGAGCGGCGCGGCCTGGACCCGGCAGAGCTCCTTCCCTACCTGGACCTGGTGGCTACCGCTATCGGGGCGGATATCGTCCCGATCACCGGGGAGAACCGGGTGATGGTCCACTACGGGCTGCAGGTGATCAACGGCGGGGCCCGTCCGGGGATCCGCGCGTTGCTCCGCGGGCTGGACAGGAAAAACTACCAGGTATCCGACCTGGTATTCCGGGTTGCCCCCCGGATCAATGCCGCCGGGCGGATGCAGCACGGGGAGGACGCCGTCCGGTTGCTCACCGAGACAGACCCGGCCCGGGCCGGGGCACTGGCCGACGAAATCGAATCGCTGAACAGCCAGCGCAGGGAGACCGAACAGGCCATTACCGACGAGGCCCTGGAGATGGTCCGTTCGGAAGGAGGGGAGGCCCGGATGAGTACGGTGGTTTTCAAGGAAGACTGGCATAAAGGGGTTATCGGCATTGTGGCGTCCCGCCTTATCGAGACGTATTACCGCCCCACCCTGGTGTTTACCCGCAGCGGCGATAAATTGGCGGCATCCGCGCGCTCGGTGCGCGGCTTTGACCTCTACGAGGCCCTGGAAGCATGTTCGGACTGTATCGAACAATTCGGCGGACACACGTACGCCGCCGGCCTGACCCTGGAGGCTTCCCGATTCCAGGACTTTAAGGACCGGTTTGAAAAGGTGGTGTCCGAGCGGATCACCGAGGATTCCCTGACTCCGGAAATCCAGATAGACCTCAAAATCCACCTGAGCCAGATCCACCCGAAACTCGTCCGGATCCTCAGTCAGTTTGGCCCGTTTGGCCCGGGGAATCCCGCCCCGGTATTCGTTGCCGGCCCCCTGGTGGATACCGGGTATGCGCGTACCGTCGGGGAAGGCGGGGCGCATTTAAAACTAGCTGTTACCCAGGATGGCTCCGGCCCCATTGGCGGGATAGGATTCGGGTTGGGAGACCGCCTGGACCTGATCCAGGGGGGCAGGGAGTTTTACGCCGTTTTTTCCATCGAGGAGAACCACTGGCAGGGCAGGACGAGCACGCAGTTAAAAATCCGGGACATCCGGGACGGCGCACCGGATTGATTCCCCAGGCGCGAAATGCCCGGGACCCGGGCCTGGGTAGCCGTTGGGTTTACTGGCCGTAGTATTCCAGTTTCAGAGTTTCCCCGTCAAAAACCCCATAGCTGTAATGGGAAATCCAGTCGCCCAGGTTGACGTAGCGGCTGGAATCGGTCAGTTTGATGTCCAGCGGCAGGTGGCGGTGGCCGAAGACAAAGTAGTCGAAATGGGCTTCGGTGAGTTTGCGCCTGGCGTATTGTACGAGCCATTCCCGGTCTTCGCCCAAAAAGCGGACGTCCTCTTCGCCGGAAATCATCTTGTTTTTCACGGAGAAATACTGCGCCATGCGGACGCCCAGGTCCGGGTGCAGCCACCGGAAGGCCCACTGGGCCACGGGGTTGGTAAAGACCTTCTTCATTCGCTTAAACCCTTTGTCCCCGGGTCCCAGCCCGTCGCCGTGGCCGATGAAAAAGCGCTTCCCGCCGATTTCAAAAACGCGCGGTTTATGGTACACCGGAATGTTCAGCTCTTCTTCAAAATACCCGTCCATCCAGAGGTCGTGGTTGCCCACAAAGTAAATGACGGGGATCCCCTGGTCGGTCAGGGAAGCCAGGGCGCCCAGCGTGCGGGTAAACCCCTTGGGCACCACCCGCTTGTATTCAAACCAGAAATCGAAGAGGTCGCCCAACAGGAAGATGGCTGCGGCGTCTTCCCGGATGGAATCGAGCCACGCCACAAACCGACGCTCGCGGACCAGGCTTTCCCGTGAATTCGGGGCGCCCAGGTGGTTGTCGCTGGCAAAATAAACCTTCTTGCCGCCGGGGATGGCTATTGGGTCAGGAATGGTAGGGTGCTGCTGCATGCGTAGTAAAGATACGAACTGCCGGTGGTTCCCGGACTGTCAATCCGGGTTGTCCGAGGCAAACCATTCGGCATAGGCCGTCCCGGTCTCCCGAAGCCGCAGCGAATGCAGCCGGATATGTTCGGGGAGTCGTTTGCCGATCCGATGGGCAAAATCCACTACCATATTTTCACTGGTGGGTTGGTAATCCGCCAGGATGACCCGGTGACCCTCCCGTTCCAGGGTGCGGGCCAGTTCCACATGGGGCGTGTTCCGGTTAAAAATGGTGGCGTGGTCAAAACGGTCTACCACCTCTTCCCTTACCACTTTCTTCAGGTCGCCAAAATCCATGACCATCCCGAGCTTCACCGCCCCGTCCTCTGCGATGGGCGTCCCAATCACGGTAACGGAAAGGTGGTAGCTGTGACCGTGGACATTCCGGCATTTCCCGTCGTACCCGTACAGGGCGTGGCCGGTCTCAAATGTAAATTCCTTGGTGATGCGTACGCGTGCCATGATCGGATCTCTAGTTGCAAAAGTAGAAAAACATCGGAAGGAATCCCGTGCCGTCCGGGAAAATGGCCCGGGATGCGTAAATTGCCAAAAAAAGCTTTGGCAGCCAAACGACTCAAATCCATTGCCGACCAGGAACGCATTTCCCTGCGGGATTCCTTCCGGGGCTGGCAATCCATCCCGCGTTTTTTCAGGGAGATCTACGCCGCCGGGCCCCGGTTGTTTATCCTGAACCTGTTGGGCCGCCTGCTCAAAGGTTTCAGCCCGGTTGTACTCCTGTGGATCGGCAAGGTCATCATCGACGAAATCGTCTTCCTGCTGAACAACCCGGACGGGGATTTTACCCGCCTGTGGACGTATGTCGCCATCGAATTGGGCGTGGCCCTGCTCACAGACCTGATCGGCCGGGGGGTCACCCTGACGGACGGCCTTTTGGGGGACCTCTATTCCAACGCTTCGTCCGAACGCATCATCCACAAGGCCGCCGACCTGTCCATGTCCCAGCTGGAGAACCCCGTTTTCTACGACAAGCTGGAACGCGCCCGTATGCAGACCAACAGCCGCGTATCCCTGATGAGCAATGTCCTGGCGCAGGGCGAAGGCCTGCTTTCAATAATTTCCCTGATCGCGGGCCTTATCTATTTCGAACCCTGGTTGATCCTGCTGCTGATTTTGAGTATCGTGCCCGCTTTTATCAACGAACTCAAGTTCTCCTCGGACCGGTACTCCCTGGCGCGCAGCTGGACGAGCGAACGGCGCGAACTCGATTACCTGAGGTATATCGGCGCCAATAACCGAACGGCCCAGGAGGTGAAGCTATTCGGGCTAACAGGGTTTATCGCCGGCCGGTTCCGGGACATGGCGGCGCAGTACTACCGGCTCACCCGGAGGCTGGCCGTCCGCCAGAGCCTCTTTGGGGGCCTGTTTAACCTGCTGGGGGTCATCGCCTATTACGGGGCGTATATCCTGATCATCTACCGCACTCTGGGCGGGCTGCTCACCCTGGGGGAACTCACCTTCCTCTCCGGTTCCTTCAACCGGTTGCAGACCAATATGCAGGGCTTCTTTTCCCGGTTTACGCGGATTTCGGAGAGTGCCCTCTATCTGAAGGATTATTTCGATTTTATCGACCTGGAACCGGAAAGTCCCGGGGGAGACGTGGTCCCCATGCCGGATCGCATCCGCGAGGGATTCGAATTCCGGGAGGTGTATTTTACCTACCCGGAAAGCGACACACCGGTACTCAAAGGGGTCAGTTTCCGCATCCGGGCGGGCGAGAAGATTGCCTTTGTCGGGCAAAACGGGGCCGGGAAAACCACGCTCATCAAACTGATCCTGCAATTTTACCAACCCACTTCCGGGCAGATCCTGCTGGACGGGACGGATATTTCCCGCTTTGACAAGGAGGCTTACAGGAAGCGGTTTGGGGTCATCTTCCAGGATTATTTTCGGTACGAATTCACGTTGCGGGAGAATATTGCCGTGGGGGATATCGGGGCCGTCCGGGACGATACCCGGATTGGCGAGGCCGCGCGGAAAAGCCTGGCGGATCAGGTGGTACAGGAAATGGCCGACGGCCTGGAGCAGCAGCTCGGGCGCCGGTTTGCCCGCGGGCAGGAACTCAGCGGGGGGCAGTGGCAGAAGGTGGCCCTGGCACGGGCCTACATGAAAGACGCGGACGTTATGGTCCTGGACGAACCCACGGCCTCCCTGGATGCCCGGGCGGAATACGAGGTGTTTGAGCGGTTTATCGGGCTGACCAGGGGCCGAACCAGCATCATTATCTCCCACCGGTTCAGCACCGTCCGGATGGCCGACCGGATATTGGTGCTCGAAGACGGGGCGGTAACCGCCCTGGGCACCCACGAGGACCTGATGGAACAAGGCGGCCTGTACGCGGAACTATTTACCCTGCAGGCTGCGGGGTACCAGTAGGCAGATCTCTTTTCAGGCCGGACTTCCGTTATTCCAGCGCCTCTTCGGCGTAAACCCCCGGGGTGTGAGTGCCCGGCACGCGTATTATTTTTTCTCCTTGAATTTCCGCAGGGTTTCCTGGGTGGTTTCGGACAGGGCGAGCCGCCCGGTTTCTGCGGCGCGTTCCGGCAGGAGGTCCCCCCAGTGGTCCGTCCCCTCCCAGAGGGCCTTTTTCAGGGCTGTAAGCGCGGCAGGCGGATAGGAGGCGAGTTGGGAAGCAAAGAATTCGGCTTCCTCGTCCAGGGCCTGGCGCGAATCGAATACGCGCGCATACAAGCCTTTTTCCTGAGCCCAATAAGCGCTCTTCCACTCTGTGGGGGAGAGGGACAGCTCTGCGAGCCCGGCTGCCCCGGTTTTCCGGGCGACGGCCGGTGCAATCACCAGGGGGGCAATGCCGATACTGATTTCCGAGAGGCGTACCGAAGCGCCTTCAAGGGCCAGGGCGTAATCGCAGGCGGCTATCAGCCCCACGCCGCCACCAACCGCCTTGCCGTGGACACGGGCCACGATGGGCTTTGGACACCTGCGCATGGCATTGATGACGCGGGCAAAGCCGCTGAAGAATTCGGCCCCGGTTTCCGGGTTGTCTATTTCCAGGAGTTCGTCAAAGGAAGCGCCGGCACAAAAGGCCCGGTCGCCTTCGGATTGCAGCAGGATTACCGAGATGTCGCCATCCCCGCCCAGGGCATCGATTTCCCGTTCCAGGAGACTCAACAGGTTGGAGGTGAAGGAGTTGCTGGCAGGATGGCCGAATTCCACGCGGGCCAGTGGGCCTGAGCGCTGGGTGTAAAGACTGCCTTCTTTGCGGGCTGCGGTCATGGTTTTTACCCAAATTTATGCCTTTTGCAAGAGCGGGCGAAATTTTTGCCGGAACTTCCAGACCAGGGGCGCTCCGCGGAACAGCATCCACACGGTAAACGCCCCCCAGATACCGTAAAGGCCCCAATCCAGCACTTTTCCGAGATAGAGGGCGGGGACAAAGCCCAGGAAGGTGGCAAAAAGCAGGACGTTCCTCAAAAACCGCATCTTCCCCATCCCCTTGAATATCCCGTCGAATACAAAGGCGATCCCGTTGATGGGCATTCCGAGGATCAGGATGAAGAAGAAGCTGTAGAACGCCTGCAGAACCAGGACGTCCTCCGAGAAGAGCCTGCCGATGGGGCGGTAGAAGACGGTTGCAGCGACCATCAGGAAAAGGCAGACCCCCAGGCCGTAGCGGCTGAGTTTTTTGGCCAGGTTCCAGAGGCTGTCGTAGTCCTTTGCACCCAGGAACCGCCCGCCCAGGATTTTCCCCGCAGAGGAGTACCCGTCTACGAAGAAGGCGGCAAAGAGCCAGAGGTTGATTGCGATGGTATGCGCGCCGATAAACCGATCGCCCAGGGCCGTGGCTTCCCAGACGGCCAGTAGGAGCGCCAGGTTCAGCGATAGCGTGCGGATAAACAAATTGAGTACCATCCCGATCAGCCGGCGCATTTCCGGGTGTACGGGAAACTGCAGTTTCAGGCGGATCGGCGTCCGCCACATGAGCAGCCCCAGTGCCAGGAGGGCCATCACTCCCTGGGCGATCAGGCTGGCCCAGGCAGCCCCCTCCAGATTCATAGCGGGTATCCATCCATCCACGCCGTAGACCAGGGCAAAGTCCAGCAGGATGTTCAGCCCGGCACCGGTAATGGCGATGAGCATGGGCCACCCGGTATTTTGCAGGCCCTGGAAAATCCCCATGATCGCGAAGGTGAGTAGTGTCAGCGGAAATCCCCAGACACGGATTTGGAAGTAGGAGATACAGTATTCCAGGATCAGGCCCTCGGCGTTCAGCAGCCCGAAAATCTGCGGGCTCAGGGGGAGGGAGACCCCCAGGATCAAAAGACTCAGCGCGAGATTCAGGAAAATAGCCTGGGCGGGGAGCGTTTTGATGTCGTCCAGCCGGTCGCCGCCCACATACTGGGCCACAATGGCCGATACGGCAGACCGCGTCTGGCCCAAAATCCAGATAAGCATCGAAAGGAAGGACCCGACAATCCCCACGGCTGCCAGGGATTCCAGGCCGTTTTCGGGGATATTGCCGACGATGGCCGTGTCCGTAATGCTGAGAACGGGCTCGGCGATACCGGCGAAGATAGCAGGTATGGCCAGGCGGTTGATGTTTTTCCGGGAGAGGGCTGGATTCACACCTGCGAATTTACGACCCGCTCGTAACAATAAAAAGGGTAAGCGCTCTGCCTGGGGAAGTAGACAGCCCCCAGGCGCTGGTAACCCCGCTGCTCGTAGAATCGCTGGTTTCGGTGGTTTCGGCTGAAGGTGTCCAGGCGGATGGAGCGGGCGCCTTGCCGGAGCGCCAATCCCTCGGCATGGTCCATCAGCTGTTGTGCCAGGCCCTGGCGTTGGTAATCCGGGTGAACGCCCAGGCGGTGGATGTAGAGGTTGTCGCGATTCGGGGTAAGCCAGCGTACCGATTTGTATTCTTCATCCATCCGGGAAGATACCACGATGGTCCCCACCGGCCCGTGGCCCGCGTCGATCACCCACAGTTCCCCCCGGTCCAGGTCCCGGACAAAGGCTTCCTGCTTCGGGTAGACGTCCGTCCACTGAAAGATGCCGTTGGCCTGCATGGCGCGGCCGCAGGCCCTGGCCATTTCCATAATTTCGGGGATTTCCTCTACTTTTGCAGGGCGGATCATTTCGCAGCCGACATTTTGTGTAAATTTAGAGGAATTAACTAGATCCAACCACCCATGAAAAAAATCCTGGTCCCTGTAGGAAACCCCGAAAGCGCCCTCGAAACACTGAAATACGCCGTGAGCTTCGGCGCGGAATTCAAGGCTGAAATCTACGCGATGGAAGTGCTGACAAAGACCAGCCGGGCCGGGGAGTTGTCGAACGTGAAGGAGAAATTCGTCGAGAGCAGCAAGGAACGCCTTCGCGAACTGATCGGCCAGATCGATACGGGGGGTGTGGACGTTAAAGTGGCCACCTATCAGGGCGACCTGGTAGACGGCTTGAATAACCTCACAGCAGAACTGGATATCGACCTGATCCTGGTAGCCCCCCGGAGTGTGGAAATTGACGAGGAGCTCTACCTGGGGAATACCACCGGGCGAATCATCAAGCGCACCAACATCCCCACGCTGATTGTGCCGAAAGGCTGCTCCTTCAAGCCCTACAAAACCATCCTGACCGCATTCCGGTCCGGGATCCTCAAAAGGAAGCGGGTCCTCAAACCCCTGGTCGCCATTCAGGAGAAGTTTGGGGCCACGGTGAACCTGTTGATGGTCAAGACCCCGAATTATACGGACGACGACCTGAAGATCAATACCGCCCTGATGGACATCGCCTCCCAGGTGACCATGACCGAACATGCAAACACGTATCTGGGCGTACTGGAGCACCTGCAGAGCCAGCAACCGGACCTGCTGACGGTATTCAGAAGGAAGCGGGGCTTTTTCAATGCGCTCTGGGAGAAGAACACAATCCAAAAATCCGAGTTTTCGGCACGGATTCCCGTGTTGGTGCTTAGTGTGAAGAAGGATTGAGGGGGCAACATAAGCCAAATGACTTCTCCATGCGAAAAATCCTGGTATGCACCCTGTTATTTTTCTATTACCCGAGCTTTTCCCAAACCCTGACCGATGAATCCGACAAGGAGGAGCTGACCTATGTGCTTTCGAATATTCAGCGTACTGTAGAGGATCATAAATCGATTTTTGAAGGAGCTTTTTATTTTCGGGTCTATCAAATCTGGGATTCCCGCGGGACGCCAGAAGGGACTTTCCCAGGATCCGAGGAAGCCTATTCTGCCTATTATATTGCAGTGAGCCCGGATGGAGACTATTACGTTGGGGCTGAGCTTTTCAAGGTAGGGGGGCTCATTGCTCCGGAATGGTTGGGGATTGAACCCCAGCAGTATCCGGAAGTAAAGATCCGATTCCGGCATGGACCCCATAATCAGCGTAAAGTGGTGGAGTATGTTCTCCGGCCAGAGATCCGTTGAGTTCTCCAGGACCGGAGTCGCTTCGCAGCTCCGGATGATCTCCCGTCCTGCAAATGCCATCATCCGACTTCGCTATGCCTTTCGGCATAGACGCTTAAAAACACGAAAGCCACTCAAGTAAACTTGGTGGCTTTCTTAGTTCTTAATCGCATCTCCGAAGTCGGATGATGGCGCTTGATCGTGGAGAATACCGGAGTCGAACCGGTGACCTCTTGCATGCCATGCAAGCGCTCTAGCCAGCTGAGCTAATCCCCCGTGAACTAGACGGCAAAAATACGCATTTTATACAATTCTCAAAAATGTTCCTGATTTTTCTGATAGGAATTCCGGGGGCGGATTCTGCTTGTTATCTTGTGGTTTTCACGAATAAAACCAAAGAGACCCATGGATCAATTAAAGGATAAGGTAGCCTACATTACAGGCGGCTCAAAAGGAATCGGATACGGGATTGCCCAATCGCTGCTCGGAGCGGGCATGCGCGTGGCAATCAGCGGCCGGGATAAAAAGCGGATTGAGGAGGCGGCTGCGTCCCTGGACCGGGAGCGGGTCATCCCGATTGTGTCGGATGTTACCCGTCTGGAAGATGAAGAGGAGGCCGTCAAGACAATTTTGTACCGTTGGGGCCAGGTAGACGCCGTGATTGCAAACGCTGGCCTTGGTCACTTTGCGCCCGTGGACGAACTTTCCCCGGACCATTGGAAACAGATGATCGACACGAATCTGACCGGCGTTTTCCACACGCTGAAAGCTGCTTTGCCGGCCCTGAAGGAATCCCGCGGGTACTACATTACTGTGGCAAGCCTGGCCGGGACAAATTTTTTCGCCTCCGGGACGGGTTATAACGCCACCAAATTCGGGGTGGTGGGTTTTACGCAGGCGGCCATGCTGGACCTGCGCCCCTTTGACATCAAGGTGTCGACAATCATGCCCGGCTCCGTGGCCACGCATTTCAACAACAATGAGCCCTCGGAAAAGGACGCCTGGAAGATCCAGCCGGAAGACCTGGGCGAACTGGTACTGGACCTGCTGAAAATGCACCCGCGGACGCTGCCGAGCAAGATCGAGGTCCGGCCTTCGCGCCCGGATAAAAAGTGATCCCTACGCGGGGCGGGCTTCAAACGGGACTGCGGGGTTGAACACTTCCAGCAGGAGCTCGTGGAGGACCTCCCGGAATGCAGTAAGCGTATCCGCATGGATTTGCTCTTCCGTCTGCCGGGGGGCCGTGCGTACCCCGAACCACTGGTAGCCGGCCCCGAGGTTTTTAAAGGATACCACCCCTGCTTTTTCAGGCAGGGTCCCGGAATCGCCGGCATAGAGCAGGGCGTAACACAGTACCTGGAAGGCCTTGGCCCGGTCCGGTTCCGTCCGGAGCGATTCCCATTCGGAAACCCGCAGCTCGGCCGGGGTAACCTTGCCGGTCTTGTAATCGACAATCCGTACCTGCCCGTCCACCTCCTCAATCCGGTCGACGGTGCCTTTGAGGGTTACCGGATGCTGCAGGCCCGGGACAGCGAGTTCCTGCCGGAATTTTTTTTCCACCCCGAGGATCCGGATACGGTGCTTTTCCGCCCGGGTCACCTCACTGCCGAGAAAGTGATCCAGGTGTTGCCGGAGGACCTGCAGGGCAATTAGGTTTTTGCCCCGTGCTTTTCCATCGCGCAAATAGTTTTTTCGAAATGCCCGCTCGATGGCGCTGTCGGATCGGTTCCGGAGTTCCGCCAGGTTATCCCTGTTCAGGAAGGCGCCTTCCAGGGGCCTGTAGAGTTCTTCCAGAGCATCGTGCAGTACGGTGCCGAAGGTGTTTGCAGCTACGGTTTCCTCCAGTTCCTCCGTTTCGTCCAGGCCCAACACATTGCGCTGGTAAAACAGCAGGGGATCGGCGATGAAACGGCTCAGGGAAGTAGGGGAAAACCCGCTGGAGGCCATTTCCTGCAAGCGTTCAAGAAGCTCCGGCCCCTTATGGATCCGCAATTCGCCCGGCCGTTCGGCCCCGGTTTCCGGTACGGCGAAGGCCAATTCCGTCTGGGGCCCCAGGACGGGGTCGGTGCGCAGCTGGTTGATAAACCGGCTGGGCTCGCCCCCTTCGATGACTTCGGGTTCCGTATTGTAGCAGATCACCACGCGGCGTGCCCGCTGGAGCAGCCGGTAAAAGTGGTAGGTGTAGACGGCGTCCTTTTCCTTATACGTGGGCATCCCGAATTCCCGCTTGACGTCAAAGGGGATGAAGGAGGCATTCGATTTGCCTGAAGGCAGGATGCCTTCGTTTACGGAGGTGATAATCACCGTGTCAAAGTCCAGGTTCCGGCTTTCGAGCATTCCCATTACCTGGAGGCCGCTGAGGGGCTGCCCCTCAAAATCCACCTTTTCATCGGCCAGTAGTTGCCGGTAGAGCAATTGGAGGGATTTCAGGTCGCTGACAAACGGGTAGGCCCCTGTAAGTTGGATCAGCTGGTTGAAAAGCTGGTTAAAATGGAACAGGTATTCGAGTTGTAACGGGTCCCCGGCTTTCTGGTACACGGGTTTCAGGGCCCGGGTGATGTCTTCCAGGTTTTTTGCATGGTCGCTTGGGGGTGCACCCGGCGGAGGGAGCAGCAATTCCCGGACGGTTACAGGCAGCCCCATGGCTTCCAGGGCGTCGGAATCTGCGTAATACAGGTTTTCGCGAATCAGATACATCCGGCCCCGGGTCGGTTCGAAATCCAGGGACCTGAACCAGGACTGCAGGTAGGGGTGTGCGATCAGCACGAGCAACTGCGGCACCCGCCAACCCTCCGCGGTCTTGCGGATGCGCATCTCCAGGAGCAAGTCGAATAGCTGTGCCATCGGGCTGTGCCGGATGGGATAGCTCATCGTAATGTTTACCGCGGGGATTTCTGCGGGGAGGGCGTGCAGCACCGGCGTCAGCAGGGCCTCATCCCCCAGCACCAGGGCCGTATTTTCAATACCCTCCGGGTCTTCGGCATATAATTCCCCCAGCAGCAAGCCGCAGTATTTGGCCTGGGCAACGGATTTGGGGATGCCCACCATCCGGATATTGCGCGGGCTGGCGAAATGATTTTGGATGCCCGCGAGACCCGTCCTGAGGGAAGGCCAATCCCGCAGGTGTTTGCGCATAAAATGCCCGGCATCGTGGACGGGGTTGTCGATGTAGTGGGGATCCGCGTCCCAGTAGATTCGGGATCCCGGTTTTTCCAGCAACTGCTGAATGATTCGGTCTTCCGCCGTATTCAGCGCATTGAAACCGATAAAGATATAACGTACGTCACCCCGGGCTGCCGCATAGGAGGCTAATTGGGAAGCGGCGGCGCGGTAGGCCATCCCCTGGTATGCAAGGCCTTCCCCGGCGAGGTTTGTCCGGAACCGCGAATAGATCGGCGCCAGGTTCTTCCAAAAGGCGATTTGACGGTCCATCATGGGGGTGCTGCTGCCATCCGGGGTCCAGTTGCGGATTTCGTTCAGGGCGGCCAGGGTTTCGAATAACCGGTCCGTGTCTACCAGGTAGCGGTCGGCCTCGTTAAAATCCTGCAGGAGGGTGGGCCCCCACTTGGTAAAATCGGCAAAGGATTCCTGTTGAATGCCTTCCTGGTCCAGGCAGGCCTCGTAAAGCCGGAACAGCAGGTGGAGCGTGCCGGCATACCGCAAACCGGAAATCTCCGCGACAAAGTCCTCAATACTCCAGATGTGAGGCGACAGGAAGGTACTGGTTGCCCGCTGGGCCATGCGGTTCTTTAGAAAAAAGCCGGCCCGCTTGCTGGGCAGGACAAAAACAAACGAGGACGGGTCCGATTGCCATTCGGGCAGGTCGTCCAGTACGGAATCCAGGAAAGACTGCATGTACTAAAAATAGAAAAGCCCCGGCATTTCTGCCAGGGCTTTCCCAAGATTATCGGTTATATAAAACTTACTCCTTGATGAGGTTGATCTCAACCCGACGGTTCTGCGTACGACCGGCACGGGTGTTGTTGGTGGCGATCGGGCGCTCTTCACCGTAACCTACAGCTTCCAGGCGAGAGGCATCGATGCCTTCGTTGATCAGGAAGTCGCGTACAGAGTTGGCGCGCTCTTCGGAGAGTTTCTGGTTCAGTGAGTTGCTGCCCACGCTGTCGGTGTGACCTTCAACGGTGAAGCGGCTGTTCGGGTACTGATCCAGGATCCGGATAATGTCTACGAATACGCGGGTGGACTCGGGCTTCAGAGAAGCTTTTCCGGTGTCGAAGAGGATCGTACGGGCGTACTCGTTAAGCTGGGCCTGTACTTCTTCAGTTACTTCCGGGCAGCCGTTGTTGGCTACAGTTCCGGCAGTATCCGGGCACTCGTCGTCTTTGTCGAGGACACCGTCGCCGTCAGTATCCGGCCAGGGGCATCCGTTGTTTTCAGCAGGACCTGCTTCAGAAGGACACTCATCGTCCTTGTCGGCAACGCCGTCTCCGTCAGCATCGGGGCATCCGGAAAGAGCCGGCAGACCAGCTTCGTTCGGGCAGGCATCGTCCTTGTCGGCAACACCGTCTCCGTCAGCATCCGGGCATCCGTTCATCTCCATGGATCCGGCCTCGTTCGGGCAGGCATCCTTGGCATCTTCGATTCCGTCTCCGTCAGAATCCGGGCAACCGTTAAAGGCTTCCAGTCCGGCAACTTCGGGGCAGGCATCGTCTTTGTCGTAGATACCGTCACCGTCCGTGTCGGTTCCGCCAAAGCGAATAGAGACACCGGCCAGGTGCTGGAAGTGCTTCACGCCGTAATCTTCGAAGGCGTGCTTGTATTGTGTCTGGAGGGTCAGACCGATAAAGTCGGTAAACCAGTAGTTCACTCCGATACCTCCATTAACCGTACCGGCTCCGATTTCGTCAACCCAGGTGTAACCACCACCTACTTCAACGAAAGGATCGATCTTGGTATTTTTCAGAATATTGTACTTGATGGTACCATCTACAGCATAGTGCGAAAGATCGTCGGCAGAAACATCCCCGAGCTTGGAGATGCGGTTCAGCGATCCACGGACACCTACTGCAAATCCATCACCGATATATTTCGATACATGAACATAAGAGATGGAAGGCAGGATGTTCCAGTGGTCGTTCGCGTTGAAGTACTCACTGAAAAGGGATCCCGTCGGGTAAGCGGCATCTGAATCGTTGGTGGGGTAAACGTCAATGGCGTTCACACCGAAGCTTATTTGCCAGGGATTATTCTCATCCTGTGCTTGTATGTTGTTAAACCCTAAAACGAGTAGGCCAACAACCAATAATCTGCTAAGCTGTTTCATGTTCAAATTTTTAAGTTTAAGTGTTTATTAGAGGCAAATGTAAGTTGTTAAAGTTTATTAACAAAATCATATTCCCATTTTTTTCGTCCCAAATCGCCTGTCTTTACAGGGTTCAGATGACCCCGAGATCTCTGCCCACTTCCTTGAATGCCATGATGGCCCTGTCGAGGTGTTCGAGCTCGTGTGCAGCGGATAACTGGACCCGAATCCGGGCCTTCCCCTTGGGCACCACGGGATAGAAAAACCCGATCACATAGATGCCTTTTTCCAGCAGTCTTTCGGCCATTTCCTGGGACAGTTTCGCGTCGTAAAGCATCACCGGGACGATGGCGGACTCCCCGTCGATGATATCAAACCCGAGCGCCTTCATCCCTTTTTTGAAATACGCGGTATTCCGGTCCAGGGTTTTTTTCAGGGAATCGTCCCGGGACAACAGTTCGAACACCTTGATGGAGGCGCCGACGATGGCCGGTGCGAGGCTGTTGGAAAACAGATACGGCCGGGACCGCTGCCGGAGCATTTCGATTATTTCCTTTTTCCCGGTGGTGTACCCGCCCATGGCGCCCCCCAGCGCCTTGCCCAGGGTGCCGGTGATGATGTCGATGCGGCCGAGCACCCCTTTTTCCTCCAGGGTGCCGATGCCGGTCTCCCCGATAAAGCCGGTGGCATGGCATTCGTCGATCATCACCAGGGCATCGTATTTTTCGGCCAGGTCGCAGATCTCGTCCAGGGGGGCCAGCAGGCCGTCCATGGAGAAGACCCCGTCGGTGACGATGACCTTGAACCGGGCCCCGTCCTCCTGGGCCTTTTGGAGCTGTTCCTCCAGGGAGGCCATATCCGCATTGGCATACCGGTACCGCATGGCCTTGCAGAGGCGTACCCCGTCGATGATCGAGGCGTGGTTCAGCGAATCGGAAATGATGGCATCCTCAGGCCCGAGCAGCGGTTCGAATACCCCGCCGTTGGCGTCGAAGGCCGCCGCATATAATATGGTATCCTCGGTTCCGTAAAAATCCGCAATGGTCTGTTCCAGTTTTTTGTGGATGTCCTGGGTGCCGCAGATAAAGCGGACGGAAGACATCCCGAACCCGTGGCTGTCGAGCGTATCCTTGGCGGCGCGGACCACTTCCGGGTGGGCGGAGAGGCCCAGGTAGTTGTTGGCGCAGAAATTCAGCACTTCCTGCCCCGTGGAAATCCGGATCACAGGCCCTTGGGCACTTGTGATGACGCGCTCTTCCTTAAATAGCCCCGCCTGGCGGATGTCCTCCAGTTCGTTTTTCAGGTGTTCTTGTATTTTCCCGTACATAGTTAAAGGGTTTCTGTTTGGATTCCTTTGTCTGTGATGTAGACCAGCAGTGCCCGGTCGATTTTCAGCCCCATTTCTTCGATGGCGGAGGCGTAGCCCCGCAGCTGGTCCCGGTGTCCGGGGGCAGGCCGGGCGGTTTTGTAATCGATGATTACTGCCCTTCCCTCTTGAATTACCAACCGGTCCGGGCGCAAAATTACCTTATTTCGGAGAATGATGTCCCTTTCGTTGTAAATCTCTGCCCCTTCCTCAAAATACGGGGCGAGCTCCGGGTGGCGGACCACTTGTTCCAGCAGCCTGGCCAGGGACTCCTTTTCCTCTGCCGGCAGCAACCCCTCCCCGACAAGCCGCGGGATCACCCCGGGCAGGTCCGCTGCCGTACGGATCAGGCTCAGGGCCAGGTGGAGCGTATTCCCGTAGGCTGCAGCAGCTTCCTGGGCGCTGTCCCAAAGCCGGCCGGACCGCGTGACGACCCGGAGGCGCCCGGCATCCCTTGAAGAATATCCCAGGGGTAAGGGACTGCGTACCGGAAATTCGCGGTGTCCCGGGGCCGGGGCCGGGGATCCGAAGGTGTAGGTACAGGTGGCGTCCTCCCATTTTCCGGTAGCGCGGAGATAGCTGGCATACAGGTCGGTGTAACGGGCGGGTTCGCGGGTTTCCCCATCGGGCGCTTTCCCGGTCAGGACAAACAGGGCGTGGATGGCCCGCGTATGGGCCACGTAGAGGACATTGAAGGCGTCGAGCTCCAGTTTTTCCCGCTCCTCCCGGTAGCATGCTGCCGCCGCCGCCCCATAGTGCTCCACCTCCTTGCGGGAACTGATTTGCAGGTAGGAGAACCCGCAGAAACTCTCCGGGTCCACCGGGAGCCAGAGCTTCGGGTTCTTTCCCCCGTAAATCTGCGAATCCGCGAACGGGAAGATGACCACCGGGAACTCGAGACCCTTGGCACTGTGGATGGTCATCAGGCGGAGGGCATCCGGGTTTTCGGGGGCTGCGATACTCAGTTTGTCTTTTTTGCTGTCCCAGTATTCCAGGAAGGTCCCCGGGGAGACATCCCCGTTTCGGGAGGCATCCAGGGCGTGTTCCAGGAGTGCAAACAGGTAGGCGTCGGCAGCTCCCCCCAGGCGGAAGTTGCGGATGGCCTCCTCCAAAATATCATAGGCGGGCTTCAGCCGCATGACCCCCGGGTCAAAAGACCATTCCTGCACCAGCAATTCCCCGGTATCCCCGAGGTGGTTGCGGATCCACGCATGCGTGCCTGCCCCGGCGGGGGCCAGGAAGGAAAGTACGCCATAGGCGTGGTTCGGGTCGGACGGGTCCTGCAGGAGGCGGAGCAAATCTACCAGGAACCGGACCGTCGGATGGTTGGCGAGCAACAGGGTTTCCGAGGAGATAACCGGAATGCCTTCGGCCAGCAACCGGTCGGATAGCGCTACCCCGTCCTTCCGCCTCCGGGTCAGGACGCAGATGTCGCCCAGCCGGTACCCCTCCCCCCTGAGGCGCTCCAGGATTTCAACCGTTCGGTCCAGGTAAGCCGTTTCGCTGTCTGCTGCGTCGGGGTCCTGGAATTGAATCTCCACCCACCCGGGTTGACGGGAATGCGCCAGTTGGCGATTGCCATCGAGGAACAACCGGCTGTAGGCCTCATTGCTGAGCCGGGAACTGAGGACCGAGAAAAAGTCGTTGTTGAAGTCTACGATGGTTTGGGAGCTCCTGAAGTTTTTTTCAAGCGGTGCCCGGGTAGGGTCGATGGAGAACGGGTTGCCGGGGCCCTGTATCAGGCCCAGAAACTGTTCGGCTTTACCGCCGCGCCACCGGTAGATGGCTTGTTTAACGTCCCCGACGAGAACCAGCGAGCCGTGCCGGCCCTGCTGGTCTTCCCCTTCCAGGGCATTCCCGATTAGCGGAACCAGGTTTTTCCACTGCAGTTCCGAGGTGTCCTGAAATTCATCGATAAAGTAGTGTCGGTATTTTTCGCCCAACCGTTCGTATATGTAGGGAGCGGGCTGGCCGGCCAGTTCCTCGGCGATGATGCTGTTAAACCGCGCCACGGGAAGCAGGCTGTCCGCCTCCTGTATCCGCTGCAGTTCCAGTTGCAGCAACCCCAGGACCGTAAACGGCGCGCTATTCTGATAAGCATTGCTCAGGAAGGCGCGCTGGTAGATTCGCAAACGGATGGTTTCGAACTGCCGGGCAAATTCCGGGTGCAGCCCGTCCAGCAATGCTTTTGTGTCCTCCGGCGTCTTTTTGCTGTAAAGGGGCTTTTCGGCAAATTCCCGCTTCCACGCTGCGTCGAAATTCTGGTCAAAATCCCCGGCGTTGACCTTGCGGATAAAATCCGGGAAATAACCCCGGGAGAAGTCCAGGCGTTCCAGCTCGTTGTTTTCAATAACGCGGAGGATTTCGGAGGTAGTCCGGAGGAGGTCGGCTTCGCATTCGTCCCGCATGGCGGCCAGGCTTTCCCGGAGCCGGACAAAATCCGCCATTTCCTTTCCGCGGAAGGCACCCAGGTATTCCCGATGGTTTTCGTTGAAGAGCAACTTGCCCGTATCGGCCAGGTCCCTGGCGATATCCCAACTGCGGTCGTCGGCGGATTTTTCAAGGGCGTAGTCGATCAGTACGCGGGTGAGTGCCGGCGCTTCCCCAGCCTGCAGGATCAGGTTTTCCACGGCCTGTTCCAGCAGCGCATCCGTATCCAGGACGACTTCAAAATTGGCCGGCAGTTGCAGGTCGCGGGCAAAAGTCCGGAGGATGCGGTGGTTGAACCGGTCGATGGTGGACACGTCGAAGAAGGCGTAATTGTGCAGGATTTCCTGCAGCACCCGCCCGGATCGTCGGGCGAGCGTTTCCCGGTCGGTCCCCAATTCGTCCTGGAGGTCCCGGAACAAGGCAGGCCGGCCGGCTTCGTCCCGGACGCCCGCAAAGGCTTCCAGGCTGTCGAGGATGCGGTTTTTTAATTCCCCTACCGCTTTATTGGTGAAAGTGATGGCGAGGATCTCCCGGAAGGGTTGCCCGCCCTGGCCGGAAAGCAACAGCTTCAGGTATTCCCGGGTAAGCGTATAGGTCTTGCCGGACCCGGCCGAGGCACTGTATATCCGGAATGCTTCCCCTGGTGGCGTCATACCCTGCAAAATAAGCAATACCGTGAGGTTCTTAACAAATAATTAGCGGAAAGTGTTTGTTAAAATCCTTAGTTTTGGTAGACAACTAGTTTTAACATTAAACCTGAACACATATGGCATTTCAACTTCCGAATTTACCCTATGCGTACGATGCGCTCGAACCGCATATCGACGCGCGTACCATGGAAATCCACCATACGAAACACCACAACGGTTATACGACCAAATTAAACAACGCCATCGAAGGAACCGACCTGGACGGGAAGTCCATCGAGGACATTCTCAAAAACCTGGACATGGGCAACGGAGCCGTCCGCAATAACGGCGGCGGCTACTTCAACCACTCCCTGTTTTGGGAAATCCTCTCCCCGGATGGTGGCGGAAAGCCTTCGGGCGACCTCGCCTCGGCCATCGACGACGCTTTTGGGTCATTCGATAAGTTCAAAGAGGCGTTCAGCAATGCGGCAGCTACCCGGTTCGGGTCGGGATGGGCCTGGCTGTGCGTCCACCCGGGAGGTAAAGTGGAGGTTTGCTCCAGCCCCAATCAGGATAATCCCCTCATGCCCGGTGTGGGATGCGGCGGTTACCCCATTTTGGGCATCGACGTCTGGGAGCACGCCTACTACCTGAATTACCAGAACCGGCGCCCCGACTACATCGAGGCATTTTTCAACCTGATCAACTGGAGCAAGGTGTCTGAAAATTTTGCCGCACATAAATAAGGTCCCCGTCAAGTGACTGAGCCCCGGTATTATGCCGGGGTTTTTTTATGGCTTATCGCGAAATACGGTGAAAATATGCGAGGGATATACAGGGAGGAAAACGGGTGCGGACGGGAAACAGAAAAGGGCAGAGAAACTCCACCCTTTTCATCCCAAATCTTACCATAAACTTAACCTACTTATGCTATGGCAAGTACTAAATTACTGGGATAAAGAGAAATAACAAAGAAAATTGGTAAATATTTAAGGCTTATCCAGCCGGCGGCCGTGCTCTTTTGCCTCGAAATTCGGGGTGTGGAAGGGTAAATGGCTGTACATCAATATAAAAAAGGCAAGGTGTTACCCTTGCCTTTTTCCCCAAATCTTACCATGAACTTAACCTACTTATGCTATGGTCCTACGAATGTAAGCCATGGGTTTTCCATGCAAAAATCATTCGGATGAACGCCGCTTAAAACCGTTGAAATGCACGCCGGGTTGTAGCTTCTTACGAGGGAGGTATGCACGCCTTGGACATCGTGCGAACTTTCTCCCAGGAGGTACCCCCGGGAGGCGGTTGGGGAAAATAAAAAAGGTGGATAAGAATCCACCTTTTTTGCCCCAAATCTTACCATGAACTTAACCTACTTATGCTATGGCAATCCTAAAGTACAGGGGTTCCCTGCCGGAATCGGAAAAACCCGATATTCTGCACATATTATCGATGAAATGCACAAAATTGTGCATTTCATCGATTTTTTCCTTTTACCGCCGGGGGCGTTTTTTAGTAAGCGCGCTGGTTTTTTCCCTCGTGGAAATTGACGAATGCCTGGTTTACCACCCGGTTGCCGCCGGGGGTCGGGTAGTCTCCGGTAAAATACCAATCGCCCAGGTTGTCCGGGCAGGCTTTGTGCAGGTTGCTGATGGTCTGGTAGATGATCTGAACTTCCGCCCGGATCTCGGGAGGGCTGAGCAATTCGGCAATCTTGTCGGATAATTCCTGAGTCCTGAACGGGGCGTAGAATTCCTTGACATGGTTAACGGCTTCCCGTTCCGGATTGGCCAGTTGCTCCTTGCATTTTTCGTAGATGCTGTCCACGACGTCCATGCTTCCCCTTTCCCGGTGCAGCTCCAGGGCAGCCCTGAAGGCGATGAAGTCCTCGAGTTTGGCCATGTCGATACCGTAACAATCCGGGTAACGGATCTGCGGGGCGGAGGATATCACGATAATTTTTCGGGGTCCCAGCCTATCGAGGATCCGCAGGATGCTCTTTTTCAGGGTGGTCCCCCGCACGATGCTGTCGTCGATTATTGCCAGGTAGTCGCCCTTGTTCACGGAGCCATAGGAAATATCGTATACGTGGGCCACCAGATCGTCCCGGCTGCTGTCCTGGGTAATAAAGGTCCGGAGTTTGGCATCTTTGATGGCCACTTTCTCAATGCGCGGGCGCACCTCCAGGATGTTGTGCAGCTCCTCGCTGGTGATATCGGGGCCCAGGGCGAGGATTTGTTCCTCTTTTTTCTTGTTCAGGTAATTCTGGGCCTCCCGGAGCATCCCCAGGAAGGAGGTTTCCGCTGTATTCGGGATATATGAGAAAACCGTGTGCTTGATGTCGTGGTCAATGGCTTCGAGGATCTGCGGAAAGAGGAGTTTCCCGAGTTCCTTCCGCTCCTGGTAGATTTCTTTGTCGTTGCCCCTTGAAAAATAGATGCGTTCAAAGGAACAGGCTTTTCGCTCCCGGGGTTCCTGGATCTGCCGGATGCGTACATCCCCGTCTTTTTTGACGATGATGGCGTGGCCCGGCGGCAGTTCCTGAACCTCCTCATAGGCCGTGTTGAAAACCGTCTGGATGGCCGGCCGTTCGGATGCAACCACCACCACTTCGTCGTCGGCATAATGGTAGACGGGACGGATCCCGGAAGGGTCCCTCAGGACAAAGGCGTCGCCGTGGCCTAGCAGCCCGGCCATCGCATAGCCGCCGTCCCAGTTCTTGGAGGACTTCCGCAATATCTTGGACACCTTCAGGCGTTCGGCAATCATGGGCGAAGCTTCCATCTTGGTGTATCCCTCCTTCTTGATCTGCTTGTAGATCTTTGCCACCGCATCGTCCAGAAAATGCCCGATCTTCTCCATAACGGTAACCGTGTCGGCCAGTTCCTTGGGGTGCTGCCCGAGTTGCACCAGGTTGTCGAACAGTTCGTTGACGTTGGTCATGTTGAAATTGCCGGCGACGATCAGGTTCCGGTGCATCCAGTTGTTCTGCCGGAGGAACGGGTGGACGCTTTCGATGCTGTTCTTCCCAAAAGTTCCGTATCGCACATGGCCCAGGAGCAGTTCGCCCACGTAGGGGATGTTCCGTTTCTGCCACGCGACGTCATTGACGGCTTCCGGGTGCTCCTTTAGGGAGGTATTGATCCGGGCGTTGATCTGGTCGAAGATATCCTGGATGGGCTGGGACGCATTGGACCGTACGCGGCTCATATAGCGCTCCCCGGGGCGCATGTCGAGTTTGATGCTGGCGAAGCCCGCCCCGTCCTGCCCGCGGTTGTGCTGCTTCTCCATCATGAGGTACATTTTATTTACCCCATAAAAGGCCGAGCCGTATTTTTCCTGGTAGTATTCCAGGGGTTTGAGGAGGCGAATGAGGGAAATCCCGCATTCGTGCTTGATGGCGTCACTCATATGCTCGCAAAATTAATAAAAGCCCGCATACCGGGCCATTATTTAACTTCTATATCAAACTGGGTCAGTTCCCTGAACCGCTCCAGCCTTTGGTCGATGTCCTGTGGCCGGAGTTGGATCAGCCGTTCCGTGCCAAAACGCTCCACGCAGAACGACGCCAGGTTGGATCCGTGGATCACCGCGTTGCGCAGGTTGTTGAAGGAGATGTTTTGTGTCTGTGCCAGGTACCCGGTAAAGCCTCCGGCAAAGGTGTCGCCTGCACCCGTCGGGTCAAAGATCTCCTCCAGGGGCAGGGCCGGGGCAAAAAAGATCCGGCTGTCGTTAAAGAGCAACGCGCCGTTTTCCCCTTTTTTGATCACCACGTAGCGCGGTCCCATTTCGTGGATGGCCTCGGCTGCCTTTACCAGGGAATACTCCCCGCTGAGCTGGCGGGCCTCCTCGTCGTTGATGGTGATGACATCTACCTTCCCAATGACTTGCAGCAGGGTATCCAAGGTGTTGTCCATCCAGTAATTCATCGTGTCGAGCACGGTGAGCTTCGGCCGGGAATCCATCTGGCCGATGACGCTCAGCTGAATGTCCGGGTGCAGGTTGCCCAGCATAACGATATCCGCATCCCGGTAGGCTTCCGGGACCACGGGTTGGAAATCCGCCATCACGTTCAGTTCGGTAACCAGGGTATCCCGCATGTTCAGGTCGTTGTGGTACCGGCCGCTCCAGAAAAAGGTTTTGCCGCCGGGCACCACTTCAATGCCGCTGACGTCGATGCCCCGCTCGCGCAGCAGGTCCAGGTAGCTGGCCGGGAAATCCTCCCCGACCACGGAGACGATGGCGCTGTCCGCACGGTAGTGGGAGGCGGCCAGGCCGATAAAGGGGGCGGCCCCCCCGAGTATTTTATCCGTTTTTCCGAAGGGGGTTTCGATGGCGTCGAATGCCACTGAACCCACGATCAATAATTTCCCCATAGGGTGTCTGTGCAATTTTGCTGCAAATATACGCTTTTGGGGCGCGACAGCTCCCCGGGGGGCGGGGGAATCTCGGGAAGCCGGGGCGAATCCGGGAAAAAGGGGCTATTTCCGCCCGAAGTCGGCGGGGATTTCCCCCCAGGCACGGGTTTCCCATTTTACCACAGGGGTCTCGTAGGAGTTGGTCTCCAGCCAGTGCACCGCGCGACGGACCATGTCGAAGAGGTCCCGGTTGGTTTCGGTTTCCTCCAGTTTCGTATTGCATTTTTTCTTTCGCACCCAGCTCATCGCCGTCCGCGAATCCGAATAGATGATGCGGTTGCTGCCCTGTTTCTTGAGGTAGGCCAGGGCGTGGACGATGGCCAGGAATTCCCCGATGTTATTGGTGCCCTGCCGGAAGGGGCCCTGGTGGAACAGGCGCTTCCCCGTCCGGGTATCCACCCCCTGGTACTCCATGACCCCGGGATTGCCGCTGGAGGCGGCGTCCACGGAAATCGAATTCAGGTTGGGCCGGCCAACCCGGGCCAGTTGTTCCGGAGAAACGCCTTTGGCCCGTTTCTTCCTGGCAACGGCTTCCCGGTATCCGGCGCGGTAAGCCATTTCGGCCTGCCCGCGGGAAGGGAACCCCATATACTGGGCTCCCTTTTCCCCCTGGATTTGTTTTTTACAGGCCTCCCAGCTCGTATAGACCCCGGGTTTCTTGCCTTTCCATACCACGTAGAACTTATTTTTCTCAGCCATGGCCTGGAAATAACACAGATTCGACGGCCTTTGGGAAGTACTCGTATTCGAGCGCATGCACTTTTTCGGCTACCGATTCCGGAGTATCCCCGGAGGTAACCGGGATCTCCCGCTGCATGATGACAGCCCCCTCGTCATAGGCCTCGTTGACGTAATGCACGGTAATGCCGGTGCGCTTCGCCCCGTCCTGCACCACGGCCCGATGCACATGCATCCCGTACATCCCCTTGCCCCCGTAGGCAGGCAGCAGGGCCGGATGGATATTGATGATGGCGTCGGGGAATGCCCGGACAACCTCCCCCGGGACCTTCCACAAAAAGCCCGCGAGTACAATCAGGTCCGGGTCAAAGGAGCGCAGCACCCCCACGAACCCGCCGGGATCCTCAAAGGCGGCCCGGTTAAAACCGTAGAACGGGAGCCCCAGGCGCTTACACCTTTCAACCACCCCGGCCTGCAGGTTGTTGCCCAGCACGGCCCGGATCCGGACCCGGGGGTCGCGTTCGAAATATTTCGTAAGATTCTCTGCGTTGGAGCCTGAACCCGAGGCAAATAAAATGATGTTTTTAGGCATTGGGGATGTTGTATTCAGCGCCTGGAATTTGCGATAAAAGTACTATAGCTATTGGATTTATCGCTAATTTGGAGTACATTTTATCGGGATTTAAGGTATTTAATCCAAAGTTTTATATTTTTGCCAACAATTTAAATTTAAAACCAAACAATATGTCAGACATTGCATCAAGAGTAAAAGCTATCATTGTTGATAAGCTGGGTGTTGACGAAAATGAGGTGGTTGCTGAAGCAAGCTTTACCAACGACCTGGGGGCGGATTCCTTGGATACGGTAGAGTTGATAATGGAATTTGAAAAGGAATTTGATATCCAGATCCCTGACGATCAAGCAGAAAATATTGCTACTGTAGGCCAGGCTATTAGCTACATCGAGGAGGCCAAGTAGGTACATGATATTCAATCAATCGAATTGAAATTATCCATGTGGTAATCGGGCTGCATGGATAATTTTTTTTAATTTACACCAGGGTTACACAGCAGACAAACAGATTCCTTTCATGCAATTAAGACGAGTAGTAGTTACCGGTCTGGGAGCCCTTACCCCCATTGGCAACAGCAAAGACGCATATTGGGAAGGCCTGAAGAATGGCAAAAGCGGATGTGCTCCCATCACCTATTTCGATACAGAAAAGTTCAAGACCAAGTTCGCCTGCGAATTGAAGGGGTACGACCCCATGGAGTTTTTTGATCGCAAGGAGGTCCGCAAACTGGATCCCTTTGCGCAATACGCCCTGGTCTGTTCTGACGAGGCGATTGCGGATGCCGGGCTGGACCTGGATTCGGTAGACAAATTCCGGGTAGGCGTTATCTGGGGTGCCGGGATCGGCGGGCTGGAGACCTTCCAGACCGAAGTCCTCAACTTCGCCGAAGGAGATGGCACGCCGAGGTTTAACCCGTTTTTTATCCCCAAGATGATTGCGGATATCGCCCCGGGGAATATTTCCATCAAGCACGGGTTTATGGGGCCGAACTACACCACTGTTTCGGCCTGTGCGAGTTCGGCCAACGCGATGATCGATGCGCTGAACTACATCCGCCTGGGCCACTGCGATGTGGTCGTCACCGGCGGGAGCGAGGCGGCTGTAACCATTGCGGGAATGGGCGGTTTCAATGCCATGCATGCCCTGTCCACGCGCAACGACAGTCCCGAGACGGCTTCGCGCCCCTTCGATGCAACCCGTGACGGGTTTGTGCTGGGGGAAGGCGGCGGGTCCTTAATCCTCGAGGATTACGAACACGCCAAGGCCCGCGGTGCCAAAATCTACGCTGAGGTGGTCGGCGGCGGACTGAGCAGCGATGCCTACCACATGACAGCCCCCCATCCGGACGGCATCGGGGTGGTACGGGTTATGGAGAACTGCCTGCGGGACGCCGGGATTTCCCCGGAAGAAGTGGACGCCATCAATACGCACGGGACCTCCACCCCCCTCGGGGACGTGGCGGAGCTCAAGGCAATTTCCCAGGTATTCGGGGAGCATGCGCCGAAAATGAACATCAATTCCACCAAATCCATGACCGGCCACCTGCTTGGGGCCGCCGGGGCTATTGAGGCCATCGCCTCCATCCTGGCCATGGAACACGGGATTGTCCCCCCGACCATCAACCACTCGGTGGTGGACGAGAATATCGACCCGAAGCTCAATCTGACACTCAACAAAGCACAAAAACGGGATGTGCAGGTGGCAATGAGCAACACCTTCGGGTTTGGCGGGCACAATGCCTGCGTATTGTTCAAGAAAATAAGCTGAACCCCGTATGACATTTCCCGGCAACATCTTTAATTCCCATCCTAAGGAGGATGGGGATTTTTTTTTGGGGATCAGCCGGATCCTGGGGTTCAAGCCGAAAAGCCTGGAGGTTTATAAGCGCGCATTCCTCCACCGGTCGGTCAACAAGAAAGATAAGAACGGGCACCCGATGAATTATGAACGGCTTGAATTCCTGGGGGATTCCATGCTGGGGACCATCATCTCCAAGCACCTGTACAATGAAGTACCCGCCGGGGATGAGGGCTACCTCACCAAGATGCGCTCCAAGATCGTCAGCCGGAAACACCTGAACGAACTGGGCAAGGACCTCGGGTTGCTGAACTTTGTCGAAAGCCGGATTCCCAAGGCCCACTTTGGGGAGAACATCCACGGCAACGTCTTTGAAGCACTGGTCGGGGCCATCTACCTGGACCGGGGGTACAAGTACTGTGAAAAGTTTATCCAGAGCCGGGTGATTGAGCCCTATGTGGATATCGAACAACTCGAAGGCCAGGTAATCAGCTACAAGAGCCTGGTGATTGAATGGTGCCAGAAGCAGAAAAAGGAATTTGAATTTGAGGTATATGAGGATACGGGCAACGACCCGGTGAAGCATTTTGCAGTCAAATTGCATATCGACGGCCGCATCCTGGCCAAGGCCCGCGCCACCTCCAAGAAGAAAGCGGAAGAAAAGGCATCGCGACGTGCATTCTTTGCACTCCAGAATAAAATGGACAGCGAATAGGCCCTGAACTAGGTGGATTCGGGCAGAACCGTTATATTTACGATTCGTCAAAAACCGGAATGGGCGCAACGCTGAACATTTGGGAAGACCTGTTGCAGGACACTACTTTCGGCCTTTTCGCAATCCACAGCCAGTTAGAGGACTACGCCCTGGCATACGCGCTGAATCAGGCGTGTTCCATCAAGCTGCGGCGCCTGCGGGAGGATCTGGAATTGGACCGACAGGTGAATTTTCCCCTGTTCCAGTACAAGGACGAAGCGAACCAGCGGGAGTGGACCCTGGTGCGCAATTCAGGCATCAGCACGGGTGCCGGGCCGGCAGCGGGCCTGTTCCCGGATGAACCCAGCCACAGGCGTCATTACCTGATCCCGGAAAAAAAGGAAGTGGACTACTTCCTGAAACTCGACGGGGAGGACGGGGAACAAAAGCTGGTTGCCAGACTGCTTTCGGTCGAAAAAATTATCACAGCCTACCGCCTGGAGGCTTCAGAACTGAAATCCAAACAGAACCTAATTTTCTAGAACAGATATGCCAAGCCATAAAAAGACGAAAATAGTGGCCACCCTCGGCCCGGCCACCAGCGACAAGGAAGTCCTTCGCCGGATGATCGAAGCCGGAGTGGACGTTTTCCGCATAAATTTCTCCCATGCCAATTACGAGGATGTCGGCAACCGGATCCGGATGATCCGGGAGCTCAGTGAAGAACTCGGCCTCTACACGGCAATCCTTGCCGACCTGCAGGGCCCCAAGCTCCGCGTGGGCGTGATGTCCGGAGAGGTGGTGGTAGCCCCCGGGGACGAAATCCTCTTCAAGACCGGGAAACCCTTTGAAGGCACGGCCGAGGAGGTGTACATGAATTACGAGAATTTCCCGAGGGACGTCAAGCCCGGGGAACGCATCCTCCTGGACGACGGGAAACTGATATTTGAAATCCTCGAGACCAACGGGAAGGACAGCGTCAAGGCGAAGGTCATCCAGGGCGGGCCGCTCAAGTCCAAGAAGGGGGTCAACCTGCCGAACACGAACATTTCCCTGCCGGCGCTGACCGAAAAGGACATCAAGGATGCTGAGTTTGCCATCTCCCAGGACGTGGACTGGATGGCCCTGTCTTTCGTGCGCCACAGCCAGGACCTGATGGACCTCCAGGAGCTGATCAACAAGCACTCGGAACACAAAATCCCGATCATCGCCAAGATTGAGAAACCGGAGGCCGTGGACAACATCGACAAGATCGTCGCTTACTGCGACGGCCTGATGGTTGCCCGGGGAGACCTGGGCGTGGAGGTCCCGGCCCAGGAGGTTCCGCTGATTCAGAAACGGCTGGTGCTCCGCGCCAAAAAAGCGCGTATCCCCGTGATTATCGCCACCCAGATGATGGAGACGATGATCACCAGCCTGACCCCGACCCGGGCCGAGGTAAACGATGTGGCGAATTCCGTTATGGACGGTGCCGATGCGGTGATGCTCTCCGGGGAAACCTCGGTGGGGAATTACCCGGTACAGGTTATTGAACGGATGTCGAGTATCCTGAAAAGCGTGGAGAGCTCGGAACTCATCAAAGTCCCACACGACCCGCCCCACGTCCGTACCAAACGATATATCACCAAGAGCGTCTGCTACCACGCGGCGCTGATGGCAAACGAAATCAAGGCGAAGGCAATATCCACGCTGACCAACAGCGGGTATACCGCCTTCCAGATTTCCGCCTGGCGCCCGGGCGCGCATATCCTGGTATTCACCTCGAACAAGCGGATACTGTCCCAGCTGAACCTGCTCTGGGGAGTCAAGGCATTTTACTACGACCGGTTTGTGTCCACGGACGAGACCATCGAAGACGTCAACAAGATCGCCTGCCAGAAGGGATACCTGGAAGCCGGCGACATGCTCATCAGCCTGGCGGCCATGCCGATCAAGGACAAAGGGATGGTCAATACGCTGCGGGTTACCGAGATCGACAGTTGTAATTTCTGATCCGGCCACCGTGCCCCCAGGGCCTGCCTACGTGTTCGTGCCCAGGGGGCTCTTCCCGCGTTCGTGCCCACAAGGCCCGCCCCTGCGTTTAAAATTCAAACTTTAATTGTACGGAAACCGAATCCTCCCCGGATTCGGTTTTCTCTTTTTCCGTATCCAGGTTCGACAGGGAGATCCCCAACAGGCGTACGGAGTTCTCAAGGGGTTGCTGGTAGAGGAGGTCCCGGGCTGCCGCCAGGATACGTTCGGGAGAATCGATGTACTCCGCCAGCGTGCGGCTTCGGGTTTGCAGGCTGAAATCGCTGTACCGGATCTTCAGGGTAATCGTTTTACCCGAACGGTTGCGGGTCCTTAGTCGGCGGCTGAGCTCTTCTGCAATCTTCGTCAGTTTTTCAACCATAAATACTTCACTGCTAAGGTTTTCGCTGAAAGTCCGCTCCGCCCCCAGCGATTTCGGGACCCTGCTGGGCTGCACGGGGCTGTCGTGTACCCCCCGGACCACCCGGTAGTAGTGGTGCCCGCTCTTGCCGAAATGGCCGGTGAGGAAATGTTCACTTTGCCTGCGAAGGTCGGCACCGGTAAAGATCCCCAGGGCATTCATTTTTTCGGCCGTCACCTTTCCCACGCCGTGGAATTTCCGAATCTCCAGGGATTCCAGGAATTCCTGTACGTCTTCCGGGGGGACGGTTTTCTGTCCGTTGGGCTTGTTGAAATCGCTGGCGACCTTGGCGATAAATTTATTGACGGAGATCCCGGCGGAGGCGGTCAGGCCGGTTTCCTCCAGGATGCGCCTGCGGATTTCGCGGGCGATCAGCGTAGCGGAAGGCATCCCCTTGCGGTTGGCCGTCACGTCCAGGTACGCCTCGTCCAGGGAGAGGGGCTCCACCAGGTCCGTGTATTCCAGGAAGATTCCCCGGATTTGACGGGACACCTCCCGGTAGCGATCGAACCGGGGCTTGACAAACACGAGCTCCGGGCAGAGGCGCCGGGCCTGTACCCCGCTCATGGCAGAACGGACGCCGAATGTACGCGCCTCGTAACTCGCCGCAGCCACCACCCCCCGTTTGGCTCCCCCGCCCACTGCAATGGGACGGCCGCGGAGTTCCGGTTGGTCGCGCTGTTCCACGGAGGCAAAAAAGGCGTCCATGTCGATGTGGATGATCTTTCGCAATTCCCGCGATTCTTCCATACGCAAATTTACGGTATATTTAACCGGAAGGGGCCTGGCAGCGGGTTGCGAACCGATACGAATTCATGCTTGAGATTGAACGAAAATTCCTGGTGGTATCCGGGGCGTACAGGGACCACGCCACCTCACGCAGGGAAATGGTACAGGGGTTCTTAAGCACGGATCCTGAGCGGACCATCCGGGTGAGGCGCTCCGGCGAAAAGGCCTGGATTACCATCAAGGGCCTGACCACGCAGGCGGGGACTACCCGCCAGGAATGGGAATACGAGATTCCTCCCGGGGATGCCGAATCGCTGCTGGCACTGTGCACGGATACCCCGATCCGCAAAACCCGGTACGAGGTGCCCTCCGGGCGCCACGTGTTTGAAGTGGATGAATTCCGGGATGCAAACGCCGGCCTGGTCCTGGCAGAGGTGGAACTCGCAAGTGCCGATGAAGATTTTTCCAGGCCCGAATGGCTTGGGGAGGAGGTAACCGGCAATCCGGCTTATTACAATTCGCAATTAAGTATCAAACCCTATAGCACATGGAACGATTGATATACGGAGCCGGCATCTTTATGCTGGCCATAGCACTGAGCGCCTGCGGCGAACAATCCCCCAACACGCCTGCGGATTCGCCCGGATTACCGGAATCGCCGTCCGGGGAACCCGCTGCGGGGACGAGTAGGGAAAAAAGCTTCGGGGAACTGCGGGAAAACCTGGTTTCCGAAGGGTACCAGGTATTTGATTACGTCGATGAGAAAACCGGGGATACCGTACTGATGCAGCAGTATTTCATGGCCTTCCTGAAACGGGGCGGTTCCCGTTCGCAGAGCCAGGAGGAGGCAGACAGCCTGCAGCAGTTGCACCTGGCCCATCTGGGGCGTATGTACGAATTGGGATACGCGGATATTTCCGGGCCATTCGGGGATGACGGGGACATCCGGGGCGTGACCATCTACAACGTGCCAACCCTGGAAATGGCGGATTCCCTGGCCCGATTGGATCCGGCTGTCCGCGCCGGCCGGCTCGAAATTGAAATCCACCCCTGGTGGGCGGCTAAAGGATTCCCCCTTCGCTGATCAGCGCAGGCTCCGGAACTGGCGCAGGAAGCGGACATCGTTTTCGCTGAGCAGGCGGATATCCGGGATCTGGTGGAGCAGGAGCGCAATGCGGTCGATACCCATGCCGAAGGCAAACCCGGAATACGTCTTGGAATCGATGCCGCAGTTCTCCAGTACGTTCGGGTCTACCATCCCGCAGCCCATGATTTCCAGCCATCCGGTGCCTTTGGTCATCCGGTAGTCCGTCTCGGTTTCAAGCCCCCAGTACACATCTACTTCCGCACTGGGTTCGGTAAACGGGAAATAGGAGGGACGCAGGCGGATTTTGGATTTGCCGAAGAGGGCGGTGGTAAAATAGCGGAGGGTTTGCTTCAGGTCTGCAAAGGAAACCCCCTTGTCGATATACAGGCCTTCAACCTGGTGAAAAAAGCAATGCGAACGCGCAGAAATGGCCTCGTTTCGGTAAACCCGGCCGGGCGAAATGGTCCGGATGGGCGGTTTGTTGTTTTCCATGTAGCGCACCTGAACCGACGAGGTGTGTGTCCGCAGGAGGATGTCCGGGTCGGTCTGGATAAAAAAGGTGTCCTGCATATCCCGGGCCGGGTGGTATTCCGGCAGGTTCAGGGCGGTGAAGTTGTGCCAGTCGTCTTCGATTTCCGGGCCTTCCGACACGGTAAACCCAATCTGGGAAAAGATATCGATAATCCGGTATTTCACCTGTGAAATCGGGTGCCTGGAGCCCACTTCCAGGGGCTTCCCGGGGCGGGTGAGGTCGCCGTAGCGCGTTTCGGCTTGCTTCCCGGCTTCCAGGGCCTCCCGCAGGGCGTCCACCTTTTCCGCAGCTGCATTTTTCAGCTGGTTTACGGTTTGGCCGAATTCCCGCTTTTCGGACGCAGGCACGTTTTTCAGTTCCGCAAAAAAAGCGGTTAGCAACCCCTTTTTGCCGAGGTATTTGATGCGAAACGCTTCGATGGCTTCCGGGGTGTCCGCCTGGAATTCCCGTACTGTTTCCAGATGTTCTTTCAGTTGGTCGATCATGCTGCTCGATGCACGGACGCGGCAAGCGTCCAGGGTTTTAAAGCAGGGACAAAGGTAAACAATTCCGGCAACCGGAAAGGCATTTCACCCTTCAAAACGCCCCGGGCGGATACCCGATCAAACGGTATCCGGGATATTCTCCCGCACCCAGGCCACACAGGCCCTGAAGGATTCAAAAATATGCTCCTCCGGCACGAGGTCCGGGATGATGTCGATTCGCGACATCATATACCGCGGCTGATCCTGGATGTCCACGAACAGGGGGATGACCTGCTTTCTCTGCAATTCCTGCAGCACGTCTTCCATGGCGTAGAGGCCGGACTGGTCCATGTATTGCATCCTCCCGAGGCGGAGGATCACCGCCTGGGCTGTGGGGGGTATCTGGTCGGCCAGGCTCTGGAAATCGCTGGTGGTCCCGAAGAACAACGGCCCCTTGATATGCTTGATAAACACCTCTTCCCGGAGTTTTACAGGAAAGGCACCTTCGTCCGGCCAGGCCTTTTCATCGTTGAGGGATTTCACGTCCGACCGCTGGGCCGTCAGGTCGCCGATTTTTTTCATGAACATCAGGGAGGCGATCACCAGGCCGATACCCACTGCATACACGAGGTTCCAGAAGGTGGACAACACGAGTACCACCAGCATGACAATCACCTCGGAACTCAGCTTGACGGGCCCCAGGGTAATATCCTTGGGCAGGCTGGGGATGGCGCGGAGGCCCTTGTAGTCCATCACGGCAATCCCTACGGTAATCAGAATCCCCGCCAGGACGGCTGCCGGGATCTGGGAGGCAATAGGCCCGAGGGCCAGCAGGACCACCAGCAAAAGGATGCCGGCAATCATCCCGGAGAGGCGCGTTTTACCCCCGGAATTGATGTTCACAACGGTCCGGATGGTGGCGCCGGCCCCAGGGAGGCCGCCGAATACGGCCGCGATGCTGTTGCCAATCCCCTGGCCCACCAGTTCCTTGTTGGGTTTGTGTTTGGTCTTGGTCATGTTGTCGGCCACCACCGAGGTCAAGAGGGAGTCGATGGCCCCCAGCAAGGCGAGCGTCAGCGCAGTAAAAACATAGGGGGTAATGGTGCCGAGCCGGAATTCCGTGAGGATTTCCAGATTCGGGATGGGGAAGCCTTCGGGGATTTGTTCGATGGGCCGGTAGTCCAGGCCCAGGCCCACGGCAGCACCCGAGACCACCAGGAGGGACACCAGGGTACTGGGGACGGCGGTGGTAATCCGTTTGAACCCGTAGATGATAAAGATGGTCGCCAGGGCCAGGGCTACTTCCAGCCAGTTGATGTTGTTCAGTGCCCGATCCATGACCCGCAGGGCGCCGATTACCCCGCTGGCCTCTTTGGCCGCGAGGGTGGCGGATTCCTTCCGGATGGCTGCTTCGGTGATTTCATCGGCCCGGTTGATGGTTTCTTCGAAATTCTCGAGTACGAGGATACCTTCCCCCGCTTCTTCTTTCAGGATATTTTCGAGGAGAAGCTCTTCTGCCTGAGGCTTGAATCGGCTTACAAATTCTTCGTCCTCCTTGGGGTAATATCCCAGGGCAGGGAGGATCTGGGTGACGATGATAATTACTCCGATAGCCGTCATAAAGCCCGAAACAACCGGGTAGGGGATATACCGGATATATTTGCCCAGCCCTACTAGGCCGAGGCCGATCTGCATCAGCCCGGCGAGCAGGAATACCGTGAGGATGGCGGGCATGGCCTGTTCCACGCTCCCGTCGTTGACGGCGATGATACTGGCGATGATCACCATGCTCACCGCGGTCATTGGAGCGGTGGGCCCGGATATCTGCGTGGGGGTCCCCCCGAAAAGGGCTGCGAAAAAGCTGATGAAAATAGCCCCGTAGAGGCCGGCACTCGGCCCGAGCCCGGAGCTGACCCCAAAGGCCAGGGCCAGGGGAAGGGCGACGATCCCGGCGGTGATTCCCCCGAACAGGTCTCCCCTGAAATGGGCAAAAAGTTGCTTCATGGTTGCGGTTGCTTGTGGCACCAGAAGATACAAACAAAAAACTGAAAAAGCCGGCGCGCAAGTGCGTGCCGGCTTTTTTCGTTGGGGGTTCCTGTCCCCGGGGAATCAGGCCCGGGATTACTCGTAAAACGTCACAGCCCCGTTGCTGATGTCGTACATGGCGCCGACAATGGCAATCTCGCCGTCGCTCTCCATTTCGCTGAGGATCTTGCTCTGCTCCCGGATCTGGTCGATGGCCATTTTGACGTTGACCTCGGATACGGCGTCCACGAATTCCAGGTTCTTGGAGTTCCGCAGGGATTCGTCCTGGGGTTCTTTTACCGCAGCGACTGCCGGTTCGATCTTGTTGATCAGCGTGGTCAGGTGACCGAGGCGCGCGTGGTCGCAGGCCCCTTTTACGGCCCCGCAACTCGTGTGGCCGAGAACCACCAGCAATTTGGTTCCTGCCAGTTTGCAGGCAAATTCCATACTTCCCAGAATGTCCTGGTTGATAAAATTGCCGGCGATGCGAATGCTGAAGATATCCCCCAGGCCCTGGTCGAATACGAGCTCGGCGGATACCCGGGAATCGATGCAACTCAGGATGGTGGCAAACGGGAACTGGCCTTCTGCCGTATCGTTGACCTGTTCGAGCAGGTTGCGGTTGGCTTTCAGGTTTTGTTGAAACCGCTGGTTGCCCTCCTTGAGGAATTGCAATGCCTTATCAGGCGTCATGGTTGCCTGGGTTTCTTTAGTATGTGCTTTCATGTGATAATTGTTTAGGTTCTTATGCAGTTTTCTTGGGGCGGAGGTTGAAAAATTCCAGGTAGCTCGGCGGATTGTGAGCTTCGCCCCGCTCGGAAATCAGCAGGATGTCGATGTTCCGGTTTTTCGCTTTCAGCGCGAAATCGTCCAGGATTTCGATGATGTCGTTGTCCAGGTAACGGGTTTTACGCACATCCAGTTCAAGATAGGTGTTTTCCGGCAGACTGTCCAGTTCCTTGAGGATAGCGCCCTTGTTGATAAACGTAACTTCCTCGGCCAGGGTCATTTTTACCCGGTGCTTCCCGTTGTCTTTCTCCTGGATATGCAAGAAGTGGGAATTCTGGTAGCTCTTGATCAGGATCACGACGATGCCGACTCCCAGTCCGAGTCCGATCCCGATCAGCAGGTCGGTGAAGATAATCCCCACCACGGTAACTACAAACGGGACGAATTGTTTCCAGCCCTTGATGTACATCTCCTTGAAAAGCGAAGGTTTGGCCAGTTTATAACCCACCAGGAAAAGGATGGCTGCCAGCACGGACAGCGGGATCATGTTGAGCAATGTCGGAATCAGGATCACCGAGATCAGCAGGAAAAAGCCGTGCATGATGGCGGCCAGTTTGGTCTTCCCGCCGGACTGGATATTGGCCGAACTCCTGACGATTACCTGGGTGATGGGCAAGCCGCCAACGAGGCCGGAAAGCATATTCCCGGTTCCCTGTGCCAGCAACTCGCGGTTGGTGGGGGTTACGCGTTTCTCGGGGTCGAGTTTATCCGTGGCTTCCACGCAGAGGAGGGTCTCCAGGCTGGCCACCAGGGCAATGGTAAAGGCGGTAACCCAGATTTCCGGCCGGCCGATGACCGCAAAATTCGGGAAGCTGAACTGGGAGACAAAAGATGCAGCATCCTCGGGAACGGGAACGCTCACCAGGTGTTCGGGGGCGATAGCGAGGAGCTCGTTGCCCTGGGTGAAAACATAAAAAAGGATTCCGACAACCACGGCCACCAGGGGCCCCTGTATCAATTGGAATATTTTGGCCTTCTTGGAGAGTACTTTCTCCCAGAGGATCAGGATGCCCAGGCCGATAAGTGCGATGATGGTCGCTCCCGGGGAGATATTGTTCAGGGCGTTGAACACCTCGGAGAAGGTGTTTTCCCCGTCTACCTGAAAGAAGGCAAAATCCCCTTCCGGATCTGAATCGTATCCGAAGAAGTGCGGAATCTGTTTCAGGACGATGATAATCCCGATACCGGTGAGCATTCCTTTAATAACGGAAGAAGGAAAATAATAGCCGATGATCCCGGCGCGCAAAACGCCGAAGAGAATCTGGATGGCGCCGCCCAGGACGACGGCTACCAGGAAGTTTTCCCACCCCCCCAGGGCCCCGATGGCCGTGAGGACGATGGCGGCAAGCCCGGCTGCCGGGCCGCTGACCCCAATGTGGGAGCCGCTGAGCGCGCCGACGACGATTCCCCCGATGATCCCGGCAATCAGTCCGGAGAACAGGGGGGCCCCGCTGGCCAGGGCAATCCCGAGACATAGCGGGATAGCCACAAAAAAGACGACGATACTTGCAGGAAGATCCTGCTTGATATGTTTAAACATGGAAGAACGAATTGATTCCGCAGACCCGGTTACCGGGGCGCGGAGATTAGTAAGCTGTTATTAATTGGCGTAATCAGGCGTACAACTGTACTTCGGGGGGTGGCAGGAGGATTTCCCCGATAAAATCGGATTCGTCACAGGTGGAACTAAACCCCGGACGGGGAATGGAATATGCCCAATTTTCGGAATAGGGCATGAGGTTGTGAATGATCAGTTTTTCTTCGAGGGGATCTACCTTAACGGTTTTTCCAGACTCTTCCTCGGCAGTATTCATGGTAATCGCGATGGTCTCCTCGGATTGATATAGCCAGGCCAGGGGCGAACCGATAATGGACAGCGCCCAGAAACCCAGGATTGCTATAAGAAATGGCTTGGATGGCATACGCGTATTGGTTGCCGCAAAAATAAGAAAGTATACGGAACCGTCCTGTTAACTAAATTTTAAAAGTCTTTCAGCAAACGGAGGGCTTCAGCGGGCATCCAGCCGGTCTGCCCGTCTTCCAGTTCAATTTTTCGCCAGTCTGCCAGGGAGTCGCGCACCTGAACTTTGGTTCCCTCGTGCAGCTGAAAAGCGGTCTCCGACCCCCGGTTGGGCTCGGTCCGGACCGCAACTTCCCCGGCAAAGATTATGGCCGGCTGGTCCTGCAGGTAAGCCCGGTGCTGGAGGTATGCCAGGGTCGTGGATGCGGTGGCCAGCAGCAGGAACAGCAGCCCGGCCAGCAGGGCTATCCGTTTTTTGTTCGGGCTCGACAACTGATAAAAGGCCAGAGAACCGAGGACAAACAAGATCATAAAAGCGATCCCCAGGTAGGCCCACTGGTCGATGCCAAACCGGTAGAGCAGGCTTTCGTATGCGCGGGAAATTTCGGTTTGCGGGAGCGGCTGGATGGCATCGAGGGTCATGTTCTGCGCAAAGGCGAGGTTGTTCCGAATCTCCGGGTCCGCGGGGTCCAGGAGCAGCGCTTTTTCATAGTAGTAGATACTCGGGGCGATTTCCCCCATTTTGTAGTACGCGTTCCCCAGGTTGTAATAGAGGGCGGCGGAATGCCGGTTGTCCCCGAGGATCGCTTCGTAATAGCCGACGGCCTCCTCGTATGCCCCTTCGTTGTAAGCCTCCGTGGCTTTATGGAAAAGGGAATCCGCCTGCGACCACCCGAGCGGGGCGGCCAGGAGCATCAGGAGCAAGATGGGTATCCTATGTATCCGCTTCATTTTACAGGGATTTATCCAGTTCGGTGATCACCTCGCTCGCCTTGTCGTAATCCTGTTGCATCTGCACCCTCGAAAACGGGCTGTACCGCGCCATTTCGCAATTTTCCAGCAACCGGGTGAAATCGTCGACGGCGTCCGAAGCCACGCCCCGGTCCGTGAGCAATTCGCGGATTTTGTCCTTGCTGAATTCCGAGGTTTCGATCTTCAGTTTGGCCTTCAGGTAATTGTGCAGGGCGCGTTCCAGGGCAACATAGAAGGCGTCCTTTTGCCCGAGTAGCTTGCGCGCCCGGGACAGGTAGCGCTTCGCCAGGCGGTTGGCCCGCTTCACCTTGTTCCCGACTACATCCCGCTGGCGCTCCTCCTGTTTTTTTCGAAGGACGACAAACAAAGGGATGAGGAGTAGGGGTGCCAGCAGCCAGATTATATGAGCCCGGCTTCCAAAGAACGGGCTCCAGGTTTTGCTGCTGAGTTCCGGCCGCAGCTTGATGAAATAAAACTGGTTGCCCGAAATCACCGGCGATTTAATGGCTCCGGGGGCTGCAGGTGTACTGGCCGCAACAGCCGTGGGCCCCTCTGTGACTTCAATGGTAATCTCGTCGGAGCTCATGCTTTCGTAGGTTTCCGTGCGCGGGTTAAACCAGGAGAAGTTGATGGGGGGGATGGGATACTTGCCCTGGAACCCCGGGACAATGGTATATTGCTCGGAAACGGAACCCTGCATGCCGCTGATGGTGGTGCGTATGTCTTCGCTGAACTCCGGTTCGTAGACCTCCAGGGAACTCGGGAGCGTGAGCTTTGGCAACTGGAAGAGTTTCAGGTTTCCGCTGCCGCTCACCGACACGGTGGCCTGAAGCGATTCCGTGGCCTTGAGGCTCGTTTTGCTGGTCGTTACCTCAAAATCCAGGTCGCCGACGGCCCCGCTGAAGCCTGCCGGTTTCCCGGCTTCCGGCAGGGGGCGTACCTGCAGCGTCCGCCGGCCGGCAGAGACGGTTTTATTCGCAGTGGCGTAGATGCGCTCCCCGAAAAAGTTCCGCTTGTCCGTGGGTACCTCCAGGGAAACCTCCAGGGCCAGGGGCTCTATGGCGAGTTCGCCGCTTTTCTGAGGGTAGAGGACCACCCGTTTCAGCACGACGTACCGGTAGGGCTGGCCGCCGTAGGTGCCATTTTCGATGCTGTATTTGCTGAAAGGGATTTCCTGGCTCCAGAAATTGTTGTATTTCGGGTTGTCCAGGGGCCTGAAATTCGAAACACCCACCGTGGAGCTGAAGTAGAGTTTGTACACCACGCTCACCGGTTCGTTCATGTAGGGGTTGGTCTTGGACACCTCAGCAACGAGGTGGAGGTTCTCGTCGGCGATTTCGTCTACGGATGGGGCGCCGTTCGGGTTGTCCACGGCTTCCGTGACGGTGACTTCCCGGGGGATGGTCTTATAGACTTCCCCTGAGATGACGATGGTTCCCTGACCGATGGTAAACCGGCCTTTGGCCTCTGGGGCCAGCACATAGGTATACGTCTTGGAATAGGACCGCACCCCGTTGATCCAGGAGGAGCTGATGGACTGGGAGGGCCCCATCAACACGCGGAACCCTTCAAAATCCGGCGGCACAAAATTGTCCCCGTCTTTGTTCATCACAAAATCGGCCCGCAGGCGTTCGTTAACCCCGAGCCGCTCCTTGCTCAGTTTCAGCTCAAAGGTAACTTCCCCGTCCTCCTGCCCCAGCAGGGCAGTGGCCGAGAAGGCCAGAAATAACGATATGATCCAGCCCCGTATCCGCATCTACCAGTCCTTTTCAGTTTTAACCGGGGCCCCTTTGACCTTCTGGGCGTCAATTTTTTCCTTTACTTTCTTCTCCTCGTTCTCCATCGCCTGCAGCAGGTTCTGGATTTGCTGGGGCGACAGCTGATTCGGGCGGGGTTGTTCCTGGTTCTGTTCCGGCTTGCGGTCCTGTTCCTCCTTGCGGTCCCCGTCGCCTTCCCGGTTTTCCTCCTGCTCGTCTTCGCCCCCGCTTTGCTGCTGGTCTTCCTCCTGCTCCTGTTCCCCGTTATCGCCCTCGTTCTGTTCCTGGTTTTGCTGCTCTTCCTCCTGCTGGTCTTCCTGTTCCTGCTCCTGGTTTTCCTCGTCCTGCTTCTGTTGTTCCTGGTCTTTTTTCAGCAGCTCCTTGGCAAGGGCCAGGTTGTAGCGGGTCTCCTCGTCTGTCGGGTCGTTGCGGAGGGCCTCCTTATAGGCTTCAACCGCCTGTTTGTAATCTTTCTGCTTCATAAACACGTTGCCCATATTGTGGTAGGACTTGTGTTTCTGGGACTTTTCCCCGGCCCGTTCCCCGGCCTCCTTAAAGCGGCCGAATGCCTCCCCGTAGCTGTCGTTGCGGTAGTAGGCGTGTCCGAGATTGTAAGGGGCAGCCGTATTTTCGGGGCTCTTGGCAATGGCCCGGCGGTAGTTGGCCTCAGCGCTCACAAAATCGTCCTCGGACAGGTCCTCGTTGGCTTCCCGGGTCAGTTCCCGGGAGGCATCCATCGCCTTGGGATCCGGCGCACCGGCTTCCTGGGCCCGTACCCAGCCGGCGCAGGACATTATTACCAGGGTGAAAAATGCGATCCGTTTCATTCAGGCAGCTTTCTTTTCATTAAACAAATCCAGTTTCCTGAGCCAGCCGGTTTTGCGCTCGAGTACAAAAATATCCAAAAACAACAGCAGGAGCCCTGCGCCCAGAAACCACTGGAACTGGTCTTTGAACTCGGCAAATTGCCGGGCCTCGAATTCCTTCTTGTCCATTTGCTGGAGCAGCCCGCTGATCTGTTCCACGGCAGCTGCGGTATTGGCCCCCGGAATGTATTCCCCATTGCCCTCCGAGGCGATTTCCGCCAGGATCGGTTCGTTCAGCCGCGTGATAACCACTTCCCCCCGGGCATCTTTTTTCAGGCTTTCCAGGACCCCGTTCCGCTTGATGGGGATGGGCGCTCCCCGGGCGCTCCCCACCCCGATGGTAAAGATGCGGATACCCTGGTCGGTGGCCTGTTCAATGGCGTCCATTACCTGGTCCTCGGCGTGGTCCTCCCCGTCGGAAACCAGGAAGAGGATCCGGTTGGTCTGCTCCTCATCGTCAAAATAGGTGGCTGCGAGTTCGATGGCTTCGTGGATGGCGGTCCCCTGGGAGGAAAGCATATCCGTATTCATGCTTTGCAAAAACATTTTGGCCGCCCCGTAATCCGTGGTGATAGGCAGCTGGGGGAAGGCCTGGGCGGCGTACGCGATGATCCCCACCCGGTCGCTGGCCAGTTCGTTGATGATTTCGGATACGAGGCGCTTGGCCTTTTCCAGGCGGTTCGGGGCGATGTCTTCGGCCAGCATACTCTTGGAAACGTCAACGGCAAATACGATGTCCACCCCTTCCCGCTTGACGGTCTCCAGTTTGGTGCCCATCTTGGGGTTGACCAACCCGAGGATCAGGAAGGCCAGGCCCAGCAGGAACAGCAGGAGTTTCAGTTGCGGTTTGAAGAGGGAGCGGTCCGGTGCCAGGCGCCGCAGCAACCGAGGGTCTGCAAACTTGCGCTGGGTGCGTTTCTTCCAGATATGGTGGGCGAGATACAGCACCAGCAGTACCGGGATGACCAGCAGCAGGTAAAAATAGATGGGTTCGTCGAACTGTATCATTGCCTGATTATATAAAACTCCGGAACACAGTGAATCGCAGGCCCCACTCCAGGAGCAGCAAAGCCCCTGCCAGATAGACCCACGGCCTGAATTTTTCCTCGTACCGGTAGTATTTGAATTCTTCCACCTCCGTTTTTTCGAGTTTGTTGATCTCTTCGTAGATCGCCTCGAGCTTTTCGTTGTCCGTGGCACGGAAATACTCCCCTCCGGTGGCCGTGGCGATATCGGTGAGCAGCTCTTCGTCGATCTCCACCTGCCGCATGCCGTAGCGGAACGATCCGTCCGGGTTGTACCCGATGGGGGACAGGGCGTTTCCGTTGGTTCCCAAACCAATCGTATAGGTTTTGATGCCGTATTCCAGGGCGAGGTCTGCGGCTGTCTGGGGTTCGATGAAACCGGCGTTGTTCACCCCGTCCGTCAAGAGGATAATCACCTTGGAAATGGCTGTGCTTTCCTTGAGGCGGTTTACCGAAGTGGCCAGGCCCATGCCGATGGCCGTTCCGTCGTTGAGCTGTCCGTAGGTGATCTCCCGCAGGGCCCCCAGCACGATGGATTTATCGCTGGTGATCGGCGTTTTCGTATAGCTTTCCCCCGCATAGGCCACCAGGCCGATACGGTCGTTCGGGCGCTTCCGGATGAATTCGGCAGCCACTTCCTTGAGGGCGGAGAGCCGGTTGGGACGCAGGTCCCGGGCCAGCATGCTGGAGGACACGTCGATGGCCATGACAATATCGATCCCCTTGGTGGTCTTGGTGCGGGTGGAAATGTCCTGGGTCTGCGGCCGGGCCATGGCGGTGATCACGGCGGCCAGCGCGAGCAGCCGGAGCGCGAAGAGGGCCGGTTGGAGCCGGCTCAGCAAGCCGGGCCTTCCAAAGCCCTTCAGCGAAGGAATTCGCAGGCTGGCGCCCTGCCGGTTCCGCTTCAGGACATACCAAAGCACCGCCAGGGGCAGTGCCAGCAGCAGCCAGAAGTATTCCGGGTTTGCAAATTCAATATCAGCGCCGATCATACGGTAGTTTTAACTTCCAGTGTTTTTACAATGCGTTCCACAATATCCTCCGAATAGGCATCCCCGTCTTCCCAGGTCATCACTACCTGCTGCAGGAACCCCTTACCGCCGAAAACCAGGATGCTGTAAGCCCCTTCCATGCTCCCGGAGGAATCGGGCAGGTCAAAGGTACCCTTTCCGTACACGCGCACGCCTTCCACGCCGGAAATCGTCGTGAAAGACTCTTGTTTCATGATGATATTCCGCGCACCCGAGGCCTCGAATTGTTCCAGGACTTTCTCAATGCTCTGTTCAAAATCGGGTTCGGACTCCGGGTCTGCGAAAAGGGTGGAGCTGGCCATGATGGAAAAATTGGCCCGGCGATTGTCGTAACCGAACACATCCATGTCCCGGATACTCCCTTTCGCCCCGGCGGGAAGTTCCACCTCCTTGCGGTAAAGTACTTCCGGGGTTTCCAGTAAAATGGGCGGGTAACCATAGGAGCTCGCTATCCATTCCCCTTCCAGCAGGGATTTTGTAGGCGTGCCGAAAACGGCTTCCCGCACGTTTCCGGGCCCGAAGTACGCCAGGGCGGATACCAGGCCCACCACGAGGATACCCGCTGCCGTTGCCAGGCCCACCCGCAGGCGTTTGCGGCGTCGCTGGCTGAGGATTTCCTGCCGGTATTCCTCCTGCTCCATAAGTTCCTCTTCCGTAGGCTCGGGCAGGGCGTCATGGGTCCGCACCACGATGTCACGAACCTGCTCCCGGTCTGCTTCCGCCTCCCGCAGCGGGGGTTTGGATTTCGCAAACTTTACCAGGTCGGCCGTCTGCAGGATCCGACGAAACCGGTTCAGCGTCTCGGCATCCAGGTTGAGTTGCCCGGCATCCCGCAGGAGCTCCAGTTTGGTTATGAGTTCTTCCGTGGTACTTTCCAGGGCGGTCACATGTACCTCTTCTTCCAGGTACGCCCGGACGATGGTAGTGAGTTCCGTGTAATACCCCTTGAAATCATCCTGGATGAGGTAGCGGGTAGATTCCAGTCGCTCCAGCTCAATCAGCGCCCGGTCATATGGGGGTAAGAGGGCCTCCTGCTCCGCTTCGGTCAGCGGCTTTTCCCGGAAGACGAACCAGTAGAGTGCCCCACCGGCCAGCAGGAGTACGAGAAGGGTCCAGCCCAGCCACCGGATCCAGCGCCAGGGGTTCCCCTCCACTTCCACCATGGGTTTGATGTCGTACAGGTTTTGTTCCAGGGTATCCACCGGGACGGTGGCCACCGAGACAAAAAGCGAATCCGTGAAGTACCCTTTTCCGTCTATTTCAATCCGCTGGCTGGGCAGCAGGTAAGCCCCGGAATCGAACTGGGTGAGCGCGTAGGTTTTCAGGAGCTCCAGGCGGTTGTCGCGGCGGGTGGTATCGGTCTTGAAAGCCTCCACCGTTTCCAGGGGCGAAAAAGTCTGGCCGTCCGGGAAAATGACCTGGGCTGTGGTGTCCGCCTCCACGCGAACCGTAAACCGGATTTGTTCGCCGATACGGATGGCTGTGGTATCCACTTCGGAGGAGACCAGCGGCAGCGACTGGGCAAGCGCAACCTGCAGGCCCGCCAACAGGAAGAGCAGGGCGGGCAGCCGCCTGAGCAGCAACCCGGCCGGGGTTTTATATGGGGGTATTTCCTGTAACATCGCTATCCTCTGCGTTTAAAGTACCCGAGCAGTTTTTTCACATAACTTTCGTCTACCCGGCAATCCAGCGTCCCGCACCCGGCACGTGTAAAAGTATCCCGGTAGTAGCCTACCCGGTCCCGGTAATGGGCGGCATAGGCATTGCGCAAGCGCCGGGACTGGGTATTTACCAGCCGCAGCTTTCCGGATTCGGCATCCAGCATGCGGACCATCCCGAGGTTCGGGATATCACTTTCCATCGGGTCGTAGATCCGGATGCCCGTCAGGTCGTGTTTATTGCCGGTTACCCGGAGTGTCTTCTCGTAATCCTCGGCCATAAAATCGGAAAGCACAAAAACGATAGCCTTCTTCTTGATGACGTTGGACAGGAATTTCAGCGCCTCGGAAAGGTCTGTCCGGTGACTTTTGGGCTCAAATTCCAACAGCTCCCGGATAATGCGTAAAACGTGGCTTTTTCCCTTTTTCGGTGGGATGTAAAGCTCCACTTCGTCCGAGAACAGAATCAGGCCCACCTTGTCGTTGTTCTGCAGGGCCGAAAAGGCCAGGGTGGCCGAAACCTCGGTAACCACCTCCCGCTTGAACTGCCCGACCGTGCCAAAGAACTCCGAGCCGCTGATATCCACCAGGAGCATCAGGGTGAGTTCCCGCTCCTCTTCGAATACCTTGACAAATGGCTCGTTGTATCGCGCGGTGACATTCCAGTCGATAGATCGGACGTCGTCCCCATACTGGTATTGCCGGACTTCGCTGAAAGTCATACCCCGCCCCTTGAAGGTGGAATGGTATTCCCCTCCGAAGATGTGATCGGACAAGCGGCGCGTCTTGATCTCGATCTTCCGTACTTTCTTTAAGAGCTCTTTGGTATCCATACAGGTGCGGGATTGCAGGTTGGGCCGGTGCCGGCCTCAAAGGGGGCTGCCCGGCTGCCTGGCGCTAGGGGACTTCTACCTCGTTGACAATCCGGTTGATGATTTCCTCGGATGTCACATTCTCCGCCTCGGCCTCATAGGTGATGCCGATCCGGTGGCGCAGCACGTCGTGGACCACTGCGCGGACGTCTTCCGGGATCACGTATCCCCGCCGTTTGATAAAAGCATAGCATTTGGCGGCATTCGCCATGTTGATACTACCCCGGGGGGAAGCCCCGAAACTGATCAGCGGTTTGAGGCCCCCGAGCTGGTATTTTTCGGGGAACCGGGTGGCAAACACGATATCGAGGATATATTTTTCAATTTTTTCGTCCATATAGACCTCCCGAACGGCCTGTTGGGCACTCAGGATTTGTTTCAGGCTCACCACCGGCTGGATCTTTTGCTGGGTACCCTGCAGGTTTTGCCGGATGATCAGCTGTTCCTCGTTCATCTTCGGGTAGTCGATAACCGTCTTGAGCATGAACCGGTCTACCTGGGCTTCGGGGAGCGGATAGGTTCCTTCCTGCTCCACCGGGTTTTGCGTGGCCATCACCAGGAAAGGCTCGTCCAGGATAAAAGTTTCGTCCCCGATGGTCACCTGTCGTTCCTGCATGGCCTCCAGCAGGGCGGACTGTACCTTGGCCGGGGCGCGGTTGATCTCATCGGCCAGAATGAAATTGGCAAAGATAGGCCCGCGTTTGATGGAAAAGTCGTTTTCCTTGATGTTGTATATGAGTGTCCCGATGACGTCCGCGGGCAACAGGTCGGGGGTAAACTGGATACGGGAAAAACTGCCCTTGACCGCCCGGGAAAGCGTATTGATGGCAAGCGTCTTCGCCAGCCCCGGAACACCTTCGAGCAGGATATGGCCCCGCCCGAGCAACCCGATGAGCAACCGCTCCACCATGTGCCGCTGGCCCACGATTGCCTTGTCCATTTCCTGAACCAGTAGATCGATAAAAGCGCTCTCTTCGGCAATTTTCTCATTCACAGCGCTAATGTCTACTGCCTTGGTCTCTTCCATAAAAATGCTTTAGTAATTGTTTGTCAATAAGCGAGTTTAGTTGTACTGCGCAAATTGAAAATTTATTTACTGACTGCCTGTTAACGATTGGTTAAAAATGTTCGGAAACCCCTAGTTTTATGATGGTTTTAAGGGATTTTCTATTTACTTTAAGCAGCCTATGAAAGACACGAATAAAGAGAGCCGCATCATTGCCGGGACGATGACCTGGGGGGTGTGGGGAAGCGATCTGGATACGGCATCGATGGAGCAGCTCATACACGACTGCCTGGAGGCGGGTATCCGCACCTTCGACCACGCCGATATTTACGGAGGGTATACCACGGAAGCCGCTTTTGGGAAGGCCTTTGCCGGTAGCGGCGTGGACCGGGAGGAAATCCGGCTGATCAGCAAATGCGGGATCCAGTATGTCTGCGACGCCCGGCCCATCCGGGTTAAGCATTACCAGTACGATGCGGACTATATTGTCCGATCTGCCGAAACATCCCTGGAAAACCTGGAAACGGACTACCTGGACCTGCTATTGCTGCACCGGCCCAGCCCGCTTATGGAGCCCGGGGAAGTTGCCGCCGCCTTCGACCGGTTGAAGGCCGCCGGGAAGGTCCGGCGGTTTGGGGTCAGTAACTTTACCCCCTCCCAGATCCGGCTGATCGAAACGGCTGCCCCGGTAGAGGCGCATCAATTCGAGTGTTCGCTTTCGGCCCGCGACCCGCTTACCGACGGCACGCTGGACGATTGCATGACCGGCAGGCGCGAGGCGATGGCCTGGAGCCCCTTGGGGAAATTCTTTCGTGAGGAAGGGCCCGAAAGGGACCGGCTGGCAGCCTGCATGGAGGCGCTCATGCCAAAGTACGGGGCGGACGAAAGCCAGTTGCTCCTGGCCTGGCTGATGGGGCACCCGGCGGGCATCCGGCCCGTGGTGGGCACCACAAAAGCCAAAAGGCTCCGGGGTGCTGTCCGCGCAGAGAAAATTGAACTGGAGCCGGAGGACTGGTTTGACTTGCTGGTCGCTGCTCAGGGGCATAAGGTCCCCTGAACCGTTCCCCGGGCCGGCAGGACAGGGTTGGCCGGTGAAAATCGCCCGGGCCGGGAGGCCCTTTAAATGAACTATATGGATCGAATTGTTTGCATTACAGGCGCCACCAGCGGTATTGGACGGGCTACGGCCCTTTTGCTCGCCGGCAAGGGATGCCGCATCATTGCCTGCGGCCGGCGGGGGGATCGGCTGGCCGGGTTGAAGGAGGAGCTGGGAAGCAAGGTGCATACCCTGGCGTTTGACGTACGCAACCGGCGGGATGTGGAAGCGGCTTTTGCCTCGCTCCCGGAAGCATTTTCACCCGTTGACACACTGATCAACAACGCCGGGAATGCCCACGGCCTGGACCCGATACAGGAGGGAGACCCGGACGACTGGGACGCCATGATCGACATCAACGTCAAAGGCCTGCTGTACGTGACACGGGCCCTTCTCCCGTCGCTGATCAAAAGCGGCAGGGGCCACCTCCTGAACATCGGCTCGACCGCCGGGAAAGAGGTCTACCCGAAAGGGAATGTCTATTGTGCGAGTAAGCACGCAGTAGACGCCCTGAACCAGGCTTTTCGCATCGACCTGAATGCAGAGGGCATCCGCGTTGGGGCCATCAACCCGGGCCTGGTTGAAACCGAGTTCAGCAAGGTGCGTTTCAAGGGGGATGAGGCACGGGCCGAAACCGTGTATGAGGGGTACGAGCCCCTGCGTCCGGAAGACATCGCGGACATCATCTGGTTTGCCCTGAGCCGGCCGGCCCACGTCAACATTGCAGACCTGGTAGTCATGCCCACGGCCCAGGCCAGCAGCACACAAGTCCGCAAAGCCCCATGATCAACAAGCGGTTGCTGATAAAGAACCTCCTGGCCCACAACGACGAGAACAGCTTTTACGACAAGAAGCGATCGATCGACATAGGCCGCAAGGAAGGGAAGGCCAAATTCCTGAAACACGTCTGCGCCCTGGCCAACAGCAATCCGGCCAACCGTTCGTATATCGTCATCGGGGTGGAGGATGCGGACAATGAAATCCTGGGCGTCGACTTTTTTGACGACAGCAAGATCCAGAACCTGGTGAACGCCTACCTGGAGAACCCCCCGCTGATCACCTATGAAAATGTACTCTTCCCGCACCTGGCCGAAGGCAAGGTGGTGGGCCTGGTGACGATTACCTCATCGGGGGAAATCTGCGCTTTGCGCAAGAACATCTGGAAGTATTACGGCGGCGCTGTCTTTTTCCGGGAAGGCAGTATCAGCATGCCGAAGAATTTCGACCTGGAATTGCGGGATGTCAATTCCGGGGTGGTGGCGGCGATAGAACAGAACGCCCGGAACAACATCGAACTGACCCTGGACGGGGTGATCGACTTTCTGAACTACCGGCACCGAGACCTCACCAGCCATTACCGGGTATTCAAAGAACAATTCGTGCTTTGCTGGGCCGGGAACAGGAAGGTGGTGGGGGAAGCGGAATACTACTCCCGTGTGGACATCGAACTGATCAACGAACAGGTCAAACTATTTTATTCGGCCCTGGACGAGGTGTCCATCGCCTTCGATTCGGAATCGTTCGACATCGTGGAATATGTCTACCTGGGCCTGGCCGGCCGCAAGCGCTACTACCCCCTGGAGAAGGTATCCATCCGGTTTGCGGACAACGGGACATACCAAATCCTGAGCGAATTGATTTTTGAGCCGCCCCAGTACGACCGGAAAACGCTCCACCACATTTTCAATGCCAACAAGGCGCTGGCCGCCAAGCTCCGGCAGGGGATCCCTCTGAGGCCTTCGGAAGAAAAGGACCTGCTCCAGTTCCCATCCACCCTGCTCATCTGCTACCTGAACGGCTTTGAAAGCGCCGGCGACCTAATGTACAGTGCCCGGGAGTGGCTTCGGGGTCGGGACGAAAGGGTGTACAATTCCCTGAAGGAGGCCATCCGGATTCTCAGGAAAGTCCGGTATAATTAAAGGGGAATACCCCGGGGGTAGGTCCCGGGGATTTACCCGGACGGCAGGTTATTTTGCCCCGGCCCCGTCCACTGTTTTCAGCCAGAGCAGGCCGTAGGGCCTGATTTCCAATAATGCGCTCTGTACCGAATGGGACGTTCCGTCCACGAGGTTCGTATATGCGCTGCCCTTGAGGTACCCGAGGTTGCGAACCCAGGTGGCGTTGAGTACCTGCGGGTTTTCGTCGAAGTTGGCGACAACCAGCAGGGAGCCTTTCTCCGCCTTTCTCTCAAAGACATAGAGGTGCTCGTTCCCCGGGTGGTGGAGGACCGATTTGCCGCCACCCAGTGAAGGCAGCTTCCTCCGGAGTCGGATCAGCGATTGCAGTCTTGAAAAAATCCGGGACGGGAGGCGATTGGGGTCGTCCAGGGCGGCCACTGCCTCCCAGTCGTGGATGGGCCGGTTTACCCAGCGGCTGTCATTTTCCTTGTCCTTTTCCCGCAGGTACGAGTAGTCGTTCAGCATCCCGATTTCATCCCCGGCATAAATGAGCGGGATGCCCGCCGAAGCCAGGATAACCCCGTACATCATGACGATTTTGTCGAAGGCCGTTTCCACATCTGCCGCGTTCCCGGAATCGAGGGCCTCTTCCAGACCCAGCAGGGAGGCCGTGCTCCCGGTTATCCGTCCGTCCCCGGTAACGGGGTTGTACATAAAGAGTACGCCCCGGGAGGGGGACCACTCCAGGCGCTGGCAATAGTAATCCAACAGAAACCGCCGGTGTGCGGCGGGGTTCCACCCGAGGGCTTCAATTTGCCGGTCGTCAAATCCGAGCCCGATATCGTCGTGGCAGCGGATATAGTTTATCCAGCTGCAGGATTCGGGGATTGACGGGATATCCGCCAGGCTCCGGTAGAGCAGGTTGGTCTTTTTGGTGGCGATGGAATTCCACAGGCAGGCCATGTAGGTGGCGTTGTACGCCGCCTCGCACTCGTTGCCGGCCAGGCGGCCTTCCCCGAAGTACCGGACAATTTCCCGGGGTGCCACTATTGCTTCGGCCAGGATGGCGACCCCGGGGGCCACCACCTGCAGGCAAAGCCGGAACAGCGCAATCAACTGGTGTGCCTCCGGGAGATTCTGGGAGTTCGTCCCGAGTTTTTTCCAGAGGAATGCCAGGGCGTCAAACCGCAATACGTCCACGCCTTTGTTGGCCAGGACCACCATATTTTCAAGCATCGCCAGGAATACCCTGGGGTTCGTGTAGTTGAGGTCCCACTGGTACTGATTGAATACGGTCATGACCCACTGGCCGGTTTCCGGGATAAAGGTGAAATTCCCGGGCGATGTTTCCGGGAAGATTTCCGGCAGGGTTTCCTCGTACAGGTCGGGCAGGGTCCGATCCGGGAACATGTAGTAATACCCGGCGTATTCGGCGTCCCCCTCCCTTGCTTTCTGGGCCCACGGATACTGGTCGGAGGTGTGGTTGACCACGAAATCCAGCATCAGGCAGACTCCTTTTTCCCGGCACGCTCCGGTGAATTCCAGGAAATCGGCTTCCGTGCCAAACCGGGGGTCGATCTCCGTGTGGCTGCTAACGGCGTATCCCCCGTCGTTTTCCCCTTTCGGCTGGCGGGTAAGCGGCATGACGTGCAGGAAGTTGACGCCGAGTTTTTCGAAGTAGGGGAGCTTGTCGATCAGCCCCCGGATGTCCCCGCTGAAACGGTCGGCGTACAGCTGCATGCCCACCCATTTCTCGGATTGGTACCAGGCCCCTTCGTTCAGGCGCTCCAGGTCCTGGAAACGGAGGTCTTCCGGCCGATCCCGGAAGAGTTTTCCCAGCATCCCGGGCAATTCCTCAAAAGCGGCATCCTGACCCGGGTAAAGCGAATAATACAAGTCCTGAATCAGCGTGAGATTGGCGGCCAGCCGTTTTTCGAACAGGGCGGGCAGGTCCTTTTTGGATGGCTTTGCCAGGCTTTTCCCGGCCAGCAGACGATGGATTGCTACCTGGTTCATGCCAGTGCCCGATTCAATTGCTCCTGGTCCGGAAGTGCCTCGATGGCGCCGAACCGCGTGGTGGTCAGGGCGCCTGCGGCATTGGCAATGCGCACCATTTCAGCTAGCGCCTCCACATCCGAGGCGATGTGTTCCAGGTCTTCGCGGGCGGCCAGCTGCCAAAGCAGGCAACCGATAAAGGCGTCGCCCGCCCCCGTGGTGTCCACGGGCTCCACCCGGATACTCGGGATGGTCCGCTGCCCCGCACGTGTGCTCAGCCAGGTGCCGTCACCCCCCAGGGTAATCACGATAATTTCCGTACCGATATCGTGGAGCACCGAACAGGCTTTCTCCAGGCTCTCCTCCCCGCTGAGCAATTGCGCTTCCTCCAGGCTGAATTTGCAGAGGTTGGACTTCTCGATAAAAGGGATGCATTTTTTCCTGAAAACGGCCGCCTTGTTTTTCCAAAGGTCGTGGCGGTAATTCGGGTCGAAGCTGATAAAGGCCCGCTGGGTGAGCCCGTCGAAGAAATAATGCCCGTAGGCCTTTTCAAGCGGCCCGCCGAGCAATGCGGTAGCGGCCCCCAGGTGGATCATATTCCCTCGGAAGGATTTTTTGACTTCGGGCATGTATTGCAGCTCGCGGTCGGCCCCCCGGCTAAACACGAAATCCCGCTCCCCGTCTTCCGCAATGGAGACAAAGGCCAGGGTGGTAAAAGTTTCGCTGCGCTGCAAAAACTGCGTATCCACCCGGTTTTCCCGGAGTACGTCCAGGAGAAATTCCCCAAAAGGATCCTCCCCGATACAGCCTACAAAGGCGCTGCGGCCGCCGAGACGGGCAATGGCACTGGCTACGTTTGCCGGTGCGCCCCCGGCTTTCTTTGTGAACACCACTGCCCTGGACAGGTCGCTTCCCTGGTTTTCGCCTACAAAGTCGATGAGCAGTTCGCCCACACAAAAAATCTGTTTCATACTAATGTGTTCCTTTCTGGCCCTGGCCGGGGTTCGGCAGATCGAGGCCAGCGGCTTCGCAGCGTCCGGTTCCGTTTGGAAATGTAAACAGAATTCGAGGATCTCCCCAAATTTTCAAGGATTTATCTGGGAAGGGCTTTTAAGAATGCCTCGCAGGTAGTACCTTACAATCTCCCTCGTGGCGCAGGCCCGCAGGAGCAATTTAATTATTTCGATATGGGATTATTTGATGAAATCAAGAAAAAACTGAGTCACGAGTTTATCGACATTGTCGAATGGCTGGATGATTCCCAGGATACGATTGTCCACCGGTTCGAACGCTACCAGAACGAGATTAAAAACGGGGCCAGGCTGATTGTGCGCGAAGGCCAGAAGGCCGTTTTTGTGAACGAAGGCCAGCTGGCGGATGTCTTTGGCCCGGGAACCTACGAGCTGACCACGTCCAACCTGCCGATACTGACAACCCTCAAAGGGTGGAAGTACGGCTTTGACAGCCCGTTCAAGGCGGAGGTTTACTTTGTGAATACGCGCCTGTTCACCGACGAAAAATGGGGGACGAAAAACCCGGTCATGCTGAGCGATGAGCGTTTCGGGCTTACCGAAATCAGGGCTTTCGGCACCTACAGCTTCCGGATTGAAGACCCTGGAAAATTTGTGGTGGACGTGGTGGGCACGGATGGAAATTTCACGAATTACGAGGTCAACGAACACCTGAAAAGCCTGATTGTCACCCGGTTTACGGATACGGTCGGGGAGGCCAACCTGCCCCTGGAACTCTACGCCGCCAATACGAGCGAATTGTCGGAAACCTGCCGGGAGGTCATGGAGCCGGAATTTGCCCGGGTAGGTATCGAACTGGAAAAGTTCTATATCGAAAACGTGTCCATGCCGGAGGAGCTCAAAAAGGAGATCTTCGAATACAGCCGGCTCGACAAACTGGACATGAGCAAGCTCTCCCAATTCAAGGCGGCGAAGGCCATGGAGGCGGCGGCGAGCAACGAAGGCGGTACGGCCGGCGCCGGGATGGGCATGGGCATGGGGTTTGTCCTGGCGCAACAGATGGGTTCCATGATGGCGCAACCCCAGGCAGCACAACCGCAGCAGCCCCGCGGTCCGGTTGCCTCCGTCCCGCCCCCGGTACCCGTTCCACCCGCTTATTATTACGCCGTCGACGGCCGGCAGCAGGGGCCCGTCCCGTATGAGCGCCTGCAGGAGCTCTTTGCCTCCCGCGCAATCAACCGGGACACGCTTATCTGGAAACAGGGCATGGCCCAGTGGTCTGCCCTGAGCGAGGTGGAGGAACTCAAATCGTTCCTCGGCGGCAGCACGCCCCCGCCCCTGCCCGGCAACTGATTTTTCGGATGGAGTTGAGAGGCACAGGGGGAAACCGCCCGCATATGGAAACAATTACATCCTCGGAACAGAAGAAGACCTGCAACAACTGCGGGGCAGAGATGAAGTACAAGCCGGGCTCTGAACAAATAGCCTGTGATTATTGCGGTTTTGAGGCATTTATCGAATCTTCCAGGAAAAGCTTTGAAGAACTCGAACTCGACCACTATCTGAAGGTTACCGGCGGCGACCATGTATTTACGGATACCATCGAACTGTTGCACTGCAAGAACTGCGGCGCCAGCCAGCATGTGGCCGAAAATTACAAGTCCCTGGCCTGCGTGTACTGCGGGGAACCCCTTATCCGGGAGGACGCCCGGGAAGCGGGCTGGATTTTACCCGGGGCCCTGGTGCCGTTCCAGATCGATGCGGCCCGGGCGCGGCAATTATTCCGGAAATGGGTGCGGGGGCTCTGGTTTGCCCCGGGAAAGTTAAAACGGGCCGCCCTGGACCCGGAAGCCATTCACGGCCTCTACCTGCCGTACTGGACATTTGACGGCAACTTGCAGGCCGACTACACGGGCCAACGGGGGGATTACTACTACGAAACCCAGCGGGTTCGGACCCGCGAGGGAACCAAGACCCGGCAGGTTCGGAAAACCCGTTGGACGCCTGCATCTGGAAGGGTAAGCGGCTTTGTGGATGATATCCTGATCCCGGCTTCCCGGGACCGCAAGGCGGAAGTTCCAACGGCTGTGACAGGCTGGCGACTGGGGGATCTCCGACCTTTCGATTCGGACTACCTATCCGGGTTTGTGACCGAGAAATACTCGGTTTCCCTCAAGGAAGGCCACCAGCAGTCATTCCGCAAGGCACGGGAAATAGCCCGAACGTGGATCCGAAGGGATATCGGGGGCGATACTCAGCGGATCGACCAAACGGATATACGGCTTTCCGACGAAACGTTTAAGCACATCCTGCTCCCGGTATATATCAGCAGCTATTCCTATAAGGGCCGCACGTATAATTTTTATATCAACGGGCAGACGTCGGCCATCCACGGCAGCCGGCCCTATTCCACCTGGAAAATTGTCTTGCTGATCCTCGCCGTACTGGTCGTCGCTGCCGCAATCGGAATACTAACCCAATGAGAAAACTTGTAATCGGAGATATACACGGGGGCCTGAAGGCCTTGCGGCAATTGCTGGACCGGGTGGCCCCGGCCCAGGAGGATTTTTTTGTATTCCTCGGGGATTATGTAGACGGGTGGAGCGAAGCGGCCGAAACCGTGGACTACCTGATCGGTTTTGCCCGGGAGCACCGCTGCCTGTTCCTGAAAGGCAACCACGATGAGCTCTGTGAAGAATGGCTCAACGGGCAGGCAGAGCGCGAACTCTGGCTGCGGCACGGGGGCGCCGCTACCAAAAAGTCCTACCAGGGGGTGGGTGCAGCCACCCGGGAGCGACACGCCAAATTTTTCAGGGACCTGAAAGCCTACCACCTGGATACCGAGAACCGGTTGTTTCTCCACGCCGGGTTTACCAACCAGCGGGGCGTGGAGCACGAGTATTTTGAAAAGAATTTCTATTGGGACCGGACCCTTTGGGAAACCGCCCTTTCCCTGGATGCCAGACTGGACTCCTCAGACCAGTTGTACCCGGCCCGCCTGCGGCATTACCGGGAGATCTACATCGGTCATACCCCGGTGGTGCGGATTGGGAAAGACCAGCCATTCCGGGCGGCAAATGTGTGGAATGTCGACACGGGGGCTGCCTTTCGCGGCCCGCTGTCTGCCATCGATGCCGGGAACAAGGAAGTATGGCAAAGCGACCCGGTTTACCAGATGTACCCGGAGGAAACCGGGCGGAACGCCTAAACCGCTACCCTGCCCGCTGCCGCGGCAAAGGGAGTCTCAGAGTTTTCCGTGGAGGTGTTCGTCCTGCCAGCGCCGAAGTTCCTTCCATTTGTTTTCATAAGCCATCCGGGCCTGCATGGGCCAGGAAGAAGGGTCGTGGATTTTATACCGGTCGCCGCCGGAATCCAGGACTTCCTGGCATTTGGCCACCGGGGTCCCGGCCAGGGCGCGCCACGTTTTGATATCGTAGTTGTGGAACAGGCTTTCGATTTTCGGGCCAATGCCCTCGATGATTTTAAGGTCGTCCTGGTGCACGGTGACCCCGAAATCGGCCTTGGCTGCTTTGTAGTCGAAGGGAATATCCGGGCGTACAGCCTCCGAATTCGCCGTCGCGAGCTGGTGCCGGCAGGCTTCCAGTTCTTCCTGCAGCCGCGCATAGGATGCCGAAAGGGACCGGGCTTCTCCGGAGTGCCTGGCTTCCCGGGCTTTCCGGCCCAGGACATACCCGATGGCCATCCCGATAGCTGCGGTCAGCAGCGGAATGATCCAAAACAGGCTTTTCATCGTTTCAGGTTCCATCGTATGTGGCCGGGAGGCAATCCCGCTCGTATACAAGGTACTAAAAATACCCGTAGCATCGCCGGATGCAAATCATACAACATTTTGTGCCAGTCATACAAATCCGGTACCGCGGGGCGGGAAGTCTCCTTATTTTAGTTTCAGGCTTGATGTCGATGCCCCGAAACCGCAGACCGCACATCCCAGGGATCGGAATGCGGCCACCTCTGGGCCGACATTTGAGTTACTTGTTTTGGATTAGTTTGGTTAGTTAAAAATCCGTTTCGTACGTGCTAAGCCGTCGGGGCGGGTTTTTTTCTTTGGGTACAGGCCCCCTGCCGCCTGTGAGTATCCGGGAACAGCTTCCGCTGAAGGGTAATTGCGGTTCCCGGGGTAATATTTGTTCGAGATCCGATGAAAATGAAAAGCGCATACCGCCGGCTCCGCGCGGCCGCCCGATGGGTAGCCATGGTACTGCTCCTCAGTATCCAGCACCTGCTCGAAGGCGCATGGCGGTCCGACACCCCCAATACGGGTTAAGTGTATGATGCCCTCAGGCCGTCTGTTTTCCCAAAAACGGCCTGAAGGCCCAAATGTGGCCGGGGCCCTCGGGATCCGCCAACACCCATGGGTGCATCCGGATGGTCCGGCAAACCGTCAAAGGTCAAATCGAATCCCCTGCGCCAGGGGGAGATTGTCGCTGTAGTTAATGGTGTTTGTCTGCCGCCTCATATAGATTTTCCAGGCGTCCGAGCCGGACTCCCGGCCGCCGCCGGTTTCTTTTTCACCCCCAAAGGCGCCGCCTATTTCGGCGCCGGAGGTGCCGATGTTTACGTTGGCGATTCCGCAATCGCTCCCCGCGGCGGAGAGGAAGGCTTCCGATTCCCGCAGGTTGGTCGTCATAATGGCCGATGAAAGCCCTTGCTTGACGCCGTTTTGAAGTGCAATCGCATCGTGGACGTCCCCGGAGTACCGGATCAGGTACAATACGGGTGCAAAAGTTTCTTCCTGTACAATTTCAAAGTGGTTTTCGGCCTCGGCAATAGCCGGCTTCACATAACAGCCGCTCTCATACCCCGGGCCGTCCAGGACGCCCCCGGGCACCAGTATCTCGCCCCCTTCGGCAACCACCTGCTCCAGGGCTTTCCGGTACATATCCACAGCCTCCCGGTCAATCAGCGGGCCAACGTGGTTTTCCTCGTCCAGCGGGTTGCCGATTCGGAGTTGTCCATAGGCCTGTTTCAGGGCCGATTTTACCTCGTCATATACGTCTTCGTGGACGATCAGCCTCCGGGTGGAGGTGCAGCGCTGGCCACAGGTACCGACGGCTCCGAAGACTGCGCCGATAACAGTCATTTTTATGTCTGCGTCCGGGGTGACGATGATGGCGTTGTTCCCGCCGAGTTCGAGCAACGACCGTCCGAGCCGGGCGGCAACTGCCTGCGCGACGATTTTGCCCATCCGGATGGAACCGGTTGCCGAGACAAGCGGTACGCCGGTGTCACCGGTCAACATTTCACCCACCCGGTAATCCCCGTTGATCAGGCAGGTTATTCCTTCCGGCATCCCGTTGCGGTGGAATACCTCGGCGGCGATCTTCTGGCAGGCGATACCGCAGAGCGGCGTTTTTTCGGAGGGCTTCCAGATACACACATCGCCGCAAACCCAGGCCAGGGCCGTATTCCATGCCCAAACGGCCACCGGGAAGTTAAAGGCGGAGATGATCCCCACCACACCCAACGGGTGATATTGTTCGTACATGCGGTGTCCCGGTCGTTCGGAATGCATGGTCAGGCCGTGAAGCTGGCGGGAGAGGCCCACGGCAAAATCGCAGATATCGATCATCTCCTGCACTTCGCCCAGGCCTTCCTGGTAGGACTTGCCCATTTCATAAGATACGAGCTTGCCCAGGGGTTCTTTGAGCTCCCGGAGCCGGTCCGAAAACTGCCGGACGATTTCCCCGCGCTGGGGGGCGGGTACCATGCGCCAGGAGGTAAAGGCGCTGGCTGCGGTTTCCGCAACACGCCGGTAATCGTCCTGGGTGGTGGCCCGGACCCTGGCAATGGTTGCGCCGTCAACCGGCGATACGGAGGCGATTTCCTCCCCGGAACCAAAGTGTTCCATCCCGGTGGAGCTTCCGGGGTTTACGTCTTCGACTCCCAATGCTTTCAGGGCTTTTTCTATACCAAAATCCAGGGCAACTTCCGTCATTTTGTAACTTTTTTATGCTGAGATGTTATATTTATGACAAAACTACAAATTCCCGGGGCATTTCCATGACCGGCCGGCCAACTTTATCAGCGTGAGTTCCCGGATTTGTCGGGGGGGGCACCGGCAGGGGCCTAGTCGGACGAATCCCCGACAAAGCGGGGATCGGCTTCCATCACGGTCCCGCATTGATCGCAGGTCCGCAGGGCCTCCGACCCGTAGAACACCTTAAAATGCGCCAGGAAGTCTTTTTCGATATCCTCTAATTTGAAATAGGCTTCGTAGAGCTTGTTGTTGCAATTGTCGCAGTACCAGAGCAGCCCGTCCCGGGCATCCGTATCGCTGCGCTTGCGCTCCACCACCAGGCCGATGGAATCCGGGTGCCTGACCGGCGAATGGGGCACCCTGGCCGGGTGCAGGTACATGTCCCCCGGGCCGAGGGTGAAGGTTTTTTTCTCCCCGTCCTCCTGTACGTGCACCTCGATCGTCCCTTCGAGCTGGTAAAAGAGTTCTTCGGTTTCGTTGTAGTGGTAATCCTTACGCGCATTGGGCCCGGCCACCACCATGACAATATAGTCCCCGGCCTCCTTGTAGAGGTTCCTGTTTCCCACCGGGGGCTTGAGTTCTTCCCGGTGGTTTTCGAGCCATTGCGTCAGATTGAAAGGGGGGGCGATTGCCATTTTCGTATTGTTTCGTTTATCGCATGTAGCGTCCCCGAAAGATACGAAAATGGAAGCGATATCGGGCCGGTCCGGAGTTCAGGCCGGCACGTGTGCTATTGCAGGTAAAACAACTGGGTGAAGTACAATTTCCCGTCGGGAGCGCGTTTGACGCTGACGGCCGTGTGGCTGAAGCTGCCCTCCAGGGTACTCTTGTGGGAGGCGCTCCCCATCCAGGCATCAAAGGCTTCCTGGGCGGTGTCGTAATTCCTGGCGACATTCTCGGCTACGGACTTGGCGTCCGTGGCCTCCGCGATTTTGGAAGCGCGGGCATTGAAGTCGTCGTGACTCGTGTTCCCGGTGGCAATCATATAATCCGTGTGCTGGTTGGCGTAGGAATACGCCAATTCGCTAAAGGCCAGGGGGTCGGCCCCTATGGCCTGCCGGTGCTGGTTGACAAGTTCGAGTATGGCACCCTCTACAGCCTGGACATTCTCGGCTTCTATCGGGTTAGCAGGCATTGTTGAATCCTTGGAGCAGGAAGCGATTGCCAGCGCGAAGAAAACCAAGAATGCACTTTGCATTCTCATTTTCATACAGTGTTCTATTCTGTAAGTAGGCCAGTAGAAAGAATGGGGGTTCTTTTCATACCCGGCGCGGGGCCGGAGGATAATAATACACATTTTTCCGGCGAACCGCCCGGGAGGGGCTTAAATTTCGATAAAGTGTCGGGAATCCTCGTACACCGGCAAACAGCTTCTAATTCTTCGGGCGGTTAACGGGAGGCGGGAACTTCGGTTTCCCGGGGTGCCGGCTCCAGGACCCGGCTGAAAACAAAGGCGCCGACTTCCCGTACCGGCCCGTAGAGTACGGACTCGCGGACTGCATCCGAGTCGCCCACGCCCAGGGTCCGGTTGGCCCGTTCAAAAAAGATCAGCACGGCCCCGAGGATAACGGCTACTTTAACCACCCCGAAAACGGCGCCCCCCAGCCGGTTTAGGAAGCCCACCAGGGTCATTTCCGCCACGCGGGTAAGCAGCTTGCCCAACAGGTGCACAGCAATGACGATGGCCAGGAAGGTGATCAGGAATGCGGTTAGTTTCAGGTAGTAGGGACTCCAGTCCAGGCGCTGACTCAGGTAGCCGGCCGCGATGTATGAAAAGTGGATGGCCCCGTAGATCCCTGCTATCAGCGCGGCGATGGAGGCAATCTCAAGGATCAGCCCGTTGCGAAACCCCTTATAGAGTCCGTAAACGAGTAATAATCCCAGAATGACATCGATAAATCCCATGGCGGTTACCCGCAAATATAGCGCATTGATTCGTACCTTTAAGGCGCGTTAAATGGCGCCCCGATCCGGCTGGCTTATGGCAAGAGATACAGAATTGAAAGCGCGTTGGGAGAAGCTGCAGGCAGACCTTTCCGAACGGTTCGCCGACGGGGACACCCTGGATCTGGACGCGATTATCTACCTGATCGGCGTCCAGGAACTCGGGCAGTTCCACCGCCGGTTTAAAAAAGACGAAAAACTCGACCTGATGCATATCGGCATCTGCCGCCTGCTGGAGCCTTATGGGTATTACGAGTTCGAATATTTTGACGATGAGGGATGGCCGCATTACCGGCTGCTGGAACCGCTGCCGGTGCTGAAGGCCGGGGAGCAATCCGTCCTGATGAAGGAAGCCATCGTTACCTATTTCCTGGAAAACGATTATCCGCTATGAAGGCAAAATTCCCCTATTACGCCGTGATTTTCACTTCCCGCCGGACCGAAGAGCAGGCCGGGTATGCGGAAACTTCGGCTCGTATGATGGAGCTGGCCGCACGCCAGCCGGGTTATCTGGGGGTGGACCACGCCCGGGAAGAAGTCGGGATAACCGTCAGTTACTGGGAATCCCTGGAGGCTATCGCGGGCTGGAAGGCCCAGGCCGACCACGCACTGGCCCAGCGGTACGGACGCGAAAAATGGTACAGCGAGTACCGGATTCGGATTTGCCGGGTGGAGAAGGAATACGGGTTTAACCGGGAAGGATCTGCTGAATGACGCCCCCAGCAGGGGAACGGCAACCCTCCTCGTTGAAGCTCCTTCCGGGGAACTGAAACCCCGCGTGCCCATTGGCGAAACCTGAAATTCCTCGTATTTTTATCGCATACCATCGCGGTCCCGGAATAACGCTCACGTCGCAACCCGGCCGCGATACCCTGCACCAAACCCCAATTGCTATGAAAAAACCGAACCCATTTACCACGAAGAGCCGGTCATCCGACCTCAGGGAACTGCAAGCCTCCCGAGCCGACCTGCTGGTTATCGGCGGGGGAATCACCGGGGCGGGGATTGCCCTGGACGCCGCATCCCGCGGGCTTCGCACCGTCTTGCTGGAAAAGGGGGACTTTGCCTCCGGGACCAGCAGCAAATCCACCAAACTCATCCACGGGGGCTTGCGGTACCTGAAACAGTTCGACTTCTGGCTGGTGAAGGAGGTCGGTTCGGAGCGCGCCATCGTACACAAACTGGCCCCGCACCTGGTCCTGCCCGAGAAAATGCTCTTGCCGCTCATCGAAGGGGGGTCGTACGGAAAATGGCTCACATCCATCGGCCTGAAGGTATACGATATCCTCGCCCAGGTAGGAGGGGACGACAAGCGGAAGATGCTGGAAAAGAAACAGGCGCTGAAGAAAGAGCCGCTCCTGCCGAAAAAGAAATTAAAAGGTGCCGGATATTACGCGGAATACCGCACCGACGACGCCCGACTGACACTCGAAATCATCAAGAGCAGCCTGGAATTCGGGACCAAGGCCCTGAACTACATGCGGGTGGACGACTTCCTTTACGAGGAAGGCCGCGTGGACGGCGTGGTGGCCGAAGACCTCCTGGGGGGCGGCAAGATGGAAGTCCGCGCCGACCATATCATCAATGCGGCGGGCCCCTGGGTAGATGAGTTGCGGGGCGTAAACCGCAGCCGGCAGGGCAAACGGCTGCACCTGACCAAGGGGGTCCACCTGGTTTTCCCCCATGAGAAACTCCCGGTTCGGCAGTCCGTTTACTTCGACGTGCCGGACGGGCGGATGATTTTTGCGATTCCCAGGGGGAAGGTCACCTACGTGGGCACTACGGATACGAATTTCAACGGGGACAAGGATGACGTGCGCACGGATTTGGCCGACGCCATCTACCTGATTTCCGCGGTGAACAATATGTTTCCGTCCATCGAGCTGGAAATGGCAGATATCGAATCGTCCTGGGCAGGACTGCGGCCACTGATCCACGAGGAAGGCAAATCCGCCTCCGAATTATCGCGCAAGGATGAGATTTTTACTTCGGAGAGCGGCCTGATCAGCATGGCCGGGGGCAAGCTGACCGGGTACCGGAAAATGGCCGAACGGGCTGTCAACCGGGTAGCGCATCGCCTGGAGGAAGCCGGGAAGGAGCTGGGGCCCTGCCGGACCGAGAAGCTGCCGCTCTGCGGGAACGGCTTTAAGAATTCCAAAGCGGTGCGGGAGTACATCGACCAAATAGCCCGCCGCCTGAAGCCTCACGGACTGGACCGGCATGTGGCCTGGCAATTGGTCACCACCTACGGGGACCAGACGGAAACGATCCTGTCGGGTTTTGAGGCCTCTGAGGGGAAGGACCCCAAGTGGCGCCTGATGCAGGCCGAATTGCAGTTTGGCGTGGCCTATGAGATGGTGCAGAGCCCCATGGACTTTTTCATCCGGCGTACCGGCCGGCTTTACTTCGATATCGATTCGGTACGGGAATACCTTGAGGAGGCCGTTGCCGAGTGCGCCCGGTTGCTGGGGGCGGATGCCCGGAAGGCCGAGGCCTGGAAGGAAACCCTCGAACGGGAAATCCACCTGCACAGCACGTTCAGCCTGGAACCGGTATAGCGTCCCGGGGTACCCCGGGATCAACTCATCCGGTCGGCCAGGGCAGCGAAGGTTTTCTTGGCATTCTTTTGTTCGTACAACACTTTGTAAACGGCGTCGATGATCGGGGTCTTGACCTTCTTGGGGAAGTCCTCCTTGATGGCGTGGGCGCTTTTCACAGCGTAATAGCCTTCAGCCACCATACTCATCTCCATCATGGCGCTTTTTACCGTGTACCCTTTCCCGATCATGTTCCCGAACATCCGGTTCCGGCTGAAGGTGGAATACCCGGTTACCAGCAGGTCGCCCAGGTAGGCCGAATGGTTGATATTCCGGTCGATGTTGTACAGGCGCTTCGTGTAGCGCTTCATCTCCCGGATGGCATTGCTCATGAGCACGGATTGAAAATTGTCGCCATATCCCAGCCCATGGGCAATCCCCGCGGCAATCGCGTAGATGTTCTTCAACATGGCCGCGTATTCCGTGCCGATGATGTCTTTGGTAACCTTCGTCTTGATATAACTACTGCTCAGGGCCCGGGCCACCATCCGCGCCTTCTTTTTATCGGAACAGGCGATGGTCAGGTAGGACAGCCGCTCCAGGGCCACCTCTTCTGCGTGGCAGGGGCCGGTGATCACGCCGATGTCGTCATAGGCAATGTCGTAGGTTTCGTGCAGGTGTTCCCCGACGATTTTACCCGTCTCGGGCACGATCCCCTTAATGGCCGAGAAAAGGGTTTTGCCGCCGAGGGGGACGCTGAGCTGTTTGAGCTCGCGGACCAGGAAGGCAGACGGGATGGCAAAAATCAACAGGTCTGCGTCCCGGACCGCCTCGTCGATGGTGTCCGTCAAACGGAGTTGGTCCGTGTTGAACTCCACGGAGCTCAGGTAATTCGGGTTATGCCCTTCCCTGCGAATGTGTTCGATGGCGTCCGGATTCCGCATGTACCAGGTTACCTGGTCCAGGTTCTCGCACAACATTTTTACGATGGCTGTAGCCCAACTCCCGCCGCCCAGTACGGCAAACCGCATATTTGCTTTCACTCCTGTGTTCTTTCGTCCAAAATTACTTAAAATTAATTCGGTCGGAAATGCGGATAAAACCCATTAAAACGTTGACTATCAGCGCCAAGAAACTTTGGCACGCCGATTGCAACTTGGTAATCGGAATCAAAGTCACGCGATATGAGAACGAAAATTACGATCCTTCCGCTTCTGCTGCTCACTTTTCTGCTCCATTCCTGTTACACCGAATTGTGGGTGGAGGAACCCGCCCCGGTAGCAGACGTCCCGGTCAGCGCCCGGCAGGTGCTGGAAGCCTATGACCTCTGGTATGTGGATATCCACGCCACCCGGGGCAGCGGTGAGGTCCCATTCCTGCAGCACGCCTTTACGGTCTCTTTTGACCGGGGTGCCCTGCTCGCAAACAACAACCTGGTGGGGATCGGGAAGACGGGGAACGGCCTGGGCATCCAGGTGGGCTGGTACGATACAGCCGGCGGGATTGTGGCCATCGACCACGACATCGACGGGCTCTGGGACCTGGATGTCTATGTCCTGGGCAATGCCCGGGTGGAACTCTACGACCCGCAAACGGATACCTCGTATTTTCTCCACGGCTACCAGCGCGGCCAGTTCGATTACGACGGGCTGTTTTACGATAACATCCATTATTTCCTGCAGGAATACAGCGCCTGGGAAAAAACGTTTGCCAGCGATGCCGGGGCCCTGAACGATTTTGACCGGGAACACTTCCTGTCATTCCCGGCCCTGGGCAACCGGGATGAATTCCGTTCGTCCGAAGACCTTCCGGGCACGCCCATCCAGGCGCTAGTATGGGATTACCAGGGACGGTATACCGTGTACAATGTGCCCGGCGACCCCAGCCTGAAAACTTTAACACTGGATTATGAATTTATGGGCAATGACTATTTTGAATTATACGTTATTGATGACGGAACGATTGAACTCTACCACCCGGACAGCGGGACGTTGTACGAGTTCTCGGGCCGGGGCTACCGGCAATTCCTCAAGGATGCGGGCACAGACCTGCGCAAACGCCGGGCGGAAACGCTCCCGGACATGCACGTGAGCAGGAAGCGCCCGGGGTAAGCCTTTAAAATTTTGGTTGGTTGGTTAGTTGGAAACCGTCCGGATCCTGTAAGATCCCGGGCGGTTTCTCTTTTTAGGGGACGGGGCCCGGCAGCAAGGGGCCATTGCGGGTACCTCAATGACTCCCCGGAATTGTTGCAAAATCCTGAGAGATCCCCGCGAATTCTGAAGATTCCCGAATTCCTTCCTCCAGGCCGGGCCACTCGGAAATATTGGGTAATTTTGCCGGCTTAAATCAGGATTTTGAAGAAGTATCTGAACCTATTCGATTTTTCACAGGAAGTCAATTACCGCACGGAGATCCTTTCCGGGCTTACCGTAGCCCTGGCACTTGTGCCCGAGGCGATTGCATTTGCCCTGATTGCCGGGTTGTCCCCGCTCACCGGGCTCTATGCAGCCTTTGTATTGGGTCTGGTAACCTCCGTCCTTGGCGGAAGGCCGGGCATGATCTCCGGGGCCACCGGGGCCGTAGCGGTGGTCATCGTTTCCCTGGTAGCCGACTACGGAGTGGAATATGTCTTTGCCACGGTAATTTTAGCCGGCCTGCTGCAGGTAACGGCCGGGGTGTTCCGCCTCGGTAAATTCATGCGGCTGGTGCCCCACCCCGTGATCTTCGGGTTTGTAAACGGCCTGGCCATCATCATCTTTATGTCGCAACTCGCCCAATTCAAGACCCCGGAAGGGGATTGGATGCAGGGTCCGGCCCTTTGGACCTTTAGCGGGCTCGTTCTTCTTACCATGGCTATTATCTGGGGCCTGCCCAGGCTGAGCAAGGCCGTGCCCGCCTCCCTGGTGGCCATCCTGGTCATCTTTGGCCTGGTCCTGGCACTGGATATCCCCACCCGCAGCATCGGGGATATTGCCTCCATCAGCGGGGGCTTCCCGCCATTCCATATCCCGGAACTGCCGTGGACCCTGGAAACACTGCGCATCATCTTCCCCTATGCCGCCATCGTGGCCGGGGTGGGGCTTATCGAAAGCCTGCTGACCCTGAATATCGTCGATGAAATCACGGAAACCCGCGGCCGTGGCAACAAGGAGGCAGTGGCCCAGGGGGCCGGGAATATCCTCTCCGGCTTGTTTTCCGGGATGGGCGGGTGTGCGATGATCGGCCAGAGCCTGATCAATACCTCCAACGGTGCCCGGGCCCGGCTTTCGGGGATTGTGGCATCCCTGATGCTCCTGGTGTTCGTGGTTTACGGCTCCGGGTTGATTGAGCGCGTGCCGATGGCGGCTCTTACCGGGCTGATGATTATGGTGGCCCTGGGCACCTTTGAATGGGCGAGTCTGCGGACTTTTCGCCGGATGCCCAAATCGGACGTCCTGGTCATGGTGCTGGTTACACTGGTAACGGTCTTCCTGCACAACCTGGCCCTGGCCGTACTCGTGGGGGTGATCATCTCCGCCCTGGTTTTTGCCTGGGACAATGCCAAGCGCATCCGGGCCAGGAAGCACATCGACTCAGAAGGGGTCAAGTACTATGAAATCTACGGCCCGCTCTTTTTCGGATCGACGACATTGTTCAACGAAAAGTTCGATGTAATGGGCGACCCGGAAGAAATCGTAATCGACTTCAGGGAGAGCCGCGTGGTGGACATGTCCGCCATCGAAGCGCTTAACAAACTCACCGAACGCTACGAACGGGTGGGCAAAAAGGTCCACTTAAAGCACCTGAGCAGGGACTGCCGCCGCCTGCTCAAAGATGCCGACGACATCATCGAGATCAACGTGTTGGAAGATCCGACCTACAAGGTGCTTACCGACAAGATCTGAAGGGTGGGAGGGTCCCGGTAGGCGGAATGCCTATAGGGTCCTCAGGTATTCCAGCAGTGCCCGCGCGTCTTCTTCGGACAGGTTCTGGTTGGTCATGATCATGTTGTTGTACTCCTTGAGCAACGCCTTGGCAATGGGGTCTTCCTTGAGCATCCCGTCGGGGTTCAACATCATATTCATCACCCATTCCGGGCTGCGGCGCTCCATTACGCCCGCCATGGCCGGGCCGATCATGCGTTTTTCCACCTGGTGGCAGGCGACGCAGATCTGGTTGAATTTGGCTTCTCCGGTTGCGGCGAGTTCCTGGTCGATTTCATCGGGAAGATCCAGGGATTCCACGGGTCCCACGCCTTTGTTGGAAAGGTCTACGGGGACGCCTCCCGAATCGGCTTTTTCGGCAGCCGGGGCTTCCTGCTTGGTACGACTCATTTCAAAACCGTCGTCTTTTTTCTCCTCCTTTTTTTCGCCGCAACCCGTCACAAAAGCTGCAACGGTGCATATAGCCAAGAATTTTTTCATGATACAGATTCTTATGAGCGACTAATATACAAATTCGGTGCTTATGAATGCTGCCTGAAAAATCGAATTGCGCGGAGTTCGTTGTAGTAGGTGCCGCCCGGCAAGATAAACCCGACATGCCCGCCATAGGCCGGGGATTCGTAAAACAAGCGGGGATGCCGCTCACTGAGTGCCCCGGGATAGCAGGCGGGCCCCAGGAAACTGTCGTTGCGGGCATTGAGCAGGAGGGTGGGGACCCGGATGTTTTCCAAAACCGGCAGGCTGCTGCACCGGGCGTAGTAATCCAGGGCGTCCCGGAACCCGTGCGCCCGGCTGGTATACAGGTCGTCGAAATCCTTGAGGGTCCGGATAGCCCGGAGGGTTTCCAGGGGTATCCGGTCCGGGAAAAGGCGGTGTTTCTGACGCATTTTCTCCCGGAGGTTCCTGAGGAATCGCCGGGAATACAAACGGTTCCTCGGTTGCTGGAGCTGCATGAGGGAATCGCGCAGGTCTACAGGGACGGAAATGGCCGCTGCAGCCTGGATGCTCCGGGCCCTGCCGGGGTCTTCCCCGAGGTATTTCAGGATCAGGTTCCCGCCCAGGCTGAACCCCTTGAGGTAGATGCGGGCTTCCGGTTGTGCGGTTGTCAGGTGTTGAACCACGGCCTGCAGGTCTTCCGTAGCCCCGGAATGGTAGGAGCGGAACAGCCGGTTGGGCTCCCCGCTGCACCCCCGTAGGTTCACCGCACAGACTGCGTAGCCTTCCCCGGCAAATGCAACGGCGCTCCCGACCATATACGGGCGGCGCGTATCGCCTTCCAGGCCGTGAACCAGGACCACTATCTTACCCGGGTGCTTCGCTTTGTTCTCACCATTGCGTCCCAGCCAGTCCAGGTCCAGGAAATCCCCGTCCGGGAGTTCCAGGCGTTCCCGACGGTAGCCCGGGTTGGGGACCCGCCGGAAGAGGGCGGAATAGATGGTGGACAGGTGGCCGTTGCGCCAGTACGCCGGGGGATGATATGCAGACGGTTCCAGGGGCATCGGTCAGACGCCGTGGCAATAGCGGTCCAGCAATTCGGCTTGTTCGGTCAGGGCTTCCCGGAATTCCAGGCGGAGCCGGTCGATCAGTTCGGAAACCGGGAGGACGTCCCCGATACTGGTAACCCCTTGCCCGGCCGACCAGATGGTCTTCCAGGCCTTGGCCTCCGTATCCAATTCTTTGCCAAAGTCGATCTTCGTATCCCGTTTCAGGTCTTCTTCGGTGAGGCCGGCGGCCTCCAGGCTGGGCCCCAGGAAATTTGCGGGCACTCCGGACACGGCTGCTGTATAGACAATATCGGATGCGCCGGCCTTCACGATCATCTGCCGGTAGGCCTCCGGGGCCCGGCTTTCTTCCGTATTGATAAAACGCGTCCCCATATAGGCCAGGTCGGCCCCCATTTGCAGCGCGGCTGCCACGTCCCGTCCCGTGCTGATACAACCGGAGAGCAGCAGCGTTTTGTCAAAGACCTTCCGGACCTCGGCAATCAGGGACATCGGGTTGAGCGTTCCGGCATGCCCCCCGGCGCCCGCGGCAACCAGGATCAGTCCGTCTACCCCGGCTTCCGCTGCCTTCTCGGCATGGCGTTTCTTGATGATGTCGTGGAATACGAGGCCTCCATAACTGTGAACGGCATCCACCACATCGGAGACGGCGCCCAGGGAGGTGATTACCAATGGGACGCGGTAGCGGACACAGAGTTCCAGGTCGGCACGCAGCCTCGGGTTTGTCGGGTGAACAATCAGGTTGACCCCAAACGGGGCGGGCTTCTTGCCGGTTTCCCTTTCATAGGCCTCCAGGGCCCCGGTGATTTCCCTGAGCCACTCTTCGAAACCTTCGCTGCTGCGCTGGTTGAGGGCCGGGAATGTGCCGACGATGCCTCGTTTGCAGCAGGCGATGACAAGCTCGGGGTTGGAAATCAGAAACATGGGTGCCGCCACAACCGGCAGGCAAAGGCTATCGATAAAACGCGCTTTTTCGGGCATTGGAACAGGTTGATGGATAAAAGAAAAGTTCTAAGTTAAAAGTACGATAAAAATGCAGGGCTCCGGGAAGCGGGGAGGAAATCCGTTAATTTTGCAACCGGGTTGGCAGCAACTCAAACTGAAAACCCCGACATGTAACCCAAAACTCGTCAATTTATGTACATGAAAGCGTTCGAAGTCCGTTGGAGCGACCTGGATGCCAACCGGCACCTGGCAAACAGCGCCTACACGAATTTTATGAGCCACGCCCGTATGTCCTTCCTGATCGAATCCGGCCTGGACCTCCCGGAAATGGTGGAGCAAAACCTGGGCCCGGTGGTCTTTTTCGAGCACATGCACTACCTCAGGGAAGTACTGCCGGGAACCGGGGTGAGGGTCTCGGTGGAGGTAGCCGGCCTGAGCCGGGATGGGATGTTTTTTGAATTCCACCACAACTTCTACGACCACCGGGGGAAGCACCTGGCACATTGCAAGATGATGGGAGGTTGGATCGATCTGCACCGACGGAAGCTCACCGGGCTGCCTCAAAAATACCTGGATGCGCTCAGCCGCACGGAAAAGGCCGAAGGTTTCAAGGAACTCACCCGGGCAGACACACGCCGCCACGCCGTGCCCGTCAGGGACCTGGAATAGTACGCCTGCTCACCAGGTACACGCCGCTCATTACCAGCAGCATGGCCAGCACGTCCAAAGCGCTCAGGGTATCCTTGCCGGTGAGGAGGGCAAACCCTATACCGATTACGGGTTGCCCGTAGATAAAGGCGCTTACCGTGGAGGCTTTGAGCTGGGTCAGGGCAAACACGTTGAACAAGTAGGTGAGGAACGTGGTGCCGATAACCACAAATGCGATCGAGGCCAGCCCCCAGGCCGGGATGGACGGCCAGTCGATTTCCAGGAATTCCGGCAGCGTGATGGGCAGGTTGATGAAAACCGCCAGGGTAAACAACCAGCGCATCAAAACAAACGGGTGGTACTTCTCGATGAGTTTTTTGACAAGGATCAGGTAGAGCCCGTAACTGCTCGCATTGACGATGAACAGGAAATTCCCGAGGGGGATGTTCGGGGCGTTCATCCCGGTGGTTTCATTCAGGAAAATCAGGGCCAGGGCGCCGGCAAGCCCCAACAGAATCCCCAGGCCCCGGAGGCGTGTCAGCCGTTCGCGGATGAGGAAATACGAAAAGATCGCGACGATGATCGGGGTCACCGTAACCAGGACGGAACTGTTGACGGGCGTGGAAAGTTCGAGCCCCTTGAAGAACGACAGCATGTTGATTACCATGCCGAGGAGGGCGCAGAGCAACAGCCGCCCCCAGTCCCGTTTCTCGACAGACTGGCGGGGGCCGGCAAAGGAGATCATCCAGAACAGCGCGGCGGCCCCGGTTACCCGCAGCAGGATAAATGCAAAAGGTTGTACATAATGCGGCATGACACCCTTTGCGATGGTGTGGTTCAGGGCGTAGATGGTTGTGGCCCCTATGGCCGCCCATATGGCCAGCGTCCGCTGGCTCAAGGATGGAGGGCTTGTGCGGCTGCCGCTGTGGTTTTGGCGGCGTTGCCGATAAATACCCGGCCGCCGGCCAGGATAACGGGCCGCTTCAGGAAGGTATAGTGTTCCAGGATCAGGTCGCGGAAATCCGTTTCGCCAAGCGCGGCTTCCTTCAGGTTGCGCTCCCGGTAAAGGCGGGCGCGTTTGCTGAAAAGCGCTTCGTAGCTGCCGGCGGCCCGGCGGAGTTCTTCGAGTTGCGATGCGGTAATCGGTTCGGTTTTGATGTCCTGCAAAACCGCAGTTTCCGGCGGGTCGAGCTGTCGGAGGATCTTTTTGCAGGTATCGCAGGTGCTCAGGTAGTAGATTTTAATCATCGGTGCTTGTTGTAATGGATTGCTTCGGCAATTCTATATCATAGGGCGCCCCGGTCAGGCAGGTGGCTGCATGCCGGCCGACAGGGCCAGATAGGGGTTCGCATCTGCATAGGGGATCACCACCCGAACCGGCCCGTCTGCATAGGAGGCTACTTCATAGGGGTTGTACAGCAGCACGAGCCCCTCCGCTTCAAAGCCGATAGTATCCGGCAGGCGGAACTGGTTGTCTTCGAACATAAAACCCGTACTATTGATCTCCGCATCGGATGCGATTCCCTGGGAATCCCGGAAGGCAGCCTCCGCCAGGGCCTCCAAACCCGGCAGGTCCCGGAACAAATCGCGGTTGTCGAGCTCCCGGGCGGACTTCTTGTCAAAATTCAGGTACCGGGTGCGGGTAAACCCGTGGGCACCCCCGGTAAAGATGTAACCGTCGAGTTTCAGGCTCAGCAATTCGTCGCTTTCCAGGGCCACGACGCCTTCCACGGTTGCCTCCCACCCGATAGCCTCGTCCGGGAATTGTTCCCTGAGATTTCGGTAACCGGCCCCGAAAGCGCGGATGGCTTCCGGGATATCGCTGGCCCCGGATACCTCGTCGTAGTCCAGCCATTCGATAACCTCTTCCCGAACGCTCCGGTTAACGGCCCGGCCCAGGGCTTTATCCTCCGATGCCTCCGGCACGTACACCCGGACCGAAGGACAGTCGGCGCACACCTGCCCGAGGTATTCCCGGGGGGTAAACCCGAGTGTTTCCGGCTCCTGGCAACCGGCGGGGACGAGGATCAGTAAGAGGGCTGTAAATACCCGGGCAAGCAGGCGGACAGGCCTTTCCCGTATTGGGGCGAGGGTTGTTTTCATATCGGTTATCCGGTTGTTCCCACAAAAATACGATTTCCCCATCGTTAACGTGCCATTCGCCGCCTGACGCAGTTGTTTTCGCTGGCAGGAAGTGCTAGCTTTGCCTCAAGAGCCAGAAATTCATGAAAAAAGACCTTCGTTTCAATTCGCGAACCATCCACGGCGGACAGCATCCGGACAAAGCTTACGGTGCGGTAATGCCACCCATTTACCAGACTTCCACCTATGCCCAATCGTCCCCCGGACAGCACCAGGGCTACGAGTACTCCCGCAGCGGCAACCCAACGCGCCATGCCCTGGAGGAATCCCTGGCGAGTATTGAAAACGGCCGGTTCGGGCTGGCTTTTGCCAGTGGGCTGGCGGCCATGGATGCCGTGGTGAAACTCTTAAAGCCGGGCGACGAAGTCCTGGCGACAAATGATTTGTACGGCGGCAGTTACCGGTTGTTCCGCAAAGTCTTCGAGCCCCTGGGCATCCGTTTCCGCTTCCTGGGCATGCAGGATGCCGAAGCCGTCGCTTCGGCAATTGGGCCTGAAACCCGTTTGGTTTGGGTGGAAACCCCGACCAATCCGATGATGCAGGTGATCGATATCGCGGCCGTGGCGGAAAGCTGCCGTTCCCGGGGCGTTCTTCTGGCGGTGGACAATACCTTTGCCACCCCCTATTTACAGCGCCCGCTGGAGCTCGGGGCGGACATTGTCATGCATTCCGCGACCAAATATCTGGGGGGGCACAGCGATGTGGTGGCCGGCGGCCTGGTGGTTAAAGACAAAGAACTGGCAGACCGGTTGTATTTTATCCAGAATGCCAGCGGGGCCGTCTGCGGTCCGATGGACAGCTTCCTGGTGTTACGGGGGATCAAGACCCTGCATGTGCGGATGCAGCGCCACTGCGAGAACGGCCGGGCCGTGGCCGAATTCCTGGCGGGACACCCCGGGGTGGAACGGGTCTACTGGCCGGGTTTCCCCGACCACCCGAATCACGATATTGCCGCAAAACAGATGACCGGGTTTGGCGGGATGATTTCCTTTGTGCCACGGGGAGCCCGTTTTGAGGATGCGGTCCGGATTGTCGAAAACCTCCGGGTTTTCACCCTGGCGGAGTCGCTGGGCGGAGTGGAGAGCCTGGCGGGTCATCCGGCCAGCATGACGCACGCCAGCATCCCCAAGGAGGAACGCGAGAAAAGCGGGGTAACCGATTCGCTGATCCGGCTCAGTGTGGGGATCGAGGATGCGGCCGACCTGACGGAAGATCTGGAAAGGGCGCTGGCGGCCATGAATCGGGATTGAAAGATTTGTAATTGAAGCCGCTGTGACGCGCTTCGATTGACGATTTTGTAAAAATATATGGGTCAGATTATGAAAAACCCATAATTTTGCGCGTATATTTTTGATTCAACAATCTCAGAAATTAATCATATGGCTGATTATAAAGACAAAATTGATGCCTTTATGGAGGAGGTTACCTCCCGGAACGGGCACGAGCCGGAATTCATCCAGGCCGTTCAGGAAGTAGCCGAAACGGTTATTCCCTACATCGCCGAACAGGAAATTTACAGCGGGAAGAACATCCTGCTGCGCATGGTGGAACCCGAGCGGTTGATTTCCTTCCGGGTAGCCTGGGTGGACGACGACGGGGAAATCCACGTGAACCGCGGCTACCGGATCCAGATGAACTCGGCCATTGGCCCGTATAAGGGGGGCCTGCGTTTCCACCCTTCCGTTAACGCCAGCATCCTGAAATTCCTCGCCTTTGAACAGGTATTCAAGAACAGTCTCACCACGCTCCCGATGGGCGGGGGCAAGGGGGGCTCGGATTTTGACCCCAAAGGCAAGTCGGACGATGAGGTGATGCGCTTCTGCCACGCCTTCATGACGGAGCTTTGCCGGCACATCGGCCCGAATACTGACGTCCCCGCGGGGGATATCGGGGTAGGTGCGCGGGAAATCGGCTTCCTGTTTGGAATGTATAAGAAAATCCGCAACGAATTTACCGGTGTCCTCACCGGGAAAGGGCTCTCCTGGGGCGGCTCCAAGATCCGGCCGGAAGCCACGGGCTACGGCACGGTGTATTTTGCACAAAACATGCTCGAAACCCGAAACGACAGCATCGAGGGTAAAACGGTTGCGGTTTCGGGCTCCGGGAATGTGGCGCAATACGCAGCCGAGAAGGTATTGCAACTCGGCGGCAAGGTGGTAACCCTTTCGGATTCCGGGGGGCACATCCACGATCCGGACGGGATCGATGCGGAGAAACTCGCCTGGGTGATGGATTTGAAGAACAACCGGCGCGGCCGCATCTCCGAATATGTAAAACAATATCCGGGGGCAAGCTACCACAAAGGGAAGGCACCCTGGCATGTAGCCTGCCAGGTAGCCCTGCCGTGTGCCACACAGAATGAGCTGAACGGGGAGGACGCCAAAACGCTGATTGAAAACGGATGTATCTGCGTGGCAGAGGGCGCCAACATGCCCTCGACCCCGGAAGCGATCCACGCTTTCCACGACGCCCGTATCCTCTTTGCACCCGGGAAGGCTTCGAATGCCGGCGGGGTGGCAACGTCCGGTCTGGAAATGAGTCAGAACTCCCTCCGCATCAGTTGGACGCGTGAAGAGGTGGACCAGCGCCTGAAAGGGATCATGTCGGATATCCACGACTCCTGCATTGAATACGGCAGAGAAGACGACGGATACTGCAACTATGTGAAAGGGGCCAATATCGCCGGCTTTGTCAAAGTTGCCGATGCCATGCTCGCCCAGGGGGTAATCTGACCGGACCTGGAAAACGGAACTCACAAACGCCTTTCCGGCCCAGTGCCGGGAAGGCGTTTTTTCTCTGGAAGGGGGTCCCTATATTTACGCCTCCATAGCGATACCCATGCCAACCTCGACCAAAGCCATCGTCCTGAGTTCCCTGAAGTACGGGGAATCCAGCCTGATCGTCAGGATGTATACGGAGGCCTCCGGCCGGCAAACCTATATGCTGAAGGGGATCCTCAAGCGGCGCAAGGGCGGGTTGCGACCCGGGTTTTTCCAACCGCTGACCCAACTGGAAATCGTGTCGGGAACGGTGCGTCCCGGCAGGCTGGGCTACCTCCGGGAGGCGTTGATCGCCTACCCGTATGCCACAGTCCACAGCGACATCCGCAAAGGGGCCATAGCCCTTTTCCTTTCCGAAGTACTCTCCGAATGCATCCGGGAAGAGGAGACCAACCCGGAGCTCTTCAGCTATCTGGAACACACGCTCCAGTGGCTCGACCAGCACCAACGTATAGCCAATTTCCACATCCGTTTTCTGATGGGCCTGACGCGGTACCTCGGGTTCTATCCGGACCAGACGGACAGCCATGCCCCGTATTTTGACCTCTCAGAAGGAGCCTACTGCAGCAAGCCCGGCCTGAACCCCGTTCTGGCAGACCGGAACCTGGAAGCATTCCGGAATATTTTAGGCACAAATTTTGATGCAATTCACACGGTTGAATTGACACAGGCGGAGCGGCGCGAATTGCTGAATTCACTGATCCTGTACTATGAGATTCACCTTCAGGGATTCAAAAAACCACGTTCGTTAACGGTACTCGATGAAGTTTTTTCCTAACCGACCCATTCCAATCTGGCTCCTTTTTCTTTGGGCACCCCTGTTTATGGGCGCCCAGCAAATTACCATCCTGGATCGCGAAACCGGCGAACCGGTTGCGGATGTTGCGGTGTTTAACGCCCAGCGCAGCACGTCTGCCATCTCGGATGCCTCCGGGCAGGTGCCGATTTCGGGATTCGGGATGCGGGAACGCATCTTTTTCAGGCATATCGGCTACCAGCCCCTGAACCTTACCCGGAGGGCAATCGAGAACCAGGGGAACCGGGTGTATCTGGAAATACAGGCCGAACAGTTACAGGAAGTGGTCATGTCCGTTTCCAAATGGCAGCAGCAGAAGCGGGAAGTCCCCCAGAAAATCGAAACGATCGGGGCGGCAGACGTCGCTTTCGGGAACCCCCAGACCGCTGCAGACCTGTTGCAGCAATCCGGTAAAATATTCGTCCAGAAAAGCCAGTACGGGGGCGGGAGCCCCATGATCCGGGGGTTTGCCACCAACCGGGTGCTGCTTGCCGTGGACGGGGTGCGCATGAACAATGCGATTTTTCGCGGGGGCAACCTCCAGAATGTCCTGTCCATCGACCCCTTCGCGGTTCGGAAAACCGAGGTGCTGTTTGGACCGGGGTCGGTGATTTACGGCAGCGATGCAATTGGGGGCGTCATGAATTTCTACACCCGGGATGCGCTGCTTTCCCCGGGGGATTCCCTGATGGTGGCCGGCAGCCTGGAATACCGGACCGCCACGGCCTCCGGCGAACATACGGCCCATGGCCGGGTCAACCTCGGGTTCGAAAACTGGGGGATGCTCACAAGCCTTACATACAACCATTTCGGCGACCTGCGGATGGGCAGCCACGGGCCGGATTCTTACCTGAGGCGCCGCTACGTGGTTACGGAAGGGGGTACGGATCGCCTGGAAGACAACCCGAACCCGCTTCGCCAGGTACCCAGCGGATACGATCAGGTAAGCCTGATGCAAAAATTCCGGTATAAGCCGGCCCGCCAATGGGACTTGAACCTGGGGGTGCACTATAGCGAAACCTCGGACTATGCCCGGTACGACCGCCTGATCCGCCCGGATTCCGACGGGGACGGCCTCCGGTCTGCCGAGTGGTATTACGGCCCCCAGAAATGGTTTATGGGGAATATCCGCATGGCCCATACGGGGGGGAACAAGTTTTACGAAGGCATGAAACTCAGCGCGGCCTACCAGTTTTTTGAAGAGAGCCGCAACGACCGGGATTTCGGGGAAGACATCCTGTATTCCACCCGGGAACGCGTGGGGGCCTACTCCCTGAACCTGGATTTTGAAACCCGTAAGGTCGGCGACCTGCGGTTGTACTACGGGGCCGAGTATATCGGGAATTCCGTCCGGTCCGACGGATCGGAGACCAACGTGCAGTCCGGTGTGCGGGATGGCGGTGCTTCCCGCTACCCGGATGGTTCCTCCTGGCAAACGGTGGCGGCCTACGTCAACGGGTCGTACCGGTTCAAGCCCAACCTGACGCTGCTGGCTGGGATGCGTTACAGTCACGTCTGGATCGATGCGGAATTTGACCCGACCTATTACGACTTCCCTTTTGAGGATGCAAACCTGGACAACGGGGCGCTCACCGGCAGCCTGGGAATCAGTTGGTTCCCCGGGAGGAATACCCAGGTCACCCTGAACGGTTCTACGGGTTTCCGGGCGCCGAACATCGACGATATCGGGAAGATATTCGATTCGGAGCCCGGTTCGGTTGTAGTGCCGAACCCGGACCTGGAACCCGAGTACGCCTACAACGCCGAATTGGGGGTGCGGCAGAATATCCGGGACCGGCTGGTTGTCAAAGGCTCGGTTTACTACACTTATCTGGTAGACGCGCTGGTACGGCGGGATTTCACCTTTAACGGGGAACGCACCATCCCCTACAACGGGGAACCCAGTAATGTACAGGCCATCCAGAATGCGGCCAAAGCCTATGTATACGGGGTGGAACTCGGTTTCGACGCCTCCCTGGCGGAACACTGGAGCCTGCTGGGCAACTACACGATTACCGAAGGGGTTGAGGAAGAGGAGGACGGCAGCGAGTCGCCCGCGCGGCATGCAGCCCCGGATTTTGCAGACTTGCACCTGGTCTATAGCAAATACCCGCTTAAGGCGTCCTTCTTCCTGAATTACAACGGGGAAGTACCCTTCGAGGACCTGGCCTTTTCCGAACGCAGCAAAACCTTTATTTACGCGTCGGATGCCGGGGGCAATCCCTTCAGCCCGGCCTGGTATACGCTGAATTTCCGGTCTTCCTATACCTTTCCGGGCGATTACCGCCTGACCCTCGCGGTAGAAAACATCACAGACCAGCGCTACCGGCCGTATTCCTCCGGGATCGCAGCGGCCGGCATCAACGTCATTGCCGGGTTGTCCATGCGGTTCTAAAAAAAACCCGGGACCTGAAGGTTCCCGGGGTATTTAAATGGCGTTGGCTTCGGCCGACATACAATTAGTTGTCGTCCACCGCGTCTTCCAGTTCCTCGCCGGCTTTCCGGATGCCTTCGCCTACTTTTTGGGCGCCCTCCTTCATGCCTTCACCAACCTCCTCGGCGCCTTCTTTCAGCTCTTCGCCGGCTTTTTCCATGGTATCCATGGTGTTCTCCAGGCCTTCGCGGATTTCATCGCTGTTCTCCTTGAGGTTTTTGCCGGCTTCTTCCAGGGATTCACCCACGGACTCGGCAGCTTCCCCTGCCTTCTCGGGGGTGTCGCGGCAACCGGTCATCAGACCCCCGGCCAGGGCAACTATCGCAAATGGTATCAGTAACTTTTTCATGATTTTAGTGTTTATGGTTCCTGCTACTATATACGGTTCCGGGCCCGTATTTGGATGCGCTGTGGTTGCCCGGCCCCGGCCCGCATCCATTTTCAGCCGGTGCAGGAGCCGTCCTTACGGCTAAATTCACTAATTTTGCGCACTTTAACCGCACGATACAGCGCTCCGGATATGAAGAAGTTCAACGAGCACAAACAACTGGACCTGCCCCGGGAAGCCGCGGAAATCCGCCGCTTCTGGAAGCAACACGACATCTTTGAAAAAAGCGTGTCCACCCGGGCCAATGGGAAACCGTTTATTTTCTACGAGGGCCCCCCTTCCGCCAACGGGATGCCGGGAATCCACCATGTGATGGCGCGGACCATCAAGGATATCTTCCCGCGGTATAAAACCATGAAGGGTTTCCAGGTAAAGCGGAAGGCCGGCTGGGATACGCACGGCCTCCCGGTGGAACTGGGCGTGGAGAAGGAGCTGGGCATCACCAAGGAGGATATCGGCACCAAAATCTCCGTTGAGGCATATAACGAAGCCTGTAAAAAGGCCGTGATGCGGTATACGGATGTCTGGAATAACCTGACCGAGCAGCTCGGCTACTGGGTGGACATGGAAGATCCCTATGTCACCTACAAGTCCAAATACATGGAAACCGTATGGTGGCTGCTAAAGCAAATCTACGATAAGGGGCTGATCTACAAAGGCTACACCATCCAGCCGTATTCCCCCAAGGCCGGAACGGGCCTGAGTTCGCACGAACTGAACCAGCCGGGGACCTACCAGGATGTGACGGATACCACGGTGACGGCACAGTTCCTGACGGTACCCGAAACCCTGCCGGATTTCCTTAAGGAAGCGGGGAAACCGGTTTATCTGCTGGCCTGGACCACTACCCCGTGGACGTTGCCTTCGAATACGGCCCTCACCGTGGGCGCCGATATCGATTACGTCCTGGTGGACACGTACAACCAGTACACCTTTGAGCCGACGCGGGTGGTGTTGGCAGAAGCCCTGGTAAGCAAGCAGTTTGGACCGAAATTCGAGGCGCAGGAGGCCGGGGAAGACCTGCCCGCTTACGACGGCAGCTCAAAAAAAGTCCCGTACAGGGTGTTGAAGTCGTTCAAGGGGAAGGAGCTGTTGGGAATCCGTTACGAGCAATTGCTCGACTACGCCCAGCCCTATCAGAACCCGGAAGATGCTTTCCGGGTGATCAGCGGGGACTTTGTCACTACCGAGGACGGAACGGGGATCGTCCATACGGCCCCGACTTTTGGGGCAGACGACATGCAGGTGGCCCGCGAAGCGAATCCGCCCATTCCCCCGATGCTCGTGTTGGACGAGCAGGGGAACCCGGTGCCGCTTGTGGACCTACAGGGGCGGTTCCGCCCGGAGATGGGGGACCTTGCCGGGAAATACGTAAAAAACGAATACTACGACGACGGGGAGGCCCCGGACCGCTCTGTGGACGTGGAAATCGCCATCCGCCTGAAGGAGGAGAACAAGGCCTTCAAGGTGGAAAAATACACGCACAGCTACCCGAATTGCTGGCGTACGGACAAGCCGATACTCTATTACCCGCTGGACTCCTGGTTTATCCGGATCACCGAGGTTCGCGACCGGATGTACGAACTGAACCAGGAAATCAACTGGAAACCCCGGGCCACCGGGGAAGGCCGGTTTGGCAACTGGCTGGCATCCGCCAACGACTGGAACCTGTCCCGCTCCCGGTACTGGGGGATTCCGCTGCCCATCTGGCGGACGGAAGACGGGAAAGAGCAGCGCATCATCGGCTCGGCGGCCGAGCTGAAGGAAGCGATCGGGGAGGCTGTGGCAGCCGGTATTATGGAGGCCGACCCCTTCCCGGATTTTACCCCCGGGGACTTGTCCGAGGAGAATTACGAACACATCGACCTGCACAAGAACAAGGTAGATCCGATTGTGCTGGTGTCCTCCTCCGGGAAACCCATGCGGCGCGAAGCGGACCTGATCGACGTGTGGTTCGACAGCGGCTCCATGCCCTATGCCCAGTGGCATTACCCGTTTGAGAACGCCGACCTGATCGACCAGGGGGCCTGCTTCCCGGCGGACTTTATCGCCGAGGGCGTAGACCAGACCCGCGGCTGGTTTTACACGCTCCACGCTATCGGCACGCTCGTATTCGATTCCATCGCTTATCGGAACGTGCTGTCCAACGGCCTGGTCCTGGACAAAGAAGGCAAGAAAATGTCCAAACGCCTCGGCAATGCCGTAGACCCGTTCCAAACCATGGACGACCACGGGCCGGATGCGACCCGTTGGTACATGATTGCCAATGCGAACCCCTGGGACAACCTGAAATTCGACATGGACGGCATCCTGGAGGTAAAACGCAAGTTTTTCGGGACGCTCTACAACACGTATTCCTTCTTTGCGCTCTATGCAAACATCGACCGGTTTACCTACGGGGAACCCGAGGTGCCCTACGTGGAACGCCCGGAAATCGACCGCTGGATCCTCTCGGAACTCAACTCGCTTATCCTGAAGGTTGACGAGGCTTACTCCCAGTACGAACCCACCCGGGCAGCCCGGGCCATTTCGGACTTTGTCCAGGAAAACCTCAGTAACTGGTACGTTCGCCTCTGCCGGCGCAGGTTCTGGAAGGGGGAATACGGCCCGGATAAGATTTCCGCCTACCAGACCCTGTATACCTGCCTGGAAACTGTCGCGGCCCTGATGGCCCCCATTGCCCCGTTCTACTCGGACCGGCTCTACCAGGACCTTACCGGGGGAACCTCCCGGGAGGCGGCGGAAAGCGTCCACCTGGCCCGATTCCCCGAGGCGGATACCGGCCTGATCGACAAGGCCCTGGAAGACCGGATGGAGAAGGCCCAGACCATTTCCTCCCTGGTGCTTTCTATCCGGCAGAAGGAGAAGATCAAGGTGCGGCAACCGCTTCAGAAAGTGATGATCCCCGTGTTGGATCAGGCGCAGCGCCAGGCCATCGAGGCCGTATCCGACCTGATCCGGTCCGAGGTAAATGTCAAGGAAGTAGAATTGCTGGACGACGCCTCGGGAATCCTGGTGAAACGGATCAAACCGAACTTTAAAACCCTGGGCCCCCGGTTCGGCAAGGACATGAAAGCCATCGCCGGGGCGGTATCCCGTCTCGGGCAGGAGGATATCCAGAAAATTGAACGGGAAGGCGAAATTGTGCTTGAACTGGAAAATAAAAACATTATATTACAGTTACAAGATGTTGAGATCAGTTCCCAGGATATCGAAGGCTGGCTTGTGGCCTCCTCGGGCCCGATTACGGTGGCCCTCGATATCACCATCGACGAACAACTCCGGAAGGAAGGTATTGCGAGGGAGCTGGTCAACCGGATCCAGAACCTCCGGAAAGAGTCCGGCTTTGAGGTGACGGACCGGATTGACATAAAAATTTTAAAAGACGAAACCGTTGAGAATGCCGTAAGGAGCAACCTGCAGTACATCAAATCCGAGACCCTCACTGCCCACCTGCAGTTCGAGGAACAGCTGGATGAGGGTACGGCGATTGCCTTTGATGAAATCAACACGAAATTGCACATCCAAAAACACTGAGATTATGGCACAAGAAGATATCAAAGTTCGCTACTCGGATAAGGACCTGGAGGAATTCCGCGTGCTCATTGAGCAAAAGATCGAAAAGGCCAAGAGCCACCTGGAGCTCCTCAGGAGTTCCTATATGAATGACGGCAACAACGGGACGGACGATACGTCGCCCACCTTCAAGGCGTTTGAGGAAGGGTCGGAAACCATGAGCAAGGAAGCCAACACCCAGCTAGCCATCCGGCAGGAGAAATTTATCCGGGACCTGAAAAACGCCCTGTTGCGCATCGAGAACAAGACCTATGGCATTTGCCGGGTTACGGGCAAGCTCATCAATAAGGAACGGCTAAAACTCGTACCCCATGCCACGCTCAGTATCGAAGCGAAGAACATGCAGAAATAACCGCAAACGCCCTCTGGGGCGTTTTTTTGGCTACCTGCTCCTGGTTTTGATCCTGCTGGGGGGAGCCGGGATGCCGGGTGCCCTGGCACAGAAACGCGTAATTAAAACGCTCCTGGAACCGGAAATCCGGGACATCGCAATAGACGGCAGCCAGTGTTTTGCCATCTCCCTGGAAACCGCCCGCACCGACCGGGTCACCGTGGAGGCGAGCATGGAGGGGGAGTACCAGAGCGAGGTAGTTGTCCAGACGGAAAATGCCGGGAGCACGCTGATGATCCGGACGGGTTTCACCCCCGGTTTTGACTACCCCAACGACAAACTCGGCGCCCATAAGGTGCTCTCCGTACGCCTCCGGGTGGTCCTGCCCGAAGGACAGCGGGTACGGCTTTCCGCCGGCAGGTGCCAGGTGGAGGCCTCCGGCAGGTACGAATTGCTCGACGTGCATATCGAGTCGGGGGGGTGCCGTATGGACCACCGGGCCACGACTACCCGGGTACTGACGGTCTCGGCCCCGATCACTGCCCGGATCGACGAAGGAGAAGTCTCAGCGGAATCCCGCCACGGCAGGGTCCGCATGGACACGATCCCCGATGGCATCCCGAGCTATGACTTAAAGAGCCACCTCGGGGATATCCGGGTGCATGCCGGCGGGTAAACCTTCCTGCCAAATTCCCCGGGGTTTCCATTTAATCCCTATTTTTGCCCCTATCAATTAGGCAGGATGCACCTGAAAAAATCCCTCTTCCTGGTCGCGGCGGTCCTGATCGTCGATCAGATCAGCAAAATCTACGTAAAAACCCATTTCCACCTGGAAGAATCCGTGGAGGTGTTTTCGTGGTTCAAAATTTACTTCATCGAAAACGAGGGAGCCGCCTGGGGGACCAAACTCAGTGACATATTCCCCGTTTCCGAACGGAAAGCCAAACTCTTCCTGACACTATTCCGCTTACTGGCCATCGCGGGAATTGGCTACTGGTTGTGGGACCTCCTGAAGAAGCAGGCCAACCGGACCCTGGTCCTGGCCGTCAGCCTTATTTTCGCCGGGGCCGTGGGCAATATCATCGATTCGGTTTTCTACGGGGTGCTCTTCGACCACAGCTACGGGCAGGTGGCCACCTTTCTGGCAGAGGATAACTACGACAGCCTGTTCTACGGCAAGGTGGTGGACATGCTTTATTTCCCGATCATCGACAGCCGGTGGCCCGAATGGGTCCCCTGGCTGGGCGGCGATTCCTTCCGCTTTTTTGCCCCTGTGTTCAATATCGCCGATACAGCCATCAGCACCGGTGTCGGCATCCTGCTTGTCTTCAACAAAAAAGCGTTTTCCCCTGCCGGGGATGCTACGGCCCGGGAGGTGCAATAAGGCGGGGGGTTAAGAGGAAGCGTATGAAACGGCAGGAATCGATCTAATCGTAAGAAAGCCGAGATTCGAACCTGCTTCAGCCCGCGCAATCAGAATTCATAAATAGTTTCCGGGGTAACGGCATAGTGCATCTGCAGGTCGCCGTCGTGCAGGTCTTCGATGGCAGGTACCGGGCCAAAGAACGACAAGCCGATCCGCAGGGCATCTTCCCGGCAATGCTGCAGGAAACGGTCGTAGTATCCCCCGCCGTAACCCACCCGATGCCCGCCGGCGTCAAATGCGAGCAGGGGGATAAAAACCACGTCCAGGGACTCCGGAGGAACTTCTTCCGCGCCTTCGGGTTCCGGAATCCCCCAGGGGCTCGTTATAAAGCGGGTTTCCGGGGTGGTCAGGTAGTGCTTGAGTTCCCCCTTGCCGACAACCCGGGGGATGACGATCTCCTTGCCCCGTTTCCGGAGTTCCGCTTGCAGGTAAGTCGTGTCGATTTCCTTTTTCGACCGGATCGGCAGGAAGAGGTGAAACCGGGTTTTCCCGGAGACAGGCAAATGAAAAACCCGCTCAGCAATTGCCTTGCTGGCGGCTTGATAGGTAGTGTCTGCTAGATTTTGCCGGAGTTGCAAAAAGTTCAATCGAAGCTCATTTTTCAACATCGCCCGTCGATTAAACGCCTGTTGTGGGGTGGGGGAGCATTTAATACAACTAGTCCTTAGCGGAAACCGCAAGGTAGATCTTGAAAAACAGCATCAATATGAGGTACATCCCCAGCGTAACGAGGTAATTATCCATATAAATGCCCGATTTTGACGCTTTAAAAATAAGTAAAAAAATCATCAGGGAAACTTTAAACGGTAATAATTTATCGATGAAATGCACAATTTTGTCATTATTTTAACTTTTATGTGTGTAAAACAACACTTTTAAGGCCGTGCGCCATTCAATTCTCTGATCCTGAAGCCATACCGGCTGTTTATCCTGAATATATTCATGCCCTGTGCAAACTCCATGCAGACCTTCCCATGCCCCTGCCCGGGAATGCGGGGCCGGAATTTCCGCCAGCCCGATTCCAGGCCCCGGTATCCCGGCGAAACCTAAGGAGCTGTGAATTGGCCGAACCGTATCCATCTAAAATTGCCGGAAGCGTATCTTTGTAAGGAAAGCCGAGCAATGAGCCAAACCCCGCTGGAAATCCAATTGAAAACGCTGCCCGAAAGCCCGGGGGTGTATCAATTCTATGACGCAAACCAGCGAATGCTCTACGTCGGGAAAGCCAAGAACCTGAAGAAACGGGTCGGCTCCTACTTTACCAAGAAGCACGACAGCGGGAAGACCCGGGTACTCGTGAAAAAAATCCGTTCGATCCGGCATATCGTTGTGCCCACCGAATCGGATGCGCTGCTGCTCGAAAACAACCTGATCAAGGAACACCAGCCCCGGTACAACGTGCTCCTCCGGGATGATAAGTCCTATCCCTGGCTCTGTATCAAAAACGAACGCTTCCCCAGGATTTTCCCAACGCGGAACCGGATCGAAGACGGGTCTGAATATTTCGGGCCGTATACTTCCATGAAAACGGTGCGGGCACTCCTGGAGCTCATCCGGAGCGTCTACCCCCTGCGCACCTGCAACTACGACCTGGCCGCGGAGAAGATCCGGGACGGAAAATACAAGGTATGCCTGGAATACCACCTGGGGAATTGCCTGGGACCCTGCGAAGGGTTGCAGGACGAGGCCTCCTACATGCGGCAGGTAGACGATATCCGGCAGATTATCCGGGGGAATTTCGGTTCGTCCCTTCAGTATTTCCGGCGCAGGATGAAGCAGCTGGCCGGGGAGACGCGGTTTGAAGAGGCCCAGCAGATCAAGGAGAAGGTGGAAATCCTGGAGAATTACCAGTCAAAGTCCACGGTGGTCCACCCCAAGATCACGGATGTCGATGTGTTTTCGATTGTGTCGGACCCCACCCATGCCTATGTGAACTACATGCAAATCGCCCACGGCCTGGTGGTCCGATCCCACACCATCGAGATAAAGAAAAAGCTCGAGGAGTCCGACGAGGACCTGCTGGCCCTTGCAATCGTCACACTCCGGGAGCGCTTCGGTTCGGATTCCGGGGAAGTCTACCTGCCCTTTGAAGTGCCGGTGGCCGGCCCGGTGCGGATTACGGTGCCCAGCCGGGGCGACAAGCGCAAGATCGTGGAGCTATCCCTGCGCAACGCGAAGTTCTTCCGGCAGGAACGCTTTAAGCAGATCCGGATTACGGACCCGGACCGGCACGTGAACCGGCTGATGGAACAGATGAAGAAGGACCTGCGCCTATCGGAGGAGCCCCGGCATATTGAGTGTTTCGACAACTCGAATATCCAGGGGAGCAATCCCGTGGCGGCCTGCGTGGTGTTCCGGGACGGAAAGCCCTCGAAAAAGGAATACCGGCACTTCAATATCCGGACCGTGGAGGGACCGGACGATTTCGCATCGATGACTGAAGTGGTCCATCGCCGGTACCGGCGGATGCTCGACCAGGGGGACACCCTGCCGCAACTCATCGTGGTCGACGGGGGAAAGGGCCAGCTGTCCGCCGCGCTGAAGAGCCTCGACGTACTCGGGTTGCGGGGGACCATTGCCATCATCGGGATCGCCAAACGGCTCGAGGAGATCTATTTCCCGAAGGATCCGATCCCGCTCTATCTGGACAAAAAATCGGAAACCCTCCGCGTTATCCAGCAACTGCGCAACGAGGCGCACCGGTTCGGGATCACCCACCACCGCAAGAAGCGCAGTAAGGCGGCCATCAGCTCGGCCCTTGAACAGATTGACGGGGTGGGCGAAAAAACGGCCCGGCAGCTCCTGAGAAAATTCAAATCCGTAAAGCGGATACGGGCGGCTTCCGAGGCGGAACTCGCAGCCGAAGTAGGGCCTTCAAAAGCCCGGAAAATCTATGAAAGTTTGCGCGAATGAAGTACCTTCACACCATGCGCCCTCTGCCTATTATCTGCCTCTTACTGCTGGGTTTGGTCACCGGATACGCCCAGGAAAATACTCTGGATGGAGACCTGAAGGTCGGGTTGGTCCTCAGCGGGGGCGGGGCCAAGGGGCTCGCCCATATCGGGGCGCTGCGGATGATCGAGGAGGCGGGTGTCCGGATTGACTATATCGGCGGTACGAGCATGGGGGCGATTGTCGGGGCGCTATATGCCTCCGGGTACTCGGCCCGGGAACTGGACTCCCTTTTCACAAATACGGATTTTACCAACCTCATCCAGGACAACCTGCCGCGAAGCGCCAAATCCTTTTACGAAAAAGAGGATACGGAGCGGTACGCCCTCACCCTGCCATTCACGGGCTTTAAAGTGTCTTTTCCTCCGGCGATTTCGGGGGGTCAGAACATCTACAACGAATTGGTGCAGGCGCTCTATCACGTAAAGGACGTGGAGGATTTCAGCCGCCTGCCGATCCCCTTCTTTTGCATCGCCACCGACGTGGAAACCGGGGAGGAAATCCTGCTGGACAGCGGTTACCTGCCGGAAGCGATCATGGCCAGCGGCACCTTTCCCTCCCTCTTTGAACCTACGGAGGTAGACGGGCGGATCTTAATCGATGGGGGCGTGCTCAACAACTACCCGGTGGACGAGGTCCGGGAACGTGGGGCCCAGGTGGTAATCGGGGTGGATGTGCAACACGGGCTCCGCGACCGGGAGGCGCTTTTGTCGGCCACGGAGATCCTCCTGCAAATCAACAATTACCGGACGGTCGGGAACATGGAGGAAAAAAGGGCGCGCACGGACATCTACATCAAGCCGGATATCCAGTCGTATTCCGTAATCGATTTCGGCCTGCGCGACACGATCATCGCCTCCGGGGTAAAAGCCGCCAAGAAACAATTCGACGAACTCCGCCGGGTGGCGGCCCGCCAAACCCGGAAACCCAGTCGCCGCCCGAACCTGCCTGTTGCGGATTCCATCGTCATCAACCGCCTGCTCATTACGGGGAACAACAACTACACCAGGGGATACGTCAAGGGAAAACTCCGCTTTGACCTGGCCGAGCCCATCCCCTTTGAGAAACTGCAACAGGGGATCAGCAACCTTTCCGCCACCGGAAACTTCAAGACGATCCGCTACAAACTGGTGTCCAACGGCCTGGGCCAGGACCTGATCCTGCAGTTGCAGGAAAACCCGACCAAGACCTTTATCCGTATCGGGGCGCACTACGACGACCTCTACCAGAGCGCTGCCCTGATCAACCTGACCCGGAAGAGCTTCCTGTTGGATGATGACGTGGGTTCCCTGGACGTGATCCTGGGAGACAACATCCGGTACAACGCCGAGTACTACGTGGACAAGGGCACCTACTGGAGCTTCGGGCTGAACTCCCGCTTTAACGGGTTCGACCAGGAGATCAACTACGACCTGATCCGCAGCAACTTTGACGTGCCGGACGACGAGAACATCAACAACATCAACCTGGAGGTGGTCGACCTGACCAACCAGTTGTACCTGCAAACGGTGCTGCGGGAGGAATTTGCCTTTAGCCTGGGGTTGGAGCACAAGCTTTTAAAATATTCCACGGAGACCCTGAACCGGGTTCAGGAGCCCGGGGAGAACCCCCCGGCGCCTCGCGGCGGGCGGGTTTATTTTGAAAACAGCAATTATTTCAGCACCTACGGCAAACTGACCCTGGACACCTACGACGACCGGTATTTCCCCACACGCGGCCTGTACTTTGACGGGGATTTCCACTTCTATATCCTCTCTTCGGACTTTACGGGCAATTTCAAGGAGTTTTCCATCGCCAAGGCCCGGATGGGAACGGCCTTTCCGCTGGCGGGGAACCTGAGCCTGAACCTGGAGACCGAAGGCGGCTTTAAACTGGGGACCTCCAATGTTTCTACCTTCGATTTTGTCCTCGGGGGATACGGGAGCAGCCTGATCAACAATTTCACACCCTTTCTGGGCTATGACTTTCTGAGCCTGCCGGGCAACAGCTACGTGAAGGCCTATGCACGCGCCGACTGGGAATTCACACAGAAAAACCACCTGCTGTTTGCCGCCAACTACTCGAACGTAGCCGACGACCTCTTCCGCACGGGCGATTGGTTTACGGCACCGGATTATTCGGGTTACGGCCTCGGGTATGCCTGGGAATCTTTTTTCGGCCCGGTGCAGGTGCTTTATTCCTGGTCGCCGGAAGGCAAGGACAATTTGTTCTTTGTGAGCATCGGTTACTGGTTCTGAATCCGGTGGCCGGCCAGCCGTGCGGTTGAAACGCAGCGTCTTTTTTACGATATTTGCAAAAAGCACAAAATGAAGGGCAAACGGATCGATATCAGCTCCCACCTGCGGGCCATGTGGTGATGGAACTGCCTACCCTGCGATCCTGATGGGCCGCCCGGCCCGCAAGTGCTAATCTTATACCAAAATACCATGTCAACAAAAGATAATACTTCCCTGAATCTGCCGGTGGAAAATCCCGAGGCAGAGGATTTCCTGCCCCTGTTGGGTACGGACCACGTCGAACTCTATGTCGGGAATGCCAAACAGGCGGCCCATTACTATATGTCTGCCTGGGGATTCCAGCCGGAAGCCTATGCAGGCCTGGAAACCGGCCTCAAAGACCGGGTCTCCTACGTGCTCCGGCAGGACAAGATCCGGCTGGTGCTTACTTCGCCCCTGAAACCGGGTGGCGATATCAACCGGCATATCGAACGCCACGGGGATGGGGTCAAGGCCATTGCCCTGTGGGTGGACGATGCTCGCAAGAGCTTTGAGGAAACCGTCAAACGCGGGGCTGAACCCTATTTGGAGCCTGAAATCCGCGAAGATGACAACGGGAAAGTGACGCTTTCCGGTATCCATACCTACGGGGAGACCGTGCATATCTTTGTGGAGCGCTCGGGTTACGACGGCCCCTTCATGCCCGGATACCGGGCCTGGGAGCCGCATTACCGGGCGGAACCCACCGGCCTGAAATACATCGACCACATGGTGGGGAATGTCGGTTGGAACGAGATGAACAAGTGGTGTGAATTCTACGCCAAAGTGATGGGGTTTGCCCAGCTGATCTCCTTTGACGACAAAGATATTTCCACGGAGTACACCGCCCTGATGAGCAAGGTGATGAGCAACGGGAACGGCCGGATCAAATTCCCGATCAACGAGCCCGCCGAAGGCCGGAAGAAATCCCAGATCGAGGAGTACATCGAATTTTACAACGGGGCCGGGGTGCAGCATATGGCCCTGGCCACGGACAACATCATCAAGACGGTATCCGACCTGCGCGACCGGGGGGTGGAATTCCTCCGGGTCCCGGCCACCTACTACGAAGACGTACTGGACCGGGTGGGGGAGATCGACGAGAAACTGGAGCCGCTGCGAGACCTGGGCATCCTGATCGACCGGGATGAGGAGGGTTACCTGTTGCAGATCTTTACGAAGCCCATCCTGGACCGGCCAACGCTATTTATTGAAATCATCCAGCGCAAGGGCGCACGTTCCTTCGGGAAAGGCAACTTCAAGGCGCTTTTTGAGGCCATTGAACGCGAGCAGGAATCCCGGGGGACCCTGTAATTCGCCCTACGCCTGAAACCGGTTCCCGGAGCCGGGAAAATCAGGCGCCAGGCCCCTGATTTCTTAAAATTCGGGACGAAACTTATAAAGTATTGTTAAGTTCCGAGTTAAAGAGCGTTAAATATGTCGGCGGGGTCTGCTCCATATTGTATTTTTGGTGGCATAAGGGGTGGTTCCCTTATAAACTTTAAGTATTGGTTTTTCATAATTTAAAGTTTGGTTGGTTATTTAGGAAAAGCCCCGATCGCTCGATTGGGGCTTTTTTTATGCGTGCCTTTTTCGGCGCCAATGCAGCCCATTTTGGCGTGAGGCAGCCCTTCTTACGGCGGAAAGGCAGCGCTTCTTACGGCGGAAAGGCAGCACTTCCCGGGAATCCGGCTGGAAATTTCCCGCAATACTTTGGAACAAATCTTGTTTATATAAGTGTTATGTGGCGGAATGAACCGCCCATGGTATTGTATTTTTAATGAAATTTGCCCTGATGAAATCCCTGACTCTCATAGTCCTCCTGATATTCTTCTGTGCGGATGCCGGCAGGTCCCAGGCAGACGCGGCCGGGACGCAGACAGACGCGGGCACCTCCTATCTGGGCGATGTCCGGCCGGCACCTCTGGAGTACCCCGCCTTCAAGGCCGGGGAGTGGTTGAAATTCCGCATCCACTACGGTTTCCTCAACGCCAGTTACGCCACCCTGCACATCACTACCGACACCATTCGCGGCATCCCGGTCTACCACGTGGTGGGACGGGGCCGGACCACAGGTTTTGCCAGTATTTTCTTCAAGGTGGACGACACGTACGAAAGCTATTTCGGGCAAGAGGACGGCCGGCCCTACCGGTTTATCCGCAAGGTGGATGAAGGGGGGTATACCAAGGACATGGAGATCAACTTCGACTACCGCAAAGGCACCGCGCTCCTCCATGACAAGAAGAACGAAAAGAAGTTTAAGTTCGATATCGGCACCTCCATCCAGGACCTGATTTCGGCCTTTTATTACCTGAGGAACAACTACGATTCCAAAAGCCTGGTGGTGGGGGAGAGCATTGAGCTCAACATGCTTTACGACGACGACGGGATCTTCCCCTTCCGGTTGAAATTCCTCGGGCGGGAGACCGTGAAAACGAAATTCGGCAAGGTCCGCTGCCTGAAGTTCCGGCCTTATGTACAGTCCGGTCGTGTGTTTAAAGAACAGGAAAGCTTATCTTTGTGGGTGTCCGACGACCGGAACAAGATCCCGATCCGGATTGAAGCAGACCTGGCGGTGGGCTCAATCAAGGCGGACCTCGACGGGTACAATGCCCTGAGGAACCAGTTCCGGATCATTATGGATTAAGGCCCATCCATGGAGAACAAAGAGCGCACCGAATCCCAGATCCGGAAACTGGAAGCCAAGTACAGGGATTCCGGCCAGGACCTCTCCTCCTACCTCGACGGCCTGTTATACCAGCGGTACCTGACCTACTGGGACTACATCCACCTGGATACGCTGCTGAGCCTGCAGGTTCCCCGTACCCACTTCCCGGACGAGGAGATTTTCATCATGTACCACCAGATTACCGAGTTGTACTTTAAGCTCATCCTGCACGAAGAGCGGCAGATCGTGGACGACAAATCCCAGGATATCGGATTCTTCACCGAAAAGGTCAACCGGATTAACAATTATTACAAAGCGCTGATTTCCTCATTCAGCATCATGATTCGCGGGATGGAGCGGGAGCAGTTCCTCCGCTACCGGATGGCGCTGTTGCCGGCCAGCGGGTTTCAGTCTGCCCAGTACCGGATGATTGAATTGTATGCGACCCCCCTGGAGAACCTGGTACACCATTCCCAGCGGGAAGGCCTGGACCCGGATGCGGAGATCGAGGAGCTATACGAGAAAATTTACTGGAAAAAAGGGGCCACAGACAAGGATACCGGAGAGAAGACCCTGACCCTCAAACAATTCGAATACCGGTACACGCCGCGCTTTATCCGGATCGCCAACGAGGTGAAAGGGAATACCATTTATCATAAATACTTAAATTTGCCCACGGGGCTTCGGAATAATAAAGGGCTCACCCGTGCGTTACAACAAATGGACATCAACGCAAACGTTAACTGGCCGTTGATGCACATGGGGTCCGCTTACCGGTACCTAAATAAGGAAAAGGAGACCATCGAGGCTACGGGGGGGACCAACTGGAAGACCTTTCTGCCTCCGAGTTTCCAGAAGATTGTCTTCTTTCCGGAAGCCCACGACGAGAAAACATTGGAAAACTGGGGTAAAGAGTGGGTGGAGCACCACCTGAACCCTGAAAAACAGACCTGAAACGTATGCGAATATTCTGGGGCATTCTGGGGCTGGCGCTGGTGCTGGCTTCCTGCAAGGACCGGCCGTCCGAAACGGCCTTACCCGAATCGAAACCTGAAGAGCCTTTGGTTGCCGAACTGGCCCCGAGGCTCGAATACGGTTTCGACCTCAGGGAATTCGAGGTGGTCCAGGATACGATCCGCCGCGGGGACAGCTTTGGGGAGCTGATGCTCGCCAACAAGGTGGATTATCCGAAAATCGCACAGATATCCGAGAAATACCGCGACACCTTCGACGTGCGGAAGATACGGGTCGGGAAGCCCTACATGATCCTTAAATCCAAAGACACCGCCCAGGCCGCCCAGGTTTTTATCTATCAGAACGACCGGGTCAATTACACCGTGGTGGATTTTCGGGACTCGGCGGTAGCCTATAAGGAAAAACGCCCGGTTTCCTTCAGGGAACGGGAAGTAGCCGGGGTAATCCCGGAAGGGGGTTCGCTGTCCCTGGTCATCGACCAGCTGGGGGTGGATTACCAGGTGACCCTGGACCTGTCGCAGGTCTATGCCTGGACGGTAGACTTTTCGAAACTGGATGCCGGGGATAAATTCCGGATCATCTTTGATGAAAAATATATACAGGACAGCCTCTATGCCGGGGCCGGGCCCATCAAGGCGGCGTATTTTGAGCACGGGGGGAAACCGCTATACGCCTTTGCCTACCACAATGATTCCCTGGACATAATGGAATACTACGACGACCAGGCCGAAAACCTGCGGCGGACCTTCCTGAGCATGCCCATCCGGTTTGGCAGGCTGTCGTCCCGGTATAACCTCAAGCGACGGATCCGGTATTACGGATACAAGGTACGGCCCCACCGGGGTACCGACTATGCGGCACCGATTGGCACGCCCATCCTGGCGACAGCTGACGGCGTCGTTACGGAATCCACCCGTCGGGGCGGGAACGGCAAATACGTGAAGATTCGCCACAACGGCACTTACAGCACGCAATACCTGCACATGAAGGCCCAGAATGTAAAGCGGGGCGATTATGTGCGACAGGGCGACGTGATTGGCTGGATCGGGATGACCGGGAATACGGGAGGCCCGCACGTTTGCTACCGCTTCTGGAAAAATGGCCGCCAGGTAGACCCCCTGCGGGAGGAACTGCCAAAAGCCGAACCGCTCGCTGAGGCCAGGCAGCCCGAATATTTCGATTATATCAACCCGCTGAAGGAACAGCTCGACTGTATCCCCCTGGAACTGCACGAGCCGGCTCCTGATTCCGATGAACTCCTAACTTTCAACCAACCCGAACATGCCCTTTCCGAAAATTAATCCGAGTACCACCCAGGCATGGAACCAGCTCAGAGCCCATTACGAGAGAACACACAACCGCCACATTAAAGAACTTTTTACCTCGGACCCGGAGCGCGCCTCCCGGATGAGCCTCCGGTGGAATGATTTTTTCGTGGATTACTCCAAGAACCGCGTTGATGACGAAACCCTGGAACTGCTGTTGTCCCTGGCCGAGGCTTGCGATCTGGAGAAGGCCATGGATGCCTATTTCGGCGGAGAGGCCATCAACCAGACCGAGGGCCGTGCTGTTTTGCATACGGCCCTGAGGAACGGATCGGATTCCGGCCTGGAAATTGACGGGGAACCGGTGGAAAAGGAAGTCGGCAGGGTAAGGGAACACATGCGGGCTTTCTGTGAGGCCGTGATTAGCGGGGACAAAAAAGGATATACCGGAAAACCTTTTACCGACGTGGTAAACGTCGGGATTGGCGGGTCGGATTTGGGCCCGGTGATGGTAACCGAGGCCCTGCAGTTTTACAGCAACCACCTCCGCACGCATTTTGTGAGCAATGTAGACGGGGACCACGTACACGAAACGCTCCGGAAGCTCAATCCGGAAACCACCCTGTTTGTCATCGTCTCCAAGAGCTTTACCACCCAGGAGACCCTCAGCAATGCCCTGACGATAAAGAAATGGTTCCTGGAGTACGCCACGCAGGCCGACATTGCCAAACACTTTGCCGCCGTATCGACCAACACCGCAAAAATTGAGGAATTCGGCATCGCGGATGCGAACGTCTTTCCCATGTGGGACTGGGTGGGCGGCCGGTTTTCGCTCTGGAGCGCCGTGGGGTTGTCCATAGCGCTTTCCATAGGCTTTGACCAGTTTGAAGCCCTGCTTTCCGGGGCCCGGTCGATGGACCGGCATTTCCGGGAAGCGCCCTGGAAGGAGAATATCCCGGTGATCCTGGGCCTGCTGAGTATCTGGTACAACAATTTCCACGGGGCGGAAACCGAAGCGGTGATCCCCTATTCGCAGTACCTCCACCGGCTGCCTGCCTACCTGCAGCAGGGGATTATGGAAAGCAACGGCAAAAGCGTGGACCGCAACGGCGTACCCGTGGCCTACCAAACCGGGACAATTATCTGGGGGGAGCCGGGCACCAATTCCCAACACGCCTTTTTCCAGCTCATCCACCAGGGCACCAAGCTCATCCCGGCCGATTTTATCGGTTTCCGGCATTCCCTCCACGGAGACAGGGAGCACCATCTGAAACTGATGGCTAATTTCTTTGCACAGACCGAGGCGCTGATGAACGGGAAGACCCCGGAAGCAGTGCGCGACGAACTCAGCGGTCAGGGCCTCGGTGACGACGCCCTGGAAAACCTGCTGCCCTTTAAGGTGTTTGAAGGGAACAAGCCCACCAACACGATCCTGATAGACCGGCTGAGCCCGGAAAGCCTGGGCGCCCTGGTAGCGCTCTACGAGCACAAAATCTTTGTCCAGGGGGTTATCTGGAACATCTTCAGTTACGATCAGTGGGGGGTGGAGCTCGGCAAGCAGCTGGCCTCGACGATCCTCTCGGAACTCACCAGCGGGCAAGTTGGCAATCACGACACCTCCACATTGCAACTTTTGCAATATTTTAAGAGTTAACTTACCGAAGTCGCAACTGTTAACGGTATTGGATAACTTGTTGCGGATCAGCATAGTTTAGACAAATTTTGTGTTAAATTTGCCCCGGGGAATTTAACATTCCCTTAATGCTTAAGTGCGCAATCTGCGCCACTTTTGCACCACATTTCAAAACCAAAATAACACAGAACATGAAAAAATTAGCCTTAACCTTTATCCTGGTTTTTGCAGCTATGGCCAGCCATGCTCAGGCGACGCTGACCGGGACCGTCACCGACGGGGAGATGGGTGGTCCGCTGCCCGGAGCTTCGGTTGTCGTTAAAGGGACAACCAACGGAACAACTACCGATTTTGACGGAAACTTTACCCTTGAAGCCAGTACGGATAGCGGGGTGCTCGTGGTCACCTATATCGGGTTTATGCCCCAGGAGGTTTCTTTCTCCGGGTCTGCAAGCCTGGGAACCATCCAGCTGATGCCCAATGTGGAAGTGCTGGAAGGCGTAATCGTAACCGGGGTACAGGATATCGCCAGGGACCGGGAAACACCGGTGGCAGTTTCCACCGTACGGGCCGAGGAGATCCAGCTTAAGTTGGGATCCCAGGAATTCCCGGAAATCCTAAACACAACCCCTTCTATCTACGCTACCAAGAGCGGAGGTGGATTCGGGGACGCCCGGGTGAACATCCGGGGTTTTGACACCAACAACTCGGCCGTGATGATCAACGGTATCCCGGTCAACGACATGGAAAACGGGCAGGTATACTGGAGTAACTGGGCCGGACTTTCGGACGTGACTTCGGCCATCCAGGTACAGCGGGGTCTGGGTTCTTCCAAACTCGCTATTTCCTCTGTCGGGGGTACGATCAACGTAATCACCAAGAGTTCCAAGCAAACCGAGGGCGGGTCCTTCGGCGCCACCGTAGGGAACAACGAATACTTTAAATCCATCGCTTCCTATTCTTCCGGGATTCTGGAGAACGGGTTTTCCGCCTCCCTGCTGCTGAGCCGCACGGCGGGCAGCATGTATGCCGACGGGACCCAGTTTGAAGGCTATAACTTTTTCCTCGGCCTCGGGTACACTTCCGGGGACCACAACCTGGAATTCATGGTAACCGGCGCGCCCCAATGGCACCACCAGCGGAGCTTTGCCCCCTCGATTGCCGATTACATCCAGTACAGCGACAACGGGGTAGACCCGGACCGCCGCTACAACAGCGACTGGGGCTACCTGAACGGAAAGGAGTTCAGCTTCCGCCGGAACTTCTACCACAAGCCGGTGATCAGCCTGAACTGGACCTGGGACATCAACGAGGTCTCCACGCTGGAAACTTCCACCTACGCCTCTTTCGGCCGGGGTGGTGGAACCGGGGAGATCGGGCGTTCTGCCGGTGCCCGCCAATTTGACGGCCGCTGGAAAACCGCCAACGGGCTCGTAGACGTAGACCGGATCTTCGCGTACAACAGCGGGGCACCCGTCATGTTCGACGGCTCCATCGTACAGCGCGAGCAAACCAACGGCCTGTATGTGAACCAGGGAAGCGGCGACCGCTCGGATGCGAACGGGATTTCCCGTCGGGCTTCCATCAACTCCCACAACTGGTACGGGGTGCTTGCCAACCTGACCAACCAGTTCTCAGACCAGCTGACCGTCGATTTCGGTATCGACCTGCGTCGCTACACCGGATACCACTACCGCCGGGTGAACAACTTGCTCGGGGGGGATGCCTACCTGCAAACCGATAACCAGAACAACGACCCGAACCCGCTGTTCTTTGAAACCTACAATGCCAACCAGCCGTGGTGGGTATTCGGAGATATCGACGAGGAGGAGAAAATTGACTACTACAATACGGGCCTCGTAAACTGGATGGGTGTTTTCGGACAGGCGGAGTACCGCTTTACGGAAGACATCGTGGGCTTTGTCCAGGGATCGCTTTCCAACCAGGGCTTTGCCCGGGAGGAATTCTTCAACGAGGTACCTCCGGAGCAAACCGATTACGAGAACATCCTCGGCGGAAACGTCAAGGGGGGTGTTAACTGGAACATCGACGCGAACCACAACATCTTCGCCAATGCGGGCTATTACAGCAAGCAGCCGTTGTTCGACGCGGTTTACATCAACTTCTCCAACACGCTCAACCCGAACCTCACCAACGAGAAGATTACTGGGTTTGAACTCGGGTACGGTTACCGCAGCTCCATGTTCCGCGCGAACGTGAACCTGTACCGCACCAGCTGGAAAGACCGCTTTGAGTCTGTTTCCGCCACGTTCAATGCCGGGGAGCCGGATGAGATCCGAGGCAGCGCCAACCTGCTCGGGATTACCCAGGTACACACCGGGGTAGAGGTGGATGCGCAACTGCGGGTTGCCGACGCCCTGACCCTCACCGGGATGCTTTCTGTCGGAAACTGGCAATATCAGGACGATGTAAGTGCCACGTACTTCGACGCGGAGAACAACCCGATCGTCATCGACGGGGTAGAGCAGCAGGAGATCCTGCCGCTCGATGGTGTTAAGGTGGGCGATGCCGCCCAGTTCACCGCCTTTATCGGGGCCGACTACAACATCCTCGACAACCTGAGCGTGGACGCCGGCTACCGCTATGCCGACAACCTGTACGCCCAGTTTGACGCCACGGACGTCGGGGAGGAAGGCGCCCTGAAACTGCCGTCCTTTGGCCTGATGGATGCCGGCCTGACCTTCAGCATGCCTTTCCTGGAGAAGACCATGAGTTTCCGGCTGAACGTCAACAACGTCTTTGACAAAGTGTACATCGCCGAAGCGGATACAAACATTTTTGCCGAGCCGGGCGACGATACCTTTCAGGGGATCAACACGGCCAACCGGGTATTCTTTGGCTTCGGCCGTACCTGGAACGCCAGCCTGCGCTTCAACTTTTAATAATCGGGAATTTCCGGGAGGTCAACCCTCCCGGATTTCAAGGGAAAACCCCGGCGGTATCGCCGGGGTTTTTTTATGCCAAAAAGTAATACCTTTACGGGAAAACCGACTGCATGGAAATCTTACAAACTGTCCACTCCTACCTGGCCTATGTGGCCCTGGCACTTTTGTTCCTGGCCGTTGCCAATGCCCTCACAGGCCTGGCTAAAAACAGGATATTCACCATGGAGAAGGACTTGCGGCTGAGCCTATTTACATTGATTATCTGCCATATCCAGCTCCTGGTGGGGCTCGTGCTCTACTTTGTGTCCACCAATGGCTACAAAGCCCTGAGCGAACTCGGCATGGGCGGGATGAATGCGGCGGCCCGGTTACTGGCCGTGGAACACCCCCTGATCAATATTGTTGCCATTGCTCTGGTCACCGTGGGCTGGTCGCGCCATAAAAAGTTCCTGGACGGGAAGGGCAAATTCAAGAGTATTGCCATCTTTTACGGCCTGGGGCTCCTTTTGATCCTCAGCCGCATCCCCTGGGCCAACTGGTTTAACTGATTCTCCTTCTGCAAACAACTATAACCCATTTAAAACAACTTGTGATGAAATACATGTATTGCCTGATACTGGCCCTGGTATGCGCGCCCCTGGCGGCCCAGGAAACGGAATTGTTCAATGGCGAGGACCTGTCCGGCTGGACGGTCTACGGCACCGAAAAGTGGTATGTGGAAGACGGGTTGTTGCTGTGCGAGAGCGGCCCGGACAAAGGGTACGGCTACCTGGCCACGGATAAGCACTACAAGGATTTTGTGCTGACCCTGGAATTCCTGCAGGAGTCCGACGGCAACAGCGGGGTCTTTATCCGCTCCACAGTAGACGGCACCAAGGTGTCCGGCTGGCAGGTGGAGGTGGCACCCCCGGGGCACGATACGGGCGGGGTCTACGAATCTTATGGCCGCGGCTGGCTCATCAAGCCCGAGGCGGGGAAACCCGATGTAAAGATGGGCGAGTGGAACACGATGAAAATCATGGTCTCCGGAGACACCATCACCTCCTGGCTGAACGGCACGGAAATGATTACGCTCACCGACGAGAAAATCGGCCAGGGCGAAGGCTCCATTGCCCTGCAGATCCACGACGGGGGCGGCATCAAGGTAAAATGGCGGAACATCGTCGTTACCGAGCCGCAGTAGGCACAAGCTCGAAGTAGGCCGTAGTTACCCCGTATTGATTCATCTGCGGGGTTCCGTTATTCGGGATTTTCCGGGACCCCACCGGAGTTTGCCGCTATTTCTTTACGTATCAGGAAGGCATAGACCGGCAGGTGGTCGCTGTAACCGCCCTGGTAGGAACCGCCTGCATAGGTGCGGAACGGATAGCCCTTGTAGGGGCCCGAGGAGGTGAGCAGGTAGTCCGGGCGGAAAACCCGCGCTTTCCAGAAACGATACCCGGTTGTATCCCGGAACCAGTTTCCGTTAAACATGAGCTGGTCGAATAAATTCCAGCGATCCCCGTAGGCGAGGGAGCCGCTGCCTGCCAGGAAGAGCGGTTCCATGGGATTGAAAAATTCCCGCGATGCCAGGCTGTCCCGGCTGCTGCCGGAACCCAGGGTGAACCGGATGCTGGCATCCGTGGGGTCGTCGTTATAATCTCCCATCGAGACGAAGCGGGCATTCGGATCCAGCCGGAGGACGGAATCCAGGATGTCCCGCTGCAGCGATGCCGCTGCCCTGCGGTAAGCTTCCGTCGCCGCAACCCCGCCACTGCGGGAGGGCCAGTGGTTTACCGACAGATAGACGGGCTCTCCGTCCAACACCCCGTACACCAGCAATTGATCGCGCGTAAACCGGCGCCGGTTCCGGGTATCGTATAGCAACAGTCGCCGACTGGCACTTTCGATGGGGGTAAAACAGGCTTTTTTATACAGAAAAGCCACGTCAATCCCTCTCCGGTCCGGGGAATCGTAATGAACGACCCCGTATCCTTTGGTGCGCAGGGCTTCTTGCCCCAGGAGGTCTTCCAGCACCGCCCGGTTCTCCACTTCGCACAAACCGATCAAATCCGGCGAACGCATGGCTGTTTCCCGTCCGATGTCCGACAATACCCCTGCAATACGGCGGAGTTTCACCCGATACCGCTCCTCAGTCCATCGATCCTCCCCTTCCGGGGTCCTGGAATCATCTGCCGTAAGCGAATCGTCCCGCGTGTCGAAGAGGTTTTCCACATTGTAAAAAGCAAGGGTCCGGATGCGGTAGTGCCCGGGGGTTAATCCCTCTTGCTCCCTAGCATTCCCAGGGGATAAACCTGGTGCAGGGTCGGATTCCGGCGCGGGAAGGCCCGGCGGGAAACATCCCCGGAGCAGCAGGCCCAGTAAAACACAGGCAATCCCTCTTCTGGCGTTATACCAATTCATCTGCGGACAAATGTACTACGCGGCCACGCAGGGAACCTGCAGGCCCCCGTGCTACTATTGCATCCCGGAACCAGAACCGGCAGGGAAAATGCGAAAAGTAGCGGGCGTTTATATTCTATTCCTTTTATGGGTGGCAGCCCCCCGGGCCTTGTGCGCCCAGGAGTATCTCGTTCGGGGGCAGGTGCGGGACGACCGGAGCCGGGAAGCCCTGCCGGATGTTCGGGTTGAGGTAGTGGAACCTTCCGGGACGAGCGGATCCGTCCGGGCGGTATGGAGCGGGACAGACGGTCGTTTTACCCTGAAAACCGTCCGGGACAGTTTGATTATTTCCCTGGTTTGCGCGGGCTATGTCGCCCGGGAAATTACCGTTTCTGTCCGTGACCAGGGAATTACGGACCTTGGCATCCTGTATATGCGGCCGGAAATTACCTGGGATGACGAGGCGGAGGTGGTGCTCCTGTCCCGGGAACAGTTGGACGCCCCGGAGGACGCAGCGGTTTCCAGCCCCCTGCTGCACGCCCGGCAGGATGTGTTCCTGAATCGCGCTTCCTTCGATTTTAGTGCGGGTTTCTTCCGGTTGCGCGGGATGGACAACCGGGAAGTGTCCCTGAGGTTCAACGGGGTCCCTTTAAACGCTGTATACGACGGTCGGCCGGCATGGAGCAGCCTGGGAGGGCTTACGGATATTGCGCGGAACCGGGTGTCGAGTGCCGGGCGGAATTACAATCCGGCCGGTTTTGGCCGGACCCTCGGACTCACGGATATCCGGGCATATCCCCCCCATCTCCGTAAAGGGATGCGGTTGACGGCATCCTCGAGTAACCGGAGCTATCGATACCGCCTGATGGCTACCTACGTTTCCCATCCGGGCAAGGCAGGCCTATCCTATATGGTTTCCGCCGGGTGGAGGTACGGGGCCTCCGGTTACGTTCGCGGAACGCCCTATCATTCCCATGCGGTCTATGCCTGTATGAACTGGACGCCGAACGCGCAGCATGCCTTCCGTCTGGGGGGGGTGTATGCAAATACGCGCAGGGGTCTTTCCACGGCCCTGACCCCTGAGGTAGCCGGCCTGATGGGAACTCGCTACAACCCGGGGTGGGGCCTGTCCGGGGGAGTCATCCGAAACGCGCGCCAGCGCCTGGAATCCGAGCCCCTGATATTTTTCAACCACGAATTTCGGGCCAGGGGCACCCGGTGGGAGACCGCTATCGGTTACCAGGTTCAGAATCAAACCCGAACACGGTTGAGTTATTTCGATGCAGCAAACCCGGACCCTGTGTATTATCGAAACCTTCCGTCTTTTTATTACAACAGCCCCATCGGGGCGAATTATTCGAATTCGAATCTTGCCCGGAAAGCTTTCGTTTCTAACCCGCAGCTCAATTGGGATGCCGTCTATGCGGCGAACCGAAACCCGGAGCACCAGGGCCGTGCCCGCTATGCCGTCACAGGGGATTTCCGGCAGGGCGGCCGTTTGTATATCGGGAGCCGGGGAACTTTCCGGATCAGCCGGAATCTCCGGGCGGGCGCCGGCCTGGAATATTCCGACGCCAACCTGCACTTTGGCCAGCGGCTCGTGGATTTGCTGGGGGCGGAATACCATGTGGATTCTGACCCTTTCAGTGGTACGGGGAACAACCTCCTGGGGCCGGAACAAAAAACAGAGGGAATGACTGCCGGATACTCGTATTCCCTCGGGGCGCGGTCCATTCGGGGCTTTGCCCAGTTTCATGCGGCTGTGGGCCGTTGGGAGGCCTGGGGGGGAATCCAGGGAGGGACTACCCGGTACCGCCGCGAAGGCCTTTATCAAAACGGTCGGTATCCCCAATCTTCACTGGGCCGAGGAGATAACCTGGATTTTAAGTCCTTGTCCGTTCGGGCAGGGGCCGGCTACCGGTTTTCGGGGAGACATGGGATGCACGGGGTTTTCGGCCTGTCCCGCCGCCCGCCATTCTTATCCGAAGCCTATGTGGACCCGAGGGAGAACAACCGCCCGTTTCCCTCGGAAGCGACCGGGAAAATCCTGGGGGGAGCCCTAACGTACTGGATGCGGTACCCCAGGATCAAGGGACGGGTTACCGCCTATTATTCCCGGTTTTCCGACCAGCGGTCTGCCCGGTCCTACTATGCCGAAACAGCCCTTGGTTCGGCCTTTTTCCGGGAAATTACCGCCGGCTTGGCAGCTCTGCACCGGGGCGTTGAAACCGGCCTGGAGTATCAGTTGGGGCCGGCCGTAACGGCAACTTTCGCCTCAGCATTCGGCACCTTCACCTATTCGGGCCGGCCGCGATTGCGGATGTACTATTTCCCGGATCCCCGGGAACCCACAAACCTGCCCGGAGCGGGAGTCTGGGATGCGGGGAACGCCCGGCTGGAAGGCCTGCAGATTTCCGGCGGACCTACAGTGGCGGGTTCACTGGGGGTTCGATACCGGGACCCGGGCTACTGGTGGCTGGACGTCCGGGCCAATTACCTGGGGCGCCAGTACGAAAGCCTGGCTCTGCTGCGGTATGTACCGGATTTCCGCCGGGACCCGGAGGGAGTCGCAGCCCCTCTATCGGAAGATGACCCCGTAATACAGAGAATATGGGAGCAACGGCCGCTTCCGGGATATTACCTCCTGAATATCAGCCTGGGAAAGTCCTGGTTGTTCGAAGGGCATTATATCGGGGCATTTGTCGGGGTAAACAATGCCTTTGACACGAGACACCTCACTGGCGGATACCAGCAGGGTCGCCTGGCTACTTATGCAGATTATCTAGAAGACCGCCAAAGCGGCCACCCTTCTTTCGGGAGTCGCTACTGGTATGGGTATGGTAGAACGTATTATTTAAATGTGACATGGAGTTTTTAAATCGAATCTGGAATTTATCGGGAAGGGTAGTGTTAATCTTTGCCCTGGTCCAATCCACAGGTTGCGAACCCTCGGATCCGAATCCGGGGACAGGGTCGGATTGCGAGGACGTGAATGAGGCATCTGTCGGTTTCCCGGAGCTGTTTCGAATGTATACGGGGACCCCAACGGAAATTACCGTCGAGGGGTACCTGACCGGCGTGGTGGCATCCTCCGACCGGGAAGGCAATATTTTTGGCACCATCTATATCCAGGACCTGGCGGAGAACCCCCGTTCAGGCATTGCCCTGAAGACGGATCTGGTGGGTTCCGATGCGCTGTTCCCGCCGGGAACCCGCGTGAGGCTCTGGTTGCCCGGGCTGTATCTCGGGCTTCAGGATTCCGGGTATGCCCTGGGGACCCCCAGGGAAGTTTTCGGGAATATCTTCATGGATCGTTTACCGGCTTTGGCAACTGCAGAACGCCTGGCCCCCGATTGCGGGGATTTCGAGGGGATCCAACCCACTGCGGTCCGGGCAGAAAGCCTCGATTCAACCCTGGTCCATACGCTGGTCCGAATCCAGGACGTGGAGGTCGATCCGGAGTTTAAATCACGGCCCTTTGCCGAAACGGAAGAAGAAACCCTGGTCCCACTGCTGAGCTGCACAGGGTCCCGACTGGGCCTGGTCAATAGCGGGTATTCCGAATTTCGCGATGAAGAATTGCCCGCGGGTAGCGGGACGGCGACGGGGATTCTCCTGGGGGAAGCGCCCGAATACCGTTTGTTGCTTCGTTTCGCATCCGATCTGGAGATGGAGGCCCCTGCGTGTCCGGACCGTTACCCACCCGTGAGCTCGGATCGCCTGTTTATCTCCGAGCTTGCAGATCCCGACAATGAAACAGGTGCCCGGTTCCTGGAATTGTACAATGCGGGCGACCAGCCGATCGACCTCAAGGGCTGGAGCCTGCAGCGGTACACGAATTCCAATCCGGAACCCGGGAACCCGTTCAACCTGGACGGTTTCAGGATAGAACCCGGGGGCACGCTTGTATGCACGGCGGATCCCGAAACTTTTGAGGCCGTGTACGGCTTTTCGGCCGACGCGGTGTTATCTTCCAATGGACCTGCCGATTCCAACGGGGACGATAACCTGGTCCTTATTGACCCGTTCGGCAACCGGGTGGATATTTTTGGAGTCCCGGGGGAGGACGGGTCCGGGACATCCCACGAATTCGAGGATGGTGGGGCATTCCGCCGGGGCGAGGTATTTCGGGCCAATCCGGAGTTCAATCCGGGGGAATGGGAGATATACAACGACAGCGGCGGCCATGGCACGGAAAAGAGGCCACTGCAGGCACCGGAAGACTTCACACCCGGTTCCCACAACCTGAACCGAGGAGGGAAACTTCACGGGGATCTACCCAAGGACGTAAAACGATGCAATCGGGCAGTAGCTGCGATTTGGGAATAATGCCTGAAAGCGCGTATCAGGCTATCCAATATTCTGTATTTTTGAAGCTATGGACACGACGCAATTCTTTGAAAAAATCCGGGAGGGCAACCTCGATGAGGTCAAAAGCGCCCTGGCTGCCGACCCACAGTTGCTCAACGCCCGGGACCAGCGGGGTTCCACGCCCCTGGTCCTTGCGGCCTACTACAACCAGAACGAGGTGGTGGCTTGCCTGCTGGAAAAGGGGGCTCCCATAGACGAAAAAGACGGCTCGGGGAATACGGCCCTGATGGGGGTTTGTTTCAAGGGTTATACGGACACGGCTAAACTGCTTATAGATTCGGGGGCAGACGTGAATGCGCGCAACGGTATGGGGATGACCTGCCTGATCTTTGCTGTGACCTTCAACCAGGAGGGGATTGCACGCCTTTTGGTGGAAAACGGGGCGGATGTCAACGCCATCGACGCCCGGGGCGAATCCGCTTTGGACCACGCCCGGAACCAGGGCCGGGAAGGCCTGGTGGAATTCCTGGAATCCCACAGCTGATTTGCCGGAAATGGAATTGGACATCGCCCTGGTACAAACCTCCCTCCTCTGGGAAGACCCGCCCGGGAACCGGGCACGGCTCGGGGAGTTGCTCCTTCCCTTAAGGGGAAACACAGACCTGATTGTCCTGCCCGAAATGTTCAGCAGCGGCTTTACGATGGATCCCAGGCACATGGAGGAAGGCGAGGCGGCAAAAACCCTGGACTGGATGCGGGAAGAAGCTGCCGCAGCCGGGGCCGCCCTGTGCGGCAGTCTGGTATGGCCGCAGGAAGACCGGTTTACCAACCGGTTCATTTTCGTGGAGCCCGATGGGAAGTACCACACCTACGACAAACGCCACACGTTCACCCTCGCCGGGGAAGACAAGGTCTACGCACGGGGTACGAAAAATATCCGAATTTCCTACCGCGGGTTTGCCATCCGGCCCCAGGTGTGTTACGACCTGCGTTTCCCTGTGTGGAGCCGCAATACGGACGACTACGACATGCTGGTCTATGTAGCCAACTGGCCCGAGGCGCGCATAGCCGCCTGGGATACCCTGCTCAGGGCCCGAGCCATCGAAAACATGGCCTTTGTAATCGGGGTAAACCGGGTGGGCTCGGACCCGAACGGCCTGAGCTATGTGGGGCATTCGGTCGCTTACGATCCGCTTGGCAAGCAGCTGGCCTACTCGGAGCGTGAAGAAATCGTCAGGGTCCGCATAGACCGGGAGGAACTCGTGGCTTCCCGGAAGCAACTGCGTTTCCTGGCAGACCGGGATTCCTTTACTCCCGGATGGTGAAAGTTTCTACTTTTTCCCAGTTTGCACGCAGTTCCACTGGGGCGGGATAGTGCGCAACGCGCTCCGGCTGCCGTCGTTCCAGGTAACTGCCCGTATCCCATTTCCCATTGCCATTCGTATCAAAGACCACGCGAATCCGGTAGGTGTCCGGCCGGAGCCAGGGGAAGCTCAACTCCCCCGCTTCCTGCACCGCCCGGCTGCGGATGACATTCCCGGACCTGTCGGTAATCTCCACGAGCATCGGGTAGGCGGTGGCCCCGGCAAGCTGGAGGCGAAGCGTCCCGAATTCCGTTGGGCTGCCCATGGTATACCGGTTCACCAGCGTATCGTTCGTGTCCCCGAAAAAGTCTGTAAGCGCCCCGGGGTTTGCCCGGATGCTGTAGGTCTTTTCCCGTTGTTTTTCAAAGGCCAGGTACAGCCGGTTGTATACGGTGTCCAGCCGGGCGCTGAACGGCACGGGTACGGTGTCCTGATCTACCAGCTCCAGCCGGCTTGTATCGGTGGCCACCAAGGGCAGGTTGGATTCCAGGTACACCGAGTCCAGCGGGGTCAGCTGACCCCGCCCGGACCAGGATACCCGCAGGGAATCCCGGGGGACGTCCAGGGGTTTTACGGAAAAGGTGTCGATGCGCTCCTCCAGGCGCGGGTGGCGCAGGGTAAAGACCATGGAATCCGGTTCCCAGGGGGTAAACCAGAAATTCAGGCTGTCCTTGTCGGGTACCCGGGCAAGGAGCGTGCGCACACTGTCCGGCACGGGGGTCAGCAGCCGGAGTTCCGGGGCCTCCCCGCCCGTATAGGGGAACAGGATGCGGTTGTCTGCTGCATAGGTGGGTTTCCGGGCGCTGTAGGCCGGGGTTTCCCGAAAGAGCGTCAGCACATAGGTGGAATCCGTGGGCAGGGTGATGGTGTCTTCCACAAAGCCGATTTTATCCGCATTCGGGTTAAAGACATTGTTCTTGGCTTCGTCTCGGATGGCAAACAATTTGTACCGGCCCGCCTTGAGGTTTTCCAGGCGGAAGATTACCGCGCTGTCCAGCGTATTGGTGAGGTAGTACGGGGGTTTTTTATAAATGGTGGAATCTGTGTAGGCGCTGTCCAGTTCATAGAGCATCACGCTGATAAACGGATCCGGCTCCAGATTGTAGGCATCGCTCACCACCCCGGTCAGGCTCAGGGAGTCGATGTAATCGCCGGTGGAAAACACATAGGTGAGCAGGTTGTAGGGGTTCTGTTCGTTGTTGTCCACCACGCTTTGGCCAAAGTTCAGCGTGTAGGTGGTGTTGGGCAGGAGCGTATCGGTGATCTTCACCTGCAGGTATTTGGCCGTATTCCCCAGGGGGGTAATCTCCGGCGGGTATTTCAGGGGAGGGGAGATAATCAGCTGTTTATCGAGGTCTACCACGCGGATATACTCGTCAAAATACAGCCGGATGCGTTCCGCGTCAAAATTCGTGGTGCGGTTTGGGGGGTCGGCCCGCTCCAGCACCGGGGGGGTAACGTCCTTGGGCCCGCCGCTGGGGGTGCCGCGCCGGCCGCACTGAATAAGCGCCAGGACCAGGAATAGGGCGAAAAGGGCTGCCGAAAGGCGACGGAGCATCTCCATAAACAGGGGTTATTCAGCCACAAAGAAACAACTTAATGCCGAAACGGGAAACTAGGGAACCGTGGCCAGGGCGGCGAGCAGCAGGGTTGTCCGGGATAGGGGGGCAAAGGCTTCCGCACAGGCTTCCAGTGTAGACCCCGTAGTGATTACATCGTCTACCAGCAGGATGCGGTGCCCTTCCAGCTCCTCCGGATTTCGCAGGGAGAAAGCCCCCCGGATTCCCTCCCAGCGATTCCATCGGTTCCGGGCGGTCTGTGTCCGGGAATGGGCTGTTCGGACCAGGTGTCCCTCCGAGTACCGGGCCCCCAGGTGGGCGGCAATCCGGCGGGCAAACCGGGAACATTGGTTGTAGCCCCGTTGGCGTCGTTTTCTCGGGTGAAGCGGGACAGGCATGACAAAATCCAGGTGTTGCAGGGCCGGTTCCGCCCGGAGTTGCATCCCGTACCAGTCCCCGAACAGGTCCCCGAGTTGTTCCCTCCCCTGGTATTTGAGCTGGTGGATGAGTTTTTGGACGAGCCCGCCCGGGCTGTAAAACAGGAAAGCCGAGGTTTTTTCAACGGTTCTTTGTCCGAAAAATAGCCGGTCTACGGGGTTTTCGGACTGGAAATCGTACTCGGTCAGCGGCAATTCATCCCGACAAAATGCACACAGGTGGGACTCTCCCCGATATAAGTGCGCATTACATCCAAAACACCGGCAGGGTACCAGGAAGGTCTCTAGGTCATTTACTATTTTTGATACTTTGGCAAACATTTTAACCCGGTCAAACGTTAACCTACTGTAGCCCGCTCTGAATGAACCTCCAGGAGAAGACATTTAACTACAAAATCATATTCGCGGCCCTTGTGGCCGTTATTGTCGGGATCCTGATCGCGTTCTACTACAGCTATGCGCAATCCCAGACCGAAATCAACTACCTGGAACAGGAGAAAAACCTCCTGGTTAAGGACCTGACGCTCATGCAGACGGAGGTAGACCGGCTTTCCGCCCTGAACGAGGTCAATGAAATTGAGCTGTCGGACAGCCGCGCACGCGTACAGACCCTTCTGGACTCGGTGGGTCGCCTGAATTACGACATCGCCAAGCTTCGCGAATATCGCAAGGAACTCCGCAATCTGGAAGCACGTTTTGACAGCATCAAATTGCGCAACAACTACCTGCAGTATACCAACCTGCAGATAACCGAAAAATACGAGGAAACCCGGAGGCAGATCGAAGAGCTCCGCGGGCGCAGCAGCAGCCTGGCCGAAGCGGAAGCCCTCTTGCGGGAGCGAAACCGGCAACTCAGCCAGGAGCTCCGCCGCAAGAGTTACCTGGTTCTGGAAAACCCGGAAGGCAGCGGGTTCCGCCTGCGGAACAACCGCCCCATCAAAACGAACAAGGCCTCCACCATCGAGAAATTGCGGGGCTGCGTCACCATTGTGGCCGACCCGAATGCCGGGGCCGAGGAGAAAGTCCTCTACTTCCAGTTCCTGGGGCCGGACATGGGGGTTATTGAAGACAACGCCAATATCGTTTCCGTCAACGGGAATATCTACAGCAAGCGGGTGGAGCTGATTTACGTGGGGGAGGAATTGAATGTTTGCGACTTCATCACCGTGCCCGAGGGGTCCCTTCGGGAGGGCATCTACACCCTCAATGTCTTTGAAGACGAGAAACTGCTCAGCACTACCGAATTTCAGCTGAAGTAATTCGGCCGCATTTTCCCCTGAATATTCTATTTTTGCCCAATGGCAAAACAAGAAGACGACTTTAAACGGGTCATTTCCCATGCCAAGGAGTATGGGTACGTGGTCCAGTCGAGTGAAATATACGACGGGCTCAGCGCCGTATACGACTATGCGCAGAACGGGGCCGAACTCAAGAAGAACATCCGGGAATACTGGTGGCGGGCCATGGTGCAGCTGCACGAGAATATCGTGGGCATCGACGCGGCCATCTTTATGCACCCCACTACCTGGAAGGCCTCCGGGCACGTGGATGCGTTCAATGACCCGCTCATAGACAACAAGGATTCCAAGAAACGCTACCGGGCCGATGTCCTGATCGAAGATTATGTGGCCAAACTGGAAGCGAAAGTGGAAAAGGAGGTGGATAAGGCCGCTAAACGGTTTGGAGACGCCTTCGACCGGGAACAATTCGTCTCCACGCACCCCCGGGTAGTGAAGTACCTGGAACAGGCCGATACGATAATCAAGCGGATGGCGCGTTCCCTGGAGCAGGAAGACCTGGCGGATGTAAAGGCGCTGATCGAGGAACTCGAAATCACCTGCCCGGTATCCGGCTCCCGCAACTGGACGGACGTCAAGCAGTTCAACCTGATGTTTGGCACAAAGCTCGGGGCCAGCGCGGATTCCGCCATGGACCTGTACCTCCGCCCGGAAACCGCGCAGGGGATTTTTGTCAATTTCCTGAATGTCCAGAAATCCGGGCGGATGAAAATTCCCTTCGGGATCGCCCAGGTGGGGAAGGCCTTCCGAAATGAAATCGTCGCCCGGCAGTTTATCTTCCGCATGCGGGAATTCGAACAGATGGAGATGCAATTCTTTATCCGGCCGGGCGAGCAGAAGAAATGGTACGAGCACTGGAAGGCGGCCCGGATGCAGTGGCACCTTTCCCTGGGGCTGGGTGAGGAGAATTACCGCTTCCACGATCACGAGAAACTGGCCCACTACGCCGACGCGGCCGCCGATATCGAATTCCGGTTCCCCTTTGGTTTCAAGGAGCTCGAAGGGATCCACTCCCGCACGGATTTTGACCTGGCCAACCACGAAAAATATTCGGGAAAGAAGCTCCAGTACTTTGATCCGGAGCTGAACGAACACTATACGCCCTACGTGGTGGAAACCTCCATCGGCCTGGACCGGATGTTCCTGGCCGTATTTTCGCACTGCCTCCAGGAGGAAGACCTCGGGGACGGGAATACGCGGACGGTCTTGAGGCTCCCGGGGGTGTTGGCGCCAACCAAGGCGGCCATCCTGCCGTTGATCAAACGGGACGGCCTGCCGGAACTCGCCCGGGAAATCCTGGACGATCTGAAATGGGATTTCAACGTGCAATACGACGAAAAGGATGCGGTTGGGCGGCGCTATCGGCGCCAGGACGCCGCCGGCACGCCCATTTGCATCACGGTAGACCACCAGTCGCTCGAAGACCGGACGGTCACGCTCCGGCACCGCGACTCCATGGAACAGGAGCGCGTGCCCATCGACCAACTCGGATCGCTTATCGGACGGGAAGTAGATATGAAGGAGTGGCTCCGGAAGCTATCCGGGGCATAGGGCGCTGAAAACCCGGGGTTGCACATAATTCACAAACTGGCGGCGAGCAATATCCCCATATAGTAGTTGCGGTCGTTCCCGGGGTAGTAGTAGCGGGGGGCGGACCCCCCGAAGCCCGTGGCGTTGATCAGGACGGAACTCGCATAGCGGGTGTTGGTCAGGTTGTTCACCCCGAATTCCAGGCCCGCCCGGATTTGCCGCCCCAGGGGCAGCGTGTACCCCGTCTGCAAATTGACCAGCCCATAGGGATCGCTGAAAAGCGAATTGCTATCCGTCAGCGGGATGGGATCCACATACTGGTAGCTCCCGTTTACATACCAGCCGGCATCCCCGGCCAGACGCACCCCGGCGTATACCCGGTTTCTGGGGACTCCCGTCAGGCGGTTTCCCGAATAATCCTCATCCTGGTCCGTAAAATCCCGGAAATTATGCGCATTCAGCGTGTAGGAAAGAAAAGGGGTTACCGAGTAGCCGGCCCCCGGTCGGACACGGTACTCCCAACTCACTTCCAGGCCGTTGTGCCGGGTACTCCCCGCATTCCTCCCAATGTACTGGTCCTGGCCCACGCGCTGTGCAACCAGCAGGTCCCGGATGTCCATCGTATAGGCGGCCGCCGTCAGCTGCATACGGGTGTCCCGGGAGGTCCAATGCACCCCCGCTTCGTAATTCCACCCTTTTTCCTGCCCGATATCCGGGTTGATCTGCCCTTCCGGGCTGAGGGATTCCTCCAGGCTTGGGTTGCTGAAGCCCCGGCTCACGTTCAGGTAGGTGAAGAACGCCTCCCGCCACGAATACCTGAGGTCCAAACTGGGCAGCAATACGGGGTGGAAGTCGCGGGCAGCCGAACGGTTGTCGGGACCCTCCCCGGACAGGTCCCGGAAATCGTACCGCGTATCGTTCAGGCCCAGGCCCACCCGGATCCCCAGGGCCCCGGTAGCCTGCCAGTCCAGGCTGCCGAACAGGAAGTCCTGACGGCGGAATTCCTTGTTGTCGCTGAGTTGCTCGCCCTGCAGGCTGCCCTGCCCGTTGTTTTCCTCATAGCGGTTTTCGTAGGTCCCCCAGGAGTACTCGTCCCGATAG